>JAABUN010000115.1_pt1 | contig 188355 bp, 201 predicted proteins | sample 5559311 | NCBI WGS metagenome assembly JAABUN01 (sample SAMN10711877, study PRJNA513370) | rock metagenome | isolation source: Antarctica rocks | place: Antarctica: Victoria Land, Siegfried Peak sud | reverse complement strand
GCAGAGATCCTCGTCCGGAAAACCGACCCCAGGCGTACGGCGTCGACCGCGCTGCCGCTGGATTGGTCGACCGTGGTACCGCCGAGCGGGGAACCACGCCAGCATGGCCCATCCTGATCCGCGCCTCGCTGTGCGCTCGCGGCCAACGAGTTACATAAGATCCGTTATCGAGCGTAGAACCAGCTCCAGCCCGAGCCGCCGAATCGCCGTCGGGCCGCCGCGGGCTTGAAGCTCGCGGGTGCGGGCGGCGGTCGTAGGTCGGCCACCGCGGCGCCTCGTGTGAATCGTCGGCTTCCTGGCAGAAGTCGACCCGACGACCCGAAAGAGGACACCACGATGGCCGAGGGCCAGAGGATGACGGCTGCCCAGCGGGCGGTCGAGACGATGCTCTGGCGTCGGGCGTGGTCGCTGTCGGCCTCTTCGGCGCCACCTGGGTCGCCGGCGTGGTCGGTGGCATAGGCGCCGCTCTGGGCAACGACGGCGTCGCGCGCGTCGGGACGGTCTCGCGGATGCTCCTGCCCACCGACGGCCTGTGGCACGGGGCCATGCATGCGTTTCAGGATCCGGTCGCGCTCGCCCAGGCCGGCCTCGGGTTCCCCTTCCTGAGCGGCGCGCCGCTGACGGCCGCCTACCTCGCGTGGGCCGCGGTATGGGGCTCGCGGCGGCGTCGTTCATACGCAAGGACCTGTGACGCCGAGCGGTCACGCCCACCCGCGCCGCCACGTGGCCCGGCTCAGCTTCCCGTGACCTGCTGAGCGGCGTCCTTGAGGATGCCGATTGCCTGGTCCGGCGATGGAACGCCGATCTGCTCCGCCTTCTGGCGTGCTCGCCGGGCCAGCACCGCCGCGCCGCCGGCGTAGGCGCCGCTCACCGCGAACGCCGCAATCCATGGCGGTGTCTTCTCCGCCAGCAGCAACACGAGACCCGCCGTCGCCGTGCCGGCCGACATGACGGCGAGTCCGGCGGCGGCTCCGCCCATTCCCCCCGCCATCCCGAGCTCGCGCGTCTGCCCGGTCATCTCCTGACGGGCCAGCGCGATCTCGGTCTGCACCAATCCCTTGACCTGCTCGGCGAGCTCCTGAGCGGATCTCCCGAGCGAGCGGCCTTCACTTGCCTCAGGCTCAACCATGGTTCTGCTTGTACCCGCCTGACCGCGCGCTGAAGCCGCGTGACGCACGGCTTGTCCTAGTCCTCGCGCTCACGACTCGACTCAGACGACAGCAACGCCGCCATCTCCTCCAGGCCGAAGAAGGCGGCGATCTGCGTGGCGGATCGGCCTCCCGCGTGCGCGTCGGTGCCGTGGTGGAGCAGCAGCTCAACCGACTCGACCGACTGACGGAACACCGCGGCACCGAGGGTAGTCTGGCCGCGATCGTTGACGCGATCCGGTTCGGCGCCGCGCTCGAGCAGCATGCGCACCGTCTCGGGGTGATCGTTGTAGGCCGCGAGGATCAGCAGCGAGTCACCCGATCCTCCGGTGAGGTTCACGGGCACGCCACGGTCGATCACGTCGGCCAGCTCCTGCGTCTGCCCTTCGCGGGCTAGGTCGAGCACGCTCCGCAGGAAGTCGAGCTCCTCTCCAGTCAAGTTCTCGGCCATGTCTTGAGGCTTCGCCGCGGCGAGATCGGCGATCGCCGCGACGTGAGCCCGCGCCGCTTGCCAGGCCGCCCCGCTCGGCGGTAGCCTCGGCGTGTGCATCACCGCCACCGCAAGCGTTGATCTGATCGCTTCCCGCGTCCCGCCGGGACGCGAAGCCTGGCCGCCCGGCTCTACGCCTACGCGTTCCTGGGCGACTTCGTCCTGTTGTATCCGGTGTACGCGCTGCTGTTCGCCGACACCGGACTGTCGACCGCGGAGATCTCGTCGCTGTTCGCGATCTGGTCGATCACGTCCTTCGTCCTGGAGATCCCGTCGGGCGTCCTGGCCGACGCGACTTCGCGGCGCGTCCTGCTCGCCATCGCGCCACTGTTGACGGCGGCAGGCTACGCGCTGTGGATCTTCGCTCCCTCCTATCCCGCGTTCGCGCTCGGATTCGCCCTCTGGGGGGCACAGGGCTCGCTGCAGTCCGGCGCGTTCGAGGCGCTCGCCTACGAAGAGCTCGAGCGGCTCCAGGCGGCGACGCACTACCCGACGGTGATGGGACGAGCAACCGCCCTGGCCACGGTGGCCAGCGCGGCGGCGACCGCCCTGGCCGCGCCGGTCCTGGCGGTTGATGGGTTCACCGGAGTCGGGATCGCCAGCATCGCGGCCTGCGTGGCCGCTGCGGGCGTCGGCGCGGCGCTTCCCGAGCACCGCGCGGCTCCGGACTCGCGAAGGGGGCGTCGCCATGACGACGAGGACGGCTTCGCCGGCTATCTCGACGTGTTGAGAACCGGTGCGGCCACTGCCCGGACACAGCTTCGAGTTCGCGCGGCGCTGCTCCTGGTGCCGGCGGTGACGGCGATCTGGGGCTCGCTCGACGAGTATCTGCCCCTGCTGGCGGTCGAGGCGGGTACCCGCCTCGAGGCGGTTCCGCTGCTCGCCCTGCTCGTCTACGCGGGAATGGCGGTCGGCGGCCTGTCCGCGGGCCGGGTCAGCCGTCTCGACCCGCGTGGCTTCGCGGTCCTGCTGCTGTTCGCCGCGGGAGCGCTCGCCGCCGGCGCGCTGACGCGCGTGCCAGCCGGCTTCATGCTGATCGCGCTCGCTTTCGGAGCGTTCCAGGCGCTGACGGTCGCTGCCGACGCTCGCCTCCAGGCGGCGATCGACGGTGACGCTCGCTCCACCATCACGTCATTCGCGGGCTTCGCCACCGAAGTGCTCGTGGTCGGCGTCTTCGCCGCCTACGCGGTCGGCTCGCGGCTGCTCGACCACGCGACGCTCTTCGCATCCTTCGCGGTCGCGCACACCGCCGTCGCGGCATGGCTCTGGCGGACGCCGGACCATCACTCCGCCGAGGATGGCTGCGGCTCGGCTTCCGGAGCCGCCACCGTCCCGCTGAACCGCTCGAGCGGTCGTGACGCGGGCTTATCGTGATCGCTCGATGAGCCCCTCAGATCCGGCCCCCACCGTTCCTCGCTGGGAGAGGGCCGACGCCGCGACGCGGTGACGCGAGCTTGGACCGGGTCTCGGGGCTCGCCGAGCGCATCCGCATCCTGATCCTGCGGGGTGAGCTCGCTCCGGGCGAGATGCTGGAGGAGCCGACGGCGGACGAGCTGCAAGGTTGGCTCTGTGAGCGGGGTCTCGAGGCTGCGTCGTACTCAGATGTTCTCGAGCGGGCTTTGCCCGCTCAGCAGTCGCGCCGTGATTTCTGGCGAGCTTCTTCGTGGGCCGGTCTCCCGGCGAGACGCATGCGACGCTTGCCCGCCTGGCGGTGGCCGGTCATGTTCGAGTCTTCCTGACGACCAATTTCGATCCGCTTCTTGAGGGATGCCCTGAGAGCAGCGGGGCTGCAGCCGGTGATCGCGAGCGACGCCGCGTCGCTTGAGAACGTGCCGTCGCGCGAGACGGCGGGCGTCTTAGGGGGGTCGTCACGCGACTCGGCGCTCCGGGGGAAGCGATCGCCGCGGCGTTGCGCGAAGGAGCCGAGCTGGTGCGGGCCAGAGGCAGCTTTCTCGCCGACTGAGACTCCTTGACTCAGACGGCGTCCGGCGCGGCTGGCGATCAGGCGTTGAGAATCAGCCGAACTTGCGGGCAGCGCCCGTCGTGACTGCAAGGGTGACGAGAGAGGCGGCGGAGAACATCAGTCGGTAAGCGCGTCCCTTGAAAGCGTCCATTTGGTGCTCCTTCTGAGTGGCGACGAGGCCGGACCGGTGTCCGACATCAGTTGCTTCGGCGCCGGCGTCGAGGAGCCTTAGCGCGCTGGACGGTTAGTTGATCTTGCGAGCGAAGAGTTCAAGGCAAGGCACTCGCGTCCCGTGAGCGCTCGGCCGGTCGTCCGCGGGGCTGGCTCACCCGCTCGTCTCGCGAAGGAACTCGCGAAGGATCCGGTTGAACTCCTCGGGGGCTTCCATGTTGGTCAGGTGCCCGGCACCGTCGACAACGACCAGGCGCGAGTTGGGGATGCCGGCGTGCAGAGCCTCACTCACGCTCAGCGGCGAACGCCGGTCCCCTCTGCCGTGCATGACCAGGGTCGGCACGGCGACCTGAGGCTGAACCTCACGCAGGTCGGCATCGGCGGACGCCCTGGCCATGATCCTCAACCCGGCCGGGTGGAACGACGAGCTCAGCGCAATCGCGTCTTCGACCAGCTCAGACGGGGCGTCGGCAGCAAACAGCTCCGGTATGAACTCACGGGCGGCCGCCTCGCCGCCGAGGTCCGCCTGCGCCAGCGCCCGCTCCAGGCGAATCGTGACCTTGTCGGCTGGCAGGGAGCCCGCCCAGCCGGCGTAAGCGCCGACCAGCGTCAGGCTGGCGAGCACGTCCGGGTGGCGCCGGCACAGCTCCAAGACGATCGCGCCGCTGTAGGAGAGCGCGCACAGGTGCGAGCGCCCGAGGCCGACCGCGCGAATCAGGCCGGCCAGGCAGTCCGCGTACTCAGCGAAGCCGAACGATTCGGGCGGATCCGCGGATTGGCCGGCTCCAGGAGCGTCCCACGCGACGACCATGAATTCATCGGACAGCGCCTCCAGCTGCGGCGCCCAATTCCGGCTGTCGCCGTATATGCCGTGCAAGAGCACGAGCGGCGCGCCCCTCCCGGCTCGCCGGAACCCCACTCGCAGGCCATCGATGTCGACGGTCTCACATGCGACGATCATCCCGGCAACCTCTCATTGGCGGCTCAGCTGCCCGTGACCTGCTGAATGCCGCAACCCGTGCGTCAGGCTCAGACATGGTTCGGCACCTACCCGCCCGACCGCGCCTGAAGCCGCACCGTCACACGGAGTGGTCGCCGGCGGCGAGCATCCGCAGCAGCTCCGGTTCGTCGACGACCGGAATCCCCAGGGCCTGCGCCTTGTCGAGCTTCGATCCGGCACCTGGCCCAGCGACGAGCAGATCGGTCTTCTTCGACACGGATCCGGAGGTCTTGCCGCCGGCGCGCTCGATCGCCGCTTCGGCGTCCTTGCGGCTCATCGCCTCGGGGGTCCCGGTCACCACGACGGTCTTGCCGGTGAACGGCGAGCCGGCGGCCGTGGCGACCGGCCGGTCCTGGTCGAGAACGTCGAGGCTGACGCCGAGCTCGCGCAGCGCGGCGAGCTCCCGCTGAGTCGCGGGCTGCTGGAAGAAGGTGGTGAGTGCCGAGGCGACCGCGGGCCCGATGTCCTCGATCCGCTGCAGCTCTTCGGCGGTGGCGCGCGCGACCTCCTCGGCGGTTTCGTAACCGGCCAGACACAGCCGCTTGGCGGTGCCCTCGGACGCCAACGGGATCGCCCAGCCGATCATCGCGTGGCGCAACCCGACGTTCTTGGACGCCTCGATCGACGCGATCATGGTTCGCGCCGTCCGCTCCCCCATCCCGCTGCCGGCGAAGCGCTCGAGCAGCGACGACGCGGTCAACCGGTAGAAATCCGCCGGCGTCGTGAGCAGCCCGGCGACGGTGAACCGCTCGATCCACGAGGAGCCGATCGCGTCGATGTTGGCCGCCGCCCTCGACGCCCAGTGCTCGAGGCGCCGGAGCTTCTGCGCCGGGCAGCCCTGGACGTTCTCGCAGAACAACTCCCGCGACTCCCCGGACTCGAGCAGCACCCCATCGCAGGACGGGCAGGCGACGGGCGGGGTGATGTTGGCTTTGGGGCGCCCTGAAGCCAACGGGTCAATGGGCCCCACGACCTGGGGAATCACGTCGTTGGCCTTCTGCACTCGAACCCGGTCGCCGATGCGGATGTCGCGCTCGGCGATCACCGACAGGTTGGCCAGCGACGCCCGCTTGACGATCGACCCGGCCAGCGACACCGGAGCCAGGACCGCGACCGGCGCGACTTTGCCGGTCTTGCCCACCTGCCAGATGACGTCCAGCAGCGTGCTCTCACCCGCCTTCGCCGGCCACTTCCAGGCGATCGCGCCGCGCGGGAACTTCGACGTCGTCCCGGCTCGCTCGAACGCGCGGCGGTCGGCGACGCGCACCACCGCTCCGTCGATCTCGTAATCCAGGCGGTCGCGCTCGGCTTCGATCGCGTCGATCACCTCCAACACGGCATCGTCACTTCGGCAGACGTGCATGCCCTGGGGTTCGAAGCCGATCTCCCGAAGCTCGTCCGGTGAAAGCACCGCGTGGCCGGAGCCGATGACGTCGAACGCGTAGAACGTCAGCGGCCGCTCCGCGATCTGCGCCCTGTCCTTCTGCCGCAAGGTCCCGGCGGCTGCGCTACGCGGGTTGCTCAGCGGCTCGCGTTCTTCGCCCGAGGCGGCGGCGTTGAAGGCCGCGATGCGAGCGTTGTAGGCGTCGAAGTCCGAGCGCCTCATCACTATTTCGCCGCGAATCTCGACGTCCTTGCCGTCGCGCAGGCGGGCGGGAAAGCCGGCGATGCCGGCGCGGACGTTGTCGGTGACGTCGTCGCCGACCTCACCGTTGCCGCGCGTCACGGCCTGGACGAGGACACCGCGCTGGTAGCGCAAGCTGAGACTCAACCCGTCGAGCTTGTGCGACACGACGATCGGCTCGCCGGGAAAGCGGGCCAGGAACTTCCGCACTCGGTCCGTCGTCGTGACCTTCTCCAGCGACAGCATCGGGTGGCGGTGCCGGACCTTGCTGAACAGCGCGCCGGTCGCCGGCGCTCCAACCGTCTGCGTCGGCGAATCAGCGGCGGCGAGCTCCGGGTTCGCGGCCTCGAGCGCCTGCGTCTCCTCCATGAGGCCGTCGAACTCGTCGTCGGTGATCTCCGGCGCACCGTCGTAGTACAGCTCCGAGTGCCGGCGCAACTCGGCAGCCAGGAGCGCCACGCGCGATGCCGGAGAAGACGCATCGACCGACGAAGGCGAAGTCATGCGGTCCAGCCTATGGCGGTGGACGACGCGCAGATCGTCCCAAGCGTGAGGCTGCCCGGCACCACGCCGTCGAACATCGGATGGGTGGCTTCGGTGGCCCACGTGCCGATCAGCGCCTCGAACCGCTCGACGTCGGGATGTTGCGGGGACATGGTGGAGGGACTCTCGCCGAACGCCGTCGCTCGACCGGACGTGTCGCGTCACGACCTGACGCGACACGATCCGCGGCTCCACCTGCACCGCACCGGGACGGGTCGCGGTCTTCATCAGCCCGAGAGCGCCCCCTCATGACCCGCACCGGCCCGTGCGCCGAACAGCGCCACCAACCGGTCCTCGCGTCCGGGCGGGACGACCACGAACGGGCACGCCGTGCGCAGAGCCAGCTTGCCGGGAAGCCCGAAGGCGAGCGGCGGGCGCACCGGACCGCGGCCGCGGGATCCACGGACCAGGTGGGTCATGCGCGGTCGCGACTCTCACGCTCGCAGCGGACGTCGACTGCCGATGGGACCCTCGCCCGAACGTTGACGCGATCGTCGGATCGACGCTTACTCAGGCCCGCCCAGCGCGCTGCTCGGCCGATACGACCCAAGCAGCGAGGCCATCTCTTCCAGGCCGAAGAAGGCGGCGATCTCGACGGCGGACCGGCCACCCGCGTGCATGTCAGCGCCGTGGTCGAGCAGCGACTCGACCGATTCGGTCGACTGACGGAACACCGCGGCGCCGAGCGCGGTCTGGCCGCGGTCATTGACCCGGTTCGGGTCGGCGCCACGCTCGAGCAGCATGCGAACGGTCTCCGGATGGCCCTGGTAGGCGGCGAGGATGAGCAGCGAGTCCCCGGATCCGCCGGTGAGGTTCACGGGCACGCCGCGCTCGAACACGGCGGCCAGCTCCTCCGTCTCCCCCTCACGGGCCAGGTCGAGCACACCGCGCAGGAAGTCGAGCTCCTCCTCGGTCAGGTTCACGGGCATGCCATGAGGCTACGCCGCAGAACCAACGTGAGCTGTGCCTCCCATTTTCGGTGAGGCCACCGGATGCGCCGGTCGTGCGCGGCTCCCCGCCTTCGCGGCGTACATGGCGGCGTCGGCGCGACGGAGGAGATCCGCCGGGCGCTCACCGTCGTAGGCGCAGACCGCGCCCACGCTCAACGGGGGTGGTGCGCTGCCGTCCGGCAGCAGGCGGCGCCGGTCGGTGCAGGTGGTGATCCGATCGGCGAGGGCGGCGAGGTCCGCCTCGTCGTCCAGCCGCGGGCAGATGACGACGAACTCGTCTCCGGCGATCCGTGCCACGGTGTCCGTGTCTCGCGAGACGGCGAGCAGGTGCTCGGCGATGTCGCACAGCAGGCGGTCACCGGCATCGTGCCCATAGCGGTCGTTGACCCGCTTGAAGTCGTCGACGTCGCAGAACAGGACACCGACGCCGCTGATGGTTCGCGCTCGCTCGGCGAGTGCGTGCTCGAGCCGGTCGAACAGCAGCGTGCGATTCGCGAGGCCGGTGAGTGGGTCCCTGACCGCCAGCCGGCGCAGACTGGCGTTCTGCCGGCGCAACTCGAGGTGCGTGGCGGCCTGCTGGGCGAGCGCGGCGAGGCCGGCACGTTCCTGGTCGCCGATGTCTCTCGGTTCCCGCCCGTAGGCGCACACCACGCCGACGCGCTCCCCGCGACTGACAATCGACGCGCCCGCGTAGAAGCCGACTTCCGGGCCTCCCGTGACCAGAGGATGATCGCGCCAGCGTTGCTCGGCGTGGGTGTCCGGAATGACGAGCACGCCGTCCGTGTTGCGGACCGTGGCGGCGCAGAAGGACAGGTGGTTGGGGACGCTGCCGCCCAGGGCGTTCGCCATGCCGACGATCGCCTTGGTGAAGTGACGTTCGTCATCGACGAAGTTGACGGCCGCGACCGGGCTGTGGCAAACCGCCGCGGCTAGGATCGCGAGCGCGTCGTACTCAGCCTCGGGAGGCGTGTCAAAGATGGCCAGGTCGTGAACCTCGGCCAGTCGGCGGGCGTCGCTGAGGTTGGGCATCACCACCTCTATCGGCGCGCGGTGGCGAAACCTGCACTCGCGAGCGCTCCGCCTCATCGTCGGCCTTCTCGGGCCGCTCCAGGCGAGCCACGCGAACCGGACGAAGGTACGGCTAACCGCCGCACGAGATGGAGGCTCGCTCCCCTGGCGAGGTCGTTTGGCACCGGCCAGGCTGTCGTGCCTGAAGCCCACGGACGAGAGCCTCTTCTTCCGTCCTGACTCCGCCGCCCCGTGCGGCGAACGGAGGTCCCGCCATGACCGGTCGAAGCATCCTCAAGCGAGTCGTCGAAGGCCTGCCCCTGGCTGCCGCCGCGGCCGTCACCATCAGGCTTGCCGCCACCGCGCCGAAGTCCGGCCGCGGCGCCTGATCCGGAGCAGGCCGCGGTCACAGCGATGATTCCGATGGTGCCGCGGCGCCATCAACGTCGTCTGGCGATCAGCCGGCGCGCCGCCGGGTAGCTCCGCCTGCGTGGGAAGTCGCGAGCCGCCCACGGCTCGCGCGCTGCCCGCTTTCCGTCGGTGCCGGGCACCGAACAACCATGGCGCCGGAGCGAGCGGCGCCTGACGAGGAGGACAACATGGTCAGGGGCGTGGCAGCGGTATGGGTGCCAGTTGAGGACATGGACCGGGCGGTGGGCTTCTACCGGGACGCGCTCGGCCTCGAGGTCATCGGGCAGCAGCCGGAGTGGAGCGAAGTCGATGCCAACGGGCTGAGGATCGGCTTGAACGCGCGTGAGCGGGCGTCCTCCCGCTCCGACGGTGGCGCGGTGATCTCCTTTCAGCCCGAGGGCGACATCGAGGCCGAGAAGTCCCGGCTCGAGGGTACGGGCGTGCAGTTCATCGGCGGCATCAGCGACCACGAATGGGGTCGCATCGCCGCCTTCAAGGACACGGAGGGCAACGACCTGCAGCTCTACGCCCCGCCAAAGGGCTGAAGCCGGCCCCTCGCCCGGAGCTCCAGCCGGCGGATTCGCTCGGCTGAGCTCCGGGCCGCGGGCTCAGGAGCGCGTGCCGATCGCCAGCAGGTACTCCTTCTCGAACCGCGCGTGGTCCGGGGTGCCGCGGTTCCACTCGTCGCAGAAGGCGTCCAGCGACGCGTCGAACTCGGCTTCCCGGCCTTCGCGTCGGGCATTGGCCCGGGCAGCGATCGTCGGCCCGTAGCGCTCCTTGAACTCGGTCCCGTAGTCGCGCGGATGCGCGAAGGCGGTGATCTCGAGCACATCGCGTTCCAGCACCCTGAAGTCGACGCGGTCGCCGAACAGCTCGCGCAGGTGCTCCTCACTGCCCCACAGCGGAGGCGGCTGCGCGCCGGGCGGAGGCGGCGGAGCGAACGGCTTCATCATCCGGAACAACGCGCCGAGCATGCCCTCGGGGGTCCAGCTGAGCAGTCCGATCGTGCCGCCCGTCCGGCAGACTCGGACGAGCTCATCGGCGACGTCCTGAAGGGGGTGCGGCCAGCTCCCGAGTCGAGAGCCTCCGCGTCGGCGTCCTCAGACGAGAACGGTCCGCGTGTCCACGACGAAGTCGTGGAGCGCCCGGTTCTGGGTGTCCCACAGCGGCCACAGGTAGTCGAGCAGGTTCGCCAGCCCGGCGGTGAAGCTGCCGAGGACGCCGAACAAGAGCACCTTCACCGCCACCTCACGCAGCATCGCGAAGCCGAAGGTGATCGGTCGCCCGTCGGCGCGGACGACGCGGATGCCGGTCGCCATGCGGCCGAGCGTCCTGCCGTTGGTCCGCCCCATCATGGCCGGCGCGTAGAGCAGGGCCACGATCGAGGCGCACACGACCGCGAGCAGCAGCCCGAACAGGATGGCCACCAGTCCGACCTCCTCGCCGGCGAAGAAGCCGAGGGAGAACGTCGCCGTGATGGCGACGAACAGCAAGACGGCACCGATCCCGATGATGAGGCCGTCGATGAGCTGCGCGCCGGCCCGGCGCCACCAGCCCGCCAGCGTGAGCTGCAGCGCCATCGCTTCGCCTTGAGACGCGCTGATCGGGCGACTGCCGATTCCATCCGAGCCCAGCGACGACCGGTACTCCGGGGCGTCGACCCATCCAGGCCGCGGCGTCGAGTCCTCGGGTCCCTCCGGCCGGCTCATCCCGCCACCCTATTCCGGCCGGTCGGCGACGAGACGGCGCCCGGCAGCGTCACCGTGCGATCGAGCGCGATCGCGTCCAGCAGCCGGCGGTCGTGGGTGACGAGCAGGATGGTGCCGTCGAAGGCGCCGAGCGCGATCTCGAGCTGCTCGATGGCGGGCAGATCGAGGTGGTTGGTCGGCTCGTCGAGGACGAGGAAGTTGACGCCGACCGCCATCAGCGAGGCGAGGGTCGCGCGGGTGCGCTCGCCCGGCGACAGCGAGGCGGCGGGACGAGCGACGTGGTCGTCACCGAGACCGAACTTGGCCAACAGCGACCGCGCATCCTGAGCCGAGAGCTCCGTGCCGGCGACGAAGGAGGACAGCAGCCCGGCATCGGAGGTGAGCGCGTCGCGGCCCTGGTCGAGCTCGCCGACCTGCACACCCGGGCCGAGGTAGCGGGTCCCCGACTCCAGCGGCAGGCGCCCGAGCAGCGCCTGCACCAGCGTGGTCTTGCCCGATCCGTTCGGGCCGGCGAGCGCCACGCGGTCCCCCCACCCCAGCTCGAGCTCGATCGGCCCGAGCACGAAGCTCCCGCGCCGGACCACCGCGTCCTCCAGGCGCGCGACCACCGAGCCCGCCCGTTCGGCGCCGCCGAAGCGCAGTTCCAGCTCCCAGCGGCGCCATGGCTTGTCCGCCGGCTCCAGGCGCTCGAGCGCCTTCTCCGTGGCGCGGACCTTTCCCGCCTGCTTCTCCGAGCGCTCGGCGCGTGCCGCCTTGAGATTGCGGTCCGGCTCCGACTTGCGCCGCGCGTTGCGCACGCCGGTCTCCATCCACCCCCGCTGGCGGCGCGCGCGGTCCTCGAGCCGGCCGCGCTCGGCGCTGTAGGTGCCGAAGTCGCTCTCGGCGTGACGGGCGGCGGTGGCGCGCAGCTCCTGGTATCCCGCCCATCCCCCGCCGTACTGGGCGGCGCGGTGGGTGATCTCGTCGAGCTCGAGCACGCGCGTGACCGTCGCCTCGAGCACCGCCCGGTCGTGGGAGACGATCACCGCGCCGCCGGGCCGCTCGCGGATGAAGCGCTCGAGTCGATCCAGGCCGTCGAAGTCGAGGTCGTTCGTCGGCTCGTCGAGCAGCAGGAAGGAGAAGCGGGAGAGCAGGATCGCGGCCAGCGAGGCCCGCGCCGCCTGCCCCCCGGAGAGCGCGGTCATCTCGACGCCGAGGGCCTTTGGATGGAGCCCGAGGTCGCGGCACGTGGCCTGCGCGCGCGCTTCGAGGTCCGCCCCACCGAGCTCGAGCCAGCTGTCGAGCGCAGCGGCGTAGGCATCGTCGGCGCCGGGGTGGCCGCCAGCCAGCGCCTCCGTGGCCGCGTCGAGCCGGTCGGACGCCTCCGCGACGCCGGTGCGTCGCGCCAGAAAGGCGATCAGCGGCTCACCCGGGCGCCGGTCAGGCTCCTGTGGGAGATAGCCCGCGGTCCCGCCGGTCAGCTGCACCGCTCCGGCATCGGGGGGATCGACGCCGGCCAGGATGCGCAGCAGCGTCGACTTCCCAGCCCCGTTGGGGCCGACCACGCCGAGGACGTCGCCGGGTGCGACCACCACGGAGACGTCTTCGAGCACGACGCGCGCGCCGTGCGCCTTGGCGACCGCACGCGCGGAGAGGACACCGGAGCTCGACACGGCTTGAGCCTAGACGGCCTCCCGTGCCCTCATCCGGTCCCCCTGGATTTGCGGTCCCCGGCCTCGATCTTCTAGCAGCCGGTGGCCACGTCGAGCGCGACGCAGAGCTCGGCGAGCTTCTCAGGCCCGAGGCGGGTGATGCGCTCAGTCAGCAGCGACTTGGGCACCACGCCGAGATTGTCGAAGGCGAGCACGCACTCGAGGGCCATGCCGTCCTCGGGCCCGAGGGCGACCTCGGTCGGGATGCCGCGCACGGTCCGCGTGGCCGGCACCACCAGCAGCGCGTTGAGGACCGGGATGGCCGCTTGCCGGCTCAGGATGCACGCTGGCCGGCGGCCACCCTCAGGGTGGTCGAGCCACCACAGCTCACCGCAGTTCACCGGGACGCGCTCGCCGGCTCGTCCCACGGCTCCGCGGCAACCATTGCGCGGGCGGTCGCCTCGGCGCCGAGCAGGTCCTCCTGCGGCTGGCGGGTGTAGGCGTCGACGATGCGCCGATCGATCTCGGCCTCACGGTGCTTCGCCAGGTAACCAAGCACCGCCTCACGAATTAGCTCTGATCGCGAGCGGCCCTCGCGGGCCACGTGAGCGTCGAGCTGAGCGAGCAACTCGTCGGAGAGCTGCACGAGCGTCTGCGTGCGTGCCATTGGCCATATGGTGCCATATGGCCGGGACGCGGACAAGCCCAGCAACGCCATCAGGAAGCCGAGGAGTGGTTGCCGTCGGGGGGCGCGCTCAGCGCCCCGGCTCCCCGTGGAAGTACGGCACCTTCGCGTCGCGTGGGACCGTCACGTCGTCGTCCGCGTTGCCCGTCCAGATGCCGATCTTGTCGCTGTCGGGATACACGGTCGCCGCTGGCAGCCTCACTTCGGAGAACATCAGCACGCGGACGGTCGAGTCGGTCTCGTTGCGCAGACCGTGCGCTCCCTCCGGGCCGACCGGGAAGGCGCACGCGTCCCAAGGCTTCAGCCGCCGCTCGCCGTCCGGCGTGCGAAGCGTCGGCTCGCCCTGCAGCACGATGAGCCACTCCTCCTCCGCGTACTCGTAGTGATACGGGCAACTCGCCTGGCCGGGCGGCAGCTCGTACATGGTCGTCCCGGTCCTCTGAGCGCCGACCAGCGGACCCACCCGTTTCATGCCGGCGCGGAAGCCCTCCGGGTCCTCGGGATCGAACTCGAACTCGAGCTCGTCGAAGTTGACGATGTCCATTCCGACAGGATCGCGCAGCCCCAGGACGGGCCGCGGGAGCCCGCCTCCTAGCCTGGACTCATGAGCGTCGCCGCCCGACCACTGATCGCGTTCGAGAACTCCTACGTCCGTGAGCTTCCCGGCCTGTGCGAGCCATGGCAGGCCGCCGAGGCCCCGGCGCCCAGGCTGCTGGCGCTCAACGAGGCGCTGGCCATGGAACTCGGCATCGACGCCGGGGCGCTGAGGACGCCCGACGGCGTCGGCATCCTCGTCGGCAACGCGACGCCCGACGGCGCCACCCCGGTGGCGCAGGCCTACTCCGGCCATCAGTTCGGCGGCTTCTCGCCCCGCCTCGGCGACGGCCGGGCACTGCTGCTCGGCGAGGTGATCGACGTCCACGGACGCCGTCGCGACGTGCACCTGAAGGGGTCAGGCCGCACGCCGTTCGCTCGCGGCGGCGACGGGAAGGCCGCCGTCGGCCCGATGCTGCGCGAGTACGTCATCAGCGAGGCTATGCACGCGCTCGGCGTCCCCACCACCCGCTCGCTGGCGGTGGTGGCGACCGGAGCCGACGTCAGGCGCGAGACGATGCTGCCCGGCGCGGTCCTCGCCCGCGTGGCGGCCAGCCACATCCGGGTCGGCACGTTCGAATACGCAGCCGCGCACGGCGACGCCCAGCTCGTCCAGCGCCTCGCGGACCATGCGATCGCGCGTCACCACCCCCACGCGCTGGAGGCGCAGAACCCGTATCTCGCCTTCCTCGAAGCGGTCGTGGAGATCCAGGCCTCCCTGATCGCCCGCTGGATGACGGTGGGCTTCGTCCACGGCGTCATGAACACCGACAACATGACGATCTCCGGCGAGACCATCGACTACGGCCCCTGCGCGTTCATGGACGTGTTCGACCCCGCCACCGTGTTCAGCTCGATCGACCACGGTGGCCGCTACGCATACGGCAACCAACCCCCGATCGCGCAGTGGAACCTGGCGCGCCTGGCCGAGGCCATCCTCCCCCTGCTCCACGCCGACACGGACTCGGCGATCGCGATCGCCACCGAGGTCCTGCAGTCGTTTCCTGCCCGACACCGCCGGCACTGGAGCCGCGGGATGCGGGCCAAGCTCGGCCTGACCGGCGAGCAGCCGGGAGACGCTGAGCTGATCGACGACCTGCTGTCGCTCATGCAGCTCGAGCGAGTCGACTTCACGTCGGCTTTCAGGGCGCTTTCCGGGTCGTTGCCCGACGATGCGGGACGCGCGCGGTCACTCTTCGCGGCATCCCCGGCCTTCGACGCCTGGCATGAGCGCTGGCGCACCCGACTGTCGGCCCAGCCCTCCGACCCTCACGCGGTCGCTGAGGCGATGGACAGGGTCAACCCGATTTACGTCCCCCGCAACCACCTGGTCGAGGAGGCGCTGGCGGCGGCGACGGCCGGTGACCTCGACGTCTTCCGGAGTCTGCTCGACGTGCTCGATCAGCCCTTCGACGAGCGACCGGGCCTGGAGGTCTACGCCGCGCCGGCTGCGCCGGACGGCAGCTACCGGACCTTCTGCGGGACCTGAGCGCGCGACCCGGGCGGTAAGCACCCGAAGGCGACGGGCGACCGTCGGGGCGCTGGCCTCACTCTGCGCCGAGCCACGCCCGCGGCCCGGGTCCGAGCCGGGCCGCTCGGTCATCCGGGTTGGCGAGCCGGCAGCGATCCAGCGACAGGCAGCCGCAGCCGATGCATTCGGTGAGGCCGGCCCGCAACCGCTCGAGCTCGGCGATCCGCTGGTCGATCCGGGCGGTCCAGGTGCTCGACAGCTCCTCCCAGTCCCGTCGCGCGGGTGCCCGATCAGGCGGCAGTTTCGCAAGCTCGGCGCCGATCTCCTCGAGGGTCAGCCCGATGTGCTGCGCGAAGACCACGAACGCGGCCCTCCGCAGCGTCGGTCTCGGGTAGCGGCGGTGCCCCGAGCCTGCGCGCAGAGACGAGATCAGCCCGCGCTGCTCGTAGTAGCGCAGCGCCGAGGCCGCAACGCCGCTGCGTCGTGCGACCTCGCCGATGGTCAGCAGCTCCGACATGCGACGCAACAGCCAATCAGACGCCGGCCTTGACTTCAAGTGCACTTGAACTTGTAGCGTCTTCGCATGTCCCCGCCAGCAACCGTCGAGAACCATGCCGCCGAGACCGGCTCCGCCAGTCAGCGCATCACCGAGGAGGTGACCTCCTGGCCGGGCGTCGCCGCCGGGCCGGGAAGCCGAGGTGAGTTCGCCTTCACGCTCGGCCGCCGCGAGCTCGGCCACCTGCACGGCGACCGCGTCATGCACAGCGGCTTCCCCAAGGATGTGTGGCAGGAGCTGTACGCCGCCGGCCGCATCGACTTCCACCCCGTCTTCCCCGGCCGTCCCGGCTACGCCGCCCGGCGGATCGATACCGACGAAGACGTCCGTGACGTGATCGCGCTGCTGCGCCCGCCACGGCCTCCCCGAGTCCGCTCGGGGCGAGTAGGCCGGGTGACGCGCCCGCAGTGTCACGCGCCATCGGGGGCGTGAGCGGTGGCCAATGCCTCGATGTCCCAGCCGGCGCTCCCGGCGCCGGCTCGGTAGGCGCTCTCGAAGAAGTCGAGCAGCGTCGCGGCCGGATCGGCGGATGCCCGCACCGAGTCGTAGGGCAGGATGGCCAGTGAGCCGCTTCCGGCCGCCTGCCAATCCGCCTCGTCCGGCCGCAGCTCCCGTTCGATCAACGCCGCTGGCTCCGGTGCCGTGTAGGAGTAGTACGCCGGAAACGGAGTGGTCCGCGCGTCGCCGGGCCACCATCCGAAGGCGATCAGCTCATGCGAATAGGCGTCGGCGGAGATGGGATCGAGGCCGTCGGCCGCGGGAGCTGGCCGGCCGGAGAACCGCGCGTGCGCGAGGTCGAAGGAATGCCAGAACAGGTGCGCCGGGCTCGCCTTTCCGTTGAAGCGCGACGCGAAGCGAGCCAGCGTGTGATCGGTGTGTCGCAGGATGCGCCACCAGCGCTCGACCGCTTCGGAGTCGTACTCGCGGTGCGCTTCGTCGACGGCGAACGCCGGGCTTTCACCGAGGTCGAAGGGCCGGGCGTCGATGGCGACCCGCACCCCGATCGAGCGCAGGGCCTCGAAGACCTGCTCGTGGAAGCGCGCGACCGGAAGCGGCCCGCGCAGCGGAAACAGCGCATGGCGCCCCTCACTGCTGCGAAACCGCATGCGCTGATGCACGACATCGAACTCGATCTCCACCGTGTGATCGCCGTAGGGCATGGGACCGGTGGTGACGCCGTCGGGAGACACGAGAAGCGTCACGTGCCACCAGTGATTCCGCGGTGGCATGAGCGCCATGCGGACCTTGCCGACGATCTGGGTGTAGCGGTGCAGCGTCTCCTTCGTCGCCTTCCAGTCGTCATAGGCGAGCTCAGGCCACGTCATCGAGTCCATGCCGGGATCCTTTCTGGGAGGAGGCGGGGCCGCTCTCACACTGGCTGGGCAGTTGCGAGGAGTTCATCACGGCCTCAGCGGCGCGAGGCTCTCGGCGGCCGCGACGCGCGCCGTCGTCGCCAGGCGCGCAGGACGACAGGAGCCACGTAGGCGCCCGCCGCCAGGACGGTGATGGCCGCGACGAGCATGAAGGGCAGGGACAGCGAGACCTGGACGAGCAGCGCGCCGGCGACGGCTCCCAGCAGCCGGGCGCCGACGGTGGCCAGCTGCCAGGCCGGCCGCGCCACTCCGGCCCGCAGCGATCCGACGTCCGCGGCGAGCGCGGTGATCGTCGACGTCAGGACCGTGGTGCTGAGACCAGGTGCCGAGAGGCGGCTGATCGTCGCGCTGCGCACGCCCATCGCGACCGCCAGGACGGCGATGACGACGTAGCCGCCGGCGTCGGACACCGTGCCCGGCTCCAGTCGAGTCGCGATCAGCGCGGCCACCGCCATCAACGCGGCCTCGACGCTCAGGGCCAGCGCGAACCAGCGACGGTGGCGGCTGCCGAGCTCGGTGGCCAGGCGGCCGCCGACGGCCGCACCAAGGAAGAACGCGGCCAGCGACACCGCCGGCGGACCGACCGCGAAGCCGCTCGTGCCGGCCACCGCGAATCCGAGGACGACTAGGTTGGCGGTCTGCAGCCCGGTGAACACCCGTCCGAGGCCCAGGTAGCTCACGGCATCCACGAGGCCGGTGGTGAAGGTCAGCAGCAGCAGGACCAGTGGAAGCGTCCGGCGCGGCGGATCGGACCCATCCGACCAGCCGACGCGCAGTCGTCCGGCGTACTCGTCGTCCCGGGCGGTCCGCCCGAACGCACCGAGAGCACTGCGCAGCCGACTCGTCGGACGCCGGCCTTTCGGCGGTTCGCCGCGCGGGGTTGCTGCCGCCTTGTCGCCCTCCGCCATCGCGATCGACCCATTCTCGCGCTCGAGTCGCCGCGGCGCGGCTACGTTCAGCGCGTGCGCCGGGCCTCCACCTCGTCGCGCGTCGGCGGGTCGGCGCCCGGCCGCGAGCAGGTGATCGCGGCGATGATGGCTGCCGAGTCGACGACGCTGACCAGCGTCGCCTCGTCGATCGCGGCCAGCCCCTCCCGGCGGGTGCCGCCGAGGAGGTCGGCGCGGTGCAGCCCGTGCAGCAGTCCCGAGGTGAACGAATCGCCCGCGCCGACCGTGTCGACCAGGTCCTCGAGGTGCCCCAAGATCATCTCGCCGAAGGCGTCTCGCCCCAGGCGCGTCTTCAGGGTCACCGTGTCGCCGAGACGGCCCAGGCCGAGGGCGACGTTCGCCGGGCTGCCCCCGGGATGGGCTTCCAGGGTCCGCCCGCCGCGCGGCCCGACCAGGTCGACCAGCGCCTCCCCGACGACCACGAACATCCGCCAACCCCCTCGTCGAGAACGCGGCTCGGCGCGCCGCCGGCCGGGACGCGGCCACTCCCGGACCATAGCCCCGCCATCACCGACGCACAACGCGATGCGGCATCGGAGCCGTGGTATGAAGGCGCCATGAGCGCTCGGAACCGCCCCCTTCTTCCTCGTGGTCACCATCAAGCCTCGACCGGACCGGCTCCGCGAGGCCGAGGCGCAACTTCAGTCCATGCGGGAGGACACGCTGAAGGAGCCGGGCTGCGTCTTCATGCACCTGACCCAGCCACAGGACGATCCCGGCACCTGGGTGATGCTCGAGATGTTCCGCTCGCGCGCGGCATGGGACGATCACATGGGGCCAGTCCACGTCACCGAGGGCAACCGGATCCTTGAGGACCTGTTGCGCGAGCCCTCGGACCTGCGACTGCTCGACGAGCTGCAGCCCAGGCGCCGGCCCGCCGCAGTCGGCCGCCGGACGTGGAACCGGACACGCGGCGGCGATTCGGCGACACGCTCGCCCGATCGGGCCGGATGGTCGCGAGCGACATCCGGCGCTCATCGGCTTCGCTGAGGGGATGGGTCGGAGATGGCGCAGGAGCCGGTCGAGCAGACACGCACCCCGCCCGAGGACGAGCGACCTCCGGACCAATGATCGAGCGCCGGGCGATTCCGCTCCAGGAGCGGTTGGCGTGGCTCACCGGCCTCCTCGACGAGGGCCACGCGCTCAGCGCCGAGGAGCTCTGCGACTCCCTGCTGGCCTGGCTCGGGGCACCGTCGAAGACGACGTCGCGCTGCTGGTCATGCGCGTCGAAGCCGCGTAGACGGCCACCCCCGTGCGCGGACAGCGCGCAGCACTCATCTTTTGACCCGGCGTCTATTTGCGGAGCGAGACCGTGCGTCGAAACTCGCGGGCATGCACGTGAACGGCTTCCTCCGCGGCCGACCCCTGATCGGCGTCACGACGTCAGAGGTCCGCTGGTCGACCTCCGCGGCCGCGATCTCCCAGGGCGACCCGCCGTCGCGTGAGATGGTCCTGGGCCTGCGCTATCTCGAGGCGATCGAGGCGGCCGGCGGGGTGCCCATGGTCATACCACCGCTGGGTGCCGACGCCGTCGATGCCCTAGTCGACGGCCTGGCCGGCGTCTGCCTCTCCGGTCGCCCCGACATCCACCCCACCGCCTACGGCGCCGCGCCCCACCCTCGGCTCGGACCCACCGAGGTCGAGCTCGACTCCTTCGAACTCGACCTGCTGGCGGCCGCCGAACGGTGCGGCCTGCCCGTCCTGGCCATCTGCCGGGGCGCGCAGATGGTCAACGTCGCCCGCGGCGGGACGCTGCACCAGCACCTGCCGGACGAGATCGGCCAGGAGATCGAGCATCGCCAGACCATGCCGACCCACGTGCCGACGCACTCGGTGGCCGTCGCCTCCGGGAGCCGGCTCGAGGACATCGTCGGGGGGGGAGTCCTCATGGTCAACTCGTTCCATCACCAGTCGGTCCTCGCGCTGGGCGAGGGACTGACGTCCACCGCCTGGGTGACCGACGGGACGATCGAGGCGTTCGAGGGAGCCGACGACCGCTTCCTGGTCGGAGTGCAATGGCACGCAGAGGGCCTGACCGGGCTCGCCCGCCACGCGGCCCTGTTTCGCGCGTTCGTGCGCGCGAGCCGCGGCTTCTCGCCGGACGCCCACGTGGAGACGGTGTTCGCGCAGGTCAAGGAGCGAGGCTGATGGCGGTGGAGCGGCGCTCGGGCGCCAGTGGTGCGACTGGCAGCCATCCACTTCCTACACCGTGGGCATCGAGGAGGAGGTGATGCTCGTCGACCCGGTCGACTGGTCGCTCGCCCAGCGCATCGAGGACGTCCTCGAGCGGCTCCCCGCGGCTGTGGCAGAGCGCGTCGGCGCCGAGACCCACCAGGGGCGATCGAGCTGGCCAGCGACCCGCACAACACCGTCGGCCCGGCGATCAGCCAGCTCGGCGACATCCGCGCCGCCCTCGCCCGGTCGCTGCGCTCCCTCGGCCTGCGGGCGGCCGGCGGCGGCACACATCCGACCGCGCTGTGGAGCGACACGCGGGTGTCGCCGAGCGGCCGCTACCAGCTGATCGACAACACGATGCGAGTGCTCGCCCGGCGTGAGCCGACCTTCGCGCTGCACGTCCACGTCGGGGTGAGCGACCCCGAAGCCGCGATCGACCTCATGAACCGGATGCGCCCCCCCCCTGCTGCTGGCCCTTTCGGCGAACTCGCCCTTCTGGCAGGGTCGCGACACCGGCTTCGCGTCCGCGCGGACGCTGGTCTTCCAGGCCTTCCCCCGCACGGGGCTTCCGCGGCGCTTCTCGTCCGACGACGACTGGTGCTCGTCGGTCGATCTGCTGCTGCGCGCCGGCGCGATTCCCGAGCCCACCTTCCTGTGGTGGGACGTCCGGCCGCAGCCGCGCTTCGGGACGGTGGAGGTCCGGGTCATGGACACGCAGTGCTCGCTCGAGCGCTCCGCGACACTCGTCGCGCTCGTGCAGTCGGTGGCGCGCCTCGAGCTCGAGGAGGGCTACGCATCGCCGGCGCTGATGCGAGCGGACGAGGCTCTCGCCGAGAACCGCTTCCTAGCCGCTCGCGACGGTGTGGACGCCGACCTCATCGACGCCGCGCTCGGCGTCCGGAGGCCGGTGCGAGAGCAGGTGGCCGACCTCCTGGCGGCCGCCCGGCCGCATGCCCTGGCGCTCGGTTGCGCTTCCGGGCTCGAGGGCGTGGACGCCCTGATGACGACGCCGGCCGCCGAGGTGCAGCGCCATCGGGTCGCCGGCGACCGCATGACCGGAAGGGTCGCCGCTCGCGCCGAGGAGTTCGAGGTTCACGCCCTCGATCTCCGCTGAGCCGGAGCATGGAGTCGGTCACACCCAGGAATCCGCTTCCCCGGAGCCGTCGTGGCGGCATATGAATACGGACATGCCCACGCCGGAGCTGCCACGCGACGACATCGAAGCCGCGCTCGAAGCGCGTCGGGAGCTGGGGCGTGAGATGGAGCCCGCCGTGATCGACGCCTTCGCCGATCGGATGGAGCGGGCCATCGAGGCCCGCGTCGACGCCCGTCTCGCCGAGCGTAACGCGAGGGGACCGGCTCGCCGCTCCGGGGCAGCGGACCACGTGCTGCCGGTCGTGTCCCTGGGCGCGGCGATCCCCCTCACGGCCATCGCCGCGGCGACCTCGGGATGGCTCGCCGTGCTGATCGTCTGGCTCGGCCTCGTCGCGGTGAACTGGGCTAACGCGCAGCGCCCTCGCTGAACCCGGCACCCGCCGTCGCCACGGCGGTCGACTTGCCCTCATGGCACCGGTGACGCGCCCGTCATCGCTCCCCTGGACGGCGGTCACGAGAGTACGATCGCCCCATGGTCCGCTCGTCCTCGAGCCGGGCTTCCCTCCGGCTCATCCTCGCTTTGCTCGCCGCCTGTGCCGCCTTCGCCGGCCCCCTCGCGCCGCACGCGCGCGGCGCGCTCACCGCGACCGAGATACGAGTCGGCGAGCATGCCGGCTTCGTTCGCGTGGTGATCGACTTCAGCGGCGGGCGGGTGCTGACCGGCGAGGCGGTCGCCAGCGATCCCGACCCCTTCCCCGACGGAATCGCGCGGATACCGCTCGAGCGGCGCGGGGTGCGCACCCGCGCCGCGACGGTCCAGGCCCACGGCGTCGGAGTCCGCATCGGCCAGGGACGCCGCCGGATCGTCATCCACCTCAGGGCCGCGCAGCGGCGTTTCAAGTACGTGCGCTACTTCGCGCTCCGCAACCCGCATCGGCTCGTGCTCGACCTCTACGAGAGCGCACCACCGACGGCGGCCGCCCAGCAACGCCGCGGGCCGCGCGGATGCCTGTCGCTCACCAGCCACTCGATTCGCTCCCGGGTCGTCCGGGCCGCCGGGCGTGAACGCGACCTGTTCGAGCACTCACTGGCGGTGCGACTGCGCGGCGCCGACGGCCGCGTGATCCGCGAGCGCGGCGTGACCGCCGCCGACGGGCGCTGGACGACGCGCTTCCGGCATCCGGCGTTGCCGCGCCAGGCGGGAACGCTCGAGGGAGTGGCGCTGTCGGCCAAGGACGGCACGCTCGAGTGCATCGTCCAGGTCAGGGTGACGCTCTCCGGCTGACCGCCGGTACGGCGCTAGCTGCGGTCGAGCTCGAAGGACATGTCCAGGCAGGTGCCCCCGGCCGCGCCGGATCGCACCTCGAAGGCCTGGGTCATCTGGGCGATGAGCGGCAGCCGGAGGCCGATGCCGGGACTGTCTGGGCGAGGCATCATTCCCCGCCCCTCGTCGGTCACCCGGACCCGCAGCCGTTGCGCCTCGCGCTCGGCCTCCACGTGGACGGGACCGGCGCTAGGCGCATCCAGATACGCGTGCAGCACCGCGTTGGTGACCGCCTCGGACACCGCTACCTTGACCGCGGCGATGCCCTCCGTGGTCGCGCCCGCCGACTCCGCGAAGCCGGCCACCGCGGCCCGCGCCTCCGCCACCGAGGCGGGCACCCCGAGCCAGGAGCCGGTCAGCCGTTGCATCGGCGCCCCGCCGGGCGACATCGGCATCACACCAGCTCGGCCGAGATCTCGCCCGGCGCGCCGACGGAGCGGATGCGGTCCGCGACATGGCAGATGTCGAGCACCCGCTGGACGACCGCGGGGGCGCGCACCAGCGCGAGCGACCAACCCTCGCCGCGGGCCGCCGTGTCCAGCCGCATCAGGACGTGGATGCCCGACGAGTCGATGAAATCGAGCCGGCGGAGATCCATCACCAGCGTCTCACCCGGCTCCGGGCTGGGAAGCGAGGCGGTGAGCTCCGGCAGGCTCCCGAGGTCCAGCTCGCCGATGAGCTTGAGGTGGATCAGCTCTCCGTGACGCTCGAGCGCCACCGAGAAGGTGGCCAGCCGGCTCATGCGGCGCCTCCCGCACACACGCGCATGACGAGCACGGCAACGTCGTCGCGGACCTCGACCGCGGCTCCCTCCAGGGCGCGAGTCAGCCGCTCCACCAGCTGAGCGGCACCGGCGGGTCGACCGGGCTCCAGGGCGGCCAGGACGCCCTCCTCGCCGAGCAGCTCCCCGTCGCGCCGAGCCTCGGTCAGGCCATCGGTGTACATCACCAGCGCGTCACCGGAGCCGAGGTGCGTCGTCTGCGCTTCGAAGCGGGCGTCGGAATGCCAGCCGACCGGCGGACCGCCGGCTCCGGAGAGCGCCTCGGTCGCACCATCCGCGCGCAGCAGCAGCGCCGGTGGATGCCCGGCGCCCGCGACCGTCACCTCGAAGCCGGCCGAGTCGGCCACGAGAGTCGCGACCAGGACCGTGCAGAAGTTGCGCGGCGCAGCTCCTTCCAACCCGACGAACATCGCGCGATTGAGCATGGCGAGCACGTCGGTCGGTTCGGGCATGGCCAGGAACCCGGTGCGGATGCTGTGCCGGGCGAGGGCGGTCACGGCCGCAGCGGTGGCGCCCTTGCCGCTCACGTCTCCGATCACGAGGACCCAACCGCCGTCGATCTCGAACACGTCGTAGAAGTCGCCGCCCACCTCGCCGCGCGAGGCCGGCCGGTAGAGGGGCGCGAGCTCGGCATCCGGCACCGACGGCAGTCGCGGCGGCAACAGGCTCTCCTGCAGCGCGCGGGCCATCTGCTCGGCCTGGTCGCGGAGGGAGTGCTCCTGATCGACCACCTGCCGACTGGCCAGGCGCAGCTCGAGCTCGTCCATGACGATCGCGGCCATGTCCTGCAGGGTCTCGGCCTCCTCCGCGCTGAGCGTCCGCGGCTCCTGGCCGATGATGCAGAGGGTGCCGAGGTTGTAGCCGTCGCGGGTGGTGAGCGGCGCGCCCGCGTAGAAGCGCAGGCCGAACTCGCCGGCGACGAGCGGATTGGCCAGCGAGCGCGGGTCGGCCGCAGCGTCTTCGAGGATCCACGGCTCGTACTGCATGATCGCCGACGCGCACAGGCCGGGATCGCGATCGATCTCCTGCACCTCGAGGCCGTGGTGGGACTTGAACCAGATGCGGTCGTGGTCGACGATCGAGACGATCGAGATCGGGACGCCGAAGTGCCGCGCCGCCAGCGCCGTGATGCGGTCGAAGGCACCGTCCTCGGGCGTGTCGAGCACGTCGTAGCGGTTGACCGCCGCCTGGCGCCCGGCCTCGTCGGCGGGCATGGGGGTCTTCTCGGCTTGCTCACGAGTCATGGCTGGACGCGAGGATAGTGAGGATCCGCATCTGGGTCCAAGCGACGCGGCCGCGTACCCGGTGCCCGTCTCACCCCCCACCTTCGTCCGTCCGCGACCGCCGGGCCAGCGACGGGGCTGACCCGCGCCGCGGCCCTCCAGTCGCCGGTCACCAGAATCGCGTACGCTTGTATGCGATGCCAGACGCCATCGACACGTTCGACCGCGAGGCGCGCGACTATGAGCGGCAGCGCCGCCGCCTCATCCCGCCGTATGACTCCTTCTACGACACCGCGGTCGATGCGCTGACGCTCGCCGGGCGTCCGCTGGTGCGGGTGCTCGACCTCGGCGCCGGCACCGGCCTGCTGGCGCGGCGCATCGCCGATGTCCTCCCCCACGCCGAGCTGACCCTGCTCGACGGCGCCCCCTCGATGCTCGAGCAGGCCTGCGCGGCGCTCGGCGACCGGGCTCGCTACATCGTCGGTGACCTGGGCGATCCGCTGCCCGATGGCCCCTGGGATGCGGTGGTCAGCGCCCTCGCGATCCACCACCTCGAGGACGAGGGCAAGCGGGCGCTGTTCGCGCGACTCCACGACGCCCTCGCTCCCGGCGGCGTATTCGTCAACGCCGAGCAGGTCGCGGCTCCCAGCCCGCTGCTTCAGGACCGTTACACCGCCTGGCACGAGAGCGGTGCCCGAAGGGCGGGCGCCACCGACCGGGAGTGGGTGGCGTCTGCGCACCGCATGCGCTTGGACCGCTGGGCCACCGTCGAGCAGCAACTCAGCTGGCTGCGCGACGCCGGTTTCGCCGACGCCGACTGCCTGTTCAAGGACCACTGCTTTGCCGTCCTGGTGGCGCGCCGCCCGCTGGGAACCGAGCGCGGGGACGGCCGCGGTGTCGATCCGGTGAGGGTCCCGGTCGAGGGCTAGCGCCAGGCGAAGGCGACGTCGCCGAGGCGGAACTCGTCGCGCGTCGCCGGTCCCTCGATAGCGAGGACCACACGCGCGATCCCCGCCGGGCTCTCGTCGTGGAGATGCAACGCGATTCCGCCGGCCAGCCCGAGCCGCTGCCATGCGTCACGGTGCCCCGCGGTGCGCAGGTGCACCGCGATGACCCGCGGGCCCCCGCCGGCACGCGCCCGCCAGGTGCTGACGTCGAAGCCGTACTCGGTGAGAACCACCATCGAGCTCCCGGCGCGGCGCGAGGCCGCCCGCGCCAACGCCGGAATGCGGCCCAGCACGCCGGCGATCGCTCCGGTCGCGGTGTTGACCCGCGAGGGCCGGCGCGTGGTGGCCGGAACCGGAAAGGGATCGGGCAGCAGTCCGCGGATCTGGGCCGCCCGCCACGTCCTCCGCTGCGAGCCTTCGCCCGCGGTTCCCGGCAGCGCCGCCGACGTGGCAAAGCCCTCCGACCGCAGGATCCCGATGGCCCGGTTCATGCCGACGTCGGCGACGAGGCCGATGCCGTAGCCGTGCGGTCGCAGACAGGGCTCGGACCCGATCTTGATGATCTCGATGTCCAGTTCGCCGGCGCGGACGATCCCGCTGAGGATGCCGCCGAGCGACTCGACTCCCGCCAGGACGGGCGTTCCGGCACAGGACGCCAGCTCGGCCATGACGGCCGCGGGATCCTCCGCGCGGATGATGAGGTGATCGAGCCGAAGCTGCACTTCCGTCGACCCTAGTCCTTCGGACCCGACCCGACCTGAGGCGTCAGCGGATCTCGCTCACGGCACCCGCGTCGCGGCGGGGGCAGCCGAACGTTGACGGCCGCTGCCGGCCGGCGTAGCGTCGCGCCATGTCCGGGCGGATCGCGATGACGGCGGTGCTCCTCGCCCTCGCCCTCGCCGTGCTGCCGTCGCTCGCTCAGGCGCGGGACGCGGATCGCCGCGCACCCAGGGCGGCGGTCGCGGCAGCGCTCGGGCGGGCGGTGCACCACTACGCGGACCCGACCAAGCTGCGAGTCACGCACACGCTGCGCAGCGAAGCGGACCCCGCGTGGTCGCTGGTGACCGGCGCCTACGGGCGAAGGGGCCTGTGGGCGGCATGGACGCGGCGGACCGCGGCCAGCTCCCACCGCGTGGCGGTGTTCCGGACACGCAACTTCGATCCCGGCGGTCGCGCACCGTGCGACATCCGGCCGGCCTTCTCGGAGCCGAGCTGCCCGACCGCGTCGGCGCCGAGGTAGACGAGTCGGGCGGACCACGGCCCGCCCGACTCCGGGAGCTCGCCGCGGGTACCGGCGTCAGGCGCGGTTGTAGTGGCGATCGAGCTCCTCGTGGTACGAGGAATGCCGGTACGTGCGCTCGTCGAACTCGGGCGCCGCCTTGATCTCGTCGCGCGTCAAGCGGAGATGCAGGCGCCGGCCGGCCTCGTCGATGCGATCGATGGCGCCCGCCGGCACCACGACCTTTCGGCTGAACAGCCAGTGCCCCGTGTCGACGACGACGTAGCTCTCGTTGGGCCGGTCGCTGGACTCCATCACCGTCCCGACGTGGCCATCGGTCGCCTCGACGCGGAAGCCGTGCATGCCGCCCTCCGCGGGAACACGCTCGAGCGTGTTGCTGAACATGAAGAAGTCACTCATGACCTACCTCCTCCGAGTGGCCCCTTCCTGACCCCGATCACGGGCGCGGGGTGCTTTTGCAGGCCAAGGGCCTGCCGCCACACTACTCCGCCCGGAGCGTCAAAGCGAACGGCTCCAGTCCGCTCAGAACGACCATCGGCCGGTGGCCGGATCGGCCTCCGCCTACCCTCTTCCCCGCAGATGACCGGCATCGATCCCTACCGCCTCGAGGAAGCGCTCCGCGTCCTCGCCGAAGTGGAGCAGCTCGCCCCCGAGCATCCCGACGCGGTGACGGTCAGGCGAGCGGTCGGCGGGCTGTTCAAGTCGGTCAAGGAGGAGCGGCGCGCGCAGCGGCGCTCCGCGAGCCTCGCCAACGACCAGGCGGTGACCGCCGCGACGGCGACCGGCGCGCCCGGGCGCATCGACGACGAGACGCGCGGGCTGGCCCTCACGCCCGGCGCCTCCGGCGCATCGGCCGGGACCCTCGTGCGCGCGCGGGCGTGCTACGTCTGCAAGCGACGCTACCGGGAGGTCGACGCCTTCTATCACCAGCTCTGCCCGGCCTGCGCCGAGACGAACCGCGAGCGCCGCGACGCCCGCACCGACCTCACCGGCCGCCGGGCGCTGCTCACCGGAGGCCGGGCGAAGATCGGCATGTACATCGCGCTTCGGCTCCTGCGCGACGGTGCCCACACCACCATCACCACGCGCTTCCCGCACGACGCCGTCCGCCGGTTCACGGCCATGGACGACAGCGGGAAGTGGCTGCACCGCCTGCGCGTGGTCGGCATCGATCTGCGCGACCCCGGCCACGTCATCGCCCTCTCCGACGAGGTCGCCGCCCAGGGCCCGCTCGACATCCTCATCAACAACGCCGCCCAGACCGTGCGGCGCTCGCCCGCGGCCTACGCGCATCTGATCGCCGCCGAGCAGGCGCCGCTGCCGAGCGGACCCGTTCCCGACGTCGTCACGCTCGGGCGCACGGCGATCACGGTCGCACGCTCCGGCACGGAGGATCCCTGGGCCATGACTCCGCCCGCCGTCACCGCACTGGCGCTCACCGCCGGCTCGGTCACTCCCGAGCGGATCCGGACCGGCACCGCGATCGATGCGGGCGGACTCGCGCCCGACCTGCATCCGCACAACTCCTGGAGCCAGGTCGTCGACGAGGTCGACCCGCTCGAGCTGCTCGAGGTCCAGCTCTGCAACCAGACCGCTCCGTTCATCCTCATCAGCCGGCTGCGGGCGGCGATGGCCAGCTCCGAGGCGCGCCGCACCTACGTCGTCAACGTCTCGGCGATGGAGGGCCAGTTCGCGCGCGGCTACAAGGGTCCGGGCCATCCGCACACCAACATGTCCAAGGCCGCGCTCAACATGCTCACGCGGACCAGCGCTAAGGAGCTGCTCTCCGACGGCATCCTCATGACCAGCGTCGACACGGGCTGGATCACCGACGAGCGCCCCCACCCGACCAGGGTCCGCCTCGCCGACGAGGGCTTCCACGCTCCGCTGGACCTGGTCGACGGGGCCGCGCGCGTCTATGACCCCATCGTCCGCGGCGAGGCGGGCGAGGACCTGCACGGGGTCTTCCTCAAGGACTTCGAGCCCTCGCCCTGGTGAGGGCTCTGCGGCGCTGAGCGCCGGCTCCCGATCAGATCTCGTCGATGAGGTCGGCGATCGAGCCGACGATCCTCGACGGCCGGTACGGGAAGCGCTCGGTCTCGCCGGAGGCGGTCACGCCGGTCAGCACCAGGATGGTCTCCAGGCCCGCTTCGAGGCCGGCGACGATGTCGGTGTCCATCCGGTCGCCGATCATCGCGGTCGTCTCGGAGTGCGCATCGAGCGCATTGAGGGCCGAGCGCATCATCAGCGGGTTCGGCTTGCCGACGTAGTAGGGCTCGACTCCCGTCGCCCGGCTGATCAGCGCCGCGACGGAGCCGGTCGCCGGGAGCACCCCCTCGGCGCCGGGACCGGTGGGATCGGGATTGGTGGCGATGAAGCGCGCCCCGTTGCCGATCAGGCGGATGGCATGCGTGATCCGCTCGAAGGAGTAGGTGCGCGTCTCCCCGAGCACCACGTACTCCGGGTCGTGCTCGGTGAGCGTGTAGCCCGCGTCATGCAGCGCCGAGGTCAGCCCGGTCTCGCCGACGACGTAGGCGGAGCCGCCGGGACGCTGGTCCTCGAGGAAGCGCGCGGTGGCGAGCGCCGAAGTCCAGATCGCCTCCTCGGGAACCCGGAGCCCGCCCGCCGCCAGGCGCGCGGCCAGATCGCGGCGGGTGTAGATCGAATTGTTGGTGAGGACCAGGAACGGCAGGCCGCGCTCGCCGAGCGCGCGCAGGAAGGCGTCGGCGCCGGGGATCGCCCGCTGCTCGTGCACCAGCACGCCATCCATGTCCATGAGCCAGGCGGAGTTCGAGCGGGGCACGGACGGAGCGTATTCGTCGCGGCCGACGGGCTCCGGGTCAGCGCGTAGGGGCGCCCGGCCGGCGCTACCGTCCTCCCATGTCGACGCGCCGCCGCGAGCGCCGGTTGGGACCGGGCCCCTACATCCTCTCCCTGCGGCGGAACCCGGAGCGCTGGGGCGGGTCGTTCCCCTTCTCGGTGCCCGCCGTCGCGCAGGTCGAGCGGCTCGAGCTCGACGCCCCGATCACGCTGCTGGCCGGCGACAACGGCACCGGCAAGTCGACGCTGGTCGAAGCGGTCGCCGAGGCGATGGGCTTCGCGGCCGAGGGCGGAGAGCTCGAGCGCTCCGGCGAGCTGCCGCCCGTGCCCAGGAGCGCGCTCGACGGCGGGCTCGAACCCGTGCTGTCGGCGACCCGGCCGCGCAACGGATACTTCCTGCGCGCGGAGAGCTTCTTCAACGTCGCCACCCACATCGACGGCGGCAGCCGCCACGCGCCCGACCTCTCGCTCTACGGCGACGTGCCGCTGCACGAGCAGTCCCACGGCCAGGCCTTCCTGGCCCTGGCCGCCAACCGCTTCGGCGGCGACAGCCTGTACATCCTCGACGAGCCGGAGGCGGCGCTGTCGGTCAGCGGTGCGCTCGCCCTGCTCGCCATCGTCGCGCGTGCGGCGAAGGCCGGTGCCCAGTTCATCATCGCCACCCACTCGCCCATCCTGCTGGCGTGCCCCGGGGGGCGCATCTTCGAGCTCGACGACGACGGGCTCAGGCCGGCCGATTACGACGACCTGGAGGCGGTCCGGCTGACGCGTGGCTTCCTCGCCGCACCCGAGCGCTACGTGCGGGCGGCGGTGGACGACGGCTGACCGGTGCCCGGCGCTCAGAAGTCCGCGCGACCGGCGAAGCGCTCCCTGACTTCGGGGCGGGTGAGCTCGTAGAGCCCGAGTCGCTGGCCGCCGGGAGTCGCGAGCGTCGCGCACGGGCCGAGCGGCAGCTCGACTCGCCGTCGCGGCGCCCAGCCGGCTGCTTCGAGCCCGGCGATCACCTCCCCGAGATCCGAGACGCGGTGCAGCAGGACCGGGGCCTCGCCCGGCAGGTGATCGGCGAGCACCAGATGGGGGCCTTCCGGACTCGTCGCGACTTCGGCCACGCGCGTGCCCATCGCCTCGATGGCGAACACGACGCGCGCCCCGAGGACGTCGCGATAGAAGCCGATGTCGGCTTCGACGTCGCGGCTGGGCACGTACAGGAGGTCGAGCGCCTCGATCGCCATACCGTGATCCTCTTGATCCGCGGGGCCCACGACAACCCGGCCCAGAGCCGGGTCAGCGAGCAGTGAAGCCGAGGATCAGCTGCGCGGTCTCCAGCGGGGCGTCGAGCTGGGGGCAGTGACCGACGCCGTCGAGCTCGACCCACTCGGCGTGTGGCAGCCAGTCGGCGCGCATGCGCGCTGCGGCGGCGGGCCACGGCAGCAGCCTGTCCTCCATGCCCCAGACGATCCGGACCGGGCACGTGATGCGTTCCGCGTCGAGCTCGTAGCCCTCGCGGATCGCGTAGGCGATCATCGCCTTGGCCCCGTCGCAGCGCGCGACGCCGAGGACCTGGTGGGCGAGCAGCTCGGCCGGCAGGTGCTCGAAGCTCGCAGTGGTGAACTCGGTGACCCGGCGCCGGGCCGCGCGTGACCTGACGAGCGCCCCGGCCAGGGGGGCAAACGCCTTGATCCGGTCCTGCATGCCGGCCTGGGCGGCGAGCAGTCGCCTGAAGGTCTCGTCGCCGGTGGCCCAGCCGCCGGCCGGCGCCAGCGCGACGACCGAGTCGGCCCGCCCGCGCGCGGCGAGCTGCAGCGCCACGAAGCCGCCGAGTGAGTTGCCGGCGATGTGGGCGGTTCCGAAGCCCGCCGAGTCCATCGCGCGCTCCACCTGGTCGGCGAGGACGGCTCCGCTGAACTCGTCCTGAAGCGGTGGCCCGCCGGCGTGGCCGGCGAGCGTCGGGGCGAGCACGTCGTGATGGCGCTCGAGCTCGGGCAGCACCAGATCCCACGAGCGCCAGGTGTCGGTGAACCCGTGCAGGCACACGAGCGGCGGACCCGAGCCGCCACGATGCGATGGAGTGAACGACGAGGCCACGCCTCGAAGGCTAGAGCGGGGTTCGAGCCCCCGACCACCGGGGAATCACCACCCATGGCCTCTCTCCAGGACACTCGCAGCACCGTCGGCAACCGCGGTCTCGTCCGGCCGCGTCGCGGCCGCATGGTGGCGGGCGTCGCCGCCGGGCTGGCGCGTCGCTTCGGGATCTCCGCGACGCTCGTCCGCCTCCTCTTCGTCGCGAGCCTGTTACTGCCCGGCCCGCAGGTGGTCGCCTATCTGGTCCTGTGGCTGATCATGCCCAGGGAGGCCCGGAGCTGAGTGATCGCCGGTGGCGCTGTCACCGGCCTGGTCCGCGACGCTCGCGCCGCTCCCACAGCGACGAGGCCACCCCGAGCAGATAGGTGTCGACCAGCCGGCGCCATCCGCCGGTCCACGGGTTTCGCCGTTCATCGCCCACTCGGGCCAGATCAGGCCCGCGCGAAGCGGGAGATGACCACCTCGGCGCGCACGCCCTGGAGATGCTCCCGGAAGATCCGGTAGTAGAAGAGCTCCTCCTTGGTGCGCAGCGGCGGCGTCACGTCACCGCGTTCGGCGTCGAACTCGGCGTCGGTGACCTGCGAGGCGACCGCCTCCGAGAGGACGTCGCGCGCGCCGCTGCCGTCGCCGAACTCGGCCTTGTCGCGCCACAGCAGCTCGTCGGGAAGCCAGCCGGCGAACGCCTCGCGCAGCAGCTTCTTCTCCGGCGTGCCCTCCCCGAACAGCTTCGCCTCCGGCGGCAGCGCGAGCGCCCAGTTGATGACCTCGCGGTCGAGGAAGGGAACCCGGGCCTCGAGCCCGTGGGCCATCGTGACGCGGTCGCAGCGCTGCAGGTTGAGGTTGTGCAGCCCCCGCACCGTGCGCTCCAGCTCGCGATGCAGGTCCTCGGGATCGGGGAAGTCGCGCATGTAGTCGTAGCCGGCGAACAACTCGTCGGCGCCCTCTCCGGTCAGCACCACCTTCACGTGCTCGGCGGTGTACCGGGCGAGGAAGTAGTTGGGCACGGCGCTGCGGACCAGGCCGGGATCGAAGGACTCGATCGAGCGCACCACCGTCGGCAGCGCGGCGATCGCCTGCAGCGCGCTGTAGTTGGTCTCGTGATGGTCCGAGCCGATGTGGTCGGCGACCACGCGCGCGGCGACGGCGTCGGGCGAGCCGGGCGTCCCGACGGCGAAGGTCTGCAGTCGCTCCCCGCGCTCGGCGAGCACGCGAGCGGCGATGGCGGCGATCAGGCTCGAGTCCAGGCCGCCGGAGAGGAAGACGCCGACGGGCACGTCGCCCATGAGCTGCCGGCGCACCGAGTCGATGAGGACCTCGCGCGTGCCGCTGAGGATCTCCTCCGGTGCCGGCGGTGACGGGCGTGAGCTCGGCACCGCCTCGGCGAAGCGCACCAGGCCGCCCTCGGGCGTCCACGCGTAGCCGGGCGGGAAGGGCTCCAGGGCGACCGGATCCGGGCTTCCGTGCTGCGCGACGATTCCGCACATGCGCGCCGCCTACCCGAAGACGCCGACCGAGGCGTCGATCGTGGTGGCGTGACTCGAGGAGTAGGCGGCGGGCCGCTGGTCGGCGAGGTGGTCGATGAAGATCCGCATCGCCTCGATCTCGGCGGCGACGTCGATGTGGGCGACGGCAACGTCCTCCTCCTCGGTGGTCCGCGCACGGACGATCCCGTCCGGGTCGACGATCTGGGCGTGGCCAAGGAATCGCAGGCTGCCCCACTCTCCGGTCTGGTTGGAGGACACCCACACCACCTGGTTCTCCACCGCGCGCGCCGCCGCCACCGTCGAGAAGTGACGCGTCTGGCGGTCCAGCGGCGCGGTGGCCGCCGGGTGGTGGCGGTCCATGGGCCACGCCGCCATGCAGGCGATGATCTGCGCGCCGTCGAGCACCAGGGCGCGCGTCGCCTCCGGGAAGAGCTTGTCGTAGCAGAGCAGCATCCCGATCCGGCCGACCGGGGTGTCGAAGGCGGCGAAGCGCTCGCCCGCCGTGTAGGCGAAGCGCTCGGCGGGCGGCAGGTGGACCTTGCGGTGATGGCCGAGGACCCCGTCGCCCGTGACGCACACCGCCGAGGAGTAGGGGCCGCCGCCGCCGGCCTCGGTGTAGCCGATGCACACGGTGGTGTCGCCGGCGAGGGCGATCAGCCGGCGGATCTCCGGTCCGTCGGGATCCAGGGGCTCGGGGAGCTGCGGGCCGGCCTGGCCGTCGACGGGCTGTCGCATGTAGCCGCCGAGTGAGCATTCGGGAAAGACGACGAGTTCGGCGCCACGATTGCGGGCGTCGGCGAGCGTGCGCTCGATGCGGGTGAAGGTCTCCTCGATGTCTCGCCCGAAGGGCTGCGCGACGGCGGCGATGCCGGTCATGTCAGGAGCATCGGCGCTGGAAGCCGGCGGCGTGATGGCCCGATGTACAAAGTCGAGCGCGCCGGACCTGTGCGCGAGGGACGACTGGAACGGCGAACGGCCGGGCTCCCTGTGGGCCCGGCCGTCCGCCGTCGGATGGTCAGTCGGTGATCAAGGGGTGGTACGAGTCGGGCGGACGGCGTCGAAGGCGGCCTTGACCTGGGCCGGCGTCTTGTCGACGGCCTTGGCGATGGCGGCGTACATGGCGGTGCGCTCCGCCTCGTGATCGGCACGGGGGGCGGCTTCGGCCTTCTCGAGCGCGGTCCGTACCTTGGCCGAGTCGATCGACAGGCCCTTGGCCAGTGCGGCGACCAGCTCCGACTGGTCGGGGCGCGCACCCCGTTCGGGACCGGCGCCTTCGGGGCGGTTGGCGTCGAGGATCTCCTCCACGGCGCTGGTCTTCACGCCGAGGGCCTTGGCCAGCGCCGCGGCACGGTTGCCGCGCTCGGGCCGGGCGGCTTCGACGGCCGCCTCGAGCTTCGACTCGGTGACGCCGAGCTTGGTGGCGACTTCGGCCAGGTCGGCGTGTCCGCGACCACCCGGACCGCCATGGCCGCCCCGGCCGGCCTCGTGCGCCTCGACGGCGGTGACCTTGAACTGACGGTTCACGGCAACCTCGACCTCGGTGCCGTCGGCCTTGCGGATGTGCGCCTCGTAGATCCCGCCGCTGTCGCTCTCGACGCGCAGCACGGTGCCGTCCACCCGCGCCAGCGCGGCGGCTCTAACCTTGGCCGCGGTGGTGCCGGTCAGGGCGGTCTCACCGGCGCCGCCGGCCGGGCGCTCCGTCGCCGTGGGACTCGACGAGCTCGCGGCGTTGGCGATGGCGGAGCCGCCGAGCGCCGCGGCGGCGACGGCGGCGAGAGTGGTCATGTGAGTGCGGGACATACCGAGCATTGGGCCTCCTGGATGACTGATGAAAGCAGCATCGGCGCTCGTCCTGAGTCCAGCCCCCGAGGAGGCTGAGAGGACGCTGAGAGTCCGGCCGGGGCGAGCCCGCGACCGGACTACTCGCGTCGATCAGGCCACTCGTCCGCGCCAGCGCAGACCGGTGACCAGCCCGCCGAGGAGCAGCAGCAGCCCGCCGGCGGCGAACGCGACGGACACCTCGCGCTGCTCGGTGCGGGTCCCGATCCGCGAGCCGAGCTGCTCGTAGACCTGGTCGAGCTCGGCGGCGTCGGCGGTCGCGAACGCCCGCCCGCCCGACTGCTCGGCGATGCCGCGCAGGGTCTCGGGATCGGGCGGCACGGGGATCGCCTCCCCCATCGGGCCTTCGACGTCGCCCTCGCTGGTGCCGAGGGCGACGGTGTAGACCGGGATGCGGAGCCGTGCGGCGCGAGCCGCGGCGGCGGTCGGGTCGGTCCCGTCGGTCGTCTTGCCGTCGCTCAGCAGGACGATGGCCGCCGGAGCGGTCGCGCCGTCGGTGCCGCGACGGGCCTCGAGGCGGTCGAGGGCGACGGTGAGGGCATCGCCGGTCGCGGTCCCGCCACCGGCCCGCAGGCCGTCGATCGCCGTCTCGACCGCCTGGTGGTCGAGCGTCGGCTCGACCATCGCCTGCACTTGGTCGGAGTAGCCGACGAAGCCGACCAGCAGGCGATCCGGTGCCTGCTCCATGAACGCGCGGGCCGCGCCGCGAGCCGCCTCGAGCCGGGAGGGGTCCACGTCGGTGGCGGCCATCGAGCCCGACTCGTCCGTCAACAGCATCACCGACGCTCGTTCGACCGGGACGGCGATCGTCGCCTGCGGGCGCGCCAGCGCGACCGACAGCAGGACCGCCGCGCACGCCAGCAGCGCGGGCGGCACGCGCCGGCGCCAGGCCGGCGCCGCTCCCAGCACACCGGCCATGACCGTCGCACCCGGGAAGCGCACGGCGAAGGAACGGCGCCGGCGCCGTTGCCAGGCCCACAGCGCCGCGACCAGCGCCACGACCGCCATGGCGGCCAGGAAGGCGGGAGCGGCGTAGCTCATCGCAGACCCCCCGCCAGCTGCCGCAGCCAATCCGAGTCGGTCGACAGCACCACGTGCCGCGCGCCGGCTCGGCGCAGCTGCTCGCGGACCGCCCAGCGCCGCCTGGCCTCCGCCGTCGCGTAGGCATCGCGCAGCTGCGGGGCGCCGGTGTCGGCGTTCACCTGCCGGCCGGTCTCGGGGTCGACCAGCACGAGCTGGCCGGCATCGGGCAGCGCTGCCTCTCGCGGATCGACGACTTCGACGGCGACGACGGTGTGACGGGCGCCGGCCGAGCGCAGCGCGCTCGCCCAGCCCTCGTCGCGAAAGTCCGACACCACCACGACGACGCCGCGTCCGCGCGCCAGGCGGTTGACCCGCACCAGCGCGTCGGTGATCCCCGTGCCGGCCCGTGTTCCGTCGCGCGCGACGCCCTGCCGCAGCCGCCGGCGGACGGCGGCCAGTGCGCCGCGGCCGCCGCGCGGAGGCAGCAGGCCGACGCGCTCGCCGCCGGCGGAGACGACGCCGACTCGTCCGCCGCGGCGCACCGCGAGCCGGGCGAGCACCTCGGCGACGCCCTCGGCGACGTCGCTCTTCAACCGCCCTTGAGTGCCGAACGCCATCGAAGCCGAGACGTCGAGCACCAGCCAGGTGGTGACGGCGCGCTCGGGCACCTGCAGGCGGACGTGCGGGATACCGGTGCGGGCGCTCGCGGCGGGATCGAGCCGCCGAACGTCGTCGCCCGGCTCGTAGGGCCGCAGCTGGGCGATCTCGGTGCCCGCGCCGATGCCCATCGCGAGATGGTCGCCCGGCGACACGCCGCTCGCCCGCCGCCGCAGCGAGACGTCGAGGCGACCGACCGCCGCCGACGGCATCCGTCCCGGGCCCTGACGTCCGGGCGGGACGACGAGTCCGAGCGGGGTCATGCCGCCTCCGCGAGCGCCGCGCGGCCGGGCGGGGCGACGACCTCGAGCACGCGGTCGAGCAGGTCCTCGGCGCGCACCCCGTCGGCCAGCGCGTCGTAGGACAGCACCAGCCGGTGGCGGAGCACGTCCTTGGCGAGGTCGTGGACGTCGGCAGCGGTGACGTGGGTGCGCCCACGCAGCAGGGCCAGCGCCTGCCCGGCCTGGACGAGCCCGATCGAGGCGCGCGGGCTGGCTCCGAACTCGATGTGCTCGGCGACGTCGCCGAGCCCGTGCCGGTCGGGATGGCGCGTGGCGTCGGCGAGCCGCACCGCGTAGGTGGCGATCAGCCGGTCGACGTGGATCTCGCGCGCCGCCTGCCGGTAGCGCAGGAGGTCCTCGCCGCGCAGGACCTCGGACGGCGTCACGCTCGCGCCAGCCTGATGCTGGACGACGGCGATCTCGTCCTCCATCGCCGGATAGTCGACTTCGAGCTTGAACAGGAAGCGGTCGACCTGCGCCTCGGGCAGCGAGTAGGTGCCCTCGGATTCGATCGGGTTCTGGGTGGCCAGCACCAGGAACGGGCTGGGCACCGCGTACGTGGTGCCGCCGATCGTCACCTGGCGCTCCTGCATGACCTCGAGCAGCGCCGACTGGACCTTGGCGGGCGCGCGGTTGATCTCGTCGGCGAGCAGGAGGTTGGCGAACACGGGTCCCAGCTCGGTGCTGAACTCGCCGAGGTCGGGGCGCCAGATCCGCGTGCCGACGAGGTCGGCGGGCACCAGATCGGGCGTGAACTGCACGCGGCTGAAGGACCCGCCGAGGACATCGGCGAGCGTGCGCACGGTCAACGTCTTGGCCAGGCCGGGCACTCCTTCCAGCAGCACGTGGCCACCGGCCAGCAGCGCGACGAGCACGCGCTCGAGCATCGCGTCCTGGCCGACGATGACGCGCTTGCATTCCCACAGGGCGGCCTGCAGCGCGCGGCGGGCCTCGTCGGGAACGCCGAGCTCGCCGTCGGGCTCGGGAGGCAGCAGTGGATGGATCGGTGAGCGATGGGAGTCCATGGCAGCGAAGCTAGGCCGCCGCCTGTCACTCCTCCGTAACCGCCCTCACCCCGCCGACGGGCGTCGCCCCGACCCTCAGATGCGGTAGCCGGCGCCCGGGACGGTGAGCAGCGGGCAGGGCTCGCCGAGCTTGCGGCGCAGCTTCATGATCGTCATGCGCACCGTGTTGGTGAATGGGTCGACGTTGTCGTCCCAGACGCGGTCGAGCAGCGTCTCGAGCGACACGACGGCGCCGTCGGCGGCCATCAGCACCTCGAGCACTCCGAACTCCTTGGGCGACAGCGACAGGGCCTCGCCGTCGCGGGTGACCGTCCGCCGGGCGGGATCGAGCGCCAGATCGCCGCGGCGCAGCACCGGCGGTCGCGCCGCTCCCGCCCGGCGGGCCAGCGCGTGGACGCGGGCGACCAACTCGGCGAAGCGAAACGGCTTGGCCAGGTAGTCGTCGGCGCCCAGCGCCAGCCCGTCGACGAGGTCGTCGGTCGAGCGCGCCGCGGTCAGCATGAGGATCTTGGTGTCCGGCTGCTCGGCGTTGAGCGTGCGGCAGACCTCGTCGCCGTGGATTCCGGGCAGGTCGCGGTCGAGCAGCACCACGTCGTAGGGGTAGATCCGCGCCTGGTAGAGGGCTTTGGCCCCGTCGGGCGCGACGTCAACGGCCGCGCCGTGGGAACGCAGTCCGCGAGCGATCGCGGCGGCCACCCGCGGCTCGTCCTCGGCGACCAGCAGCCGCACGGTCAGACCCCGCCCGCGGGTCTGGGGGCGCAGTCGATCGGGTGCGGCGATGCGGGCATGCCATGGATTGAAGGCGCCGAACCCAAGCGCCGGCTCAAGAGCGCCTTAGAGTTGCCTGAGAGTCAGAGCAGGCGGCCGAACCAGGCGATCGAGGCGACCGCGCCGCCGAGCAGGAGCAGCAGCGACCCGCCGGCGAACCAGGCGGTCACCTCCGTCTTGCGCTCCTCTCTGGCCAGCTCGGAGCCGAGCCGCTCGTAGACCTGCCCGAGCTGCTCGGCGTCGTCGATCGCGAACGCCTGACCGCCGGTGCGCTCGGCGATCGACTCCAGCGTGGCGGTGTCGGGCGGCACCGGAGTGCGCACGATTGTGCCATCGGCGCGCTCGGACTCGATCGTCCCCGCCGCCGTGCCGAGCGCCACGGTGTAGACCGGGACTTCCGCCGCGCGGGCATCCTCGGCGACTGCCAGGGCGTCGCGACCGCGGACGCTCTTGCCGTCGGAGAGCAGGACGATGGCCGCCGGCGATCGAGATCCTCGATCGGCTCCGCGGGTGGCGCGGATGGTCCGCAGCGCCGCCGCCAGCGCGTCGCCGGTGGCGGTGCTGCCGGCCGCGGTCACGCCGGCCAGCGCCTCCCGGACCGCGGCGTGGTCGCGCGTCGGGGTGTGGAGCACGGTCGCCTTCTGGTTGAAGGCGATCGCGCCGACGCGGACGTCGTCGGGGACCTCGTCGAGGAAGGTGCCGGCCGCCTCGCGCGCGGCGACGATACGGCTCGGCGCGACGTCCTCGGCGAGCATCGAGCCGGACCGGTCGGTGGCGATCACCACCGTCGCCTGCTCGAGCGCGACGGCGATCGTCGCCTGCGGGCGGGCCAGCGAGACGATCAGCCCGGTCGCCGCCAGCGCCATGGCGGCCACGGGGGCGTGACGGCGCCAGCCGGGCCGGCGGGGCGCCACCGCCGCCATCAGCGGCGGCTCGGCGAAGGCGACCGACCGCCGACGGCGGCGCTCGGCGCGGACGTAGAGGAAGGCGAGCAGCGGGACGAGAGCCAGCCCGAGCAGGGCGATGGGGGTGGCGAAGCTCACGGCGTGGCCTCCGGCCGGGTGCCGAGGACCGCCTCGACCGTCATCGTGGCGCCGCCGCGGGTCAGCTCGATCTCGATGGAGTCTCCCGGCTCGTGTCCCTGCACGGCGTCGGCGATGTCATCGGCGCCGGCGATCTCCTTGCCGTCGACGGCGAGCAGCGTGTCGCCCGCGCGCAGCCCGGCTTCCTGCGCCGGCCCGCCGGCAGTGACTGACGCGACGCGCACTCCGCGCGTGCCGGTTCCCGTCTCGGTGGTCGCGACGCCCAGCCAAGCGCGCTCCACGGATTCACCGGCCTTGAGCCTCGGCACGATCTCGCGGACGGTGTCCGACGGGACGGCGAAGCCGATGCCTACGTTGCCGCCCCCGGCTCCGGCGGTGGCGATCTGCGAGTTGACCCCGATCACGCGGCCCTGGGCGTCCAGCAGCGGACCGCCCGAGTTGCCCGGGTTGATCGGGGCGTCGGTCTGGATGACGTCGTCGATGCTGAAGCCGTTCGGCGCCTCGATCTCGCGTCCGACGCCCGAGACGATGCCCGCCGTCGCGGTCTTGTCGAGCCCGAGCGGGAAGCCGATGGCGATCGCGGCGTCGCCCACCCGTACCGAGCCGGACTCGGCCAGCGCGAGCGGGGTGACGCCGCGGGCGTCGCTCGCGTCGACCTGGAGGACGGCGAGGTCGGTCGAGGGGTCCGAGCCGACGAGCCGGGCATCTACGGGGGCGGCGGCGTCGTCGAAGGAGACGCGGACGCGATCGGCGCCACCGACCACGTGCGCGTTGGTGACGATCGTGCCGTCGGAGTCGGTCAGGAAGCCGGTGCCGGAGGCGGCGCCGCCGCTCGAGGCCCCGGAGGCCTGGACGGAGACCACGGCCTCGCCGGCTCGGGCGTAGATGTCGTTGATGCTGGTCGCGGCGAGGCGCCCGCTGGCGGCGGGGAGCGCGGCCGCCGTGGCCGGCCGGGCGTCGTCGTTGATGCCCAGCAGGTAGCCGCCGGTGCCGACCCCGCCGAGGGCGAGGGCGCAGGCGATCGCGGCGGCCGGACGCATCCGGCGTCGCCGGCCGCCTCGCGCCGGCCGGGCGGCGCGAGCGGGAGTCGCGGCGGCCCGTGGCGCGTCGTCGGACGCGTCGGGCCAGAAGTCGGGACGGTCGGTCCAGAGGCTCTTGTTCGGCATGCCACCAACGTGACGGCGGGTCCGTCACCAGGGAGTAACTCCCGGCGTTACGGGCTGGTGACGGCCGCGTCGTGATGGTGGGGCCTCCCAGCGAGAGGAGGTGAGAACAACATGGATGGCGCAATCAAGCGGTCCCGCGACCTCGGCCTGACGATCGCGCTGCTGGCCCTGCTCGTGGCGCTCGTCGTCGCGGTGTCGGCCTACGCCGGCTCCGGACCCGCCGCGACCACCGACGCGGCGGCGCCGGGCCAGTGGCAGACCCTGCCGGTGCAGGAGTCGGAGGCCGCGCCGGCGCCCGAGTCCGGCGAGCGCGGCAGCCCGGGCGACTGCCCGGAGGGCGACGGCAGCGGCTCGGCGCCCGAGAGCCAGTCGACGCCAGAGGCGGGCACGAGCCCGCCCAGCCCGGAGGTCTAGCTCCGGGGGACATCGAGGGAGCCGGTCGCCGCGCGTGGGCGGCCGGCTCACGGCAGTCACTCGGACAGAATCGCCTCGACGGCGTCGAGGGCCGCCTGTTCCTCGGCACTGACCTCCTCACCGCCGATGCCGAGGAAGCCACCCTCGCGGTGCGCGACCGCGGCCGCCCGCGCGACGTCCACCGCGAAGCGCCGGTAGGCGTCGAGCTCCTCGGGAGTCGCCTTGGACCGCATGATCTGGGCCGCCTCGCGCAGTCGCTCGGTGGAGAGCGCCTCGATGTCGCGGCCGGACTGGAAGCGGCTGGGATCCATCGACGGCGGCGAGGACACCAGGTTGTCGAGCAGCTCTCCGGCGGCGTGGCGCTTGCGGGCCTCGGCGTACACCTGCCCCATCGCCAACGTCTCGCGCAGCGTGCCGCCGCGCCCGGCGGCGAGCACGCGCATGCCGGCCAGCAGAGGCGCCTCCTGAACCGTCGTCCACTCCTCGGCGTTGAATGCGGCTTTGGTAGTCATGCCGTCCTCCCTACCCCGTTCGGGCGATCGACGACTCGGCGCGCACCAGTGGCGACCACCGCGGGAAGGATTCCGGTCGCTCGGCGTCTTCAGCAGTACAGGCGACCGAAGGAGGACTTCCATGTCGGCGAACTCGATCAGGCGGACGTTGGCGGTGGCGCTGGTGTTGGCGGCCGGCGCGATGGCGGGCTGCGGGGACGACGAGTAGCCGACCGTCGCGACGGAGCCACTCCGGAGGCCACCGCGACGCAGGATCCGCCGCATCCGGCGGCGGCGAGGAGATTCAGGTGGCCGCGGTCGAGGGCGCCGACGGCCTGGGATGGATCCGGCCGAGCTCACCGCGCCGGCGGGCGCGGTGACGATCACCATGGACAACCCCGGCGCTCGCGCTCACGACCACTGCTTCGCCACCTGGGCGTCGGCCATCGCGTGGAACCGGCGGTGGGCGCCGCCGCCAGCGCCTCGATCACCTCGCGCGCCGCGAGCGGCTTAGCGAGCATGGCCTTCATCCACGTCTCCACCGGCGACCTCATCTCCGGGACGCAGGGCGAGTCGGCGCGCAACATCGCCATGGCGTTCGAGGCGGCGCTCGACGACCTCCCGTGCCTGCTGTTCTTCGACGAGTTCGACGCCGTCGCCCAGCGCCGCGACGCGTCCAGGGCGAGGAGTCGCGGCGGATGGTCAACCAGCTGCTGACCTCGCTGGAATCCCACCGCGAGGAGCGGCGCCGGCTGGTGATGGCCGCCACCACCGGCATCGAGCGGCTCGAGCCGGCGGTGCTGCGACCCGGGCGCTTCGACTGGCACATCCGCATCGACCTGCCCGACGCCGCCGCGCGCCGGTCGATCTTCGAGGCCGAGCTCAACGCGCGTCCCGCCGTCGAGGAGATCGACTTCGACGAGCTGGTCCGCCGCACCGAGGGGATGCCCCGGCCGCCCTCGCCAAGGTGGTCGACACCGCGGCGCTCGAGGTGTTCCGCGAGGCGACCGCCTCCGGGCGCCGCCAGCCGCTCGACATCGCCCACCTGCTGTCGGCGGTCGAGCGCCACGGCGGCCAGGACCGCCCCACGGTGGAGCGCTGGACGTGGGATTCGCTCGTCCTCCCGGCCCACACCAAGGCGCAGCTCAAGCGCTTCCAGGCCGTCATCGAGGACCCCGCGTCGGCGCGGCGCTCACCGCGATGGAGCGCGAGCACCACGAAGCCGAGCGGGTGATCCACTCAGACTTCGAGCAGGCGATCGCACGGCTGCGCTCGAGCGAGCGGGCCAACCGTGGCACCCGGGGCGATCCGGTCTGATCCCCAGCGTCAGGCCAGCTCTCGATCCAGCGTCACCTCGGTCGGCGCCCGCGGCCACGTGTCGGGAAGCGTGCGCTCGATGCGCACTCGCGCCCGGCGACCCTCGAGCTCAAGCGTCCCGAACTGGTTGTCGAACGTCGGAGGCTCGGTAAGGCGCCACCGGATCGGCGGGTCCGGGACCCCGGCCAGCCGCGCCAGGCGGTGCATGATCGGCCCCGCCACCCGCGAGGAGCCGAAGCGGGCGACGAGCCGCTCATGGCGGTCGAGCGGGTTGCGAAACGGCGAGCAGACCGCCTGGTAGACGGCGCTGCGCGCTCCGACGCTGCGCGGCAGCGCCACTTCGGCGAGATACGCGTGATGGATGTCGCCGGCCAGCAGGACGATCGTCGCCGGCGCGGGCCCGTGGTCGCCGCGGGCGATCGCGCCGAGCAGCCGCGACATGCGCACGAAGCCGCTCTGGAACGCCGCCCAGTGCTCGAGGTCGACCGCGCGACGCAGCCGCTCGCCGAGCAGCCAGCGTCCCGCCCGGCCCCACGCTCCCGCGCAGACCGCCTCGTTCCACGCCTCGATGTGATGGAAGGCCGGCGGCATCAGCACCGGCAGGGTGTCGGCGAGCACGACGTGGTCGAAGTCCCCGGACACCTCACGGCAGATCCAGTCCCACTCGGCGTCGTCGAACATGCGCCGCTCGCCCTCCTCGAGGTGGCGCCCCTCGCGCGAGTCGAGCATCACCAGCTTGGTGCGCCCGAGCAGGCGGGCGTGGCTCCAGCGGCTGCCGTTGCGGTGATGGTCCCACTCGCGCGCGTGGCGGCGCAGATCGGCTCCGCCGTCGCCGGTTCCCCTCACCCGCGCGAACATCTCGTTCCCGTCGAGCTCGTCCGGTGACAGGTTGCCGAGGTGCTGGTAGAGCCAGTAGGCCATCAGGGCGGCCGTCATGCGCTCGTGCCACCAGTCGTGGTGCTCCATCTCCTCGAGCCACGCCGCCGACGTGTTCCAGTCGTCGTGGACATCGTGGTCGTCGAAGATCATCGCCGTCGAGACGGTGGACAGCAGCCACCGCAGCGTGGTGTCACCCCACGCCTCGCGGTAGAGCCGCGTGTACTCCTCGAAGTCGGCGACGCCCTCTCCGGGCCGGGCGCCGGTGTCGCGGCGCGCGCGGATGAAGGCGCGTGTCTGCGGGGCGTCCTCGTCGACGTAGACCTGGTCGCCCAGCATCAGCAGCAGGTCGGGCCAATCCGATCGCGGCCGCTCGCGCAGCTGTTGGGCCAGGGCGTAGAGAGCGTCGATCTCTCGGCCGCGATCGTCCTCGTCCTTGGTCAGCGTGTACGGCGGCTCGTGCGGGACCGAGACGCGGCAGGAGCCGAAGTTCAGCCGCAGCGGCCGCGACGAGTCGATGGTGCGGATCGAGCTGGGCGGCTGGTCGCCGGTGTCGGGCGGCCAGCAGCGCCGATCGTCGAGGTGCACGTCGTACTCGTAGACCCGCCCCGGCTCGAGGTCGCGCACCGCCACGAGCGCGTAGTGGTGGCCCTCCACGCAGAAGGTGGGCGTGCGGCGGCCGAGCACCGAGACCTCGCAGGGCGAGTCGGCCTCGACCCAGATCGTCGCCTCGCGTTCTCCCACGTAGCGCAGGAGCGGGCCGAGCACCAGCTCAGGCATCGCCGCCGCCGGCGTGTGCACGCCCGTCGCCGGCGGAGCCGGACCGCCCGCTCATCCCAGCAGCGCCCACGGATCGAAGCGCTCGATCGGGATGACGCGGATCCGCGGCAGCGCGACGGTGAAGGCCCGCACGTCGTCTTCGAGGTCGTGGAGCTCGAGGCCCTCGGCGGTGAGCTCGGTCAGAGCCCCGCTCATCAGCTCGCGGAAGCCCAGCAGGCCGACGCGACGGCCGGGCGCGCGCACCAGGGCGGCGACCTGGCTGGCGAAGTCGCCGTCGTGGCTGGCGAGCAGCACGTCGCCGCTGCCGCGGGTCGAGAGGGCTTCGAGCGTTCGCTGGATCGCGATGTCGACCACCTTGACCTCCGGCGGGCCGCTGAGCGGCACCGGGCGGAAGTCCAGCGCGGCGATCGCCTGCACGAAGGGCATCGGCAGGTGGCTCGAGCCGTTGAGGAAGAACAGGCCCCGGACCGGCTGGTCCCACACGTCGCGGGCGTGGTCGCGGACGCGATCCCAGCGCGGGCGCTCCTCGGGAGCCGGTCGCCGGCCGAGGAGGTTGCCGCCCAGGGTCGCGTCGATGTTCTCGCCGTCGATGAGCAGGAAGGTCTCCGCGGAAGCTGGTTCGGCCATCGACGCAGCGTATGCGCTTCCTGGAACGGCGGACGCGGCGACGGCTATGCCGCGCGGCGCAGCGCGACCGCGCGGCAGGCTTCGAGCGACGGTCAGGCGGACTGCGCCATGTCGGGCGGACTCTGCTCGGCCGCCTCGGGGCTCATCCACATGACCTCCCAGAGATGGCCGTCGAGGTCGTGGAAGCTGCGGCCGTACATGAACCCCTGATCCATCGGATCGTTCGCGACGGTGCCGCCGGCGGCGAGCGCCGCATCCGCGAAGGAGTCGACTCCCTCACGGTCGTCGGCCGAGACGCACAGGATCGCCTCGGTGCTGGCCCGAGCGTCCGCGACCGGCTTGGCAGTGAAGCTGGCGAAGCGGGTCTGATCGAGCAGCATCACGTAGGCCTGCTCGCTGACGACCATGCAGGCGCACGAGTCGTCGGTGAACTTGGGATCGAACTGAAAGCCGAGCGCGCCGAAGAACTTCTGGGTGGCGGGCAGGTCCTTGACTGGGATGTTGATGAAGATGAGGCGGGACTTCGAAGCCATGGGGACCTCCGGATGGCGGGTGGTGTTGATGCCGTTGTAGACCGGCCGTTGCGCCGTAACTCACCGGTCGCCGACCATCACCGGCTTGCCTGCCCGTGGGATCGAGGCCCGAGCGTTGAACGAGCGGGGCGCCGGCTACTCCGCCGGGCCCCGCTTTCGATCCGATCTCAGCTGCCCGCTCTCCGGCGAACCTCGTTGCCGGCACCGGCAAGGGCGCCGGCGATCGTGCCCACCACCAGCGAGCTCGGTCCGCTGCCGCTCTTGCTGGAGCTGCGAGTGAGCGCACGGCGCGTGGCCGGACGACTGAACGCGCGCCGGCGGAAGAGGGCGTTCTCGGCGACCAGCAGCACTCCTGAGGCGATGTTCAGGTTCCCGAACAGGCCGATGGCGCGCTGGATGCGCGCCGCTCGCGGCGGCGTCTCGGGAGCCGGCACCGTCCCGGTCTCCACCGGCACCGCGCCGTCGGGGGCCTGACGGGCGAGCGCCGCGCCGAGCACGCCGTTGGCAATCCCGGTCACCACCGCGGCTCCCATCAGGAAGTCCATGCCCGAGACGAGCACCTGCTCGCCGTCGGCGAGGTTGCTCCGCTGCAGCTCGGTCCGGCGCGCGGCGACATAGGCGGCGGCCGCGCTCCCGAGCCCCACCGCGTTGACCAGGTTGTAGCCGTTCCAGGCCGCGTTGGCGACCTGCCCGCGCTCCGTGTGCGACGTGACGAGACGCAGCGACGGGTTGTGCGCGAACTTGCCGAACATCGCTCCGCCGAGCCAGGCGGCCAGGCCCACGTCGTGGGCGACCTGCGCGACGTCCTGCACCGTATCGCTGACCATGTTCTCCTCCTTCGTCGTTGCTCCGGAGCTACCCATTGATCGGAGACGGCAGACGAGCGGAAGGGATCCTGGCGGGTCGCGGTGACCGCCTCCAGGCCGGGTGATTCCTGATCACACCTGGGCGTCGACCGGCTTCTGTCGGCCGTGCCCCTGTCGTCGGACCGGCGACCGGGCGATCACGACGATCGCCATTCCGACGAGGACGCATGTCCCCAGGACGGCGGTGAGCCCGCCTCCGACCGCCTGGAACGACGTCGCGGCGATGAGGGCCGGCGCCACCCCGATCGCCAGGGCGCTGCCCAGTGCCCGCATCGCCGCCGCCCAGGCCAGGGCCGACGTGACGTCACGCCGGCCGCCCGCTTCGACCACCCGCACGTCCATCGTCCCCTCGAAGGCGCTCATCGAGACGCCCGACAGGGCCTGCGCGAGAACCAACCCGGCGACGTGCCACGGCGCGAGGACCCACCCGACCAGCATTCCGATGCCCAGCGCCGGCCAGACGATCAGTGGACTGTGACCGCTGCGAGCGAGGGCGCCCGCAGCGCGCGGCGCGAGCAGCGATCCCACCGTGAAGGCCAATGCCGACGCGGCGACCGCCGTCCGGCCGTGGAACTCGAGTGCCAACGCAGCCGACAGCAGGGTGGGAGCGGACGCCAGCGCCATCACCGCGAAGCCACCCGCCAACGGCCTCGCCCGCCGGAGGGTGGGAACGCCGGGACGCAGACTTCCGGACCTCGGCACAGGAGAGGCAGCGGCGATCAGGAAGATCGGCAGCACCGCGGCTCCGTACAAGCCGACGACGACCGACAGCAGCGGGGCGCCCGAGGCCAGGAGGTCGACCGGCAGCAGCGCAGCGCCGGCCACCCCGAGCGCCTCGATCGAGGCCACCGCGACCACGAACGACGTCATCGTCGCCGCCCGGGCATCGATCGCCGCAACTTCGGCTCGCATGCCGGCGTAGGCCGTCCACCCCACCACGTTGGTCAGGGTCACCGCAGCGGCCACCACCGCGAGAGGCGCATCCGCCAGCAGCAGGGCGAATGCCGACACCCGCAGGACCGCCTCTCCGACCGAGGTGGAGCGCAGCAGCCCCCGACCACCGAGGCGGCTCGCGAGCGCGCTCGCGGCCGGCGCCGACATGGCGACGCCGATCAACATCGCCGCCCCGAAGAGCCCGGCGGCGGCGAGGCCGTGCGTCGCCGCGGCGTGCAGGATGAAGACGGTCCAGCCGACCGAGAGCCAGAACGAGTCGAACAAGCCGGCGAGCGTCACCGCGCGTAGTCGGGTGCATCCGAACACCTCGTCGATCCCGGCTGGGGCGGCCTCGCCCGGCGCCTAGCGCTCCTCGAGGAAGTGCGGGACGGGCGGGGGGAAGCCGTTGAAGTGGGTGGCGTAGGACAGCGTGTACGCACCCGCCGAGCCGATGTAGACCTGGTCGTCGACGTCGATCGAGTTCGGCAGCGACGCGCCGAAGAACATCGTGTCGGAGCTGTCGCAGGTCGGCCCGGTCACCGTGAAGGGCTCGTGGATGGACGTGGCGTGATCCGGACGAGAGCTCCACAGCGGGTAGCGCCACGGATTCATCGACTGCTGCGTCTCCATGAGGCCGTGATAGGCGCCGACGTCGAGATACAGCCAGTTCTCCCCCGCTCTCACCTCGCGCCCGAGGACGCTGGCCACCAGTACCGCGCTCTCGGCCACCAGGTACCGCCCCGGTTCTGCCACCAGCCGCTCGGGCCGGTAGGGCAGCAGCTCATCGACGGCCGCGGTGATGGTGTTCGCGATCTGGTGCAACGGGGTGACCTGCTCGACGTAGCGAGCCGGAAAGCCCCCACTGAGATTGAGCATCTCGAGCTCGATGCCGTCGTCCTGGAGGCGCGCGAGCAGTCGGCCGGTAGCTGAAACCGCCTGGCGCCAAGCGCTCGGCGCGGTGCACTGAGAACCGACATGAAAGGTGACGCCGTAGGGGCGCAGTCCGAGGTTGCGCGCCAGGAGCATCAGGGCGCGGGCCTCGTGAGCCTCGGCCCCGAACTTGCGTGAGAGCGGAAAGACGCTGGCGCTGTCGTCGACTCGCAGACGGACGTAGACCGCGGCCCCGGGAGCGTGGGTGGCCAGCTTGTAGAGCTCCCCCTCGGAATCGAAGGCGAAGCGCCACAGGCCGGCCGCGTGAGCCTCCGCGATGTGGCGCGACGGCTTGACCGGGTTGCTGTACAGGACATCGGCGGCGTCGACGCCGGCCGCCTGGAGGAGCTCGAGCTCTCCGAGCGAGGCGATCTCGAAGCCCGCGCCCTCCTGCGCGAGCGCGGTCAACACCGGAAGCGACGGGTTGCACTTGACCGCGTAGTGGAAGTCGACGCCCGGCATGGACGACCGCAGTCGGGCATAGCGATCGCGAACGGTGTCGAGGTCGCAGATCAGGTACGGCGTCGGGTGATCCAGACCGTCCAGGACGTCGGGCGCCAGGACGCGCGGCCAGTTGGCCGGCAGTCGCAGCAGTGCATGGTGATCGACGACCGGAAGCCGCACGGAAGGAACCTTTCGATGGCGGACGCAGGCTCCCGCCCAAAGCCGGGAGCCCTCTCCTGATCGGCCGCTGCGCCAGAACGTTGAGTGCCGCCGTGCTGCTTCCGGGCGGGTCCGCTCAACATCGGCCGCCTTCGCGCCGATAAGCCGGCCAAGATGTCCAAGCTCACGCGCGGGTCCCGTTTCAGGTTCGAGTGCGCTCTGGTCGGCGTGGTCTCCGTCCTGTGGACCGGCTTGATCTACACCGGCTATGGGGGCCCGGCCGTGTCCCAGGCCGTCTCCAACGTCGGGCTCGCGGCCGTCGCCCTGGCCGCGGCGGCCGCCTGCGCCGCCTCCGCCCTTCGCCGGCACGGGCGCGATCGCCTCGTCTGGTCGCTGCTGGCCGGATCGGCGCTCTCGTGGGGACTGGGTCAGCTGATCTGGACCTGGTACGAGACGGTGCTCCGCGAGGAGCCGTTCCCCTCGCTCGCCGACGTCGGTTATCTCGGAGCGGTGCCGCTGGCCACCGCAGCACTCCTGGCCATGCCGACCGCCGCCCAAACCGTGGCTGGTCGCGTCCGCGCGGTGCTCGATGGCCTGATGATCGCCAGCGCGCTCTTCCTGACCAGCTGGGTGCTCGTCCTCGGGCCGCTGGTGCACGCCGGTGGCGAGGGCCTCCTGAGCCAGAGCATCAGCCTGGCCTATCCGGTCGGCGACGTGGTGCTGGTGACCATCGTGGTCCACGTGATACTGCAGGCCCGTCAGAGCAGGGGCGTGCGCGTGCGGCTGCCCCTGGGGCTGGTGGGAGCCGGCCTGGCCGCCATCGCGGTCGCCGACAGCGGCTTCCTCTACCTCCAGATCACCGAGTCCTACGCCTCCGGCAACCCGATCGACGCCGGCTGGTTCGTCGGCTACGGGCTGATCCTGCTGGCGGCGCGCAGGCCGTCTAACAGCGATGCGTCGGAGATCGATGCTGACGAGACGCGACCGCTCGGCCTGCTGCTGCCCTACGCCGCGGTGGCGATCGCGCTGACCGCCAGCTCCGCGGAGCTGCTGCGCACGGGATCGGTGGAGCAGGTGGTGTCCTGGACTCGCACGGTGATCATCGTCCTGATGGTCGCGAGGCAGATCCTCACCCTGTTGGAGAACTCCTCGCTCACCCGGCATCTCGAAGCTCGCGTGGCCGAGCGCACGGCCGAGCTGAGAGCCAGCGAGCGCCGCTTCGAGGCACTCGTGCAGCACTCCTCCGAGGCGGTCACGGTGGTCGATCTCGACGCCACCGTGACGTACCAGAGCGAATCCGTCGAGCGGGTGTTCGGCCGCGACACGCAGGAGCTGCTGGGCACGCCGCTCACCACCATCTTCGACGCGACCAGCGCCCGGCGCCTGAGCGACGGGCTCCAGCAGGCGGCGCGCGAGCCCTATGGGATCCGCGTCCTCGAGCTGACCTTCGTCAAGTCGTCGCAGGAGCCCACGCAGGTCGAGATGACGATCACCAACCTGCTGGAGAACCCCAGTGTCCGCGGCCTGGTCCTCAACACCCGCGACGTGACCGAGCGCCGGCGCCTCGAGGGACAGCTGGTCCACGAGGCCTTCCACGACTCGCTGACCGGGCTCGCGAATCGAGCGCTGTTCAAGGACCGGGTCGAACACGCCCTCACCGGCCGCCGAGGAGCCGATCGGACGGTCACGGTGCTCTTCCTTGACCTCGACGGCTTCAAGGAGGTCAACGACTCCCTCGGTCACGCCGCGGGAGACATTCTCCTCACTCGGGTCGCGGAGCGGCTGCGCAGCAGCGTCCGCGCCAACGACACCGTCGCGCGCCTCGGCGGCGACGAGTTCGCCGTGCTGATCGAGGACGGCCTCGACGACCTGCGTGCCACCGATGGGGCACAGCGGATAACCGCCGGGCTCGAGGTGCCCTTCTTCGTCACCGGCCAGGAGATCCACGTCCGCGCGAGCGTCGGGATCGCCACCGCCGGCCCCGAAGACGACGCCGACCAGGTCCTCCGCAACGCCGACCTCGCGATGTACCGGGCGAAGGCGGCCGGCGAGGGTGGCTACACCCGCTACGACCCGCGCATGCACGCCGAGCTGGTCGAGCGCCTGGAGCTCGAGGCGGATCTCCGGCACGCGCTCGACCACGACGAGTTCATCCTCCACTACCAGCCGACGATCTCCCTGTCGACCGGAGAGATCGTCGGCGTCGAGGCGCTCATCCGCTGGAATCACCCGACTCGGGGCCTGCTGCTTCCCGGGACCTTCATCGCCGCCGCCGAGAACATGGGCCTGATCCCGGCGGTCGGCCGCTGGGTTCTGCGGGAGGCCTGCCACCAGGCGGCGGCCTGGCCACAGGCGGGGATGGACGGCCGCCCGTTCACCACCAGCGTGAACATCTCGGTCTGCCAGCTGCAGCACGGCGACCTGGTTCAGGATGTCGCCGACGCGCTCGCCGCCCAAGCGCTGCGGCCCGAGCAGCTGGTGCTCGAGATGACCGAGAGCGTCCTGTTGGACCACACCGAGGACAACCTCGCCCTGCTCCGCCACATCCGCAGCATGGGAGTCCGCCTCGCAATCGACGACTTCGGCACCGGCTACTCGTCCCTCTCCTACCTGCAGCGGTTCCCGTTCGACATCCTCAAGATCGATCGCTCGTTCATCGATCGCCTGATGGGCACTTCCCAGGAGGTCGAGCTGGTGCGGACGATCATCGGGCTCGGCCAGAGCCTGCGGATGACGACGGTCGCCGAGGGCATCGAGGATCACAACCAGTTCCTCGCCCTGCGGCGCATCGGCTGCGAGCTGGGTCAGGGCTACCACTTCCACCGCCCGGTCTCCGCCGCGACGGTGACCGCGCTGCTCGGCGACAACGCGCTGGACACCGGTCAGCTCGCCGCCTGAGCGGCGGGCGCGAACGGGTCAGCACATCCGCCGCGCCTCGGGCGGCGTATTCCTCGCAGTGCCCTACGCTCAAGACGCAACGGTGGAAGTCCCTCCTCATCCCGCCGATCGGCGCACGGATTCGCCTACGCCAGCCCGAGCGCAGGCGGCGATCGCCGGCGCGCTGGCCCTGATCGCGGGGCTGGCCGCCGCTGAGCTGCTCGCCGGACTGATCGGCGGCGTCCGGTCGCTGGTCATCGCGGTCGGCGACACGGTCATCGACTTCGCGCCCGGCTGGCTCGAGCGGGCCGCCATCTCGGTGCTCGGCACCGCCGACAAGCCGGTGCTGCTGGTCACCATCGTCGGATCCACCGTGATCATCGGCGCGCTGCTGGGCAGGCTGGCCGTCAGGCGGTTCGCGGCCGGAGCGGCCGTGGTAGCCATGCTGGCCGCCATCGGCGCCATGGCCGAGTTCCGCGATCCGCGCGCCGAGGTCCCGTCGGTGCTCCTCGTCGCCATGGCGTTCGCGGTGGCCGGCATCGGAGTGCTGCGCCTGCTGCTGAGGGCCGCCACCCCGAAGGCGCGCGCCGAGAGCGGGCAGACGATGGAGGCCGTCTCGCGCCGGCGCTTCCTGCAGCAGGCGGTCGCGGTCGCCGGCGCCGCCGCGCTCGCCGGCTTCTACGGCAGCATCCGGACCGGTCGCAGCCGCATCGAGCAGATCCGCGCGGCGGTACGACTGCCACGGCCGGCGCGCGCCGCTCCGGCCGTCCCGGCCGGAGCCACCGTCGGCGTGCCGGGCGTCTCGCGCCTGTTCACGCCCAACGCCGACTTCTACCGCATCGACACCGCGCTGAGCGTCCCGCGCGTCGATCCCGCCGACTGGTCCCTGACGGTGCGCGGCCGGGTCGACCGGCCGTTTCGGCTGTCCTACGCCGACCTCATGGCACTGCCGCAGGTCGAGGCCGACATCACCCTGGCCTGCGTCTCCAACGAGGTCGGCGGAGACCTCGTCGGCAACGCGCGCTGGCAGGGCGTTCCGCTGGAGTCGCTGCTCGAGCGCGCCGGAGTGCGGGGCGGCGCGACGCAGGTCGTCGGGCGCTCGGTCGACGGGTTCACCGCCGGGTTCCCGATCGAGTCCGCGGGTGGCGAGGCACTGGTCGCGGTGGCGATGAACGGCGAGCCGCTTCCGGTCATCCACGGCTTCCCGGCCCGTCTCGTGGTGCCCGGGCTCTACGGCTACGTGTCGGCCACCAAGTGGCTGTCGTCGATCGAGCTGACCACCTGGGAGGAGACCATCGGCTACTGGGTCCCCCGGGGCTGGGCGGCGCGGGGCCCGATCAAAACGCAGTCGCGGATCGACGTACCGCGAGCCGGCTCCGAGCTGTCCCCCGGCCGGCGGGCGATCGCCGGCGTGGCATGGGCGCCCACGCGCGGCATCGCCGGAGCCGAGGTGCGCATCGACGACGGGCCGTGGGTGGCGGCCAGGCTCGCCGCACCGGTGAACGAGGATTGCTGGCGCCAATGGGTGCATCCCTGGGACGCGACTCCCGGTGACCACCACATCACCGTGCGCGCCACCGACGGCGCCGGCGAGGCCCAGACCGCGATGCGAGCCTCCGTCGCCCCCGACGGAGCCAGCGGGCACCACAGCATCGAGGTCCGCGTCGGCGACGCCTAGGGAAGCCGGCGGCTTTCCCGGTCAGTCGGCGGAAGCCCGCGATTCGACACGAGTCGCGGCTCCGCGAGAAGGCAGAGATCCAGTCGATGCTGGTCATGCGTGCCCGCCCGGCCGCACGGCCCTGACGGCGAAACGGGGATGCAGGCGTCACAATGCTCTGTTCGCCGCCGATCCGGGCGGCCGTTTCGGGGAATGAGGGGATGACGTGGGAGTGAGCGAGGCGAGGAGCGTCGTGGGAACGGACGCGAGGGGACATGCCGATCGGCCGTCCTTTCGAGAGGCGATGGCGCCGTACGCCCAGCCACGGCTGGGCCGCAGCCTGCTCGACCTCGCCACGTCCGTCGTCCCCTACGTGGCGCTCACGGCGGCGGGTTACCTGTTGCGTGACGTCTCGTATCTGTTGGTGCTGGCCCTGGCCGTGCCGACGGCGGGATTCCTGCTGCGCACGTACATGCTCTTTCACGACTGCACCCATGGCTCGCTGATGCCGTCCAAGCGCGCCAACACCTGGCTCGGGGTCGCCCTGGGGCTGGTCGTCTTCTCGCCCTTCGCGAGCTGGAAACACGACCACGCGGTGCACCACGCGACGAATGGTGACCTCGACCGGCGCGGCGTCGGCGACGTGCTCACGCTGACCGTCGCGGAATATCACGCCCTGCCGTGGCGCAAGCGGCTGGGCTACCGCCTCTTCCGCAACCCCCTCGTGATGTTCGCGTTCGGCCCGCTGTGGGTGATCCTCATCGGACCGCGACTCTTCTCGCGCTCGATGCGCCCGCGGATCCGCCGCAGCATCATCGCGACGGACGTCGCCCTCGTCGCCCTCGTCGGCAGCCTGTGCGTGCTCGTCGGCTGGCAGGACTACCTGCTAGTCCAGGGGCCTCCCATCCTGCTCGCCAGCTCGGCCGGCATCTGGCTCTTCTACGTCCAGCACCAGTTCGAGGACGCGTACTGGGAGGACAGCGGGCGCTGGAGCTACGCCGACGCGGCGCTACGCGGCAGCTCGTACCTCGTGCTGCCGAAGGCACTGCAGTTCTTCAGCGGGAACATCGGCCTGCACCACGTCCACCACCTCAGCGCGCGCATCCCCAACTACAACCTCCAAAGCGCGCACGACGACAACCCGATCTTCCACGACGTCCCGACGATCTCCCTGGCAGACGGCATCCGCGCGGTACGGCTGAAGCTGTGGGACGAGGAGCAGCGGCGCCTCGTGACGTGGAGCGAAGCGCGCCGACGCGCCTGACGGCACGAGGCTGTCCTGTCAGCTCGCCGTCGCCTCGATCACCGCCGACGCGCCCTGCGCCCCGGAGCGTGCCTGCTTAGTTGTGCGGATGAGGTTCCGATTCCCACTGACGAAGTTGTGGCAGCGGGTCGATCGCCTCATCGCCGCTGTACCAGCTGGGTCCGGTCCACAACTCGAAGTGCAGGCGGCATCCAGTGGAGCGCCCGGTCTGTCCGACCGCGCCGACCGGTTGACCGGCCTCGACCGAATCGCCCTGGTCGAGCCCGGAAGCCGAAGCCATGTGCATGTAGACATGAGACCGTCGCTCTTGGTCTTGGAGCACGACGTAATGACCGGCGGCCGATTGATAGCCCGTGGCATGCACCGTGCCGGTGACCGACGCGATGAGGGGCATGCCACACGCGGCGAACATGTCCTGACCCCCGTGACCGCGGGCACCGCCGAAGCCGTTCGTCGCCGCCCCGGTGGTGTGGATCCTGAGCAAACCGGAGCGCGCGCAGCTGGGAACGACGACGACCACGCGGCGCTTGCTGGGATTCCGCGCGGGCGCGAAGCGGTCGTCGCGGCCTCCTCTGCGACCGATGAAGGCGACGGACGTGACGTCTCCGAGCGAGTGTCCGCGTAGAACGAGCCGCTGCCGCGGGGCGCAGGTCCAGCGTCCACCCGATTCACAGCGAGTCGACTCGACGGTGGGCGTTCGCCCGAGCCGGCGCACCGGTGTGTCCCAGCGCGTCGGCCGGGGAGGCGAAGGGCGTTACGGCGGGGTCAAGTCGGTAGAAGTGGTGTAGGTCGCGCGGGGCGGGGTCGAGATGGTCGACCACCGCGGCGCTCCGTGTGAATCGTCGGCTTCCTGGGCGCCGAGCACGGCGAACGCGCCCCGGGTGAACGCCTCGTGCAGCGCAACGGCTGCCGGCCCAGGGGCTGCAAGACGCGGGCCGGCGAGATCGACCTCGCGATTCCGAAGCCGCGATCCGGGCCCGCCTACTTCCCGAGCTTCCTCGAGCCCAGAAGCGGTCGGAGCAGGCGCTGGTCGCGGTGGTCCAGGAGGCGTACGTCAACGGCGTCTCGACGCGGAAGGTCGAGCGGCTCGTCGAGCAGCTCGGGATTCAGGCGATGAGCAAGGACCAGGTCAGCCGGCTGTGCGCCGGCCTCGATGAGCAGGTCGCGGCGTCGACGGTTCCCCGAGGCACACGCGCGTTTCTCCCCCCCCCTTTCGCGTCCCCGCCCGTCGAAAGGTCTCGATCACCACCGCGGCGGTGACTCCGAGCTCGCCCGGCAGCGCCTCGGCGGCCCGGCGGAGCGCGTCGCGATCGAGATGATGGGAACTCGGCCCCATGGTCACCAGCGCCGCGACGTCCTGAGGGCTCAGGGTCATCTCGAAGTCCAGCTCCCGTCGTCGGACGGACTCGAGATGAGGCGAGAGCCCCGTGTGCAGCCGTTCCTGCTTGTCCTCCGCCACGCCGAGCAGACCGAGTCTCGCGACGAGCTGGTGGAGGTGCCGCGGAGTGGGCGTCACAGTGATGAGCGCGCCGTGCGCAGCGAGGGTGCGTTCGATCTCGCCGGGATTGCGCGGCGCGAACACGTTGAGAATCAGGTCGGCGGCCCCGGTCTGGACCGGCAGCTCCTGCCACACGTCGCAGATCACTCCCGCGACCCGGGCATGGCTGCGCACCGCCCGGCGCAGCGCCGGGCGCGAGGAGTCGAGCGCGAGACCCCAGGCGCCATGGTGGTCGTCGAGCACGGCGCCGAGGTAGTAGCCGGTGCCGGCGCCCGAGTCGACCACCAGCTCCCGCGAATTTCCGGGCCATCCGAGCACCTCGCCTGCCGCCGCGACGACTCCGGCCGCGATCGGCGCATAGTGGCCTACACCGAGGAACTTGACGCGCGCGGCGACCATCTCGGCCGAGTCCCCTCGAGCCGGGTTCCGGCCGGGCACCGGCAGCGCGACGTGACCCTGGCGGGCCGGGTCGAATCGATGGCCGCGGTCACAGCCCAGAGCGCCGTCGACGAAGCCCAGTGCGCCTCCGCAGTGCGGACACCGCAGGTACGGGGCCAGCGCGGTGAGCGCCGCCGACGCAGCGCGCGCTGGCATGCCCGGATCCTAATGGTGGGAGGCGCGCCGGCTTCGGCGGGGCGGCGCCCACTCGAGGCGCGGGTGGTTCCGTGCCCTACGCTCCGCCGGGCTCGTGCCCACCACCACCCCGACTCCGCTCGACCCGCGCCGCGCGGCATACACGGCTTGACCGGGCTCGCCGGAGCGCGAGAGTTCGCCCGGGCGCTGCTGCCTCATGCTCCGCATGCGGCCGCCTTCGTCTTCGACCTCGATCTGAGGCTGTGCTTCGCCGACGGCGAGGCGCTGCGCCGCCGGGACTTCAACCCCTCCTCGCTGCTGGGGCGTCCGGCGTCCGAGGCGCTGCCATCGCCGGCTTGGGCCCGGCTGCAGCCCCTGTACGAGCGGGCGTTGGCCGGCGAACACTTCATCGTGGAGTTCGAGGGCATCAACGCCCGGCGCTACCGGGTCCATGGCTCTCCGGTGATGGGCCCGTCGGCGACGATCGAGGGAGGCATGCTCGTCTCACACGAGATGGTGACGCCCGCCGAGGAGCGCCTGACCGAGCGGTTGCGCCAGCAGTCGGCCGTCGCGCAGCTCGGCAAGCTGGCGATCACGGGCGGCGTCGACCTCGCCTCGCTCATCGAGGAGGCGGCGTCCCTGGTGTCCGAGGCCCTGACCACGGACGGAGTCGGCATCTCCGAGCTGCTGCCCGGGGGAACCGAGTTCCTGGTGCGACTGGAGTCCAGCGGACGGCTGACCGGGCAACGCGTGACCTTGGCCGGATCCTTGCCCGAGGCGGTGCTCCGCGCCCGTACCCCGCTGGTGATCGACGACAGCGAGGCCACCGACCACCCGGTGTCCCCGCCGCTCGTGGCCCTGGGGATGCGCAGCGTCGTCTGCGTGCCGATCGGTCACATCGACGCGCCGTTCGGGATGCTGAGCGTATTCAGCCGCCGGGTGGGCGCCTTCGCCGAGGACGACGCCCGCTTCCTGGAGAGCATCGCCTTCGTGCTGGCCGAGGCCGCTCAGCGCGAGCACGTCGACTCCGAGCTGCGCCGCCAGGCGCTGCACGACGTGGTGACCGGGCTGCCCAACCGGACGCTGCTCGAGGACCGCCTGCTCCAGTCCCTTTCGACCGCGCAGCGCGCCGGCCTGCGGGTCGCGGTGCTGTTCGTCGACCTCGACCACTTCAAGGTGATCAACGACTCGCTCGGCCACCACGCCGGCGATCAGGCGCTGCAGGCCGTCGCCGACCGCCTGCGCTCCGCGGTGCGGCGCAGCGACACGGTGGCGCGCTTCGGAGGCGACGAGTTCGTGATCGTCGCGACCGCTATCGAGAGCGAACGGGACGCCAAGCGCATCGCCGAGACGATCAAGTCGCTGCTGGCCGCACCGGTGATGCTGGCCGAGCAGCAGGTCTACGTGCGGGCGAGCATCGGGATCGCGCTGTCCGGACCCGACGGAGACGCCGATCCCCACGAGCTCGTCCGAGCCGCCGACGCCGCGCTGTACCGCGCCAAGGCCCGCGGCCGGGGCCGTTACGAGCTCGACGACGCGAGCCGGCGTCCCGAAGCGGCGAGCAACCGGGTGATCGTCGAGCAGGATCTGCGCCAGGCCCTCGGCGACGGCGACCTGCGGCTGGTCTTCCAGCCGTTCGTCCGCCTGGGCGACCGCTCCACGTTCGGCGCCGAGGTGCTGCTGCGCTGGCAGCACCCCGAACAGGGCCAACTCCAGCCGGCGGAGTTCCTCGAGGTCGCCGAGCAGTCCGGCCTGATGGTCCCGATCGGCGCCTGGATGTTGCGCGCGGCGTGCGGCCACGCAGTCCGCTGGAACCGGCGCGAGGATTTCCTGGTCACGGTCAACCTGTCCGCTGGCCAGCTGGCCGATCCCGACGTCGTCGAGACCGTCCGGGCCGCTCTCGAGTCCAGCGGGCTCGAGCCCGAGCGCCTGGGACTCGAGCTCACCGAGCAGGTCCTGATCGGCGACGAGGCCGACGCCCACCGCACGCTGTCGGAGCTCAAGTCGCTGGGAGTCAAGCTCCTGCTCGATGACTTCGGCACCGGCTTCTCGTCGCTGAGCCACTTGAAGCGGTTTCCGATCGACATCGTGAAGATCGACCGGTCGTTCGTCGAGGGCCTCGGCACGCCGACGGGCGCGAGCGACGCGGCGATCGTCTCGGCCCTGGTGAGCATGAGCCGGGCGACCGGCAAGCAGGTCATCCCCGAGGGCATCGAGACGGAGGCGCAGGTCGCCGCCCTCCGACGTCTGGGCTGCGAGTGCGGGCAGGGCTACCGGTTCTCGCGCCCGATGGCGCTCGCGGACTTCGACGCGTGCATCGCATCGTGCGCCCCGGCGGGCGCGAGTTCCTGAGGTCGTGGCCGAGCCACTTCCCCGGCCTGGTTTGCCGGGCCGAGGTTCAGGCGTCAGGCCGCGCTCATCACGGGTGACGGTGTCTCCCGTCGATCCTCTGCGAGGTTAGCTCGCAGCAGCTCGGCGATCTCCGCCGCCGGCGCCGGGCGACCGAGCGCATATCCCTGGGCAAGACGACAGCCTTGCTGCTCGAGGAAGGCGTACTGCTCCTCGGTCTCCACTCCCTCGGCGACCACGTCGCTGCCGAAAGCGGCAGCCAATCCGAACACCGCCATCATGATCGCCACCGACTCCGCGTTCTCCGGCACCCCCTGCAGCAGCGACCGATCGATCTTGATGACCTCGGCGGTAAGGTCTTGGATGCGCGACAGCGACGAGTAGCCGTTGCCGAAGTCGTCGATGGCCAGGCTGAAGCCAGCGGCACGGAGGACGGTGAGCGTGTGCAGGCTCTGGCCCTCCTCGATCGTCCACGCGGACTCGGTCAGCTCGATCACGAACTCCGTCGCGTCGAGTCGATGGGCACCGAGGGCAGCGATCACCGAAGCGGCGAACTCCGGCTGACGCAACTGGCGCGGCGCGACGTTGAATCCGTAGTGAGGACGAAGTCCCTCGTCGCCCCACTCGCGGGCCTGCCGGAAGAGCGCCCCGACCACCCAGTCGCCAAGAGCGTCGATGAGGCCGATGCTCTCCGCAAGGGGGATGAAGTCCGAGGGCGGGACGTAGCCGGCGTCGCCGTCACGCCAGCGGGCGAGCGCTTCCACTCCCACGATCGACCCGCCCACCCGGAAGATCGGCTGGAAGTGCAGCTCGAGATCCCCTCCCTCGATCGCGTCGCGCAGGCGTCCGGCTCGCGCCAGCCGGACCAGGGGATCACGCGCCGAAGGCACGTAGCGGGCCCACGCGAGGCGTTCGGTCTTGGCGGCGTACATCGCCGCATCCGCATGGCGGTGAAGGGTGTCAGCGTCTTGCGCGTCGCCTGGCAGCAGGCTCAGGCCGGCGCTGCAGGCGACCCTGATCTCACGGCCGCAGACCATGAAAGGGGACTCGAAGGCGCCGGCAATGCGCTCGACCGCGGACGCGGCGTTCCGCTCGACGGTCGCTTGATCGCGATCGTCGCCAAGTCCCTCGAGCAACACGATGAACTCATCGCCTCCGTGCCGGGCGAGGACGTCGCCGCTGCGCGCGACGTCGTGCAGGCGCTCAGCGACCCTTTGCAGCAGTTCATCGCCGAAGGCGTGACCCAGGCTGTCGTTGACGACCTTGAAGTCGTCGAGATCGATGTAGACCAGGCCGACGGTCTCGCCTCGGCGCTGCGAGCGCGCGATCGCGCCCTGCACCGAGGGCGCGAGGCCGGCACGGTTCACCAGGCCGGTGAGCGGGTCGTGAAGCGCGGCGGTGCGCAGGCGCCGCGCCTGATGCGAGACCGCAGCCGCCAGGAGCATGAAGAAGACGGCGCGCGAGACCCAGAGCGTCAGGGGTTGCGCCGTGCCGGAAGCGACATCCGCCGGTGTGAGGGGACCGGCGAGGACTCCTGAGACCAATGCGACGAGCAGCGCCACCGGCGCACGGTGCTGGAACGCAGTCCACACGATCGGCCCCACGAACCACACCGGTGACACGTGCGTCTGTCCGCCGAGGACCGGTGAGATCGCCCAGGCCACGAACACCGCCAGCCCGATGCGGGCAGCGACGGGAGCGCCCGGCAGGAACCGGCTCGTCTGACGTGGCATGTACGAGTCAATCGACTTGGCCCGTCGACACTTGAGCGGCCGGCCGATGAACGGTGACCAGCTGGCCGAGCTCGCCCAGAGCAACGACGCCGACGACGCAATCGTCAAGGAGCTGCGCGGCATCGGCCGTGAGGTGAACGGGCCGAGCGGCGTGATGAAGGAGCTCAAGGGCAGCCTCGGCAACGACTGAGCCGTGGGCGACGACGCCAACCGCCTTTTACGCGCCGGGCTCGGGGGTCATACGGCGGGCGGCGGAGCGCTCATGATCTCGACGCGATGGCCGCCGGGAGCACTCAGGTACACGCGCTCGGCCTCCCACAGGCGCATCGCCGGGCGCGACTCGTAGCCGGCGGCGTGCAGCGCGCTCAGCCTCGCGTCCCAGTCGTCGATCACGAAGGCGGCGTGCGCGCGTGGCGGCACCACCGGCGCGTCGTCGAGCAGCAGATGCACGTCGGAATCGCCGCGACGCATCCACACCGCCCGTCCGCGCAGCGGCTCGGGCACCTCGATCGCCTCGTATCCGAGCAGCGCCCAGAAGGCGAGATGCGCCGGGACCTGCGCCGGCGTCACCTCGAAGGTCACGTGCTGGAGCGTCATCCCCGCCGAGGATAGGCGGCCGACGCCATGGTGCACCGGCGCCGCGAAGGTGCGCGCGCCCGGCCGGACGCCGAGCGGTCAGCCGGCGCGGTAGACGACGATCGACACGGCGACGTAGTGCGCCGACCACGCGGCCACCGTGGCGGCGTGGAACCACTCGTGGTGTCCCCACACGCCGGGCCAGGTGTCGGGGCGCTGCAGCCCGTAGGCGACGCCGCCCGCCGTATAGAGCAGGCCGCCGAGCACCAGCAGCCCGATGGCGAGCGGGCCGGCGCCGGCGAGCAGGTCGGGCAGGAAGAAGACCGCCGCCCACCCCAGGAGGAAGTACAGCGGCACGTAGAGCCACCGCGGCGCGTCGGGGCGCAGCACGCGGAACAGCACGCCGAGTGCCGCTCCCGACCAGACCGCGGCCAGCAGCACCGCTCCGTCGCGCGCGGGCAGGGCGAGGACCGCGAAGGGTGTGTAGGTCCCGGCCACCAGCAGGTAGATGTTGGAGTGGTCCAGGCGGCGCAGCAGGCGGAATGCCCGCGGCGACCAGGTTCCGCGGTGGTAGGCCGCCGACACGCCGAACAGGAGGACCGACGCCGTCGCGTAGATCGCGCTCGCGATCCGCGGCTCGCCGGCGGGCGCCAGCCACACCAGCAGCGTGCCGGCGATGAGCGCCAGCGGGAAGGTCCCGGCGTGGATCCAGCCGCGCAGACGGGGCCGGAAGGCGGCGGCGACCTCCTCGACGAAGCGCTCGGCCGACTCGGCGGCGTGTCCCGTCGAGCTCATGCCGCCTTCCGACGTCAAGACGCGACCGCCGGCGCGGACGCACGGCGGCGCGCCACTTCGGCGCGCACCACGGGCGCGACCTCGGTGGCGAACAGCTCGATCGACTTGAGGACGTCGGAATGGGCGACGGCTCCCACGCTCATCTGGGCGAGGTAGCGCTGATGGCCGAACAGCTCGTGCTCGTAGAGGATCTTCTCCGCGACCTCCTGGGGATCGCCGACCGCCAGCGCCCCGCGCGGCGAGCGCAGCGCGTCGTACTGAGCGCGGCCCATCGGGGGCCAGCCGCGTTCGCGGCCGATGCGGCTCATCATCACGGTGTAGGAGGGCGCGAAGGCCGCATCGGCCTCAGCCGACCGTGCCGCCACGAATCCATGGGTGTTGATCGCCACTCGCAGAGACTCCGGATCGTGCCCGGCGTGCGCGCCGGCCTCGCGGTAGAGCTCGACGAGCGGCACGAAGCGCTCCGGCTCGCCGCCGATGATCGCCACCGTCAACGGCAGTCCCAGCGTGCCGGCGCGGACCACGGACTGCGGCGAGCCACCGACCGCGACCCACACAGGAAGCGGGTCCTGCACCGGGCGCGGGTAGACGCCGGCGTCGTGCAGCGGCGCGCGGTGGCGGCCGGACCAGGTCACCTTCTCGTTCGCGCGCAGCTCGAGCAGCAGGCCGAGGTTCTCGGCGTAGAGGTCGTCGTAGTCGTCGAGATCGAAGCCGAACAGCGGGAACGACTCGATGAAGGATCCGCGGCCGGCCATGATCTCGGCCCGTCCCCCGGACAGCAGGTCGACGGTGGCGAAGTCCTGGAAGACCCGGACCGGATCGGCCGACGAGAGCACGGTGACCGCGCTGGTCAGGCGGATGCGCTTGGTGCGCACCGCGGCGGCGGCCAGCGCGACGGCCGGTGAGGAGACGGCGAAGTCGGGACGGTGGTGTTCGCCGATGCCGAAGACGTCGAGTCCGAGCTCGTCGGCGAGCTCGACCTCCTCCATGAGGTCGCGCAGGCGCTGCTCCGGGCTCACGCCCGAGGAGACGTCCGCGAAGGTGGCGAGACCGAGTTCCATCAGCTCATCGTAGCAGGGGTACTTGCGCCCGCAAGTACCTCAGTTTCCCGGTGCCAAGTCGATCTCCTGGGCCGCCCAGGACATCAGTTCGGCCGCCGTCCAGACCGGCAGCCCGCGCTCCCGGGCGTCGCGAGCCAGGCGCCGGTCCTCGGTGACGAGGACGTCGGCGTGCTGCAGCGCGGCGATGGCGATCACCTCGTCCCGAGCGTGCCGGGGCCCGCGGACGACGGCGTCGGTCTCGGCACTCGGCCCGAGTCGCGCGCGGCCGCTGCGCGCAACCCCCAGCACCGGGGCGCCGGAGGGGACGACCTCGCGCGGGAGCCGCTGGAGGCGCTTGCGCCGGACGGGGTCGCCGATGTCGGCCAGCTGGCCCTCCTGGACGTGGGTGGTCAGCAGCCGCAGGCGCCCGAACCGGATCGCCGCCTGGACCGCCCGATTGCCGGCCTCGCCGTCGTCCGACACCGCGTCGAAGATCATGGTGTCGATCATCGCGCGCCGCATGCCGGGCCCAGCGTAGGCGGCGCCGTTCGAGGCGCTCGGCGTCGCGGGCTACCCGGAGCTGTCCAGCGCCTTGCGCGCCAGCGCCCCGATGCCGGCACGCGACTCGGCGACAGCGATGAAGCGCCCGGTGTGGCAGAACACCGCGTCCTCGACGCCGGTGACGGCGACGAGGTCGGCGCCGCTGCGGCCGGCCCAGTCCGAGGGCAGGTCACGCCGGTTGCCGAAGGCGCCCAGCTCGCGCGGCACCGCCTGAAGGCCCCAGCCGTTGGTCTTGGGGTATATGACGAACAGCGCGTCGGGAGCGCCGGTCACCACCGCCTCGCGCCAGGGCATCCCCACGTCGAGCTCGATCACCCGCGGATCCGCGGACTTGGAGATCGCGTCGTGCACCAGCTGCGCCGCGCGCGCCTGCGCCGCGGCGCCGGCGATCTCGCGCTCGAGCACTCCGGACGCGAGCTCCACCGCCGACTCGAAGCGGCGGTCCTGGTCCTCGGGCCCCGTCTCCTCGTCCCAGCGCGGGTTGAGGGCGGCGATCATCCCGCTCACCGTCATCGGCTGGATGCCCGCCACCAGCGAGCGGGTCAGCGACTGGCCGGTGTCGTGGGCGTCCACTCCCTGCACCAGGGTCTCGTCGACGCGCGCGGCGGTGGCGGCGTCTCCAGCCAGCGCCTCCCCCACGTGGCGCCAGACGAGGCCGAAGGACGCATACCGGATCCCGTCGGGGCGCTCACCGGCTCCGCCCTTCTGATGGTGGTCGAAGTCGCCGGTCTCGGGGTCGTCACGCAGGCCGACGTCGACGCGGACGTCGCACGCCGCGAGCCGCTCGGGATCACGGGTGCGGACCACTTCCGACGGTCCGTGGGCCAGCCGCAGCACGGCGACGGCGAAGGCCTCGTCGGCGTGGAAGGTCCCGTCATGGGTGCCGATCTTCATGTCGTGCAGCCTAGGCGGCGCGGTCGGCAGCCACCGCCACCCCCGAGCGCGCGCGGACGTGCCGCGCGGCGCGGGATGCTCACTCGTCGTCGAGCGCTCCGGGCGGCAGCTCGTAGCGCGGCGTGCCGAGGTTGCGCTGCGCCTGCGAGTCGGTGAAGCGGTCGCCGAACAGCCCATGCGACGTGGTCGGCGGCGGCTTGACCTCCTGCGCACGGCCGCCCCGGGCCAGGATCCACGCCTCGACGGCGTCGAAGTCGGGACCCTCGGCCCGGATGGCGGTGCCCTCCACCACGTGGCCGCCGCCCGGCCTGGGACGCGCGAGACGGACCACGAGCGTGCGAATGTCAGCCTCTTCCATCCGCCGAGCCTACACCCGGCTTCACTGGCAGGCTTCGCACTCCTCGCCCGCCCGGGCGGCCTCGAGCGAGCAGCTCGGCACGGCCGTGATGCCGTCGCCCGCCGAGACCGGAAGGGTGGCCGCCGCCGGGGCCGCGACGGTCGCCTTCTCGATCGAGGAGGCTCCGAGCGTCCGCAGGTAGTAGGTCGTCTTGAGGCCGGCGTGCCAGGCCCGCCGGTACATGTGGCTCATCGCCTTGAGATCCGGCGCGGCGAGGAACAGGTTCAGCGACTGCGACTGGTCGATCCACTTCTGGCGACGCGCGGCCGCGTCGATCAGGTACTCCGGCTCGATCTGGAAGGCGGTGCGGTAGCGGGAGCGCAGGTCGCCCGGGACTCCCGCCATCTCGCTGAGGTCGCCGTCACGCGCCTTGAGCTCCTCGGCGAGCTCGCGGGTCCACAGCCCCCGCTCCTTGAGGTCTCCGACCAGGAATGGGTTGAGGACGAGGAAGTCGCCGGACAGATTGGACTTGGCGAACAGGTTCTTGTAGATCGGCTCGATGCACGCCGAGGTGCCCATGATGTTGGCGATCGTCGCGGTCGGGGCGATGGCCAGCACGTTGGAGTTGCGCATGCCCTGGGCGGCGATCCGGCCGCGCAGCGGCGCCCAGTCCATCCGCCCGCCGCGGGGGACGTCGACCGGCTCCCCGCGCTCGGCCTCCAGCAGCTCGAGGGTGTCCTGCGGCAGCAGGCCGCGGTCCCACTTCGAGCCCGGATACGAGCGGTAGGTGCCGCGCTCGGCCGCCAGGTCGCTGGAGGCCTCGTAGGCGTAGAAGGCGATCGCCTCCATCATCTCGTCGGAGAACTCGACTCCCTCCGGCGAGCCGAAGTCGATCCCCTTCCGGTAGAGCGCGTACTGCAGCCCCATCACACCGAGGCCGACCGGCCGGTGGCGCTGATTGGCCGTCCTCGCCGGCTCGGTCGGATAGAAGTTCACGTCGATCACGTTGTCGAGCGCGCGCACCGCGATGCGGATCGTCTCGCGCAGCTTGGGATGGTCGAGCGCGCCGTCCGGCGTGAGGTGCTGGTCGAGGACGATCGAGCCGAGGTTGCACACGGCGGTCTCGTCGACGCCCGTGTTGAGGGTGATCTCGGTGCAGAGGTTCGACGAGTGGATGACTCCGGCGTGGTCCTGGGGGCTGCGGACGTTGCAGGCGTCCTTGAAGGTGATCCAGGGATGTCCCGTCTCGAACAGCAGCTTGAGCATCTCCTTCCACAGCTCGAGCGCCGGCAACCGTTCGCCGTACATCTCCCCCGCCTCGACGCTCGCCTCGTAGGCCTCGTAACGCGCCCTGAAGTCCCGCCCGTAGGTCTCGTGCAGATCGGGCACGTCGTTGGAGCGAAACAGCGTCCACGTCCCACGCTGCTCGACGCGCTGCATGAACAGGTCGGGAACCCAGTTGGCGGTGTTCATGTCGTGCGTGCGCCGCCGGTCGTCGCCGGTGTTGCGCCGCAGCTCGAGGAACTCGCGGATGTCGTTGTGCCACACCTCGAGGTAGGCGCAGCCCGAGCCGGCGCGCTTGCCGCCCTGGTTGACCGCCACCAGCTGGTCGTTGTGGAGCTTGAGGAAGGGCACCACGCCCTGGCTCTCGCCGTTGGTCGACTCGATGTGCGAGCCGGTGCCGCGCACCGCGGTCCACGAGCCGCCGAGTCCGCCCGCCCACTTCGAGCACATCGCGTTCTCGGCGATGCCGCGCCCGACGATCGAGGACAGCGTGTCCTCGATGACGTAGAGGTAGCAGGACGAGAGCTGGGAGTGCAGCGTGCCGGCGTTGAACAGGGTCGGCGTCGACGAGCAGAAGCGCCGCTGCTTGTACATCGCGTAGAGATCGGTGACCCGGCGCTCGCGATCCTCGTCGTGGCCCTCGCCGAGGCCGATGCCCATGGCCACCCGCATCCAGAACAGCTGCGGGGCCTCCAGGCGCCGCGGAGCGCTGCCGGTCTTGTCGATGATCAGGTAGCGGTCGTAGAGCGTCTGCAACCCGAGGTAGTCGAAGTCGAGGTCGGCAGTGGGATCCAGTGCGCCGGCCAGGGAGTCGAGATCGAAGTCGAGCAGTCGCGGATCGATGCGGCGGATCGCCGCCCCGCGCTCGAGCGCCGGGCGCAACGCCCGGGCGTGGGCCTGACGGAGCCGGCCCAGGCCGTCGCGGAGGATGTCCCAGTCGAGGGTCTCCTCATAGACATAGGACAGGAGGATCCGGCCCGCGAAGCGCGAGTACTCGCTGTCGCGCTCGATGAGCGCCTTGGCGTTGAGGACGACCAGGCGGCTCAGGTCGGCGCGCGCGACGCCCGGGCGGATCGCCCGGCGCAGCTCGCGCTCGAGCGCGTCGGGCGACTGCGGGAGGTCGAGGCCGATCGACGCGAAGGCGATGCGTGCCCGCAGGTCGGCGCCGGTCCACGACGTCTCGCCGCCGTCGGCCTCCACCACCGGCACCGGCGGCGGCTCGGGATTGCGGCCGGCGTTGCCGAGCTGCTGGGCGCGCAGCATGGCCCGCTCGGCGCGGTAGACGATGTAGCGCTCGGCGACCGGCATGTGGCCGGCGAGGACGAGCTCCTCCTGGACGATGTCCTGGACCGTCTCGATCGGCACGTAGGCCATGCCGAGGGCGTGAGCCCGGTCGCTGACGCGCCGGGCGAAGCCGATGGCGGGACCGGAGTCGGCATGCGCGGACAGGAACGCCTTGCGGACCGCGCTCTCCACCTTTCCGGCGTCCCACGGCGCCACCTGCCCCGAGCGGCGGATCAGGCGCAGCGCTCCGGCCGGCAGCGGCTGCTCGCCCCCGAGCGCCGCGCGGCGGAGGACCAGCGCCTTGGCGACCTCGTAGTGACCGGCGTCGATCAGCGCCGCCTCGGCCAGCGTGGAGAGGTCGTGGATGGTCACCCGCCGGGCGCCGGCGCCGGCCGCCTGGCGCAGCCGCTCGACGACGCGCGCCGCGGCGGCGCGGACGATCGCCCGGGCCGCGGCACCGTCGGCGCGCGACTCGCCGCCGGCCACCGCCAGTGTGGAGATCGCGTCGCCGACGAGCTCGCCGGCGGCGCGTGCGCTGAAGGACTCCTCGGCGCCATCCTCATCGACGACGGCCAGGTCGAGGGTCGCGGCGTCGAGGCCGGCCACGGCCGGTCCCACGTCGACTTCGGGCCGCTGCGCCGGCGCGAGCGCCGCTGCGCGCTTGAGCTCGAGGTCGTGGAGGATCTCGGCGAATTCGATGGTCATGGGCTGCGTCTCCTGGAAGGGCGGGTCGGGATGGGGGTCGGCCGGACTCACAGCTCGTCGTCGCCGACGAGCGCCAGCGACGAGGCCTTCTGGTACTCGGTGACGCGTCCCTCGAAGAAGTTCTGCTCCTTGCGGACGTCCATCAGCTCGGCGAGCCACGGCAGCGGGTTCTCCACGCCGGGATGCAGCGGCTCGAGGCCGGCGCCCTCCAGCCGCCGGTCGGCGATGTAGTCGATGTACTGGGCGAAGTCGTCTCCCGACAGGCCGACCGCGTCGAGCGGCAGGCAGTCGGCGATGAAGGCGCGCTCGAGCGCGACGGCCTCGCGCATCAGGTCGCGCAGCTCCTCGCGGAAGTCCTCGGTCCACAGCTCGGGGTTCTCGGACACGAGCTCGGCCAGCAGCCGCCGGAACAGCTCGATGTGGTTGGACTCGTCGCGCAGCGTGTAGCGGAACATCGTCCCCACGCCGGGCAGCTTCCCCTGGCGGTAGAGCGCGAGGATCATGCCGAACAGCCCGTAGAACTGGGTCCCCTCCATGCACTGCCCGAAGACGAAGATGTTGCGGGCCAGCAGGCGCTTGGAGGCCAGCTCGGTCATGTCGAGGTCGCGGCGCAGGTCGCGCGACACGCGGGTCACGAACGCGTTCTTGGCCGCGATCGTCGGGATGTCGCTGAACATCGCCTCGCACTCGTGCGGGTCGATCCGCAGCGACGAGATCATGTACAGCAGCGAGTCGGCGTGGATGTTCTCCTCGTGCGCGTGGCGCCCGAGGACGAGCTTGAGCTCGGAGGCGGTGACGAGCTCGCGGACGACGTGGATGACGTTGTCGCCGACGATGCCCTCGGCCGCCGAGAAGTAGCCGATGCCCATCCGGACGATCCAGCGGTCGACCTCGCTCAGCGCGGTCGCGTCGCGCCACTGCTCCACGTCGCGTCCCATCGGGACGTCCTCGGGCTCCCAGTGGTTGGCCTTCATCGCGCGGTAGAGGTCGTAGGCCCAGCCGTAGCGCAGCGGCAGCAGGTTGAACGTCATCGTCTGGCGGCCGCCGACGACCCGCTTGGCCGCCAGCTCCGCCTCGGCTCTGGCGTGGTCGAGGACGAAGGTCCTCGAGCCGATCGTGTAGGTCTTCTTCATCGCTTCCTCCCGTGCCGAAGACGGAGGAAGGGGTCACGGTGCGCCGCGGCGAGCGGGCATGGCGTGGCCGTCCTTCTTCCGAGGACGTTCCATCGACGTGGAGGCAGGCGACCGGGCTAACCCCCGCCGGGCGGGGGACTTACCGTTGCGAGACAGCGCCGGAATTCCACCGGACTTCGCTGACATCCACGTCCCCGTCGTTGCGGGGCTCGGGAAACGTATGCGCGCCTCCGGACGGATACCGGGGGCCGCGGTGGTGGCCCGATGCCGAGCGCTATGGTCTGTCGCGGAGTCGATTCGCCCCGTCCGGGGTCAGGGAATCCGGTCGAAATCCGGAGCTGACGCGCAGCGGTAGGGATGCGGAGACGGCCATCACGCCACTGGGCTCGGAGAGCCTGGGAAGGCGGTCGCTCTCCCACGCATCCGAGTCCGAAGACCTGTCGACTCGCCGCCGGGCGACGTGCTCGCGCGGTACCGACAATCGCGACCCCGCGCACTGGGTCGCCGGCAAAGGAGAAGTGGCCATGGCACGTACCGCCGTGTTGGGCTTTCCACGCATCGGAGCCGACCGCGAGCTCAAGCTCGCCCTGGAGCAGCACTGGTCCGGCGCCTCGACGTTCGACGAGCTGCAGGGAGTCGCCCGCCGGCTGCGCGACGCCAACCTGGATTCCGCCGAGGAAGCCGGCATCGACGTCGTCCCGGTCGGCGACTTCGCCCTCTACGACCACGTGCTCGACGCCGCCGGAATGGCGGGAGTGGTGGCCGAGCGCCACTCCGGCGGCGAGGATCGCTTCCTGGCCTGCCGCGGAGCCGAGGGCGTGGCGCCACTCGAGATGACCAAGTGGTTCGACACCAACTACCACTACCTCGTCCCCGAGCTGCGACCCGGCCAGCGTTTCGCCCTCGATTGCGGCAAGTGGCTCGAGCACCTGGCCGAGGCGGACGGCAGAGCGGCCCGGCCACGCCCGGTGGTGATCGGCCCGCTGTCGCTCCTGCTGCTCGCCAAGGGCGTGCCCGACCCGCTCGCCCTCCTCCCCGGCCTCACCGAGGTCTACGCGGAGCTGCTGAGCCGGCTCCACGGCGCCGGAGCCGAGGAGGTCCAACTCGACGAGCCGTGCCTGGCGCTCGATCGCAGTCCCGCCGAGCTCGACGCCTTCGCCGCGGCCTACGCCGAGCTGACGCGCGCCGACATCCAAATCTGCCTCGCCACCTACTTCGCCGGCCTCGACACCGGCGCGCTGGCCCGGATCGGAGGGCTGCCGCTGGGCGAGCTCCACGTCGACCTGACCCGGGCGCCCGAGCAGCTCGACTCGGTCCTCGCCGCCCTGCCGGACGGCGCCCGGCTGTCGGCCGGAGTCGTCGACGGCCGCAACGTGTGGGCGACCGACATGGATGCGGCGCTGGAGCGGCTCGACTCCGCCGCGGCCGTGATCGGATCCGAGCGCCTGACCATCGCACCGTCCTGCTCGCTGCTGCACGTCCCGTACCGCGCGGCGCGCGAGCACGGCCTCGACCCCGACCTGCGCCGGTGGCTGGCGTTCGGCGAGGAGAAGCTGGGCGAGCTCGCCGTCCTGCGCCAGGCGCTCGACGGGAACCGTGACCGGCGCGACGAGCTGCTGGCCCCGATGCGTGCCGCCATCGCCTCCCGGCGGAGCTCCGCGCGAACGCGCGACCCCGAGGTCCGGACTCGGGTCGCCGCCCTCGAGCCACGCGACCACGCCCGCGACACCCCGCTGGCGACCCGCCTGCGGGCCCAGGCCGAGCGCCTCGACCTGCCGGCCCTGCCCACCACCACCATCGGGTCGTTCCCCCAGACGGCCGACATCCGCGAGGCTCGCCGCCGCCACCGCGCCGGAGCGCTCGACGCCGACGGATACGAGTCGTTCATCAAGAGCCAGATCGCGATGATGATCGGCGAGCAGGAGAAGCTCGGCCTCGACGTGCTGGTGCACGGCGAGCCGGAGCGCAACGACATGGTCGAGTACTTCGGCGAGCAGCTCGCCGGGTTCGCCTTCTCCGACTCCGGCTGGGTCCAGTCCTACGGCAGCCGCTGTGTGAAGCCGCCGATCCTCTATGGCGACGTGTCCCGTCCCGAGCCGATGACGGTGTCGTGGTGGCGCTTCGCCCAGTCGCTGACCGAGCGGCCGGTCAAGGCCATGCTCACCGGGCCGGTGACCATCCTCCAGTGGTCGTTCGTCCGCGACGACCAGCCCCGGCAGGAGACGTGCGCGCAGATCGCGCTGGCGATCCAGGACGAGGTCACGGACCTGGAGGCGGCGGGAGCGGCGATCATCCAGGTCGACGAGGCGGCCCTGCGGGAGGGGCTTCCGCTGCGGCGCGCCGCCCAGGACGACTACGTGCGCTGGGCGGTCGACTGCTTCCGGCTGACCGTCGCCCGGGCCGCGCCGGCCACCCAGATCCACACCCACATGTGTTACTCGGACTTCGGCGAGATCATGCCGCACGTCGCGCGCCTCGACGCCGACGTGCTGTCGATCGAGGCGTCGCGCTCGGACATGGAGCTGCTCGAGGTCTTCCGCGACTTCGAGTACCCGGGGCAGATCGGGCCGGGGGTCTATGACATCCACTCGCCACGGGTTCCGTCGGTTGAGGAGATCGAGGCGCTGCTGACCCTCGCGGAGCAGCGGATCCGGCCGGAGCGGCTCTGGCTCAACCCCGACTGCGGGCTCAAGACACGCGCGTGGCCGGAGACGCGAGCCGCCCTGCGCAACCTGGTCGAGGTGGCCCGGCGCCGCCGCGACGAGTCCGGGCCGGTGGCCGCCGGTTAAGGACGCCGTCCCCTCCGCTGGTCGTCGCCAGCGGCGACGATGCGCTCAGCCTCGTGCCGAGACGGCCGGCGGAGGGCTTAACGGGCCTTCCACGCCTCCAGCACTGCTGCGAAGGCCTCGTCGTCGAGCGGGCCGGGCGCCAGCGGGGAGGGCCGGTCGCGACGGGCCCGCAGCCCGTCCAGGACGATGCCGAGAAATCGTCTCCACACCAGCGGATCGACGTCCCCGGTGTAGTCGACCACGGCGGTGAGCATGAACTGCAGGAGGGCGATGTCGGTTGCCGACGCGTCGGGCCGCAGCGCGCCGGCGGCGTGCGCTCGCCGCAGCAGCTCGTCGGTGATCGGCCTGATGCGGCCGCGGGCGCGAGCGACGCGATCCTCGGCGTGCAGTGAGCTGAACAGCAGCTGCCGCAGCCCGCGGTCCTCGACCAGAACCGACACGTAGCGCTCCATGAACCACGTCAGCGCCTCCCAAGGGTCCTCGCGCTCGAGCGACTCGCCGGCGATGCCGACGAGCGTCTCGAGCCGGTCCTCGAACAGCGCGTCGATCAGCAGCTCCTTGTTAGGAAAGCGCCGGTATACGGTCCCGACGCCTACGCCGGCGTGGCGGGCGATCTCATCCATCGAGACGTCGAGGCCGCGGCCGGCGAACAGCTCGCGCGCCGCGTCGAGGATCAGGTGCCGGTTGCGCTCTGCGTCTCGGCGCAGCGGCCGAGCTTCCGAAGAAGACATTCGGAAAACGTACCGAAACAAGTGGAGGCTTCTTTTCCACTTAGTTGCTGCATTCCGGCGAGCCCCAGGCGCCGGTCCTGATGCACGCCTGAGACGCGGCTCCTCCGTTCGACTGCACGTCCCGCTCAGAGACGCTGAGGAAGGCGATCGAGAACACGCGCCGAACACGCCCGGCCCGAGCCGTTCCCGCTCTATCGTGGACGGCATGGATCTGAAGACCCGACTGGCGGGACCGACGATCTTCTTCTTCCGCTACGGGCTGGCGGCGATCTTCATCGTCACGGGCTTCGTCCTGCTCTTCGTCGCACCCGACAGCGCGCGCTACGAGGGCTTCTCGATGTGCATCGGCTCCGGCTTGTCGATCCTGCTCCTCAACGTCCTGCACCGGATGGGCACCGACGGCGACTCCGACCGCACCGACGAGGAAGCCGCGCGCGACTTCTACGGACAGCACGGCCACTGGCCGGACGAGCCTTCGCCCCGCGCCTGACCCGCCGTCCGGCGCCTCACCCCGCGCGGCCGGCGGCCGGGCGCCACCGCATCGCCTCGCATCCCCGTCTCGCCCGACCCGCGGCCGCCCCCCGGCACCGGCCTGGGCTACCGTTTCGCTTCCACCACAGGAGCTCCACCATCACCGACATCACCAACGAGACATCGACCTTCGCCGACCTGGGACTGGGTTCCGAGCTGCTCGAAGCGCTCACCGGCCTGGGCTACGAGGAGCCGACCCCGATCCAACGCGAGGCGATCCCGCCGCTGCTGGGCGGCCGCGACCTGCTCGGCCAGGCGGCGACCGGCACCGGCAAGACCGCCGCCTTCGCCCTTCCCGTCCTGGCCCGGCTCGCATCCGGGTCGCGCGGCGCCGCGCCCACCGCGCTCGTGCTCGTGCCGACGCGCGAGCTCGCCGTCCAGGTCTCCGAGGCCGTCCACCGCTACGGTCGCGACCTCGGCGCCCGGGTGCTGCCGATCTACGGCGGACAGCCGATCGTGCGGCAGCTGCGCGCGCTCGAGCGCGGCGTCGACGTCGTCGTGGCCACGCCCGGCCGCGCGCTCGACCACATGCGCCGCGGAACCCTGCCGATGCACTCCCTCGCCATGGTCGTGCTCGACGAAGCCGACGAGATGCTCGACATGGGCTTCGCCGAGGACATCGAGGCGATCCTGCAGAACGTCCCCGCCGAGCGTCAGACCGCCCTGTTCTCGGCCACCATGCCGCCGCGGATCGAGCGCATGGCGATCAACCATCTGCGTGATCCGATCCGCATCCATCTCGAGGGCGAGCCGGTGCCCGCCGGCGAGGCGCCGCGCGTCCGGCAGAGCGCCTTCGTCGTCCCCCGGGCGCACAAGCCCGCTGCTCTGGGCCGCGTCCTCGACGTCGAATCCCCCACCGCGGCGATCGTCTTCTGTCGCACGCGCGGAGAGGTCGACCAGATCACCGAGTCGCTCAACGGGCGCGGATACCGTGCCGAAGCCCTGCACGGCGGCCTGAGTCAGGAGCAGCGCGATCGCGTGATGGGCCGCCTGCGCGGCGGGACCACCGAGCTGCTGATCGCCACCGACGTCGCGGCGCGCGGCCTCGACGTCGAGCAGCTCACCCACGTCATCAACTACGACGTCCCGTCGGCGCCGCAGTCCTACGTCCACCGCATCGGGCGCATCGGGCGGGCCGGTCGTGAGGGTGTGGCGATCACGCTCGCCGAGCCCCGCGAGCACCGCATGCTCAAGACGATCGAGCGGATGACCGGTCAGCCGATCGTCATGGAGAAGGTGCCGACCGTCGCCGACCTCCGGGCCCGGCGCCTCGAGCTCACGCGCGCGGCGCTCCACGAGAGCCTGATCGAGGACGACCTCGACTCGTTCCGCGTGGTGGTCGAGACGCTCACTGACGAGTTCGACGTCATGCAGGTCGCCCTGGCGGCGGTGAAGCTCGCGCACGAGTCGGGCGGCACCGAGACCGACGAGTCCGAGATCCCCGAGGTCTCCGCGCGGCCGGACCGCAAGGACCGCGAGCGCGGCGGCGGGTTCGACCGCTCGAAGCGCGGGTCGGGCGGGCCGACGACGCGGCTGTTCGTCGGCGCCGGGCGCACTGCCGGGATCCGGCCCCAGGACCTGGTCGGCGCCATCGCCGGTGAGTCGAGCCTCAGCGGTCGCGACATCGGAGCGATCGAGATCGCCGACCGGTTCTCGCTCGTCGAGGTCCCCGAGGCGGCGGCTGATGACGTGATCGTCGCCCTGCGCTCGACCAAGATCAAGGGCAAGAAGACCACGGTGCGGCGCGAGCGCGAGGCGGCTCGCTGAGCCGGTTCGGGACGAGCGGCTAGCCGACGGCGCCGCGCATCACGGCGACCGCGTCGGCGGCGCTCATCGGCCGGGCGTACAGGTATCCCTGCACGTACCGGCATCCGAGCTGCCTGAGCGCCTCGGCCTGGGCCTCGGTCTCGACTCCCTCGGCGACGGTGGCGAGGTTGAGGCCGCAGGCCATGGCGATCACGCCGGTGACGATCGCCGTGTCGTCGTGGTCGGTGCCCAGGCCGTCGATGAAGGAGCGGTCGACCTTGACCGTGTCGATCGGGAGCCGCCGGAGATGGCTGAGGCTCGAGTAGCCGGTGCCGAAGTCGTCCAGGGCGATCGCCACGCCGAGGTCTCCCAGCATGCGCAGGTTCTCGAGCGTCGCGGTGTCATCGCCCACCAACGCGGTCTCGGTGATCTCCAGGGTGAGCAGCTGCGGCGCCATCCGCCCGGAGGCGAGGATGTCGCGCACGCGGTCGGCGAAGTGGGATCGATCAGCTGACGCGCCGACACGTTGACCGCCACCGGCACCGGGCGGTCGGTCAGCTCGTTCCAGTCGAGCGCCTCGGCGACCGCGCGGCGCAGGACCCAGTCGCCGATCTCGGAGATGAGGCCGTGCTGCTCGGCCACCGGGATGAAGTCGGCGGGGCTGACCGGGCCGGAAGTCGGGTGCGTCCAGCGCAGCAGCGCCTCGGCGCTCGCGACCCGGCCGGTTCCGACGTCGAACACCGGCTGGTAGACGACGTGGAACTGGTCGTTCTCGAGCGCGGCGCGCAGGGCGGTGTGGAGCTGCAGCTCCTTGATCGCGCCGGCGCGCGAGTCGGACTGGTAGAAGGCGATCCCGGCTCCGCTGCGCTTGGCGGTGAACATGGCGGTGTCGGCGTGCCGTATCAGGTCGTCGGCATCGGCCTCGCCATCGTCGAGCGCGACCCCGATGCTGGCGGTGATGCGGTGCTCGGTCTCGGTCTCCTCGTCGTAGATCGGCCGCGACAGGACGCGGGCGGCGCGGCCCGCGAGACCCCGCGCCTGCTCGGCGTCGAGGTCGGTGGCGACGATCACGAACTCGTCACCACCGAGGCGAGCCACGATGTCGTCGGGGCCCGCGCAGGAGGCCAGCCGGCGCGCGACGATGCTCAGCACCCGGTCGCCGGCGGCGTGACCGAGCGAGTCGTTGATCAGCTTGAAGCGGTTGAGGTCGCAGAACAGCACCGCCAGCGACCGCCGAGGGCAGACCGAGGAGGACAGCAGGAGCCGCATCTCGCGCAGCAGCAGCTCGCGGTTGGCCAGCCCGGTGAGGCTGTCGCGATCGGCCAGCGCGGCGAGGCGCTCCTGGGTCCGGTGGCGCTCGATGGCGATTCCCGCCAGCCGGCTGGCGTGGCGGATCAGCGACATCTCGCCCGCGGTGGGACGGCGGGGTTTGGAGTCGTAGAAGGCGAAGGTCCCGATGACCTCACCGTCCGCATCCTTGATCGGAACCGACCAGCACGCTCCGAGGCCATGGCGCGCGGCGAGCGTCAGGAAGGCCACCCAGCGGGGATCCGAGAAGATGTCATCGGCGATCACCTCCTGACCAAAGTGCATGGCGGTGCCGCACGACCCGGCGTTCGGGCCGATCTCCAGGCCGTCGATCGCGCGCGAGTACTCGGCGGGCAGGTTCGGGCTGACCGCGTGCATGAGATGCCGTCGATCGGAGTGACGAAGGAGGACCGACCCGTGCATGCCGTCGGCCTGTGACTCCACTCCGCGCACGAGCATTTCGAGCGTCTCGGCCAGCGGAGCGCCGGCCACGATCAGGTCGTGAACCGCGTGGTGGGAGGCGACGATCTGCTGGAGGCGCTGGCGCTCGCGCCGGCCATCGGCGAGCTGGAGCTCGAGCTCGATGCCCGCCGCGATCGCCTCCAGCACGTCGAGGTTGGCGTCCGTCCACCGCCGCGGCGCCGTGTCGATCGCGCAGACCGAGCCGAGGACGTGGCCGTCGGCGCTGCGGACCGGGACACCGGCATAGGCGCGGACCCCCAGTTCGAGTACGGCGCTATGGGTACGGAAGCGCGTGTCGCGTTCGGCATCCTCGATGACCAGCGGGCGGTCCTCCTGCAGGATCCAGGCGCACAGCGACTGCGTCAGCGGCAGCTCGCCCGTGTCGGCCACGCCGGGAGGCAGGCCGATCGAGCTCTTGACGAACTCGCGCTGCTCGTCGAGCAGCGTCAGGAGGGCGATCGGTGCCGGCAGCGTGCGCGCCACCAGCGAGGTCCAGCGGTCGAGCGCGGGCTCCGGCGGGGTGTCGAGCAGCTGCGAGCGCCGCAGGGCACGGAGACGGTCGGGATTCCGCAGTACGTCGGTGCCGAGCGTCGCCATGAATTCCGCCATGTCCTCCCTCATCGGCCGCGGGAGCCGCGCAGTTGACCCCTGGTGTCAGCTTGCGCGAATCGCTCCGAGGAAGACGTACGGCGATGCCGGCTCGGCCGGCTGCGCGAGCCCGGAGAACCTCGTCTACGCCCGGCGCGCGAGGTGCACCGCGGCCACGCAGCACTCCTCGAGCGTCCGGAAGATGGGGACGCCGACGCTCTCGGTCTCGAAGCGGCGGCGGATGTAGGAGCCGCCGGCGAAGTTCTCCTCGATGCCGAGCACCACGCGGGCGCCGGCCAGCTCGTGGCGCGCCTTGGCCTCGAACAGCTGCGCCCGGGCGATCTGGGCGTAGGCCCGCCACGGGACGCGCTCGGTCTCGGACGCCATCCAGAACAGGATCGCGCCCTGCTCCCCCGCCCGGCGCAGGTAGCCGGTCTCCCAGTCGATCTGCTCCGAAGCGAGCTCCTCGCCCGGCGCCAGCTCGCGACGCGGGTTGGCGACCGCCAGACCCGGATCGAGGTCGCCGAGACGCCGGAGCGCCTGGGACTGCCAGTTCACGGCGCCCTCGACCGGCCTGGCGAGGTAGACCAGCGGCCCCTCGACGGGTCCGTAGTTCGGCGGGGTGATGACTTGGCGAGTTGTTCCGCTCATGGCGGCGGCACCCTACTAGCGCGCAGGCGCCGCCCGATCGAGACGGCTCAGCCGCGCCCGTGCCGCTCGGGAGAGGCGTCGAAGCGGCGACGGTCGCGCTTGGTCGGCCGGCCACCGCCGGGCGCGCCCGTGGGCAACGCGAGCCGGCGCTCCGCGGCCTCGCGCTCGCGCGCGGCGATCGAGTCGGCCGTCTCCTCGTAGAGCAGCACCGCGGAAGCCGCCGGGCCCCGGTGCTCCGAGAGGCCGCGCACGATCACGGTGCGGCGCAGCGGCCCGAGCGTGATCTCGAGCCGATCGCCTGGCCGCAGGTCGCGGCTCGGCTTGACCCGCTGGCCGTTGACCTGCACGCGCCCGCCCTTGACCGCCTCGGCCGCCAGCCCGCGCGTCTTGACCAGTCGCGCCGCCCACAGCCACTTGTCGACGCGCACCGGATCCGCGGCCTCGGCCATGGCGGCATCGTCCCACGCCGCGGCCCCGGCTGCGACTCCCCGCACGCTGTCCGGGAGGCGCTCCGGGCCGCGGAGAGCCACCGCCGGCGCCGCTACCGTAGGCGCCGAGATGCCGACCGTCGAGGGCCTCCAGTTCGACTACCTGCTCCACCTCCTGGAGCCCGGCCGGATCCCCTTCCATCGCTGGCGCTGGGAGCTGTGGCACGGGTCCACCCTGGTGGCGTCGGGCTGGCGACTGGGACGGCCGGACGCCGGGCGCGCGCTGCGCATCGCCGCCTCGGAGTTCGGGCTGCGCCTGTTCGGGCTCCCGGTCCCCCCGCGCGACCCGCGCGCCGGCGTCGGCGACCTGCGCCCGGGCACGGTCGAGCGAGTGACGATCGGCCCGACCGCCTGCGTGCTGGTGCCGCGGGCGCTCGAGCGGCCGGTCGGCACCGTCGCCGTCGGCTCGCTCTCCTAGTCCGAGCCGCCATGTCGAAACGCCGCCGCCTCGTTTTGTACACGAGGCGATACAGCGGTCCGCCGAGCAGTCGTAACTTGGGTCTCGCCCTAGGGTTCCGCTGCTCTCCACGAGCAGGCCTGGTCCGAGAGGGCAACGTGCGACGGCAGCCATAGCCGCACGTTCACGGAGGGACAAAAGCCCGGGAGATTCCTTATCTCTCGGGCCTTTTTATTTGACGAGGAGGCCCGTCGGTGGAATTGCACGGAAAGACCGCGCTGGTGGTTATCGACGTCCAGAAGGGCGAGGTCATGCCCGCGGACAGCGGCATCCCGATCATGCCGGGCGGCGAGGAGCGCCACGAGCGGATCCGCGGCATCGTCGCGGCGTCCCGCGAGGCGGGCGTGCCGGTGGTCTTCATCCAGGAGATTCACAAGCGCACCCTGGTCGACTTCGGCCGCGAGCTCGACGGCTCCGAGACCGTCCACGGCCTCGAGGGCGATCTGACCACCGAGCTGGCCGACGGCCTCGAGCCGCAGCCCGACGAGTACCTGATCCGCAAGCGCCGCTACTCGGCGTTCTTCGCCACCGAGCTCGAGCTGGTCCTTAGGTCCTACGGCGTCGAGACGCTGATCCTGCTCGGCGCGCTGACCGACGTCTGCGTCCACTACACGTTCGCCGACGCCCACCAGCACGACTACCACTGCCGCGTCGTCACCGACTGCGTGGGCGGGTCGTCGCTCGAGGCCCACGACGCCTCTCTGAGGGCGATGGAGTACCTCCAGCGCGACTCCCTGGTCACCAGCGACGACGTGCTGGCCACCCTCACCGCCCTCCCCCGACCGGCCGTCGCCCTCGCGTGACCGGCCCGGTCCTTCAGGCCGAGGACCTGCACGTCACCTTCCGCGCCGCGGGAGGCGACGTGCACGCGTTGCGCGGCGCCTCCCTCACCATCGCGCCGGGCGAGGTCGTCGGCCTGGTCGGCGAGTCGGACTCGGGCAAGAGCGTGCTCGGCCTGACCGCCATGGGCCTGCTGCCGGCGCGGCCCGCCCCGGTGATCACCGGATCGGTCTCACTCGGCGGGCTCGACATGGTCTCAGCGTCCCACGCCGAGCAGCGCGCCCGTCGCGGCGCCTACGTCAGCGCGGTCTTCCAGGACCCGATGAGCTCGCTCAACCCGACCATGCGCATCGGACGCCAGGTGTCCGAGGCCGCGGGCGGGGCCGACGCCGAGCACGTCGCCGCGCTGCTGGCCTCCACCGGGATCCCCGAGCCGGAGTCCAAGGCCCGCGCCTTCCCCCACGAGCTCTCGGGCGGTCTGCGCCAGCGGGTGATGATCGCCATGACCCTGGCTCGCGAGCCGAAGCTGATCGTCGCCGACGAGCCGACCACCGCTCTCGACGTCACCGTGCAGGCCCGCGTGCTCGAGCTCCTGGCCACCGCGGTGCGTGAGCGCGGGCTGTCGCTGCTGCTGGTCACCCACGACCTCGGCGTCGCCGCCCGCATCTGCGACCGCATCGCGGTCGCCTACGCGGGCCGGATCGTCGAGCAGGGCCCTGCCGCGGCGATCCTCGGCGATGCCCATCACCCCTACACCGTCGGCCTCATGGCCAGCCGCCCCCGCGTGGACGGCACGGTGGCCGGAGGCGACCTGCCGACCCTCCCGGGCCGCCCGCCGGATCCCCGCTACCCGCCGACCGGCTGCGCCTTCGCGCCGCGGTGCCCGGCGTCCGACACGAACTGCCGGCTGCCCGTCCCGCAGCATGTCCTGCGCGACCGCCGCGACGAGTGCCATCACCCCGGCGCCCTGCGTCGCTGGCCGATCGGCGGCCCGCACGCCGACAACGCCCGCACGGTCCTGCTGCGGCCGCTGCACCCGCCCGAGGCGCCGGCGCTCGTCCCGCCCACCCCGCCCGAGGAGCGCGAGCCCGCTCTGGTGGTGGTCGGCGCGGTCCGCGAGTACGCGCGGCAGCGCCCGTACGCGCTCGCCTCCCGGCCCGAGCCCCTGCGCGCGGTCGACGGCGTGTCGCTGAAGATCCCCCACGCGGGCTCGCTCGCCCTGGTGGGCGAGTCGGGCTCGGGCAAGTCGACGCTGCTGCGGATGGTCGTCGGGCTGCTGGAGCCGACGTCGGGCACCGTCAAGCTCGCTTCCGGCCCCTCGCCGCAGATGATCTTCCAGGACGCGGGCGCGTCGCTGACGCCGTGGATGTCGGTTCGATCGCAGCTCGAGGAGCGCCTGGCGGTCGCCCGCCTGCCGAAGGTCGAGCGGGCGGCGCGCGTCGACGCGGCGTTGCACGCGGTCGGACTGCCGCTGGAGATCGCAGACTCGACGCCGCGCCGGCTGTCCGGCGGCCAGCGCCAGCGGGCGGCGATCGCGCGCGCCATCGTCATCCCGCCCCCCCTGCTGGCCTGCGACGAGCCGGTGTCGGCGCTCGACGTCTCGCTCGCCGCCCAGGTCCTCAACCTGCTCTGCCACCTGCGCCGGACGCTCGGCATCGCGCTGCTGTTCGTCACCCACGACCTCGCCGCCGCCCGCGCGGTCGCCGACGAGGTGGCGGTGATGCGCGAGGGCCGGATCGTCGAGCACGCGCGCACCGAGGAGCTCTTCACCAACCCGCAGCACCCCTACACGCAGGAGCTGCTGGCGGCGGTTCCCGACCCGACGATCGCCCTGGCGGTGACGGCATGAGCATCACCCTCCCGCGGCCGGCGGCCGCTCCCACCACCTCGCCGGCCGAGCCGCCGCCCACCGCCGAGCCGTCCTCCGGCCGTCTGCGCTCCGCGCTGCGGCGCCCGGGCGTCGTCGTGCTGATGCCGGTGCTCGTCCTCACGCTGTTCGCTCTCGGCGCCCCGCTGCTGGCTCCGCACGACCCGACCGCCATCACCCCGGCCGGATCCCTGCAGATCCCGTCGTCCTCGGCCCTGCTGGGCACCGACGAGGTCGGGCGCGACGTCTTCTCCCGAGTGCTCCACGGGATCCGCGCCTCGTGGCTGTCCGCCCTGGCGGTGATCGCCGGCGGCGCGCTGATCGGCGGGGTGATCGGCCTGCTCGCCGGCGCCGGCGGCCGGTTCCTCGACACCGTGCTGATGCGGCTGACGGACCTGTTCCTCGCGCTGCCGGCGCCGATCCTCGCCATCGCGGTGATCGCCGCCCTCGGGCCGAGCCTGTTCCACACGCTGCTCGCGCTGTCGATCGTGTGGTGGCCCTGGTACGCGCGCATCGTGCGAGGCGAGGTGCGCGCCCTCGCCACCCGCCCGCACGTGGAGGCCGCGCGGATGGCGGGAGTCGGCCGGATCCGCCTGATGCTGCGCCACCTCCTGCCCGCCGCGCTGCCGCCGGTGATCGTGACCATGTCGCTGGACGTCGGGAACCTGATCCTGGCGCTGGCCGGGCTGTCGTTCATCGGCCTCGGCCCGCCGCCGCCGGCACCCGAGCTCGGCGCGATGAGCGCGCGCGGCCTCCAGTACCTGTTCGGCCACCCGTGGATCCCCCTGGCGCCCGCGCTGGCGGTGGCCGTCCTCGCCTTCGCCGCAAACGTCGCCGGCGACTCCATCAACTCCCGCCTCAACCCCTCACAAAGGACCAAGAGATGAACCCGATCGTCGCGCACGGGCGCACGCTCGCCGCCTTCCTGGCGCTGCTCGCCGCGCTGATGGTCATCGGCGGCTGCGGCAGCGGCGAATCGCCGTCGTCCGGCGAGCCCGCCGGAGAGGCCGCCTCCTCCGCCGATGCCGACGTGCTGCGCATCCCCTTCCTGGCCGACATGAGCGTGCCGGATCCCGACGTCTTCTACGACATCGAGGGCAACTCGGTGATCCTCAGCGCCTACGAGGGGCTGCTGCGCTACGAGCCGGACTCCACCGAGATCGTCGGCAACCTCGCCGAGGACTACGAGGTGTCCGAGGACCGCAGGACCTACACCTTCACCCTGCGCGACGGCGTGAAGTTCCACTCCGGCGCCCCGATGGACGCCCAGGCGGTCAAGGCGAGCCTCGAGCGCCGCCCCGATGGACGCCCAGGCGGTCAAGGCGAGCCTCGAGCGCCGCCTCGACGTCGACCAGGCGCCGGCCTACATGCTCAAGGACGTCGCGCGGATCTCCACGCCCGACGACTCCACGGTGGTCATCCGCCTCAAGCAGGTGGTCAACCCGTTCCTGCACTACATGGCCTCGAGCTGGGGCCCGAAGATCATCGGCCCCAAGGCGATCGAGGAGAACGCCGGAGAGGACTTCGGCCAGGAGTGGATGCAGACCCACGCCGACGGCACCGGCCCGTACAAGCTGACCGGCTTCGACCGCGGCCGCCAGTACACGATGACCCGCAACGCCGACTACTGGGGCGACAAGGCGAAGTTCGAGACGGTGCTGCTGAAGATCGTGCCGGACGTCGGCAGCCAGCGGCTGCAGATCCAAAACGGCGACCTCGACGTCATCACGCACTCCTTCCCGGCGTCGGAGCTTGCCTCGCTCGAGGAGAGCTCAGACCTCCAGGTCCTGCGCGAGGAGTCCTTCCTGCGCCTGCTGCTCTACGTCAACACGCACAAGGCGCCGTTCGACGATCCCGCCGTCCGCGAGGGGCTGCGCTCGACGATCGACATCGAGCAGCTCGTCTCCGAGGGCTACGCCGGGACGGCGACCGCTTCCACCGGCCCCTATCCGCCGGAGATCCTCTCCGACCAGCCCGAGCTCCCCTACGCACCGGATCCGGCCACGGCGAAGGCCGGCGCCGACTCCGCCGCCTCCAAGGAGATCGTGCTCGGCTACTCGGCCGACGAATCGGGCGTGCTGCGCCGCGTCGCCGAGCTGCTGCAGGCCCGCCTCGCGGAGGCCGGCTACCAGCTGACCCTCCGGGAAGTGCAGCTGCCGCAGGTCTACGGCTACGTCGACGACCTCGAGAGCGCTCCGGACCTGCTGCTGCAGACCAACACGCCGGACGCCGCGCATCCCGACACGTGGGCGCGCATCGTCTTCGAGTCCAGCGGAGGGCTGAACTTCCTCGGCTTCTCCGACTCGCAGGTGGATTCGAAGCTCGAGCAGGCGCTGACCGCTCCGGAGGCACGAGCGGACGACCTCTACCGCGAGGTCGGCCAGCGGGTGATCGACTCGAACTCGATCTTCTTCCTGGGCGACCTGCGCGACGTGATGGTGGCTCGCGAGGACCTGACGGGCATCCGGCACACGCCGGCCTACCCGTGGACCCTCGACCTCGCCTCGCTGGAGAGGAAGTGACATGGCGGGGCTGATCGCACGCCGGCTGGCCGGCCTGGTCGGGATCCTGCTGGGGCTCACGGTCATCGTGTTCCTCCTGCAGACGGTGATCCCGGCCGATCCGGCCCGGGCGGTCGTCGGCGCCAGCGCCTCGCCCGAGGTGGTCGAGGCCAAGCGCGCCGAGCTCGGCCTCGACGAGCCGCTGCCACAGCGCTTCGGCGCGTTCGTGTCGCGGCTGCGCGAGGGCGACCTCGGCGAGTCGCTGCGGACGCGCAATCCGGTCGCCGACGACCTGCGGTCATTCGTTCCCGCCACCTTCGAGCTGGCGATGACCGCGGCCGTGCTGGCCCTGGCCATCGGATTCGGGCTCGGCCTGCTGCTCGCCGGAGGCGGGCGGCTGGCCGCCGGGGCCCGCCTCCTGCTGCTGGCGGGCGCCTCCCTGCCCGCCTTCCTGGTCGGGCTGGTGGGAGTGCTGGTGCTCTACTCGCAGCTCGGCCTCCTGCCGGCGTCGGGACGCCTCGACGACACCCTGGTGGCGCCGGAGGGCCGGACCGGTTTCCTGACCGTCGACGCGCTGCTGACCGGGGATCTCGCCCTGTTCGGCAGCGCGGTGGCGCACCTCGCGCTGCCCGCCCTTACCCTGGCCCTGACGCCCGCGCTGGCCCTGGCCCGGACGCTCAAGACCTCACTCGACCAAGTGCTCGAGGAGGACTACGTGCGCACCGCGCGCGCCAAGGGCCTCGCCGAGCGCACGGTGCTGCTGCGCCACGGGCTGCGCAACGCGGTCAACCCGACGCTGACCATGGCCGGCCTGCAGTTCGGCCTGCTGCTGGGCGGGATGGTGGTGGTCGAGCTGATCTTCGCCTGGCCCGGCCTGGGGCTGTTCCTGGCCCAGTCGATCGCCTACTCGGACTTCCCGGCGATCACCGGCGTTACGCTGCTGCTGGGCGCCGCCTACGTGGTGGTCAACTTCCTCGTCGACGTCGCCCAGGCCCTCGCCGACCCCCGCATCCGGAGCGTGTGATGGACGACTGGTTCCACGTGAGCGAGATCGCCGACGGCGTCTGGCAGCTCACCGAGCCCGGCCACGTCTGCTCCTGGCTGGTGGCCGGGAGCCGGCGGGCGGCGCTGATCGACACGGGCTGCGGCATCGCGCCGATCCGCCCGGTGGTCGAGGGCCTGACTCCGCTGCCGGTCACGGTGGTCAACACCCATCACCACTTCGACCACGTCGGCGGCAACGCCGAGTTCGACGACATCGCCATCCACGCGCTCGGCGCGGCGGGCCTGCAGGTCGCCCCGCCGGCCGAGCTGCTCGACGCCTACCGCGCCTATTCCGAGGACATGGTGTCGGCGTTCGCGGCCTACGCGGAGAACGACGCCCGCTATTTCCACCTCCTGCGCGACGCCGACCGGGTCCGGCCCCTGCCGGAGACGGTGCTCGACGGCTCCTGGCGGATCGCCGCCAGCACGGCCACCGAGCTGATCGCCGACGGCGACGAGATCGACCTCGGCGACCGGGCGCTGCGCGTGCTGCACACCCCGGGGCACTCACCTGACTGCGTCTCCCTCGACCTGGTGGGCGAGCGACTGCTGTTCGGTGGCGACACGGTCAACACCGGGCCGGTCTACGCCCAGCTCCCCGGCTCGGATCCCGCGCAGCTTGCCGCCTCGCTCGAGCGGCTGGCCTCCGGCGCCGGCGCCTGGGACCGGGTGCTCTGCTCGCACTTCCTGCGCACGGAGGTCGGACCGAAGTACCTGGAAGCCCAGGTCGTCGCCTTCGCCGCGCTGCTGGCCGGCGACGTCGAGCTCCACTCCGCCGTCGACTGCATCGGCACGCCGGTGCGCGAGGCGTCCTTTGACGGCTTCTCGGTCCTGGTCTCGGCCGACTGGTCGGCGCCTTCCCCACTCATCCCGTCCCCCGGAGGAAACGCATGAATGCCGCCGCACTCCCGACGACCGAGGAGCTGCCCGGCGGCGCCGCGTGGTCGCGCGTCTGCCGGCGCGGCACCGCCCTGACCCTCGAGGACCGCGAGGGCGGCGCCAACGTCGCCGCCCTGCTCTACCGGGCCTCGGATCCGCTCGAGCGCTACTGCATGCCCGACACCCTCAAGTCCCAGCACGTCGCGCGGCTGACCGCCGGCGTCGCCCTGTACTCCGACATGGGGCACGTGCTCGCCTCGATCACCGAGGACTCATGCGGCTGGCACGACACCATCGCCGGGCACACCACCGCGGCCGTCCTCGCGGACCGCTGGGGCCGGGCGAGCTACCAGGAGCGCGGCAACCACTGGCGGCGCGACGCGCGAGAGGCGCTGCTCGTCGAGCTCGCCAAGCACGGGCTCTCGCAGCGCGACCTGGTGGCCAACGTCAACTTCTTCTCGCGCGTCGTCGTGGCCGGCGACGGGACCCTGCAGTTCGTTCCGGGCAACTCGCGGGCCGGCTCGCACGTGACGCTGCGCTTCGAGCTCGACGTCCTGGTCGTGCTCTGCAGCGCTCCGCACCCGATGGACCCCGAAGCTGCGTGGGCGCCCAAGCGGGTGGGCCTGACGCTCGCGGCCGCGGCGGCGCCCGGACCCGACGACCCGGTCCGGCTGGCCTGTCCCGAGAACGAGCGCGGCTTCGCGGCCACCGAGCTGGTGCTGGCGTGAGCGCGCTCATCGAGACCGCCGTCAGCTCCCTCGACGCCGCCGACGCCGCCCTGAGCGTCGAAGTCGCCGCCGGCGACGGGTGGACCCACGAGCTGCGCTCCGGCGACGTCCTGCGCATCGTCGACTCCCACGGCAACCAGGCGGTCGACACCCTGTTCTTCGACTCCGCCGACCTCGCCAACCGCTACAGCGCGCCGGACACCATCCGCGAGGGGGGCTCCGCCTATCTCGGCCTCGGCTCGCGTCTGCTCGCCCTCGACGGTGAGCCGCTGGTGACCATCGTGGCCGACACCTGCGGTCGTCACGACACCCTCGGCGGGGCCTGCTCGCAGGAGAGCAACGCGGTCCGCTACGGCGCCCACACCCGCCACATGCACGCGTGCCGCAACACCTTCCTGTCGCAGGCGCGGCGCTCCGGGCGCGGCCTGGACAAGCGCGACCTCGGCGCCAACGTCAACTTCTTCATGAACGTCCCGGTCACTCCCGACGGCGCCCTCACCTTCGCCGACGGCATCTCGGCCCCGGGCAAGTACGTCGAGCTGCGCGCCGATCGCGACGTGCTCGTGCTGGTGTCCAACTGCCCCCAGCTCAACAACCCCTGCAACGGCTATGACCCGACGCCGGTCCAGATGCTGGTCTGGAGCGCGTCATGAGCGCGATCGAGGTGCTGTCGGCAGGGACGATGACCACCATCCAGGACTGGCCGGGACGGACCGGCTACTGGGGAGTCGGCGTGCCGCCGTCGGGGCCGATGGACGACTACGCGTTCCGGATGGCCAACCGCCTGGTCGGCAACCCGGAGGAAGCCGCCGGCCTGGAGGTGACGCTGACCGGCCCCAAGCTGCGCTTCGCCGCCGAGACGGTGGTGGCGGTCACCGGAGCCGGGCTGCCGGTCAAGCTCGACGGCGAGCTGGTGGAGACCTGGAAGCCGTTCACCGTCCCGGCCGGCGGCGAGCTGCGGCTCGGGGCGATCAAGGGCGTCGGCATGCGGGCCTACCTGGCCATCGCCGGCGGCTTCGACGGCGACGTCGAGCTCGGCAGCCGCGCGACCTTCACGCTGGCGAGGATGGGCGGCCACGGGGGCCGCGCGCTGGCGCCCGGCGACGTGCTGGCCGGCGCCGGAGCGCCGACCGGCCCGGCGACGACGGGAGTCGCCCGTCGCGCCCTGTCCAACGCCTGGAAGCTGCATGTCGTCCACGGACCCCACGGAGCACCCGACTTCCTGACGCCCGAGGGCACCGACGAGCTGTGGAGCGCCGCCTGGGAGGTCCACCACCACTCCGACCGCAGCGGCATCCGCCTGGTCGGCACCATCCCGGGCTTCGCCCGCAGCGACGGCGGCGACGCCGGCCTGCATCCCTCCAACATCCTCGACAGCGCCTACGGGGTCGGCACGATCATGCTTGCCGGCGACATGGCGGTGGCGGTCGGTCCCGACGGCCCCAGCCTGGGCGGCTTCGGCGCGGTGGCGCAGGTGATCGAGGCCGACGGCTGGAAGCTCGGCCAGCTGCGCGCGGGCGATCGGGTCCGGCTGGTGCCCGTCTCGGTCGCCGACGCCGCGCTGCGCCGCCAGGCCAGCGAGGCCGAGCTGGCCGGCATCGCACCCGCGCCGGCCGAACGCGCCGAGCCGCTCATCCGCCGACTGCCGACGCCGGTGCTCGACGCGCCGGTCGACGGGATCGGGGGGCCGGTCACCTACCGGCTGGCGGGCGACCGCGCCCTGCTGGTCGAGTTCGGCGAGCCGGTGCTCGACCTGCGCTCGCGCGTGCGCGCGCACCTGCTGCTGGAGGCCCTCGGCGCCGAGGGCGTCGGCGGGATCCGCGACCTCACCCCCGGTGTGCGCTCGCTGCACGTCCACCACGATCCTCGCGTCGTGTCGACCGGGCGCCTGCTCGACGTGCTGCGCTCGGTCGAGGCGAGCCTTCCGGCGCCCGACGACACGGTCATCCCCAACCGGGTGGTCCACCTGCCGCTGGCCTGGAGGCACTCGCAGGTCGAGCTGGCGATGGAGCGCTACGCGCGCAGCGTGCGCGCCGACGCCCCGTGGTGTCCGGACAACATCGAGTTCATCCGGCGGATCAACGGCCTCGCCGACGAGGCCGCGGTCCGCGACGTGGTCACCTCCGCCTCCTACATCGTCCTCGGGCTCGGCGACGTCTACCTCGGTGCGCCGGTCGCGGTGCCGCTGGACCCGCGTCACCGGCTGGTGACCACCAAGTACAACCCGGTGCGGACCTGGACGCCGCCCAGCGCGGTCGGGATCGGCGGCGCGTTTCTGTGCGTCTACGGCGTGGAGGGCCCCGGCGGCTACCAGTTGGTGGGACGGACGGTGCCGATCTGGAGCCACGCCCCGGGAGCCGGTGAAGAGCCGTGGCTGCTGCGCCACTTCGACGAGCTGCGCTTCGAGCTCGTCGCCGAAGACGCGCTGGAGGCGATGCGCGAGGCCAGCGACGCCGGCGAGTGGCACCCGCGGATGACCCGTGGCGCGTTCTCGCTGGCGGCCCATGAGAGGTTCCTGCGCGAGCAGGCGGATGAGATCGCCGGCTTCCGGCAGTGGCGGCAGGCGGCGTTCGTGACGGAGAGGGAGGCGTGGCATGCGGCAGCGTGAGGACGACGGGAACGGGGCGGCGGCGCGCAGCCTCGACGTGGCGCGCCTCTCGGCCGCCTACGCGAGCGGCGAGCTGACGCCCTCGGCGCTGGTCGAGGATCTGCTGATCCGCCTCGAAGCGGCCAGGGACGACTCGGTCTGGGTGACGCGCGTCGCGGCCGAGTCGCTGAGAGCGCGAGGCGCGGAGCTCGACGCCATGCTCGCGGGCGCTCCGGGTGAGGCGATCGGACTGCCGTTGTTCGGCATCCCGGTGGCGATCAAGGACAACATCGACGTGAAGGGACTGCCGACCACCGCCGGCTGTCCCGCCTACGCCTACGAGCCGGAGGAGTCCGCGACGGTGGTGGGCAAGCTCCTCGACGCCGGGGCGATCGTCGTCGGCAAGGCCAACCTCGACCAGTTCGCCACCGGCCTGGTCGGCACGCGCTCTCCCTACGGGATCGCATCCAACGCCTTTGACGCCCGCTACACGCCCGGGGGCTCGAGCGCGGGCTCCGCGGTCGCGGTCGCCGCGGGCCTGGTCTCGCTCTCGCTCGGCACCGACACCGCCGGCTCCGGTCGCGTCCCGGCGGCGTTCGGCAACGTGGTCGGGCTCAAGCCGACGCCCGGCCTGGTCAGCACGCGCGGGACGGTGCCCGCCTGCCGCTCGCTGGACTGCGTGTCGGTGTTCGCACTGACCTGCGAGGACGCCCAGCTGATGCTCGGAGTCATCGAGGGCTTCGACGACGCCGACGCCTACTCGCGCCGCCGCCCGGCCACGGCGCCCGTCGCGCCCCGGACGGGCTCGTTCACCTTCGGTGTCCTGCGTCCCGACCAGCTCGAGTTCTACGGCGACACGGAGACGGAGCGACTGCACGCCGAGGCGGTGACCCACCTCGAGGCGCTGGGCGGCACGCGGGTCGAGATCGACTACACGCCGTTCCAGGAGACCGCCGAGCTCCTGTACCTCGGGCCGTGGATCGCCGAGCGCCTCGCCGTGCTCGAGCCGTTCATGGCCGCCCATCCGGACGAGGTGCACCCGGTGACACTCCAGATCATCAAGGGCGGCGCCCGCTTCTCGGCGGTCGACACCTTCCGCGGCCTGCATCGCCTCGAGGAGCTGCGCCGCGAGACCGCACCGGTGTGGGAGCGGATCGACGCGCTGGTGGTACCCACGGCGCCGACCATCCCGACGCTCGCCGAGCTCGACGCCGACCCGATCACGCCCAACCTGCGGATGGGCCACTACACCAACTTCGTCAACTTCCTCGGCCTCTCCGCGCTCGCCGTCCCCGCCGGCTTCCGCGACGACGGAATGCCGGTGGGCATCACGCTGATCGGGCCGGGCTTCCACGACGAAGCGCTGGCCGCCCTCGGCAGCCGCTTCCAGCACCGCCTCGGCCTGCCGCTCGGCGCCACCGGCCACGCGCTGCCGGCGTTGACGGCCTTCGCCGTCGCCGAGGACGGGGAGACCATCCCGCTCGCGGTGTTCGGGGCGCACCTGGCCGGGGAGCCGTTGCACCACGAGCTCGCCGATCGCGGCGCGCGCCTGATCTCCCGCACCCGTACGGCGCCTGCCTACCGGCTTCATGCCCTCGACGAGACGCGGCCGGGGCTGGTGGCCGCCGACGGCGACGGCATGAGCATCGACTGCGAGGTCTGGGCGCTGCCCGCCGCCGCGTTCGGGTCCTTCGTCGCGAACCTGCCCGCGCCGCTGGTCATCGGCACGGTGACGCTCGAGGACGGCACCCGCTGCAAGGGCTTCATGTGCGAGGAGCACGCCACCCGCGACGCCGACGACATCTCCGGACACGGCGGCTGGCGCGCGTACCGCGAGGCGGCGGCACTCGCGCCGAGGTGACGCGAGCCGCGGGATCCGGCCGGAGTCAGTCGGCGAAGGCGCCGGCCGCCACGAGCGGGACGAGCCGCTCGAGTGACTCCTGTCCCCGGCGCAGCCGCTCCGCGGCGTCGGCGGCGCGCTCCGGGTCGACGCCGACCTCGCGCAGCGCCCGCCAGGGTGCCTGGCAGGCGGCGAGCCCGAGCCGCAGCCCATCGAGCTCGACCAGCGGGGTGAGTGGCGAGGTCCGGATCAGCCGCCCGTTGACCTTGAGGCGCCCACCGAGCTCGGCGGGGCGGGCGAGCAGCGCTTTGAGCGTGACCCGCCGCATGCCGCGCCGCCTCAGCACCGCCTGAAGCTCCTGCTCGTCGTCGGCGAGCAGGGTCACGAGCGGCTCGAGCACGCCGCGGTGCGCCCGCCAGCGCTCGGCGGTCGCCATGCGGCGGGCGAGACCGCCGACGGCCGCCGTCACCGCGATGTGGTCGCTGACGTAGGAGCGAAGGAAGCGCGCGTTGACCCGCCGCGGCGCGCCCTCGGGAGTCGGCTCGAGTTCCGGCGGCATCTCGTTCATCTCCGCGGTCTACCCCGGAAAAGGCGCGCGAGGGCCCGGAGCGCCGCGATCGGGTGCGATCGGGCGCGATCGACGGGCCTGCGGCGGCGAGACCCCTGGTGTCAGGAGACCTTCCCTGTCACGCTTGATCCACGATGTCCGCTCCCTCCGCCATCCGCCGCTCGCGCTCGAACTCGCGCTGGCACGGCTTCATCCTGCTGGCGGCGCTCATCTGCGTCATGTGGGTCGTCGAGGGAATCGACCTCGTCGCCGGCGACCTCGACGCCAACGGGATCCGGCCGCGTGTCGACGAGGGCCTGCTGGGCATTCTCTTCGCGCCGTTCCTGCACGGCAGCCTCGGCCACCTGGTCGGCAACACCGTCTCCCTCGCGGTGCTGGGCGCCGTGGTGGCGCTCGGCGGGCTGCGCAACATCGCGGTGGTCACCGCCATCGTCGCCCTGGTCGCGGGGCTCGGGACCTGGGCGGTCGCCGCGCCCGGCACGCTGCACATCGGGGCCAGCGGCATCACCTTCGGCTACATCTCCTACCTCGTCGTCCGCGGGCTCTACTCCCGCAGCGCCCTGCACGTCGCCGCGGGCGTGATCGTCTTCCTGTTCTGGGGCGGGACGCTGCTGACCGGACTGGTTCCCGAGCAGGGGATCTCCTGGCAGAGCCACCTGTTCGGAGCCCTCGGCGGCATCCTCGCCGCCCGGCTTCTCCATGTCGCCGCCCGCCGGCGGTCGCAGCCCCTGGAGATGGCCGACTGGTAGGCCGCGCGGGCGCGGGAGCCGTACCCGGAGTGTGGTCACCGCCACCGCCCCCAAGCTGTGGATTCCCCGCCGCGTGCTCATCACCCCGGCCGCGTACGAGCTCGCGCACGGCCGGGCGATGCTCGAGCGCTGCCGGGCACTGGGAGCGACGATCGAGGAGCTGCCGGCCAACCGCCTGACCGGGCTGAGGGGCGCCGACGAGCGCGAGACCTACCGCCTGGCCAAGGGCACGCTGGCAGTGGTGGTGTCACCTCCCAGTGAGCGCAAGCTGCAGCCCATCCCGCCCAGCGCCGACTGGCAGTTCCACATCGCCCGCGGCTGCCCGGCGCACTGCCAGTACTGCTACCTCGCCGGCTCGCTGCCGGGACCGCCGGTCACGCGCGCCTTCGCCAATCTCGACGACATCCTCGCCGGGCTCGGTGACTTCGTCGGTCGCGGCGCGGTGACCAGCCGCCAGTCCGCGCGCGCCGCCGAGGGCACCACCTTCGAGGCCTCCTGCTACACCGACCCGCTCGGCATCGAGCACCTCACCGGATCGCTGGGGCGCACGATCGAGCACTTCGGCCGCCGCGACGACGACGCCAGCCTGCGCTTCACCACGAAGTTCGACGGCGTGGACGGGCTGCTCGACCTCGACCACCGCGGTCGCACCCGCGCGCGCTTCTCGCTCAACGCCCAGTCCGTCACCGGCTTCGAGGGCGGCACCGCGCCGCTGCCGGCCCGGATCGGCGCGCTCTCGAAGATGGCTCGTGCCGGCTACCCGGTCGGCCTGACCATCGCGCCGATCATGCCGGTCGACGACTGGCGGACGCACTACGGAGCGTTGCTCGACGACGTCGCCGAGGCGCTGGTGACGACGGAAGCCGACATCGACCTGACGGTCGAGCTCATCACCCACCGCTTCACTCCGACGTCCAAGCAGGTCCTCTCCGGCTGGTATCCGGCTACGCGCCTGGAGATGGACGAGGAGGTCCGAACGCTCAAGCGCACGAAGTTCGGCTCGCGCAAGTTCGTCTACCCCCGGGGAGTCATGACCGAGTTGCGCGAGTTCTTCGAGCGGGCGATCGGCGAGCGACTGCCGGCCGCGCGCATCCTCTACTGGACCTGACGGGGTCACAATTCCTGAGCTCCGCCCCGCGCGGAGCTGACATCCTGCGGAGCGATGCCCCTGCTGCGAGTCGACGCTGCGCGCCTTCCGCTTCGGACGCCGTTGCGGACCACGTGGGGAGATCTGCATCAGCGCGACGTCCTGACGGTCCGCCTGACCTGGGATGGAGACGACTACGGCCTGGGCGAGGCCGCGCCACTCGAGCACCACGACGGCGTGTCGTTACCCGCCGTGCGCGCCGCCCTCGAGGTCCACCGTGAGGTCCTGCGGCGGATGCCGGCCGCGGCTTCGCACATCGAGCTGCTCGCTGCCTGCGCCGCCGAGCGACCCCTGCCCCAAGCCCTCGCCGCGATCGACTGCGCGTTGTGGGACCGCGCCGGCCGCCTTGCGGGCAGGCCCGTCGCCGAGCTGCTCGACCGCGGAGCGCCGCGCGGAGTGCCGGTGAACGCCACCATCGGGGCGCACGACCCGGTCTACGCGGCGGCCGAGGCCTATCGCGCCGCGATGGCCGGCTACCAGTGCGTCAAGGTCCGCGTCGGCGTCGGCGACGACGAGGCGCGAGTGATGGCGGTGCGCCAGGCGGTCGGTCCCCGGGTGGCGATCCGCATCGACGCCGGTGGCGCATGGCAGGATGCCCACGAGGCGCTCACCGTCCTGCAAACCCTCACCGCAGCCGGCATCGAACTGGCCGAGGAGCCGCTCGTCGACGACGGCGAGATGGCGGAGCTGCGCAGCGAGTCACCCATCCCGATCGCCGTCGACGCCTTCGATCCGCAGTCTCCGGCGGGCGGTTTCGGGCCGGGGATCGTGCGCCTGCGCGTCGCGGCCTGCGGCGGAATCACCGGTCTTCTGCAGCAGGCCCGTGAGGCTCGCCGAGCGGGAGCGCAGGTCTACGTCGCCTCCAGCTTCGACGGCCCGCTGGGCGTCGCCGCCGGCATTCACGCCGCGGCCGCTCTGCTGGCGCAGGCGCCGATGCCGGCGTGCGGCCTGGCCACGCTCGGGATGTTCCACGAGCACGCGCACATGCTGCCGGTCGACAACGGGTCGGTCCAGGTGCCGTCGGAGCCTGGGCTCCTCGGCACCACGACCCGGGTGAAGTAGCGGGCATGAGGTTCGCCCGGTCGTTCCGCCGGTGATGGTTTCAACATGACGGCTGATTGTAAGGAAACGCACACGGGGCGATGCAGAACGAAACCAGTCAAATAGCTTCCGACTTTCTGCACCTCCAGAAGGGGACCCTGTGGACATGGACGAACGCCCAGAAGAAGCCTTTGAAATCCTCTCGGCCGGCATCGGGCGCCGGCAGTTGCTGAAAGCCTCAGCCGCCATCAGCGCCGGCGCCATCGCGCCCGCCTGGCTCCTCTCACCTGGTGTCGAGGACGCCGTAGCGGGCATCGACGGCGTGCAGCGCGGTGCCGAGGCCGGCTTCGACACCGTCGGTACGCGTCCCCCGGGCCGCGCGCTGCAGCCGGGAGTGGGTCGCCGCGTCGGCCACTACGTGCGATCCACGCCCGAGACGGTCCTCTGGGGATTTCTGCCCAACGCCGGCACGAAGCCGGTCCGCACCGTTCAGTCGGGCGCGCTGGTCACCTTCGACGGGGTCTCGCACGAGGGCATGATGGAGGATCAGGGCCGCAATCCGCTCGAGTACTTCACCGACCACGGCGTTCGCCCCGGCGACATCCTCCGCGATCAGCAGGCGATCGCCGAATCGAACATCGAGCACGACTTCAACGCTGCGGGCCCGCACATCACCACGGGTCCCGTGCACGTGGCGGGTGCCGAGCCGGGCGACGTGCTCCGCGTCGACGTGGTGGGCATAGTGCCGCGCGTGCCCTACGGCGTGGTTTCGAGCCGGCACGGCAAGGGCTCGCTTCCGAACGAGTATCCGCAGACGCCGCCTCCCGACCCCGCTGCCAGTACGGAGCGACCCGAGCTGTACCACAACGTGTCGATCTTCACGCCGATGCGCAGGATCAACGGCAAGGACCAGGGCGTGATGCCGGGCGGTCCCCGGCACCGGGTCGTGTTCCCCATCGATCCGTTCATGGGCATCATGGGCGTCGCGCTGCCGACCACCGAGCCCGTCCCCTCCGTTCCGCCCAACAAGGGCGGAGGGAACATGGACATCCGGCACTTCACGGTCGGATCGACCGCGTACTTCCCGGTATGGGTCAAGGGAGCCAAGTTCTTCACCGGCGATCCGCACATGCGTCAGGGCCATGGCGAGGTAGCGCTCACCGCATGGGAGGCGTCGCTGCGGCCGACATTCCGTCTCACGCTGCTCAAGAAGGGCAGTGGCGCCATTCCCGGCAACCGCGAGTCGCTCGAGCTGCCCTTCGGTGAGACCGCCGAATACTGGATGCCGGTCGGGCTGAACGTCGACCTTGACGAGGCGATGAAGCAATCGGTGCGGGAGGCAATCGACTTCCTCCACGGAGAGTTCGGGATGCCGCGCCAGACCGCCTATGCGTACATGAGCGCCGCCACCGACTTCGTGGTCAGCCAGGTGGTCGATCGCGTCAAGGGCGTCCACGGCCTGATCCGGAAGGACCACTTCGTCAGCACGTCCTCGCGGAGGCCAAAGCCGAGGCACGCAGGATGAGATGACGAGTCGCCGCCTTCGCGGCGGTTGGCGCACCGTCGCCCTCGCGTGTGCCGCCCTTGCCGGCGGCAGCGCGGAGGCGGCGGGCGCCGCGCCGGTACGCGAGGTACGTCCACCCGGCATCGCCGGCCCGCTGCGCAACGAGTGGCTTTCCGATCATGAACGGCTGACTCGCCATGCCCGCGCCATCGCTCCCTCGGCCGTCCGGCTGCGACCTCTGGCGACATCGCCGGTCGTCGCGCGCCTGCGCTACTTCAGCGAGGATGGGCCCGACGAGATCTACCTGGTGACTCGGTCACGCCTCGACGCCGACGGTCAGACCTGGCTGCAGATCCGTGTGCCCATGCGGCCTCGCCCCCGCACCGGCTGGGTGCCACGCGCCAGACTCGGCCGTCTGGTGACCGTCCGAACCAAGCTGCGCGTGAACCGGAGGACCCAGCGAGCGGTCCTGCTGAAGGACGGCCGCCCGATCTGGTCCTCGTCGATCGGCGTCGGAACTCCCGCCACACCGACCCCCGCCGGACGCTTCTGGGTGCGCACGCGCCTCCGCGGATTCGCCGGGCGCAGCATGTACGGGCCCTGGGCCTTCGGTACGAGCGCATACTCCGTGCTGACCGACTGGCCCGGCGGCGGAGTGGTGGGAATCCACGGCACCGATCAACCAGAACTCATCCCAGGTCGTGTCTCCCACGGTTGCATCCGGGTGCCCAACGGGCGGATTCGGCGGCTCGCGAGGTTGATGCCGATCGGAACCCCGATCGAAATCCTCTGATCCTGCCCCTACTAAGCGCGTCTCACATCATCGAGGCAGATCGCCGCGAACGCCGCCGGCGCGCCCCTTCGCGCCATGACTCGTGGGTCGCGCCCAGGGCGAGAGCTCGCCGGCGCCCCTCTCGCGTCAGGTCGTAGTGGTCGTGATCGGGCCGTCTCGGCTTAGTCTGCACCCAGCGCCGAGACAGCCCGAGCCGCATCGCGAAGGCGTCGAGTTCCCGGCGCGTGTCGGCCTGGAGGTGCCCGCCTCCCGTCCAGCGGCCCCAGTCTCCCGCCACGAAGGCGTCGTCGATGTAGACCGCCATGAGGGCCGACATCCTGCCATCGCGCCGCTCGGACGCCGTCTCACAGGTCGAAGCTGGCGCCTTCCGCGGCGATCTCCACCCCGGAGCCGAAGCGAGCGGAGGCGGCCGCGACCGCGGCGGCCGGATCGAGCTCGTCGCTCATGTGGGTGAGCACCAGCCGCCGGGCCCCGGCCAGACGCGCCTGCTCACCGGCCTCGCCGGGCGTCATGTGCCCGCGCGGCCCGTCGACCTCCGGCTCGGTGATGGTCGCCTCCAGGAACAGCAGGTCGGCGGAGCGCGCGAAGTCGGGGATCGCCGGGTCCGGGGCGCTGTCGGCGCCGAAGACGAAGGTCGCCCCCCCGCTCCTGACCCGGATCGCCCAGGTCGGCACGAAGTGCGGCACCGCCCGGAAGTCGAGGCTCAGGGCGCCGACTTCCAGCGTGTCCTCGCCCCGGTACTCGACGATGTCGAACGCCGACTCGATCAGGTCCTCGCTGCCCCAGGCCCCGACCACCCGGCGGAACGCGTCGCGGGCGCCCCACGGCGCGTGCAGGCGCGGGCGCGCCGGCGGTTCGCGCCGGCGAGGACTGTAGGTCAGCGCGTAGGCGAACGGGACGAGGTCGAGGAAGTGGTCGGCGTGCAGATGCGAGATCACCACCGCGTCGATCTCGTGGTAGTCGCGCCGGGCGCGGAGCTTGGCGAACACGCCGTTGCCGCAGTCCAGGAGCACCGACGTCGCCTCGAACTCGACCAGGTAGCCGCTGCAGGCGCCGCCCGCGTCGGGCCACGAGGGCGACTTGCCGAGAACGGTGATCCGCATGGCGCTGATCCTTCCATCGCAGGGTCGACGAGGATCGCTACTGCATCGACATCCTGACGCAGATCTACGCGATCCAGGCGGCTCTCGACAAGGTCGCCCTTGGCTTGCTCGATGAGCCACGTGCACTCGTGTGTCATAGGCGCAGAACCCGGCAAGCAGGCCCAGCCCACGGAGGAGATGATGGCGTCCGTGGCACGGCTCATGCGTCGCGGCTGACTCTCCTGAAAATGGGAAGAGCGCGAAGCCATCGAGCCGGCGCCGGTGAGCGGCTCACGTGCCTATCATCGTGACGCTCTCCGCCACCCGGAGCAGCGGTTCGGCGGCGACCCCGAACCCCACGGTCGCCACGGTTGCGGCGCAGAGTGCGATGGTCAGGGCGTGGGCGCTGCCGGGGCCTGGCGTCCGCACCTCGTGAGGCGCTTCCAGCACGGTGGGAGCGATCACGCGTAGGTAGTAGAACAGCGAGACGACCGTGTTGACGACCGCGACGATCGCCAGCCAGACCTGATCGGCGTCGATGGCCGCCTTAAAGACCTCCAGCTTTCCGACGAAGCCGCTGAGCGGCGGAATGCTGAGCAGCGAGAGGAGGGCGAGCACGAGCGCCGCCGTGCACCTGCGCGAAGTCGCCTCGGCGCCACGCCTGGCCGACGGGGTGCCCGTGATCAGCGAGCCCCGGCCGCTGCAGCCGGGCAGACGGCGAGCTACGAGTTCCTGCCCGGTCACACGGGCACCTTCGCCTACCACTCGCACACCAACTCCGCGCGTCAGGAACTGCGCGGGCTGGACGGCTTCTTCCTCATCCTTCCCAGGCGCGAGCCACGGTCAGAGCACTTCGACCGCGACTACGCGATGACCCTGCAGCAGTTCGCTCCGCCCGGCGAAGGAGAGCTGGTCGAGCCGTTCCCGCCGGGGACGGCTCGACTTCCCGTTCTCCACGAACACGGGCGTACCGGGAGGCGTGGGGCAAGGCCCTGACCATCCGCAGGGGCGAGCGGATCAAGATCCGCCTCTGCAACCGTCGAACCTCAGCCACTCGATGCACCTGCACGGCCACGACTTCCAGGTCATCTCGCTCAACGGCCACCCGGTGCCGCGCTCGGTTCGCTACAAGCGGACGACGCTGAACCTGGCACCCGACGACTTCTTCGAGATCGCCTTCACCGCGAACAGTCCCGGCAACTGGATCTTCCACTGCCACGTCCCCCACCACACGTCGAACATGATGCAGGACGGCTTCCGCGGCGCTCCCGTCGGGATGACCAGCATCTTCCACTACGCCGGCGGGTCGGTGAGGTGCTGATCGTGCCGGTGAACGACGAGAACCCCCTTTACCGCTGTCTCAGCGCGCGAGAGAAGCTCATGAGCCGCAGCTGGAAGCTTCACGACCTCGTCGTGGCCGCCAGATAGCCCGGCACGAGAGGCAGGCAGCAAGGCGACACGAAGAACACGATCCCGGCCGCAGAAGCCAGTGCAAGACTGGGGATCTCGATCATGCACGTCCTCGCTCGCGATGAATCCGGTGAGGCACTACTACGGAGGCTAGTACGGTGTCCGGCATGGTATCGACAGCGCCCAACCGGGGTTGGCTCTCGAGCTTCGAGGTTCCGGCTTGATGACGGTCATTCCGGCGGCCATTCCGGCCGTCATCACGATCGGCATCGACCCCACGATCGAGCTGGGTCCCGTCACCCTGGCTTGGCATGGGATCACCATCGCGATCGGTATCCTCGTGGGCGGTTTCATCGCCAGGCGCGAGGCGCGACGGCGCGGCCTCGAGATCGAGCCGCTGGAGACGATGGCGCTGATCCTCATAGGCGCAGCGCTGGTCGGGGCACGCGCCTTCTACCTCGCTGAGAACGGACAGCTCTTCGAGCCGGGTGAGTGGCTGGGCACCAACGGGTTCACGTTCTACGGCGGCTTCATCGGCGCCGCCGCGGGAATCGCGCTCTACATCCGGCGACGCCGTCTGAGTCTGCGCTACCTCGACGCGATCGCGGTAGCCGTGCCGCTCGGCCTCGCCGTCGGCCGCATCGGTGATGTCATCAACGGCGAGCACTACGGCCCCTCCACCGACTTCCCCCTCGGCGTCCGCAACACCCACCCGGACGCACTGACGCCCAGTCCCGAGCTCGCGTACCACTCGGGCGGCCTCTACGAGGTCCTTCTCGGACTGGCGATCTTCGCAGTGGTCTGGCCACTGCGCCGCCGCCTGCGACAACCGACCGCGATGGTCTGGCTCGTCCTCGCCCTGCTCGCCGCCGGGCGGTTCATGGGGTTCTTCGTGCGCTCGGATTCCGAGACGCTCGCCCTCGGGCTCGTGACCGCTCAGTGGGTCAGCCTCGGCTTGATCGCCGTCGCTGTAGTCGGCGCCTGGCTCACGCTCCGGCACGGCGCCCGCACGAGGGTCGGCTGACCTGGCGCCAAGCGCACGTCCGCATCATCGTGCGCGATGGCCGTGCTCGTGGTGGTCATCGTCGTGAACGTGCGCATGCCTTCTGTCCTTCGTCCGTGTGTTCGATCACCTCTGGGTCGTGCGTCGACCAGACCCGCGAGGCGACCACCAGCACCGCGGCGGCCAGCGCGGCGAGAAGCGCCGAAGTCGCGGACAGGCCGATCGCGGCGCCGAGTAGCCCGGCCAGCGGATAGGTGAGCAGCCAGCACGCATGCGAGAGCGAGAACTGCGCCGCGAACAGCGCGGGGCGGTCGGTGGAGGTCGCCGATCGCTGAAGGAGCCGACCAGCCGGAGTCTGCACGATCGACAGGCCGACTCCGAGCAGAAACCAGAGCGCCAGCAGCGCGCCGAAGCCCGGCATCAGCGCCCCGAGCCCGAGACCGGCGACGAGCAGCCCTCCCCCACCGAGCATGACCGGACGCTCGTCGATGCGGTCGAGCACCGCGGGCAGCGCGAGCGCGGCGATCATCGCCCCCGCACCCGAGGCCGCGAAGGCGACGGCCACGTCGGTGCTGTCGCGACCGAGAAGGTCGCGGACGTAGACAACCGTGTTGACGATGATCATCGCGCTGGCGGCCGCCACGGCGAGGTTGAGCGCCAGGAGTCCGCGCAGCCGCGGGGTGGCCAGGTACGCCCGCGTTCCGAACGTCAGCTTGGCGAGCACGCCTCCCGTCCGCGCTGTCACCGGGGCAGCGGGAATCGCCACTGACAGCACCAGCAGAGCCGAGATCACGAAGGCCACTCCGTTGCCCACGAAGAGCCCTTCGTAGCTGATGAACGCCAGCGCGAGCGCCGCCAACGTCGGGCTGAGCAGGTTCTCGAGCTCGTAGGCCAGTCGCGACAGCGACAGCGCGCGCGTGTACGACTGCTCGTCGGGCAGGATGTCGGGGATCGTGGCTTGGAAGGTCGGGGTGAACCCCGCCGAGCACGCGTTGAGGACGAAGATCAGCACGTAGACCTGCCACACCTGGTCGACGAAGGGCATCAGGAGCACCACGCTCGCGCGCATGAGATCGAGTGACACGAGCAGCGGCCGCCGCGGCAGGCGATGGGCGAAGCTGGTGATGATCGGCGAGACCCCCACGTAGGCGACCATCTTCAGGGCCAGGGCGATGCCCACCACGGCTCCCGCATCCTCGCCGACGAGGTCGTAGGCGAGCAGGGTCAGGGCGACCGTGGTCAGGCCGGTGCCGATCAGCGCGACGACCTGCGCGCCGAACAGCCGGCGATAGGTCGGATGTGAGAGAGGGCTCAGCACACTGCCTGCCTGCCCTCGCCGGCGCTCACGCCGCTTCCCCGACGTTGACCGCGATGCTGAGCGAGATGCGGCTTCCTATGAACATCTGTTCAGCCTAGCGATCAGGCGGGTCGAGCTAGGATTCCCGGATGGCACACGGCGTGGAGGGCAAGCCACCTCGACCAGGGCACATCGATCCATCGACCGCCGAAGCCGTGGCCGTCACCATGCAGGCCCTTGCGACGCCCAGCCGCGTGCGGATCCTCGGGCGCCTCCGCGAGAGCGCCTGCTCGGTCGGCGAGCTCGCCGCCGCGGTCGAGATGGAGCCATCGGCCGCCTCGCATCAATTGCGCCTGCTGCGACATCTCGGCTTGGTCGTCGGCCAGCGCACCGGGCGCCAAGTCATCTATGCGCTTCACGACGACCACGTCGGCGCGCTCCTCGAAGAAGCGGTCTTCCACACCGAGCACCTGCGACTGGGCGCCAGCCGGCGGCGCGGACCGCACGACGAATCGCCTGACGCGGCTTGAGGCGGCGGCCGGACCTTACGATCGATCACGGCGGGTATGAGGCTGCCTCCAGCGCAGAAGCACAGATCGACCAGTTCACCGGCTGGCTGGATGACTGGTAGGACCTCACGCCCGACGAGGCGACGGCGAAGGCCCTGCACGAGGCGCGACGTGAGGTGGCTCTGGGGATGGACCGCGGTGCCGGCCACCGCGCCGGTCAATCCGGATGGGCCGGTCTACCGTTCGCTTCCGGCTTCGGCCGTGAGCCAAATGGCTCCGTCGCGGGTCTCCACAGGGAAAGTGCGGATCCTCCAGGCGGTGTTGGCGAACAGCTTCACGCCGCTCGAGTAGGGCTTGAAGCCGAAGATGCGGCCCTTCGGCCCCGAGACCATGCGGCCGCTGCGCACGTCATAGCGGGCACGGTGCCAAGGGCACTCCAGGCAGCCGCCGCGGACCTGCCCCTGGCCGAGCTTGGCGAGCTGGTGGCGGCAGACGTTGGAGACCGCGAACGGCAGCCCGTCGGCGACTCCGACGGCGAGCGTGCCGTGCTCGGCGGTCTCGACCTCCACCACTCCCGACGGCGGCAGCGCGTCGACTCTCACCAGTCGGCGGCCGTCCGCGTGCACCGGATCCTTGGTCATCAGCTCCGGAAATCCCATGCATGGTCGCTACCCCCGAACCGCGGGTCGCAGTCGAGCGCCCGCGCGCCGCGTGCGAGGCTCAGACGCGGGGACGGCCACGGCGGCGCTGCTGATCGTTGAGGAACCGGGCGATGCGGGACTCGTCGGCGGGCCGCAGCGCGCCGAAGCGGATGCCTGCGCCCAGCTCTCCGACCCGGACCACCTCTCCCGACAGCGCCAACTCGTCGTCCTCCAGTTCGAGCGTGATGGTGACCGCCTCCCCGGGCCGCAGTTCGAGTTCGCCCAAGAGACGGGCGCCGTCGATGGAGAGGTCGCGCAGCTGCGCCCGAGCCGCCGTACCACCGTCGCCGCGCCGGACGACGGCCGTCGCGGTGAGGCCGACCCGGAAGGTCTCGCGGCGCTGCTCGGCGTCGCCCACGTCAGCCGGCCAGGCGCAGAATGACGTCGCGCGACGAGCTCGGGCCCGGCCAGTGCTCGGCGACCAGGTCGCGGCCGCCGCGCACGAGCAGGCGCAGCGCCAGCGCGACGATGATGGCGTCGTCGAGCTGCCCGGCCACCGGGATGAAGTCGGGAACGATGTCGATCGGCGACGCGAGATAGAGCAGCAGGCCCCACAGGATCAGCTTCCGCCGCCGGGGAACGCGCGGATCGGACAGCAGCCGCCGCACGAGGACCAGGCAGTCCGGCACGAACCCGGCGACCGCCCGGGCGTCCGACCGGCGACCGGTGACCACCAGCGCGAGGATGAACAGGAGGTAGACGGCCAGCGAGGCGGCGGCGCCGACCAGAACCCATTCCTGGACGCTCACGACTCCAGCCTGACAGGTCGGAGCTGGACGGGCCGCGACGGCGACCCGGTCACCTATCGGTGCAAGTGCCGAGCCGCCTCGAGCCGCTCGAGCAGCGGCAGCGGATCGACGGCCCTGCCGCCCGTGTACCAACCCGGAGCGGTCCACTCCTCGAAGTGCAGGTGGCAGCCCGTCGCCCGGCCGGTGTCGCCCACCTCGCCGACGGAGTCGCCGACGGCGACCCGCTCGCCGGTCTTCAGCGAGGAAGCCGAGCGCAGGTGCATGTAGGCGTAGGACTCGCCTCCGGCGGCCTTGAGGACGACGTAGTTGCCGGCGGCCGAGTGGTAGGCCTTCTGCTGGACCGTGCCGGAGATGACCGCCACCAGCGGGGTGCCGCAGGCCGCGAACAGGTCTTGTCCCTGATGTCCACGACCACCGCCGAAGCCGTTGATCTCGGTCCGGCCCATGTCGTGGCGACCCCGTATCGGGAACAGCATGCCGTCGGCAGCCGGCTCGACCGCTTCAGACGGCGCCTCCGGCGCGGCTTCGGCGAGCCGGCGCCGCGGGACGCGCACGGCGCGACGGGTGCGCGTGACGGCCTCGGTGCTGCGAACCCGCAGGCGGCCCGAGCGGGCCTCTTCGGGGACGACGACCACGAACGAGTTCTCGGCCACGCGGCGGGGCTTGGCGATCTCGTCGTCCTTGCCGCCGCGACGGCCGGTGAAGGCGACCGACGTGACCTCCTGGAGGTCCTCGCCGCGCACCGTCAGGCTCTCGCCGGCCGCGCAGGTCCAGCGCTCGCCGGTGGCACAGCGGGCCGTCCCGACCGTCGGGGTGCCGGGATACGACGCTCCACCACCGGTGGTGACCGCCTGGGCGCTCGCCGGCATGGCGAGTACGGCAGTGAACAGGGCAACAGCGCAAGCGCGCGGGCGGAGGAACGACGGCACCGTAGGTCTCTCTCTGGTCGGCCTACGGGGTTAGCTGCCGGGCTCGCGCATAAAGAGCTGCGCTACGACTCACACGAGTCGATTCGCCCCACTTGCAATGGGTCCCCCGCTCCGGTCGCACAGGGCGCGTCCGGACTCGGCAATTCCTAACGAGCTCGGCACCATAACGTAAACCTTGATGGCGCAACTGTCGCGCCGACGCTCAACGGCAGTCGCAACCGCCAGTCGTCAGGAAGCTGTCACGTCATGCGCCGCCATCGTGCCGGATCAAAGGACTTGAGGGCGGCGGCCGATGTTGGACACATGACCCAGCCGACCCCGATCGCGAGTGGAGCCCGAGTCGCCTCGGCGTCCTCCGAGCGCGTCAGCGCGCAGCTGGCGGCGATCGTCGAGCACGCCGCGGACGCGATCCTCGCGCTCGACGAGCGCGGTCGCATCGTGAGCTGGAATCCCGCCGCCGAGAGGCTCTACGGCTTCAGCGCCTACGAGGTGATCGGCCGGCGCCCGACGATGATCGTCCCGCCCGAGCTCGATTGCGAGCGCGACGAGATGGTGCGCGGCGTCGTGGCCGGCCGGCCCGCCGCGCGATACGAGACCGAGCGCGTGCGCAAGGACGGCTCCCGCGTCGCGGTGGCGATCACCCTGTCGCCGATCCGCGACGCCGACGGCCACGTCGTCGGAGCATCCGCCATCACCCGCGACATCAGCGAGCAGCGCCGCGACGAGCGACGCCGTGATGCCGCCCTCCATGGAGAGCACCAGGCCCGCATCGCGGCCGAGCGCACGCAGCGCCGGCTCGCCGAGGCGCAGCAGCGCTTCCGCATCGCCTTCCAGCACGCGCCCAACGGCATCGCGCTGCTGTCGACTGCTCCGGGCAGCGAGGGCAGCTTCCTCGAAGTCAATCCCGCGCTCGGCGAGCAGCTCGGCTTCGATGGCGAGGATCTGCTCGGGCGCAGTCTGCTCGAGTTCATCCACGCCGACGAGCGTCACGGTGACTGCGAGACGCTGAGGGCCCTGCTCGACGGCACCGACGACTCGACCTACGCCGAACGACTCTTCCAGCGCGGGGACGGCCACGCCGTCTGGCTGCAGATCCGCGCGTCGGTCGTCCGCGACCGGAGCGGGCGGCCGCTGTACACCGTCGCCCACCTACAGGACGTCACTGACGCCCGCCGCCACGAGGCCGAGCTCCAGCACCTGGCCGACCATGACGCGCTGACCGGCCTGGTCAACCGCCGTGGCTTCGAGTCCCGTCTCGACGCGGCGCTGGCCGACGGCCGCGAGACGGGTCGTCCCGCCGCGGTGCTGGTCATCGACCTCGACAACTTCAAGGGAGTCAACGACACGTATGGCCACGCCGTCGGTGACGAGCTGCTGCGCCGCGTCGCAGCGGCCATGCGCTCCCGCGTGAGGGACTCCGACATCGTCGCGCGCCTCGGCGGCGACGAGTTCGGCGTGCTGCTGTCCGGCGTCTCACCGCGGCACGCCCGCATGGTGGCGGCCGAGCTGATCGCGGCGATCAACGGCGAGGCCGGCGCCCCGGCCGGCGACGGCCTCGTCCGCGTGACGGCCTCGGTCGGCATCAGCCCGATCGACCCGTCCGCCCCGGCGACCGCCGAGGAGATGCTGGTCGAGGCCGACATCGCCATGTACGAGGCCAAGAGCACCGGTCGCAACCGCCTGGCGGTGGCGGCGGCCGAAGGTCGCAGCGAACGCCGGCGAGCGTGGAGCGGCCTCGGCGGCGGCGACGACGGGCTCGAGCTGTGGGAGCAGCCGATGCTCAACCTGTCCACCGGCGAGTGCGACCGGGCGGAGATGCTGGTGCGGATGCGCGATCGCGACGGCGAGACGATCCCCGCCGGTCGCTTCCTGCCCCTGGCCAAGCGCTCCGGCCAGGCCCAGGCGATCGACTCCTGGGTGGTGACGCGCGCCGTGGCGGTGCTCGCCCAGCGCCAGGCCGCCGGCCTGCACGGCGGCATCGAGGTCAACCTCGCCGCCGTCTCGGTGCTCGACGAGGGCGTCATGGGGCTGATCCGCTCCACCATCACGCGAGCCGCCATCGATCCGCGCGCGATCACCTTCGAGGTCACCGAGACCGCGGCGATCGGCGACCTCGACCGGGCACGGCGGCACATGAGCCGGCTGTCGGACCTCGGCTGCCGCTTTGCGCTCGACGACTTCGGCGCGGGCATCGGCTCGCTGCACCACCTCAAGCACCTGCCCTTCGACGTGGTCAAGATCGACGGGGACTTCGTCACCGCGCTGGCGACCGCCCGCTTCGACCAGCTCGCCGTGCGCGCGGTTGTCGACATCGCCCGCGGGTCGGGCAAGCTGACCGTGGCCGAGCGCGTCGGCGACGACGCCACGATCGCGATGCTCAGGGATCTCGGCGTCGACTACGCCCAGGGCTTCCACATCGCCCGCCCGCGCCCGGTGCGGCCGCCGGCGGCGTTGCAACTCGCCGCCTAGGCGGCTCGAGCACCGATCAGGACCCGTCCGGCCCGCGCTCGCGCGCCGGACGGGAGGCCACCGGGATGCTCGCGCTCACCGTCGAGCCACCGCCCGCGAGGGCCACGAGGCGCAGCTCGCCGCCCACCAGCTCGAGGCGCTCGCGCATTCCGATCAGACCGAATCCGGAGTGCCGCGAATCGGGCTCGAAGCCGATCCCGTCGTCGCGCACCTCGATGTCGATCCCGCCGTCGCGCTCGATCACGGACACCGCGACGGACTGCGCCCGCGCGTGCCGGATCGCGTTGTTGAGCGACTCCTGGACGACCCGGTAGATCGTCTCCTCGACTTCGGGCGACTGCCGGGCGTTGGCCGGCCCGCTCTCGTGGCCCAGGTCCACGTGCACGGAGACGGACGCTTCGGAGGTCCCCGCCACCTGGGCGACCAGCGCCCGCACCGCCGCGCCGACGCCGAGGTCGTCGAGCACGAGCGGGCGCAGCTCGGCGACGAGGTGGCGCAACTGGGCGATGGAGTCGCGGATGCGGCTTCCGGCCCGTTCGACGACCACGCCCATCTCGGCGGGATCGTCCATCTCGGCCAGCGCGTCGAACATCAGGCGCAGGCCGGCCAGGTCCTGCAGGGTCTCGTCGTGCAGCTCGCGCGCCCAGCGCTGGCGCTCGCGCTCGGCGGCGGCAAGGCTGCGACGCAGGGCGTGCTCGGCGACGTCCTGCGCGGTGGCGACGCCGGCCGCGGCGCTGGCCGCGATGCCCTCGATCACCGACGCGTCCTCGTCGGTAAACGCGGGACCGCCGCGGAGGCGATCGAAGACGGTGAGGACCCCCAGCGGCCGCCCCCGGAAGGTCAGCGGGACGAGCACCCCGTCGGTCGGCTCGAGCCGGCGGATCACCTCGCTGCGACGCGTGCTCGGGATGTCGTGGAGGTGCGTGGCGAGATCCCGATCGATGGCATAGCCGCCGGCCGCCTCCGCCCGCGGGAAGCGGAGCCCGACCATCCCCTCGGCGGCCGTCCCCGACACCGCCGAGACGACCAGGTCGTCGCCGTCGAGCAGGGTCACGACCGCCACCCGCGCGTCGACGAGCGCGCGCGTCCGGTCGGCCACCACCGCGAGGACCCGTTCGAGCCGGGTCTCCCCTCCCACCGCCCGGGCGATGTCGGTCATCGCCTGGTAGCGGCGGGCGACGCGCTCGAGCTCCTGACGGCGCTCGGCCTGCTCCCGGTAGAGGCGCGCGTTCTCGATGGCGATGGCAGCCCATCCCGCCAGGGAGACCACCGCGTCCTCGTCGGCGGCGTCGAACGGGCCGGAGTCCTTCTCGGCCAGGTAGAGGTTTCCGTAGGCGCGGCCGCGGATCTGGATCGGGACGCCGAGGAACGAGTCCATCGGCGGGTGCCCGTCCGGAAAGCCGCTCGAGCTCGGGTGGTCGGTGATCCGCCCCAGGCGCAGGGGACGCGGATGGCGGACGAGCTCGCCCAGCAGGCCCTCACCCACCGGCAGGCGGCCGATGCGCTCGCGCGTCGGCTCGTCCATGCCGAGCGTCACCAGCCCCGCGAAGCCGCACCCGTCGTCGGCGAGGATGCCGAGCGCGACGTAGCGCGCGTGGGTCACGTCGCGGGCGATGGCCACCAGGTGCTCGAGCACCGTCTCGAGGTCGAGCTCGGCGACCAGCCGGCGGCCGAGCTCCATCACGCGCTCGGCGTCGGTCCGCGGCTCCGTCGGGTGATCGTGCACGCTTCGATCCTGGCACGTGGAGGGTCTCGTGACGCGTCGGCGGCGACGACGCGCACCGGGTTGGAAGCTCGGCGCGGGTCGATACCGTTGATGCGCGTGACGGTCTCGATCGTGCTGGCCGACGACCACGTCGTCGTGCGGGAGGGGGTGCGGATGCTGCTCGAGCTCAACGCGGGGCTCGAGGTGCTCGCCGAGGCCGGCGACGTCGACGGAGCCCGTCGCGCGGTCCGCGAGCATCGCCCCGACGTCCTCGTGCTCGACCTGAACATGCCCGGCGAATCCAGCCTGACGGCGATCCCTCGGCTGCGCGAGGAGTTCCCGGAGACGGCCGTCGTGATCTTGACCATGCAGGCCGAGCCCCAACTCGCGCGCGAGGCGCTGCGCGAGGGCGCCGCCGGCTACGTGCTCAAAGACGGTGCCCACGCGCAGCTGGTCGAGGCCGTCGGCGCGGCGGCCGCCGGGCGCACCTATCTCGACCCCCTGCTCGGCGCGCGGCTGGCCGCCGAGGCGCCTCCCGACGGCCCACCGGACGGCCTGACCCGTCGCGAGCTCGAGGTGCTGCAACTGCTGGCGGCGGGATACACCAACGCCGAAGTCGGGCGCGAGCTCTACATGAGCGTCCGCACCGCCGAGTCCCACCGGGCGCACGTCCTGCGCAAGACCGGATGCACGAGCCGGGCCGACATCACGCGCTACGCCCTCGAACGCGGACTGATCGAGCGATGAGCGCCCGGGCCGGGAAGCCGACCTCGGCGCGCTTGGGGTCTGGCCCTATCTTGTGCGCATCAGTACTTTCTCCGGATGTGAGGTGGTGAGTCGTGTGCCACGCTCGACTTCCTTCCAGTCCGTGAGGTGATCGATGCCGACAACCAGTTCTTGTGCGCTCCGCTCCCCCGCCTCACCGTCGGTCCACGCCCCCGGGAGGGTGCGTTGAGTCGCTTCGGAGCCGACCGCGACCCATCGTCCGCCCGGACGCCGGAGGCCCCGGCATGCGTCGCGCCCGCCGACACGTCCACGCGGCTCGAGGCGCTCGAGTCCCTAGGAGAGGCCGTCGTGGTCATTTCCGCCGACGGCGACCATGGCTACTGGAACCGCGCCGCCCGCGCGCTCGCCGTCGAGCTGGGCCTGGGCGGGATCGAGACCCCGCGCCTCTTCGAGGCCGGCGCGATCGTCGCCGCCGCCTCGCCGGAGGCTCCCGCGCCCCCGCCCACCGAGACGACGCGGCTCACCGGCTCACCGTGCGACGGGGTCGCGGTCGGTCGCCGCGACGGCGCCGGGGAGCTGCGCTGGCTGCAGGTGACCACCCGGCCGACCGGTGGAGACGGTCCGCCCTACGGCGTCGTGTCCTCCTACCGGATGCAGCCGCGCGGCTGGGCGCCGGCACAGTGGATCGAGCGCGATCCGCGCTCGAGCGCCACGCCGGCTCCAGCGCTCGCGCTGCCGGCCAGCGATGAGCGCCGGGCGCTGCGCCAGGCGCGCGAGCTGTTCTCGACCGCCTTCCGCCGAGCCCCGATCGGCATGGCATTGATCGACCCGAACGGCCGCTGGCTGCTGGTCAACCAGGCGCTGTGCGACCTCGTCGGCTACTCCGAGCCCGAGTTGCTCGAGCTCAAGTTTCACGACGTAACCCATCCCGACGACCTCTCGGCGCAGCTCGCGCTGATGCAGGAGGTGCTCGCCGGGCGCCGGACGGGCTATCAGCTCGACAAGCGCTACCTGCACGCCGACGGGCACCACATCTGGGTGTCGATCTCGGTTTCGCTCGTGCGCGACGAGGCCGGCGCGCCGCTGCATCTGGTCACCCAGGTCCTCGACATCACCGAGCGCCACCAGATGGAAGAGCGCCTCCAGCACCTCGCCGACCACGACCCGCTCACCGGCCTGCTCAACCGCAGGCGCTTCGAGGAGGAGCTCATCCGCCAGCTCGACCGCTGCCGCCGTTACGACGAGCAGGCGACGCTGGTGATGGTCGACCTCGACCACTTCAAGGAGGTCAACGACTCGCTGGGCCACGCCGCCGGCGACGAGACCCTGCAGTCGATCGCTGCCGCCCTGCTGGGCAAGATCCGCTCCAGCGACATCATCGCCCGGGTCGGCGGTGACGAGTTCGCCGCCATTTTGGTCGGCGTCGGCGCCGACCAGGCCGCCACCGCCGCCGCCGGCCTCGCCGTCGTCGTCCGCGAGATCGACGGGATGCCGGTCGCGGTCACCGCCAGCGTGGGAGCCACCGTGCTGACGGGCGACGAGCAGCCCGACACCGCTCTGCTGAACGCCGACGAGGCGCTCTACCGCGTCAAGGCGGGCGGACGCGACGGCGCCTCGGTGGCCCCCTACCGGCCCGCTCCCTCCGTGAACTGAGCGCCGGGCCGGCGCTCGAGTCACGGACGCGCGGAGAAGTCGAAGGCGCGGTCGACGTCGGGACGGCGCGTGACGATCCCGATGCGCTGGTCGAAGTCGGCCCACTCCTCGAGCACGTCGCGCTCGAGGCGCAGCCCGTCGGCGAAGATCGGCGACACCGCGTCGAGCTGCGTGCGCACCAGCGCCCGGTCGCGCGTCTCGGCGGCGCGAGCGATGGTGCGCACCGCCGCCTCCGGATGCGCCAGGGTCTCCCGCCGGCCGGCCTCGATCGCGTCGAGCGCGCGCTCGAGCCGATCGCGGTCGCGGCGGAGCGTTTCGCGAGCGGTGATGAGCACCACCTCCGGATAGGCGGGCGCGCCGTACTCCTCGACCCTGAGCTCCTGGGCGTCGAAGCCGCGCTGGCGCAGGGCGACTCCCTCGGCGTTCCAGAACGCGGGCACGGCGTCGACGCGACCGCTGAGCAGGCGGGAGACGGCGCTGAAGCCGATGGTGACCTGCCGGACGCGGCCGTAGTCCCCGCCGTCGTCCTCGACCATCGCCCGTAGGAAGGCCGGATCGGAAGGCAGGCCGGACACGCCGACGGTCCGGCCCTCGAGGTCGCGCGGACGCTCGATACCGGGACGGGCGATGAGCGCGGCCAGGGGCTGGTCCACGAGGGCGCCGATGGCCACCAGGTCCGTTCCCTGCTCGCGCGCGATCGCCAGGTCGTGGATGTCGAGCACGCCGAGGTCGACCCGGCCGCTGGCGACGAGCTTGAGGGCGTCGGGGCCGCCGCTGGGCTTGCGGATGTCGAGTTCCACCCCGTTCGCGCGGTCATGGCCGGCGCTGACCGCCTGGTAGATCGGCGCGTGGACCGCGTTGGGGATGAAGTCGAGCGACAGCACCACGCGCTCGGGACGCTGGGAGGCGCCGGAGCTGTCGTCGTCGCCTCCGCAGCCGGCCAGGACCACGGCGGCGCACAGGCAGGCCAGGAGAGACGGGAGCCGACGGGAACTGGAGTGGGGATCGAACATGGACCCGCCTTTCTAGCAGCGCGTCCGCGCCGCCTAGTCTCTCCCGATGCGTTCGGCCGGCCGCACCAGCCTGACTCGCGAGGTCCGCCGGCACTGCGCCGCCGTGGCGGCCTCGGCGCGCTGGATCGAGATCGACGAGACCGCGCTGACCGCGCGCGGCGGCATCGAGGGACTCGATGCCGGTCTCCACTTCCTGGATTCCGGCCCCGACGAGGTCGCCCGCTACGTGCTCGTGCTCGACACCATCAACTTCGGCTCGGCCTGGTTCGACACGCTGGTGCTGCCGGACGGTGATTCCGGCACGGTCGCGATCACCCGGGCGCTCACCGACCACGCCCGCCGCCACGGCGGCACCTGGACGCCCGCCGCGCTGCGCGGACTCACGGACGCGGAAGTCGCCGACGTGCTCGGCCAGCCCGCCGAGCACGAGCTGATGGGGCTCTACGCGGAGGCGCTCAGGCAGCTCGGCTCCTGGCTGGGCGACTCCAGCGCGCTCGACGCCATCGCCGCCGCGGACGGCTCGGCCGACGCCTTTGCGGCTTCCCTGGCGGCCGGCATGCCGTTCTTCGACGACGTCGGCTTCTACAAGCGCGCGCAGATCACCGCCAACGACCTCGTCCACGCCGGCGTGGCGGACTTCGGCGACATCGACGAGCTGACCGCGTTCGCCGACAACCTCGTCCCCCACGTGCTGCGGACGGACGGCGTGCTCGTCTACGCGCCGGAGCTCGCCGAGCGTGTCGATGCCGGCTCCGAGCTCGAGCCGGGCAGTCCGATGGAGGTCGAGATCCGTGCCTGCGCGGTGCATGCCGTGGAGCGGCTGGCGCATGAGTCGGGAGTGCCGCCGCGGAGGCTCGACAACTGGCTGTGGAACCGCGGCGAGTCCAACGCCTACCGGCGCGCGCCGACGCATCGCACGTGCACGGTCTTCTACTGATTCGAGCGGCTAGAAGCGCGCGGGCGGCGCGAACGGCTCAGCGGGATCGACCAGAAACCACGACAGGAACACCGCCTCGCGGCTCGCGGTGTTGCGCTTCTGGACCGGAGTGCCGGGCGGGATGCCGGCCATGTCGCCCGCTCTGAAGCGCCGCGCGCCCTCGAGGGCGTTCTCGTAGTCGAAGCGCCCCGACGCGCCGAAGATGAACTCCGGGCCGGTATGGGTGTGCACCGACGCCTCGGCGCCCGGCGGCAGTCGCACCTCGATGAACTGCAGCGTCGCCTCCGCGGGAACGCCCTCGAGGGACCGGCTCTCGAACACCCGCTCCGCATCCCGGGCGCCTGGCAGCCGGGCGCCCGGGCCGCCAGCAGCACTTCGGTGAACGTCAAGCCGCGGCCAGCGCCGCGACGGTCGCGAGCCCAGCGCGCATCACGCCGGTCGCATGCGGGCCGGCTCGGGACTGGTGGGCGACAGGATCGAGGCGAAGTCCTCCGGCAGCTGCGCGCGGACGTAGGCCATCGTCGACTCGTCGACCACCTCGCGCAGCGCCCCGATCACCGCCACGGCCGCCGTGTGCCCGGCGGCCTCGTCGACTCCGGCGCGGCGGGCGACCCGGCGCACGAACTCCTGGGCGTCGAAGCGCTCCGCGCCCCCGCTGCCGTCCATGGTCATCTGCAGCGGCTTGGGCAGCTGCATCCGGACGGCCCTGGCCTCGGCCCGGTTGATCCGCTCGGCGAGCGTGACCAGCCCCGCCTCGGACATCTGCCGCGCATGATCCGGCGTCGCGTCGGCCCGCCACGCCACGGATCCGATGAACTCGGAGTAGTCGGCGGGCCGCACCCGGCGCCCCGGCCACCAGCTGGCCTCGCCGAACAGCGAGATGAGCCCGGGGATGAGGATCGAGCGCACTACGAGGGCGTCGACCAGGACGCCGACGACCATCAGCAGGGCGAACTCGCGGAAGGAGGTGAGCGGCACGATGGCCAGCAGCGCGAAGGTCGCGGCCAGCGTGATGCCGGCCACCGTGATGGCGCCCGCCGCCTTGGGTGCCGCGATGGCCACCGCCTCCCGCAGGCGCCGCCGGCGCGCCTCGTCCCAGATGCGACCGGCGACGAAGACGTTGTAGTCCGAGCCCAGCGAGACCAGCAGCACCGACGTGGCGAGCGGGACGAAGTACGTGATGCTGGAGCCGACGCCCAGCTGCTCGAGCGCCCATACCGTGATGCCGAGGCTGGCGGCGAACGCGAGCACGCTGGCGGCCAGCAGGTACAGCGGCGCGATCAGCGCGCGCATGAAGATGGCCAGCAGCAGCAGGTTGGCGCCGAGGGCGGCGAGGGCGATGCGGACCAGGTCGGCGACCACCGCCGCCACCGTCTCGGACGCCAGCTTGGTCTCGCCGCCGATCAGCACCTCCGCCCCGGAATCGAGTCCCGCCTCGGCCAGCAGCTCGGGCATGTCCTCCTCCAGCGAGTCGAGGGTGTCGATCGCCGCGGCGCTGTCGGGCTCGGACTCGAGCACCACCGCCATGCGCGCCGCGTCCCCGGTCGGCGCCACCGTCGCGTTGAGATTCAGCGACGGGATCTCCTCGCGGGGCCCGACCACCGCCGCGACTCCCTCGCGCTGCTCCAGCAGCCCCTGGAGGCGCGCGAGCGCGTCGCGCTGCTCGCCGATGCCGGGGCGCTCGACGATCAGCTCGGTCGGTGACAGGATGCCGGGGGCGAAGCCCGAGGCGGCGTCCTCGGCCGCCTCGCGGACGGGATCGCCGGCCGGCAGGCCGCTGAGGAAGCCGAGGCCGAGCTGCAGTCGCTGGGACGGCGCCGCGACGAAGACGAGGATCGCCACGGTGGCGACCACCAGCACCAGCGCGATCGGCCGCGACGCCAGCACGCGTGCCAGCAGGGCCCGCCAGCGCGAGGAGTTCTCGGCGCGCGCGGTGTCGCGGGTCAGCTTCATCGCCGTCGCCAGCACCGCAACCCGCGATCGCAGCGGCGCGGGGATGCGCTTGGACGGACGCGCGACGACCGGCTCGCTGGTGCGGGGGTCCGGAGCCTCGCGCGCCGCGTCGGGGAGTTTGCCGAACAGGTGGCGCCCGAACAGGGCCAACATCGCCGGGATGAAGGTGATGCAGACCGCCAGCGACACCAGCGCCGTCAGCGCGAGTCCCGGTCCGAACGCCCGGAAGAAGTCGAGCCGCCCGGCGACCAGCGCGCCGGTGCCGGCGGCCACGATGAGGCCGGCGGTGAAGACGATGCGCGCCGTCCCGGTGGTCGCCTCGCGCATCGCGTCGCGCTTGGGCAGGCCGCTGGCGAGCGCGGAGCGCATGCCCGACAGAAAGAAGATCGCGTAGTCGGTCACCAGTCCGAGCAGCAGCACGACGAGAACCGGCTCGACCTCCTGGGGCACCGTCAGCCCCAGCCGCTCGCCGCTCCAGCCGAGCACCCGCACCGCGATCGCGTAGGCGAGCGCGGCGGCGGCGAGGGTGACCATCGGCGCGCCGATGGAGCGGAAGTGCAGGCCGACGATCAGCGCGACGAGCAGGACGCTGGCGCCGGTAACGATCGGCAGGGCGCCCTCGATGGCGTCGAATTGGGCGAGCCGGGCGGGCGAAGCGCCCGTGATGGCCACCTGGGTGCCGTCGGCGGGCTTGAGGAAGCGCTTCGCGTAGGCCTCGGCCGCCCGTCGCCGGCGCTGCAGGCTCAGCTCGGGGTCGAAGCCGAGGTAGGAGATCGCGGTGGTGTCGCGCTCGGGCCACTCCAGGCCGCCGAGTGAGGCGTTGACCAGCGGCGCCGAGCCCAGCAGGCCCTCGAGGTCCGGGCCGAGACGGCCCTGGCTGGAGGCTCGAGCGCCCGCCACCACGCTCTCGACCTCGCTGCGCTGGAGGCCGCGCGGGTTGCGCATGACGATCGCGATGTCGGTGACCAGCGGCGCGCCGAAGAGCTCTGCCGAGCGCGCCTGCGTGGCGATGGCGGCCGAGTCCTCGGCGACAATGTCCTCGAGCGCGGCGGTGGCGCCCTCGCCCAGCCCGGGCAGGCTGGTGGTGGCCAGAACGGCGGCGGCCACCCACGCCAGCGGGATGAGCGGATGCAGGGCGAGGATGAGCCAGGCGTAGGCCCGCGACAGCGGACCCGCCGACCCTCGCGGCTTCACCGGACGGAAGCGTGCGAGATGCTGAGGGTGCCTTGGAGCACGTACCGGAGGATCTCGACCACCTGCTCGGGCTCACGGGCGACCGCGAGGGCAGCTCGATCGACCTCCTTGAGCGGATGGTCGTGCTGCTCGGGATGCAGCGTGACCAGCGGCTTGCCGAGCGCCGCGGCGTAACCCGCGTCGAACGCCGCGTTCCACTGCTTGTACTGCTCGCCGAAGCGCACCACCACGACGTCGGCGCGCTCGATCAGCGTTCGCGTCCGGATCGCGTTGACTCCCGCGCCCACGTGGTCCTTCCAGAAGGTCTCGGGCTCGTCGCCGAGAATCGTCACGCCGCAGTCGTCGGACGCGGCGTGGTCGGTCACCGGCGCGGTGAACGCGGCGTCGAGGCCGGCATCGCGGGCGCCCGCCTCGATGCGCTCGCGCCAGTCGGTGTGGATCTCTCCGGATAGATACACCTGCCAGGTCACGGCGCGCATCCTAGGGCCAAACGAGCCGGGGAGCCTCACGGACCACTTCGGCGCCCCCTCGGGCACCTCAGGGTGTCCCGCCGTGCCCGCGGCGGGCACGGCGGGGAGCCGCCTCAGACCTGGAGCGCGCGCTTGCCCGCCGAGCGGGCGAGCTTCTGGCGGTCGACCTGGTTGAGGGCCACCTTGCGCAGGCGCACCACCTCGGGCGTCACCTCGACGCACTCGTCGACGCGGATGAACTCGAGCGCCTGGTCGAGGGAGAGCTGATGATGCGGGACGAGCCGCACGGTGTTGTCCGAGCCCGACGCGCGCATGTTGGTCAGCTGCTTCTCGCGGACCGCGTTGACGTCGAGGTCCTCCGAGCGCGCGTTCTCGCCGACGATCATGCCCTCGTAGACGACCTCGCCCGGGCCGACGAACAGCTGGCCGCGCTCCTGCAGCTTGAGCAGGGCGAACTGTCCCGTCTCACCGCGCCGGTCGGCCACCAGCGAACCGGTGCCACGGGTGCGGATCTCGCCCAGCCACGCCTCGTACTTCTCGAAGACCGCGTGCAGCACGCCGGAGCCGCGCGTCTCGGTGAGGAACTCGGTGCGAAAGCCGATCAGGCCGCGCGCCGGGACCAGGTACTCGATGCGCACCCAGCCGGTGCCGTGGTTGACCATCTGCTCCATGCGCCCCTTGCGCAGGGCGAGCATCTGGGTGAGCACGCCGAGGAACTCCTCGGGGATGTCGATCGCGAGGCGCTCGATCGGCTCGTGGATCTTGCCGTCGACCTCGCGGGTGACCACCTGCGGCTTGCCGACGGTGAGCTCGAAGCCCTCGCGGCGCATCGCCTCGACCAGCACCGCCAGCTGGAGCTCGCCGCGGCCCTGGACCTCCCAGGTGTCGGGACGCTCGGTGGGCAGCACGCGGATGGAGACGTTGCCCACCAGCTCGGCGTCGAGCCGGTCGCGCAGCATGCGCGCGGTGAGCTTGTTGCCCGACTGGCCGGCGAGCGGCGAGGTGTTGATGCCGATCGTCATTCCCAGCGCGGGCTCTTCGACCGGGATCACCGGCAGGGGCTGCGGATCGGCGGGGTCGGCGATCGTCTCGCCGATGGTGATGTCCGGGATGCCGGCCAGCGCGATGACCTCGCCCGGCCCGGCCGAGTCGATGGACACGCGCTGCATGCCCTCGGTGGCGTAGAGCTCGGTGACGCGCACGTTGGAGACCGAGCCGTCGGCCCGGCACCAGGCGACCGTCGAGCCCTTGCTGATCGTCCCCTCGTGCACGCGGCACAGCGCCAGGCGCCCGACGTAGGAGGACGCGTCGAGGTTGGTGACCTGCGCCTGCAGGCCGTGCCCCTCGGTGTAGTGCGGCGCGGGGATGTGCTCGATCAGGAGGTCGAGCAGCGGGCGCAGGTCCTCGCCCAGCTCGCCCTGCTCCATGCTCGCCCACCCCGCCTTGGCGTTGGTGTAGACGATCGGGAACTCGATCTGGTCCTCGGCCGCGTCGAGGTCGAGGAACAGGTCGTAGACCTCGTCGACGACTTCGGAGATGCGCGCGTCCGGGCGGTCGACCTTGTTGACGACGAGGATGACCGGCAGGTTGCGCTCCAGCGCCTTGCGCAGCACGAAGCGGGTCTGCGGCAGCGGGCCCTCGCTGGAGTCCACCAGCAGGAGGACGCCGTCGACCATCGTCATGCCGCGCTCGACCTCGCCGCCGAAGTCGGCGTGACCGGGGGTGTCGACGAGGTTGACCTTCACCTCGGTGCCGTCGGGGCCCGGATAGCGGACCGCGGCGTTCTTGGCGAGGATGGTGATGCCCCGCTCGCGTTCCTGGTCCATGGAGTCCATGACACGGTCGGCGACGGCCTCGTGAGCGGCGAAGACGCCGGACTGGCGCAACATTGCGTCGACCAGGGTCGTCTTGCCGTGGTCGACGTGCGCGATGATCGCGACGTTACGGATGTCAGTGCGCTCAGCCATTTTCGACCGAAGACTCTAGGACGATCCGCGAACGGACCGCTCGCCGGGGTGAAGCGGGACTTCTGCCGGCTCAGCGCGAGGGCGTCAGCAGCTGCGCCGGATCGGAGTCGATCTCGACGATCCGGTTGTCGAGATCCACGTGCACGACGCGCGGTTCGTAGGCCTCGAGGTCGGCGGGCGAGTAGTCGCCGTAGGAGATGACGATCACCGTGTCGCCCTGGTGGGCGAGCCGCGCGGCGGCGCCGTTTACCTGCAGCTCGCCGGAGCCGCGGCGCCCGGCGATGGTGTAGGTCTCGAACCGCGCGCCGTTGTCCACGTTGACGACGTGGATCTTCTCGTTCTCGAGGATGTCGGCCGCTTCCAGGAGGTCGGGGTCGACCGTGAGCGAGCCGACGTAGTGGAGGTCCGCCGCGGTTACCGTCGCGCGATGGATTTTGGACTTGAGCATCGTGCGGTTCATGGATGCCGCTCCACTTCTGAAGGCGAGTTCGATGCCGTCACCGGTCACCGACGTACGTCGAAGTCTAGCGGCGGACGTCGGTTCCAGAGCGGCCGCAGACGTCGCAGCGCTCACCCGGCAGCAGCAGTCGATCGGAGCAGGCCGAGCAGTCCTGCACGGCGGCCAGGACACCGAGCAGCTCGACGACGCGGCAGACCAGCAGCTTCTCCTCCTCGACCTCCACCCACACGCCCGCCGACGCCGGGAACACCACGTGGTCACCGGCGCGGACCGGCATGCGCACTCCGGCCGACTCCCACCAGTCGACGCCCGGGCCCACCGCCAGGACGATGCCGTGCTGGGGCGGCGCCTCGCGCGAGCCGCCGGGCACCACCAGCCCCGACGCCCGCACCCGATCGGGTTCGAGCTCCTTGATGACCACGCGGTCGAAGAGGGGCTTGAGCTCCTGTCTCATCTCGGTCAGACGATAGCCCGGCACCGGCCGTGCGACCGCCCTCAGGGCGTGCTCGGATCACCGCGACCCCACCCCGATTGCCGCGCCGGATCCGCGGGCACACGAAGACCTGCGCGCCGTCGGACGACCGAGGAGAAGCGGGGACATGGAAGTGGTCATCGCCGGAGGACACGGCAGGATCGCACTGCGGCTCACGCGTGAGCTGACCGGACGTGGCGACCGTGTGCGGTCGCTGATCCGCAACCCGGCGCACGCCGGTGACGTGCGCGAGGCGGGCGGAGATGCCGTCATCGCCGACCTCGAGTCCAGTGGCGACGAGCTGGCGCTGGTGGTCGGCCGGGCCGACGCCGTCGTCTTCGCCGCGGGCGCCGGTCCCGGCAGCGGCCCCGCCCGCAAGGAGACGGTGGACTACGGCGCGGCGGTCAAGATGATCCGCGCCGCGAAGGCCAACGGCATCCGGCGCTACGTGATCGTCAGCAGCATCGGCGCCGACGCCGGAGCCGAGGGCGGGGAGATGGGACCGTACTTCCGGGCCAAGGGCCGGGCGGACGACGTTCTGCGCGAGAGCGGGCTCGACTTCACCATCGTCCGGCCCGGCCACCTCACCGACCAGCCGGGAACCGGCCTCGTCACGCTGGGCGCGAGCGTCGGATCCGGCGACATCCCTCGTGGCGATGTGGCGTCGGTCATCGCCGCGGCGCTGAATCAGACCGCGACGATCGGCCAGACCTTCGAGGTGGTCGGCGGCGCCACCCCGATCGAGGCGGCGCTGGCCTCGATCTAGCTCGCCGCCCGCCAGAGCCGGTACAGGACATGCGAGCGCAACGGATGTCCCTCCGGGAGGAGCGGGTGCTCGAAGTCGTCGGCCGGGTCGCGCGTCATGCCCAGGCGTCGCATGACCGCGCGCGAGCGCTCATTCCCGGAGGCGGTGAAGGCGACCAGCTCTGGAATCGAAAGCGCGTCGAAGGCGAATGCGCCGGCGGCACGGGCCGCTTCGGTGGCCAGCCCCTGTCCCCAGTGCGAGCGGACCATGCGCCATCCGATCTCGACTCCCGGGGCGAAGGGCACCTCCAGGAGCACGGGAGCCAGGCCGGTGAAGCCCAGCAGGCGGCCGCTCGACCTCTCCTCGAGCGCCCACAGGCCCCATCCCCGCTCGTCGAGGTCCGTGGCGATCCGGTGCAGGAGCGCGTCGCTGTCTCCGGCTGCCAGCGGGCCCGGGAAGTGGCGCATGACCTCGGGATCGGCATTCATGCCGGCGAAGGGCCGGGAGTCCTCAGGACGCCAGTGACGCAGGAGCAGCCGGGCGGTGACGAGCTCGGTCACCACTCGAGTGTCGCCGCTAGCCTCGAAGCATGCCCGCCATCTCCGTGCTCGACCTCGTGCCCGTCGGCGCCGGCGGCACCGCCTCCGAGGCGCTGGCCGGCACCGTCGCCGTCGCTCGCCGGGCCGACTCCCTCGGCTATCGCCGCTACTGGGTCGCCGAGCACCACAACGTGCCGTCGGTCGCCTCCACCTCGCCCGAAGTGCTGATCGCCCACCTCGGCGCGCAGACGCGGCGCATCCGCCTCGGATCGGGTGGCGTGATGCTCCCCAACCACGCCCCCCTGGCGGTCGCCGAGCGCTTCGGAATGCTCGAGGCGCTCCATCCCAACCGGATCGACCTCGGTCTGGGCCGCGCCCCGGGCACCGACATGCGCACCGCGATGGCGCTGCGCAGCACTGATCCCAACGCCTTCGTCGACCAGCTCGAGCAGCTGCGCGGCCATCTCGGCGAGGGTCACCGCGGCATCCGGGCGGTCTCCGGCCCCCACACTCAGCCGGAGATCTGGATGCTCGGCTCGACCGATGGCGGCGCGCGCATCGCCGGCGCCCTCGGCATGCCCTTCGCCTTCGCTCACCACTTCCATCCCCAGTACACCGAGCCGGCCCTGGCGCTCTACCGCGAGGTCTTCCAGCCGTCGGTGGAGCTCGAGCGCCCGCGGGTGATCGTCGCCGCCGGCGTCATCGTCGGCGAGGACGACGCTCACGCGGCCCGGCTCGCGCTGCCCGCGGGCGTCTCGATGCTGCGGCTGCGTCAGGGTCGTCCGGCGCCCGTGCCCAGCGTCGAGACCGCCGAGGCGCTCGTCGCGCGGCTCGATCCGCAGGAGCGTGGAGTCGTCGAGGAGGTCGTCGCCCGGATGATCACCGGCGGCCCCGCCCGCGTGGAGGCGGAGCTGCTCGAGCTGATCGAGCGCACCGGTGCCGACGAGGTGATGATCACCTCCAACCTGGTGGATCCCGACCTCCGGATCCTCGGGCTCGAGCACGTCGCCGCCGCCTTCGGCGACGCCTCGCGGCGCCAGTCGCACGCCGCGGCCGCCTGACCGGTTCGCCGGCATGACCCTCGGGTATCCCGGAGTCACAAGCCGAACCAGGAGGACGAGATGGGCGATGGCGACAAGGACGAGCTGAAGGGCCGCATCAAGGAGGCCGGTGGAGATCTGACCGGCGACAAGTCCCTCAAGAACGAGGGCAAGGTCGACCGCGCGGTCGGTGGCATCAAGGACGCCGTCGGCGGCATCGGCGACAAGGCCAAGGACGCCGTCAACCCGGACGACCGCCGCTGAGCTGGTGCCGGCACGGGCGGGAACCGGTTCCGCCCGTGCCCCCGCGGCTCAGCTCGCGGTGACGAGCTCCTGGCAGCGTGAGGGATCCCCGCTGCGGTAGCCGAGCAGCCACGCCGCGCGCCGCTCGTCCGGGGTGCCGTGGTGGTTCTCGTTGGAGTAGTCGAAGTCGCCGGCGGCGAGCGCGGTGCTCATCGCCTCCTCGACGTCGCCCGGCTTGATCCTGCCGGCGCGGTAGACCGAGTTGCCCCACAGGCCGGCCATGCAGTCGGCCTGCAGCTCGAACGCCCTGACCGCCACGCCTCGGGGTCCCAGCTCGTAGAAGCCGAGCTCGTACTGGACGTTGTGGGCGTACTCGTGCGCGACCACGTAGGCCAGCCCGAAGTCGCCCACCGCCTGCCCGTAGCCCGCGCGCTGACCCGGGAAGTCGTCGTTGATGCCCTGCCAGAGGTCTGAGGCGAGCTGCTCGGAGATGTAGATGGTGTCGTCGCCGGTGCAGTAGAAGGCGGCGGTCTCGTCGGCGATGACGTTGCAGGCGGTGCGCGCGGCGCGTCCGGGCGGCACGGTGGTGAAGGTGACCCTGGGCTCGGGCTGTCCCGCCCGGGTGAGCGTGTCGGTCCAGTAGGCGTCGACGCTCTCGATCGTGTCCTGCAGGTACTGCGCGACCTCGCTCGTCTCGGTGCGCCCGCTGCTGGCCGGTGCGGGCCGGGAGGCGGCGGGCACCGCCTGCTCGAAGTCCTCGAGCACCTCGCGGACTCGGCGCCGGATCCGTTGCGAGACCTGCCGCGCCCGGTCGCCGACGCCCTCGGCCTGCGCGCGCACGCGCTCGGCGCCGCGTCGGGCCTCCTCGGCCTGAGCGCGGACGTCGTTGGCTCGCTGGCGCACGTCCTCGGCGGCGTCCTCAACGTCCTGGCTCCCACAGCCGGCCGCGAGCAGGCAGGTCAGGGCGAGCGCGATCACGCCCAGAAGTCTCAGCGAGTGCGACACGAGGGGCCCACTAGCCGGCTGCCGCCGCGACATCACCCGGGCCGGTGGCCTCGAGCCGGCGCTTGAGCCGGGACAGGGATGCCATCGCTTCCTTCTCGGGGATGCCGCCGACCATGGTCCGCGACGCCACCGAGCCCAACGGGCCGAACGGCGCCCGGAAGGAGTTCGTGTAGTGGAAGTGCGTGCCGCCGTCGCGCTCGCTGAGCCGGTCCTCGATGACCGCTCGGGAACGGGCGGGCCCGTGCCCCTCCCAGCGGGCGAAGTGCGGGGCGTCGATGGCGGCCAGGGTCCAGGCGACCTTGAACGGGACGCCGCGCAGCGCCAGCGTCTGCTCCATCTCGAAGCCGACGCGCAGCGGGCCCTCGTCGACCTCGCCGACGGAGCGCGCGATCGTCACCCACTCGAGCGTGGAGCGCGGGTCCATGGCGAAGTCCCACACCACCTGCACGGGAGCCGCGATGTCGATGGATACGGCCACGGTCGACATCGCAGGGACCCTAGCTGGCGAGCCGGTCCGCGGGACCGGCTCGCCACCCGGTCGGAGGGTACGGGGACGACTGGCCCGCTCCCCTCCCCTCAGATCACTTCTTGAGGTCCATCTGGAAGTGGTGCGAGGAGATGCGCAGACCGCTGCGGATGTACAGGCGGTGCGCACCGTGGCGCTGGACGCCCGAGTCGAGGTGCAGTCCGTCGACGTCGAGGCGCTTGGCCTCCTCGATGATCCACTCGAAGAGCTTGTTGGCGTGACCCTTGCGCTGATGCTCGGGATGCGTCGAGGTGTCCTCGACGTAGAGGTAGGAGCCCCAGGCCAGCTTCTGGCCGGTGCTGAAGCCGATGACCGCCGCCGCGTCCTCGACGCCCTCCTCGAAGACGCCGACCATGCGATAGCCGCGCTCGCGCTGGCGCTCGATGACGGTAACGAACTGCTCGAGCGAGCCGACCACAGGGCGCAGCTCGACGATGGCGGGATAGGCGACGGCGTCTTCACCGGGCTTGATCTCGCGAATGACTGGCTCGGACACGTTGGCAACTCCTGACATCGCTGGCGGGCCGCCAATCTACGCGCAACCGCCGAGTGACGCCGGCGCGGCGCTCAGCGCTCAGAAGAGCGTGGGCTCGGCCAGCAGCAGCTCGGGACCCTCCACGCCGGCGCGATTGACCCGCGTGCTGGCGGGCGCGACCGAGACCCGACGGGCGTCGAGCGGCACCATCAGCTCCGCCATGTCGGCGGCGTCGACGTCGGGATCCAGCCATGCCGCCTCTGCCTCGGGTCCGGCCAGCACGACCGGCATCCGGTCGTGGATGCGGGCGCAGACCTCGTTGGGCGTGGTGGTGAGGACGGCGAGGAAGCCGCGCGCGTGGATGGCGGCGAAGGCAAACAGCGCGCCGCCATCGACCGTGTAGCGGAACGGCGCCGGTCGCGGCCCCCGCTTCTCCGAGCGCTGCCACTCGTACCAGCCGTCCGCGGGCACCAGGCAACGACCACCGGCGCCCTCGACGAGCGACGCGAACAGCGGCTTGGAGGCGACCGTCTCCGAGCGCGCGTTGATCGGCGCCGGAGACTTGTCACCCGGCCCGGCGAGCCCCCACTTCAAGGGCCGCGCGCGCCGCGTCGCATCGACCGCGAGCACCTGCTCGCCCGGGCAGACGTTGAAGCGGTGCAGCAGCGTCCGCGCCAGAGGCGGGAAGTCGCCGACGTCGAAGCGATTGGCGATCAGCCGATCGTCGTCGGTCGAGAGCGTGTAGCGGCCGCACATGGCTCCTGGTCACTGTGGCAGGCGCCGAAGACGGTCAGGCACCGGACGAGCCCTCCAGCAGCGCGACCTGGTGCGAGCGGGCGCGACGGGCCTGCAGACGCCGGGCCAGGAGGCCGTGGCGCGGCGCCAGGACGAAGGTCATCGCGAAGCAGGCGCCGGCCACCAGCCCCATGGCGCCGGCGATCGAGGCGTCGAGTCGCAGGGCACCTGCGTAGCCCGCTCCCGCGCACAGCCAGCCGATGGCCACGGTGGTGATCACCATGGTCGACAGCCGCTCGCAGACCAGGTAGGCGGTGGCGGCGGGCACGATCAGCAGCGTCACGACCAGGATGGCGCCGACCGACTCGAAGGCGGTGACCGCGGTGACCGCCACCGCCACCAGCAGCAGGCGCGACAGCCAGCGCGGCGGGATGCCGATCGTCCGCGCAAAGTCGGGGTCGAAGCTCGTGACCCTGAGCTCCTTCCACAGCGCGGCGACGAGGACCAGGTTGGCGAGCGCGACGGCGGCCACGATCGGGATGGCCCGTGCCACCGGGAACCCCAGGACGTCCCACAGCTGCAGCGGCACGAAGGCGATCTCGCCGTAGATGGTGGCGTCGAGGTCGAGGTGGAGGTTCTCGGCGTAGCGCTGCACGCCGAGCACTCCGAGCGAGAACAGTGCCGGGAACACCAGGCCGATGGCGGCGTCGGACCTGACCAGTCCGGTCGCCTGCAGCGCCTCGATGCCGAGCACGCAGATCACCGCGAACAGCGCTGCGCCCAGGATCACCGGCACCGGCGCCCGCGTCTCGAAGATCAGGAAGGTGGCGACGATGCCCGGCAGCACCGCATGTGAGACCGCGTCGCCGAGCAGCGCCACGCGCCGCAGGATGAGGAACGGGCCGAGGAGGCCGCAGGCGGTCGCGACCAGCCCGGCGGTGACGATGATCTGCAGGTCGGCGTTCATGCCGGCGCTCCGCGGGCGTCGAGCTCGCGCAGGCGATCGACGGCATCGGCGCCGAGGCTGGCGCCCAGGTCGCGCGGATCGGCTTCGCGGGCGTCGTGGAGCCCGAGCTCGGCGCCGTGCTCGAGCCAGGCCCCCCACAGGCGACGCCGCTCGTCGAGCGCCTCGAGCGCCGTCTCGCCGGCCGGAGTCAGCACGATGCCGGTTCCCTCGCGGGCGATCAGCGGACCGCCGTCGCGCGCCGAGCCGAGCAGGCGCAGGCCGCGGCGCAGCGCGCCCGGCGAGCGGCTGCCGAGCGCCGCGAGATCGTCCTCGCTGACGGGGATCCGGTCACGGGAGGCGGCCTCGACATCGACCAGCACTCCCTCGGCCAGCGCGCGGCGACGGTCGAGGGCCAACCGGTTGGCTCGCCACAGCACTCCGCGCTGCGGCGCCAGGGCGAGGCACGCGACCACCACGGCGAAGCCGACCAGGACGATGACCGGGCCGGTGGGAACCTGCGAGCGCGCCGACACCAGCGCGCCGGCGACGCCGACTCCCGCGCCGATGGCGCCCGCCAGGGGCACCAGGATCGACAGGCGATCGGTGAGCTGGCGTGCCGCCACCGGCGGCACGATGAGCATCGCGACCATCAGGATGGCGCCCACCATCCGCAGCCCCACCACCACGGCGACCACCAGCAGCGCGGTCATCGCCAGCTCCACGATGCGCACGCGCAGCCCGGTGGCACCGGCGAAGGTCGGGTCGAAGAGCGTCGTCTTGAACGCCCGGAAGCCGATCGCCACCACCGCCAGGGCGGCGATCCCGAGCAGCAGGGTGACCATCACGTCGCGCTCGGCGAGCCCCGCCGCCTGGCCGAACAGATAGCGCTCGAGGCCCGCCTGGTCGGCGTCGTTGCGGTTGGAGATCGCCGTCAGCAGCACGATGCCGAGCGAGAACAGGCTGGAGAGCACCACGCCGATCGCGGCATCGGGACGCAGCCGCCCCGTGCGCTCGACCTCGACGATCAGGACCGCGGCGACGACGCCGGCGCAGGCGGCGGCGGCCAGCAGCGCGGCGGGATCCTTGGTGCCGGTCAGCAGGAACGCGGCGCACACCCCGGGCAGCGCGGCGTGGGCGAGCGCGTCGCCCACCAGGCTGCGCTGGCGCAGCACCGCGAACGTCCCCACCACCCCGGCGACCACGCCGAGCACCAGCGCGCCGAGCACCACCACGGAGTCGGTGTAGGGGAGCGGGAGGAGGTCGATCAGCGTGTCCAATCGAGCTCCTCGATCCCGTCCTGCACCGCGGCGGCGCCATAGGCGCGGACCAGGTTCTCGTCCGACAGCGCCGTCTCCGGCGGACCGCACGACAGCGCCTGCACGTTGAGCAGCAGCACCCAGTCGAAGCTCCGCCGGACCGTCCCGAGGTCATGGTGGACGAGGACGAGGGAGCGCCCGTCCTCGGCCAGCTCGCGCATGAGGTCGAGCAGGGCGGCCTCGGTGCGCGCGTCGACGCCGGCGAACGGCTCGTCGAGCAGCAGCACCGGCGTGTCCTGCGCCAGCGCGCGGGCGATGAACACCCGCTGGCGCTGGCCACCGGAGAGCCGGCCGATCTGGCGATCCGCGTAGGCGGCCATGCCGACCCGCTCGAGCGCCGAGTCGACCGCCTCGCGGTGGCCGGGGCCGAGCCGCCGGAACCACCCCGCTCTCGGGTAGCGCCCCATCTCCACCACCTCGCGCACCGTCACCGGGAAGTCCCAGTCGACCGCGTTGCGCTGCGGGACGTAGGCCACCTGGGAGAGCGCCTCGCGTGCCGGGCGGCCGAACACGAGCGACTGGCCGGCGTCGGTGGGCACGAGGCCCACGCAGGCCCTCAGCAGCGTCGACTTGCCCGCCCCGTTGGGGCCGACGATCGCCGACAGCGATTGGGCGGGGAAGTGGGCGTCGACGTCCCACAGCACCGGCCGGCCGCCGTAGGAGACGGTGAGGCGGCGGACTTCCAGTGCGTTCAACTCAGGCCCTTCACGAGTGCGGACACGTTGTGCTCGACCATTCCGATGTAGTTGCCCTCGGGAGTGCCCTCGGCGCCCGCCGCGTCGGCGAACAGCTCCGCGCCGATGCGCGCGACCTGGCCCTGTCGCTCCGCCGAGGCCAGCACGGCGTCGATGGTCTGGGGCGGGACACTGGACTCGAGGAAGACGGACGAGACGTCGCGGTCGGCGATGACCCGGGCGACGCGCTCGACGTCGGCGGTCGTCGCCTCGGTGGCGGTCGAGATGCCCTGGATCGCCTCTACGTCGACTCGGTAGCGGGCGCCGAAGTACTTGAACGCGTCGTGCGAGGTGACCAGCACGCGCTGCCGGGCGGGGATCCGCTTGACCTGGGCGGCCACCCACCGGTCGAGACGCACGAGGTCGGCGTCGTAGGCCGCCGCGTTGCGCTCGTAGGTGGCCCGGTGGCGGGGGTCGATGTCGATCAGGGCGTCGCGGGTCGCCTCCACGGCGTAGCGCCACAGGTCGACGTCGAACCAGACGTGCGGGTCGTAGCGGTCCGCGAACCCGGGCTCCGAGCGCAGCCGCTCCCGCGGCATCTTGCTGGACACCGCGACGGTCGGCCGCTGGTCGGCGAGGCGGAGAAGACGTCCTCCATCTTGCCCTCGAGCTCGAGCCCGCCGTAGAGGATCAGGTCGGCCTCGACCAGCTCGCGGACGTCGCCGGCGGTCGCCTTGTACAGGTGCGGATCCACGCCCGGTCCCATCAGGCCGGTGACGCGGACACGGTCACCACCCACCTCGCGGACGAGGTCGGTGATCAGGTTGGTGGTGCTGACCACTTGGACCTGCCGCTCGGCGACCTCGGCCGCGGTGGCGGTGGTGCGCGCCGACGCGCAGCCGCCGAGCGACAGCGCGGAGAGGAGCAGGATGAGAGCCGTCGCCACCCGCCTCGACTTCAGCCGACCTCCACCCGCATGGCGTCGGCGAGGGCGCCGCCGAGAGCGTGCACCTGGTCGCCGAACGAGACGAACAGCGGACCGCCGAACGGCTGGCGCTCGACCACCGAGAAGGAGTCCCCGGGGCGGATCCCGCGCTCGTCGAGGTAGCGCAGCATCTCGGGATCGGAATCCGACACGCGGACGAGCCGGCCGCTGACCCCCACGCCGACCGACGCGAGCGCCTGGGTCGGCGTCTCCTCGATCACCAGGTCGCGCGACGGGATCGGGTCACCGTGCGGGTCGCGGGTGGGATGGCCCAGCTTGGCGGCGATGAGCTCCTCGAGCTCCTCGGAGAGGACGTGCTCGAGCACCTCCGCCTCGGCGTGGACGCGGTCCCACGGCAGGCCCAGCGCCTCGTTGAGGTAGAGCTCGAGCAGCCGGTGGTGCCGGAGGACCTCGAGCGCAAGCCGCACACCGCCCGGAGTAAGGCGCACGCCCTTGTAGGGCACGTGGTCGACCAGGCCGAGGTCGTCGAGCTTGCGCATCATCGCCGACGCGGACGCCGCGGTGACGGACAGGCGCTCGGCCAGCGCGGTGGTGCTCACGGCACCCCGGCCGCTGCCGTCGTCCTCGAGCGCGTAGATCGCCTTGGCGTAGTCCTCCACCGCCGCCGAGAACTCGATGTCGCGCGTGGCCACGACGGCAATTATGGCATGCCTAAATCCCGAGGCAACGAAGACTTCGGCGGACGCGCCGCGTCGGGGAAGCGGCCGGCGACGATCGCCCCCTCGATCGCTGGCGAACGGTCCGTCGGCTACGTTGCAGATCTCGAGAAGCGCACCCCCGTGCCGACACTCGTGTTCAAGGGCCCATGCATCGCCGCCGACTGACTCGACGCCAGGCCGTGCAGGCCGGATCCGCCGCCCTGGCGGCCGGGTTCCTGCGACCTTTGCCGGCCCTCGCGGCGCCCGCGTCGCTGTTCGAGCTCAAGATCGACGACGCGCTCGACGGCGGAACCGCGGCCGGCTGGCGGACCACGCGCGTCCGCCGGGCCCCGCGCCGCTTCGACCTGCTCGGCCTGCGCTGGGCCCCGGGAGCGTCGCCCCGGGCTCAGGTGCGAGTGCGACGGCGCGGTTCCGGCTGGTCGGACTGGCTCGCGCTGCACTCCATGGGCAGTCACGCCCCGGACTCCGGCGCCCCGGCGGGCACCGAGCCGGCCTATACCGGCGCAGCCGACTTCTTCCAGCTCCGGCTGCGCGGATCGGCTCGCGGGCTGCGCGTCCGCTTCGTTCGCGCCCAGCCCTCCGCGCGGGTGGCGCGACGGCTGTCGGCCCGCGCCAACATCAGCCAGTCCGCGCCGCAGATCATCTCCCGAGAGACGTGGGGAGCCGCCGCCGTGCCGCCCCGCGCCACGCCGAGCTACGGCGTCGTGCAGCTCGCCTTCGTGCACCACACCGCCACCGGCAACGACTACGGCCCGGAGGAGTCGGCCGGCATCGTGCTGGGGATCGCCCGTTACCACCGCGACTCCAACGGGTGGAACGACATCGGTTACAACTTCCTGGTCGACAAGTACGGCCAGGTGTTCGAGGGACGCGCCGGGGGCGTCGACCAGCCAGTGATCGGCGCACAGGCGCAGGGCTACAACGCCGCCTCCACCGGCATCGCGTGCCTGGGTGACTTCAGCGCGATCGCCCAGAGCCCGGCGGCGATGGAGTCCCTGGCGCGCCTGCTGGCGTGGAAGCTCGGAATCCACGGCGTGCCCGTCGAGGGCCAGGTCACCGTCACCTCCGCCGGCGGACCCTCCAACCGCTACGGCTCCGGCACGCCGGTCACCTACCAGCGAATCTCCGGTCACCGCGACGGCAACAACACGTCCTGCCCCGGGCAGCTCCTCTATGACCAGCTGCCCGCCCTGCGGGCTCGGACCGCCGGGCTCGCGCGCCCGGCGTCGTCGCTGACCATCACCCTGGCCGGGCGCACCGTGCGACACCCGGGGGTCGCCCGCCTGTCCGGCTCCCTCGCCTTCGCCGACGGCCGTCCCGTGGCCGGGGCGTCGCTGCGCATCGAGCTGCTGCCATCCGGCGGCGCGACCTGGCAGCCGGTGGGCGCCGCGAGCGCGAGCGGCGACGGTCGCTGGCGCGCCGAGATCGGGGTTCCGCGCAGCGGGCGGCTGCGCGCCGTCTGGGACGGTGACGGCACGCTGGCGACCGTCGTCTCCGCCGCGGCGTCGGTGACGGTCCTGCCCCGGCTGTCGGTCCGCGGAGGCGCGTCGCGCATGCGCGCGGGCCGCGTCCTGCGCGTCCGCGGCCGGATCGCGCCGGTGCCCGACAGCTCCCGCGTCACCCTGGTCCTGGAGCGGCGGGGACGGCGGGGCTGGGTGCGAATCCGCTCGCGCCGCCTCGGGGTCCGCGACGGCGACTTCGACCTACGTCTGCGACTGCCGGTGCGCGGCCTGTACCGCGTCAGTGTTAGCGCCCCCGGCGCGGTCGAGCGCCGCTTCACCCGCGTCGTCGGCTGCCGCCGCGGGGCCGGCTCGCGCCGGGATCAGGTGGCGAGCTGTGCGGCCTCGGCGATCACCGCCGAGACCCGTGCGCCCTGCCAGGCCATCGGCGACTTGCCCTGCTCCTCGACCAGAAGGCGGGCACCCGGGATCGCCGCCGCGTAGCGCTCGGCGATCTCGAGCGGATGCTCGAAGTCGATCTCGTCGCGGCTGCCCACCACCAGCGCCGGCGCGCGGATCCCGTCCAGCTCTTCCCAGCTGGTGAACGCCTGGGCGCGCGGCACGACGAGCAGGGCATCGGCGACCGCGTCCCGGTGCGAGTGAGCCGACATCCGCTGCTCGAGCACCGTGCGGAAGGTCTTCTGATACTGCTCGGGCACCCCGAGCTCGCCCATGGCGGCGATGAAACCCTCCACCCCCCCGTTGCGCAGGCCGGCCGCGAGGCGGTCCCAGTGCGGCAGGTCCCGGAAGCCGCCGGGCTCGAAGGCGGGCGTGATGATCACCACCGCGGCGACCCGCTCGGGATGGTCGAGCGCGAAGCGGGCGACGGTCTGGCCGCCCATCGAGGAGCCGGCCAGCACGGCTCGGTCGATCCCGCATGCGTCGAGCACCGCGAGCAGGTCCGCGGCGAGGTGCTCGTAGCCGTAGGCACCGGGATCCGGCGGCGGCGTCGAGCTCCCGTGACCGCGCGCATCGTAGGTGATCACGCGGTGCCCGTCGCGCTCCAGCGCCTTGGATCCCATCACGACGTAGCGCCGCGTGGCGGTCAGTCCGTGGAGCAGGACGACCGGCGTGCCCTCCCCCGCCTCCTCGCCGGACAGCGTCACGCCGGCGGACTCGATGCTCAGTTCACCCATGCCGGAGGTGTACCCGACTGCGGCTACGCTTGCCTGATGGCCATCGACGTAGATCAGGCGAGCTTCGAGCGCGACGTCATCGAGCGCTCGCACGAGGTCCCCGTGGTCGTCGACTTCTGGGCCGAGTGGTGCGGTCCCTGCCGCGCGCTCGGACCGGTGATCGAGAAGGCGGTCGGGGAGCGCGACGGCAGGGTCGAGCTGGTCAAGGTCGACACCGACGCCAACCAGGCGCTCGCCCAGTCCTTCCAGATCCAGGGCATTCCCGCCGTCAAGGCGTTTCGCGACGGCAAGGTCGTCGCCGAGTTCACCGGCGCGCAGCCCAAGCCCGCGGTGGAGCGCTTCCTCGACTCGCTGCTGCCGTCCGCGGCCGACGGCCTGGTCGAGGTCGCCGACGAGGCGAGCCTGCGCCGCGCGCTCGAGCTTGAGCCGGGACGCGGCGACGCCGCCATCGCCCTCGCCCGGCTGCTGGTCGATGCGGGAGACGACGAGGGGGCGCTCGAGGTGCTCGGCAACGTCGCGGGCTCCTTCGCCGCCGACGGCCTCGCCGCTCGCATCCGGGCTCGCGGCGACGCCGAGCTCGAGGCGGCCTTCGCCGCCCTCGACGACGGCGACACCGAGCGTGGGCTCGACGCGCTGATCGAGAGCATCCGCGACACCGACGGCGAGCGCCGCGACGAGTTGCGGCGCATCGTGGTGGGCGAGCTCGACGAGCTCGGCGTCGAGCATCCGCTGGCGCGTCAGACGCGCCGCAAGCTCGCCACCGCGCTCTACTGACGGGTGGGTGCGATGGACTCGGGCGAGGGCCCCGCGTGAGCGGAGCCCCCGCCGGTCAGTCGCTCAGCCCGCAAGCTGAGGGGTGGGATCGCGATAGTCGCCGTGCATCACGAACTGGCCGTCGAGGTAGTTGCGACCGGTCCGGCCGCAACCCTCGGGGTTGAAGCAGAAGAAGTACCCGGCGATCTGCCCGGACCCCTCGAGGTCCTCGTAGCGGCCGGTACCGCCGTTGAGGGTGAAGGTCCCCGACCAGTTGATGTTCTCGACGCTGTGCCGCTTGAAACGGGCCTTGAAGCGCACGTCGATCTTCGGCTTGTCGGCGTCCGGCACCGGATCGGGAGCCGCCGTCGGCCCGCCGCTGAGCTTACACACGGTCAGGGTGATGCGCCCGAGCATCTCCCAGCCACCCTTCGGCGACACGCGCAGCCGGATGCGGAAGGGATGCGACCGCAGCGACGCCGGGCTGCGGCTGCCCTGGACGCGCGAGCCGTAGCTCGCCAGGTCCGAGGCGATGTTGTTGACAGGAGCCGCGCCGGTGCAGGGGATGCCGCGGTAGGTGAACCGCTCGCTCTTCGTCCGGAAGCCGTTCCACGGGTTGGTGGCGGGCACCGTGAAGTTGGGTGTGCTCGCCGTCGTGTGGATCATCTGGATCAGGCTGAAGTCGCCTTCCAGGGGCCGGTTCGCGGGTGCCTGAGCCGAGCTCGGACCGACGAGGCCGAGGCTCAGGGCGCCGCCGGCCAGGACGGTGCCACCCACTGCTGCCAACCTCTTGCTCGTCCTCACGTGCACTCCTCATAGCCGACGGGAAGCGGAAAGCTAGCCTCACGCCGACATCGGCGCTAGCTGCGTCGCGCACCTGGCACCGCCTGTCCCCGCCGAGCGTTTGCAAGGACCCGTACCGCTCGATACTTTCAGCACATGCGCGCTCCGGCCAAAGTGATCCTCATCGCCTTCAGCGCTTCGGTGATCGGCCCGCCGATCGCCATCGCGTGCTCTCCGCAGGACTACATGAGCCCGGAGGAGTGGCAGGCGCTGTCGCCCGAGCAGCGGGCCGAGAACGACCTCTCCCACACGCACGACGCGGCCCCGCCCGCTGCGTCCGCCCCGGCTGGCCCGCCCGTGGCGGCGGCGCCGACGGTGGAGACGCCGGCACCGACGAAGGAGGCCGCGCCGCAGGTCACCGACGAAGCTCCGGCCGTGGTTCCGCGAGAGGCCGACGAGACCCGGTCGGAAGTGGCCGTGCCACCGGTGCGCAGCGAGCGACGGGCCGCCGCCAGCCCGCAGGCGCCTCAGCGCCGCGTCACCGTCCGCATGCCGGAGCGCACAGCGTCGGCCGAGCGGCCGAAGGGGTCTCCGGCGCAGCCGGGAACCGTCCCGGTCGCCCGAGCGCCGGTCTCGGCGCCCATCGCTCCGATCGCGGCACGCGAGACCGCCGTCGCACCAGACCGCCGGTCGGCGAGCCCCCGGGCCTCCGAACGGCGATCCGCCCGTCGTGCCGCCGCTGAGCGCCGACGTCCGCCGGCGCAGGCCGTCCCCGCCCCACGCAGCGATGCCGCCCAGGCGTTGGGAACCGAGGTTCCCGTCAAGGCGTCCCCCACTCTGGGCGGGGGACGCGATGAGGGAATCCGCTTCGAGTTGTGGGCCGTCCTCGCAGCCGTCGTGGCCGCGCTCGGCGCGCTCATCGCCCACGGCCGCAATCGGCCCGGCACTGCGGGGACCGTCACCGCGACCGGCCCGCAGGCACCCCTCGATCCGGTGGAGGCGGAGCTTCAGGAGATCATCGCCGGACAGCAGCTGCGGCCGGCCGATCGTGCCGAGGTCGCCGACCGCTCAGGCGCTCAGGAGGCGCGCGTCGCCGACGAATCTTCGACCGCCACGAACTCGGCGTAGCGGCTGACGAAGGTGTCGAGCACGCGCGTCGTCGCTCGCAGGGCGCCCACCTGCTCGTGCAGGACCTCCATGCCTCGGCCGGTCAACACATAGATCCTGCGGTCGGGGCCGTGCGCGGACGCCTGCCAGGCCGAGCGCACGAGCCTCTCGGACTCGAGGGCGCGCAGGATGCGGTACAGCCGCCCCGGGTCCTCACCGCCGAAGCCAAAGACCCGCAGTCGCTCCACCAGGTCATATCCGTGGGCGGGAGACTCGCGCAGCAGCAGGAGCACGCACGGCCGCAGGAAGTTGCGTGGCAGTGCCGGCTCAGTGGGCGTGGCCGACCCGATCCTCGAGACAGCGGCGCGCCTCGTCCGGCGAGGAGTGGCACCAGCAGCTCTCGTCGCACTCGCCGTGGCTCGAGCCCGTCAGGTCGGCGAAGTCCTCGGCGAAGGCACGTTTGCCCAGCTCCTCGCCGGCCGGCGTGAGCCGGTGGCCACCCTGGTGGCGCTCCAACCACCCGCGCGCATGGAAGACGTCGAGACAGGGCGACAGCTCCGGCTCGGGGATGGCGAGGAAGCGGGCGAGCTCTTCCGCCGGTGGAGCCTCGGTCAGCCCCTCCGCGGTCATCCAGTACAGGGCGGGAAGCACCTCGTCGCGGATGCGCAGAAGCTCGAGCTCATCCACGGCTCGCCTCGCGCTCGGCCAACGCGGCGATGGCCTGGACCGCGGGCGTGTCCGCGGCGAAGTCCAGAGGAGCGACACCGGCCCGCTCGGCGGCCGGCATGCGCTCGTCGAACGGGATGACCGCCGCCAGCGGTATGCCGTGACGCTCGGCGAAGGCCTCCACCGCCTCGCGTTCCTCGTCGTTGCGCACCTTGTTGGCGACGAGCTCGACGCGCAGCCCGAGATCGTGTCCCAGGACGGCCATCCGCCGGCCGGTCTCCAACGACTTGAAGTAGGGCTCGACGACGACCAGCACTCCGTCGGCGTGGCGAGCCGTCCCCCGCGAGAAGTGCTCCGGCGAGGCCTCGGTGTCGAGGATGCAGACGTCGCCCTCGTGCGTCGCGGCGAGCTCGATGACGCTGCGAACCGCGGCGTGGCGGGAGCACAGGCAGCCGGTGTTGGCATGCTGCGGATTGGCCATCACCAGGAGCCGCACGCCGTCGGGTCCGGTGACGGCATGGCTCGCCTCGAGCTCCTCGAGCGGGAGAGCCAGTACGGGACCCGTCGGCTTCCGATGTACGTGCTCGGGCTCGAGCGTGGGCAGGCTGTCCATGCGGTCCGCGGCGATGCCCAGCGTGAGCGCCAGGTTCGGGTTAGGGTCGCCGTCGATCGCGAGCACATCATGCCCGGAACGAGCCAGGATGCGGGCCATGGTGCCCGAGATCGAAGTCTTGCCGGAACCGCCTTTGCCTGCCACCGCCAGTCTCATGTGCGAAAGGCTACACAGTCTCCTGGGCCCAGTCACGCAGGATCTGACGCACGGCTTCGGCCGCCGCCGGGACCGCTCGCGTGACCGGCGGAGACAGGCCCTGTCCCACCGTCTCGGCGTCGACGGGCTGGCATCCGACCAGCAGGAGGCGCTCGGGCAGGACGCCCATGCCACGGGCCAGCGACAGCACCCGCGCGGGCGTCGCGAGGTGCATGTCCGGGATGCCGTCGTACTCGGCGACCTCGGGGCGCAGAACGAGGACGGTGCCGGGCGGCTCCCCGCGGTCGACGGCGTCGACGACCACCAGCCCGTCGCATCCGACCAGGAGCTCCTGCAGCAGGGCGATGCCGCCGATCCCGGTCTCGAGCAGCTCGACGTTCGGCGGCAGGTGACCGAGCCGGCTCGCGACCGCGGGCCCGAAGCCGTCGTCACTGCGCAGGACGTTGCCCACGCAGGCCACCAGCACCCGTCCGGCTCGACTCACCATAGAGTGGCCCCGTGGAGCTCCGCGACGACATCGAAGCGCCCGCCACAGCGTCCGCGAAGGCACTCTGAGCGCCCGTGCGCACGGGCAATCCGATCGAGGTCCTCACCGAGCGGGTCCGCCGGCACCCGCCGGAGCGCTACCCGATCCAGCATGCGACCGCGCAGTTCCACCTCGGCCAGGCGCTCGCCGAGGCGGAGCGCTTCGACGAGGCGTCGGCGGCCCTGCGCGCGTCCGCCGGTGTGTTCGCCCGGGCCGGACTCGCCCTCGAGGGCGCGAAGGCGACGAATCAGCTCGGCGCCGTCCTGCGGCTGGCCGGCGATCCGCAGGCGGCCATCGCCCTCCTGCGCGCCGCCGCCGAGACCTTCGCCGGCGCCGGCGAAGGAGTCGACGAGGGTGCGGCGCGCTTCAACCTCGGGATGGCGCTGCGCGAGGCGGACGCCCCCGATGCCCACCTGTCCTTCAGCCGCGCACGTGATCGCTGGGAGCACGCCGGCCACCTCGAGACCGCTTCGGCGGCGGCGCGCGAGGCCGGGACGGAGAGCTGGGCGGCGAGCCGGCCGGACCAGGCGATCGCCGAGCTGAGCGACGCGATCGCCCTCGCGAGGACGGCGGGCGCAGCGACCGCCGAGGGAGCCGCCGCCAACGTCCTCGGCCTCGTCCTGCTCGACGCCGGCCGTCCGGTGGAGGCTCGAGGCACGCTCGCCGAAGCGGTGGCCGCCCACCCCCGCGGCGTCAGGCCCGCCGATCACTCCATGGCGCAGGCCAACCTCGCGCTGGCCCACGAGCAGGCGGGCGACGCGACGCGCGCCCGCGTCGCCGCCCGGCAGGCGCTCGCCGTGACCGACGTTCCCGCCCCGGTTCGCGAGCAGGCGGCGGCCGTGCTGGAGCGGCTCGGCGACCCGGCCGGAGACCTTCCGCGTCTCCTCGGCGGCGAGCCCATCGAGCGCTGGCCCGCGCTGGTGCGAGCCGAGCAGACCCGCCTGGCCGAGACTGAGCCGGCGCTGCGACGCGCGGAGGCGGCAGCCTGGCTCGCGCACCAGCTCGCGCACCCGGAGCGGGGCGAGGAGCTCGCCGCCACCTGGCTGGGCGCGCTGCTGGAACAGCCGCCGGAGTCGCTGGAATCGCTCGTCGCCGACCTCCTCACCGCACTCGAAGCACCAGCGCCCGCGGATGCCGACCGCCTGCGGCGCGAGTTCGAGCGGGGCATGGCCCGTTTCCACCCTCCGCAGATGCTGCGGCTGCGCGACACCTTCGCGCGCCTGGCCGCCGAGCGCGGACTCCCGGAATGGAGCTGAGCGCGGACCTGGAGGAGGGCGCAGTCGCCGGCGCCCTGCCGGACCGGGCCCTGCGCTGCTTTCCGGCCGTCGTGTCGACGGAAGCCGTCGCGCTGGACTGGGTGCGTGACGACGCACCATCAGGTGGCGTCGTGGTGGCGGGCTATCAAATCTCGCCTCGCGGCCGCGCCGGCTGGCCGTGGACGCTTCAAGCCGATCGAGGGGTCGCGTTCTCGCTCGTCCTGCGCGTCCGGCTGCCGATGGCTCGGGAGGGCTGGCTGTACACGGTCGCCACCTGCGGCCTCGCCGACATGGCGGGCCCGGGCGCCGAGATCTCCTGGCCCGACGAGGTCCACCGCGACGGCCGGAGGATCGCCGCGGTGGGCATCCAGGCCGATCTCTCCCCCCGGCAGCACTGGGCGGTGCTGACCATGCTGCTGGCCGACGCGGAACCGCCGCGCGCTCCCGCCATCGCGGCCGCGGTGAGCGCGATCGAGGCCCGGCTCGCCGCGGAGCCGGAGGCGGTGATCAGCGACCACCGCGAACGCTGCCGGACGCTCGGCGTGCGGCTGCGTGCGCGCATGCTGCCCGACGGCGAGGTCTCCGGGCTCGCCGTCGGGACGCTGCGCGACGGCGCCCTGCTGATCGAGACGGCGGAGCAGCGCCGCATGGCCATCCTCCCCCAGGGGCTCGCCGAGTGGCATGAGGAGGGCTGACTCAGGGGCGCAGGACGAGCAGCTCATCGCGGACGAGGTCGAGGGCGGTCTCGAGTCCCGACCGGGCGAGCGGCGACAGATGCACTCCGAGTGACGTGTCCGCCGGCTCCACCTCGATCGCGATCGTCCGGTCGGGCAGGGACCCGAGCGCCCAGGCGACCTCGATGACCAGGTCGATCGTCACGTAGCCGGTGACCGCGTCACCCACCGCCGCCTGCGCCTCCTCGGGAGTGATCGCCGGAGTCCCGACGACGCGCCGCTGCACAGAGCCCGGCGACCGTCCGCGGGCGGTGGCTCCGATCAGGACCAACGCCTCCGGCTGCAGCTCATGCAGCCGCTGGGCGACCGCCACCGCCCCGTAGTGCAGGTCCTCGACCAGGACGCCCGGCCCGAGGTCCTCGTTCACCAGCCGGCCGGCCGCGACACGCCCGAGGTCGAGGTCGCCCTGCCACAGCTCTGCGACCCCGCCGACGAAGATGGTCACCACCTCCGGCTCGGCCTCAGTCGGCCCCGCAGGAGCAGGTGTTGACGTGTCGCTCCACGGTCGCGACGCCGGTGTGCACGTGCGTGGTGCAGGGCATGCAGGGATCGAAGGAGCGCACCGCGCGGAGCATGTCGATCGACGTGAAGCGTTGCGGGTCGGAGACGTCCTCGATGATCGGCGTGTTGACGATCGCCTCCTCGTAGGCCCCGGGCTGGTCCCACGGATCGCGAGGCGCCGCGTTGATCGTCGAGGGAGTGCAGATCTGGTAGTTCGTGATCTTGCCCTTGTCCATCACCAGGTGATGGGTGAGCCACCCCCGCCCGGCGCCCCAGAAGCCGACGCCGATGCGCTCGTCCTTGGGGATGTGGCGGTCGAGCTCGTGTGGCGGGACGGCCGCGACCTTCGTCTCGCCCTTGCGCATCAGGTCGTAGGCCTCCATCAGGTTGGCGTAGCCGACGAGCTGGGAGAACACGTAGTGGTAGGCCCGGCCGCGGTTGCGCTCGAAGGCGTTCCAGACCTCCGGCACGTGCCACTCCACCTCGACCTCCGGGGTCAGCCCCTTCGGGATGCGCAGCTTCAGCGAGTGGCCGGTCGCCTCGATGAAGTCGTTCTTCGGCATCTTCTGGGCCATCGCGGTGGTGAACAGACGCACGTAGGCGCCCGCCTCCACCACGTGACGATCCCAGCGCGGCGTGCAGGCCCAGGTGTACTTGTCCTTCCACGCGCGCTCCTGCGGCTTGGGCAGGGTCTTCTTGTTCCAAGGGTGGTAGGGGCTCAGCGGATTGCCCAGCGGGTCGGTCGGGAAGTGGTCGCCGGACCACTCCTCGTAGTAAGAGTGCTCGACGAACTCCTCGAAGCCCATGTTGATCTGGCTCAGCTTGGTGGTCACCAGCTTTCCGTCGAGGATCACGCCCGGCGTCGACCAGCGCCGTTCGCCCCAGGCGTCACAGTCCTCGAAGCGGGCGTTGTAGGCGTTGGGGTCGTCCCAGAAGCCGGTGTCGACGAAGTTCATCGGGCGGGCGCCGACCTGCTTGAAGCGCTCGTCGCACTCGTAGAAGAACTCCGGGATGTCGTTCCAGACGGCGAGCATCCGCTGGGCGTAGTCGAAAATCTTCCCCAGCCGCGAGTGATACTCGTTGAGCACCTGCAGGCTGATGGTGGTCGAGACGCCGCCCGGCACGATCGTCTGCGGATGGGGGTACTTGCCGTGCAGCAGCACGAACATCTCGCGCGACAGCCGCGTGAAGTCGAGACCCTCCCGGTAGAGGGAGCCGGTCAGCGGGTTCAGCGCCTTCATCAGGTCGGCCATGGTGCGGAAGCCGTGATGCTCCTCCCCCGGGCAGCGCCACTTCTCCGCCTTCGGCCACAGCTCCGGGTTGACGGCCTTGACCACCGCCTCGCAGTAGTCGGGTCCCGCCAGCAGGTACAGGTGCAACGGGTTGTCGTAGCCCATCTCGGCCGCCTCGCCGAGGTTGCGCACCACGGTGCCCATCGGGGGCGGCTCGAGGCCCATCGCCATCTCGATGGCGTACGCCGCAGCATGGGAGTGAACCCCGCCGCAGACGCCGCATGCGCGCGAGGACACGAAGATGGCGTCGCGCGGGTCGCGACCCATGAGGATCACCTCGTAGCCGCGGAACAACGTCGCCTGGGAGCGGGCGTCGAGGTAGCGGCCATTGTCGAGGTCGGCGGTCACGTTGACGGCGAGCGCGCCGGCCACGCGCGTGACCGGATCCATGTTCAGGTCCTTGATGTGGCCGTTGGCGGCTACCAGGCGCTGGATGTCAGCCTCGCGCTCGGCGTCGGTCTGGCCGGCGTTCGGCTTCGAGACGCTGACCGAGTACGGATCGGGGATGCCGCCGCGCAGCGTCGCGCGGCCGCCGGCGTCGAAGTCGATCGGAAGGTTCTTGAAGCACATGTCAGGCGTCCTCGCCGCCGGGGAGCTCACGCTCGGTCGCAGGGTCCTGCTCGAGCGTCCACTCGGGCTGCTTGCCGAACTCGTCGCCGCGGACCTTGCCGCGGTCACCGGAGCGGCGGATGACGTCGTAGATGCGGTGGCCGGCGTCGCGCACCGGTCCCGGCGCCGTCTTCTCTCGCGCCCAGGCGCTCGGCACCTCGCCGTGCAGATCCCAGCGCACCTCGCGGTTGAGGTGCGCGTTGGAGTACTCGCGCAGCGGCCGCATCACGCGGCCGACGGCGCGCGACGTGGTGCTCGAGACCTTGCCGCCCGGCGGGGCCTTGTAGAAGGGCGTGAACTTGTCCGGAAAGCCCGGCATGGTGCAGCCGATGCAGGCGCCGCCGGAGTTCATGCAGCCGCCGACGTGGCGGATGGCTCCCCGGGAGGCGATGTTGCAGTTGACGACCGGGCCCCAGCAGCCGATCTCGACCAGGCACTCGTGGTCGCCGAAGTCGCGCGCGAAGGACCCCTCCTCGTAGTAGGCGCCGCGCACGCAGTGTCGGTGCACCGTCTCGCCGAAGAGCCAGGCCGGACGGCCGAGCTCGTCGAACTCGGGCAGCGGGCCGAAGCCCTGCAGGAAGTAGAGGATCGCCGCCACGGTCTCCATGAAGTTGTCGCCGACCGGCGCGCAGCCCGGGACGTTGACCACCGGGACGCCGAACGTCGAGCGGTAGTCCTTGCCGAGGAAGTCCATCAGGCTCATGGCCCCGGTCGGATTCCCCTCGGCGGCGGGAATCCCGCCCCATGTCGCGCACGTGCCGATCGCGATCGACGCCGCAGCTCCGGGCGCCAGGCGCGCCACCCACTCGTCGGTCGTCACGGGGCGCAGGGCGCCTCCCTCGCCCCAGGGCTCCTCTCCCTGGGCGACCCAGTAGCCGCCGGTCTCGATCGCCCTCGTCGCCTCGGTGATCGAGCCCTCGACGACGATCACGTAGGGACCGTCGAGTTGGCCGGTGAGCGCCATCTCGTGAGCACGGATGTACTGCGGCCCCGACTCGAGCAGCACCGCGGGATGGTGCAGCACGACGCGCGGCAGTCCGGGATGGGCGTTGAGCAGAAGGCTCTCGATCGACGGCGTCTCCGCTCCGATTACCGAGACGGTGCAGCCGTCGCAGCTCATGCCCGCCAGCCAGAACACGTGGACCTTCTCGAGCGGGCCCATCCGCGAGATCTCACCGCCCTGCGCGTGGGGCGCCAGGAACTCCTCGGTGGTCACGCGCGCCGGCGACCCGAAGTCACCGAGTTGCGGATCGTCGCCGTGCAGCCCCTCGACGTCGCCCAGCACATCGAGCAACCGCTGGGCCGGCGTCTTGGTCGAGCCTGGTGCTGGCAAAGCCCCTCCCCTTGCTTCCCATCCGGGTGCGCTGGGTGTAGCTTACACTTAGTGCCGAATGACGCTAACTATTCGAGGAGGGAGGGAAACGGCGTGGCCAGCAACTGGGTGATCGGTTGGACCGCGGGCGCCGGAGTGGTCGCCATCGCCGCTGGCCTGCTGCTCGAGATCACGGCGCGAGCCGAGCGGATCTCCGCGCAGGCCCGCGAGATAACGGTCGGGCTCGAGCGCTCACGCGACAACACCGCGCCGTTGTTCGGGCTCAGGGACACGGCGTCGACGCTCGCCGACGTCACCGACGGGCTGCGCGCCGCACGCGGAAACGGATCGTGACTCCAGCGTCGTCGCTGACCTGGGCCGGACTGGTCGCCGGAGTCGGCGTGCTCGGCTTCGTCGGCGCCCTACTCAGCCGCACGCTCACCCCGGCCCTGGAGATCCGGCGCTACGGCGAAGACGTGGTCGCCGCCATCGATGCCATCGCGGCCAACACGAACGCCGGTGCCGAGTTGCTGCGAACCCGCGATCTGGCGCTGACGGTACCCGCGCTGGCGCGGCGACTGACCGGGGAGGAGCTTTGAGCGGCGGGCCGAGACTCGCCGCCCGCGATGAACGGGCCTGGTGGATCAGCCTGGGCGCCGGTCTCGTGGTGGCGCTGGTGGTGTGGGGCCTGCTCGAGCGCCTTCGCCGGGCCGTGCTCGGAGTGGACCGCGACGTCGAGGATCTGTGGACGGCCGGAAAGCAGGTCGCCCAGCAGACCCAGGCCGCGCACCAGTTGTCAATCGTGCGGGCGCGCGGCGTCGAGCTTGCGGCCGAGGCCGCTCGGCATGAACCGCGATCGGAAGAGGCCTGATGAGAAAGATCCTGATCGCCCTGACGCTGGGCGAGGTCGTCGCCCTGGTGGCCGTCCTCGCGGGTTACCTGCTCGCGATCGCGACGACACTGCGACGGGTGTCCAAGCTGCTGGGCCGGGTGACCTTCGGCGTCCGGGCGATCGAGACGCAGACGGCGCCGATCGGGCCCGCGCTGCGCGACATCAACGGGGCGCTCGGCGAGGTGGCCGGCTCCCTCACGGCGGCCGCGAACGCCGGCGCTCGAGCGGACTGAGGCGACGACCGTGTGCCTGGGCATTCCCGGTCAGCTCGTGGAGTGGGTCGACGAGGACAACCACATCGCCAAGGCCGCCGTCTCGGGAGTGCGGCGGAACGTCAGCGTCGCCCTGCTCTCCGACGGACCGGATGAGGTCGGTCTCGGCGACTGGGTGCTGATCCACGTCGGCTTCGCCATGTCGCGCGTGGACGAGGAGGAGGCCCGCTCGACGCTCGCCTTCCTGTCGCAGCTCGGGGCACCGTTCGACGAGGAGATGGCCGACCTGCGCAGCAGCGAGATCGAGTGATGACCGCCGCCTTCAGCGCCTCGCGGCGCCTTGCGGCGCGCGAGCGGGTGCTCGACGCCTTCCTCGCCGCCGAGCACGAGCGGCTAGCCGGCGCCTGCCTCGACATGGCGCGGGCGTTCCAGCGCGGTGGCCTGCTGATCCCGTTCGGGACCGGCGCCGCCGCCAGCGATGCCGCCCACGTGGTCGTCGAGTTCATGCATCCGGTGATCGTCGGCAAGCGGGCGCTGCCGGCGGTCACCTCCACCGGCGAACCGGACGGACGCTGCTTCCTGCGCACGATCGGCCGCGCCGGCGACATCGCCCTGGGGATCTCCCAACGGGCGCCCGATCCCGGCGTCGAGGCCTTCCTGGAGCAGGGCACACGAGCCGGCCTGCTCACCATCGCGCTGACCGCGGGCGTCCGAGCCGACGCCGATCACGCCTTCGCCGTGCCCACCGACGATCCGGGCATCGCCCAGGAGGTGCAGGAGACGGCCTATCACGTGCTGTGGGAGCTGGTTCACGTGTTCTTCGAGCATCCCGGCCTGCTCGAGGAGAGCTGCATCACCTGTGGAGACGTCGCGGTGACCGCTCGGGTGGTGGAAGTCAACGGCAGCACCGCCACCGTCGAGCTCGGAAGGACTCGCGAGTCGGTCGCCGTCGACCTGCTCGACGAGGTGAGACCGGGCGAGCTCGTGCTCTGCCACGCGGGTGTGGCGCTGGAACGAGTCGAGGAGCCCGTCGCCCCCCGGCCCACGACGCCGACGCCGACGCCGCCGGGCGTCGACGAGGATCCGAGCGGATTCCTCTATCCCTTCCTCGGCTCGCGCGAGCCGGCCGTGGCCGATGTCCTCGCCGATGTCGCCGCGTCCACCCTGCGCAAGGGAGCCGACACGGTCGCCCTGCGCCGCGCGATCGACTTGGAAGCAGTCGGCGCCTGCGCCTACGCGCTGCGCGACGCCTTCCAAGCCGGCGGCCGGCTGGTCACCTTCGGCAACGGCGGCTCGGCCACCGACGCCCAGGACGCCGCCTCCGACGCGCTCGAAGCGGGCTGGCCGGCGCTGTCTCTGGCCGGCGACAGCGCGACGATCACCGCCGTCGGCAACGACGTCGGCTTCGAGAACGTCTTCGCCCGCCAGCTCATCGCACTGGGGCGCCCGGGCGACGTGGCGCTCGCGTTCTCCACCAGCGGCTCCTCGCCGAGCGTGATCGCGGCGCTCGAGGAGGCGCACCGCCGCGGCATGCTGACCTGCGCGCTCACCGGCTACGCCGGCGGCCGGCTGGCGGAGCTGCCCTGGCTCGACCATCTGCTGTCGGTGCCCGGCGACTACGTGCCGCGGCTGCAGGAGGCGCACGCCACGATCTGGCATCTGATGCTCGAGGAGGCCGGAACGCGGTGAGATACGTCGACGAGTACCGCTCGGGAGAGACGGCGAGCCGGCTGGCGGCAGAGGTCGCAGGACTGGTCGAGCCCGGCCGCTCCTACAAGTTCATGGAGGTCTGCGGCGGCCACACGCACACCATCTACAAGCACGGAATCGAGGATCTGCTGCCTCCCGAGATCGAGCTCGTGCACGGGCCCGGCTGCCCGGTGTGCGTGATCCCGATGGGCCGGCAGGACGACGCGATCGCCATCGCTGAGCGCCCCGAGGTGATCTTCACCACCTTCGGCGACATGATGCGCGTGCCGTCCACGCGGGGGTCGCTGCTCGATGCCAAGGCGCGCGGTGCCGACGTGCGGATGGTCTACTCGCCGCTCGACGCGCTGAAGGTGGCTCGTGAGAACCCGGGACGCGAGGTCGTCTTCTTCGCCATCGGCTTCGAGACCACGGCGCCGTCGACTGCCGTCACGGTGCTTCGGGCTCGCGCGGAGGGAATCCGGAACTTCTCGCTGTTCACCAATCACGTGACGATCATCCCCGCGCTGCGCGCGATCCTCGACTCGCCGGATCTGAGGCTGGACGGCTTCATCGGACCGGGACACGTTTCGACGGTCATCGGCGTCCGCCCGTACCGCTTCATCTGCCGGGACTACGGCCGCCCGGTCGTGGTCTCCGGTTTCGAGCCGCTCGACATCCTCCAGGGCGTCTACATGATCCTGCGTCAGCTGGCAGAGGGCCGCTGCGAGGTCGAGAACCAGTACGCGCGCGTCGTGCGCGAGGCCGGCAACCCGGCCGCCCTGCGCGCGCTGGCCGAGACGATGGAGCTGAGGACGACCTTCGAGTGGCGCGGGCTCGGCTTCATCCCCCACAGCGCGCTGAAGCTCCGCGACGAGTTCGCCGCCTGGGATGCCGAGGTTCGCTTCGCCGTTCCCGGCGTGCGCGTCGCCGATCCGAAGGCGTGCCAGTGCGGCGAGGTGCTCAAGGGCGTCATCAAGCCGTGGGAGTGCAAGGTGTTCGGGACCGCCTGCACCCCCGAGCGACCGATCGGCACGTGCATGGTCTCCAGCGAGGGCGCCTGCGCCGCCTACTACAACTACGGGCGCCTGGGCCGGCGCCGCGGGCGTGAAGCCGCCGCGGCGCGAGCATGACGCGTACCGAGGAAGACGTCCTCGCCGCCATCGAGCGCCGGCGGCGGCGCGCGCCGTACAAGCTCCTCGAGAGCCACATCACCCTCTCCCACGGCGCCGGCGGAAAGGCGTCGCGGGCGCTGACCGAAGCGGTCTTCCTGCGCGAGCTCGACAACCCCCTGCTCGCGCCGCTGTCCGACCACGCGTTGCTCGACCTCGCCGCCGGCGGCCGGGCGGCCTTCTCCACCGACGCCTTCGTGGTTCTCCCCATCTTCTTTCCCGGCGGCGACATCGGCGAGCTGGCGATCAACGGGACGGTGAACGACCTGGCGGTGGCGGGAGCGCGGCCCCGCTGGCTGTCGGCCAGCTTCATCCTCGAGGAGGGGCTGCCGATCGCCGATCTGCAGCGGGTGGTCGCTTCGATGGCGCGCGCGGCGGCCGCCGCCGGAGTCGTGGTGGCCACCGGCGACACCAAGGTGGTCGAGCGCGGCAAGGCCGACGGCCTCTACGTCACCACCGCGGGAATCGGTTTGATCGAGCACCGTCACGAGCTGTCTCCGGAGCAGATCCGGCCCGGCGACCGCGTCATCGTCTCGGGAACCATCGGCGATCACGGCATGGCGATCATGGTGGCTCGCGGCGGCCTGGAGCTCGAGGCCGACCTCGAGTCCGACACCGCGCCGCTGCACGAGCTCGTCGCGGGGCTGCTGGCCGCCGCGCCCGGAGTCCGGTGCATGCGGGACGCCACCCGCGGCGGAGTAGCCACCGTCCTCTGCGAGCTCGCTCTGTCCGCGGAGCTCGCGTTCGGGATCGACGAGCTGTCGCTGCCGGTGCGTCCGGAGGTCGCCGGAGCCTGCGAGATCCTCGGCATCGACCCCCTCTACGTCGCCAACGAGGGCAAGCTGGTGGCGGTGGTGGCTCCCGAGGACGAGGCAGCGGCGCTCGCCGCGCTGCAATCCCACCCGCTCGGCACATCCGCTGCCACTATCGGCGAGGTGCGCGCAGACCCGCCCGGCATGGTGGTGCTCGAGACCGCCTTCGGCGGCACCCGTGTGGTCGACATGCTCGCCGGTGACCCCCTCCCACGCATCTGCTGAGCCGCCGCTGCACCACCGCGAGGGCGGCGTGACGCGCGTACGCGCGCGGGTGACCGGCGTGGTGCAGGGAGTCGGGTTCCGTCCCTACGTCCATCGCCTGGCTCGTGATCACGGCCTCTCCGGCTGGGTGCGCAACGACTCCGAAGGCGTGCTGCTCGAGCTTCAGGGGGCTCCGGACGCCGTCGAGGGGTTCCTGGCCCGGCTGCCGCATCAGTCGCCCCCGATGGCGCGCGTGGCCGACGTCGAGGTGCAGACGGTCCCCGCGGGCGACGGGACCTCCTTCGAGATCCTCCACAGTGTCTCGGGGGCCGAGCCGCTCGCGCTGGTGGCGCCCGACGCCGCCACGTGCGACGACTGCCTCGCCGAGCTCTTCGATCCCGGCGACCGCCGCTTCCGGTACCCGTTCATCAACTGCACCAACTGCGGACCACGCTTCTCGATCATCCGCGGCATCCCGTACGACCGGCCGCTGACCACGATGAGCGGCTTCCGGATGTGCACTTCCTGCCAGGCCGAGTACGACGATCCGGGCGACCGCCGCTTCCACGCCCAGGCCAATGCCTGCTGGGAGTGCGGGCCGACTGCTCGCCTCCTCGACACCACCTCGGGGGAGCATCGCATCGATCGCGGTGCAGATGCCGTCGCGGCAGCCGGGCGAGCGCTTCTGGACGGTGACATCGTGGCGGTGAAGGGCATCGGCGGATACCACCTCGTCTGCCGGGCCGACTCCGAGGAGGCCGTCGCCACACTGCGCTCGCGCAAGCGGCGCGACGACAAGCCGCTCGCCGTCATGGCGCCCGATCTCGACGTTGCCCTGACCCTGATCGAGCTCTCCCGGGAGGCCGAGGAGCTGCTGTGCGCGAGCGAGCGCCCGATCGTGATCGCGCCGCGCCGGCCCTCGGCGCCGATCGCGGTCGGCGTGGCACCGTGGACGCGGGAGCTGGGCGTGCTGCTCCCCTACTCGCCGCTGCATCATCTGCTGCTCGCCGCGACCGCCATGCCGCTGGTGATGACCAGCGGCAACCCGTCCGACGAGCCGATCGCCCACGAGGACGCCGACGCGGTGCGGCGATTGGGCGCGATCGCCGATCGCGTGCTCGCTCACGACCGCCCCATCCACGTCCCCGGCGACGACTCCGTGCTTCGCGCCATGCCCGCCGGTCGCCACCCAGTTCTCATCCGCCGATCACGCGGCTATGTGCCGGATGCGCTGCGCCTTCCGGTCGCCGCGCAAGTGCCGATCCTCGCCTGCGGAGGCGACGTCAAGAGCACCTTCTGCGTCGCCAAGGGCGGTCGGGCCTGGGTCGGTCCGCACATCGGCGACCTGTCGGAGCTCAAGACGCTTCGTTCGTACACCGAGGGCATCGCACACTTCGAGCGCCTCTTCGCGGTCACGCCGCAGATCGTCGCGCACGACTCCCATCCCGACTTTCGCTCGACTGCGTACGCCGCGCAGCGCACCGGCGTCGCGACGATGGCGATCCAACACCATCACGCCCACCTCGCCGCCTGTCTCGCGGAGCACGACGAGGCTGGTCCGGCGGTGGCCGCGATCTACGACGGCAGCGGCCACGGGCTCGACGGCACCGTCTGGGGCGGGGAGCTGCTGGTGGGAGGATTGCGCGACTTCCGGCGCGCCGGGCACCTCCGGACGGTGCGCATGCCGGGCGGCGAGCGCGCGGTCCGGCAGCCGTGGCGCATGGCCTGCTCCTGGCTGGTGGAGAGCTTGGACACCGATCCCGAAATTCCGGCGCCACTGGCCCGCGCCGTGGATGAGCGGCACTGGAGGGCGGCGGTCCAACTCTCGCGCACGGGCCTCGCATCTCCGTTGACCTCGAGCGTGGGACGTCTGTTCGACGCGGTCGCCGCGCTGTGCGGCGTGCGCGCGGAGGTGCGCTACGAGGGCCAGGCGGCGATCGAGCTCGAAGCCGTCTGCGACGAGGAAGAGCGCTCGGCCTACCCTCTGGCCGTCTGCACGGGAGCCGACCACTCGATTCTTCTGGACCCTCGCGCCACCGTGCGGGCGGTGATCGCCGATGTCGCCGCCGGCACTCCCGCCGGCCTCGTCGCCGCGCGCTTTCACGTGGCGGTCGCTCAGGCGACCGCCACCGCGCTCGAGCACCTCGCCGATCGCCTCGGGATCCGTACCGTCGTGTTGTCGGGCGGCGTCTTCGCGAATCGGCGCCTGCTCGGAGAGTCGACGGAGCGGCTGGAGGCGGCCGGCCTCAGGGTCCTCGTACCGCGTCGCCTGCCGCCCAACGACGGGGGCCTCGCCTACGGCCAGGCTGCGATCGCGGCGGCGCTCGGCGCCGATCACGCCATCCGGGCAGGCGTCTGATCGCTCGGCGGACCGCTCAGACGGGAAGCGCGAGCTGGGGCGAATCAGACACCGGGGCGTCTCCCGGCTCGCCGGCGGCGTCGAAGGCGGCCATCCGCACGCCGAGCAGGCGGACCGGCCGCGCCGGCGCATAGGCCCTCAGCAGCTCGACCGCCACGCGGGTGAGCGTGTCGGCGTCGCCGACCGGCTCGGGCAGGGTGCGCGCGCGGGTGACCGTCGTCCAGTCGTCGAGGCGGACCTTGATCGCCACCGTGCGCCCTCGCGCGGAGCGGCGCTCGAGGCTGCCGGCCAGCCGCGCGCACAGCCGGCCCAGCGCGGCCTCGAGCTCTCCGGAGTCGACGACGTCGCTATCGAACGTCGTCTCGCTCGAACGCGACTTGGCCGGTCCCGACTCCGCCGACACCGCCGATGAGTCGCGGAAGTGGGCCCGGGCCAGCAGATAGGCCCCCTGTCGCTCCCCGAAGCGGCGGGCGAGCTCCTCTCCCGCGGCGGACTGGAGCTGCCCGATGGTCTCGATCCCCAGCGCCCGCAGGCGCTCGACCGTCTTGGGCCCGATGCCGGGGATGAGTTTGGGCGAGGCGCCGGCCAGGCGCTCGCAGGCCTGCTCGCGCGACAGCACGACGAAGCCTCGCGGCTTGTCGAGGTCGCTGGAGACCTTGGCCACGAGCCGGTTGGGACCGACGCCGACCGACACCACGATGCCGGTGACCTCCTCGATCTCGGCCACCAGCGCCCGCAGCGCCGACAGCGGGCGCTCGAGCGCCGTCACGTCGGCATAGCCCTCGTCGAGGCCGATGACCTGCAGCAGCGGAAGCCGCTCGCGGGCCAGCGACCACACCTCCGAGGACTTAGCGCGATAGCACGGGAAGTCGGGCGGCAGGAACACCGCGTCGGGGCACAGGCGGCGAGCGCGCGAGGCGGGGCTGGCGGAGCCGACGCCAAAGCGGCGCGCCTCGTAGCTCGCGGTGGTCACCACGGCGCGCGGGCCGCTGCCGGCGACCACCACCGGCAGACCTCTCAGGTCGGGCCGGCGCAGCAGCTCGACCGACACGTAGAAGGCGTCGCAGTCGAGATGGGCGATGACGCGACGGCCGTTCGACATGCGCGCCTATGAGGCTACGCCCGCCGGCGGCGGCCCCGGACGCGTATCGCCTGCGGGCGGTCTCCCGCAGGCGCTGAGGAGGCCCGGATCCGCTCAGGCGGCTTCCAGCTGGGCCGGCAGCGCGGTGCGCAGGCGGGCCATCCCGAGCCGGATGCGGCTCTTGGCGGTGCCGAGCGGCACCTGCGACTGGCGAGCGATCTCGTCGGCGGTGAGGCCGCCCCAGTAGGCGAGCACGAGCGCCTCGCGCTGCGGCCCGGGAAGCTGACGGAGCTCGTCGCGGACGGCGCGGCGGGCGGCGTCGCGCTCGGTGGCCTCGGCCGGACGCTCGTCGGCGCGCGGCTCGTCGTACGTGACGGCGACCTTGAGGCGGTCGCCGGCGCGGCCGGCGGCCTGGCCCTCACGCCACACGTCGACGGCGCGAGAGCGGGCCATCACGCGCAGGTAGGAACCGACGTCACCACGGCGGGAGTCGAACTTGCTCGGCTGCCGCCAGACGCGCAGGAAGACGTCCTGGACGACGTCCTGCGCCTGGGCGGCATTCCCGAGCACGCGGAACGCGGCCGTGTAGACGCTGCGGTGGTGCTCCTCGTAGACGCGCTGGTACTGGGCGGGGTCGCTGAGATCAAGCGACATGGCAGTCCTTTCGGTGGCAAGAGCACCGTTTGTCTGTTGAACCCTTGTGCTCAACATTATACGCGCTGTTGAAGGTCGTCAAACATCCGTTGTCATCGTCACACTGGGTCCTGTGCCTCCAACCGCTGATCTCGCGCCGCGGCGCCGTTCCTGATGCCGCGCTGGGTTCTGGTGCTGACCGCCGCGCTGGTCATCGCGGCCGCCGCGGTCGCCCTCTCGCTGCTCGTCGCGACGCGCGATCCCTCCCGCGTGGGCGTCGCCGAGGGCCCCGGCGAGGCGCTCACCGACCAGTGCGCCTCGCACTCGGCGCCGCCCGAAGGCTTCGAGTACTCGTCGCAGCCCCCCACGTCCGGACCGCACGAGCCACGCCTGCCGGCCGGCGACGAGCGGCGGCTCGGTGGCGACGAGCTGCTTCACGCGCTCGAGCTGGGCAACGTGGCCTTCGCCTACGATGCGCGCCGCCCGCCGCCCGAGCTGGTCGCCCTGCGCGACGACCTCGCCGGGGACTTCGACGTCGAGCTCGCCGCCGCCGGCCAGGCGGTCCTGCTCGTCCGCCACCCGGCCGCCGACGGGGTCAGCGCCCTGGCCTGGAACCGCCGTCTGGTCACCGCGGACCCCGCCGACCCGGCGCTGCGGGAGTTCGCCGAGTACTGGCTCGGACGCGGTGCCGCCGACGGCGAAGACGCCTGCCGCGGCGCCGGCTGACACCATTGCCGGCCATGTCAGGCCTCGTCGCGCCCCTTCGGCTGGCGCTCGCACAGATCAACTCCCACGTCGGCGACCTCGAGGGCAACTCCGAGCGCATCCGCGAGCAGATCGATGTGGCGCGCGACGCGGGCGCCGAGATCGTGCTCTTCCCGGAGCTGTGCCTGACCGGCTATCCCCCGGAGGACCTCCTGCTGCGCGAGCACTTCCTGCAGGCGACCACCGAGGCGCTCGCGTCGCTGGCGGCGGATACCGCCGGCATCATCGCCCTGGTCGGCTATCCCGAGCGCTCCGCCGACGTCTACAACTCGCTGGCCGTCCTCGTCGATGGCGAGGTCCACACCATCTACCGCAAGACGCGGCTGCCCAACTACGGCGTCTTCGACGAGCGGCGCTACTTCCAGGAGGGCGAGGGCGGCGCGGTCCTCGACGTCGGCGACGCCCGCATCGGCCTGACCATCTGCGAGGACATGTGGGCTCCCGGGCCGCCGGCCTCCGACGAGGCGCTCGCCGGGGCGTCGCTCATCCTCAACGCCTCCGCCTCCCCATACCACGCCGGCAAGGGCATCCAGCGGGAGCGGATGATCTCCCAGCGCGCCCGCGACAACCTGTGCGCGGTCGCCTTCTGCAACCTGGTCGGCGGCCAGGACGAGCTGATCTTCGACGGCCACTCCTTCGTGGTCGACCACGAAGGTCGCGTCCTGGCACGGGCTCCCCAGTTCGAGGAGTCGCTGCTGATGGTGACCATCGACCTGCAGGCGGGCATCAGCGCGCGCCTGCGCGACCCCCGCCTGCGGCCGCCGGTGCGCGCCGCGCTGCCCGACGTGCGCCAGCTCGCGACGCTCGAGCGCACGGACCCTCCCACGTCCGAGACGCTCGGGGGCGAGCTGGCCGCGGTGCTCGAGCCGGATGCCGAGGTCTACGGGGCGCTGGTCCTCGGGCTACGCGACTACGTCGGCAAGAACGGCTTCAAGCACGTGGTGCTCGGGCTGTCGGGCGGCATCGACTCGACGCTGGTGGCGCTGATCGCCGTCGACGCGATCGGCGCCGATCGCGTCACCACGGTGATCATGCCCTCCCCCTACTCGTCTCATGGCACGCAGCAGGACGCCCGCGACCTGGCCGCCAACCTGGGGGTCCAGTGCCTCGAGCTGCCGATCGGACCGGCGATGCGCGTCTACGACGAGATGCTCGCCGACGTCTTCGCCGGCACCGAGAGCGACCTTACCGAGGAGAACCTGCAGGCGCGGATCCGCGGCAACCTCCTGATGGCGCTGTCGAACAAGTTCGGCTGGCTCGTCCTCACCACCGGCAACAAGTCGGAGGTGTCCGTCGGCTACTCCACGCTCTACGGCGATTCGGCCGGCGGCTTCGCGGTGATCAAGGACGTGCCCAAGCTGCTCGTCTACCGGCTCTGCGAACTGCGCAACTCCGTCGACGCGCCCGCGCCGGGACCGATTCCGGAGACGATCGCCACCCGTCCTCCGAGCGCCGAGCTGCGGCCCGATCAGCGCGACCAGGACTCCCTGCCGCCCTACGAGGTGCTCGATCCGATCCTCGAGGCCTACGTCGAGCGCGACGCCAGCCGCGAGCAGCTGCTGCTCGCCGGCCTGCCCGAGGACGCCATCGACCGCGCGACCCGGCTCGTGGACTTCAACGAGTACAAGCGCCGCCAGGCGCCACCCGGGATCAAGATCACCCCGCGGGCCTTCGGCCGCGATCGCCGCATGCCGATCACCAACGGCTACCGCGGCACCTGAGCGGCGCGGCGTTCCCACCTGCCGGCGCCCGGTGGTTCGGAGCGCCCGCGTCAGGGCAGGGGACGAACCGCGATCGTCATCCGCACCAGGGCGCAGACGCGGCCGGCGTCGTCGGCGACTTCCACGTCCCACACCCAGGTGCTCCGGCCGCGGTGACGCCGCTCGGCGACGGCGGTGATCGCCGGGCCGCCGAGCGGACGCAGGAAGCTCGCCTGGTTGGAGATCCCTGCGGCCCCCATGCCGTCGGGCGCGACCGCGCGATGAGTGGCCAGGGACGCCATGCCCTCGGCCAGCGAGGCGATCACCCCGCCGTGCACGAAGCCGGCGGGCTGCAGGTGGTGCGGCCGCACCACCACGCGCGCCTCGACGCGCTTGTCGGAGACCGACACCAGCTCGAGGCCGTAGAGCGCGTCGAACGCCGAGGGAGCGACCGTGACCCCGTCGCCCGCCCCCTCGTGACGAGCGGGAGGCGGCGCGCCCGAGGGCATCAGCCGGCGATCTTGCGGAGGTCGCGCACCAACAGCAGGTGCTTGAGGTGCGACGCCACGGCGGCGAGGTTCTCCAGCGCCTCCACCGCCTCCTTGCGGCGCTCGGGATTGCGCGAGCGCAGCGCCGGCGCGAGGATCTGCTGCAGCAGGGCGGCCTCGCGCTCGGCGGAGGTGCGCAGCAGCCGGAGGTTGCGCGCCGCCACGCCGTAGCGCGCGAGCTCGGTGGCCGCCCGCACGATCTCGCGCTCGGCATCGTCGTACTGGCGGGCGCCGCCGCGGGCGTGGCCGGAGACGATGCCGAAGTCCTCGAGCTCCTTGACCAGTCTGGGGTCGGCGCCGGTCTCCTCGATCACCTCCTCGAGGCTGTAGGAGGCGCCCCGGTCGCGGATCGAGAAGGTGGCTCGCCGCAGTGCCGCCCCCGGGCGCGAGTCGACGCCGGGAGCCGGTGCCTGGCTTCCGGGCGCCGGCTCGGGCAGGCCGCGGCCGGCGGCCAGCTCCTGGCGGATGACGCGCAGCGGGAGGAACTCGTCGCGCTGCAGGCGCAGGATCGCCCGCAGCCGCGCCACGTCCGCCGTCGAGTACAGCCGGTAGCCGCCCTGGGTCCGTCGCGGCGAGAGCAGCTTCTGATCCTCGAGGTAGCGGATCTTGGAGATCGAGATGTCGGGGAACTCCGCCTGCAGGGCCTTGCAGACCGTGCCGATGGTCAGCGACTTCTGCGCGGCGGGCGCCGGTCCCGCGGCGGCGTGCTCGGCGGCGGCGGCCGGAGCGGGCCCGGGGACGGCGGCGGGCGCCGGAACGGTCGGCAGCGGCTCCGAGGGCATGCCCGGCAGCGGCTCGGGACCCTCGACCGCGCCATCGGCCGCCGGCATGCGGATCTGACCCTCGATGCCGGATCCGGCCGGCTCGCCGGCGTCAATGTCGCTCGGATCCATGGTGTCAGCGGGCGAAGTAGGTCAGCTTGTACTTGCCGACCTGCAGCTCGTCGCCATCCTCCAGGCGACGAGAGTCGATGCGCATCCGGTTCACGTAGGTGCCGTTGAGCGACCCCGAGTCGTCCAGGAACCACGCTGCGCCGCGTTGCACCAGCACCGCGTGGTTGCGCGAGACGGTCACGTCGTCGAGGAAGACGTCGGCGTCCGGAGCGCGGCCGACGGTCATCCGCTCGCCGTGGAGCGGGAACGACCGCCCCACCAGCCCGCCGCCGGCACGCACGACGAGCGCGCCCGCCTGGGCCGCCACCTCGTCGACGGCGACCGGCTTGAGCTCACCCGTCGCCTCATCGACCAGGTAGGTCGCGGTGTTACCGTCCTCCTGGCGCTCCGGGACGCGGGCGGCAGCGCGGAGGAATCCGCCGCACCGCTCGCAGTACTTGGCGCCCTCGGCGACGAGGAAGCCGCACTCAGGGCAGTGTCTGGCCACGGCGGGGACCGGGTCGTCCGCTCAGGCCTGGTTCGATTCTCCGCCGGCGCGGCCGGAGAGGATGTCGGTGAGCTTCTGCACGTCAGCGCCCGAGATGATGTCCTCGCCCGCCTCGCGGCTCTTACGCAGGCGGTTGACCAGCTCCGCGCGCAGGATGTCGATCTTGCCGTGCAGGATGCGCCGGCGGTAGGACACCTCCTGCTCTTCTTCGCTGAGCTGGCGGATCAGGTCCTTGAGCTCCTGGTCGCTCAGGGAACCGAGATCGGGGAAGGTTTCGAGAGTCACGGTCCGTCGCTCCTAGTGGTTGCGCGCCTACCGGCGAGCATAGCACCGGCACTCAACCTTCACTTGAGGGTGTGTCGCGGCGCCGCCGGTGATCCAGCACGCGCCGTCCGGCGTGCAGGTAGAGCACCGTGGCCACCAGGGCGAGCGTCAGTCCGAGATAGAGGCATACCTCGGCGGCGGTGTCGGCGCCGGCCATGGCCAGGAACGGCGCGGCCATCGCGGGCCAGACCCCCCAGCGCCCGAACCAGTTGATGCGCAGCTCGAGCCCGTGTCGCAGCGCCCATTGCGCGAGGGCGAGCATGGCCACCTCGCGGACGGCGAGGACGCCGAGCGCCCAGCGCGGAAGCAGCTCGAAGTGCCAGCAGACCAGGACGCCGGAGATCACCAGGAGGCGGTCGACCAGCGGATCCATCAGGGCGCCCATGCGCGAGTACTGGCCGGTCACACGCGCGAGGATGCCGTCGAGGTAGTCGCTGGCCGCGATGCCGGCGAACAGCAGGGCGGCGACCCGATCGCGGCCGTCGGGCGACGAGAAGGCGATGACCAGGAAGACGGGCAGCAGGCCGAGGCGCACGAAGCCGACGAGATTCGGCAGCGTCCAGGGCCGCAGCGGCTGACCCCGCCGCGTCTGCGGGGGCATCGGCCCCGACCGGTCGAGACCGGCCAGGCGGCCGAGAGACAGTCGCGGGCGGCGCTCTACGGGAGGCCGCGCCACAGATCCGTTGCCGCCTGTGCGGCGCCTTCCAGCGGCAGCGAGCGAGCCTCGCGGCCGCGACGCGCCTGGACCTCGAGCTCGCCGGACTCGGCCGTCCGCCGTCCGACGGTGAGGCGCATCGGGCAGCCGAGCAGCTCGGCGTCGGCGAACTTCTGACCCGGTCCGCCGTCACGGTCGTCGTAGACGACGTCGAGCCCGGTCGCGCGCAGCTCCTCGTAGAGCGAGTCGGCCAGCTCGCGCTCGGCCGTCCCCGCCTTGCCGAGCACGACGAGATGGGCGTCGAAGGGCGCCAGCGCCCGCGGCCAGGAGATCCCGGCCTCGTCGGCGAACTGCTCGACTGCGGCCGCGAGGATGCGCGCGGGGCCGATCCCGTAGGAACCCATCCAGATCGTCTGCTGACTGCCGCCCTCGTCGAGGAAGGTGGCGCCCAGCGGCTCGGAGTACCGCGTGCCGAGCTTGAAGATGTTGCCGACCTCGATCGCCGGCTCGATGCGGATGACCTGCCCGCCGACCGTATCGCCCGCCTCGACGGAGCGCACGTCACCGCGCCGGAACTCGAAGTCCCGGCCCGGCTCGACACCGCGCAGGTGGGCGTTCTCGCGGTTGGCGCCGGTGACGTAGCTGCCGGGCACCACCGCGTCGTCGAGGACGATCGGCACGCCAGCTCCGACCGGCCCGAGGTAGCCGGCCGGTCCGAGGGGCTCGAGCTCGTCGGGTCGCGCCGGACGGAAGTCGGTTCCCAGCGCGTTGCGCAGCTTGATTTCGTTGACCCGGTGGTCGCCGCGCAGCATCACCAGGGTCAGATCGCGCTCGGCGATCACCACCGGATAGGCCTTCAGCAGCGCGCCGGCCGCGACGCCGAGCGAGGCGGCGACGTCGGAGACCGTGGTCAGGCCCGGAGTCGAGACCTCCTCGGGCTCGGGCAGGCCGGCCGGCAGGGACACCGGCTGCGCGTCGGCGCTGGCGACCTCCACGTTGGCCGCGTAGCCGGACGCCAGCGCCACCTCGTTCTCGCCCGCCGGGCAGGGCGCCATGTACTCGTGGGCGCCGCTGCCCCCCATCATCCCGACGTCCGCCTCGACGCGGTACCACTCGAGCCCCGACCGCTCGAAGATGCGGTCGTAGGCGTGCACGTGCTGCTGGTAGGAGCGCTCGAGGCCCTCGGCGTCGCGGTCGAAGGAGTACGAGTCCTTCATGATGAACTCGCGCGTGCGCAGCACCCCGGCGCGCGGGCGCGGCTCGTCGCGCTCCTTGGTCTGGAAGTGGTAGAGGATGAACGGCAGGTCCCGGTAGGAGCGCACCAGCTGGGCGACGTGGAAGGTGACGTTCTCCTCGTGCGTCATCGCGAGGACCATGTCCGCCCCGCGGCGGTCCTGCAGCCGGAACTGCTCGCTGAGGCCGTAGCGTCCGGTGCGCTGCCAGATCTCCGCCGGGTGCATGACCGGCATCAGGAGCTCCTGGGCGCCGATGGCGTCGAGCTCCTCGCGGATGATCTGCACCGCCTTCTGGTGCGCCCGCCAGCCGGCCGGCATCCAGGTCCACAGCCCGGCGCCGAGCTGGCGCACGAGCCCGGCGCGAACCATCAGCTTGTGCGACACCGCTTCGGCGTCGGCGGGCGCCTGCTTCTCGGTCGGCAGCAGGTAGTTCGACAGGCGGGTCATCCGGGAGACCTAGACTAGTGGGAGGCCGACCACCCGCGCGGCGCACGGCATCCGCGCGTAAGACGCCATGCCGCGGGCCGGGCGAGCGGGCGCCGGCCGGCTCAGGCTCGGGTGAAGCGGCGCCCGTCGGTGGGCGAGGCGGACTCGTCGAGCACGACGCGCTCGACGGCGTCGGCGAGCGGATCGTCCGCCGCCATCGCCTCGGCCTCCTCCGCCTGCTTGGCCTTCTCCAACGCGGCGAGGCGCTCGGGCGTGAGCTCGCCGGCGTTCTCGGCCTCGATCGCCGCTAGCCACTCGGCCCCCTCGGCCTGCGAGTCGGCGTCGACGGCGATGCGCCGGGTGGAGGCGTAGGCGTCGATCTCCTTGAACAGCGCGTCGACGAGCTGCTCCTGCGGCACCTTGCGCAGCGGCTTGCCGCGCGAGAAGATCAGGCCCTCGTTCTTGGCGCCGGTGATCCCGAAGTCCGCGTGCGAAGCCTCGCCGATGCCGTTGACGGCGCAGCCCAGCACCGCGACCTCGATCGGGTCGGCGTAGGCCTCGAGCCGGCGCTCGATGTCGGCCACCACGGTGTCCATGTCGAACTGCAGGCGCCCGCAGGTCGGGCAGGCGATCAGCACCGGGCCGCGCTCGCGGAGCTTGAGCGCCTTGAGGATCTCCCAGGCCACCTTGACCTCCTCCTCCGCGTGGAAGGTGGAGAGCGAGATGCGGATGGTGTCGCCGATGCCGTCGGCCAGCAGCGTGCCGAGCCCGACGGCGCTCTTGAGCGAACCGGACCACTTGGTGCCGGCCTCGGTGATGCCGAGATGCAGCGGATATTCGATGCGCTCGGCCAGCAGGCGGTTGGCGGCGATCGTGTTGGGCACGTTCGTCGACTTGATCGACACCTTGAAGTCCTCGAAGCGCAGCGTCTCCATCAGCGCGACGAACTCGACGGCCGCCGTCACCAGCGCCTCGACCGGGTTCTCGCGCTCGAGCGCATGCAGGTGCTTGGGCAGCGAGCCGGAGTTGACGCCGATGCGCAGCGGCGTGCTCGCGGCGGTCGCGCGCGCGGCGACTTCGGCGACCTTGTCCGGGCCACCGATGTTGCCGGGGTTGAGCCGCACGCAGTGGGCCCCCGCGTCGATCGCCTTGAGGGCCAGCGTGTGGTTGAAGTGGATGTCGGCGATGATCGGGATCGGCGACTCGCGGACGATCGTCTTCAGCGCCTCGACGTCTTTCTCGCGCGGCACCGCGACGCGGACCAGGTCGGCCCCCGCCTCGGCGACCGTCCGGATCTGGGCCATGGTGGCCGTCAGGTTCGCCGTCTCGGTCTTGGTCATGGTCTGCACGACGACGGGAGCTCCGCCGCCGATCTGCACACCGCCGACGTTCACGTGTCGCTTGGAGGCCATCCCCGACGATTCTAGGAGCCTCGGCGGGCGCCCCGGCGCCACCGCCACCCGCGCGAGCTACCTCAGGAGGAGGAGGACACCGCGGCGCGCTGCCCGCCCGCGCCGACCGAGGACCGCTCGATCCAGATGTCGGTGGACCCGCGCGACTCGCCGTAGAGGCGGTCGAGCGCGGTCGAGTAGCGGTCCTGGACGAGTCCGCGCTTGATCTTCAGGCTGGCGGTGATCTCGCCCTCGTGCTGCGAGAGCTCGCGCCCGAGCACGTGGAAGCGCTTGACCTGCTCGATCGGCGCGAAGCGCCGGTTGACCTCGCCGACCGCGCGCGCGAGCTCGGCCTGCACCCGCTCGTCGGCGGCCAGCGCGGCGGGATCGTCGGCGTCCAGGCCGAGCTCCCGGGCGAGGCGCACCGCTTCCACCGGGTCGAGCGCGACCAACGCGACCAGGTAGGGACGGCGATCGCCGTGGACGACCGCCTGGGAGATCCACGGGCAGCCGGTGAGGGCGAGCTCGAGGTTGGCCGGCGAGATGTTCTTGCCGCTCGAGGTGACGACGATCTCCTTCTTGCGGCCGATCACCGTGAGGTACCCGTCGCCGTCGAGCGCTCCGAGGTCGCCGGTCAGCAGCCAGCCGTCGTTCAGGGCCGCATCGGTGCCGGCGGGATCGCCGTCGTAGCCCGCGAACAGGTTCGGTCCTCTGAGCAGGATCTCACCGTCCTCGGCGATGCGCACCTCGCAGCCGGGCAGCGCCGGCCCGACCGTCCCGAAGCGCCGGCCGATGAGCGGGTTGAGGGTGCTCACCGCGCATGTCTCGGTCATCCCGTAGCCCTCGAGGACGGGAATGCCGCATGCGTCGAAGAACTCGAGGACGGCGGGATCGATCGGCGCCCCGCCGCAGACCGCCAGCTCGATGCGCCCGCCGAAGACGTCGCGCACGCGCGAGAGCACGACGCGATCGGCGACGCGGTGGGCGAACCTGAGCGCGGGCGGCAGCGCCAGGCCGCGGCGCCGACGGGCGGCGGCACGGCGGCCGACGGCGATGGCGGCGTCGAACAGGCGCCGCTTGACCGGGCCTCCCTCCTCGGCGGTGAGATGGGCCCGGGCGTGCGCCTTCTCGAACACCCGCGGCACCGACGGCAGGTGTGTCGGGCGGATCGCGGCCAGGTCGTCGAGGATGCTCTCCATCGAGCCGCTCCAGTAGGCGAGCGTCCCGCCGACCCGCAGCGCCACCAGCTGCACCATGCGGGTGAGCACGTGGGCGAGCGGCAGGAAGGTGAAGAAGAGGTTGCCCGGCGCCAGCGGCAGCAGCTCGATGACCATGCCGGCGTTGGCGACCAGCGCCCCCTGGGTCAGGCAGCAGCCCTTGGGCGGCCCGGTTGTTCCCGACGTGTAGACCAACGTGGCCAGGTCGTCGGGTGCGACGTGCTCGCGACGCGCCTCGAGCTCGACGTCGTCGCCGCCGGCGCCGCGCGCGACAAGCTCCGACAGCGCGATCGCCTCCGGGTGATTCCCGTCGAAGACGATGGCGTGCTCCACCGCGGCCGCACCGTCACCGGACGCGAGCTTGTCGACCTGCCTGACGTCCTCGCAAAAGACGATGCGGGCGCGCGAGTGCTCCAGCACGTAGGCGACCTCGTGGGCCGAGTTGGTCTCGTAGATCGGGACCAGCGTCGCGCCGGTGAAGAGGATGGCCAGATCGGCCTGGGTCCACTCCGCGCGAGTGCGCGAGAGGATCGCGACGCGGTCGCCCGGACCGACTCCGAGATCGATCAGCCCGCGCGCCATCGCCTTCACCCGAGCCGTCAGCTCGGGGTAGGTCAGCTCGACCCAGCCACCCGCAGCGGGGTAGCGCTGGGCGACGCCCACGCCGTCGTGAAGGGCGCGGTACATAGCCTCGGACAGGGTCCGAGGCGGCGTGGGATCGGTGTGGGGGCTCGTCTCGGCTATGGCGCGCCGAGCATATCCGGGACCATGAGCAAGCGATCCGCCGCGGCGGGCCACGCCGCCGCCGCGCTCAGCGCAACTGGAAGCCGTCGCCCTGCAATCGGGCGATGTCGTTGTTGAGTCCCACGAAGAAGAGCACCATCACCAGGGCGAAGCCGACCAGACCGGCGCGCTCCATCACCACCACCGGGATGCGCCGGCCGGACACCTTCTCGGCGAGCGCCCAGAAGATGTGGCCGCCGTCGAGCGGCAGGAACGGGAACAGGTTGATGATGCCCAGCGACAGCGAGATCAGGGCGAGCACGAACAGCGCGGTGCGGGCGTCGAGCTTGATCGCCTGGCGGGTCGTCTCGTAGCCGCCCACCACGCTCGAGAGCTCCTTGCGGTCCTCGGGATCGAAGATGCGGACGATCTTGGTGACGGTGAGAGTGGTCACCAGCCACATCTGCTCGACGCTCGCCTCGGCGGCGTTCAGGGGCGTGGCCGGCACCGAGTCCTGCCCGAAGGAGAAGCCGAGGCGCATGGTCCGGATGTCCGGGTCCGCGTCGTACACGGGGGTGATCTCGAGCGTCTGCTCGCGACCGCCGCGATCGACGGTCACGTGCGCCGGCTCCACCGCCCGGCAGCCATCCACCGGCGGCTGCTCGGCGCACGGGTGCTGACCGAGCTGGTTACGGATGATGCTGGGTGGGCCCCCCTCCCCGTCGACGGCAGTGATGGTGTCGCCGGGACGCAGGACGCCGTCCGCCGGGGATCGCGCTTCGACCTCGGCCACCGCGTTGGTCGGCTGCCGGAGCACGCCGCCCGGAATGGTGACGAACAGTCCCCAGAGGATCGCGAAGGCCAGCACGATGTTGACCACCGGGCCGGCGATGATGACCGCGATGCGCTTCCACACCGGCTGGCGGAAGTACGCGCGGTGGGCCACCTCGGGCGGGATGTCCTCGTGCGGGTTCATCCCGGTGATGCGCACGTAGCCGCCCAGCGGGATGGCGCCGATCGCGTACTCGGTCTCGCCGCGCCGCACGCTGCGCAGGATCGGGGGGAAGAAGAGGGCGAAGCGCTCGACGCGCATGCCGACGGCCTTGGCCACCGCGAAGTGCCCCAGTTCGTGCAGGATAATCAGGGCGGCGAAGCCGAGGAAGGCGAGCAGCCAGCTCATGCGCCGACCTCGGCGGCCACCAGGTCGCCGGCCACGAGCCGGCTCTGGCGGTCGGCGGCGGTAAGGGAGTCGAAGGAGTGCACTCTGGCTGCGCTTACGCGCTCCAGCGTCGTCGCGATCACCGCCGGTATGCCCAGGAACGACAGCCGGCCGCTGAGGAAGGCCTCCACCGCGACCTCGTTGGCGGCGTTGAGGATGCACGGCGCGGTGCCGCCCTCCGCCGCCGCCTCCCGGGCCAGGGCCAGGCACGGGAAGGCGTCCTCGTCCGGCGCCTCGAAGGTGAGCGTCCCGAGCTCGGCGAGGTTAAGCGGCCGCACCGGGACGTCGACGCGCTCGGGGTGATGCAGCGCGTAGGCGATCGGGACCTGCATGTCGGGGTGCCCCATGTGGGCCAGGGCGGCGCCGTCGCAGAGCGTGATGAGAGCGTGCACGATCGACTGCGGATGCACGACCACGTCGATGCGCTCGTAGGGCGTGCCGAACAGGTGATGGGCCTCGATGACCTCGAGGCCCTTGTTCATCAGCGTCGCGGAGTCGATGGTGTTCTTGCCGCCCATCGCCCACGTCGGGTGGGCGAGCGCCTGCTCGATGGTGACGTCCTCGAGCTCGGCGCGGCTGCGGCCGCGGAAGGGACCGCCCGAGGCGGTCAGCACCAGGCGGTCGACCGCTCCGGCGCGCTCGGAGTCGATCAGCTGCTGCAGCGCCGAGTGCTCGGAGTCGACCGGGATCAGCCGCGCGCCGGTCGCCTCGGCCAGCGCCATCACCAGCTCCCCGCCCGCCACCAGCGTCTCCTTGTTGGCGATGGCCACGTCGATGCCCTCGGTGAGGGCGACGACGGTCGGACCCAGGCCGGCGGCGCCGACGATCGCGTTGAGCACCAGGTCGGCGTCCGTCTCGGCGACCAGGCGCATGACGCCGTCGCCCCCGGACAGCACCTCGCCCTCGGTCCAGGCCTCCTGCGCGCGCGCCGCGGCGGCGGGATCGGCCAGCGCGATCCGGCGCACCCCGTGGGCCTGCGCGATCGCCACCAGGGGCTCCCAGCTCCGGCTCGCCGACAGCCCCACCAGCTCGAACTCGTCCGGCGCGCGGCTGACGACTTCCAGCGCCTGGGAGCCGATCGAGCCGGTGGCACCGAGGATCAGGAGGCGCTTCATGGCCGCTGATTGTGGCAGCGGCCGGTCAGCTCACCGTCAAGCGCAGGACTCAGAGCATCGCCAGCCACACGTAGTAGCCGGCGACCAGCGAGAACAGCGCGGCGTCGAGGCGGTCGAGCGCGCCGCCGTGGGCGCCGAACAGCCCGCCGGCGTCCTTGGTGCCGGCGTCGCGCTTGACCTTGGACTCGAAGAGATCTCCGAGCGGGCCCGCCACGCCGACCGCCAGGCCGAGCAGCAGCGCCTCGCCGTGGCCGAGCCAGTCCTGGTAGAGGCCAGCGCACCAGGTCGCCAGCACCGCGGCGAGGACCCCGATGGCCAGCCCCTCCACCGTCTTGTTCGGCGACACGCGCGGCGCCAGCCGCCGGGTACCGAACGCCCGGCCGCCGAGATAGGCGGCGGTGTCGGCGGCGAAGGTCCCGACCAGCACGTCGACGGTGATGCCGTCCCCGTGCGGCAGCTCCCGCAGCATGATCGCGAAGGCGATCGGCAGGCCGACCCAGACGATCCCGAGCATGGTCAGGGCGAGGCTCGGGCTCAGCCGGTCCAGCTGCGGCATCGCGAGACCGACCGCGAAGACGAACGGCAGTGAGGCGACCAGCACGAGCAGCACCTGCCGCTCTCCGCCCAGGTAGGCGGCGACCGCGAGGGCGACCAGCGAGAGCACCGCCGCCAACCGGATCGGCGGCACGCGGGCGTACATGGCGAACAGCTCGTGCAGGCAGACGAGGCCGAGTGCCACCGCTCCGGCGGCGTATACCGCGCCGCCCAGCGAGACGATGAGAATCGCGAAGGCGATGGCGGGGATCGCCACCAGGACCCGCGAGCGAAGCTCCGACGACGACGACGGCGTGCGCCGCCCGCCCCGCGGGTCGCCTCGGCGGCCGGCGGCCGCTCGGCGCCGGCCCCCCAACCGCTTGAGCGACATCAGCGCCCGCCGAAGCGCCGGCCGCGACCGGCGTAGTCGGCCAGCGCGGACTCGAAGTCCGCTCGCGAGAAGTCCGGCCACAGGACGTCGGTGAACACCAGCTCGCTGTAGGCCGACTGCCAGAGTAGGTAGTTCGACAGCCGCTGCTCTCCGCTCGTGCGGATGAGCAGGTCGGGATCCTGCATGTCCGGCGCGTAGAGGTGGCGGCGGAACTCCTCCTCGGTGGTCCCCGTGAAGGTGCGGGCCGCGTCGACGATCTCGGCCCGGCCGCCGTAGTTGAAGGCCACGAAGAGGGTGATGCGCTGGTTGGAGGCCGTCTCGGCCTCCGCCCACTCCATCTGTTCGTACAGCTCGTCGGAGACGCCGGCGCGACGGCCGATGAAGCGCATGCGGACGCCTTCGCCCTTGAGCTCGGGCGTCTCGTTGAGGATCCGCTCGGAGAACATCGCCATCAGCGCGCCCACCTCGGCCGCCGGGCGGTTCCAGTTCTCGGTCGAGAAGGAATAGACCGTGAGCTCGCGCACGCCGAGGTCGGCCGCGTCACGCAACCGCGCCTTGACCGTGTCGGCGCCGGCCTGGTGGCCCTCGGCGACCGACAACCCCCGCTGCTGGGCCCAGCGACCGTTTCCGTCCGTGATGATGGCGACGTGACGAGCGCCCCCGTCGAAGCCGCTCACACCTCCAGGATCTCGGCTTCCTTGGTCTTGAGCAGCGCGTCGAGGTCGCCGATCTTCTCGTCGGTGAGCTTCTGCAGCGCCTCTTCGGCCCGCCGCTCGTCGTCGGAGCCGGCCTCGCCGGCGTCCTTGAGCTCGCGCAGGTCCTGCATGACGTCGCGGCGGATGTTGCGGATGGCGACGCGTCCCTCTTCGGCGAGGTTGCGCACCACCTTGACGAGGTCCTTGCGGCGATCCTCGGTGAGCTCGGGGACGCCCAGGCGGATCCGGTTGCCGTCGTTGCTGGGCGTCAGCCCGACGTCGGATTCCATGATCGCGCGCTCGATCGCCTTGATCGACGTCTTGTCGTAGGGCTCGACGGTGAGCAGCCGCGGCTCGGGCGCGTGCACCGTGGCCATCTGGCGCAGCGGCGTGTGGGCCCCGTAGTAGTCGACGCTTATGCGGTCGAGCAGCGCCGGGCTCGCCCGGCCGGTCCGTACCGACGCGAAGCGGTGACGGGCCGCCTCGATCGACTTCTCCATGTGCTCGCGCGCGTCCTGCAGCAGTTCTTCGATCAAGTTGTCACCCAGGTTCCGACCCGTTCGCCGGAGAGTATCCGGTCGATGTTGCCCTCGCGGTTCATGTCGAAGACACAGATCGGGAGGTCGTTGTCCATGCACAGCGACAGCGCGGTGGAGTCCATCACGCGCAGGTTGCGCTCGAGCGCCTCGCGGTGCGTCAGCGACGAGATAAAGGTCGCGTCGGCATCGAGCTTGGGGTCGGCGGAGTACACGCCCTCGACCCCGTTCTTGGCCATCAGCAGCGTCTCGGCCCGGATCTCCAGCGCCCGCAGCGCCGCGGCGGTGTCGGTGGTGAAGAACGGGTTGCCCGTGCCGGCGGCGAAGATCACCACCCGGCCCTTCTCGAGATGGCGCATCGCGCGACGGCGGATGTAGGGCTCGGCGACTTCGGAGATGGTCAGCGCGCTCTGCACGCGGGTGTGGACGCCGAGATGCTCGAGGGCGTCCTGGAGGGTGAGCGCGTTGAGGACCGTGGCCAGCATCCCCATGTAGTCGCCGGTCGCCCGGTCCATGCCCTCGGCGGCGGCCTTCATCCCGCGGAAGATGTTGCCGGCGCCGACCACGATCGCGACTTCCACGCCGCGGGCGTGCATCGACATCACCTCGCGCGCGATCGACTGGACCATGGCGGGATCGGTCCCGTAGGACAGGCTTCCCATCAGGGCCTCACCCGACAGCTTCAGCAGGACCCGGCTGAAGACCGGCGCGTCGCTGGACATCCCGGCTCGTCAGCCGCCGATGGCGAAGCGCGAGAAGCGGCGAATCACGATGTTCTCGCCGGTCTGCCCGGAGAGCTCCGTGCGCAGCTGCTCGATCGTCTTGCCCTGGTGCTTGTCCTGGTTGACGTGCGCCTGGTTGAGCAGGACGACTTCCTCGAGCCACTTGCCGATCTTGCCCTCGGCGATGCGGGCGCGGATGTTCTCCGGCTTGTCGGCCGCCTGCTGCCCGAACACGCGCAACTCGGCCTGGCGGGCGTCCTCCGGCACGTCCGCCTCGGACACCCAGCGCACCGTCGGCGACGCCGCCACGTGCATGGCGACTTCCCGGGCGAAGCGCTGGAAGTCGTCGTTGCGCGCCACGAAGTCCGTGTTGCAGTTGACCTCGATCAGCACGCCGACCTTGGCGTTGGCGTGGATGTAGGACTGGATCGTCCCCTCGGTGGCCTCGCGGCCGCCCATCTTCAGCGCCTTGTCGCCCAGCTTGACGCGCAGGAGCTCGACCGCCTTGTCGATGTCGCCCTCCGTCTCGCCCAGCGCCTTCTTGCAATCCATCATGCCGGCCCCGGTGCGGTCGCGGAGCTCCTTGACCTGGGCCGCCGAGATAGTCGACGTGCTCACTGCTGGCCCTCCTGGGTCGGGTTGTCGGCGGGCGTCGCCTCGGCAGGCGACGCTTCGGCAGACGCAGCCTCGGCAGGCGCCGCTTCAGCAGGCGGAGCCTCGGCCAGCGCCGCCTCGGCGACCTCGCTGGGCCCGGCCGGCGCGGCCGGCGCGGAATCGCCACCGACGCGGGAGCGAGCCGCCGCCTTGCGGGTCCGTGGCGCGGACTCGCCACCGGAGCCACCGCCGCGAGCGGTGTCGCTGGCCGGCTGGCCTTCGCCCTGAGCGGCGCCCGCGCCCTGCGGCACGCGCTCGCCGGCGTCGGGGTTGTTGTGGAGCTCGCGCTCCGGCGGTCCGGCCGACCCGGCGGCCGGCATGGCCGGCTCGTCGGCGGCCTGGGCGGCGGCGGCCGCCTCGGCGGATCCGGTGCCCTCGGCCATCGGGCGGCCCTGCGCGGTGGCGGCATCGGCGACCACGCGCTCGGCGACGTCGCGGGGCTGGCCCTCGCCACCGTGGGTGAGGGTGTGCTCGAGCTCCTTGGCGGCGCGCTCGGCCTCCTCCTTGCGTGCGAGCTCCTCCGCTTCGCGTGCTGCGCGCTCCTCGGCCTCGCGGCGAGCGGACTCCTCGGCCTCCTTGCGCGCCTGCTCCTCCTCGGCGCGGAACTGCTGCCGGCTCTCGGCGACCACGCCGCCGATGGCGCCGGCGATCAGGCGGCACGCCCGCATGCCGTCGTCGTTGCCCGGGATGACGTAGGAGATGCCGTCCGGGTCGCAGTTGGTGTCCACCAGCCCGATGATCGGGATGCGCAGGCGCTGGGCCTCGCGAACGGCGATCTCCTCGGTCTTGAGGTCGATCACGAACATCGCGTCGGGCACCCGCTGCATGTTCTTGACGCCACCGAGGTTCGCGCGCAGCTTCGCCAGGTCGGCTTCGGCGGCAAGGCGCTCGCGGGTCGGCAGCAGCTGGAGCTGGCCCTCGGACTCGTAGCGCTCGAGGTCGTGAAGGCGCTTGATCCGGTTCGAGATGGTCTGGAAGTTGGTCAGCAGGCCGCCGAGCCAACGATGGTTGACGTACGGCATGCCGCCGCTCTCGGCGACTTCCTTGACGGCGTCGCGCGCCTGCTTCTTGGTGCCGACGAAGAGCACCGTTCCACCACGGCGGGCGATGCTGGCCGCGAACTCCTGCGCTTGGTCGAGCAGAGTCTCGGTCTTGAGCAGGTCGATGATGTAGATGCCGTCGCGCTCGCCGTGAATGAAGCGGCGCATCTTCGGATTCCATCGACGCGTCTGGTGTCCGAAGTGGACGCCCGACTCGAGCAGCTCCCTGATGCCTACCTGGGCCACTGGTGATTCCCCTTGCGTGTTCTAGTGATGTACCTGGGCGCTCGAGGGGAGCGCGGAACCCGGCGCCGACGGCGCCGAGCAGGGTCGCGTCCCTCGGGATGGCGCACCCAGGGTCGATTGCTTGAGCCAGGGAGTGTACGCGAGGCGCCGTCGCCGCCTGCGTCGGGCGACCGCGAACCCGAGCCGGCGGCCCTCGCCGGCCGGGCCGCGTGAAGCGCCCGGCCGCCCTCAGCCGGCGACGGCGGCGCGCTCGAGCGCGCCGGCCAGGTCCGCCGGTAGCGGGGAGCGCACGTCGATCCGCTCACCGGACATCGGGTGGTCGAACGCGAGCCGGTGGGCGTGCAGGAACTGGCGCTCGAGGCCCAGCGCACCGGGTACGCCGTAGTCGGGATCGCCGAGCACGCGGTGCCCGATGGCCAGCAGGTGAGCGCGGATCTGGTGCGTGCGCCCGGTCTCCAACCGGACCCGCAGGAGCGTGGCTGCCGGCAGCGCGCGCTCGAGCTCGAAGTGGGTGATGGCCGCCCGCGGCTCGTCGCTGTCAGTCGACACGCGCGTTCGCTGATGGCGGTCGCGCCCCAGCGGCGCGTCGATGGTTCCGGCCCGCGCGGTGGGACGTCCCTCGACGAGCGCAAGGTACTCGCGCAGGACGAGCCGGGCGCCGATCTGCGCCTTGAGCGCCACGTGGGCCTCCTCATGGCGCGAGACGACCAGCAGCCCCGAGGTGTCGCGGTCGAGCCGGTGGACGATGCCCGGCCGCACCGGGTCGTCGCCTCCGGCGATGAGGCCCGAGAGCGCCTGGGCCAGCGTCCCGTCGTCGCGGCCGCCGCCGGGATGGACCACCACCCCGGCCGGCTTGTCGATGACCATCAGGTCGTCGTCCTGGTAGGCGACCGAGTACGGAGCCGGCGGCAACGGCGGCGGCGACGACGATGCCGCCGGGTCCTCGACGACGATTCGCTCGCCACCGGCGACGGCATGGCGCTTGGCCAGCCGGCGCCCGTCGACCGTCACCCGGCCGGCCTCGATCAGCTTCTGGGCCGCCGCGCGGGATCCCACGTGCTCGGCCAGGAAGACGTCGAGCCGCTTTCCGGCCGCTTCCGGCCCGACTTCGAGCTCAGCCACGGGCAGCCTCCTCGCGCCGGCGCCGCGGTGGGCCCTCCATCACGTACAGGAGCGCGACAACGCCGACGGTGATCGCCGAGTCGGCGAGGTTGAACGCCGGCCACCTCGGCAGGTCGATGAAGTCGGTGACCGCTCCCTCGCGGATGCGGTCGATCAGGTTGCCGAGCGCGCCGCCCAGCAGCAGGCCGCCCGGCAACCAGGCCAGCGGGTAGTCGGCGTGCGCGACGAAGACGGCGATGAGCAGCGCCATCGCCGCCCCCACGATCAGCACCAGCACGGGACCGGTCCCCGACAGCAGCCCGAAGGCGATCCCGCTGTTGCGGACGTTGACCAGGTCGAGCCCGGGCATCACGTCGATCGAGGTGCCGCGCTCGATGCCTCCGCGGACCAGCGCCTTGGTCAGCTGGTCGGCTCCGAGCACCACGGCGGCGACGACGGCGGCACGGGCGCTTCCGCCCGCCCGGCTCACGGAGAGATCAGGCGGATGACGAACCCGCCCACGAGCTGCAACACCAGGATGGCCACCAGCGGGGTGAGGTCGATCGGCCCGATGCGCAGCGGCAGCGGGCGGAACAGGCGCAGATACGGTTCGGTCACGTCGCGCAGGAAGCCCATCGCGCCGTTGACACCGCGCGAGTACGGCACGCGCACGCCGAAGGAGAGCACCATCTGCAGGACGATCCAGGCGAAGATGCAGATCACGTAGACCGACAGCAGCGCCGAGAGGAAGCCGGCCAGCTCGGCCCGGACGGAGGCGGCGAGCAGGATCATCGGGGCTCCAGGACGTCGTCGATCGCCGCCGAGAAGGCCGCCCGCACGCCACCGCGCTCGAGGGCGGCGAGCCCGCGTGCGGTGGTGCCACCGGGTGAGGCGACCTCGCGCCGGACGGCGAGGGTGTCCCAGTCGCGGTCGCGCAGCAGCTGGGCGGTGCCCGCCATCGTCTCGCCGACGAGCACCGAGGCCTGAGCCGGGGTCAGGCCGCTGCGGACCGCGGCGTCGACCTGGGCCTCGACCAGCAGCGACCAATAGGCGGGACCCACCCCGGAGCAGGCACTGGCGACGTCGATCAGGCGGTCGGACACGACCACGACGGTACCGACCCGCGCGAAGAGATCCCGGGCCGTCTGCGCCAGCTCGGGCGAGACGTCGTCGTCGGCGGCGCCCAGCGCGCTGACCCCGCAGCGCCGCTCGACCGCGATGTTGGGCTGCACGCGCAGGACGGTGGAGCCGGGATAGGCGGCGGCCAGCGCGCTGCGCGGAACCCGCGCGAGCAGCGAGACGACGAGCTTTCCGTCGGCCGCGCCGTCGATCTCCGCCGAGACCGATTCGAGCTGCGCGGGCTTGTGGGCGAGCACGACGACGTCGGCGCGCCGCGCGAGCTCCGCGTTGCCGGCGATTGCCTCGCCGCCGACTTCGGCCGCCAGCTTCGCCGCCCGGCCCGAGCCGCCGTCGGTGCAGAGGATCGGCTCCGCCCATCCCCGCGCCAGCGCGTGCGCCATGTTGCCGGCGCCGACCAGCCCGACAGTCACGACTGGTTGAAGAAGCCCTTCTCGATCAGTCGGGCCTTCTCCTCGGCGGACACCTCGACGTTGCGCGGCGTCAGCAGGAACACCTTGTCGGCGATCCGCTGCATCCCGCCGTCGAGGGCGTAGGTGAGGCCGGAGGCGAAGTCGATGAGGCGCTTGGAGAGATCGGTCTCGGCGCCCTGCAGGTTGATGATCACCGGGATCGCGTCCTTGAACTTGTCCGCCACGTTCTGGGCGTCGTTGAAGGAGCGCGGGACCACGAGGTGGACGCGCGTCGCCTCCGGCGGCCGCTCAGGCCCGGGACGGGTCGGCGCGACGGTGCGCAGCACGGTGGTGCGCCGGTCGCTGGGCGAATCGTCGCCGAAGATGTCGTCGATCTCGTCGCGGCGACGGCGGGTGGACAGCCTCCGGACGGTGCGGTCCTCCGGCTCGGCCTCCTGCACCCGGCGGGCGCCGACCTCGGATTCGTCGAGGTCGTCCGCGTAGGCAGCGTCCTGCGCGAGGCCGAAGTAGACGAGCGTTCGATGCCAGGTATCGCTGAAGCCCATGAGCAACCAACGTTCGCCGCAGCCGGAGTCATTCCTGCTGCAAGCGGCGTTCAATCGAAGAGTACAGCGCCGACTCGAACGATCGTCGCCCCCTCTTCGACGGCGACCGCGTAGTCCTGCGATGTGCCCATCGACAGCCGCGAGAGGCCGTGTTCGGCGGCCAGCTCCCGCAGCGCGGCGAAGTGCGGACGGCTGGCCTGCGGGTCCGGCGCCGGGGGCGGCATCGTCATCAGACCGGTGACCCGCGCCGGGCAGCGCGCGATGAAGTCACGGAGCTCCGAGGGCAGGATCCCCGCCTTGGAGCCCTCACCGGCGACGTTGACCTCGACCAGCACCTCGAAGTCGGTCGGCGCGTGGCGGCCGAGCTGCTCGCTGGCGGAGTCCGAGGCCAGCGAGTGGATCAGCTCGACGTGCGGAAGCAGCGAGCGCACGCGCCGGCTCTGCAGCTGCCCGATGAAGTGCCAGCGGAACGCCCCGGGATGTGCGGCCGCCTTGGCCTCGAGGTCCTGGGCGCGGTTCTCGCCGAGCAGGCCGAGCCCGGCGCCGGCCAGCACCTCGAGCTCGTCCAGCGCGACGTACTTGATCGCCGCGAGCATCTCGACGTCGGCGGGGTGGCGACCCGACAGCGCCGCGGAGACGGCGATGTCCTCGCGCACGCGAGCGACGTTGTCGGCGACGCGCCCGGCGTCGAGGCCGTTGATCAGCCGGCGCGCCACGCCACGCCGGCCTGTCGCCCGGTGATGCCGGCGTCGAGACGGTGGGAGAAGAACAGCTCGGGCGCGCACATGGTGCACAGCCCGACGTCGTGGATCTCCCCCACGCCGTTTGCCTGCAGCCGGAAGCGCGCGACGGCAGCGAGGTCGAGTCCGCGATCGCCGCTGCGGGCGCCCGGCTCGGGGAAGTGCTGGTGGACCTCTTCGCCGACCTCGTAGCAGCACGGGCGCGCGCTCGGCCCCAGCGCGGCGGAGATCTCCCCGGTCGCGCCGCACTCGCGCAGGGCGGCGACGCCCGCTTCGAGGATGCCGGCCGCCAGACCGCGCCAGCCGGCGTGCACGACGGCGACGGCGCCGAGGGCGACCAGTGCCACCGGCAGGCAGTCGGCCACCAGGACGAGCGCCGGGTTGTCCTCCAGGGCGCTCGCCTGCCCGTCCTCTTCGGCGCCGCGGACGCGCCGGGGAGCGCCTTCGACCACCCTGCGGACGGTCGTCCCGTGCACCTGGCGCCCGAAGCTGAAGTCGCTCCATTCGAGGCCGATCTGGGCAGCAAGCCGCTCGCGGTTCACGTCCACGGCGGCGCGATCGTCGCCGACGCTGCGGCTCAGGTTCAGCTCGCCGAAGGGACCCGACGAGGCGCCGCCGCGGCGGGTGGTGAACAGGACCCGGCCCCCGGGCAGCGCGGCCCCGATGTGCCAGCCCTGCCAGTGGAACGGCTCGGGCAGCGTCGGCTCGGCGGGCGCCTGGGTCGGGTGCGCGCCGTCGGCGCCGGTCGGGGTGAGAGCCACGCCGCCATGCTAGGCGACTCACTCCGACGGCTGATCGCCTCCAGCGGCCAGGGCGGCTGCGAGCTGACGGTCGCGCCCGGCGGCGGGGTCGTCGAGCGCGACCGCCATGGCCGCCCTCAGGCCACGTCCGATCCCCGGCCCGCGCAGGCCGGCCGCCTCGAGGTCGCGCCCGTCGAGCAACGGCCGCACGTGGCGCTGCCGATCGAGCCAGCGCCGCACCGTGCCGGCGGCTCCCGGCGTCCCGGCGACCGCGCCGGCCAGGGCGACGGCCTCGACCGGCTCGGATCTGAGCTGCGCGGCGATCAGCGACGGGGCAGCCGAACCCGCCACCGACTCCGCGAGCCGCCGCGCCGCGCCCACCGAGCGCGCCACGCGGTCGATCTCATCGCGCGGGAAGCCGAGGGCGGCGAGCCGGGGCTCCACGGCGGCGGGATCCTCGTCTCGCAGGGCGACGGCGAGCACGAGCAGGTCAGGGCGCCCGTCCGCCGGACACAGCTCCAGCGCCCGCGTCAGGAGGTCCTCGTCAGCGTCGAAGCGCCCCAGCGCCGCCGCCCCGACGCCGGTGCCGGCGAGGGTGAGCGCCACCCACGGCTGGGCGTCGGCGGCCGCCAGGCGCAGCTCGCGGCCCAGGCGCTCGCCGGAGACCGTCGCGAGCGTCCCCGCCTCGAGCGCCGCCGCCATCTGCCTCCCGGTTCCCGCCTCGATCGCGAAGTCCAGGCGCCCGGCGTAGCGGCACAGCCGGAGCAGGCGAGTCGGATCGTCGAAGAAGGAGGCGGCATGGAGCACGCGCAGGCGCCTCGCCTCGAGATCATCGAGCGCGGCGGCGTGCGCGGTGACTCGTCCCGTGACGATCTCGACCGCGATCGCGTTGACCGAGAAGTCGCGCCGCTGCAGGTCCTCGAGCAGGCTCGCGCCGAGAATCACCTCCGGAAGCGCACCCGGACGCGGATAGGTCTCCCGGCGCGCCGACGCCAGGTCGAACGTCGTGTCCCCGATCGCCACCGTGGCGGTTCCGAAGCGTTCGTGGACGCGCACGCCGGCCCCGACCCGCGCCGCCAGGCGCCGCGCCAGCACCGGCGCGTCACCGGCCACGACTAGATCGACTTCGGACGGCCGGCGGCCGAGAAGGACGTCGCGCACCGCGCCCCCGACCACGTGGACGCCGGCTTCGGCGGAGAGAGCGTCGAGCACCGGCTTGGCACCGGGCAGCCGGCGCAGGGCGGCGATGACGTCGGGACCCATGGGGGTCCATCATGCCCCGCGGCTAGCATCGAAGCCCATGTCGCCGGCCCGTAACCGCTTCGGGCGTCGCCCTCTGCTGCTCGGCGGCTTCGTCCTGGTCGCCGTGATCGCGGCGGTGGCCGCGGCGCTGGCCTTCAACCGCAGCGGCGATGTCTCCAACGCCGAAGTCGAGTTCCAGCCGGAGCCGACTCCCGCTGCGGTCGCCACTCCCGAGGAGGCGCCACGGCGGCGGGTCAAGCGGGATGACTTCACCTGGGCGCACTACGGCTACTCCCGGGATCGCCGTCACCACTTCCCGGCGCCCGACATCCGGCCGCCGTTCCGTCGCGTCTGGGACTTCCGCAGCAACCTTCTGATGGAGTTCAGCCCGGTGATGGGACAGGGTCGCCTGTACCTCCTGCGCAACAACGCCTCTCTCTACACACTCTCCAGCAGGACGGGCAAGGTCCTGTGGAAGCGCAAGCTGGGACGGCTCGCCGCCTCCTCCCCCGCCTACGCCGACGGTCGCGTCTACGTCACCGTCCTGGAGCGCGGCAAGGGGAAGGGAGGCCGGGTCGTGGCGCTGCGGGCGCGCGACGGCAAGGAGCTCTGGACCCAGCCGCTGGCCAGCCGCAGCGAGTCCTCACCGCTGGTCTACGGCGGCCTCGTGCACTTCGGCTCGGAGAACGGGACCGTCTACGCGATGCGGGCGCGCGACGGAAGGGTCAAGTGGCGCTACAAGGCCTCCGGCGCGGTGAAGGGGGCGCTGGCGCTCGACAGCGGCAAGCTCTACTTCGGCGCCTACGGCGGCAAGGTCCACGCGATCCGCCAGTCCGACGGCAGGCCGGTGTGGACGAGCACGACTCGCGGCCTGCGTCTCGGCACCGGTTCCGGCAACTTCTACTCGACGCCGGCCGTCGCCTACGGGCGCGTCTACATCGGCAACACCGACGGCAAGGTCTACTCGTTCTCGTCGGCTTCGGGCAAGCTCGCGTGGACCCGCTCGACCGGCGGCTACGTCTACGCCGGACCCGCGGTGGCCACCGTGCCCGGCGGCGAGCCGACGGTCTACATCGGCTCCTACAGCGGCAGCTTCTTCGGCCTCGACGCCCGCACCGGCCGCGTCCGCTGGACGCATCGGGCGGGAGGCCGGATCTCGGGTGCCGCCACGGTGGTCGGCAACGTCGTCTACTTCGCCAACCTGGGCCGCAAGGAGACCGTGGGCCTCGATGCACGCAACGGACGCAAGGTCTTCCGCTTCGGGTACGGCTCGTTCAACCCGGTGATCTCCGACGGGAAGAAGGTCTACCTGACCGGCTACACGTCGCTCTTCGCGCTCGAGCCGGTCAGCGCACGGGGATCCCGGCGGAGCGCAGGCGCTGCTTCACGTCGGGAATCGAGTGCTGCCCGTAGTGGAAGATCGAAGCGCACAGAACGGCGTCGGCGCCGGCGCTGAAGCCGTCGATGAGGTGCTCGGGCTCACCGGCCCCACCGGAGGCGATCACCGGGACCTCCACCGCCTCGGAGATCGCGCGGGTCAGCCCGAGGTCGTAGCCGTCCTTGGTGCCGTCGCGATCCATCGAGGTGAGGAGGATCTCCCCGGCGCCGCGCTCGACTCCCTCGCGCGCCCACGCGACGGCGTCGAGCCCGGTCGCCGTACGGCCGCCGGCGACGTAGACCTCCCAGCCACCGTCGGTGCGGCGTTTGGCGTCGATGGCCAGTACGACGCACTGGGCTCCGAACACGTTGGCCATCTCGCCGATCAGCTCCGGGCGGGCGACGACCGCGGAGTTGACCGAGACCTTGTCGGCGCCGGCGTCGAGCACCGCCTGGGCGTCGGCCACTTCTCGCACTCCCCCACCGATGGTGAAGGGCACGAAGACCTCGTCGGCGGCGCGGCGCGCGAGCTCGACCACCGTCGAGCGCTTGTCGCTGGTGGCGGTGATGTCGAGGAAGACCAGCTCGTCGGCGCCCTCGGCGTCGTAGTGGGCGGCGAGCTCGACGGGATCGCCGGCGTCACGGATGTCGAGGAAGCGGGTGCCCTTGACGACCCGCCCGGCGTCGACGTCCATGCACGGGATCACGCGCTTGTAGTGCACGGCTAGGCGCCGCCGCTCAGGACTTCCTCGGCCTCGGCGATCGTGAAACGCCGCTCGTAGAGCGCCTTGCCGACGATGACACCCTCGAGGTTGGCCTGCTGCAGCGAGGCCAGGCTGCGCAGGTCGTCGAGCTCGCCGATGCCACCGGAGTAGACGAACGAGCCCCGGACGGCGTCGGCCACGCGGGCGACCTCGTCGAGATCGATGCCCTGCAGGCCACCGTCGCGGTCGACGCTGGTGTAGACGAAGGAGCGCGCGCCCCGCTCGGCCAGGCGCCCCAGCGCCTCGATGGCCGGCAGCTCGGTGGTGTGCGTCCAGCCGGCGGTCGAGATCATGCCCTTGCGGACGTCGACGGCGATCGCGATGCGGGCGCCGTAGGCCTGGAGCACCTCGTCGAGGAAGTCACCGTCACCGAACGCCGCCGTGCCGATCACCGCGCGCTCCGCACCCGCAGTGAGCGCGTCGCCTACCGCGCCCGCGGTGCGCAGGCCGCCACCGTACTGGACGGGCACCCCGGTCTCCGCGACGATGCGCTCCAGATGCCCGAGGGCGCTCGGCGTGCCGCTCTTGGCGCCGTCGAGGTCAACGACGTGCAGACGCCGCGCGCCGGCCTGGACCCAGGCGCGCGCGGCTTCGAGCGGGTCGTCGTGGTAGACGGTCTTGTCCTCGAAGCGGCCCTGCACCAGGCGCACGGCCCGATTCTCGAGGATGTCGATGGCGGGATAGAGGTTCACGCGGGAACCGTGGCACATGCGGTCACGAAGTTGCCCAGCAGCGCCAGCCCGGCGCGGGAGGACTTCTCGGGATGGAACTGCGCGCCCATCACGCGACCGCGCTCGACGATCGACGCAAAGGACTCCCCATACTCGCCGCGACCGACAACGTCGGCCGGGTCGTCGGGACGGCAGACGAAGGAGTGCACGTGGTAGAAGGCCGCCGTCGGTCCGAGGTCCTGGGTGAGCGCGCCCGGGCGCTGGAAGGTGACCTCGTTCCAGCCGATGTGCGGCAGCTTGGCCCCGCCGGCGTCGAGCGCCGAGACGGTGCCGGGCACCAGCCCGAGGCCCTCGGCGCCCTCGTGCTCGGTGGAGGCCTCGAACAGCACCTGCATGCCGAGGCAGATCCCCAGCACCGGGACGCCGGCCCGGGCGCGCTCGACGATGACCGCGTCGAGCCCGGTGGCCTGCAGCCGGCGCATCGCCTCGGGAAAGGCGCCGACGCCCGGCACCACAACGCCGTCGGCTTCGGCGACCCGATCGGGATCCCCCGTCAGGAGCACCCGCGCGCCGACGTGCTCCAACGCCTTCTCGACGCTGCGACGATTGCCCATCCCGTAGTCGAGCAGCGCGATCGTCGTCATCCGGTCAGCGTCCCCTTCGTCGACGGGACCCCGGTCTGCTCGGGATCGACGCTGACCGCGACGCGCAGCGCGCGCGCGAACGCCTTGAAGCAGGCCTCGATCATGTGGTGCGCGTTGGTGCCCGCCTCGATCTGCATGTGCAGCGTGAGACGGGCGGCGCCCGCGACGGCCCGGAGGAACTCCTCGGCCGCCTCGTGCTCGAAGCCGGCGATCTCGCCGGGCGGCAGCCGGATGCCGGTCACCGCCGTGTAGGCACGTCCGGAGAAGTCGATCGCGCAGGAGGCGCGCGCCTCGTCCATCGGCACCACGGCGTGGCCGTAGCGGGTTATCCCGGCGCGGTCACCGAGTGCGGCGTCGAGGGCCTGGCCGAGGACGATCCCGGTGTCCTCCACCGTGTGGTGCGAGCCGGTCTGGAGGTCCCCGGTCACGCTCACGTTGAGGTCGAGGTGTCCGTGACGTGCGAGCAGGTCGAGCATGTGGTCGAAGAAGCCGACTCCGGTGCTGCGGCTCCCGGCGCCCGTGCCGCCGAGCGCGAGCGACAACGTGACGTCGGTCTCCCCCGTACGGCGCTCGATGCGTGCGGTGCGGCTCATGAGGACTGATTCTCGCGCATCCGCGCCGCCATCGACGCCGCGTGCGCGGGAAAGCCCTCGGCCTCCGCGATCGGCACCGCCGCACGGGCCAGGGCATCGGCCGCGTCGCCGTCGATGCGGACCTCCGCCATGCGTCGCCGGAAGTGGCGCGCCGACAGCCCGGAGGCGAAGCGCCCGCGCCCGTCGGTCGGCAGCGTGTGGTTGGAGCCCGCGACGTAGTCGCCGAACGCGGTGCCGCTGTGCTCGCCGACCAGCAGGAGCCCGGCGGTCCGGATGCGCGGCGCCAGTACTTCGACGTCAGCGCCGGCAAGCTGGAGGTGCTCGGCCGCGAACCCCTCCAGGAAAGCGAGGACCGTCTCGAGGTCGGCTGCGTGCACCAGGACGCGGATGCCCCTGCCGCCGTCGGCGTCCAGCCGCGCGGCCAGCGCGTCGAGCAGGGCGGCATCCTCGCTGACCGCCACCACCGGGGAATCGTCGCCGTGCTCGGACTGGGCGAGCAGGTCGAGCGCCAGCGGTTCGAGGTCGACACCCGGGCTGACCGCCACGCAGAGGTCGCTGGGACCGGCGAAGCCGTCGATGCCGACCCGATCGGAGAGCTGGACCTTGGCTTCCTGGACGTAGAGGTTGCCGGGACCGACGATCACGTCGACCGCGGCGACGGACTCGGTTCCGTGTGCGAGGGCGGCGATCGCCTGCGCTCCGCCCATCCGATAGACCTCGTCGGCGCCGCACAGCACCGCGGCGGCGTGGATCAGCGGGTGCGGCGGCGCCGCCACAACCACCTGGTCGACTCCGGCCGCGCGGGCGGTCACCACGCCCATCACCACCGAGGACGGATACGGGTTCTTGCCCCCGGGCGCGTACACCGCCGCGCGCCGGACGGGCACCTCGCGCAGGCGCACGCGCTGCCCCTGGGGCAGGACGACCTCGGCCTCAGGGTCGGCTCCGGCGCGCGCCACCGCTCCCACGTTGGCGATGGCGGTCTCGAGACCGGCGCGGATGTCGGCCTGCAGGACCGTCAGCGCCGCATCGAGCTCCTCCCGGCCGACCCGCAGCGGCTCGCCGCCGCCACCGAAGCGGCGCTCGTAGTCGCGCACCGCGGCGTCGCCGCCGGACGCGACGGTGGCGATGATCTCGCGGACCGCGTCGGCGACGGAGGCCGGCTCCGGGACGAGCCGGCGCACCCGGGCGACCGCCGCCGCCGCGGTGCCGGCATCGCAGGAGAGGCGCTCAACCGGCACGGGCGCGCTCCAGCACGTCGTCGATCGCCTGCGCCTTCAGCTTGTGGGCGACCGGATTGGCGATCAGGCGAGCGGTGGAAGCGAGGATCTCCTCGCGGATGACCAGGCCGTTCTCGCGCAGCGTGGTGCCCGTCGCGGTGAGGTCGACGATCCCCTCCACCAGGCCGGTCAGCGGTGCCAGCTCGACCGAGCCCTTGACCTCTACGATCTCGACCTGCCGGCCCGTGCGCTCGAAGTGGCGGGCGGCGATCTTCGGGTACTTCGTCGCGATGCGCATCACGCCGAAGCGCCGCAGCGCCTCGGCCGCGGGGTCGTCGCCGGCGACGGTGGCGAACACCATCCGGCACGGCCCGAACCGGAGGTCGGCGAGCTCGTAGACGGCGCGCTCGGACTGCTCGGCGAGGACGTCCTTGCCGGTGATGCCGAGGTCTGCGGCACCCGCCTCCACGTAGGTGGGAACGTCGCTCGGGCGCATGGTGACGATCCCGACGTCGGCGAACAGCAGCTTGCGGTCGTTGGCGCGGACCTCGGAGGTGTCGGTGCCGATCGAGTCGAGCAGGTCGAGCGACGGCGTGAGCATCGTCCCGCGCGGGACGGCGAAGGTGAGACCTCTCAGGCCCATGCCCGCCGTGCCTTCTCCGCCACCGCGGCGAGGTGCAGGCGCTCCACGTTGAGCGCCCAGCCGACCGCCGGCAGCGACCGCCCGTAGCGGCCCAGCAGCTCGTCATAGCGACCGCCACCTCCGATCGGCGCCCCGAGCGCCGAGTCGTACACCTCGAACACCGCTCCGGTGTAGTACCCGAGCTTCACGGTGAGCCCGAGGTCGAAGATGAGGCGCTCGGCGGCGGCGGGCGCCAGCCGGTCGTGCACCGCGAGCATGTCGGCGACAGCGGCGGAGACGTGGCCGTCGGCGTGCTCGAGCACCTCACGCCCGCCGCGCATCTGCGCGACGTCGAGCAGCAGCCGCGCGTCGGCCGGCTTTACGTCGAGGGCGGCGAGGGTGGCTTCGAGTCCGACGAAGTCGCGACTCGAGAGCTCCTGCAGCACCGCCTGTGCGCCCGCCGGGTCGAGGCCCAGCGCGGCCAGCAGAGAAGGGAACAGGGCGGCGTCGCCGAGACCGATCCGGTAGCCGGCCAGTCCCGCCGCATCGAGGGCCTCGCACAGGACCTCGAGCGCCTCGGCGGTGCCCTCCGGACCCGGGGCACCGACCAGCTCGATGCCGGCCTGCAGCATCTCGCGGGCCTCTCCGCGCTTGGGAACCACCGATCGATAGGCGTGCGCGAGGTAGCTGAACCGCAACGGAGGCTGGGCCTCGGCGTAACGCGTGGCGACGACGCGGGCGATCGGCAGCGTCATGTCCGAGCGCAGGACGAGCACGTTGCCCTGCTCGTCGAACAGCCGGTAGGCGGGCGCGGCCGCCTCCCCGCCGCGGGCCTGCACGTGCTCGTACTCGAGCGCGGGGGTGTAGACCTCGCCGTAGCCGCGCCGGCCGAAGGTGCCTCGCAGCGCCTCGGTAAGCATCCGCAGCTCGCCCATCTCGTCGGGCAGGACGTCTCGCGTCCCGCTCGGCGTGGGATGCATCACATTGGCTTCGGCGGTCACCGGTCGGGGGCGCCTACGCCGCGACTCGCTCGATGCGGGCGCCAAGCGAGCGCAGCCGCTCGTCGATGCGCTCGTAACCGCGATCGATCTGGGTGATGTTGCCGATCTGCGAGACGCCGTCGGCGCACAGGGCGGCGATCAGCATCGCCATCCCGGCGCGGATGTCGGGCGACTCCACGCGCGCACCCCGCAGCGGCGCGGGGCCGCTGACCACCGCGCGGTGTGGGTCGCAGAGGATGATGTTGGCGCCCATCACGACGAGCTTGTCGGTGAAGACCAGGCGGTTTTCGAACATCTTCTCGAAGATCAGCACGGTGCCATCGGATTGGGTCGCGAGCGCGAGTGCGATCGAGGTCAGGTCGGCGGGAAATGCCGGCCACGGACCGTCCTCCACCTTGACTTGGTAGCCGCCGGCGTCGCGCGCCATGACCAGCTTCTGCTCACCGGGGACCACGACGTCGTCGCCGTCGAGCTCCGAGCGCAGGCCGAGGCGTTCGAACACCAGGCGGATCATGCGCAGGTCCTCCGGCACGCAGCGCTCGATCCGCAGCTCACCGCCGGTGACGCCGGCGAGCGCCATGAACGAGGCGATCTCGATGTGGTCGGGCGATACCGAGTGCTCCGTGCCGCCCAGCCGGTCGAGTCCGTGCACCTCCATGACGTTGGAGCCGATGCCGTCGATGGCCGCGCCCATGCTCACCAGCATCCGGGCGAGGTCCTGGACGTGCGGCTCCGAGGCGGCGTTGCGGATGATGGTGCTGCCGGGAGTCACCGCCGCCGCCATCAGGGCGTTCTCGGTGCCCATCACCGACGGCTCGTCCATGAAGAAGTCGCACGCCCGCAGGCCACCGTCGGGCGCGGTCAACCGGATGGCCCCGTCGTAGGTCACGTCGGCGCCGAGGGCGCGGAAGGCGTCGAGGTGCGGATCGAGTCGCCGCCGGCCGATCACATCGCCGCCGGGAGCCGACAACAGCGCTTCACCGAAGCGCGCGAGCAGCGGACCGGCGACCAGGAAGGACGCGCGGATGCGCTCGGCGAGGTCCGGATCGACTTCCGTGGAGGTCACCGCGTCGGCGCGCAGCGCGATGGTGTGCTCCCCGCGCCACTCGGCCTTGACGCCCAGGTCGACGAGCAGATCGACCATCGCCTCCACGTCGCGGATGCGCGGCACGTTGTGCAGCAGGAGCTCCTCGTCGGTGAGGAGGCTCGCCGCCAGCAGAGGCAGCGCGGCGTTCTTGTTGCCGGCGGGCACGACCGTTCCGGTCAGCGGCACGCCGCCCTCGATGACGAACTTCTCCATGAGCGGTGTCTCAGAGTTGACGGGCGCGCGCGGGGGCGCGGCGGGTTGGACGGCCGAATCCAAGGGCCGAACGGCGCCTGTATTCGCCGTCAAAGGCTGGGCTAGGGTAACAGTCATGTCTCGTGCCCTTTCTCGCGAGGAGGCGTGGTCCTTGTTCTGCGAATGGACCGAATCGCCTTCCCTGCGCAAGCACGTACTGGCCGTCGAGGCCGCCATGCGGGCCTACGCGCGCCGCTTCGGCGAGGACGAGGAGCTTTGGGGCGTCGTCGGCCTGCTCCACGACCTCGACTACGAGCGCCACCCCGACCTCGCGACCGGCCACCCGCGGATCGCGATGCAGGAGCTCGAGCGTCTCGACCAGCCGCCGGCGATCATCCGTGCCATCGCTTCGCACGCGGACTACCTCGGCGTGAGCCGCGACAGTGACATGGAGAAGGCGCTCTACGCGGTCGACGAGCTCTCCGGCTTCGTGATGGCCTGTGCCTACGTGAGGCCACAGGGCATCCACGGCCTCAACGCCAAGTCGGTCCGCAAGAAGCTCAAGCAGCCGTCGTTTGCCGCCGCGGTGGATCGCGAGGAGCTGCGGCACGGCGCCGAGGCACTCGGCATCGAATTCGACGAACACGTCGGGTTCGTAGTAGAAGCGCTGACGCAAGAGGCGGATGCGCTCGACCTCAACGGCAGCGAGACCGCTCCCGCTACCTGACGGGCATTCCTGGGCGACGGCCCGGCCGCTCGCCGCTGGAGCAGCAAGCGGTTACCCGCAAGATCTCATGCACGGGCCCGCTTCCGTCCGCCGGGACACGTAGTCTTACGAACACATGTTCCCCTGGTCTAAGTTGAGGAAGTCAAGCCACGAGCTCGGTGCCGTTCTACGCGATGCCGTGCAAACCGTCTGGGACTTCGCCACGCTGGGCGAGGTAGAGGCATCGCCTTGGCTTGCGCCGAGCACCGCCCCCACCGTGGCCCATCCTCACCGCCGCAAGCTCGCACGCCCGGTTCGCGCCGGCCGTCCGGGCAGCGTCCGTCCGCGCGCACAGATGTGCCGGACTCCGTTGGCGGCTCGCCCCGCGCGGGCGGTTGCACCGACGCACAGGACCAGCGAACATCATTGATCGCTGAACCCTCGTCGTGGCCATCGGTCTGGGAGGACGATGGTTACGACGAGCAGCGATCCCTCAGTTCGCGGAGAGGTCTCGCACCCCATGGTCCCGCCGCAGACTCGGGGTTGACGACACGCGCCGAGTGAAGAGCCCGACCTGTTGAAGCGTGAGAGGCACGCGGCGATGTCCCGCTTTCGGGGAGAGGCCTCGCTGCCCTAGGGCGGTCAACATGGAGCGGAGCCCTTTAACGACGAAAGCCGCCCTCCAGACGGAGGACGGCTTTCTGAAAAGAACCGGCGGCGACCTACTCTCCCAGGCCCGTGAAGGCCAAGTACCATCGGCGCAGTAGGGCTTAACTTCTCTGTTCGGAATGGGAAGAGGTGTTTCCCCTACGCAATAGCCACCGGAATTTTGCGAGACCGCGAGCAGCAGCAACACCTGACGGTGCTCCGCGCGCTCAGCGGACGTTCAAAGCTGCACAGCTAGCCAATAACGGGATCGATCTTGATCGAGAGAAGAAAAAACCGTCAAGCCCTCGACCCATTAGTACCGGTCTCCTTCGCACATTACTGCGCTTCCAGATCCGGCCTATCAACCTGGTGGTCTACCAGGGGTCTTACTCCCTCAATGGGGATGGGAGAGTTCATCTCGAGGTCGGCTTCCCGCTTAGATGCCTTCAGCGGTTATCCGATCCGGACGTAGCTAACCTGCGATGCCCTTGGCAGGACAACAGATACACCAGAGGTCCGTTCATCCCGGTCCTCTCGTACTAGGGACGACTCCTCTCAACTCTCCAACGCCCACGGCAGATAGGGACCGAACTGTCTCACGACGTTCTGAACCCAGCTCGCGTACCGCTTTAATGGGCGAACAGCCCAACCCTTGGGACCTACTACAGCCCCAGGATGCGACGAGCCGACATCGAGGTGCCAAACCGAGTCGTCGATGTGGACTCTTGGACTCGATAAGCCTGTTATCCCCGGAGTACCTTTTATCCGTTGAGCGACGGCACTTCCACTTGCTACCGCCGGATCACTAAAGCCTGCTTTCGCACCTGCTCGACATGTCTGTCTCGCAGTCAAGCTCCCTTAATGCTTTTGCACTCTACGTACGATTTCCAACCGTACTGAGGGAACCTTTGCGCGCCTCCGTTACATTTTGGGAGGCGACCGCCCCAGTCAAACTACCCGCCTGGCACTGTTCAGCACCCGGATTCACGGAATGCTGTTAGAAGCCCACTACGTCAAGGGTGGTATCTCAAGGTTGACTCCACCTCGGCCGCAGCCGAGGCTTCCCAGTCTCCCACCTATCCTGAGCGAAACGCACCGGACTCCAATACCAGGTTGTAGTAAAGGTTCACGGGGTCTTTCCGTCTAGCCGCGGGTACTCGGCATCTTCACCGAGACTGCAATTTCACCGAGCCCCTCCTTGAGACAGCGCCCAAGTCGTTACGCCATTCGTGCAGGTCGGAACTTACCCGACAAGGAATTTCGCTACCTTAGGACGGTTATAGTTACCGCCGCCGTTTACCGGGGCTTAGTTTCAGTGCCTCGCAGGCCGAAGCCCACTAACACCTCCACGTAACCTTCCGGCACCGGGCAGGCGTCAGCCCCTATACGTCGTCTTACGACTTAGCAGAGACCTGTGTTTTTGGTAAACAGTCGCTCGGGCCTATTCACTGCGGCCCCCTCAGGCTCCACCCGCAAGGGTTTCACCCTACTAGGGCGCTCCTTATCCCGAAGTTACGGAGCGATTTTGCCGAGTTCCTTAAGGAGGGTTATCTCGATCACCTTAGTATTTTCTACTTGTCTACCTGTGTCGGTTTTGGTACGGGCACGCGCAATCTCCCTAGAGGCTTTTCTTGGAGGCATGGCGTCCGGGACTCGCCGGCTCAAAGCCAGCTGGCATCGCGCCTCAGGTTATGCGGTTCCGGATTTGCCTAGAACCACCCCTACACGCTTACCCCAGGACTACCATCGCCTGGGTTCCCATAGCCTTCCTCGTCCCCCCGTCGGTCAAATGATTGCGACGTGGTACAGGAATATCAACCTGTTATCCATCGACTACGCCTTTCGGCCTCGCCTTAGGTCCCGACTAACCCTGAGCAGACGAACTTTACTCAGGAATCCTTAGACAATCGGTGGAGGGGATTCTCACCCCTCTTTCGTTACTCATGCCGGCATTCTCACTTCCCAGGCCTCCACGGCTGGCTTCCGCCGCCGCTTCACTGCCCTGGGAACGCTCTCCTACCGCGCGTCTTGCGACGCACCCGCAGCTTCGGAGGCTAGCTTGAGCCCCGTTACATTATCCGCGCCCGAACACTTGACCAGTGAGCTGTTACGCACTCTTTCAAGGATGGCTGCCTCTAAGCCAACCTCCTGGTTGTCTATGCACTCGGACATCGTTTGCCACTTAGCTAGCACTTAGGGTCCTTAGCTGGCGGTCTGGGCTGTTTCCCTTTCGACGCGGAAGTTTATCCCCCCGCAACTGACTCCCGGAGTAAACGTGAATGGTCTTCGGAGTTTGCCTGACTTCGGTAAGCTGGTGAGCCCCCTAGGCCAAACAGTGCTCTACGGCCACTACGCAATTTATCCGAGGCTATACCTAAATATATTTCGGAGAGAACCAGATATCTCTGAGCTTGATTAGCCTTTCACTCCGACCCACAGGTCATCCGCCCAGTTTTCAACCTAGGTCGGTTCGGTCCTCCACGGGGTCTTACCCCCGCTTCAACCTGCCCATGGGTAGCTCGCTCAGTTTCGGGTCTACCGCCTGCGACTGAATCGCCCTATTAGGACTCGGTTTCCCTACGGCTCCGCTCATCGCTTAACCTTGCCGCAGACGAGTAACTCGCCGGCTCGTTATGCAAAAAGCACGCCGTCACGGCACGAGGCCGCTCCGACCGCTTGTAGGCACGCGGTTTCAGGTACTATTTCACTCCCCTTCCGGGGTACTTTTCACCTTTCCCTCACGGTACTAGTCCGCTATCGGTCACCAGGTAGTACTTAGCCTTGGAGGGTGGTCCCCCCAGATTCAGTCCGCGTTTCACGGGAGCGGACCTACTCAGG
>JAABUN010000114.1_pt1 | contig 188470 bp, 184 predicted proteins | sample 5559311 | NCBI WGS metagenome assembly JAABUN01 (sample SAMN10711877, study PRJNA513370) | rock metagenome | isolation source: Antarctica rocks | place: Antarctica: Victoria Land, Siegfried Peak sud | reverse complement strand
GGCGGTATTGCCGACCGAGGCGACGACGTCACCGATCGCCAGCACAAGCGCGATCGGGAGCAGCCCACGGCTCGCCCGTGACAGGGCCAGAAAGAATCGCCACTGGTTGCTGGAGGTCAGGCTTGTAAACCGAACTCTTCCGCCCACAGCCAATTCGTTCGCTCCTCAAATGGGGTTCAGAAAGCTGGGCGAGAGACACCCTGGCAGCGATCTGAAAACGGTTTCACAACCTTGCCCTACTCTCGACATGCTTGTCAAACCATACTGGCACATGACCCGGGGCTTATGCGTGAGTTGGGGCCGCGAGGATGGGGAACCTTTGGAAGGAGTCCCGCATGCCGTCTACGCCACCCCAGCCAGCCCTGCCCGTCTCACCCCTGTACCTCGCAGCCGCCTTCGCCACCGTCCCAGATCCGCGCCGGGCAGGCAGTGTGACTTACCCCTTGGCGGCCATTCTCACCCTGGCGGTCGCCGCGCTCCTATCCAATCACCTTTCGGTGTTGGCCATCGCCGAGTAGGGCAAGCGCCAGTCGTCCGCTCTGCTCACTACTCTTGACTTTCCGGACGGACAGACGCCTTGCCAATCGACCCTTCAGCGGCTGTTTTGCAAGGTGGACGGACATGCCCTGGCGGCAACCGTAGCCACCCGACCGGGCGTGGATCGGCGGGCGATCCAGATCGTGGAAACGGGATACGGACGCGTGCGAGAAGTGCTCCACTTCGTCGCCTCGACCGACCTGACCGCCCACCTGACCGCCGACCTGGACTGGCCAAATGTGACGCAGGTCGCCTGGATCGAGCGGAGCTGGTGCAAGCACGGTCAGCCCAAGCGGGCACGCCACTATGGCATCACCAGTCTACCCCCTCAGGATGATCGGCTGTTAGCGCTCAAACTCGGCCATTGGGCAATCGAAAACCGACTCCACCGACCCAAGGATGTGACGTTCGGGGAGGATGCCAGTCTGATCCCCTCATCGGCTGAATCGCCGACCATCGAAGCTGAGAAGAAACGACCTTCTCTCCTGACATGCCACGGAACATGTCTCACGAAACGATCATTTCAACAGATCAGGGTGCATAACAGGCTCTAGTAGTCAGTCAGGGATCATTCTCCGGATTGACCTCACGGGAGGGAACGGTTTTATACCGTTCCGATCGGGCGTAGCCCGATGTCCCTGGCATCCCCGCGACTCATCGGTGACCGAGCACGAGCCCCTAGTATTCATGAACACCTTCCAGGGGGCACCGTCATTTCCGCAGCGCTTCGAGCAGCTGCACTGCAAACGCCGTCGTGAAGAATCCGGCTAGACGAGGATGCTGCCGCTGTTGTGGATCGCGCGGCTGTCGGCCGGTGCCTCCTCGCGAGCGGTCATGCCGTAATCGCGCGTGACGCCTGCGATGCGAAGACGGTAGTTGGAGAAGACGTGACTCCGTCCAATGATCTGTGCGGTGCGATGCTCCTCCATCGCGCGCCATTGCTGGATGGATTCTTCATCTCGCCAGAAGGAGAGGGAGAGCAGCTTGTCGGGTTCGAGCATGCTCTCGAAGCGCTCGATCGAGATGAAGCCGTCGATCTCTTCGAGGAGCGGCTTCAGGGCTGCGGCGATCTCAAGATAGGTTTCACGTTGGCTGGCAGCTGGCCAGACTTCGAAGATGACCGCGATCATGCATTGCCTCCGCGATGGTCGTCCCCGCTCCACGTTTCGAGAATTGGGATACGGGCGTTTGATGAGAGCTCATACGTCAACGGACATGGGAGTTGAAACGGGATCACACCGCGTTCCAGCAACATCTCGATGCAACCTGCCGCGATGTTTCGAGCAATGGATTGACCCGGGCAGGCGTGCGCGCCTTGGCTGAACGACCACAAGACCGGCACGGCGACGACCGGGTCGAGGTTCGCCGCCGCGAGCGCGACGAGCACCATCTCCCCGGCACGAACCGTCTGGTCTCCGATCGTCGTATCGGCGGTGACCCACCGGCGCGTATTCTGAATCGGCGCCTCGTGGATCAGAACATACTCGACGATCTCATCGATCGTCCTCATGCGTTGGTCATGAACGATGTGCGAATGGTGATCTGGTCGAGAGAGCTCTACGACCGTGTTGCCGATCAAACCGGCCATCGCGTCGCATGCCTGAAACAGCAGACCGATCGCGTTCGCGATAACTGCGAGATCGTCTTCACCTTCCGCGAGCATCTCGTCGCGGAGCATCACGAGCAATGTGGATGGCTCAGCGGTCGAAAGACGGCCGGCGATCAGCGACCAGAGATTTTCGGCGGCATCCACCCCGGCAGCGATCTGTTCGCTCGATGCGGCTGGGGCGAGACACCGTGCAAAGGCGTGAACCTGGAACGATGTCACGGCAAGCTGTTCCGCCGGAACGCCCAGAAGGTGTCCGAGCACATGAATCGAAACGTTCGCTCCGAACCGCGAGAGGTCCGAATCGACGGGTAGGTACGTCGCCCAGTGAGCAGTCTCCGTGTAGATGGTTTCCGCGCTGACGTGCGAGAGTGCCCGCTCGATCGCCCGCTTCCGCCCATGATGCACCTTACCGTCGGTCATTCGCGCAAGGTTCCCGAAGACTACGCCCGTGGTTGTTCCTGCCAGTGCCGGCGGGATCGGCTCGTCAGGAGGTCGAACCGCACAATGGGCGTCTGACAGCACGGCGTCGACACTCGCAGACTGGGATGCAACCCAACACGAATGCCGCGCACTCCAGAAGAACGGGACGGAGGCTGCCAGTTCGCCGTCGAGCCGAATCTCATCTGTGTTGGTTATGGGATCGGCCGAAGGTTCACCTGAACGTGGAACTTTGGTCACGGGGATGCTCCTGACCGAATGGAATGCGTGAGCGAGTCTGATCGCGGCTCTTCTCTGTAACCATTCTAAAAACCCGCATGACATCCGTCTAATAGATAGATATGGTACCAACGATCAGCTAAACTGATGACATGGAACTCATCGAAATTCAGGCATTCGCGATGATCGCCGAGCACTCCAATTTCACCCGAGCGGCGGATGCCTTGTTTATCTCGCAACCGGCGATCAGTCGCCGTATCGCTTTGCTTGAACGGGAGCTCGGGGTGCCGCTCTTCGAACGCCTGTCTTCTGGAGTGCGATTGACCGACGCGGGAGTTGCATTTCTGCCTTACGCCCGCCACGCCATCGCCAGCCTAGGCGATGGCGTGGCGGCAGTGCGCACGTTGCAAGATGGCTTTCATGGGAAGGTGTCGCTGGCTCTGGTTGGAACGTTGGCGAGCACGACGCTGTTACGGCGGCTTGCGGCGTTCGGCGACGCTCATCCGGATGTGCGATTGATGCTGCAGACGGCACGCAGCGATGAGGTCGGCGTGCTCGTGCAGAAGGGCGATGCAGCACTGGGGTTGCGGTATTTCGAGGATGTTTCACCGGCACTCGTCTCCGAGCAGGTGGCGCTGGAAGAACTCGGAATTGTCTGCTCGGGGCATTCTCGGCTCGTCCCGAATAACGTGCGGTTTGCACAGGATCTCCGAGGCATACCCTGGGTGACATTCCCAACGGGGAGGAGATCATCAGGGGAGCCGTTTGCCCGGGAACTGGATCGTCTTGTCGATAAGCTTGGACTGGGAGGAAGCGAGCGAATCCTGATCGATAGTCTTACTGCCCAGAAGCGGATGATCGAGTCGGATTTTGGAATCGGGTTGATGCCGGGAAGCGCAGTGACAGAGGAGATCCGGCTCGGGTCGCTTCGAGGAATCGTCATCGAAGGCGGAGCGATGACGGTGCCGATTCATCTGCTCACGCGTGTGGACGGATACGAGTCAGCCGCGATGACGAGACTCATCGCGGCGTTGCGCCAACGCGCATGAGGTCGAATGCCGGTTCGCCGGGGCGTCGGCACGTCCTTCGGTTCGACCTCCTGTCTAGGGATGATCATCACCCGGAGACGAGTGCGCCATAGCGTGCCAGATCGAGGTTGCCACCGCTGACGATGATCCCGATGCGCTTGCCACGGAACTGATCGGCAATCGTCCGGAACCCGGCAAACCCGAGGGTGCCGGTTGGTTCCACGATCATCTTCATGAACCCCCCAAAGAAGCGCATCGCGTCGATCAGCCCGGCGTCGGAGGCAGTCAGGATATCGGTGGCATCGCGGCGGATGATCGCGAACGTGAGGTCACCGACCTGCTGCGTCTGAGCCCCATCGGCCAGCGTCTGTGGCGTGTCGATCCGCACGATCGTGCCGGAGCGGAACGATTGCTGACCGTCATCGCCCGCTTCAGGCTCGACACCGTAGATGGCAGCGTCAGGCGAAAGCGCACGGCAGGCAAGGGCCGTTCCCGACAACAGACCACCGCCACCCATCGGCACGAAGATGGCGTCGAGTTCACCGACCTCCTCGATCAGTTCCTTTGCGACCGTGCCACCTCCAGCAATGATGTCCGGATGATCGTACGGCGGAATCAGCGTCAGACCTCGTGATGCGGCGAGCTCCCGGCCAATTGCCTCGCGATCTTCCGTGTAACGGTTGAACGTGATGACCTCACCGCCATAAGATTTCGTGGCGGCCACCTTCATGGCGGGGGCGTCTTCCGGCATGATGATGGTTGCCGGGATCCCGAGATCGCGCGCTGCCAGAGCGATTGCCTGCGCGTGGTTGCCCGACGAGAACGCAACCACCCCCGCCCTGCGCTGCGTCTCATCGAACTGGGAAAGTGCGTTGACGGCTCCCCGAATCTTGAACGCACCCATCCGCTGGAAATTCTCGCACTTGAAGTAGAGCTTCGCACCGTATTCGGTGTTGGCGATGCTCGAGGTCAGCACGGGAGTGTGGTGCACGCTTCCATCGATACAGGCCGCCGCAGCGACAACGTCATCGTAATTGGGCAGATCTTCCAGGGAAATCATCGGCAACATTCCAATCGGTCATCGCGTTGGGGATCAGGCATTTTGGCGCACCCGTGTCGATTACGGGAGGGGATCGGGATGCACCTCCCGGCAAACCGCAGGCTGATGATAGCCGAGCACAACGGGAATGCCAAAAAGAGAACCCGGACGGAACACAGCTCCGTCCGGGTTCTTTCTTGACCGGCGTCAGATGACTGCTACCGCACCACGTTTTTTCAGGCCAGCGATCCTGGCTTCGGCAGGTACTTCCTGATGATCGCGTCGGCTGCCCAGAAGGCGAGCGCTCCGACCGTACCCGTGGGATTGTACCCGCCATGCTGAGGGAAGTTCGATGCCCCCACGACGAACAGGTTCTCGACATCCCACGACTGGCAATACTTGTTGACGACCGAGTCGGACGGGTCGCTGCCGATCACGGTGCCACCCTGCACGTGCGTCGACTGATAGGGAACGATGCTGTAGTTCTTGATATCCCCGTTGATCTTGCTTTGGGAGCCGCCCATCTGCTTGACAATCTTCGGGAAGACGTTCTCGTTGGCCCAGTGCACCATCTTGCGCTCGTTCTCGGTGAAATCGTAGGTAACGCGGAGGAGCGGATCTCCGAAGACATCCCGGTAAGTAGGATCGAGATCGAGATGATTCTGCCGGTAGGCTGGGGATTCACCCTGCATGCCGACGGTGAGCGCGCGGTTATACCACTGCTTGACCGAGGCCTTCCATTCGCCGCCCCAGGCGGGGGTGCCGGGTGGCAATGGGCCGCTGTTCAGAATCGGGCGCGCACCGATCACGCTGCAGGTGATATTGCCGCCGCCGAAGAAGCCGAGACCGGTGTGATCGAAGTTGTCGCTGTTGAAATCGTCAATGCAGACGCCACTCGAACCGGATCCCATGAAGCGGTTCATGATCTTGTCATCGAACCACATTTGCGCACCTGCACCGCCGACCTGATAGGTATAGTTGCGGCCGACTGTTCCCTTTTCCGTCTTCGGGTCGTAGATTTCACCGATCTTGCTGAGCATCATCAGGCGGTTGTTCTCCTGCGTAAACGCGCTGAGGATGATGAGATCGGCTGGCTGCTCTACTTCGAGGCCGTTCGCGTCGAAATAGGAAACGCTGACAGCCTTGCCGTCCTTGTGGTTGATCCGGTAGACGGTGGAGAACTGGCGGATCTCGAGACGGCCACTGGCCAGCGCGTAGGGCACTGTCATCAGGATCGGACTCGACTTGGCGCCAACATGGCAACCGAAACGTTCGCAGAATCCGCAGTAGTTGCACGGTGCGAGTTGCTGGCCGTACGGGTTGGTGTAGGAGCCGGTGCTGTTGCCATTTGGCTGCGGGAATGGATGATACCCCAATTCCTGGGCTGCCTTTTCGAAGATCGATGAGCCATAGGGAGTCTTGCCGGGGGCTTGCGGATACTCCTTCGAACGTGGACCCTCGAACGGGTTGCCGCCTGGCTGGATCTCGTTCTTCAGGTTGCCGGCCTTGCCGGAGATGCCGAAGACCTCGTCGAATTGGGTGTAGAACGGCTCGATCTCCGAATACGACATCGGCCAGTCCTGGATCGTGGTGTCCTCTGGCAGATAGTTTTTGCCGTAGCGTTCCTCGAGGTGCGAGCGATAGTTGAAGAAGTAGTCGAGGAAGCGCCAGAGCTGACCGTTCCAGTGGACCATCGCGCCGCCGACGCCATTGCCTGGAAGAAACGATCCGTATTCCCGCATCGGCGCGGCCGTCTGATCCGCGTTGTTGCGGAAGGTAACGGTGTTCTTCGCGAGATCCATGAACAATTCGCTCTGGACGGCATAGCGCCATTCGTCGAAATGATCCTGGATGAAATCGGGGAAAGTGTCGCGGTAGGGACCACGCTCAAGTGCGACCATGTTCAGGCTGGTGTTCTTGGTTAGCTCGGCGGCGATCGCTGAACCGACCAGACCGAAGCCGATGAAGAGGACATCGACCGATGGAAGTTTGGTAACCATGATCAGGATTCCCCTCCGATTTGCTGCTGATACTGACCGAGCGAGATGTAATCGCCCTTGAAGGGCTGGTTGTAGTTCTCGATCTGGTCCGCCCAGCTCAGGTGCGCGCCAGGGAAGCCGATCAGCTTCCAGCCGACCATGTCCCGATTTCCACCATGGACGGGGTCGGAAAAGAACCCGGCCATCGTGTAGCTCAGCAGTAATCCGAAGAATGCCTGTGCGGTAATTCCGGGTTGGCCGCCTTTCGCCATCGGCGAGAGCGGCGTCTTGTCGATCGAGCTCGAACCGAACTCGTCGACCTTGCCGGTGCTCATGTCTGTCAGGATCGCGTCCTGTTTCTCGGGCGGCAGGTCGGCAAAGCCGGTCCCATTGTTGGTTGCCTTGGCGTACGTGTCGAGGCTGTTCAACCCGAGCCGGAAACGGTCCCGCAGCATCAGGGCGGACTGGTCTCCCTGGGTCGCCTCACCCTTCACGAACGGACCCTGCGTGTAGCGTGGACCGCGAAAAGCCTTGCGAGACCCCATCTCGCGATCGATGAAATAGACGACTCCTGCCTCTTCGGCGCCGGGACCCGTCGCATCGGTCGGGATAATACGGTTGCAGGCAGCACGGAGAATCGTGATGTGATATGGCACAAAATTGACGAAACCGGTGTTGGTGTTCGCATGTTGAGGTGTCATGTCCATCCCGGACATTGCATCTGGTGAAGCCGCTGGCGAGGCGGCGGGTGACGCCTCCGGTGTGGCGTCCTGCGCCATTGCATGCGTGACGGCGCCAATCCCGATGGCGGCGCCGGAGAGCGCGCTCATCTCCAGCAAGCGGCGCCGTGAGACAACGTGTCCTTCATGGTCGTGGGACTCGGTGATGCCGGGACCCTGTGCGGAAACGGATTCTTCAAGGGTCAGTCCGGATCGATCCGGATCGGGGCCGTTGCCAGTGCCGGTGCGGAGTATTTTTCGGGACATCTGCGCTCCTTCGTTGCACGGCCGAAGCGTATCGGGCTCACGGCCGGAATGCATGGCGATTGCGTCCTGGATACGCGCTGATACAACCTGTGACGGTCGCATTCAGCTCAACAACGTGCGGTCGCGGTGCCTGGCGGAAGCTCGCGAACCGTGGATCAGCTGTCAGCCGACAATCACCTTCCCAACTTCTCTCGTCAGACAGGATCGAGAACTTTGAGGCGACGTTCTTTTGCGGCGTTTTTGCCGCGCATGACGCGGTGCACTACGAACGATTTGCACGTGAGAATCAATCGCAAAGCGAATGCCATGAAGAAAGGGATTGGCCAACCAGCCAATCCCTTTCCGGGTACTGATTCAGCTGTTTGCGTCGAAAGTCGACTCAGTTGGCGACGCTGACGCTCTGGACGCTTTCGATACCGCCGACGACTTCGCCCGTGGACGTGATCTGACCCTCGCCACCGCCCGTGCGGGCGAGACCGTAGTACTTGGCGTCCGGATGGGGAACGATGATCGCGGCGGTCGTCTGTTCCGGGTTGAACTGGAAACCATCCGTGAGTTCGATCCCGACCTTCTGGAAGTCGAGCAGCTTGTCGACCAGCTCGTGCTGAGCGAGATCCGGAATCGAGGGATAGCCCCACGAATACCGCTTTCCGCCTTCGGGACCGATTCCGAGCGCGTTGCGAACGCGCTGATGAACCATCTCGGCGAGACCTTCAGCGCTGGATACGCTCAGGCCGTGGCCGAAGAAGCTCTCCGAATAGTCGCCGCGGGCCTGGGTCTCATCGGTGCGGATCGAGGCTTCCTTGCCCATCGTCACGATCTGGAACGCCACGACATCCTTCTTGCCAGATCCCACCGGCGCTACCGGCTGGAAATAATCGGCGAGGCAGAGGCGTTCGCGGGCAGGCTGACGGGGGAAATCGAAGCGGAGGAGTTCCCGTTCGTGGTCCGCCGGATCGTAGATGATGAGGTCGTTGCCCTGCGAGTTCGCCGGGAAATAGCCATAGAGCACCTTCGGAGCGAGCCAGCCAGTCTTCTTCGCATCTTCCTGCATCGCACGGAGACGCGGCAGGAACTCCTCGTTCTGGATCTGCTCCCACGCCTCGTCCTTGAGACCCTTGCCGCCCCAGTGGAGGCGGAAGAGCGTCTTCAGATCGAGGTGTGGCCAGATGTCGTCGAGCGTGAAATCGGTCATCTCCCGCACACCCCAGAACGGCGGGGTGGGTGGCTCCACCAGAGCTGTCGCGGAGCGCACGATGTCGGTGGAGGGCGCGGGAACCGCGAACGAGTCCCGGCTCGGTCGGCTCAGGGTCAGGCGGGCGGCCGCGAGGTTGTCCTCCACGAGCCGGATGCGCTTCTCGGGGTCGACGATCGTATCCATCAGGGAGAGCCCCTCGAACGCATCCTTGGCGTAGAAGACGCCCGGTTCGTAGTAGGAATCCTCGGAGACGAACAGTGAGCGATGGGCGTATGGGCGGTTGATCGCCGCGCCGCCGATCATGACCGGGAAGCTCAGGCCCTGGTGATGCAATTCCTTGACACAGAGCGGCATCTGCTTGCTGGTCGAGACGAGCAGCGCGGACAACCCGATGGCGGTCGCGTTGACCTCGATCGCCTTGTCGATGATCTTCATCAGCGGCACCTGCTTGCCGAGATCGTGGACCGTGTAGCCATTGTTGGTCAGGATCGTGTTGACGAGATTCTTGCCGATATCGTGAACATCGCCGAAGACCGTCGCGAGGACGACCGTGCCCTTGGTCGTGCCCTCGACCTTCTCGAGATAGTTCTCGAGCTGATTGACCGCCTTCTTCATCGCCTCGGCGGATTGGAGGACGAACGGCAGGATCAGCTCACCGGCGCCGAACTTGTCGCCGACCACCTTCATGGCGGGCAGCAGCACCTCGTTCAGGATCCCGACGGCATCGCCACTCTCGGCAACGGCCTGATCGATGTCGGCCTCGATCCCTTCCTTCTTGCGGAAGACGATGCGGTAGTGAAGTCGCTCGCGGACATTCATCTCCTCCATCGGATCGACGCCGCTGGCGCTCGCGTCGTCGGTCTTGCCTTCGTAGAACTCGATCACGCGGGCGAGCGCATCCGGTCGCCGGTTGAAGATCAGGTCCTCGGCGAGATCGCGTTCGATGGTCGGGATCTCCGCGAACGGCACGACGTGCGACGGATGGACGATCGCGAGATCGAGACCGGCCCTGATCGTGTGATAGAGGAAGACCGCGTTGATGACCTTGCGCGCGGCCGGGTTGATGCCGAACGAGACGTTGGAGACGCCGAGGGTCGTCATCACGCCCGGCAACGCCTCCTCGATGAGGCGGATACCCTCGATCGTCTCGATCGCCGAGTTCATGAACTCCGGGTCGCCGGTGGTGAGCGGGAAGGTCAGCGCATCGAAGATGAGGTCTTCCGGGGCGAGACCGTACTCCAGCGTCACGATATCGTGAATGACCCTGGCGACCTCGAGCTTGCGCTCGCGGGTCTTGGCCATGCCCTCCTCGTCGATCGTGAGGGCGATCACGGCCGAGCCGTGGGCCATCGCGAGCGGCATGATCGACTCGATCCGGGCGCGGCCGTTCTCCATATTGATCGAGTTGATGATCGCCCGGCCGGGATACTGCTCGAGCGCGTCCTGCACGACGTCGGCTTCCGTCGAATCGATCACCAACGGACCCTCGACGGTGAGCGCGAGCTTCTTGACGAGCCGGCGCATGACGTCCTTCTCGTTCGTCAGCTCGGTGAGGGCGACGCAGACGTCGAGGGTGTGCGCGCCTTCTTCCATCTGGCTGGTGGCAACCTCAAGCACGCCATCGAGGTCGTCGGCGAGGATCAGCCGCTTGACCTTGCGCGACCCGAGCGTGTTGACGCGTTCGCCGATGATGGTGGGCGCCGGGTTCTGCTGGAGGTCGACCGCGCGCATCATGCTCGCGACCTGCGGCAGGGGCTTCATCGGACGAGCGGTCACCGGTCGCACCGTGACCTCGCGGACGAGGGCCGCGAGGTGCTCCGGGGTGGTGCCGCAGCAGCCGCCGACGATCCCGACCTCGAACTCCTCGACCATCTCGCGCAGCGCACGGGCCATCGGTTCCGGTTCCATCGGGAAGACGGCGAGCCCGTTGACGTTGATCGGGATGCCGGCGTTCGGAATGACGGAGACCGGTTTCGTGCTGTACTCGCCGAGGTAGCGTGCCGGTTCCCGCATGTAGTCGGGACCGGTCGAGCAGTTCATGCCGATGATGTCGACGTTCAGGTGCTCGAGGATGTTCAACGCGGCGGCGATGTCGGTGCCGAGGAGCATGCGTCCGGAGGTGTCGAGTGTGATCGATGCCTGGATCGGAAGCGCCCGCTGCTTCTCCTTGAAGATGCGCTGGGCGGCGTGGACGGCGGCCTTCAGTTCGAGGATGTCCTGGACGGTTTCGATGATGAGGAGATCGGACCCGCCATCGACGAGCCCGCGGATCTGATCGAGGAAGAGATCGACGATTGCCTGAAAGCGGTGCTGGCCGAGCATCGGATCTTCCGACGCGGGCAGGAGTCCGGTCGGGCCGATCGAGCCGGCGACGAAACGGGGCCGGGAGGCGGTGCTGTACTGGTCGGCGACGCCACGGGCGAGGGCGGCGGCGGTACGGTTCAGCTCGTAGGTGCGCTCGCCGAGGCCGTATTCCTCGGCCTTGATCAGGCTGCTGCCGAAGGTATTCGTTTCGAGCACATCGCAGCCGACTTCCATATAAGAGGCGTGGATGCCCTCGATGACGGAGGGCTTGACGATCGAGAGGTAATCGTTGAACCCCTCCTTGCCGCCATACTCTTCCGCGGTGAGTTCCATGTTGAGGATGGTGGCGCCCATCGAACCGTCGTAGAAGACGGGACGGGTGCGGACGAGATCGAGGAAGTGGTTGGGGCTGGAACTCGGACTCTTGCTCATTGAATGGTGTACTCCGATGGGGCGACTGCCAGGATGACCATCGCCTTATTGTAGCTGACCTGCCAATGTGGACTCACCGGGAAAATCGGGTGCTTAACTCGACACCGGGGCCCCGGGCTAGTAGAGACCTAGCTTATGAATGAGCCTCATGTTGTCAGCGAGTGGTAGGCTGCCGTCTAGTTGGAGGTCCGACATTGCCCGTAATTCACTGGGAACTTGTTGTTCTGTTGAGTGAGAGTCAACTGCTAATGCCTCTTTCTTGCCCAAGACACCTCTAGATCTGAGCCTCTCGAGCCGGATAGTGCACTCTATGTCAACAAAAACCAACGCAAATGGCAGTGGGAGCAGAATTAGCTTAAGTGTTTCAACTACCTCACGGTGTCGGATTCCATCGATTATTAGGCTTCCACCACTGTTGGGCCATCCACTTGTCTTTAGAGCGGCGGTGCAGAAGCCCTCCCAGCCGAGTTCGTCTAGGAGTTCCGCGCCCATCCTCTGGAGTGTATTTCTGTCGACTCCCTCTCCGCGTCCCACCGATTCCCTGCGTACGTATCCCCCAAAGCTCAAGATGATTCCACCTGACTCCGCTTGAAGTGCATGAGATAAGCAAGACTTTCCACTTCCGATCATTCCAGAGAATCCAACAGCTCGAGTCATCGTATTGACCCCGATCTAGCCTATATCTATGCGTATCCCGTTGTTAACGACTCATCGGGATGTCGTTGATTCGGGCTGCTCGTTGGCTTGTACTGAATCTCTGGGATAGCTCTCGATTCCATGACTCGATTGCGATTGCCTGGTTCTGCATAGTTGCTACCAATTGTGGCGTAAGTCTCGACTCGACAGCCGAGAATGATCTGATTTCCAGTAGAATCAACCGCAATGGAAGGTTTTCATGAACAGTTTGAAGCCGGTCAACGAATTGGGCCATCTTGTCTGGGATACCACAAGAGTCCAAGCAGGTGAATGTGCCGTAGGCGTAAAGATCGATCCCCGTCGATAGGAAACGGTCAAAGAGCTCAAACTGCCCATCGAAAAGTCTTGGATCTGCATTCGTATTGAATTCAAAAGAATCGGCATCAAATCCCTTGAAGCAGCCCACTCTGCCATAGTTCTTTGCCCGCGCAAGTTTGGAGATGTCCTCATCTGAAAGAAATCGCCAGAAGAAGTCATTGCTTAGATTGTCATCTGACCAGAGATAAATTGATCTCTCAAAGCCCCTCCGTTGAATGGCTTCGAGAATCCAAAGAATCCACTCAGGAGTTAGATCGAGCTGGCCTCCTGTTAGATCGATCATCTGAGGAGGTTCAGATTGTTCGAGGTAGAGATCTAAAAGTTCGTCGGCAGTGAACCACCGAGAAAGATCGCGACTGCCAGACAGGAGCGAATACGGTACATAGCAGTACCAGCATCTCCAATTGCAGACAGCGTTCTGGAACACCTGCGCTCTGAATACATCGCTAGGTGCAATCCCTAGGGAACTCGCAGCCGGATCTATGGGGAGTGGATTATCGGGCCACAAAGCTCCGGCATGACGCCTGAAGTGCCGAATGCGGCCATATCCCTCACAGTTTGGCGGGACTGAAAGATCTTCAGCTTGCTTAGAATCCTCGATTCGAGAGATTAGAATCCGTCTCGATTCCTGGTCGATTGCTCGAGATCGAAGTCGTAGGGATACATTATCAGCGTGACTCGAGCGAGGCATTGTGTCCATCCTAGCTTGAGGAATGATGTTGATCATTGCTGTGTCAGAGATAATCGTATCGGCGGGATCGATTCTCCATCTTCGGTCAATTCAGGAAGTCGGATATCGACGTACCTCCTGACTAGCTCGGATAAGAAGTGGATCTCGTCAATCGTGATTTCACGGTCGCGAGGGATTCCATACCACTCTTCGATGCAGCGGCGCCAGCAGGCCGCAACAGCGTGCTGACCATAGTAGATTGCATTGCCATCAAATGGGGTCTGTCGTCCGTCATGGGGGTTGTTGGGAGATGCGACAGATTTTTCGATCCGCTTGATGATCGCGGTGCGAAGCTTGACTCGGCCCTTTCGCCGAGCATGGTTTACTGCCTTTAGATCGATTTCCTTGTGCCAGAAGTGGTGACCTATCCACTCGTGCTGCAGAGATTCAAAGATGTAGTCAACTTCCTCTAGATTGAGTGTTTCTATGCGCTCCCAGCATACTAGTGACGCGCCACATGACCGACAGGGCCCCTTCATTCCTCTGTTACGCATTCCAACTGTTTGGCGGAAGCAGTGCAGTCCGTTCTCACAATCTGACCTTGTGCACTTGACCTCCAGTGGTTGAAGCGACTTTGTACGGTCTAATGATGATACTTCTCCAGTCATTTCATTCATCCCCAATAGAGATAAGCGCTCGTGATAACAGGCTCGTATCAAACTGGTCAAGTTGGTTAAGATCTAGGTTGTCCCAAAGCATGCCTCGTGTCATGAACCAAGGATCTAGAGAGTGAGGCTGCAAATTATCGGCCGTGCCCCACCAATTGGTCCCTCTGAGTTGTAATCGGTAGGCCATATAGTCAGCGAGGGCTCCGATGTCTATGGAATGTCGCTGTGACACCGTCGTAACCGCCGATTTGAGGCGCTCCGTTCGTCCAGAAGCGAGCGTCACACACTCCTTCACAAATTCTTCAGCGCGACCATCAAGAGTTATATCAATTGCGAACCACTGGGCCTGCGCCTCTGCTTCGGAATCCTTCCAGTCTTGCAGCGTTTCGTTCTCATCGACTATACCGAGATCGGCCTGATCTGGCTCTTGGCTTGCATGACGAAGTTCATGAAGGAGGTTCATCATCCATCGAGAAGGAGAGTCAGTCCTCCGCTTAAGGACAATTGCATTTCTTCCGTTAAACCTCCATAAGGCCCCGTGAAACGTACCTCTATCGCGAAGTGGAATTACAGGGATGCCTAAGCTCCATGAGAAGCGGAGTACACTTTCGAAGCTCAACTCGCCGAACTGCTCGATAATTTCTCGGCGGAGTGTCGCTGGATCTTCAGATGGGTGTAGTTGGACTAAATGACTAGACGCTCGCAAGATTATGTCAGCAATATAGCGAGCATATATCGCGTAAGAAGCAAGCTGTCGTTCGCTAGCATTCTTTGGTGCCTTTAGCCGCGCGGCACCCAAGGCATCTTGCCTGGGTGTGAGCGGAGAAGCGGCAAATACCTCAGAAGGACTAAATCCAAAAACTCTCTGGATTGGTAAAGCTGCTCTCGTCGCGACCATCGCATTTGAGTAGTTAGCGGGCGCATCACCGGTATTTATAGCTCCTACAATTTGTGGTGGAAGAACCTTGGATTCGATAAAGCTACGTGACAGGCCGATATTCTCCAGTTGCTGGAATAAACGATCGGTCGTGGCTTCTGGTCTTACGAGGATTGCCTGATTGCTAATCGTGATGCCGAGAATCTGCGCAATCTCGTTCATGCGATGAAAGCTTGTGGATTCGTAATCGTTGGCTTCATACCTTTGGATGACTTGTTCCTTCGTGCCCACAAGATCGGCTAGATCCTTTTGCGTAAAACCTTTAGCGATTCTGGCTGCAATGAGCAGTCGGGGCAACTCTTCGAATGAGCTTGCCTCGATCAATGCGGTCGTGCCGCTTCGTAGGTCATTATATTCACGAAGTTCTGACTGCAATGCGAGAATCTGACCGGAGATGGCATCGAATTGAATTTCTTGAAACGCGGCGTCCTCTAGATTCCCTGGTAAGGGCAGACAGCTGAGTGAGTCAAGCGCACCTTCCATTCTTTTGAGTTGGGTCGTGGTTGCGAGATACTGGCGTTCATTTTTAATCACGGGACGCTCTCCATCTCTAGCAAAACGATCCCTTTGACATTATTGGACCTGTCGATCTGGAAGAATTCCAAGAACAGCGTGTCGGCTCCGTCCGCTATCCCACTAGCCGGAAACCACTCTCCACCATACATCGCCTTCTGTTTGATTCTGCCGTCGGGATTGCTCCGAAACATCGGATCGATGTTGACCAGGGTCATACCTGATCGGTCCCATGCAGCATCGTAGTCACTTGGAGTGTCCTTGCTGGTGACGAAGCTTCCATCGATATAAACGCGTTGACATCCAAGGCTCCGGAAATACTGTAGAGCCTCGAGCATCCCTTGCAGCAGGAATTCGCGGCGCGCGTTCCATCCAAAGGTACGTGCGAATTCGCTCCAGCTGTATGGGTGAATCCCCTGAGGCATATTGCCGTTAGCGTCGAACACGAGGACTCCTTTTCAACACAACTATATAGTGGTATAGGATTGTAGTCAACAATAGCGTCTGATCGCTTTGAAGGTCGAGTGCGATCAGGACCCAGCCCGTATTCAGGTTGTTCCAGGCACAAACAGCGATCGGGAGGCGGTAGATGATGCGTCCAGCAGTAGCGCATGATCTCGCCACAAAGGGATGTTCGAGTTCGAGCACCATCTCGCGGTGCGCCGGGTGATGAGTGTGGTTGCTGGCTGCCATGAACGCGCACCCTTCATGAATGGCTCGACGTTCCGAGGCTTAGTTGCATGAGAATTGGTTGTTGTATCGAAGCAGCGACGATCAAACGTGGGCGGCCCGAGGTCCTTCGAGGCGGGAATCATGCGTCAGGGAGTAGGTGCCTAGTCGCACGAGCAGTACCGAACTGCGGCCGATCTCGTCATGCTGTCATCGCGTGCGGAACGCCGTGGGCGCTGGCAACGGACGTTCCAACGACGATTCCATGCGCAGGACATGACAGGTACGGATACAGATACGGCAGCGCATCACACGTCGAGAGGGACACGTTCACCATGAAGATCGGTTTGCAGATTTCGAGGTTCATCTATCCCACTGGGTCGGCAGGGATCGGTCAGGGGTTTGCCGGGCTCGTCCGGGCAGCGGATACGTCGGGCTATGCGTCCCTGTGGGTGATGGATCATTTCTTTCAGATCTCCATGATCGGGTCGGCCGAGGACCCAATGCTCGAGTCCTACACGACCCTCGGCTTCGCCGCTGGGATCTCCAGCAATCTCAAACTGGGAACGCTGGTCACTGGCGTCACCTATCGTCATCCCGGCCTGCTTGCGAAAACCGTGACCACACTCGACGTCCTTTCAGGGGGACGTGCCTATCTCGGCATCGGCGCCGCCTGGTTCGAGCGTGAGCACCTCGCACTGGGGGTTCCATATCCTCCCACGTCCGAACGCTTCGAGCGTCTGGAAGAAACCCTTCAGATCGTGCAGCAGATGTGGTCGGGAGAGCTGAAACCCTACGATGGCAAGCACTTTCATCTTGCCGAGACGCTCAATCAGCCGGCAGCCGTTTCCACCCCTCATCCGCCGATCCTGATCGGTGGCGGTGGCGAGCAGAAGACGCTGCGGCTCGTGGCGAAGTATGCGGACGCCTGCAATCTCTTTCCCGGACCCGAACTCCCGCACAAGCTCGATGTGCTGAAGCAGCGCTGCGAGGAGATAGGGCGCGATTATGCCGAGATCGAGAAGACCGTCATCATGCAGGTGCCCTCGGAGTTCACGGATGCCGGTGAACAGGGACATGATGCACTGGTTCAGACCCTCGGAGACCTTGCGGATCTTGGGATCGATCAGGCGATCCTGAGCATTCAGTCGCTTGCGGACCCGGAGACCGTCACCATGATCGGCCACACGATCATCCCTCGCGCCGAGGAACTCGCGGTCGCCGGAAGGTAGACGTGGGTAACGGGCACCCTGCAGGTTCCGGGAAGGCGATCACGGGGATCGCCGCTACAATAAGAGACACGATCAATCCGAGCGCCCAGGCACTCGCGGTCGCGACAATGTTCGTCGACCGCGAAGCTGCCGAGGCTGCATCCCTGCCGGACGTCGACGGCGTGTTGACGGACGATGCGATCGTGATCGTGGAACAGTTTCGGTCCTGGGGCGGCGGCGAGACCCGCGAGATCGTAACGGAGGAGGGCATCCATGCCGATGTGATGCGAACGTGGATGGCAGCGCAGTCAGTTCGCACGCATCAGCCCGAGGTTTCGGAGTCGTAAATCGCTTCTCTCAACCTGTATTGGAAGATAGAACCCGGTCCTGCTCAGGACCGGGTTCTGTCGTTTCATGTGTGATGGTGTTCGTTGCGCGGGATCGACCGGTGCGAATCTGACTGGGGTCGACCCCAACCAACTGCCTGCTGCGAGACGGATGCTCGCCGCCTTGATGGATCGCCAAGGAGCTGCCAAGCGTCGCAAGGAAAGAGAAGTCATGCGCTCTGTCCTGGGGCATGCTGAAGAGCATCCGGGTACAGGCATAAGTCAAGGAGACATCGATGACAATTGAAGGCAAGGTTGCAGTGGTGAGCGGGGGTGCGTCTGGAATTGGCCGGGCAACGGTGATCGCGCTGGCGGAACGTGGCGCGAAGGTGCTCATCGCAGTCCTGGGTGAGGAGGTTCTGGCCGACGCCCGCCAGAAGGGCGGCGTCCTCAGACCCGACCAGATCGCCGCCGGTGTGCTGGAGCTGATCGAGGACGAATCGCGTTTCGGCGCGGTGATGTCGATTACCGTCGGTGGTGGGCAGGAATACACCACGTCGACCTGGGCGTAGGGTGGAACCGCATGGTCCGATGTCGTTAGCTGGCGAGTAAGCACGTAGGCGAGTAGACGGGTACGTCTCCGTCCACAATTATTTATTTAAATATATAGATCACCTAGGAGTGTGCACGCCGAATGGTGTCAGGTGCCGAGGCGGCCGTCCGTTGGGTTGGTGGGGTCGGTCGGGTTGCCGGTTGCCCCAGACCTCGACGGCGATACCGTCTCGTTCGCCCTGCCAGAGTGGAACCGTGCAGGTGCGGCGGAGCAGGTTCTTCCAGAGCTGAGCGTTGGCGAAAGTCTCCTCGTCCGCGCTGAAGACCTCGAACACGGAGCGTGCCGCGACGAGCACAAGTTTGCGCTTGGCGCGACTCAATGCCACGGTGAGACGGCGCGGGTCGAGCAGGAACTTGCTGGAAACGAGCAGGTATTCGCGGTCGCTCTCCGTCGCACCGATCAGGATCACGGTTCGCTCGCCTCCCTGAAAGCGCTCGACGGTATCGACTGCCGAGATCAGGATGTCGCCCGTCTCGGGATCGATACGCGTGAGTTCGGGAATGCCCTCCTGGAGGGCGGCGCGCTGGGCACGGTGGGGGACGACCACGCCGAGTCCCTCCTCGGGATCGAGCGCGTAGCCATCGGCGTCGGCGAGTTCGCGCAGGATCGGCGCGATCAGGTCCTGTTCGAAACGATTGCGAACCTGACTCTGGTGCTCGTCGTGGACGATTACGATGAGTGGATAGTGGGGCAGAAGGGCGGCCGCGACAAACGGATCGGCAACGATCCGGGCCGGGATCAGGTCGTGGCGGCGGGAGTGATAGTTGATGCCATCCTGCTGATAGATCTCGCGGCGCAGGAATTCCGCCATGTCGGCATGAAGCCGGAAACTCTCCTCGAACCTGATCATCGGCGGATCGAGTGGCAACAGCGCGAGGAAGAGCGATTCGTAGGATCGAAACTCCTGGAAGCTGCGGCGTGATTCGTTGGCCCAGTCGTTCTTGACGATCGGAGGCATCTGGCGGTGATCGCCGACAACGATCAGGCGGCCATCGAGCGCGAGTGGCAGCGCCGCCATCGCGGCTTCCGGGATGCTCATCTGCGACGCCTCGTCGAGCACGAGACAATCGGCCAGTACGTGCCCGAAGAGATTTTTGGCGTCCCATCGGTCCTTGATGATGCCGTAGATGCCGCCTGGCGTCGACCCGATCACGCACCAGCGCTCGGCGAGAATGCGCTCCGGTGCCTTCGGCGATCCTTTCGGAAGTTCTTCATCCTTGGGAATCGCGAGCACGTCCGGATGAAGATCACCCCGGGGCCGCACCCGGAACAGGGCGACATCGAGCAGGCGCGGATCGAAGAAGCGGCCGAAGATCTCCGGGTGGTCGCGGGCGATCTCGCGGAGCTTCTGCCGGATGCCACGGACGTTCTCGAGCAGCACGTCGGTTGCCGCGTGCGTCTTGCAGGAGAGGAATACGCGGAATTCGCGGTCGGCGGCCATCGCGCCCTGGATACGTGCGAAGATCGCGAACGCCGTGGAGTAGCTCTTGCCGGTGCCGGGCGGTCCCTGCACGAGCAGAAGCGGTGAACCGCCATGCTCGCCGATGAACTCCCGCTTGCTCGGCTCGAAGCCGTGCATCGCGCCGATCGTCTCGAGCGCGTCGAAACCGGCGAGGAATCGGTGCTGGGCGGCAACGCTGACGGACGTCCAGGTCACCGGCGGCAGGTCGTCTCCTGCGATGTGCGCGTAGACGGCGTTCTCGCCGCCCTCGACCAGTCCCTGCGTCACCTTCGCCGCCCAGGAGCCGTAGTAGTCGTTCGGGTCGGCGTCGAGTGTGTAGATTCCGTCCGGCACAAGCGGTTCGATGCGTCCGCTGAATGTGTAACCGCGCGCAGACGTGCCGCCCTGAAACGACGGGAACGATACCCCGGCGAACGCCACGGTGGCGCGTCCGCCCGCATCCCGTTCGACGACGATCCGATCCAGCGTCAGGCGCATCCTGTAGAGCAGTTGTTTCGGGGTTGGCGTGAAGGGCACGCGTTCGGCGGCGGGCAAGCGGGAATCTGTCTCCGTTCGTGAAGCGATCACCAGCCGGTCACCGGGTTTGATCGTGGAGAGGCCGAGCGCCTCATCGAGTTCACAGGCGATGCCTGCGATCTCGATCCGAAGCCTGATGACAAGACCTTCGATCGATCGTTCGACGTCTGCCTTCTGTTCCGGGGTGAGGCGGACCTGCTTCGCATCCGGATGCACTTCCCGGTACTCGGCGCGGTACTGCTCCTCGAGCAGTCGTCGTCGCTCATTTTCCCGGTAACGGGCGAGCATGTCCGGAGCCTGATCGGACTCGACGTAACGAACGATGAATGTCTGGCCGGCGAGCACACGCTCCTCGGGCGTCGCGAGACGGGCGCTCTTCCACCCGGCGAGTTCGACGTGGCGTTCGATCGTCACGAACTCGTCGAGGGCGTGGGCGAAGGTCGGTGCCTTGACCGTGAAATGCGCGAGGTCGGGGAGATCGAAGACGGACTGAGTGGTCTGCCGGTTTCCCGCGAAATCCCGGGCGATGCATTCCATCGCGTCGAGACGTCGCGCGTGGAAGCCAACGAGGAGATCGGGCGTGACGTCCCGATAGGGTGCCATCTCGTCGTTCCTGCCATCGACCGCCGGCGGCAGGTCGCCCCACGCGGCGTAGGCGAACTCGAGCGGGATCTGGCTGTTGAAGCGGGCACGGTTCGTGTACCAGCCTTGGGGAGAATCCTCGTCACCGAGCTTGCCCCAGAAATCGAAGAGGCGGGCGCGGAAGATCTCGCGATAGGGTGTGCCCGCGTTCCAATCGAACCGGAGATAGGCCGCAACCGCCTGCAACGATTGGCAGACCATCGGGTAATTCTTGTGTTCCTTGACCTGCTGGTCGAGAAAGCTGAAGAGCGGGGAGTCGAAGGCGGCAAGTTGGGTCACGAAATCGTAGAGGGCGGTGGCGCCGAGGATCGAGGTGGCGTGGCGACCCAGGGCGTCGAGCAGGACGCGCTGGGCGAATGCGTTGATGAAGACCAGGTGGATCGGGGCTCGCGGCTTGCCCTCGGCGTCCGGGGCCGCGATATCGGCGATGGTCTGGAGAACGTCCGTGATCCAGCCGACGAGCAGTTCTCGCTCGTGTTCGGAAGATTCCGGCGAGGCGGAACCAAGGCGAACCACGCTTCGGCGCCGGTGCGGGCGTTCGACGCCGTGCTCGCAGGCGACGATCAGGGCGCCGACCATGTAGAGCCGGTCGTTCAGGTAATCATGCTGGACGTCGATGTAGATGCGGATCAGATTCGGGTTCTGCGTTGCATCGCTGTAGGGGAGCGATCCGTAGCCCTTGCTCGGGATGTAGGAAAGCGCCTCGATCGGGTCGTTCGGGTCCTTGATCCAGTTGCGATAGCGGCGGGCGCGGTGGATGAGCTCATCGAGATGAGGGCCGACCGGCCAGATCGCGGCGAGCTTGCGTGAGAGCGATTCGTTACCCGCCGCGGGGACGAGGACGGTATTCTCCTGCACCGCGCCATTGACCTGGATCTGCCCCTTCTTGTGCAGATCCTTGAGGGTCGCCAACTCCCTGACGGTCGTCACCCCCTCCCGGCGGAGGACGCTCTTGTCCTGTTCCGAGATGTGCGGCAGCAGCGAGAGGTCGTCTGTTTCGGCACTCTGCTTCATGCAGAACTCGTTGAAGAGGCAACCATCGCACTTGTAGCCAAGGTGAAATGGCAGCTCCTCGAAGGTGGTCTGGATGACGCGGCTGGCAGTCGATCGATCGCCGAGGACGAGATCGTGGACGGCCCCGATGTACGCAGCTGTACCGTCGATGCGTTCGAGAAAACCGGCGCGAGTGCCGAAGAACTCGAACGCGAGATCGCGCTGGGCCTCCAGCAGGTCGTCTTCATCGGGAGCACCATCGTCGGTGGCGGCTGGACCACGATAGAGGATGGCGAGCTCGATCGCGTCGTGCGGGATCTCCTCCGCGCGCAGGATGTCCGTCAGGATCTCGTGGTAGAACGCGACCTGCAGCCGATGCTCGACCTTGGAAGCTGTGGAAGCCTTCATGTCCGCGATCAGGATCGTGAGGGTATCGTCGTCGGCGCGTTCGAGCCGGAGAATATCGACATCGCCGCGAATACGCCAGCCGTGAAGGTTCGCCTGCAGCCGTGGCTGGAAGCAGACGACGACCTCGCCGGGCTGGATCGCCCGCGCGATTCCGGCGATGGCGCGATTGTCTGTCGTGTTGCCGTTGGCGCTCCGCTGGGCCTCGCTGAACTCGACGATCGCGAAGTACTGGGCGATGTCACGCGCGATCTGCTCCTCGAAGTTGGCGCCGGAGCGGGTCAGAATAGGCGGGATCGACTGGGCGGCGACGCCATACTCCTCCATGAAGTCGCGGCCGTTGGCACGTTCGTAGAGGCGGAGGCGGAGATAGCGCTGGCATTGATCGAGCCGGATGAACTGGGAGATGTCGGTCGGCGTGATCGGCTGCGACCCGGTGTCGGTTGGTGCGTCCATGGCGAATGTGTGGAGGAATGTGGATGTCATGCTGTTCCCTGCATCCTTCGCGGCCCCTGCGCAACCGGACGAAACGCTCCGACGGGAAGGCCCGTAGCGAGTCGCCGACGGCTGTGCACGCTCGCGTGACGAGCGCGTTGCCTCATGATTCGTGTTCGTGACGAGTTTATCCGCAATCGGTGTATACCGTGTAGATGCGTGAGGACAGGCCGGGCGTTGATCCGGCGCCATCTCCCGACGTGCCGGGAAGAGGAGCGATTGCTGGTGGGAACGATCTATCTCGATGCGGACGCATGCCCGGTGAAAGAGTATGTGTTCCGGGTGGCGGCACGGTACGGCATACCGCTGGTCGTCGTCGCGAACTCACCCATCCGGATCCCGGATCAGGCGGGCCTGACGGCCCGGTTGGTGGTTGTTCCCGATTTACCGGATGCAGCGGACGACTGGATCGTCGAGCACGCCGTGGAGGGAGATCTGGTGCTGACCGCGGATATTCCACTGGCGGCCCGGGTGATCTCGAACACGGTCGACGCGATCGATTTCCGGGGCGGTGTCTACAACCCGAACCGGATCGGGGATGCGGTGGCATCGCGCGACCTGAACGCCCACCTGCGGCAGATGGGGCTGATCACGGGTGGCCCGTCCGCGTTCTCGCAGCAGGACAAGAGCAAGTTCGCCTCGGCGCTGGATGCGTCCGCCAATCGGCTGAAGCGGCGGATGGAGCGAGCCGAACGGGCGAGTCGCTAGCCGAGGGCGCGTGGGCGGGGACGGATCGTGCGTTTGATCTCGTCACCGACCTGATCGGAGGCAAGGTCGAGCTCGTAGCTCTTCTGAAGATTCAGCCAGAATCCCGCTTCCACGCCAAGCCACTGTTGCAGGCGAAGCGCGGTATCAGCCGTCATCGCCCGTTTCCCGGCGATGAGCTGATAGATGCGATTGGCGGGAACGTGAATCTCACGCGCAAGCTGAGCGGCGGACATGTCGAGTTCTGCGAGTTCGTCGGCGAGGACTTCGCCGGGATGAATGGGATAGGTTGGGTGTCGTTCGTTCACGGTGGTGCTGTCCTGTACGTTAGTGATAGTCGACGATCTCGATATTGAAGGGTTTCGGTGAACCGTCGGGCCACTCGAAACAGATTCTCCATTGTCGGTTGATGCGGATACTGAACTGCCCACGTCGATCGCCACTCAAGGCCTCAAAGTGGTTACTGGGGAGAAGCATCAGGCCATGTCTTGACGGAGCGTCGTGCAGAATTCGGAGCCTCTTCACAGCTTGGCGCTCGAACGACTGGAATTCCTCGATGCGATACCCCTTCGCAAAACGCTCCGTGCGCTTGTCTCGATAGGGTGGCGGTTCTAGAGAGAAATCGTCATGGTCGTCCATACGAAGTATCTTCCCATGAAAGACGAATGACGTCAAACGTCTCCGATGGTAATGGGTACATCCGTGAACCTCCGGTCCGCGTTCTCTCGGAAGGACTGGAGCCAGTTTGTCTCCCCTCGGGTTGAAGGATCAGCCGGTGAGCTAGTCGTCGAACCATTGGAGGCCTGGATGCAGTTGCATGTATTCGATGATGAGGTCGTCTTCGCGGGTGAACGCGGTCTGGGCGAACGGCGGGTCGCCGACCGCGAACGGGCCAAGCAGGACCTCTTTGCCCGCAAGGTGGTCGCGCAGATTGTCGACGGTATAGGCAACGTTTGGATTCTGTTGGAACTCCGCGTCGACCGGGCTATCCGGCTCGTAGCGCAACCATTCGATACGCTGCGGGTGGTGGGCAGGATTGCTCACCCAGACGTGGGTGGATTCAACCCAGGATTCACTAAGCTGGACCTCGGTTGTTGGCAATCCGATATGATGAAACGACTTCACGAACATTCTCCTTAGAGCTTGCGCCAATAGGCGCCGGATATGGCCCTTCGGGCCATAGGAATCACCAGACCATAATGAAGGTTGAAAACATAGATCGGCTAGGCGCAGATATCGGCCTGCGGCCGATTCGCCGCGTAGCGGCGAGGCACCTCCTTCGGTTTCGCTCAGGACAAGCCCGGTTCCGCTACGGGGATTACTGAATCAACTCTTCAACCTTCATCATGGTCTGCTCTACGGGGAGAGCCGTTTTCGCCATCTGGCGATCCTGGATCAAGCGAATTTTAGGCCAACCTTCCCGCAAGCTGGGAGAAGTCTTCTCACCGTTCCTGCCTGATGATAAAGAGACAGTCTCGCAAATGGCGAGGTGATTCTTACTTTGGCCCAAAGGAGTAATGATGGAATCGGTGACATCGAAGGACGGAACCCGCATCGCGTTCGATCGCTTTGGCAATGGTCCGGCGCTCATTCTGGTCGGTGGGGCGACGGTGACGCGCGATTATCAGACCACGTTCGCGACTGTGCTCGGAGACCATTTCACGGTCTATTCCTACGATCGGCGCGGACGGGGAGAGAGTGGCGACACGTTGCCGTACGCCGTCGCACTCGAGATCGAGGATCTCGAGGCGATGATCGATGCGGCCGGCGGGTCGGCATTCGTGTTCGAGCATTCGTCAGGGGCGGTATTGTCGCTCCGGGCGGCGGCAACTGGGCTCGCGATAACGAAACTTGCGGTGTATGGGCCACCATTCATCGTCGACGATAGCCGGGCACCGGGTCCGGCTGATTACGTGGAGCATCTCGATGAACTCGTCGCGGCGGGTCGACGGGGGGACGCGTTTGCGTATTTCATGACGGCGGGAATTGGCATGCCGGAGGAGATCGTCGCACAGATGCGACAGGGTCCGGGCTGGGGCGCCGGCGAGGCGGTGGCCCATAAGATCGCCTACGATGGTCGCGTGATGGGCGACACGTTGGCGGGCAAACCGCTGGCGGACGAACCGTGGAATTCCATCCAGGTGCCCACGCTCGTATTGGACGGTGGGGAAAGCCCTGCCTGGATGCATGCTGGCGCGGAGGCATTGATGTCTAAGCTGCCGCATGGCGAACGCCGCACGCTGGCGGGGCAGGATCAAGGTCCCGCGGATGACGTGCTCGCACCGGTGCTGATGACGTTCTTTGCTGGGTGATGGGGTGATAGGCGCTCACACGCGTACTTTCGATCGAAGGCGCGAAGCCGGGCAGCGGCGAATCGCGAAGGTAATCGATAGGCTGCGTGAAGAATGATCAAGGGCCGCCCGGTCAACGAGTTCGTGAGCTGACAGGAACACACATGGGAAAGAACGCAACTGTCGATGAGTATATTGAGTCGCTCGCGGAACCTCTGCGTGAGATCGCCACTCAGCTCTGTCCTTTAATGGACAAGGAGTTTCCGAAGGCGACGGGGAAGATGTGGCATGGGCATCCGGTGTGGATGGATGGCAAGAATCCGGTTGCCGGGTTCAAGGCCCATACCTCCTATGTGACGTACATGATCTGGCGCGGTCAGGAGCATGCCGAAGCCGCGGTATCACGGGATATGGTCTCCTCCAAGCTTTCGTCCGTCGCCGACATCGAAGGGGTGCAGGCGGCCGACTGGCTGCGTGAGGCAGACGTGGCGTAAGTGGGACCTGAGGACGCTGCGTAGGCGAAGGATGCCGGCCATCCGTCGCAGGGCGATCTCGGGTTCCCCATCCACGCTCCTCCCCAGAGGACTGCTTCGCGTCCGAGGCGGCAGCTGCGCTGCCAAGCGCTTCGCGCGGGGATCCTTCACGTCGTTCAGGATGACAGGATAGGCGGCACGGGCACGACGGGGATGTTCCATACGGGGGCCCTGCCGCTGTCCGATGTAACTCCCGTGGTACCGCCAGGGCAGGCGCAATTGGTCGACACCATCCGGAAGTGGCGAAGGTCAGATGAATGGAAGGATGCCTGCTGAACGACGGCGGCGGGCATCAGGTATTTCCTTGCCGCACGATTGGCGGTAGAGTTTCCCCCGCATGAATTGGCGCACTTGAGTTGCCTGCTTCATGGAGTTGAGGGGCTAAAGGAAGAGTGTTTCGAAAATCTGCGCCGGTGAGTGGCCATGACGCCTATTCGGCCCTTCGCTACCCCGATTTCCGCCTCTTCATCTCGGCCAACTTCCTGTCATCGCTAGCGCAATCGATCCTGAGCGTGATCGTCGGCTGGGAACTGTATCTGCGGACGAATTCCGCACTCGCGCTCGGCATGGTGGGGCTGGTCCAAATCATTCCGAATGTGCTGATGGCGCTTCCTGCCGGGCAATTCGTCGACCGCCACGATCACAAGCGGATCGCAACGGCATCCGCGTCACTGAATGCTGTCGCGGCGCTGATCCTTGCTGCACTCTCGGCGATCGAAGGTCCGCTCGTGTTGATCTACGCCTGCCTTTTCCTGATCGGCGTGGCGCGGGTGTTTCGAAGTCCCACCCAGGGAACGCTGCTGGCGGCGGTCGTTCCGGCGACGGAATACGGGAACGCGTCGGCCTGGGGAAGCAGCGCGGGGCAGCTTGCTTCGGTGCTGGGACCGGCGGTCGGTGGACTGGGCGTCGCGCTGGTGACCGATGCAGCGCCCGTGTTTGCCGCTACGGCAGTCATGCTCGGGATCTCCGCGTTTGCCTATGGTCGCTTGCATCCGCGCCCGATCGTGCAATCAAAGGAACCTGTCACCAGGGAATCGCTTCTAGCCGGGATCACCTTCATCCGCAAGACGAAAGTGCTCTTCGCCGCGATCACGCTGGATATGGTGGCCGTGCTGCTGGGCGGGGCGACCGCGCTGCTGCCGATTTTCGCCAAGGATGTTCTCAATGTCGGCGCGACCGGATTGGGCGTGATGCGCTCGGCACCTGCCGTCGGAGCGATCGTGATGTCGTTTGCGATCGCGCACAAGGGCCCGTTCAAGCGTGCGGGCATGACCTTGCTGGCGACAGTCGCGGCGTTCGGGTTTGCCACGATTCTCTTCGGGGCCTCGCGTTCGCTCCTGCTTTCCCTGGCAGCGCTCGTCATGATCGGGGCGTTCGATGCAATCAGCGTCGTGATCCGGACGACGCTCGAACTGACGTTCACGCCCGACGAGATGCGGGGCCGGGTGGGGTCCATCCACTACCTGTTCATCGGGATGTCCAACGAGTTTGGTGAGTTCGAATCGGGCGTGGCGGCGGCGATCTTCGGGGCGACGACCGCGGTCGTGCTGGGCGGAATCGGGACGCTGCTCGTGGTGCCGATCATCGCCATGGTCTGGCCGGAGGTGCGGCGGCTGCGAGAGATCGTTCCTCCACCCGAGATCGCGACGGTCGCCGAAGAGGCCATCGTGCAGCAGCCATAGGCAATTTCCGCATCACGTCGGACTGCGGTAGCTGCCGCCGTGTCCCATCCGATCCATCTGATACCCATCACCGTGGGAATCGGCACGTCAGCGCCACGATGTGTTCGAACTGATCCGTTACGACACGCATCGAGCGGTGGATGGTCATTCACCGACGACCGTGGTGTCACCGTGACGACCAAGGCAACACCGACCAAGGCTGTGGCGTACATTGGGTTCGCCTTTGCTCTGTATGACTTCGGATTCGAAGTCACCGGGTTCTTCAGTGGCGAGACGCTGGAGAAGGTCGATCCCAAAACGATCGCGCCAAACCTTCCGTTCGACCGCATGACGAACCTCGGATACGGGGACGGCATCGATGTCGAGACGATCCTCGGGCTGGGCACCGAGCTCTTTGTCGGCGCGAACTACGACGTGACTGGTTCTTCGCAGACGATCTGGCCAATTCCGCAGGATGTCGTCGAGCAGATAGCCAAGGTGGCGGGCGTCATCGCCGTCGCCTATGCGGACGGGACAGACGCGGCGCGGCTGATTCAGACCAACGAGAGCCTCGCGGCAGCGCTGGGGGCAGATGTGACCGGCGGGGATGTGGCTTCCACGAAGGATACCTTCAAGGCAAGCGAGCAGGCCCTCCGGGATGCAGTTGCGGCCAAGCCGGGGTTCCGGGAGCAGTTCATGACGGGAGCCCCGGATGGCTTCTATGTCGGCAGGAATCTGGCCGATCTCAATCTGTACACCGGCGACGGTCTCGAGATCGTCGGTGTCGAAGGGTATGACATCCAGTCGTGGGAGACGTTCCCCAGCGTCGATGCCGACGCCATCTTCGTCGACAACCGGGCGACTGGATGGTTGCAACCCGAGGAGATGAAGGCGCAGATCCCGACGTGGCCACTGCATCTGGCTGTGAAGGCTGGGCAGATGTATCCGTGGCAGAACGAATACGTGTCAAGCTACAAGGGGTTCACGCCGGTCCTTGACGGGATCGCTACCGCGGTTACCTCAGCGAAAATTCATTCCTGATCGGTCGTCACGGCACGATGACGGCGGACTCCTTGGGGTCCGCCGTTTTGCATTCGGCCTGCTGGCTGACTTGGCAGGAAGGCGAGTCGCTGATCTGCGAGGGTAAAGGCCCGGCTTGACCTTGACGCAGGAGCGGGCCGTCATCTCGGGAGCATCCGATGACCATCATCCGAACTGGAAGGGAAGGGTCTCAACGGCTATCCGTACGTCGGCTTCTGCGGCCAGCCTGCCGGAGAATCCTCCCAATCTTCGTGTCGCCCGAATGGCGTCATATCGAGGAAGCCATACGTGAGAATGAGGGGTTCGACACCCCGGCCGGTGGTGAAGTAGGTGTGATAGACGTTCGTGCCATCACGTAGAAACACACTCATGCCCGGGATTTCGTTATCGTCTTCGCCGGTGACATGGAAGTCCTTGTTGAAACTACTGGAGCCCGACGAGTACCACGGAAAATCCCAGCCCATCCGTTCGTTGTACGCCAACAGCTTCTCGATCGGTGCGCGCGAGATCAAGACAAAGGTCGTATCGACATCGTGAAGTGGGGTTACCGTGCCGATGTCGTTTACCGAGGCTGTACAACTCGGGCATCCATCGTCCCAATCGGGATGAAACATGAAGTGCTGGACGATCAGCTGACGGCGTCCCTCGAACAGCTCGAGAAGCGACACGGCTCCCGCCGGACCATCGAATCGATAGTCGGCATCGATCTTCACCATTGGCAGGCGTCGACGCTCGGCGCTGATTGCATCCCTGGCACGGGTGTTGGCCTTCTCCTTGATCAGCAGTTCGTCTCGTGCCGCTTGCCATTCCTCCCGCGAGACGATGGGCGGAAGTGCCGTGTGCGGTATTCCTGTGGCCATGGATGATTCCTTTCAGCCTGGTGAGGGATGAACGGTCGGTTTGTTCCGACCTGTTACATCCCATCCTGCACCAACCAACGGGAAACGGCTTCTTCCCGCTTGCTGCTTCCGATGCCATGGTCGGGTCCCGCGATGCGCGCGACCCGTGCGACCCGTGCGACCCGTGCGACCCGTGCGATGAATGATTCCATGATGCACTCTCGAAAAATGGATTCCAGGCCAATGTCACGGTGTATCAACGACGCACCGAACTCCAAAACTCGCGCTCGCTGGACGAACCCGCCGATTTGGGCCGTAGTGGCGGGTGTCGTCGGTGATATCGGTCCCGGTGTAGAACTATCGACGGAGGAAGGATGCCGCCGGAAGGGCATGCGCAAGGGGGCGATCCAATTCGGATCGCCCCCTTCAAATGCTTGTACATCATGGGCAGCTACCGAATCGACCCGTACGTGATTTGTGGTCAGGCCGGACCCTCGCGCTGGTTCTCGGCGTGGGCCGTCGCCTCGGTGACGGGTGCGGTGGTCTGCAGAGAGGGATCATCCTGCCCTTCCCATGTCGCGGCAACTCCCGTGAGTGGTGAGGATGGGACGTCCCTCGGTTGCCAGCGATGGTTGGAATCGATCCTGGACGCAAGCACCTCGGCGATGTGTCGTGTGGGGCGGTCGGTGAAATGCTCGATCTGCTGACGGCAGGAGACGCCGGCGACGCTGATCTGGACGTCCATCGACGTGGCATTGACGGCTGGGAAGAGACGTTCCTCGCCGATCTTCTTCGATACCTCGTAGTGTTCGGACTCGTAGCCGAACGACCCCGCCATGCCGCAGCAACCCGCTCCACTTTCTGCCGGGCGGCAACCGGAGGCCTTCAGGATCGCCATCGACGGACCGACGCCGATCAGCGCCTTCTGGTGACAATGCCCGTGGAAAAGCACTTCCGACCCCGTGCCGGACTTCCAGGTGATGCCCAGATCCTCGTCGTTATCGAGCTTCGCCAGCCATTCGTCGATCATGTAGGAATGCCTGGCGACGACCTCGACGTTGGGATCACCTGGCAGCAAGTCCCGGTATTCATCGCGCAAGGTCAGGATGCAGCTTGGTTCGGTGCCGATGATCGGGATGCCCTGTTTGGCGTACGGAGCGAGCAGGCCGACATTCTTGCGAGCCACCTTGCGTGCGGAATCGACCAGACCCTTCGAGATCATGGGACGACCGCAGCAGGCGCGGCGCTCCTCGATGATGACCTCGAAACCGGCCGCCTCGATCAGCCTGACCGCAGCCAGCCCGATCATCGGATAGTTGTAGGTGGCAAAGGTGTCGTGGAAGTAGACGACCTTCCCGCGCGTCGTGGCTGGCACCGGATTGTGCTTGCGATACGCATGCCAGCGATGCACGAACGTGCGCGAGACGAACGGTGACATCTTGCGGTCCTTGTGGACACCGACGAAGGCCATTCCGGGCTTCCCGAGGGGAGTGCGCAGTGCCAGATTAGCCAGCGGGGCGACCGGTGCCGCGATCTTCGAGATGGTATGGATGTGCCCCATCAATCGTGCCCGCAGCGGCACTCCGTGCTTTTCATAATAATGAGTCAGGAACTCGGTCTTGATCTTGGCCATGTCGACGCTCGATGGACATTCGGTCTTGCACGCCTTGCAGGAGAGGCAGAGATCGAGCGTTTCGTAGGTGGCCTTGTCGGCGAAATCGCGGGGCGAGAGGATGTTGCCTGCCAGCGCATTGCGGAGGGCGTTGGCCCGCCCGCGGGTGGTGTCGTTTTCATCCCTGGTCGCCATGTACGAGGGGCACATGGTGCCCGCCTTGGTCTGCCGGCAGACCGCCGCCCCATTGCACATCTCGACCGCGGCCATGAAGCCGCCCTCGCGGGTGAAGTCAAGATTGGTCTCGATCTGGACCGGCTTGTATTTGGGCCCGTACCGCAGATTGTCGACGAGTGGTGGTGCGTCGACGACCTTGCCTGGATTCATGAGACCGGCGGGGTCGAAGAGGTGCTTGAAATCGCGCATCGTCTGATAGAGGTCCTTGCCGAAGATGACCTCGTTCAGCTCGGAGCGCTGCAGCCCGTCTCCGTGCTCACCACTCATGACTCCGCCGAAGTCGTGCGCGATCTCGGCCGCCTGATAGGCAAGCTCGCGCATCGCCTCGACGCCGCCGATCGTCTTGAGGTTGATCAGCGGACGGATGTGGAGGCAGCCGGCGGAGGCGTGGGCGTAATATGCGGCGGTCGTATCGTGCCTGGCAACCATCACCTCGACGGCCGCCACGAACCTGGCCAAGTGTTCGACCGGCACCGAGACATCCTCGATCACCGGGATCGGCTTGGCGTCACCCTTCACGCTCATCAGGAGACCCAGACCCGCCTTGCGGACCTGCCAGACATCCTTCTGCCGCTTCGGATCGAGCACAACGAGCGGATCGGTCATCAGGCTGATGTTGCGCGCGCGCAAGTGATCGATCAGGCGGTCGCATTTCTGCTGGAGTTCGCGTTCATTGGCGCCGTAGAACTCGACAACCAGCACACCCGCCGGATCGCCCTGAATCAACGAGATCTGCCTGGCGTACCCAGGTGCCTGGCGAGTGAGATCGATCAGCATGCGATCCATCAGCTCGATCGCGGATGGCTCCACTTCGAGGATCTGCGGGGTGGCCTCCATCGCGCGAACGAGGTTGTCGAACTGGAGCATGACTAGGCCGGTGATCGGTGGGATCGGCACCAGATCGAGCGTGACCTGCAGGAGCGTGCCGAGCGTCCCTTCCGACGACGCAAGCAGCCGCGCCGGGTTGAAGACATCGTCGGGCTTCAGGAACTCGTTCAGCGAGTAACCGGTCGAGCGTCGCCAGTGCGGTGGGAAATCCCGCGCGATCACATCCTGGTGCTTCTCGCGGAAGGCGAGCAGTTTCCTGAGCAGAAGACCGGTTGGATCCTCGGTCTGGGCGCGTTTCCTGAGGTCCGCCATCGTGCCAGGACCGAGCTCGACGGTCGTGCCGTTGGCGAGTTGGACGCGCGCCGAGCGCATGTTGTCCTGCGTCATTCCATAGAGGATGGAATGGGCACCGGCCGAATTGTTGCTGACGACACCACCGACGGTCGCCCGATTGGCCGATGAGGGGTCCGGACCGAACATCAGGCCCTGGTCCTTGATCTGGCGATTGAGCTGATCGAGGTTGATGCCAGGCTCGACAGTCACGGTTCGGGTTTCCGGCCGGAAGTTGATGACCCGATTGAGATACTTCGAGGTATCGACGATCAGTGCGGCGCCGACGGCCTGTCCTGCGAGCGACGATCCCCCGCCGCGCGCGAGGATCGGGACGTTGTGGCTGGCAGCGAGTTCCATCGCGGCGATCACATCGTCGGTGGTGCGTGGGATCACGACTCCGATCGGGTCGATCTGATAGTTCGAGGCATCGGTCGAGTAGAGCATACGGCTGACGGCGTCGAATCTCACCTCGCCGTGGATGCGGGCGGTGAGTTCGGCTTCGAGCACCTGCGCGGTTTCATACGACGCGCGGTAGGCGCGATCGGGTTTGCCGCCGCTGATCGCGGGGGGAGGGACGGGCAGAGTCGGGGATGGACTGCCGCCGTTGGCGGTCGCCGAGTGGCGGATAAACGCCATGAGCCACGTCTCCTTTGCTGAGAGATGATCGGGCCGGATGACAGCACAACGGGAGATACTGTCCGAAGGATGAAGATGCTGAAATCAACCGCAGACAAGTGGCTGCCGACAGACGCTACGATGCGATCTGAGTTTAGCACCGGGGTGAGAGTGGGGACAGTCGAACCATGCGCTCCTGTGGATGGTTCGACTGGCACGGAGAATCCAGAAGGACATGCCATGAGAGGAACTTTGCTTCCAGTATGAATTACGCGCTGCGCCGGACCTCCCATGCGGTCAGAAAAGTCCGGGTATGCCGCTAGGTCGCCGGAGTTGGCGACCTAGCGGCGCCCAGCCTGATTGCAACCAGTGCCGTCGCGGCAGTTGGCGCGGGAGAGGCCGCATCAGCAGACGGCAGTAGCGGACCGCCCGCTCCCACACACAGGTAATCGCCGACTGCGGCCAATGGTGCATTCAACCCTGCGCTCGCCTGCCACTTCCAGGCTGCACTCCCGTCCTGGACGTTGAGTGCATGGACCACCCCGTCCAGACCACCGGTGAAGACGAGGTCGCCCACGACTGTCGTACCAGCCGCCTCATCCACCTGCAACGTGGCACCTGCCGGAACAGTGGGCTGAATGGACAGCTCAGGCGGTGATTCTCGCAAAACTCATTCAATACGCACAACAGAGTTTGGCAAATCTCACCGCCGATTGTCGTGGAGATCTGCGACGAGATCCTCTGAATGGTGGGAAACAGGTGCGTCAACTCCCTATGCAGATGGTTCGTTTTCAGCGTTGCCAATTTTCGTCGTCTCACCTATATACAGGTGGATGTTGTCGCCGCACACTGGAGGAACGTCGATCTTGTTCCCCGATCAGATCGGGACAGCATCAGCAACAGACCTCCTGTTTTGGCTATCCGCGTTCGTCGAATTGTGTGGATGGGTGAACGGGGATGATCGAGATCAAATGATCGCGAGTCTGCGGAGGGGGAGGCGGAACGATGAATGCGGGGCCAGGGACACTGAGATTCCAGTTCGAGGGCGAGGTTTGGTTCTACGCCAATCCAAGCGCCGTGTATTTCGTGTCGCTTCCCGGGCAGATGTCCGCGGATATTCTTGACCTTGTCGGACAATCGCTCAACCCTTGGGGGACGGTACCGGTCGACGCCACGATCGGCGACTTCACCTGGGCGTCCTCGATGTTTCCGCGCAAGGAACGGACGTGCTACGACCTTCCGCTCAATGCAAAGGTTCGCAAGCGGGTTGGACTCCAGGCGGGAAACATCATCTCCGTCACAATCGACATCCCGCTCCCGGTGTAACACCCTGTCAAGCGCGACACGATCCCACGAATCCGCACGCCACCCTCCGCAAAAACAGCTGCTCTGGAGAGATTTCCTGCGGGTGGCAGCGGTCGTTGAACGTTGTTGGTCTGCCGGCATGGCATGCTGCGTTGAAAAGGATGAGGACAGCCTGTATGGTGCGGTCCTCCGGCTGTTCAAAGGGTTCGTACAACAACGACGGGCGGTCGAGGTCCGATTCCAGAGGCTTGCTTCGGGTCGTGGCCGGAACATCGCCTGCTTAGGCACGACTTGCCTGCTGGCGCAGAGGTTCGAGCTTTCGCGGACCAGGCAGGACCCGAACGCTTCGGGTGGGGAGAGCCGTTGTTCTCGACCAAAAGCCGCCTGTTGCCCGTCGGACCGCTGAGGACGGGCAGGCGAGCTTTCCGACCGAGCGGCACCATGACATCGCTCGTCTCGCCGACGTGCCAGAATCACGGGGATCAGTCCGCTCCTGTCCCGCTCGGGATATCAAGACGCCCATGGACTCGCGGGTGCAAAGAATGCGAACATGAATGAAATGCGCATCATCCCACCCATGCATGACCACGGACCACGGCATTGCAGGAACCGCTCTGGAACGAGCATCCTGAAATCAAAGACGTGAATCGGCGACATCAAGCAGGCAAGTCAGGCAAGTCAGGCAAGTCAGGTCAGCTGGCATTGCGCGCCATGCCGATCACTCAGTCAGAGGCGACCTCCACGGCGTCTCCAACATCGAAGGAGTTCAGAGTGGTCACACGCGCCGTTTCGACCTGGTCATTGCATCGAACACTGGGCCAATTTGTCGCACCTGATTCAAACGTGCAGGGTGGCCCCTTCATGGCATCTCCACAGGCGTCGTCCGGGCTGACCCTTTTGGAACTTCCCGCAGAACTGCAATGGCGTGGATACGACGCCCTGCAGATCTGTCACTTCCACCTGCCGTCACGCTCCAGTGCCTATCTGGATGAGCTCCGGACCGCTCTCGCCGAGTCGAACATCGCACTCGACACCCTCCTGATCGACGATGGAGACCTCACGAGCGGCGACGATGCCGACCTCGCCGAGGCCTGGATTGGTGAATGGCTGGACGTGGCAACGCTCCTCGGCGCGCGCCTCGCACGCGTCAGTGCCGGCAAGTCGGTTCCGTCCGGCGATACCGTGCGGGAGAGCGCCGAACGACTCGTTCGGCTCGCTGCGGCACATCCCGACGTACGAGTCGTGACCGAGAACTGGTTGGGAATGATGCCGGACGCCGATACGGTGCTCGCCCTGCTCGATGCCACCGGGGAATCTGTCGGGCTGCTCGTCGACCTGGGAAATTGGAGTGGCCCCGGCAAGTATGGCGAGCTCTCCCGGATTGCCCCGCTTGCCGATAGTTGCCACGCGAAGTGTCATTTCACGAAGCGTGATGCAGACAGTGATGACTTCCGGGCATCGCTGCAGATCCTCAGGGAGGTCGGGTACGACGGTCCCATGGCGCTCATCTACGATGGACAGGATGATGATGAGTGGGCTGCACTCGATACCGAATACAAGGTCGTGCGGGACGTGTTTGGCTTGGTATGAACCCCATTCCGACTCCCGCACTGCCCGGGTTTCCGCACATGGTGCGGGCAACTGATCGACATCAACTTCATCTGGCCGATATATCTTGCGGAATATGGTTGAGCGCAGGGGAGTCAGCGGGAGGCAGCAGGGACTGACTTCCCGCAGGAGGGTCCGCCCGATCGACCGCAGAGCCGGCAGCGGCGTCGAGCAGTGGCGTCGAGCGAAGCCGAATCGGTCGATACCCCAGGTGGTTCTCCATGATCGACACATGCGGTGGCGGTTCGCCTCCCATCCAACCCAACCGAATTCCGGATCAACGTCTGGCCGAAGGTCCCGCCTTTGGCCAGGCATCGGGTTCGATCCCCTGTCTGGCGCCGGTGGAACCGGCAGCGCATGAACCCGCGGGTGTCCGTACCGAGCGAGACAGACGGACGCACAAGAACCCGACCTGCAGGTCGGGTTCTTGTCTGATTGCGTACTCGTGATTCAGGCTGCTTCGCGCTCGCCAGCCTCACCAGCCACGGCAATCCCGATCCCGTCGAAGAGCGTGAGCGACATCATCTGAAGACGCCTCTCATTCTGCACCTCGACCGGCGACATGATCACAGCGTCGCGTTCGCCCGTCATCAGGAACTGATCGTTGTCTTTTTCCTTTACCACATTCTTGAAGGGTTTCAGGTCAGCCTTTATCGCCAGGATCTCACCAGTCAACCGGTCACGCTTCGCATAGTGTCCGTTTGGCAGGCGAAACTGGGTTCGCCCGCGAATTGCTCCTCTTCGGCCGCCACCCGGCCCACCGTTTTTCGCCATTGCCCTGAACCTCCGGGATAGGTCCATATCCCGACCATCCGCTTACTCCGTGTAAGTTACAATTGTATCCCAAAACAGTGAATATGTCAACACGAAATGGACTCAGATGGCACCCGGGAACGAGATTTCCTTGCCGATTCCCGAACCTGTTTTGGACGGAGAATCGGTGAGCGATGACACATAGTTGTCGAGTGAGAGATCGTTTGGCTTGACCGTCAGATGACATGAGCATCATCGAATCGTGTCGGGCGACCACCTTGCCCGGCACATATACACATCGTTGACTCCACGGCGTCGGAAAATGACAGGCTTTGGACCGGAGATTCGTTCCGGAAGGCAACCAGGACGGGACGGATGATCGGATTGGCGCCGAAACCATCCCATATTGCAGACAGAGATGAGATGATCGAATGGCCATCTCGTTACCAGACCCGTCTCTCCGTGCTTCAGCTCGAACGTGCGCCCGCCGCATCGGCGATGGACAGGCAGTAGTTCGAGATGACGTGTGGGATGCGATATCCGGATGGTCGAAATGTATTCCTGGATGGATATCTCCGTAGAAAGGCCGCGCGCTGTGCACGGCAAGACATCGATGCCAGATACGTCGTCTCTGGGATGTCCACCAGCGCGATCTGCGAGACAATGACGGGAGGGAACCATATCTGACGTTCGTGTTCACCACCCGACCATCTTCGATCCTTGGGTCCGGTCTGCCTGGGAGGTCTGGCGAAACTACTCCATGGCTTTAGCTCACCAACGCGTGCGCCGGTGTCTCCTCGATATCGACGCTTGCTCGTTCTCCTCACATCTCGTCCATGCCAGCTCGAAGTCGTGCGCGGGCAGTCAACGTCAAGAAGTTCGCGGTCTTGTGGGAGGTATGGATCGTTATACGGTTTTCACGCTCACGCACGCATCCCTTCCGGCCGCCGAACGCCCGGGTTGTCCTTTGACGCCCGATGTCTCCAACCCAAGGAGCTTCCTCATGACCGATCCACGACGTAGTGCTCTCTCGCAGAATCTCTCGCGCCGTCGCCTGAGCCAAACGGTGGCCGGCGGTGCAGCAGCCACCGCGTTCGCCATCAACGGCTGGGGGGCTCCTCGCGGGTCGGTCCTCGCCGCCCAGGCAACCCCGGCGGCAACCCCGGCGGCGACACCCGCTGCCTCGCCGGTGGCGGCCGCGTTGACCGACGAGCAACGCGGATGGCTGGCGAATGCAAGCAAGGGAATCGTCAATGGCTGGCTGCATGTCAGGGTCGCGGGCGCGCCGTTCGCCCGTGGATTTCAATACGGGTTCCTGACCGCCGCCGAATATTCCGAAGCCATCCGTGTGTACACCGCGATGACGTATCAGACAACCGGAATGGACTATTCCTTCTTCGTGCAGAAGGCCGCCGAGTATCACAAGGACAAGATCACGCCCGAACTCATCATGGAGATGGAGGGGCTCGCCGCCGGGTATACCGCTGCCGGAGTGCCGACCACACTGGATGAGATCATCGGCTGGAACGCGTATATGGAGATGACCGGCTACTGGTGGCCAACGGTCGCGACCCAATATGCCAACTCCGCACCGGAGGGGAACCGCAAGAGCCACTGCAGCGCATTCATCGCGACGGGTTCGGCCACGGTCGATGGCAAGATCGTGATCGGGCACGAATCGTTCACCGAGTTCTGGAACGGCCAGTACATGAACGTGATTCTCGACATCACGCCGGACGATGGTGCCCGGATCGTGATGCAGACGAGTCCGGGCTGGATCTCCAGCATGACCGATTTCTGGATCACCGGGAATGGGCTGGTCGTGGTCGAGACCACGATGGTCGGATACGCCGGGTATGACGTGACCAAGGTTCCGGAATACGTGCGGGTCCGCAATGCGTCTCAGTATGGCACCAGCATCGACAGCTGGGTGGAATTGATGGACGCCCAGAACAACGGTGGGTACGCCAACATGTGGCTGATCGGCGATACCAAAACCAACGAGATCGCCAACTACGAGCAGGGGCTGGTGTATCAGCTGCTGGAGAAGAAAACGGACGGGTATTTCTTCGGCGACAACGCGCCGACCGATCCCCGGATTCGGAATCTGGAGAGCACGGATACCGGCTATAGCGATGTGCGGCAGCAAACCGGGGCGCGGCGGGTGCGCTGGCCGCAGATGCTGAAGCAGTACGACGGAGCGATCGACGTCAAGGTCGGGCAGACGATGCTTGCCGATACGTTCGACCCGTATCTGGGGTACACCAACCCGTCCTCGCGGACCATCTGCTCCCATTATGACGAAGACCCCATGTACTTCGTGAGCGATCCGAACGCGGTCTGGAACGTTCCGTTCTACCCGGCCGGGTCGGTCGATGCGAAGGTGACCACCGCCGAACAGGTGGGCAAAATGACGATGGCCGGCCGGTTCGGCCGCGCTGATGGCGCGCCATTCGATGTCGACGAATTTCTTCGACTCCATCCACAGTGGGGATGGCAGGAGGGATATCTGGTGAGCCGACCATCTCAGCCGTGGACACAGTTCGACGGTGATGGCGAGGTGATGTCAGAGGAGTAACGGTGGTATCCGGGTCATTTCGTCCATCCATGCAGGCACTTGTACTGCATGGATGGATGCTTTTACCATCGCAGTATCTTTCAACAATCAACAATCAACAATGCTCGATGATTCTCGTTTCATAGTTGCGGGGAGTCGCAAGATTTTTCGAACGCTGGCAAGGACGCATCACATGGATTCGACCCGGTTCGATTCGGTCTCCAAAACGTTCGCAGACCGTCGCTCACGGCGTTCGGCGCTCAAGATCGCCGCTACTGGACTGGGCGCCACTTTCGTCGGCGCGACGATCGGCCGGAGCGCGCTGGCGCAGAATGTAACTCCCGCCGCCTCATCCGAAGCGGTCACAGCCGATCCGTCGTTCCTGTTCGTGCAGATGGCACATTCCGGCACGTTTATCCCCGACCCGAATGCCGGGACACCGGTGGCCGACGGCACGCCGGTCGCCTGAGGTGGTGCCGACTATCTGCTGACGGTCGAAGGGCACTCAGGCGGCACGATCTACTTCTCAGATCACCCGGAGCGGATCTTCGGGGATGCGCCGACGCAGAAGTTTCTCGACGGCCTTGGTTTTACTCCAACCAATCCGCCGAATGCCGCGATCGTGACGCACGCCGACGATGGGACCGAAGATGTTCTCGTCGTCGAGCTGCGCACCCCGATCTACAACGACGCAACGTCAAAGCTGACCTATGGCGTGACCGTGCTGTTCGATTGCACCGGCGAGGGGGTGGCGCACGTCGCCATGGCGCAGAAGGACCTCGAGCTTCCTGCAAGCTTCGGACGCACCAGCCTGTTCATCGACAGTTGCCAAGACAACACCATCAACTGCTATGACAATACCGGCCAAAACCTCGTGGGTTCGGTGGGCACGGTCAGCATGTGCCGGGATTTCGGAGACTGGTGCTGCCATCCCTGCACCGGGACCGAGGACGGCTGGATCGACACCTGCAATGCCGTGTTCGAGGAACAATGTAACAACTCCTGTATGGCAGAGCTTTCGGGAGGATGCTGGTAAGCACAACGGATCACCTTCTGCATGACAGAAGCGGCGGCCGGAATGGTACCGCGGACGAATGCAATGCAGCGCATCGACGCCGTACGTCAGCGACTCGGCAGTGAGACTCGTAGAACGTAACGATTCCACGACGCTCCCTCCCTCTCTGTTCGGTCCTCGGATAATTTCACGATCGAGCGATGCGGCGGGGCTGGCTTCGCCCGAAGCCAGCCCCGCCGAAATGCTCATTGAGCGTCCCGAAAAAGACCTCCGGTCGATCCGAGATACAGACCGTGCCGTCAAAAGTGCTTCGCGAATGGGCGGATCGGCGGTGACTACACGGGTTGATCGCCGGCAATGCAGGCGCGCGGGGACATGACTGCTCTCATCTGCGCTAGCGGTTGCGAGATTCTCGTTGGTATTCACGAAGGGAGGGAAGGGCCTGGTCGACCTCGCGGCGTCGGCTCTCGATGGTCGCGATTTGCTCGCCAACGGCACTGTCCTGATTGGCGGCGTTCGCGTTTTCCATCGCTTGCGACAACTCGTAAGAGTCGAGCGCGGTTCCCGACCGCGCCATGTTTCGGATGCGGACCGGGGAGAGCTTTTTCATCTGCTGCTCGATCGCTCGTTGCTGGCTCGTGAGGTGCTGCTGTTCCCGCGTCAGGCGGGCGATCGCATCTTTGGCTGAGGCGGGGTCGCGATGTCCTTCCTTCAGCGTGTTTTCGAGATCGAGCGGTGCGAGGACACTCTCCGCGACAGGTTGGCGGTGAAACCGTTCGAACCAGGCCATGTGGCGACTCCTTTGGAACGGGTGGAGAAACATCGGCACCAAAGACGCTGCGGCTGGAAATTCGCCAGTTGCCGTTCCTCGGTTGCGATGGGGCATGCACACCACGAACAGGCTGCAAGGAGAGGTGCTGCGTTCATGCGGATCAACGAGGTTCGGTTGCGGCCCCCTGAAGAACGCCCCTCCCGCCAGACACGGTGTGTGACTCTCGCGTGTCGCTCTCGAGGCAGACGTCACCCTTGCCTTTCAAAGGCAACGGGAGTGGAGATCCTGGTCCCATGGGGGGCAGCTGGGCAGGTGGGTAGCACGGCGGCAGGTGTCGCAGACACAGCGTACCACCGCGATCGCCTTCCGCTCTCGTTCTCGCTCGGTGCGGAGGTCGGATCGTCGGACAGATGCGGTGGTCGAAACCGCGCTAGCAACGGATCTGGCTGGGAGTATGCAAACGACCCTCACCCCATTTCCATTCCCAGCCTCGCAGTGCCCCTCATCTCTTCACCCGATACCGCAGGTGCGTCACGCCCGGCGACTCGCTTGCGCCGATCGATTCCAATTCGATCGGCAGGGCGCCCGACCGATCGAACAACCGGAGACCATCGCCGAGGAGGACCGAGCGGAGGTCGATGTGCAGCTCGTCCACCAAACCGGCCCCGATGCACTGGTGGATCGTGCTCGCGCCGCCGACCACCGTTACGTCCTTGTCGCCCGCAGCCGCCTTTGCCCGATCGATCACCCGCTCGATACCCTCGGTGACGAAGGTAAAGGTCAACTTGTCGTTCTCGCCCTTCGCTACCTGCTCCGGCGCCCGGTGCGTGAGGACGAAGATCGACGCCTGGAATTCGTATCCCGTGAAGTCGCCGTTTCCCATCTCGTAGGAACGGCGACCCATCACCACCGCTCCTGTCGACCGGATAGCCTCTTGCAACCCCTCGGTTTGCCGCATCGCCTCCATATCCGGGTAGAGGAGACCCACCTCGCCATTCCGATCGCTGACGAAACCGTCCAACGACATGATCATTCCCGCGATCACCCTCGCCATCTCATCCGCCCTCTTCCTCCCGTGTCATTCCAGTTCGGGTACCGCCATCACATCTCGATCGTAGGACGGGGATGGGCGGTCCGCTTCTTCCCTCTTGCTACGCCCGCCTTGGCGACGCCGTATGCATTTCGATCGCTGATACGCCGTCCTTGCTTGCGGACCAACGCCGGGACCACATCGTTGCGTTGCTCCTGTATCGAGAAGAGGTCGGAGGTTGAAAAATCGCGGCCACTATCTCGAGATTCGTGGTGTAGCCAGGGTGGTGACAGATCCCGATCCTGCGTTCGTCGCCACGCTTGTCGGCAACTACACCGGGAACGACACCATGCCTGGGGCGGAAGGTGAACGAAAGGTGATCGCCATCGAGCCGATCCATATCACCCACATGGGCTGACGCATCAGCGTCAAATCAACGGAGTCATGCGCCGAACCGCGCCGCCCGGCGCTCATCACTCTCGTGATGGGCACCGTTACCATGAGTCCCGGAGCGATGAGGGAGGATCGAGGATTCTGCCGGGCGGAACCTCTGTCCGGTCACGCTGATCCGACGTCATGCCGATTCCGCAACAGCACCCTTTTCTCCTGTTCCCAGAGAAGCCGAAGGAGATTCGCGGCGCGCAGAAGGGCAGGCAACTGGCTGATATCCTCCGGCCCAACCTCTGAACACTGCTCTCGTCACGGCTTCCATGAACACATCGAACGCATCAGGTTTGGCAGCGGGACGTGCACGCCCAGCGATTCCTGCTGGATCGCTGCGATCCACTTCCGCAATTGGAGCGAGTTCCGAACGGGGAACCATGCATTGGACCGCGATGGCGGTGAGCCCCGGCCATGGCCGAATGGCGTGGGAATGCGAGAGAGATGGATGGCATGCGCTGATGACGGTCGACGCAGGAGCACTGCCGGGAGAGTCGAGGCCAGCCCTTCTGCATGGCGCTCACAACCATGGGCAATTCTCTCGGATTTGCCGGGTATGGCCTCGGGAATGCGCTTGCCTGCGAGACGCCAGGAGTTATTTCCCATGGTCGCGATCCAGTCAACGAGTTGTGCTTGATTCGAGGATCGCGATCGTCGTTTGCCAGCCGCCCACGGCGCAATGGAGGCTCGTTCCGATATTTGCCACTGTGGCAAAATGATTTGCTGAAGAAAAATATGCACCGAATACTGGAATCTGTGACCGAGACCAATGGCCCCGGATGGAGAGGAACTGAGGATAGATGAAATGACAACGACCCAAGGAACCGCCGATCCCATAAGGCCTTCCGAGCCATCTGCGCCTGCCGACACGGAAACCGGTGCAGCAGAGTGTTTCTGGAACGACCACTATCGAGCGCACAACCAGCCATGGAGTGGACACGCCAACGCCGTCGTGACCGAGGTGGCCGCGACCCTTCCCCAGGCCGAGCGCTCGATCTGGGGTGTGCCGATGGTGGTGACGCAATCTGGTTGGCGCAGCGCGGCTGGCAGGTGACGGGGGTGGACGTTTCGGCGACGGTGCTGAGACGGGCCCGAGTCCAGGTTGCCACCGCCGGGCTCGGCGACCGTGTCGACTTTCAGCGCCACGATGTGTCTGAGAGCCTCCCGGATGGCACTTTCGATCTCATCGTGGCGAGCCATTTTCACTCGCCGATCGATTTCCCGCGCAATCAGGTCTTCCGATCAACCGCGCAGATGCTGTCGCCGCATGGCGTGCTGCTGATCGTCGACCACGCGTCGACCGCCCCTGGTCGTGGAACCAGGACTCCGATCACCGCTACCCGGCACCTGAAGAGACCCTTGCCGAAATCGGCCTCGACCCTGCGATCTGGGCTGCCGAAATACTCGAGGCTCGTGATCGAGAGGCGAGCGGTCCGAACGGGATCACGGCGACCGTCACCGACAACGTGATCATGGTTCGCCGCGTTTCGAATCCCTCAAGGGAGAGCTGAGACTGAATTCGCTGCTTGGTGTCACGTCACGGGATCAATCGCCACCCGCGCCGCTGACTGCCCTGCTGCCCGCGCCGCTGCCCGCGCGGCTGCACGAACGAGCGCGTCATTCCCCGTGGTCAGGTCGCCGTTCGGCTCGTGGAGGGTGTCTTCAAGACCGACGCGCGTGTCGATTCCCCTCCGGATCGCATCGGTCAGGAGCGCCCAGGTGACCTTGCCATCACCGTGCTGCAGGCGCGGAGTGGTGATGGAATACCGGTCAAGCGTTCTGTGGATGTTCTCGACCAGCACGAGTGCGGCGGTGGCGCTCTCTCCAACCTGTTCTTCACCTGGCTCGACCAGGATGCGTGTGACCCGATCAGCCAATCCCGACGCTGCCAGATGCTCGGCGTCCTCGACGGTCCAGACTCCCGCCTCGATGCCGATACCGGCTTCGATGAGCGCATTCATGATCTCGATCGATCCCGGCTCGGAGAGGTTGACCGACGTGTAGTCGGGAGCGCGCCAGGCGCGGACCATCGCGAGACGGCGACCGAGATCGGGCTCGATCCAGGCGCCGGTGGTGACGCCCACGGGGACTCCACAAGCATCGCGAACGCGCGTGACAACCTCGTCGACGATCCCGGCGTCGAGACGCTCACGTCCCTCAGTATCGTGCGGATGCAGATGAATTGCCCCGGCACCAGCCGCGACGCAGGCGACCGCGTCCCGAATCAGCTCATCGATCGAGATCGGAACTGCCGGGTGCTCGTGCTTCCTGCGATCGCCGTTGAGGGCTGCCTGGATGAGCATGATTCCGTTGTGCGACTGGGTCACGATCTGCCTTCTTTCCCCGTCTGATGTCCGATGAATTCCTGGAGTGCAGCTCTTGCCTGTTGCTCGATCTTACCGTCGCCTCCGGCCAGAACATGTCCTCATTGGCGACAAGTGCCTGTCGTCTGGCTATCGGAGCAGACCTCCGTCGCGCGGGCAACAGGTGGCGCGCGGATTGCTGAATCGTTAACGCTCGTGTATCGTGACCCGACGTCAGATCATCCGATAGATACCGAAAAAGTCTCGTGGTGGCTGCGAGGCATAGATGACCTCCAAACTGTGGGACCTCGATCATGATTCCCTTTCGCGCCTTCACGCATAGCACGTTCGCCTCGCTCGATGTCAGGAACTATCGGCTGTTCTTCATCGGACAGGGGATTTCCCTCTGCGGTACGTGGATGCAAACCGTGGCCCAGGGACTTCTCGTCCTCAAGCTGACCGGATCAGGCACAGCACTCGGGCTGGTCATTGCCTTGCAAACCTTGCCGATTCTCATCTTCGGTGCATGGGGCGGGGTCATCGCCGATCGGTTTTCCAAGAGGAAAATCCTGTACGCGACCCAATGCATCTCGGCGCTGACCAGTCTAGTGATCGGTGCGCTCGTGATCGGCGGCCAGATTCAGCTCTGGATGGTCTTTGCCGTGGCGGTCCTGCTCGGCTTCGTCAAGGTTCTCGACAACCCTGCCCGGCAGACGTTCGTGCGGGAGACGGTCGGCAGCGATCGGCTCACGAATGCGGTCTCGCTGAACTCGACGGAGATGAACCTGGCGCGCGTCATCGGACCGGCGATCGCGGGAGTGATGGTGGCGACGGTCGGGCTGGGAGCCTGCTTTCTCGTCGACGGGTTCTCCTACGGGGCCGTCATCCTGACGCTGATGATGATGCGAGCCAGCGAACTCAAACCGGTCGCCCGGGTCGTGCGGGCGAAAGGTCAGCTTGCCGATGGCCTGCGCTACGTGTGGTCGACGCCGATCCTGCGCAACACGCTCCTGATGATGGCGATCATCGGCACATTCACCTACGAGTTCTCGGTGGTTCTTCCGCTGTTCTCGGAATTTACCTTCAAGACGGGAGCAAGTGGCTACGCTGCCCTGACGGCGGCAATGGGGGTTGGAGCGGTGGTCGGCGGCCTCTACACCGCGAGCCGAAGACAAAGCACCGCCCGCATGCTGGTCATCTCCGCCGCCCGCTTCGGAGCTTCGGTCGTATTCGCGGCGATCGCCCCATCGCTGGTCGTCGCGATGCTGGCATTCGTGATCGTGGGGTTCTTCTCCATCAATTTCACCTCATTGGGCAACGTCACCCTCCAACTCGAGAGCGCACCGGAGATGCAGGGACGCGTGATGGCGCTGTGGTCGGTGGCGTTTCTCGGCACAACCCCGATCGGTGGCCCCCTGATGGGGACACTCGGGGAACACGCTGGTCCGCGCTGGGCACTGTTGGTCGGCGGGATCGCGGCGCTCGTCGCGGCAGGGCTGGGACTGATGGCGCTCCGGCGGGAGGATGGTCAGGTCAACGCATCACTCGAGCCGCTGGCATCGCACAAGTCAGCAGGATGATGTTTCCGGACAGGAACATCCCGCCGTGCCCGCCGTGCCCGCCGTGCCTGCTGTGCCCACTATCCGTTGACGCGCTAACCAAACGTACGTAAGATTCGAGACACGACGAATCTTTCGCGCATCGAATGACCCCATCTCCCATAACATGAACAGGAATGTCGATGAACGTCGGTTTGCAATTATCCCGTTTCAAATACCCGGGCGGATCGTCGCAGATCGCGTCGACGGTCTCGGCGATCGTCAGGGAAGCCGACGCCGCCGGATTCTCCTCACTGTGGGTGATGGATCACTTTTTCCAGATCCAGAACGGTGGTCCGCCCGAGGATCCGATGCTGGAGGCGTACACCACTTTGGGGTTTGCCGCCGGTATCTCGGAACACCTGAAGCTCGGCACATTGGTAACCGGCGTCACCTACCGGTATCCGGGGTTGCTTGCGAAAACCGTCACCACGCTCGATGTTCTCTCCGGTGGGCGTGCCTATCTCGGGATTGGAGCCGCCTGGTTCGAGCAGGAGCATCTGGGTCTTGGTGTGCCCTATCCCCCGCTTGGCGAGCGGTTCGAGCGATTGGAAGAAGCGCTGCAGATCGTTCTGCAGATGTGGTCGGGTGAGGTCAAGCCATATTCGGGCACGCACTATCAGCTCGAAGAGACCCTCAATCAGCCGGCAGCCGTTTCCACCCCTCACCCGCCTATTCTGATCGGCGGCGGCGGCGAGCAGAAGACGCTGCGGCTCGTCGCAAAGTATGGCGACGCCTGCAACCTGTTCGGGGGGCCGGAACTTCCGCACAAGCTGGATGTACTCAAGCGGCGCTGCGATGAGGTCGGTCGTGATTACGCCGAGATCGAGAAGACGACGCTGACGATCGCGCCGCCGGCGTTCGACGGGTCGTCAGAGGGACAGACTACGGCGGCGTTGCTGGACACGCTCCAGCAGCAGGCCGCGCTGGGCATCGACCAGGCGATCCTCAAGATGCCGACCCTGACGGATCCCACTCTTCTCGCCATGCTCGGGCGGGAGGTGATTCAGCCGGCTCGGGAGATCGAGGTCGCCGGACGCTGATTCTTCCGGATCAGGAGATTGCGAGCGTACCCGGACACGTCGACTCAGGTGTGACGGCGAAAGCGGTCCCGGTGATTCAGATACTCAGGCCGTATCGTCGAGCTGTTCGAGTCGCTACCGCTACCGCGTCGTTTCTCAGGTGTGTGGCGAGATCGAGGTTCAGGAAGCAGAGCGCGCGTCCGCACCGAAACTTCGGAGTAGCTCCGTCGTGATCGGTATCGGCTGCGCAGTCACGCCGGGAACAGGCGGATGTCCTGCGCTCGGAGCCGATACGTGGCGATCCGGCCGAGTGATCGCCTGGTCGCTGGGCTGACCGGTACTGACTGGGCGCACGGGTGGGTCAGGGTACGCCACGATTCGGGTGCTCGCCTCGTCGATCGGCCGGTGCGCGCTTCCCTCGTGGGAGTGCGCGCACGGTCGTTCGGAAGTGGTCGATGTGTCGTGCATGCTTCAACTTCAGACTCTCGTCTTCAACCCGCCACCACGCGGAATCGTCATGTCATGGCGCCCCATGCCGCGACCGATCAACCAGCATTCACATTCAAGGTCGTTGGATCACCGCCAGCGAAGGCAATTGGCCACCTCAAGCGAACCGAGCAGGGGATTCTCCGGACACGTCGAGGAAGATCCGGGACCGCTTCGTCGCTTATCGAACGACGCACCGGGTATCTAGTCGGTATCATGGGAACAGCAGGTTGTCAGTGACGTTGTCAGTGACGTTGTCAGCGATTGGAACATGTGCCGATCGTCGATGCCTCGCCTTGATGTTGAATGGACGCGAACGATGGATACCGTGTTGGTCATATTGGTGATGTTGATCGTGATCGCCCTGCTGGCGAGTATCGGCTACTTCTTCCTTCGGGAGGCGGGTCAGGAAAACGTCCGCGAGTGGCTGACGGCGCCGAAGCAACTGAAGGATTCGGTGACGGCACTGGTCAGTCGTCCGGCGAGTGCCCGTGCCATCGATGGCAGCGAACCAGGCGTCAAGCTGGAATCCGGCACAATGCGCCGCGACGGAAACCGGTTTTCGCCGTCACCTTCGTCCCGGTCGTCGGTTGCGGTTGCCGTCGATGACTCGGCGTTGCGGGATCTGCGCGAGGAATTGCACGGAGAGTTGCGGCATGCCAGTGGGCTTACCCGCGAATTCGATGCGCGTCTCGTGCGGATGGAATCCGCGCTGACGAAAGCGCAGCAGGTTCCCGAGGAGGTCGATCGCGCCCTCCGAGATCAGGACGAACGGCGTCAGCGCGAGATCGAACGGTTGGAGCAGGAACTCATTACGATGCGGCTGACCATGGGTACTTATGGTGAGCGCAGGGGCGAGGCGCTGGCCGATTTCTACGGTCATCTGGCGCGGGTCGAGGTGGCGATGTCGGCCGTCGTGAACCCGATGCTCCTGCCGGGCGAATCACTGACCCTACCCCCGGAGATGTTGCAGGAGACGTTGGTCTGGAACAACTGGAGCGATGTCGGCGAGTGCGCGTTCGCCTTCGGCAACATCTTCAATCAAAACCGTTTCGTGCTCGAGCCGGAGACGGCCAGCAAGATCGAGATCTTCATCGTGACGCTGCGGCAGGTGTTGACCCGTGATGTCTATCCCGCCGTGCGAGGCGGAAATCCGTCTGCCACCCAGATCGCCCAGATGCGATCGGGTCTGGAGTCGATCGTGCACGATCTGCCGGTGGTGAGGCGATTGCTGGAGGATGCCTACCGGCTCACCTCGACGAGCGGACTCCTGGTGAAAGGTGGCGCCGCAGGCTCGACGCAATCCGCCAGCGCCGATGACGGGGTGACCGTTCCTCTCGCCTCGCATACCGATGTCGATATCGCTGTTGATGGTTCGGAACGACACGAACGACAGGTGTAGGCAGGCAAGACCATCGTCTGATGCCAGCTGCGGAGGGCGGTAGCCCGACTCCATGAAGGAGACGTGTCTATCGGTTCCTGATCGATCACCCTCACGGTATGCGCTCGATCACTGGCCTGCCGGGTTTTCTCCAGATGCCGACGGACAAGCGCCGTCATGGTCGATGTGTCGGGTACCGGACGGATCGCCGAAGTTGGATCGCTGGGCCGTATCGGACATGAACCGCGTGTCGCATATTCGGATACTCGGTCTGACCCGTCGGAAGTGCCGATGGCATCCGGGACGAGGGCGTTCCGCACCCCTGCAATCTCCGCCGAGGCGGAGATGCCCACCACAGAGGGCGTTCAAATCAGCATGCGTTCGAGTTCTATAGAAGGTCGACGCTGAAGCAGGTCCCTGGTGGCCGGTTTGGACAACGCCATTCGCGATCCCAGGCTGATCCCTTGAATCGCTTGAACCGCTCTACTGACTCATGGCGTATCATTATTATCACCGTATGCATGGTATATACGGTAATAGGTGTATATACAGGCCGATTGCAGTCCCAACGAGGAGATAGTGCGATGATCGAAGCCAAGGTGCGAAAGCAGGGAAACAGTTTTGTCGTGACCATCCCGAGAGAAGAGATGGAGCGATATCAACTTAGCGAGGGCGATGAAGTGGCGGTTGCATTGACCAAACTGGAAAAGCGGGCAGTGTTGCGCCCGGAGTTGCAGGCGATTGTCAGCGATATCCTTCGCGATCATCGAGACGCGCTGGAATATCTGGCAGATCGCTAATCGTTATTGATGAGAGACGTCGTTACGAGAAAGTGGAGAGATGGTTGCGTATCTGACAGTCGCGGAAGTTATCGAGATTCATACTCAGGTGATGGATGCGATGGGATGGGCCGTTGCTCCACTCCGCTCTGAAGCCCTTCTCGAATCCGCGGTCATGAAAGCGCAAACGGCCGCCTATTACGGTGAGGCGGACCTTGCCCTGCAAGCTGCGTTGCTGGCAGTCGGCATTTCCCAGAACCAGCCATTTCTCGACGGCAACAAACGCACGGCGTACGTGTCGCTGATTACCTTTTTAGCGATCAACAGACAGCTGCTGGACGCGAAGAATACCGACATAGCGGTTCAACTCATCGCCATTGCGGAGCGCGAAGGGACACTGGAGGCGGCAACCGATGCGTTCGCGGTGTGGTTGCGTGAGCGCCTGCAGGAGTCGCCGGTTCCAGAAACCGAGTAGCGCCCTGCAGCTTCAGCCTGCTATCGCTCCTGCGCTCCTGCTCCTTCAGGCCGTCAGCGATCCTGCGGATTCGGGTCATGGACGGTGAGCAGAGCTTCGATCTCGGGCCGATGGAGGACGCGAGCCCAGTCGAGCGGCGTCGCGTGGTGGTGTCCATCGCGTGCCGAGAGATCGGCTCCGGCCCGGAGCAACTGTCCAACCAGCTCGAGATCGCCGAGATCGACCGCGTCATGCAGGGGCGTGGTGGCGTGGAACCCGGCCACCCGAGCGAGATACGCTCGATCGGCCATCAGCGCGATTGACTCGTCGCGCAATCCGAGCTTCCAGAGGGAGAGAATATCCGCTTTGGCGCCGTGATGGATAAGCCACCTGGCGGCTTCCTGATGCCCGTAACGTGCGGCGAAGGTAATGGGCGTCTCGCCGTTCGGCATGGCCCTGACCCGAGCGATCGCAGGATCGATCCCGACAGTCGCGCCTGACGCGAGTGCCTCCGCCTGTTCGACGAGGTCGGCCGGAGGTCGATGACGGAGGCCGACGGATGGCAGGAACCAGGTTTGACCGTGACCGATGGTGTGAAATCCGAGTTTCCAATACACGCGCTCTCCGTCCGGGGTGGCGTTCAGGCCCATCCCAAGCGCACCGTGATCCCGCGCGAGAGCGAGAGCGGCAAGCGTGAGGGCGGTGCCGATACCACGCTGGCGGACCTTCGGGTCGACTCCCAGATTGAACAGTCCGGCAATCTTGTCGTCACCAGCCGAGAGCAGATTGACGACCGTCAGGCCGAGCACCGTCGACCGTCGCAAGCGGTGCGTTTCCCGCGCGACGATGATCCAGACCAATGGCTCGGGTGCGCGCTGCGACGTCAGTCGAAGCATCTCTCGAAGTTGATCCGACTGCACGTAGGGCACGCTGCGGTTGGCGAGCAGGTCCGTCAGATCGGCGGCGGTGGCGACCGAGAGGTCGATATTTTCCGGAGGCGTGAACGGCGGCAGCCGACGCTCAAGGTCTCTCCACATCCAGTGCGGTGCGAACGAATCGCGTGCACCACGCGCCTGCAACTGACGATCCAGTGCGAGATCGGGTTGCGCCGACCAGATCAATACATCGCCACACCCACTGGAATCGAGCCAATCGAGCGTCTGATCGAGTGCCTTCGGGTTGGAATTTTCCTGCGATGGAGTCGACAGAATGACACCCGTACGGCCCGTGCGTGCGGCCTGCAAGTGGTCTCGATGCCAAAGTCGGGTCGATGAAGCGGGGGGGTGGATCGAACCGGTCGCGAGTCTGAAAAGCCATGCTGTCTGGTTGTCGAAGATGGCCCGAACGGGATCGGTCGAGCGTGAGACGGAGGTGATCGGGGTGTCGGAAGTGTCACTCATGTGGTGGCCAAGACTGGACGATCCCATTGAACTTGGTGCCAGAGAAGCAGTGAAGATGTGGCAGACAACAACGGGCACAAAAATACCAGCATGCGGCCGCAGAGGGATGGAGCTCCACGACCGCTACTGGTCGCCTCAGAAGGGAAGGCTGAGGTGTACGTACTGTACCAAGACCATGCGGGTGTGTCAAGTTGTCACCGCTTTAAGATTCATCGAGTGGTGCCGATAACGACCGAATGTCCCGCTGTCCCGCCTCGATCGTTCATCTGGACACGGCTCCCTGAAAGACGATACGTGGTGGGAGGGCGCGAGCGGCGTCAGACAACATTCGTCTGGCGTCAAGCACGCTTCGTCTGGTTCGGACCCCCCCGATTTGGCGAAAAAGATGGAATTCCACCTACTACCGACGCGTATCGTGCTAGGATTCACAGACACATCGGAGTTGCCGCGGATGATATTCCCGATCGTATCATTTAGGCTCCATGCATGACGATCGTCCGCATCGTTTAGGCAAGAGCTGCAACAGATCAGTATCACCGACGTGGTTCATTCAGCAAGCTCAGACCGTTTGCCGCTAGCCGCACGGTTCCGGACGCGCTCCGAGAGTCGTTTTGGTTCCTCCTTCCGGAGAGGTGCGATGGAGCATCGCTGGCTGGTGTGACCGGCATGTTTTCGAACCGTCGTCTTTCCTAACACCACCATGAACCGACTGTTCCATCACGGCATGACCTAACGAGCTCACACTCGACGTTGAGGAGGACCTGTTCCATGTCAGATTCCGCGACTGCAACCCTTACAGAACATCCCAAGCCAAACGGGCTCGAAGGCATCATTGCCGCATCCACGGCGCTGAGTCATGTGTTCGGCGAAGAAGGCCGCCTCGTTTACCGGGGCTACGACATCCACGAGCTGGCTGGCAAGACCACGTTCGAAGAGGTCGCCTACCTGCTCTGGTTCGGACATCTCCCGAACGAGCACGAGCTGAAGGAGTTCAACACTCAGCTCGCCGAGAATCGCTTCCTGCCGCAGGCCGTGATCGACGGCATCCGCGTGCTGCCGACCGATGCCGAGCCGATGGACGCACTGCGGACCGGGGTGTCGCTGCTTGGCGCGGTGCAGCCGGATCGGTTCGGGGGCACACCCGATCGCGATGAAGCCATTGCGCTGGCGGCAAGTTTTCCTGTCATCCTCGCCGCATTCTTCCGCCTTCGACAGGGCAAGGAGCCGATCAAGGCGCGCACGGATCTCAACACCGCGCAGAACTACCTCTACCAGCTATTCGGAACCGAGCCAGACGAGAAGCACTGGAAACCGCTCGAGACCTACCTGATTCTGCTCGCCGACCACGGTCTGAATGCATCCACCTTTACAGCCCGCGTCATTGCATCGACCGAATCCGATCTCTGTTCCGCGATCACTGGCGCTGTCGGTGCCCTGAAGGGGCCGCTGCATGGCGGTGCGCCGTCCAAGGTCCTCGACATGTTGAACGAGATCGGTTCAGTGGAGAATGTCGAAGCGTGGGTCGACCACGCGCTCGACAACAATCAGCGGCTGATGGGGTTCGGTCATCGCGTCTACAAGGCGGAAGACCCCCGCGCCGAGGTGCTGCGTGGTCTTGCCGAGATCGCAAGTACACCGGAGTTCTTCGGGCTCTCGAAGACGACCGAAGACGTCGTCCTGCGCAAGCTCGACGAGCGAAAGCCGGGTCGACGACTCTACACCAACGTCGAGTTCTATTCTGCCGCGGTACTGGCGGCAGTCGGATTGCCGGGCGACATGTTTACCCCGACATTCGCCGTAGCGCGCTCGGTTGGGTGGACCGCCCACGTGTTGGAACAGGTTGAGCACAACCGGCTGATTCGTCCTCAATCGGAATTCATCGGCGTGACGGACCTGCATTTCGAGCCGATCGAACGCCGTCACTGATCCGGTTCGTTCCGGCATCGACACAAACCTGAACGCAGCGCAACACCCCGGAACCGATCGGCTTCGGGGTGTTGACTGTTCGCAAGATCATCTGCGGCGTCGCGACAGTCACGAACCGCAGATCGACGTTATCTGGTCGTGTCCGTAGGATCGCAGGGTGTTCGCGTCTGCCTCATGTTCCAGTTGCGGACGGGAGAACCCTGGACGCCTTGTAAACCCTGGACCCCTTGAACACCCTGCGGTCCCTGAATGCCTTGCACTCCCTGCACCCCTTGCGGTCCCTGAATGCCTAGCACTCCCTGCACTCCCTGGACGCCTTGCGCTCCCTGGCGCGCATCGGCATGTGCGCGCGGTCGAAGCCCGATCGTTGCGAGCAGTCCCGCCGCCATCGTCGCGAGAACGCCGCGCCGGGTCCGGCTCGTCGCCATTGCCATGGTTCCAGCTCCGCTTTCGGTTGCGCGCTGGCCGGCTGCAGCATATTGCGCATTGACATCCGCCGACCGAGTGCGATCCTGCGCCTGGAGCTGCGCCCACGCGACGAGACCGCCGTCGAACGTCAGGCTGGGGGATGGCGCCGCACTGGCCTTCGGGTGCGCATCGTCGAGAACGTCCCTCCGGTTGGCTGATGCCGTCAACGCGTTGTCCTCACGTTCCCGCGCGGAACCTTCCGCGTCCTCTGTTGTTGCGCGCGCTGCCATGTGCGATGCCCTTCCGACCGTGTGATATGGTGTGCAAAATGGACCCTTCTGTCGGGAGTGTAGCATGGCACAAATGCCCCGTCTCTCCGCAAACGAGGAAGGTGGGAACATGCCGGTTGTTTCCCCTTTGGTGAGCGTATTCACTGCAACGTACGATATCGGCCAGGAGATCGAGACGGCGTACCGCTCGCTCATCAGGCAGAGTTATTCCCACTGGGAGTGGGTGATCGTGGACGACTCTCCACACCTGGAAACAGCCGCCTGCATCGAGGCGCTCGCCGACCTGCCTGCCGCCGAAGGCCGAATTCGGGTATTCCGCCAGTACCCCTTGCCGCAATCGGTCGGCGCCACCAAGGCCGCCGCCGGGGCGCTCTGTCGGGGCGAGTTCATGGTCGAGCTCGATCATGACGACGAACTGATGCCGAACGCGCTCGAACTCGTGGCTGCCACGTTTGTCTGGCAACCAGACATCGATTTCGTCTACAGCGACTGGGTCGACTGGATCGACGAGACCAACGGTGCCGAAGGTCCCGGGCTCTTTCCACCGGCGTGGGGGTTCGGGCTGGGAGCGTACGCGACGGAAATGGTGAGAGGCCATCGGGTGCCGGTCGCGCTCAGTCCGCCGATCACCTGGGAGACGATCCGCCACATCGTCTCGACCCCCAATCACCTCCGCGCCTGGCGAACCGCGTTCTACCGGCGGATCGGCGGCCACGACCACCGGTTGCCGGTGGCCGACGATTACGAGTTGGTCGTCCGCACGTTTCTGCACGCCACGATGGCGCATATCCCGCGTCCGCTCTATATCCAGCACCACAGTCCGGATGGCACGAATACTTCTCGGCGTCGCAACGCCGAGATTCAGCTGCATGTCGAGCAGACGGCCAACGCGTATCGAGTCGCAATCGATCACCGTTGCCTGACGTGGGGAATGACGCCGGCAGGGTCGCCTCCATGGTCATGGGTACCGATCGCCGCTGCGAATGCGCGGATCGATGTTGTCGCCGGGGAGGCAGAGGAGCGCGGTCTGCCGTTGGTCAGCATCGTGATACCGACGTACAGTCGGGCCGAGTTGTTGCAAAGAGCGATCGGGAGTGCGTTGTCCCAGTCATATGCCAATATCGAGGTGCTCGTCGTTGGGGACCATTGCCCGGATGTCGATGAAATCATTGCCGGTATCGATGATCCCCGGGTGAGACATTGGAACCTCGCCGAGCGTGCCGACGACCTCGGGACGACTCCGAGGAACTACGCGCTCAAGGTGATGGCGCGCGGGACACTTGTCGCCTATCTGGACGATGACAACTGGTGGGAACCAGATCATCTCTCCTCGCTGGTCGGGTTGCTCGTTCACGATCCCCAGGCATCTTTCGCCTTCAGTTCGTTTGAGGTAGCTGGCGTGACGATCGAATGCCGGTGCCCGCGCCGCTTCCAGATCGACACGAGCGCGATCGTTCATCGTCGATTTCTTCCCGAGCGTTACGGCTACTGGCGACCACCATCCGAGACGGAATGGGCGCACGATTGGGAGTTCGTCTCCCGCTGGGCGGATGAGCAGTGGGTTGCCTCGCTGCAGCCCACCTTGCACTACACCCTCGACACATCCCATCAGGGCCCCGCGACCGTCGAATTCATGAAAGCGGTTGCCGACGAGGAGCGCCGTGGCCAGCGCCGCGCTGCGCTTGCAGGTCGAGTCGGGTGAGCGTCACGAGCAACGGCGCTGGCCACGGCGACTTCGAGATCGGAACCACATCTCGTACGTCGCGACCCCGCATCGCGGTCTATGCGATTGCCCGCAACGAGGAGCGGCATGTCGAGCGCTGGGCGGCGTCCGCGCAGGATGCCGACATCATCGTGTTGGTCGATACCGGCTCGACAGACCGGACCGTTCAACGGGCGCGCGATCTTGGAGTGACCGTCCATCAGATCCGGATCGAGCCGTTTCGATACGATCTGGCCCGAAACAGCGCCCTGGACCTGGTCCCTGCAGAGATCGACCTGTGCATCTCGTTGGATCTCGACGAGGTTCTGGCGCCGGGTTGGCGCCCCCACCTCGAACGGGCGTGGCGGCAAGGTGCGACGCGGGTACGGTTCTGGTACGAGTGGCCGTGGAGTGACGTCTATCCGCCGCTGCGATTCACCAGCGTCGAGCGGATTCACACGCGGCACGGGTGGCAGTGGCGATATCCGGTCCACGAGGAGTTGGTGAGCGATCATCGGGAGGTCGAGGTCCAGGTCAGATCGGCGCTCGAAATCCACCATCTGAGAGATTCGATCGGTTCGCGCCCGCACTATCTCGACCTCCTCCGGCTCCGGGCCGAGGAACATCCGGAGGATGGCCGGACCGCGCACCTGCTGGCGAGTGAAGCGCGGATGGGAGGCTTGTGGGACGAGGCGATCCTCCACGAACGGCGCGCATTGACGCTGGTGCTGGCGCCCAACGAGCGCCTCCACGCAATGCTCATGTGTGCGTATCTGGAACCGGATCGGCGGGAGACGTGGCTCTTGACCGCTTGCTCCGAGTTCCCCGCCAGGCGGGAACCCTGGTGCGATCTCGCGCAGTTGCATCTGGATCGCGGCGACTGGCGGGCTTGCCGGGCGGTAGCGGATACGGCGCTGAGAATATTGGAACCGTCGGATGACTACCTCGCCAACGTCTTCGCGTGGGGGCCATGGCCCGAGCGACTCGCGGCGCTCGCCTCGATCGAGCTCGGTGATGTTGAACGCGCGGTCCATCATGCGCGACGGGCGCTTCGGGCAGCGCCTGCGGATCACGAGTCGATCGACCTTCTGCAGAGGGCGATTGCGATTGCCACCCTCGGTCGCCAAGCGACGCAGACGGCATCCGATGATCGCCTGCCAGAACCACTGCCAGGGCCGCTCTCAGCACCAGTGCAGGACCCAGGCTGGAGATCGCCGTTCTATTCCGCAAAAGTGATGCTGCGTCGAGCAGGCAACGTCCGGCAGGGGTGAACGGTGCAGATCGATGCATGATGAATGCTCGAACTCAGCCTTCGCCGTGACGTGACCGGTCGAAAGAATCATTGCACACCGCGCCACGCCATGCAGTATCCCGGTGCAATCTGCTCCGGGATTCTGCGTTTTCTCAACCAGCATGCGTGCGGTGAGGCCCCCTCAAGGCTGGAATTCTCAGTGGATCGGATCCGGAATCCGCCGATCCGCGCTCGAGGCGGCGTCCGCGCAGCCTGCTGTCAGCGCATCGCATCAGATCCAAATCGTACGCCGATCCGAACCCGATGTGCTGGGCGACGCGATGGGTGTGCCAAGTGGGGAAGACGGTGGACTGGCGATGACGGACGGTGTGGCGATGGACGTTTCTTGTTGTTGCCAGAAGTCCGAGCAATTCTGAAGGCAGAGGGGAAGTTGCTGATCGACCTTCCACGTGCCCTCGACGGAAGCGAAGATGATGACGTTCACCGTGTATGGCGTTTGCGACACCACGGAGGACATTGATGCTAGCGCCTCTTTGAGACCAGAATCACTTGTGTAGGCTTGGGTGATGGGCATGGCGATGCGGCCATCGGGAAGCAAGAGCGTGTTGTCTGGAAGGACAACCTCGTAGAAGCCTTGCGTGGTGGCAGTTGTGTCGTCGGCACCGGGAAGACCTTGCACGTAGAACTGATAGCCATCTTGGCCACCCGCAAGCTCGGCCGAGAGGTTCTTGCCGGCAGTGATATCTTCCCGGGTCTGGAAGGAGGAGTCGTGGTTCGCCAGTGCTCCTTGGACCTGCGATTGGAAACGATCGGTCATGAAAGGATCGAGGCTGTTTCCGGCGCCGTATTGGCTGCATGCGAGGTAGTCACGTGCGATGGAGGCGACGGCTTTCGAGTCGCTCGGATCGGGAACGCTGATGGGACGATCCTCGCGCGGCGAGAGTTGCGGCTGAGCCCCAGTACCCGGTGTTGGAACAGCGCAGTCATCGGCAGTAATTGGTTGCAGCGACGCGTCGTCAACGATGGAGGCGGGAGTGCCCATGGCTTCCTGCCAGAACGCAGCGCAATCGCCGACGCAGAACGGCAGCGATTCATCCAGCTGCCAAGTACCGTCAACGAGAGAGAAGATGTAGATGTTGCTCTGGGAGCTGAGTTCCGAAGCAAGATGCTTCCAGAGATCATCGCTCGTAACCATGAGCGTGAGTGGGACGCCGATACGCCCATCCGGAAACTGAATGCTGTTCTCGGGCAGCACGATGGGATACCAGCCGGGGGTCAGATCGCCTGAAGCCCCTTGAAATTTCCCCGGCCAGACGTCTGGTGGTGCATCATGCACGCCTTCCGCAGCGTGTTCATACGGCTTGTAGGTCGTCTGTTCCTCGAGATAGGTCGAGACATCGCGGGCGCCGTTGATCTGTGCCGTGGTGAACTGAGGATCGTCTCCATTTGCTGGAAGTTCCTGCTGCAGACGATCGGTCATCAGTGGCGAGATTTGCTCCTGAATCGCAGTGGGCGTTGAGGCTGATACGCTCTCGGAGCAGGCGATGACGTTCCGAGCAGCACTGGCCGCCGCGTCGGCCTTGTCGGTGATCGGCATCATCAAGCGGTTATAGCTGCGTTCCGGCAAGCCGATCGCTGCCGTCGTCGTGGCTGTGGATGTCGGCAGGATGCAGGAGTTGGCGGGAACATGCATCTTCCTGTCGGCCTCGGCGGATGCAGCTGCGAGTTCGTCGTTGCTGGGAGATGGCGTCCCAACATGCGTCTCTTGCTCGTTCCAAACACCATCGCAGTTTGCGATGCAAATGATGCCGAACTGATCGATCTTCCAGGTGTCTCCATCCTTCACGAAGACGAGTGCTCCCGCCGCCTGAGGTGCTTTGGGATCGGCGGCCTGGGACGTCTTCGCCCGCGTGAAGTTGGCGGGATCGGGGAAAGCGATCGTGAACGGGATTGCGATTCGCCCGTCCGGCAGCACAACCGTATTCTGTGGCAGGAAGACCTCGTAGAATCCGCTGGTTCGAGTGGTGTCGTCATCGGCTCCGGGAACGCCCTGCTCGAGGAGCTGGATGTTCTTGCTGGCGAGTACGGAAGATACCGCTTTCGCGCTGTCAATGTCCGCTGCCTGAAGGGTATATTGTCCCTTCAGGAGTTCGGGATGGCGGGCGAGAAGGTCGGCGGAGAAGAACGAGATGACGTCCTGGACGTTGTTTCGTTCGTTCCCACATGCCAAATACCAACGGGAGGTAACAGCGATTATCTCGGCCTCGGAGCGTCCGGCCGTGGTTGGCGTGGCGCACTCGGCGGCGGTGATCGGCTGGAGCCACGGATCGGCGGCGACAGGTGAGGCGGTCTCTTCAGCGGAGGCGGTTGCAGTGGCGCCCGCCGGAGTCGCCTTCTGCGGGATCGGCGTGCCTGCAACCGGGCTCGTGACGCGAAGCGCCTCAGCGGCGAGCCACTGACGGTCCCGATCGATCCCGGTTTGCAGATCGGCATAGTACTGATCGCATTTCCAGGTACAGAGTGGGATCGATTGATCGAGGAGCCACCTTCCAGTTCCATCGACGTTCGCGAAGATCGCGAACTGAACGGCTTGCGGGGTCCGGTAATCATCCTTCGTGAACGTCTGGTTGCCTCCCGGGAATGCCAGTTTGACCGGGACCCCGATCCGACCGTCTGCCAGAACCACGAAATCCTGCGGCAGCAGGACGTAAGCGCCTCCCGATGATGCCTGGCGATGGATGAACTGCTGCATGGCAGGATCGTTGGCATCGACGATGTAGTGGGTCGGGTCCATGTCGACGTGCAATTCGCGTCCAATCTGTTCGCGGCCGTCCGGGGAATGCTGTGCGCGTCGTTTATCTTTCGCGCAGCACGGTACAATAAAGAAATACATGTCATGTAAACACAGGAGTTCAAGCGTGGAGAAGAAGCACTTTTTGCGTGGCATGGCCACTGTGAATTATTGGGCGGATGATGTCGTCGCCGCTCGCGATTGGTACGCTGAACTGTTTGGCGTCGAGGCGTACTTCCAGATGCCCGACGTCGAGCATCCGGCGTATATCGAGTTTCGAATAGGCGACGACGAGGACGAGTTCGGCATTATCGACCGCAACTATGCCCCAAAAGGCATGCAACCTGGACCTGGGGGTGCAGTCTTGTTGTGGCACGTTGATGATATCGAGGCTGCGTTTGCCCGGCTCATGGCCCTGGGCGCCAAGGAGTACGAGGCAATCACCAAGCGCGGCGAGTCCGGCTTTATCACCGCGTCGGTCATCGATCCGTTCGGCAATATCCTGGGCATTATGACTAACCCGCATTATCTGGAAAAACTCGCCGCGCGAAACACAAAGAGGGACAGATGACGCCAACCAAAGACCTCCCGATCCTGCCCTTTGCATCAGCGTTGCTGTTTGGGCAATGGCTGTGCGAACACTGCACTCATCCTGACGGAGTGTGGATAAAGGTGGCCAGGAGAGCGTCGGGGGTTGCGTCGGTAACCTACGATGAGGCCGTTGATATGGCTCTCTGTTTTGGCTGGATCGATGGGCAACGAAAATCCCATGATGACAGATTCTTCCTGCAGAAGTTTTCGCCGAGGCGACCAAAAAGCCTCTGGTCGAAACGCAACATCACCAAGATAGCTGAGCTGACGGCTGCGGGAAGGATGCAACCATCCGGTCTGGCCGAAGTCGAAGCGGCCAAGCAGGATGGCCGCTGGGCGGCAGCTTACGATTCTCCCAGGGACATGGTCGTTCCCGAAGATTTTCTGGAGGCACTCGGGGGAAATACACAGGCACAGTCTTTTTTTATACGCTCAGCAAATCCAACGTGTACGCCATTGCATGGAGGCTGGCGACTGCCAAAACGCCAGAGACAAGGAAGCGTCGGTTTGACGTTTTGCTGGCAATGTTGGGGACAGGCGAATTTCGGTAGTCGCCTTGTTTCATCGAGAGGACGGTGATTTGTGTTCTCCGGGCGATCTGGGTCATCGCACGTCCCCATGTTTCGCGAGTGCCGGTCGGAATTGTCCCGACATGACCGGATACATGGGAGAGGAGGGTGAGTTGCGGTAGCGGTCGAGTTTCGGTCGCGCCCAATTCTGGTCCCCGTGCCGACGATCAGCAGGATGCGCTAGTGGTCTGTCAGCCGTCATTCTTCGGGTTCGGCCTCACGGGAGGGAACGGCTTTATGCCGGTCCGATCGGGCAACGCCCGATAATGCCACGTCGGCGCATCATGCGGATGAACCTTGACACACTACTGGGGCGTTGAGCGGCGAGCCTCGGGCGTCGTGAAAGAGGATTTCTTCGCGGTTGCTCGCTCGGCTGTGCAAACCGATTCAAGCTACCCCGACGTCCGCAAGACCTGACGATCTCATGGGATCGGCCGCGGAATACGGCGAAGGGCGGGGAGGAAAACCATGACGATCGGCAGGAGGGCATTGAGGGCGACGAAAAGGACAAGCGTTTGCTGGAGTCCGAGGTGTGACATCAGGAAGCCATAGGCAACCAATCCGACCGGGAACGCGCTTGCGCCGATGGCGGTCTGGGCACCGAACACTCGTCCACGCATGCCAGAGGGTACCTCTTCCTGCATGAGCGACATCGTCATGGGATTGATCGGCTCGAAGGCGACGGCCCCGAGGAAGATCGCGCCGGCGATCATCCACCAGGGCGGCATCGCGAGCATGATGGCAAATGCTGCGGCCCGGATGCCGAATCCGCCCAGCAGAAGCGTACTGTAGGAGAGTCGGGAAGCAATCCTGACGTAGACAATATTGCCGAGGATGGAACCCGCGCCAAGTGCGGCGAAGATGAATCCCAGTTGTGCGGCGGTGCCGAAGACCTCGTTGGCATAAACCGGCAGGATGACGCCGTAGAGCGGCTCGGCAACCAGACCGCCCACCGAAAATGTGACGATCATCCAGAGCAGAAGCCGTTTGGCCAGGAGGAATTGAAAGCCGCTCCGGACATCTCGCAGGTAGCCGTGGAATCCGCCCAGCATCGCGATCGGACGTTCCTGCGGAATGTTGGGAATCAGGATGAGGGTGATGACGGAGGAGATGCCGAAGGTGGCGGCATCCACCCAGAGCAGGTTGCTGGGGCCAAGCACCGCGATCAGGAGTCCTGCCACGGGTTGGCCAAGCAGGCTGGCGATCCGGCCGGTCGTGTTGTAGCCTGCGTTCGCGCGTTCGAGCGAGCCTCCGGCCACATGAACGAGCTCGGGAAAGAGTGCGCGACGGGCGGTGGTGCCTGGTCCGTCGAAGAACGCGCCGAGGAAGACGAGCACGAGGAGTTGCCAGAAGGTGAGGCCGATCGTCTGATGCAGGAGCGGGATCAGCAGAACGGAGAGACCGCTCAGGACGTCCGAGATGATGCTCGCGCTTTGTAGCCGATGCGATCGTCGATCGCACCGCCAAAGATCCCGACGAGAATGAAGGGCACAGCACCGACCGCAACCGTGATTCCGGTCTTGCTGGCGCTCCCGGTTGTCGCGAGGACGAACCAGGGAATCGCCAGCGTGGTGAACGTGTTGCCAAGCTGGGAAATGGTGTTGGCCGCGAGGAGCGCGAACATCGGACGTCGCGCGTTCGTTGGAATCTCGATGCGCTGGTCCGTCATGATACCTGGCTCCTCAGATCGAGATGGAATCGACTGGATTGACAATCGCGGTGAGGAATATCGCGATGTCGTAATAAATTCATCATAACATTGATTTTGATAACATCAAGATTGAAAAATCATCGCGCGGTTGGCATGCGAGGAGATATTCTGTTCTTTCTGCCTTGAGATTGTATGCGTCGTGGTGCATTCGTAACGTCGCAGAAAGCGTGTGTGCAAGTGGATTCTGGAGCCCTGCCTTCAGGCGGGCTCGTTGCGGGTCGATATGGAGTCGGCCCGTACGAATGGAAAGGAATTCCCAGTGAGAAGTCGCGGCCGCTCGAATTGCGTACCGACGGGCACGACGTTAGCCGATGGAGGGACAGGGGGATGTGGACTTGTCTCTCACTGGCGTTCGGGATGACGCAAATGTATTGCTGGACGCGACCCGACTCAAGGCGAGCGACGGGTCGACATAGAGTCGACCCGTACGAGGAAACGTGATTGGGTATAGACCTAGTGGTCGGTCTCGGATCAATTGCGGGGCTGCTGGAAAAGACATTTCTCGACAAGCTCCGATGCGCTGCCCGACGCGCTGCCCGACGCGCTGCTGAAATGACGGGGGACAGTCGGCATTCGTCAACGACCGGTGCCAGCGAAACATGGTTGACAGAGCACTAGACGAGGCTCGCGAGGATCGGTGTGATGATATCGGCCATTCGCGCAAAGCCGAGATCGGTCGGATGAGAGCGGTCAACGGTGGCGTCATCGTCCATGCCGAGCAGCGTCACGCCCTCGAGATAGTGAAGGTGCCGGTCGCCATGGGCGATCAGCGTATCGAAAACGGAACGAAGCTCGGCCCGCCGCGCAGCGTGGTTGTCACGCTCGGCCGCAATGATCCAGGCGTTGGCAAGCGTCCTGTCCTCGACGAGGAGCACGGGAGTGTCCGGCCGAGCAGCACGAAGCGTCTCCATGAACGGCAATCCGCGCTCGCGAACGAGATCCGCGTCCATGTTCGGGAGGCAGTCGATCACATACGCGGCGGCGTCGATCTCCGCCATGAACTGGGCGAGTTCGACTTCCATCCTGGCGTTTCCGGAGAAGCCGTAGTTGATCACGGTGCGGCCAAGGCGGCGGCTGAGAATCGGGGGGAGCGACATTCCGGCGCGTGATGCGGACGCGCCATGAATGATCGAGGTGCCGTAATAGACGATCGGTTCGGCGGTCTGCGCGGGAAGCAGCTCGAAGCTCGATCCTGGTGGGAGGCCGATCTCCGCGCGCTCGAGGTTGTTGAACAGCGGAAAATAGACGGTGAAGACGTGCTCACCGGCGTCCAGGCCGTTCACCAGTTCGACGTCCACATCAGGGAATGTGGCGGGATGACCGACGGCGACCCAGCGCAAGCGTCCGCTTTCATCCTCGGCATAGAGATCGAGACCACTGACGGACGTAGCGGGCATATGCGTCATCGCCAGCTCCGCAAGACCCAGGGTCCAGCGCGCCGAGATGGACGTGGCGTCGGTCCGAAATCGGCTGAAGAGCCCGTTCGAGTTGCGACTGAGCTCCCAGACGACTTCCGGGACGAGACCGTGCGCGCGTTCCGGCAGACGGTCGTAGCGGCGAGCGGTGTCGGACCAGCCCTTGCCTTGAGGTTCGCCGAGGTCATGCCATTCGAATGTCTGCTGGCCGGTGATGTCGGTCATATGGAAGGCTCCTTTGGGGTATGCGATCGGCAGAGGGTACCAGGATGCCGAAACGGGGCAGAGCGACAAGCAAAGACGTCGCGATGAAGAGAGATTGATCGACTTCGCTCCGATGCGCTGCTCAATGAGGCTTCCGAAATGACGGGTCGGGAGCGCCCGAACGGAGCGGCACAAACGCTGCTCGGGATGTCACATGGCGTCTGACACTGTGAAGATAGGTTCGACGGTGACGGGAAAGTTGACAGAATTGGCGACGGCGCACATCCCGTGGACGTCATGGTGCAGTGCTTCCGCTTTCTTGAGATCGGTACCCGCGGCGACGGTGATCTCGGGGCGAAGGATGACTCGCGTAAACCGGCCGGCTCCGCGTCCGTCCTCAGCCATGATCCCTTCCGCGCGATCGAGGTAGGTGCCGACGGTAATCCCGGCCTGAGCGGAAAGATGCAGGTACCAGAGCATGTGGCAGGCAGAGAGTGAGGCGACGAGCAGGTCTTCCGGGTTGTAGCGCGTGGGATCACCCCGGAAGGCCGGCTCGGAGGAGCCGGGAATGACGGGCTTGCCCGCAGCCTCGATCTCGTGCGCACGCTCATATGATCGGTAGGTGGACGTCCCACTGCCAGTGTTGCCGGTCCAGGTGATGGACGTCTCGTAGTGATGCTCTCTTGGTGCACTTGGCATGATGAGTCCCTTTTGCGACTGAAGAAGATCACGAACGCAGTGATTCTATGAGCAATCGCTCGTCTTGCCCATTCTCGGCATTGTGTTCCCATCATGTTGCAGCGTTCAGGACATGGATGATGTCGTGCAGTACGCGAACCGAGGGGAAAGCCGAAGGGTATGAAGGGGTGCGAGTCGATATGGGCGCGGATATTCCGCGCACTCAGCGGGAAGATCGGGGTGTGCAATCACGTCAGGGCCGTTTGGAGCGGTATTTTCTGCGGGTACTAAATGGACGATGCCTATTGGATGCAGCAGGACGGATTGGACGAATCGCACAAGCCTGTGTTTGGAGAGAGGCTTTGGTGATTGGCCGGGATTTGGTACGATGCCCGGCAGCAAGGCGCCGCTGGGGTCGCAAGGTGGCGGTATCTCTATGAAACGAAGGAATGCGGAGAGCTTCGATGGTGACGTTGCATGCAGATGTTGATGAGATCATGCCAGGATTGGTGGCAGATCGACGGTGGCTGCATGAGCACCCGGAGCTGGGCATGCAGGAGTTCGAGACGGCCCGCTTCATCGCCGAGCGACTGCACGCGCTTGGAGTCGAGGATATCCGCACCGGTATCGGTGAGACGGGTGTGACCGGTCTGGTGCGTGGCACCGGGACGGGTCTTGGTGCCGGCAAGGTCGTTCTCCTGCGGGCGGACATGGATGCCCTGCCGATCCTGGAGGAGAACGACGTCGAGTACGTCTCGCAGAATCCGGGCGTGATGCATGCGTGCGGTCACGATGGGCACGTCAGTATCCTGCTTGGTGTTGCCCGCCTGCTGATGGCGCAGCGCGACCGGTTTGCGGGAACGGTCAAAGTGCTGTTCCAACCGTGTGAAGAGACGATTCCCGGTGGTGCCGCCTGGATGATCCGGGACGGTGTGCTGGAAGACCCGCATGTCGATGCGATCTTCGGGTTGCATCTGGCTCAGTTTCTTCCGGCCGGCACGATCGCGGTAAATGCCGGGCCGGTGATGGCGGCGGGACAGTTCTTTCGGGTCAACGTGCATGGCAGGGGTGGCCACGGCGCAGCTCCTCACCTCGGCAGGGATCCCATTGTCGCCGCCGTGGAGATGATCTCGGCGCTGCAGACGATCGTGTCGCGGAACGTTGATCCGATGGACACCGCCGTCGTCAGTGTAGGGACCATTCACGCGGGGATCGCCTCCAATGTGATCCCGGATTCGCTCGAGTTCACCGGCACGCACAGGACGTTTTCCACCGAAACGCAGACCGCGGTGGCGTCGCGCTTCGTGACGATCGTCGAGGGAATCGCGAAAGCGCACGGCGTGACGGTCGAGGTCGAGATGCCACCGGGATTACCCGCCGTGATCAACGATCCCGTCATGGTAGACGTTGTCCGGCGGGCAGCAATCAGGACAGTTGGCGAGGAGAAGACCGTGCCCGGCGTGCCGTGGATGGCGAGCGAGGATTTTGCCTATTTCCTGGAGGAACGCCCAGGATGCTACTTCTTCGTCGGCAGCAGCAACGCGGAACGTGGGTTGGTTTGGGACCACCATCACCCCAGATTCGACATCGACGAGGAGTCATTGGGGATCGGGGTGGAAACGATGACCGGGACGGTGCTGGAGTATTTCGAGAGCGCCGGGTAAGCTCGGGCACGACCTGTCGAGTGTATACGGATCTACGTATCTTTGGGAAGGGTGAGACGAAGAATGGTCACAGCAGTTGAGTTGCGGAATGATGTCGACGAGATTTTGCCAGGGGTGATTGCCGATCGGCGCTGGTTGCATGAGCATCCGGAAGTAGGCATGCAGGAGTTCGAGACAGCCCGGTTCGTGGCGCAACGGCTCGAACGACTCGGAATCGAAAACATTCAGACCGGCATAAACGTCACGGGTATAACCGGCCTGATTCGTGGCCAGGCGGGGGAGAGCGATCGCGTCGTGCTTGTTCGGGCGGACATGGACGCCCTGCCGATCCTGGAGGAGAACGACGTCGAGTACGTCTCGCAGAATCCGGGCGTGATGCATGCCTGTGGACACGATGCGCACACCGCGATGCTGCTCGGTCTCTGCCGGGTGCTGCTGGATCGCCGCAGTGAGTTCGCCGGCACCGTCAAGGTGCTCTTCCAGCCAGCCGAGGAGGTCGACCCCGGCGGCGCGGTCGGCATGATCGCGGAAGGCGTGCTGGAAGACCCGCATGTCGACATGGTTCTCGGCCTGCATGTCGCGTCTTCGATCCCCTCCGGCGAGATTCACCTGCGCAGTGGGCCGTCGAACGCCGCCCCGGATGCCTGGACGATCAGGATCCAGGGCAAGGGATCGCACGCGGCCGAACCTCACGAGAGTATCGATCCGGTCGTGGTCGGTGCCCAGATCGTCCAGGTCCTGCAGACCCTGGTGTCCCGCGAGACAGATCCGATGGATTCTGCCGTGGTATCCGTCACGGCGTTTCTGGCCGGCGATGCTTTCAACGTGATTCCCGATACCGCCGAATTGCGCGGGACCGTGCGCACCATCCGGGGTGAGGTCCGCGAACATCTCTCCCGCCGGCTGGCCGAGGTCGCCGCTGGAATCGGAGCGGCATTCGGGGCGACGGTGACCACCGATTACATCTACGGCGCGCCGAGCATCGTCAATGATCCGGCAGTGGTCGAGCTCGTTCGGGCGGCGGCGGTCCAGGTCGTCGGTGAGGAGAACGTCCACGAATCGAAGGTCGGGATGGGTGGCGAGGACTTCTCGTACTTCACGGAGGCCCGTCCAGGCTGTTTCTTCAACGTAGGAACCCGGAACGAAGAGCGAGACATCGTGTGGGGTCATCATCACCCCCGATTCGATATCGACGAGGAGGGAATGGGGCCCGGCATCGCGACGATGGCGCAGGCGGTTCTCAACTGTCTGCAGGCATAGGGACGGAGAGAGGCAAGAAGCGCCCGCCGAATCTGTCGCCAGCGACCCGTCGATCGAATGAACGGAGGGTCGTTGTGCGGGCCAATCGACAGGCGTTGTGCGTCGATCCACGGGTCGGTTCGAGCGTCTAGCGAATCGTCTGGCGAACTTACCTGCCGATAGTGGTTGTCGGAAACAGACCCTTGCCATCCGTTGTGGTGTTTCTGCGCTCTGCAGGACTTCGTAATGCGGTAATTTCACATTATCGAAGTGGCCTCGCCGTTCGTGTTATGAGACACTATAAGAAGAAAATGCGTCGTATTCGTCAAAATGTTACCGAAAGGACCCGTCATGAGCTCGAACACGTCAGAGAACGTCGTTCTGGTTACCTTTGATAATGAGAGTAAGGCATTTCAGGGCTTGTCCGTCCTGAAGCACCTGGCGGCCGAGAGGGCGCTCGAGCTCGAGGGCGCCGCGATTCTTTCCCACAAGGAGGATGGAACGCTTGCATTCGAGGATGGTGACGCGCGCGGTCTGGGTGGAAGAACATCCACGGGTGGCCTGGTCGGTGCCGTCATCGGCATTCTCGGCGGCCCACTTGGAGTTCTCCTCGGCTGGGGCACCGGTGCATTGGTCGGTGGCGTGATCGACGCGAAGGATGCGCAGTCCAGCCTGCGAGTGCTCAACCGAGTCGGTGAAGTGATTCCGCAGGGTGAGAACGGACTCATCGCGGAAGTTCGCGAGACGTCGTTCGATCCGCTGGACAAGGCGATGGGAGAGCTCGGCGGCACGATCGTGCGAACCTCGACCGAGGCCATCACGGACGAAGTGGAAGCAGCACGGCACGCACAGGCGGAGTCCGACAAGGCAGAGCAGCGAGAGCACCGCGAGGACGAGCGGGACGAGATCATCCAGAACATCAAGAATCGGTTCGAGGATCTGAAGGCGAGATTGCCGGGCGGCAAGGACTGATTCTTTCGGTCGTTGCTCGAATTGCCAGCAAGATCAGCGTTGCCAGCATTGCCAGCTTCGCCAGCCTGACGAACCCCCGATTGCGGAAGCAATCGGGGGTTCATGCGTTCAGCCGGTCGCGCATTGGGCGATGTCTGTTGCTGGTGCGACCACACGCGTGATGTGTCGTACAAGCTGAAGCGGTCAGACCTGTGGCCCCGCAATCGAGCGATCGGGGTCGAGTCGGTGGTGGTGCTTCACAGGAGCATGAACTCGCATACGAGGAATCGCCGCATCCATGTGCGCTCTCAGTACTCCTGTCAGATCAGCGATGGATCTCGACGAGCAGGATCCATCCGTCAACCACCGCAACAATGAAGGAGAACGAGAAGGCGGAAAGCAGCCAGTAAATCCCGTCAGGGTCGCCAGAAAGCATCACAGAATCGGCTACCAGCGCGGGCAGGGATGCGATTTGGACCATGAGCGCCGGCAATCATGGAATTTTTCTTGTAAGCCGATGGTGCTGAGCGTACGTTGCGGATGCCGAAGAGGGTGGTGGCCAGCCACGAGATACTGTCCACCCCGAGAATCGCGAACGCGGCGGTCCGGATCGAATGCTGGGGAGCAAGCAGCAGTGACGATGTCACGAGGACCGAAAGCAGGAGGGCGAGCGATGAAGCGGCCCGCAGGATCAGATGTGGCGACTTCATGAGTTTGGTCAGGCTGATCGAGATGCCCACGAAAATGAGACCAGTCAAGGCGGCGCTTGCCTTGGCCTGAGCGACGAAGAAGTCATTCCATCCATCCATGTGTCGTTCCTTGTGTCTGAATTGATGAACAGAAATCACATCCATGCGGCAGCTGCAGCTGCACCGGCGGAAGCTGTCCCGAGTGAAGTCACAGGCAGAGTGTCGGCGGGAAGCTATGGATCCAGGGCAGCGGGTCGATATGCTCAGGCACAGCCTTCGGCAACCGCGCTGGTGCCGTGTCAACGATGTCTGCCTTGTGTCATTTAGGCAGCGCGACGGGCAGCGCGACGGGCAGCGCGACGGGCAGCGTGTCGGAAAGTCTCGCGCATATCGACCGGGTACGATGCTGCCGGATAATCGAGACAGAACAAGATCACGAATGCATCGGGATTTTCGATAATTCGGGTGGGCAACGACGACACCGTACCATCTTCGATTGCTCCCGTCTCTCACGTTCGATCGAATGGCGTCAAGGATCGCGCGATGCTTCCAAACACCCAACCGCTTGACCGCCTAGACCTGTGCGAAGCGTCGATCGGGGACGAGCCAGATGAGTGCCACCAGGACGTAGGCCGCGTATCCCAGCCAGGGGTTGACAAACGCGAGGAGCGCGCCGGCGACATACAAGGCGACTGATGCATTGCCCTTGAAATCGCTGCCGATCGCCGTCTCGATGCCGGCACCCCGGTTGCAGGCAAGGATCGTTCTGACGAGAATCGAATACGCCGCGCCGGACATGAACGCGATCATGCCATAGACGGCTGCCGGCAAGGAATGGGCATGTTGCTCTCCGATCCATGCTGTGCCGAACGGGATCAACGACAGCCAGAAGAGCAGGTGAAGGTTGGCCCACATCACGCCGCCACTGATGTTCGGTGTTGCCTTGAGCAACTGGTGATGGTTGTTCCAGTAGATGCCGATGAAGATGAAGCTGAGGAGATACGAGAGGAACACCGGTATGAGCGGTCGAAGCGCTTCCACGGTTGGCTCGGACGGTGGACGGATCTCGAGCACCATGATGGTGACAATGATCGCGAGCACGCCATCACTGAATGCCTCCAGGCGAGTCGTGCTCTTTTCAGGCTGGTGGGATGCTCCTGCTCCTTGCTGGTTCACGAGGACATCCTCCTCACATGATGGTTGGTCTGAGTGACCTTCGACGGGCAGATGGGGACGACGAGATCCTTATGGTGATGCTGGAAGACAAGACACACAAGCGTTGGCGCCTGCCTGTTCCGGCAGTGATGAGAGCGTATGGAGTCGATTCGGGGTTCAGGTAACAGCACGCCCCAGGTTCACAGGTGATTCGTGCGGTCCACAGACAACTATCCGCGTCCAACCTCGGCATGAACTGCACGACGGTCACGGTTCCGACCGCAGGACAGGGGTGGTCACGACCAGACGAATCGGCTAATCAGTGATTGTGAATCCTTCTGAGGCGTAGGGTGCCCCAAATAAATGAGTAATGTTACTCACGTGCTTTTCGTGGCCGGTACATAAAGTGTGAAGTACAGGCCGATCTCGTTCTCGATTCTCGCGCTGCGCGAAATCGGCCACGTTGGTGTCTGAGAGCTCATTGCCGAAAAGGAGAACGGAATCATGAATCGCAGGACGATATCGAGAATGTCAAAGAGGACGCGCGTTTTCGCGAGCATGTTCGTGATCGTGAGCATGGTTGCGTTTGCCATGCCGGGTTTCCGGGGTGCGCTGGCGCAAACGATCATCAGCGACCGTCACGCGGAGGTGGTTGCCCAGGGAGTGGACACCATGCCCGCCGGGCAGGTCGTGTGGAGGGTCGCGCAGGGGACCGCGCCGGTCGCGAATGATTCGGCCAAGGCGACCTATCCTCTGGGATTCGTGTTCGTTTCCCAAGGGAAAATCCAGGTCGATTTCTCGGGAACGGGAAGTCGCGTACTGCTTCAGGATGGCGAAGGGTCGTTCCAGCAGGGGAGCACCGAACAGCGGCGCAAGGGGACAGATACGACGGCGGGAGCCTATCTCGCACTCGAACTGGTTCCCGCCGACCAGGCGAACGCGGCGGTGAATGGCAACCAGTTGCTGACCGCGAGCGCACCGTTCGCCGCGCCGACCGGGGATCACGATGTCAATCTGGTGCGGGATGTGCTTCAGGGAGCAGAGGACGGCCTGTTGCCGGGGACAGCGGTTCCAACCTATGTCTATGTGACCGACGGCGACCTCGAAGTCGAAACCGCCGATGGCAATCGCACGCCACTGACAACGGGCCAGGGCGGGTTGTTCACCGGTGCATTGAAGATTCATGCCGGACCCAGCAACGGTGCCAAATACCTGGCAGCAATCATTGGTGATGAATCGGTAAAAGGCACCGGCAGCGGCAGCGGCAACGGCACGGGGAATGGAAGTGGCGCTGGCAACGGCGGCGGTCAGAACAAGCCCGTACCGGCGTCAACACCGAAACCGGGGGCGGCAACGCCGGTATCCGGCTTGGATACCGGCAGCCTCCAGGTCACCGTGCATCAGTGTCCGCCGGAAGCTAATCCGACGGCTGGAGACTTCACGCATTGCAAGGATGTCGATGGCGGAGCCGGCGCGGTCGTAAAAGACATCACGCTGGGGACGACGTTCCCACTGGCGAGCGCGCCAATTCGTCCCGCGATGACGTTCAACTACCTGTGGGACGCGATTCCCGCCAGTTCCTATACGCTCGATCCGAAGCTTGGGGGATCAGTCTGGACGTTGGTCAATTACGGGATCGCCGGACCGCAAGCCCATACGGACATCTTCGATGTGAAGCCGGGGCAAACGACCTTTGTCGAAGCGTTCGTCTATTCGTCCAGCGCCACTCCTCCTTCGAGCGGAATGCTCAGCGGGAAGTTGCGCGTGACGGTCTACTCGTGTACCGCCGATCCTTCGATGGGCGATACCAGCAGTTGCATGACGATCGATGCAGGTCCAAACGCAACAGTTCAGGATGTGCCCGCGGTGAACGCCTATCTGCTTCAACTCGCCCCGATGCGAGATGGGGCCACCTATGTGTGGGATCCGATCCCGGAGGGGGCGTATGAACTGCACGCATTCATCGATCCGCCGTCGACGGATTCAGCCTACGTGACGGTGTCGTATAGCGGTCCGACGCCTCCCGGTGGTAGCGGCGATTTCGGGGTCGCTGCCGGTGGAACAACGGATGTCGGCGTGTACATCTATCCGACGACTGCGATGCCGACCACTGAAGCGACACCTGTCTAGACGAGTCGTGTGATGGGACTGCGTCCGCCACGACCTCCATTGGTGGTGGACGCACTCTCTGGCTTGCCTGCACGAATCGATCGGAGCCGACAGGGCACCAGGTGCACGATACATCGTGCACCTGGTGCCCTGTTTCTCGAGTTCCGGCACGACGCGTCTTTCGCACGAATACTCCTGCCGTACAAGCAGGTATGCTAGGCCGAATGAAATAGCGCGCCACTGGTGTCTGACGATGTCAGCACGATACCGCGTTCACGCAGGGCGGTGCGAATATGACGGATCTCTGTTTCCGGATCATGGACTTCTACAGTGACATAATCGAAGTGGTGGTCGCGGAGGCGAATGGTTATGCACTTGTCAGCGTGGCGCCGGACCCAGAACGAGCGCACCCGCGTATCACCCCAGAATTTCCAGAATGTGCCACCAAGGTAGACTCCCGGGATGTTGGCGCCGGGAAGGCGCACGCCGACCGGACCGTTTTCTGCAAGCCGGTGATCCTGTTCAAGGGAAACGATATCGCGGAAAGGAATGTCTATTTTAGAGCGGAGCGTCCAGAGCTTGTTCCAGCCCGTGGGTTCGACGATCAGCTTGTCTACGAGCAGATCGATCTCGGTTGGTGCATCTGCCATGGTGAGCCAGGTCCTTTCAGGGAGGATATTCATGCATTCACGTACCGCATATGATGTAGTCAGGTGATCTCGCGGCGTCCAGTATACGTAGAGCAGAGTAGAGTTGGATTATTGGAGCCTCGCTCATGACCGTCTTCATGCATACGCACAATCACATGCCGTTGGATTACATCATGCCGCGGTCAGCATACAGGACCCATGCCCGGACTGGCCACGACGCAGCTATTCGGATTGCATAGTCGACACAGTCGAAATGGAAACAGGAAGCTAGCCGTGTCAACGACGCCCGAATCTGATCTTTCTCCTTCAACGTCCCGCAAGCCATTCGATGGTGAACGGCAGGATCGAATCCGTGGACTGCTCGCCGGCGTCACCGCCGCAGTGGCGATGCTGATGGCGATCATCGGCCTGCGCGCGCTGACTGGGGTGGTGTCCTTCCTCGACGTCCTCGCTGATGCGCTGCTGCTCGTGCTTCCGATCGGGCTGTTTTCGGCGTTGCTCGGTGCGTTCGGAACGCAGGCGAAAACGCTGCTGCTGGTTGGCCTGATCGTGGTGCTGATCCTGATCGGGGCGGTGTTGGGACGGGCATATGCCGGTCAGACGGCGGGCTCGCGGCGTGCCCAATGGTCGCGGGCGACATTTTACGGAATATCGCTCTTCGCCGGAATGGCCGTCTTTACGCTGCTCTTCGTCAGTGGCCGCGAACCGGATGCAGTTGCCGGCGGCGGTGTGCTGGAGGTGCTCGCCGGGCTCGGGGCTGCCGCGGTCGTCTTCTCGCTCGTGCTGGCGATTGCCTTGATGCTGCTTCGCAATCAGGACCCGGCACCTCGGAGCAGGGGAAGTTGGGGAACCGGAGCCGACGACGCCACGACGCTGCCGGACGCTGCCGATGAATCGCTCGATCGGCGGCGGCTGCTGACCCGCGTCGGGTTCGGGATCGCGGGTCTGGTTGGGGCCGTTGTCCTTGGCCGCGAAGTGTCCCGGGTCGCAAACCGGAAGACGGTGGCCGGTGGACCGACTGGCGAGATGCCTTCGGCGATCACCTCCAACGATGACTTCTATGTCATCTCGAAGAACTTTCTCGATCCCGATCCCAGCCGCGGAGACGAATGGTCGATCGAGATTGGCGGGCTGGTCACCAACCCGCTCAAGCTGACCCGCAGTGATCTCGACGCGATGGCGACGCCGGCATTCGTTTCTACCCTCACCTGTATCAGCAATCCGATCGCCGGACCACTGATCGGGACGGCCGAATGGATCGGCGTACCGCTCTCCGCGGTGTTGCGGAAGGCGGGGATCGGAACCGGCGCTCTGAAGCTCGTGTGCGAAGGCGAGGACGGCTACACCGACTCGTTTCCAATCGACCGGGCGATGTCCCCCGAGCCGCATATCGTCTGGGAGATGAACGGCAAACCGCTCCCTCGCCTGCACGGCACCCCTGTCCGCCTGATCGTGCCTGGACTGTATGGGATCAAGAATGTGAAATGGCTGACCAAACTCACGGTTACGCGTGACGATTACCAGGGGTACTGGCAGCAGCGGAGCTGGACAGATACGGCGATCATCAAGACATCGAGCCGGATCGACACGCCGGGCGACCGATCCGTCATCGCCGCGAGATCGACCACGCCGTACGAGATCGGTGGGATGGCGTTCGCCGGCGACCGCGGCATCCGAGCAGTCGAGGTGAGCTTGGATGACGGGAAGACCTGGCAGGAGGCGAAGATCGTCGAGAACCCGAGCCCGGGCGGACTGAGCTGGGTGCTGTGGAAACTGGCGTGGACACCGGTCTCCGGAGCGTATCAGCTGGTCGTGCGGGCCACAGACGGGATGGGCGAGGTGCAGACCGAAAAGGGTGCGTCCGAGTTGCCTGACGGCGCGAGTGGCTGGCACAGGATAACCGTCGGCGTCGCATAGAGGAGCGCCAACGATCATCTGCCGGGTTCGAGTCGCCTGAAGGCAGCGATCGTTTCTCGAGATTGTGGAAGCATCATCGTGCAGCTGCGCCGGAGCACATCGAGAAATCTCGCGCGCGGGAAAGGCGATCGAACCTCGACGGAACGCGAGATTCCTCTCGTTGACCGGAGTGAACCCGCGAGGACCGTCCCGAAGGTAGAATGGCGAGATGAAGGTATAACCGAACCGGATTTGAGAGCCAGACGAGGTGAAGAGATGGTCGCACTGCATATCGAAGAGGATGACGAAGCGTATCGGCTGGTGCGGGAGCTTGCGGACCTGCGTGGTGAGAGCATGTCGGATGTTGTGACCGAGCTTGCGCGGGCGGCGATCGAGCGAGAACGGCCAAGGATGAGCACGGAGGCTTTGCGTGCGAAATGGCTGGTAAAAGGCAAGGACTTCCGCGCTCGCATGCATGAACCTTGCCGGTCTGCAGATCATGGTGATCTGTTGTACGACGAGAGGGGACTGCCGAAGTGATCGTTGATAGCTCGGCGATTGTGGCGATCTTGAGAGCGGAACCTGAAGCAGAAGCGTTTCTGACGGCGATTGGCGATTCACTTCAATGTCGTGTGTCTGCCGCCACATTTGTGGAAGCGGCGATTGTGCTGACTTCGGAGTCAAGACAATACCGAGCCGATTATGATGAGCTGATTGCGGACACAGGAATGGTGATCGAGCCGGTGACAGAAGCCCAGGCATGGATCGCGCGGCGGGCCTATCGCGAGTATGGCAAGGGGAGCGGGAATCCCGCGCAACTGAATTTCGGTGACTGTTTCGCCTATGCGCTGGCGAAGGATCGGAACGAACCGTTGCTGTACAAAGGCAGCGACTTTGTCCATACCGACGTGCGGTCGCCAATAGGCGAGCGGTAGCTCGCGCTTCGCGCTGCGCAGAGTCTCCGGCGGAATCTGAACGGTACGCTCGTCAGCCAGGCGGATTCGCTCCGATCTGGTGGCGGGTCCGATGAAGCTTCCGGAGCAGCTGCCGACACGGGGGACCACGCCGCAACTCGGCGGCACCCTGACGAATGAGGCAAGAGACCTGGCAATTTCTCCGGTTTGGGCGGTTATTATCGCGCGCGTCTGGCGAGCCAGTCGGCCACGACGGAGATCGCGATCTCGCCGTTGCCGGTGAGCGGCGCACCGCCGGGCAGCGATGTGACGGCGCGAAGCGTGGCGATAGGAATCGTTTCTGCCAGTCGATGCGCGATGGCGCGTTCAGCGGCGGGGGACTCGGCGGCGATAACGACGAGCGTCGGGACGTCGATGGCAGCGAGTTCCTCAGGCAGCAGGCGATAGCGATCGAGGGCGTCGAGCGACGGGCTGAGCGCCGTGATGTGACGGCGCACCGCAGCCAGTCGCGGCTTCGTCAGCCGCGTTTCCCAGCCTTCCCCCCACCGACGATCGAGGTAGATCCCCAATGCTTTGTCCGTTAGCCCCTTGTATGCCGCATCGGAAGCCGCGCGGACGGATGTACGGGCTTCCTCCCGGATGCGAGCAAGGTCGACATCGAGCTCACCATCCAGCAATGCCGGAGCATCCGGCTCGATCAGCACCAGGCTCGCGACGAGATCCGGACGACGACGAGTCAGCTCCAGCGCGGCGATCGCTCCCTGACCATGACCGACGAGATGCAACGGGAGCGCGTCCGGACCAATGAGGTCGGCGGCTTCAAGCACGGCGTAGAGATCGTTTGCCATGTCGGTGACTGTGAACGAACGGTCGGTCAGGGCAGCACTCGCGCCGTGGCCCCGAGCGTCGGGTTGCAGGATCTGGAAGCGGTCGATGAGTTCCTCACGCAGGGGATTGAGCGACATGTGCTCGGTGAGCGTCGCATGCAGGAGCACGACCGTCGGCTGGGATGGCTTCACCTGGTCTGCGCTGCCCGACGCGCTGCTTATTTCGTAGCTGAGGCGGGCGAGTTCGTTTTGTGCGAAACGCGTGTATCCCATCGTGGTGGCTTTCTGGATGTGCAGTGAAAATCTCAGAACAAGGTGACATCGCGTGTGGTCAGTTCAGCCACGATCCTATCGCACCTTCCCGCGGTCTGTCGCCCAGAAATAACCTGCTATGCACTATTTAGACGAATCGGCTCAGACTGTAGCTGTGATATAGTCATGACTAATAATACGTTTAGCGTGTTGGCGATCAGGAGTCTGGTGGCCGCTGGAGAATCATGGTTCTCCTGCGTTGAGCCCACATCCGATCGAACAGTCGGGCAAGCATCGGACGCCGGATTCTGGCTGCCTCGGTGACGGCATGAACTGGGAGAACATGAACGCGATGATCGAGTCAACAACGAGTGCCCGCTGGCGTCGGATCGCGACGCTGCTGATCGCGGCAGTGACGGGAATTGTGGTGATCGGGACAGCGCTGGGGCAGATACCGCTGGTCTGGGCCCAGGGAAGCCGACCGTCGACCGATGCGGGAGACAAGATCAAGGTCACGACAACAGTCGGCATGATCGCGGACCTCGTCCGTAACGTCGGCGGTGACCGGGTCGAAGTCACCGCGCTGATGGGTCCGGGGGTTGATCCGCATCTCTACAAGCCGAGTGCGAGCGACGTCGACCTGTTGAATGATGCGGACATCATCTTCTACGGTGGCCTCCATCTGGAAGGGCGGATGGTCGAAACCTTCGAGGCGATCGATCGAACCGGGAAGCCGACCGTGGCGGTCAGCGCCGAAATCCCCAACGAAAAACTGCGAACGCCCCCCGAATTCAAGGGTCAGCACGATCCGCATATCTGGTTCGATGTCTCGCTCTGGATGTCGGCACTGGACACCATCGCGACGCATCTGAAAGATCTGTCACCGGCCGATGCCGAGGACTTCCAGGCGAACGCGGTCGTCTACCGCGGTCAGATGGAAGAACTCGATGCGTACGTGCGAAGCGAGGTCGGGCGCGTTCCGGAGGACCAGCGAATCCTCGTGACCGCCCACGATGCGTTCGGATACTTTGGCGATGCCTATGGCTTCGACGTGCGTGGCCTGCAGGGACTGAGCACGTCCAGCGAGACGGGTGCCGGTGACGTGCAGAGCCTGATCTCCTTCATCGTGGAGCGGCAACTGCCTGCCATCTTCGTTGAATCGAGCGTCTCCAAGGCGACCATCGAGGCGGTGCAGCAGGGGGCACGGGCACGTGGCTGGAACGTGTTGATCGGTGGCGAATTGTTCTCCGACGCAATGGGTGAAGATGGAACGCCGGAAGGCACATACATCGGAATGGTTCGACATAACATCGACACGATCGTGGCGGCACTGCTCGGCACACCAATGGAGTTCGACGACTGAACGATCGCAACAGGTGAACATGAGCGAGCGAATCATGCTACGACACGCGCAAGTCACGAAGGGAACGGACAAGATGGCAGATCAGGCAATGCCACGCGATGAAACAGCAGCGGTCGTGGTGCACGATCTGACGGTTGCCTATCGGGAGACGCCAGTCCTGTGGGATGTCGATGTGACGATTCCGACAGGGACGTTGACGGCGATCATCGGGCCGAACGGCGCCGGCAAGAGTACCTTCATCAAGGCGGTGCTGGGACTGATACCGGTCGCGGCGGGGACAGTCGAGATCTTCGGTCATTCGACGCCGAAACAGCGAAAGCTCGTGGGCTATGTTCCGCAACGGGGCAGTGTCGACTGGAGCTTTCCGACCAATGCGCTGGACGTCGTGACAATGGGCACCTATGGCCAGCTCGGCTGGATCAGGAGGCCGGGCAAACCGGAGCGTGCCCGCGCGATGCACGCCCTGGATCAGGTCGGGATGACGGATTTCGCCGACCGGCAGATCAGCCAGCTTTCAGGTGGTCAGCAGCAGCGGGTCTTCCTGGCACGCGCCCTGATCCAGGACCAGCAGCTTTATTTCATGGATGAACCGTTTGCAGGGGTCGATGCGGCCACCGAGAAGGCAATCGTCGGCATCCTGCAGGAGCTTCGCTCGCAGGGAAAGACCGTGGTGGTGGTGCATCACGATCTCGAATCGGCTCCCGATTACTTTGACTGGCTGGTGCTCCTCAACGTCCGGGTGATGGATTCCGGACCGTTCGCGGAAACCTTCACGGCGGAGAATCTGAGCCGGACGTATGGTGGCAACCTGAATCTGCTGTCGTCCCGTACGCCGCCCCGTATGGCGGAACGTGAGGCTGGATCAAACGTGGCTGCAACCGGGGGGGCAGGAGAGATTTCTCGACAGGCTCGAAATGACGGGGAGGTGGCTGGGCGAGACGGGGAGGTGGCTTCACATGCATACGGGGTATCACGGCATCAGGGTACGGCGGTGTCGAATGGGATCGAGCAGAGCGAGTGATGCATTTCGATCTCTCCATCTTCCACGACCTCATCTTCGACTACACGCTTCGAAACGTTGCCCTCGGTTCGGCATTGCTGGGGATCGTGAGCGGTATCCTCGGCGCATTCGCGGTCTTGCGCCGGCAGGGGTTGCTGGGAGACACGCTCTCGCACGCGGCGCTGCCGGGAATCTGCGTGGCGTTCATGCTGACCGGATCTCGGACCCCGATCGTGCTGCTGGTCGGTGCCGGAATTGCCGGCTGGATCGGCACCCTGCTTCTCTTGCGGACGGTTCGCCAGACGAAACTCTCCGAAGACGCGATGCTTGGCGTTGTCCTGAGCGTCTTCTATGGTCTCGGCATCGTCCTGCTGACCTATATCCAGAAGAGAAATGATGCCAGTCAGGCGGGTCTGGACCACTACCTGTTCGGGCAGGCCGCGGCATTGGTGAGGAGTAACGTGCTCACCTTCGTCGTGCTCGGCGGCATCGCGTTGCTGATCGTCGCGTTGCTGTACAAGGAATTCAAGCTGATCTCGTTCGATCCCGATTTCGCCAGCAGTCTGGGATTGCCGTCACGAACGCTGGACGTCTTGTTGACATCACTGCTGGTGGTGGCGGTGATGATCGGATTGCAGACGGTCGGAGTGGTCCTGATGGCGGCGATGGTCATAGGACCGGGTGCCGCAGCGCGTCAGTGGACCGATCGTCTGTGGGTGCTGCTCGCCCTGTCGGGAGTCTTTGGCGCGAGTGCCGGCGTGATCGGAGCGCTCATCAGTGTTCAGGATTCCGCCCTGCCGACGGGACCCATGATCATCCTGGCGCTGACGGCAATAGTCCTCGTTTCGATCTTCCTGGCGCCACGTCACGGGGTGATTCCCGACCAGATTCGACGGTGCCGCAATCACGGCAGGCTGCTTGCCCCACCGGTTCTCAGTGCACTTGAAGGAGGCCGCTCGTGAGCTCGGGTGCCGTGATCCTGCTGACCGCGATGTCGTGCGCGGCCGCCTGTTCGTTACTGGGAAGCTTTCTGATCCTCCGCCGGATGGCGATGATGACGGATGCGATCAGCCACGCGATCTTGCCGGGACTCGTCTTTGGGTTCTGGATCGCCAATGGCTCAAACCTGATCGTCGGGGCGGTCGGCGCCACGATCGCCGCCCTGCTGACCGTAACGCTGGTCGAGGCGTTGGGGCGCACCCGGCGGGTCGACGGTGGTTCGGCGATGGGAATCGTGTTCCCCGCGATGTTCGCACTGGGAACGGTCCTCGTGAGCCGGTATTTCTCGGATGTCCACCTCGATTCCGATGCGATCCTGATGGGCAATATCGAGTTTTCGGTCTTCGACCGCTTTACGCTGAGTGGGTACGATCTCGGACCACGATCGCTCTGGATCATGGGCGCGCTGATCGCGATCAACGCCGGGTTCCTGATCCTCTTCTTCAAGGAATTGAAGCTGACGACGTTCGATCCTGCCCTGGCGGCGGCGATGGGGTTCGTGCCGGTTGTTCTGAATTACGTCTTCATGGCGGTGCTGTCGGTCACGACGGTCGGCGCATTCACGGCGGTCGGTGCAATTCTTGTGGTGGCGCTGGTGATCGTGCCGAGCGCGACGGCATATCTGCTGACCGATCGATTAGGGTGGATGATCGGACTTTCGGTCACGATAGGCGCGTTTGCGGCGTGGATCGGGTTCCAGTTCGCATTGTGGCAGGATGTCTCGGTATCGGGATCGATGGCCGCCGCGACCGGCTTCCTCTTTCTGCTGGCGCTGCTGTTCTCACCGTCACAGGGCGTCGTCGCCAGATTTCGGCAGACGCGCCGTAACCGGCAGCGATTCGCGATCGACCTGCTGTTGGTGCATCTGCTGACTCACGAGAGCCAGCGCGCCAACACGTCCGAAAGTACGCTTGGGCATGTGAGTGCGGCACTCAGGTGGTCCCCACCGCAAGCATCAGCCGCGATTGGCCGGGCGCTCAACCGAGGACTGATCCACCAGACGGCGGATCAGTTGACCCTCACGCCATCAGGGCGAGTGACCGCAGAACTGCTCGGCACCCGATAACGCAGGACCTGCACCTGTTTGCTCTCGCCGCTTCGTCCACGGCGGATTCGTTCCCAGCTCTGCACGATCCCACTTTCACACGGGCTTCCGCACGGCATGTTGATTGCATGCCTCTCGATGATGGACGACGACGCGGGATGGCTGCGAGCGCTCCTTGCCGGTGGAGCTGCAGGTGGCGCTGCCCGTAGCGCTGCCGGTTACGCAGCGGGGCGTCGCTCCCACTATGGTCGCCAACAGGGCAGTGAGGGACGTGTGGGCTCGATGGATGGGGTGATAATGGCTGCTGACGCAGTGCCCCTCGGGTTCGGCTAGGCTCCTGGGACGAAGACTCGATCTGGTCATCATGCCGGATCGAGTCTTCCGGGGCATAAAAGAAGGATAAGGAAGACTGATGAAGAAGGTTGCGAAATCCGGACGTCTCACCGATCTTCTGCCGCTGGCAGGCGCGATCGGGCTGACCGTGGCGGCGCGGGAAGTGATCGTTCGTGCACGGGAAGCGGATCTGGCGGGTCAGGTGGCGTTGATAACGGGCGGGTCGCGTGGGTTGGGGCTGGCAATTGCCCGCGAGCTGGCGGCTGAAGGGTGCCGGTTGGCGATCTGCGCCCGTGATGTCGACGAACTCGATCGCGCTGCCCGGGAACTTGAGGCGTCGGGTGCCGAAGTGATCGCGTTTACCTGCGATGTGGCGAATGAGCACGACGTCGCAACGATGGTGGCAGGGGTGGAGGCCCACTACGGTCAGGTTGACCTGCTGTTCACCAACGCCGGTGTCATCGAGGTCGGTCAGTTCTCGCAGCAGGATGTCGCTGACTTCCGTCAGGCGATGGACATCATGTTCTGGGGAACGCTGTATCCGATTCTGGCAGTGCTGCCGGGCATGAAGGCTCGCGGGGCCGGACGAATCGCGACCATCACCTCGATCGGGGGCAAGATCAGCGTGCCCCACCTGCTTCCCTATTCGTCCGCGAAGTTCGCCGCCGTGGGACTCTCGGAGGGATTGGCGGCGGAACTCGCGGAAGACGGCATCACGGTGACCACGATCGTCCCGGGTCTGATGCGGACCGGGTCGCACCTTCACGCGCAGTTCAAGGGTGATGACGCGCGCCAGCGAGACGAATACGAATGGTTTGCGCTGGGTGCGACAAACCCGTTCGTACCACGAGCGGATCGGGCCGCCCGGATTATCGTCAAGGCGGTCAAGCGTGGAGAACTGGAGCGCACGTTCACGCTGCCATTCGACCTCGCAATTCGCGTTCATGGAATGGCGCCGGCAACGACGATCCGGTTGATGCGGCTGATGGACGCGCTGCTGCCGAAAGGGGAGGTGGCGGCAGCGGACAATGCGAAGGTCCCCGGCGACGAGGTGGAACGGCGTCTCAATTCGCGGGCCTGGAAGAGCGTAACGGCACTGGGGGAAGATGCTGCCCGGCACTTCAATGAACTCCCGGTTCGTGACTCCTCCTCACCGGTGACAGGTTCTCGGCCGGAATCCTGACGGCCCCGCATGTTTCAATCGACATGGGTTCGGGTATGCTGGTGGCAGAGAGATGTCGGCGGCGATGGGAAAGGATTCACCCGAGTGAGGCCACGAGAACCCCGTGACGAAGTGATCGACTGGGCTCAGGCGGTCATTTCCAACCCCTCTGTCGTCTTTCTCGACACGGAAACGACGGGGCTGGATGACAATGCTGAGATCATCGACATCGCACTCGTGGACCGTGACGGTGCTGTGCTCCTGGATACGCTGATACGACCAGCACGGCCGATTCCGTGGGGTGCATCCAACGTGCATGGCCTCTTCGCTACGGATGTGGCCGACGCTCCCACGTGGTCCGAAATCCACGCACTCCTCATGCCCTTGCTGGCAAACCGCAAGGTGATCGTCTTCAATGCGGAGTACGATCGCCGACTTGTCCATCAGTGCTGTGCGCAGGACGGGCTCGGATTTCCTGCATGCGAGTGGGAATGCGCGATGTTGGCACATGCGAAGTTTGCCGGCGAGCCGGGCCAGTGGGGAAAGCGTTTTCGCTGGCACAAGCTCGACGCGGCGGCACAGGGGTTTGGGATAGAGGTGGGAGGGCATCGAGCGCTCGGCGATGCCGAGGCAGCTCGCCAGGTCGTGTTCGCGATGGCGGCGGAAGCGGTCAAGAAAACGATGCAACTCTCGCTCTTTTGAGTGGAAGTCAGAGAGCATCGTGCCAGCATGTGAGTGGCAAGGCCGGGAGCGGGATGCTGAGGCTGTACTTTCGCGTGCGCCAAATCACATCGAGAACTTCGACAGAAAAATACCCCGGGTTCATCACCCGCCAGCGAGGACGGGGAGAGGATCCCGGGGAATACCTATACAATAGTACGCACGACCACCACGCAAGTCAACACAAACCAGCTAAGATTGGACAGCCTTGACGCAAAAGGAATCTTATGGTTGCCCAGTTCCTGTCGGAGATCGAGCCGAGCATATCACCAGCACGCCTTCTCCGTTACCAATCCGCAACTGGAGTTCCGCTGGATACAGTAGTCAACTACTTCTGGAATATCGAGTTATGCGGAGCATTCTACCATTCTCTCAACGCGGTTGAGATCTCACTGCGTAATGGGCTTCACCGTTCTCTGACCCAACACTTTGGCATTCCTCAATGGTACGATCGTCGAGGAATCTTGGAACCCGCTCAAAGCAACGAGATCATCTCCGTAAAAAGCAGGATACGGGATCGAGGCAACCCCGTAACGCCTGACCGGGTCGTGTCGGAGTTGACCTTTGGGTTTTGGGTGACGATTCTCTCGCGCAACTATGGCGTTCGATTGTGGTCATCAAACAACGCCGCACCGCTGAAGAACACTTTTATGGGTCTCCCCAAAAGCCTTCGTCAGCGTCAAATCATACATAGCCGTTACAACTCGATCCGGAAGCTGCGAAATCGGGTGATGCATCACGAGCCCATTTTTGACGATCCCATCCTGCACCAGCGCCATGGCGAAATTTACCAGGCACTTCACTGGCTCAATCCTCGGATGGTCGATGTGCTGAAGTGGTGCGATCGCTTCGATGACGTCTACCGCAATGGACGGACAGGGGTTGAGCAAAACCTGAAAGTTCGCTTGGGACTCTCCTAAGCAAGACGTCTGACAACGCCGAGATGATCACGTGCTGAGCGCATGCCCAAGTTGACGCCGCGGCGTCCGCCATTTCACGGTCTTCGCCAAGGATTTCGGGTCGCAGAGAACCCCCGGGACGTATGTCCCGGGGGTTCTCTGCGCCGATTGATCGAACGTGGTCGTCTACCAGATCGTGATGCGGTCGGCAGGCGGCAGGAACATCGGATCACCGGGCTGGATGTCGAATGCCTCGTAGAACTGTTCCATGTTGCGCGCTGCTTGCACGCTGCGGATGGAAGCCGGCGAGTGAGAGTCAGCCGCGACCAAGGAACGGAGGTATTCGTTGGTCGATTTGTTTCGCCAGGTCGATGCGGCGGCAATGAAGAATCGCTGCTGCTGGGTCAGGAACCACGGATGGTCCTGCTGGGCGTCCGTGCCGAGGTCGACAAGCAGCGCGTCGTATGCGGTCTGGATACCACCGAGATCGGCAACGTTCTCCGTCACCGTCAGTGCGCCGTCGACGAAGAGTCCGGGAAGTACCTCGATCTTGCTGTATTGCTCGGCCACCTTCGTGTTCAACGCGTCGAAGGCCGCGCGGTCTTCATCCGTCCACCACGGCGAGATGTTACCGTAGCCATCGAACTGGGAACCGGATTGATCGAAACCGTGGGTGATCTCATGGCCGATCACCCAGCCAATCGAACCGTAGTTCGAGGCGGCGTCAGCGGCGGGATCGAAGAATGGTGCCTGCAGGATTGCGGCGGGAAAGACGATTTCGTTGGCGGTTGGATTGTAATACGCATTCACTTCGAACGTGCCGATGCCCCATTCGCTGCGGTCGACCGGCTTGCCGATCTTGGCGAGGTTCTCCTTGGTCGCATAGGTATTGACGTGATCGATGGAGGTGAAAAGGGATTCTCCGATGGAGACCTTGGCATAGGACTTCCACGTGTCCGGATAGCCGACCTTGACGGCGATCAGATCAAGCTTCTCGAGCGCCTTTTTCTTGGTCGCATCGCTCATCCACGTTGAAGCGAGAATGCGTTGCTTGAAGGCAGCGATCACGTTGTCGACGAGGGACTGGATCTGGGCTTTGGCCTCGGGGGAAAAGGCCATGTCTACATACGCCTTCCCAAGTGCATCCGGGAAGAGACCCTCGACGAGGTAGAGGGCGCGCTGGTCGGCCGGTCGACGTGTGCTGACGCCGTTGAGGACTGGGCCGTTGAACGAGAACGCGATGTTTCCGATATCCGTGGTTAGGTATGGTGCCGCACCCCAGATGAGTTGGACCGCGAGCAGGTTTCGGATGGAGTCCGGTTTGCTGGTGGAGAACAACTTGGACAATCCGGTGAAGTACTTGATGTCGTCGACGGACATCGATATCACGTCGCTGAGTCCGAGCGCGGTAAGCCAACCCTGGAAATCGAACTCGGGAACGAGCTTCTGCAATTCGGCCACGGTTTTCGGCGTGCTGTAAAGCGCCGGATTTGCCGAGTACTCCTCCGGCGAGGTGAAAATCTTGGCCATGCCGGTTTCAAATGCGAGCACCTCGTCGGCGGCTGCCTTGGCATCCGCGTCGGAGTACCCAGTCTCGACAAGCAGCTTGGCCGTTGTCTCGACCCATGCCGTGCGGACCGCTTTCATCTCTGGGCTGTCGCTGAGGTAGTAATCAAGGCTTGGCAGGCTCAGGACCGGGCTGCCAAGATAGGCAACATTCTTGGTGGCATCGGTCGACGATGGGCCGCTATAGATGTTGATGAGCCCTTGCAGGCCATCGTCAACGGCATGCGCCTGCTGATAGGCCAACCCCTGCTCGATCGAGGTGATCTTGTTGATTCGCTGGAGCACCGGTTGCAGTGGGGTGACACCCTGTGCGTCCCGGGCTTTCATGTCGAGCGCCTGGGTGTAGACGGTCTTGACCTTGCCGGTGTCGGTCGTGGGATCGACCGGTAGATCGGCGATGACGGTGTTGAGCTGTGACGTCACCAGATCGTCGAGTTCGGCGAACGTCCCGTAACTTGGGGAATCAGCGGGGAGTTTCGTGCGGTCGAGCCAGCCGCCGTTTGCGAAACGGTTGAAATCCGTTCCCGGATCGACCGACAAGTCCATGTCTTCGATCTGGATCCCGTGCTGCTTCGCTGCAACAGGTGATGCCATCGGTGATGCCATCGGCGAGGCTTCTGGCGAAGCGCCCGGTGAGGCATATGGCGTCTGGGCAAGGGCCTGACTCCCTGTCCCGATCAGGGTAATGAGGGCAACAAGCGTCAACAGGCCTCTGTAGAATCGTTCGTTCACGATGTAACTCCTGGGCGATGCGCGAGATCGCCAATATGGTGGACTGATTTGTAGTCTCTATGACTTACCCGGATTGATTTCATTGTAGGAGAGAATGCGACATTTGCGAATACCTCATGGTTGCCCAAAAGGGGTTCCTCTTCAACCGCCGACTGCCCGGAACGTCGTTCGCGGCATGGACGATAGCTGAACATGTTCGCAGACAGCGCAAGAGAGACCCTGGAGCGACTTCTCACTCCGGGGTCTCTCTTGGATCAGAACGTGCGATGCAGCCTGCCCGATGGTGAAGCGATCTTCCCGCTTCATGGGAAGATTCCCGCGAGCGATCGTTCTTCAAAAATCGAAGCAGAGCGAGGCTTGATTCAGCATTGCGGTTTTGAGTGCGATGGACCAGACGACGTTCAACTCGTCGGCAATCGCGGCCCTGCGTTTCCGAACCTCTTCAGGTGCAGAACCTGCATCACCTCTGCGACTACCATGATTGATGCTGTCGTATTCCGAATTGCCGAATAGGCACTCTGCCCGATTGTCCATCTCCGAGCATGGGCTCGTCCGGCATTGTCCGCGAAGATCACTTCATGAGCGTTGGGATGTTCGAATTCTCCGGAGAACGCCAGGTAGACTTCGTCGCTGTTCGCATAGCGAACTTCGACGTGTTCAGCGATCTCGGAAACGTCGAATACAGCCACAGGGATTGCGAACGCACGTGAAATTGCATTGCAGAGATCGATCAAGGGATGGATCTGAGGGAGGGATTTTCCTCCCCGAAGCGCCGCAGCAACTTCGAGGCTCATCGATACTGCGTGAGCTTGAGGCCCATCCTCGAAAAGGTGCGACGCCAGGCCCGTGTTTCGGTTCCTATCGAAACATCCCTGGTTATCCCGGTAGCAACGAGTACACCCGGAACAAGCGCCGGAAAGACTCTCCAAGTATCACTCGAATGCGAGAAATACACGCGGTTATCACCCTATCGCGACAGGCTCGAGCCGGAATCGTCACACTATACTGCCGATCCATCGCATGACCGGGGGACGGGATTCGGGTGTAACGTGGAGGATCGGACGATTGCTCGCAATGGTGACAACAGGTCGTTCTTTGCTCACGTTGATATCACGGGCCATCCCAAAGCAATGGATCCAGTGGTCACGATCGTGGTTGTATCGGCATGGATGGAGAGAAGTGGTGTCCTGTTCCCATTTCGGGAGCAGGAAGGTTCCTCGTGAGTAGCTTGAAAGCGCGACTTGTGGACATTCCTTTCTAACGTGATTGCCCGACGGATGCGGCACGCGCGGTCCTCCCTCCTGTCTGCGAATTCCGGTCACGCCAGGTCACATACCGGAGATGAGTGACCCTGCTCAATGGCATAGCAGACCTTTGCGGAGGGTGCGTTGGCAGTCCTACAAAATCCCTGGACGGCGGAGACAGCATGAATCCATATGGTCTCTTCGAAGAGTATTGATTGTTTGCCATCAATCTGCAGGCGTTGAACTATTGACAGCCCCCGCGTTCGCTGATAGGGTTAGGTTCAACGTTGAATCACCTAAGAATCGACTATGGATTGCCTTCCCCTCTGCCGGGTTTGAGTCTCCATACCCTTTTGGGAAGAAGGTCCTGCACTCCGATCCCTTATCAGGTTCGACGCGCATTGATCTCCACTATTTATCACTCCCCGGGAGGCTTGAACATGAAAGACAGTGCGGCAGACGATCTTGCATTCTCGTTTACGAAACGGCCATTGACGCGGAGGCGCTTCAATCAGGGAGTGCTCGCATCCACTTTGGGCCTGACCGCGGTCGGCTCCGCGTCACGCTGGCACGCACTGGCCCAATCCGATCCGCCGGCGGGTGAACTCAATGTCATTGTCTGGGGTGCAGCAGAGGACGTTGATTCGCAAACCAACGCCGCCAAGAAGTACATGGAACTCTTTCCGCAAGTCAAGATCAACATGAACCCAGGTGACTGCGGCGTCAATTTCCCAGCCTGCAAGACCCTTATCGCAGGCGGCACCATGCCGGATGTCTTCGTTCCTGGCATCTGGAACTACAACGCAATGGTTAATTCCAACGTCCTCGAACCGCTGGAGTCGTATATCCAGTCGGATGGCCTCAACGTCGCCGACTTCAACCCGAAGAGTGTGGAGAGCTTGAATGCCCTGAGCGACCAAAAGCTCTACGGCTTGCCCATGGGCTACAACTGCCAAAGTCTGTATTTCAATCAGGACATGTTCGACGCCGCAAAGCTTCCCTACCCCGATCCCACGGGCAACTATACCTACGAGGATCTTCGCTCCTGGGCCAAGAAACTGACACTGGATGAGAAGGGGAATAATGCCGAGTCCCCCGATTTCAATGCCAGTAAGATCACGCAATGGGGTCTTCACACCGGCTCGATCGCTGCGAGTATCCCCAACTCGGACCATATCTTGCTTGCGTTTGGCGGGAGTTACATGAACCTGCCGGATCGCCAGACGTGCAACCTGGAGCATCCGGACAGCATCCGTGCCTGGCAATTCATTCAGGACATGATGTACGTCGACAAGAGTGTTGTGGGACGGGATGCCAATCAGGAGCAGGCAGGGTATCTGCGCTGGATCACCGGTCAGGTTGCGATGCAGACCGGTTCCCACGAGCAGGTCACGTTTGTGGCCCAGCAGAACCCTTCCCTGCGTTACGACATGGCGGCCCTGCCCAAGGACAAGGCCGGCAACGCGACAAACGTTCAATATCATATCTGGAGCATCTACAAGGGCAGCGAAAAGAAAGACCTGGCCTGGCACCTGCTCCGCTGGCTGGCGACTGACGGTTCGGTCTACGGCAACAAAGAGGGAACCGCGCCACTGATGGGGCTGATCCCCGTCTACAAGGACCTGGCAAAGGGGCCGGCCTTCCTGGAAAATCCCCGCGAACCGAAACACCTCAAAGAGGCGCAACTGGATCCGACAGCCTGGAAACTCTGCGTCTTCCCGACCGGGTACAACCAGAAAACCGATGACATCAGTGGTCAGGACGGTTGGGCTCCGGCGATCGACGACATCCTTTCGAACAACAAGCCGGCCGCCGAGGCACTCAAGGGAATCAACGACAAGATCAACAACATCATGCAGCAATAGAACGTCTTCGAGCGCTTGCCGGATGTCCTCCCGCAGCGCTCGCTGGACAGTGCGCACTCCTGCATAAGCGGAGTCTGCGGCAACCAAGCGGCGGCACTCAGACTCGACATACTGGAGCAGGCCTCACGTGAATCCCGCAGTAACAGCACCGCGGAGACGAAGCTGGCGAACAACGTTCGGATCGAATCGACGTCGAGAGACATTGGCTGCCTATCTCTTCCTGTTACCGCAGCTGATAGGGTTGGTGGTATTTGTCGGTGGTCCGCTGCTGGTGTCGTTCTACTACACGTTTGTCCATTGGGACCTTATCGCACCATCGCCGACCTGGGCGGGGCTCGATAACTGGCGAGCATTCTTCCATGACGATCGTGTCTGGCACGTTCTCGGGAATACGATCAAATTCATCCTGACCGGCACGACCAGTTTCCTCCTGCTCTCGTTGGTGTTCGCGCTGATCTTCAGTGGAGCAAAACGCGGACTCGGTCCGTTCCGTGTGATGTTCTTCTTGCCTTGGGTTCTTTCCCAGGTCGCCGTTGGTGTCACCTGGACCTGGATGTTCAATTCGCGTTCAGGCCCGGCGGCCCAAGTGCTCGACACGTTTGGGGTGTCTCAGCCGAATCTGCTCCTCAACCCCGATTGGGCGATGGTCGCCATCGCGATCGTGACGACGTGGCAGGGCATCGGATTCGGCATGACGATCTACCTGGCGGGACTCCAGGGGATTCCCCGGGATCTCTACGATGCGGCCAAAGTCGACGGCGCGGACGCCTGGCAACGATTTCGTTCGATTACCTTCCCACTGCTCTCGCCGGTCACCTTTTTTCTGATGGTCACGTCATTCATCGGTGCATTCCAACTCTATGATGCCGTGGTGGTGATGACCGGAAGTGCAACAGGGGTCGCACCCGGCGGCCCTCGCAATTCGACACGAACCATTGTGCTCTACCTATACAACCAGATGTTTCAGTACAGCGAGCATATATCGGGCATCGGCTATGCAGCAACGATCGCCTGGATGCTGGCTGCGCTGATCTTCGTCGTTACCCTCTTCCAATGGCGATTGTCCCGGCGTTGGGTGTTCTATGGGGGAGAGGAGTAATTTTGGTGTTACCACAGAAACAATCCCGCAAGGGTCTGACGAGGACGTTCTCCATCGTTTTCTATCTGGCGCTCGCCGCCCTCGCAGTGGCCTATCTCGTGCCGCTGTTTTGGGTCTTCTCTGTCTCGTTACGGACGAGCAGCAATTTGTTCGCGTCCGGTCAATTCATACCAGATCCAATTACATTCGATCATTACAACAAACTGTTCGACTACCTTCCAGATTTCTGGCGTTACGTATTCAATACGTTGCGTATAGCAGGTTTGGCGACCATCGGGCAGATTCTTTCCTGTTCGCTGGCAGGTTACGCCTTGGCACGGATGAACTTTCCCGGTCGTGGATTGATTCTTGTCCTTCTGCTCGTCACCCTGATGGTGCCAGGTCAAGTCACGATCATCCCCATTTACGTCATGTTCCGGGAGTTTCACTGGATCAATACGCCGTGGGCGATTGTCGTGCCTGCGTTCTTCGGGAACGCCTTCGCGACGTTCTTTTTTCGACAGTTCTTCATCAACATACCGCGCGAAGTGGAGGAAGCTGCCCTGCTCGATGGTGCCAGCCGGTTCCGGATCTTCTGGAATATCGCGGCACCGATGGCGAAGCCCGCATTCCTCGCGCTTGGCGCGCTGACATTTGTCGGGCAGTGGAACGGGTTCTTTGCACCGACAATCTTTTTGCAGACGCCTGATCAATGGGTGCTTACCCAAGGACTGAACAGTTTGCTCGGCCGCTACCAAAGTCAATGGGGGGAGATCATGGCGGGGGTGGTGCTCATGTCGCTGCCAATCATCATCATCTATGCCTTCATCCAGCGATACCTGATCGAAGGGGTGACGTTTACGGGCATCAAGGGATGAGCGAAAGTGGTAACTCTCAAGACCCAATCGATGGGATTCGTTTTCGCAATGCTGGCGAGGGACGAAGCTGGCGCTCTACGCGGCGTTCGTTTGTAACCGCAACCGCAGCATCGGCTGTCGGTTTGACCGTGGCAATAGGGGAGTTGGGCGTGTCGGGATCAGATACTGTGCAGGCAGCTCCTGCGATCGTGGCTCGGGCCGATTTTGGGCAATCGGCGGATTACCCAATTACCAAATCCAAGTTCGCCATTTTCAATTCCTGTATTGTTCCGCTATCCACCTACCAACGCGATGCCGCGTTCTTCGGCATCGCCAAACCGGAATCCTTGCGTATCGATCTTGGTTGGGGGGCCGACTGGGCGGGTTGGGCCCGGCAGCCGATTGAAGGTACGGCGGAGGCGCCTGACTACCATCTCGAAGAAATGGACGCGATCGCGGCGATTCTGAACGAGCATGGTGTCTTGCCGTACTGGTCGTACTGCTACACGCCAACGCCGGTACAGGACCCGCCTGGTGACTGGAGATCCGTTCCAAAGGATATGGCACAGGTTGCCCGGATTCTTGGCGATGTGGCGCGACACTACCGGGACCTGCGTGGTTCGAACCCAGTTGGGTATCACGAAGTGTTCAACGAACCCGATAACGACGATTTCACCGTCGGAGACATGAACGACTACTTCGCGATGTACGAACATGGGTCGGTGGCGATTCGCGAGAACGATCCGGATGGTCTCGTGGGAGGGCCGGCGCTTGCGTTCACGTATAGCTGGATCGATCCGTTTATCGATCTTGTCACCACCAAGAACTTGCCCTTCGATTACTTCTCCACCCATATCTATGGGACGAACGACGGATTTTCGAGTCTGGACAAGATGCTGGATGCGAGTCGAGACAGTCTCGATCGCTACACCCAGCTCGATACGGTCGAAATTCACCTGAACGAATTCAATTCCTACGTCATCGATTATCCGATCGACGGTACACAGCAAAAGCATCGTTTGGCCGCGGCGTTTTTGCGAGATATGGATCATCTGCTTGCACGACCGGAGGTGACGCTCGTTCATTGGGCACAGTTTCTGGACAGCGGATCAGGCAATTTCTCCGGCATGATCAGTACCGATGGACACCGGAAGGCGCTCTTCAATGCGGCCGAGATCTACGCCCGCCTGCCGGTCGATCGTGTCCTCCTGGACATGGATCAGACGCCAGATTTCGGCGGGATGGCAGGAGTCGAGGACCACCGTGCCGGTTTGGTGATCTGGAACCTCGCGCCCGGTAAAAAGGACCTCTCCCTGAGTTTGGATAACCTTCCCTTTGCGAAGGGAACCGTTCGGGAATATCGAATTGACGCGGAGCACTCGAGTTGGGGAGATGGCACCAAGGTCGAGAGCCTTGAACAAACGCGTATTCAAGAAGGGATCGATTTGTCCGGTGCGACATGGTCCACAACCGTTGGGGGCGGTGGCGTTCTCTACCTTGAAATAGACGAGGCAACACCTTCACCAGGCATTGAAGCCGGTTCGCTTGGCCGCTGGGTGAGAACGCATCATTACTATCCGAATCGGACAACAACGGCGTACGCCGATTTCGACAAAAAGACCTGGACATTTTGGCTGGGATCGGTCGATGACACTGGGGCGGACATCGAGATCGGTGTCACTGCTGAAGACTTGCCAGAGACCTTGGCAGTTTCGGTCGAACTCGACGGAAAGGCACAACGCACCGACGTAAACGTCCTGCTTGGCCTGCGCGTTGATTACTTCAATGGAACCCGCTACGCCGCAAGCCTGCTGGTGCACGGACCTGTCGCTGATGGACTCGATCTCTACGACAGCGAACGCCGGGCGCTCATGCCTTGGGGTACCGGTCGCAAACCGGATCAGGTCATTTCCGTCGAAAATCTGGAAGCATTCGTTATGCCTTTGCACGACCACGCGCCTTCGGATTGGAACGGTCGCGTCCAGATCACAGCGATCATGCATGCCGTAGGTGCAGGTGTACGGACTCGGATTCGGCTCCGGCACGCGTAAAGACCGAGGCACATGCAGATTTCGATGAACTCGCTGTTTTGCTTATGCACTGCTCTTGCCGACGGCAAACAGGCAGCCGGATTTCGGCACTTCGTCGTTTCGATGGTGGAGCAGTGTCGCATGGAAAAAACGACATAATGGAGCGATTCGGATCATCCGAGCGCCAATCGGTTGTCCTGACGACCGACTGTGGTGCAGATATGGACGACCAATGGACGCTCGCACATCTCGCCCTCAGTTCTGAGATCCGATTGTCCGGCGTGGTGACGACGCATGCGCCCAACCTCAGCCCTCCTGCGACGGCAACCGCTGCGCGCTTGGCTGGTGCGGTCCTCGACCTGTTTCCACTCACCAGCCGCCCTCCGGTGATCGAAGGCGCGAACAGACCGTTGGTGGACCATGGCTCGCGGTCGCATTCCGGGGCGGATTTCATCGTAAAGCAGGCGCGCGACCATACGAAGAGCGACCGGCTCGCTGTCCTGGTTATCGGTGCGGCGACTGACACCGCGTTGGCACTCCTCAGCGATGCCACGCTTGGCGATCGGATTGAGATCATCGCGATGGCGTTCGATGGATGGCCAACCGGTCATGACTCCTTCAATGTGCGAAATGACCCGTTGGCCTGGGACGTCTTGCTCCGATCGCAGGCGCCGATCACCATCGGTGACGCTGACGTGACACTGCGCCAGCTTGCGATGACGCGTCATCAAGCGCAGGAACTGCTCGGCGATTGTGAACCTGGGGGCCCATACCTCGTCCGCCTGCTTGATGAGTGGCTTAACGCCCACCCCATTCTTGTCCAGCAGGTGACGGGAAATGCCGATTTGTGGCCAGTGTGGGATCAGGTTGCGGTGGCTCATCTCCTCGGGATGACCTCGATCCGAACGTTTTCACGACCGTCGCTACGGGGCGGCCTTGGCGACGACCTCGGCTTCGATCATCACGAAGTCACTAACTGGACAATCGATTGGATTACGGATATCGACGCGTCTCGCCTCTGGTCGGACTTTCGTCGAAAAATGCAAGGAACTCTCCCGATGCTGCCTGGCTAGCGCTTGGTTTGACAAGCATCGAGCGTGGACTCGTCACCTAAGGATTGACACGGTGCCTAGAACCCGTCTGGATGCGCAGGATCATGCGGGACCATATCGAAGCTGAGAAGTGCCACGTTGCTCGGCAATGCGATCTGCTGGACGATGGTTTCGGCCACGATGGATGGATCGAGCATCCATGAATGGCGGTGCCAATGGAGGCCGGTATTCATGCCACCAGGATTTGCAACCGACGAGATGATGTCGTACTCGCGAAGTTCGAGGAACAACCCCCGGGCCAATGCGTTGATATACGCTTTCGCGGCGGCATACATGACGAGTCCAGCGGTTCCATTGCGGTGCATCGAGCCGGTAAAGACGATGCGTCCGGTGCCTCGTTCAACCATTTTCTTGCAGACAAGCTGGGTGAGGAGCGTCGGACCCGTCACTGCAACGGCAAGTGTTTCAAGTACCTGAGCCGGAGAATGATCGATGAACGGTCTTGCCTCCTTGCCCACTTCGCTCGGGAAATGGCGAACCGCCGCGTGGATAAGGATATCGACATTGCCATGGTTTGTCGTGATCGCTTCGATCCCGCGTTCGATATCGCCTAGATCACGCATGTCCAGGCGATATGGGTAGACGACACCGCCGTCTGACGACACATTTGGGATCTTCTCGATGTTCAGGTCGCAGCCGGCCACGATCGCATTCCGACGCACCAGGCTGCGCACGAGCGCACTCCCGAGTCCACCGGCGGCACCCGTCACGACGGCGATCTGTCCGTCAAGCGTTCGCTCCATGATGGGCATCGCCGCCGGTTGGAATTCAGGGATTAGCATAGGTGTAGCACTCCGTATGGAATCGGTGAGCATGGCGACTGGCAGTGCCAGAAAGCCTATGTTCGACATCGCATTGCCTTCGAAGATGATGCACGCATAGTTCAGCTGTCTCTGGATAACCGGCGCCATCCACCAGCTTGTGCTCTTTCTTTGCGAACGAGGATGCGAGGATGCGAGGATGCGAGGATGCGAGGATGCGAGGATATTGGGATTCACGTCATTGGCATGCAGTTTACCTGTCCCTGCATGCTGCGCAAGAGCCCGCGGCGCTATCTGGCAGGTAGTAGGTGGACAATCCTGATAACGAACATGAATGGTGAGTCTATGACAGGGACGTCCAGAGTTGAGAAAGTCGCGCGCGCAACGCTGAAAGACGTTGCCCTCCAGGCGAACGTGTCAATCAAAACCGTTTCCAATGTCGTGCATGCTCGCACCTCAAGGGTAAGTCCCGCGACCCGAGAGCGCATTCTGCAAGCGATTGCCGATCTCGATTACCGCCCCAATATTGCGGCCAGGCAGTTGCGAAACGCCGAAGTCGGCATCATTGCGCTTGCGATTCCGACTTTGGCAAATCCGTATTTCGCGACAATCGCCAATCTGATCGTCGATGCCGGAACCAGGCAGAAGCGGATAGTGCTCGTGGACCACACGAATGGCCTGCGAGAACAGGAGTTGATGACTGTAAGAGGGCTTCGTCCCGATGTGGTGGATGGCATCATCTTCGACCCCCAAACATTGAGTGAGGACGATATCTGCGGGATCAGTTCCTCGCTCCCGGTGGTGCTCATCGGTGAGCGATTGCTTCATGCGAACTTCGATCACGTTCTGATCGACAATGAGGAAGCCGCGCTCCAGGCGACAACATACTTGCTCGGATTGGGTCGACGCAGGATTGCGGCAATAGGCGTCGTCGAATCCGGTGTGCCCATGGCGCAACAATATCGTTATCGGGGATATGGCCGCGCCTTGGCGGCAGCCGGTATTGGATTGGACGCGAAGCTGACGGTGCCGGCTAATTCGGGGATGTTTGTGCGGGCCGACGGTGCCGAAGCCATGAAGGCCCTCGTCGATCGTGGACCGCTGCCGGACGCGATTTTCTGCTTCAATGATCTGATGGCGATTGGCGCCATGCGGACCGCACAGTCGCTGGGGATTCGCATTCCAGACGACATCGCCTTTATCGGTATCGACGATATCGAGGAAGGGCGCTACTCCACTCCCTCCTTGTCGACAATCGCTCCGGACAAGTGGAAGCTCGCCAATCTGGCCGTCGACCTTCTGATCCAGCGAATTGAATCCCGGCGGCATGAAAATCCGAGCGTACATTACGTACCCTTCGATCTCATCGCCCGAGAAAGTACTGGTACCCTGACGTGATGGATGCGCTAACCGCATTCGCCTCGATACATTCCTTCCATACATAATTGCCGGGTCCGGCGAGAATTTGGCACAATGAAGGAAGCTTCGCGGGAAGCTCCACGGTGTTTCGGTCGGGAGAGGTCGTGATTCGACAGTCCCGGGTGATGCAGGATCGCGTCGACCCCGTTGTGGTTGACGTCCGCCGGTCTCATCGATTCAATCTCAGAAAGTGGTCACATGCCCTCAATGCAGGTGTTTTCGGTCCCTCTGCCACTTCACGTTTCTTCCACCTCCGATGGCGGGATGGCCGAAGCTCCTGCAACCGCGACGTTGGAGGCAGCGTCTCCGTGCCGACGCAGTTGTGCCCAAAGCCGCGGCTTTCGAAACGCCTCATTTTGACCTCCCTTCTGACCGATCCGAACGCACCTGGAGAGACCTCCGTGACCGAGACTGGTATTCCCTGGCAATCGAATGCAGACATTCGCCGCAAATTCATCGCGTTCTTCGAATCGAAGGGGCATCTTCATTACCCTAGTTCATCGTTGATCCCGCACAACGACAAGACCGTGCTGCTGACAACCGCCGGCATGCAGCAGATGACGCCGTTCTTCCTCGGGCTCGAGACCGCACCCGCTGTTCGCATGTGCACCGTGCAGAAGTGCTTTCGCACCGTTGACATCGATGAGGTGGGCGACGAGAGTCACTGCACGTTCTTCTTCATGCTTGGCAATTTCTCGATCCGCGACTATTTCAAGCGTGAATCGTTGGCGTGGTCGTGGGAGTTTCTGACGGAATGGATGAACATCCCGGCCGATCGACTCTACCCGACGATCCATCCGGACGATGATGTCTCGTATGCGATCTGGCGGGACGAGATCGGTGTCTCGGAAGATCGCATCCACAAGCTGGACGACAACTGGTGGGCGGCCGGGCCAACCGGTCCGAACGGACCGGATTCCGAGATCCATTTCGACTGGGGAGAGGATCTTCAGCCGGATGCGAAGCCGGGCGATGACGGGCCGCGGTTCCTCGAGGTCTGGAACAACGTCTTCATGCAGTTCAACACCACCCCGGACGGCGTGCGCACGCCATTGGCGAAGCCGTGTGTCGATACCGGCATGGGGCTAGAACGCCTCGTGCAGGTGGTGCAGGGTGGACGCAGTCTCTACGACACCGATCTGTATCAACCGATCATCCAGCGTGCGGCGGCGCTATCCGGCAAGACCTACGGGCTCGATCCGCAGATCGACCGTTCGCTCCGCATCATCGCCGACCACATCCGGGGTGCCGTGTTCCTGATCGGCGATGGCGTGTTGCCGGGCAACGAAGGGCGAGCATATGTGCTCCGGCGCGTGCTGCGGAAGGCGATCCGGCATGGGCGCCTGCTTGGACTCGAGAACGCGTTCCTGGGCGAGATGGCCGATATCGTGATCGAGGAGTTTGGCAGCGAGTATTCCGAGTTGATCGATCGCCAGGGTCAGATCCTGAAGGTACTTTCCTATGAGGAAGCGAGCTTCGGGAAGACGCTTACCTCCGGCATGGATCGGCTGCAGGCGCTGACCCAGGAACTTCGGGAGCGGGGCGAGACCGAGATCCCGGGCGAAGAAGCGTTCCGCCTCTACGACACGTTCGGGTTCCCCTGCGAACTGACAGTAGAGCTGGCCCGGGAAGAGGCGCTGACCGTCGACACCGACGGCTTCGAAACCGCGATGGCGCGTCAGCGAATCGCAAGCCGGAGCCTCGATCTCTTCAAGGATGCCTCACGCGATCGTGCCAGCCTGTACGCCGGGATCTCGCCACGGACGACCTTCCTTGGGTATGAGGAGGAGCGAGCCGAAGCGACAATCGTGGCACTGCTGGGACCGGATGGAGAGATGGAGCAGGCCGAAGCCGGTCAGGAGATCGAGGTCGTTCTCGATCGCACACCGTTCTATGGCGAATCTGGCGGTCAGGTCGGAGACACCGGTCACATCCGAACCGAGACCGGCCTGATCAACATCGACGAGACGCGGAAGCCGGCGCCGGACCTCTTCGTGCACCGGGGAACGGTTTCCGAAGGCTTCGTGCGAGTGGGTGAACCGGCGACGGCCACGATCGACGGCAACCGGCGCCAGCAGATTCGTCGGAACCATACGGCGACTCATCTCCTGCACAAGGCGTTGCGGACGGTCGTCGGGTTGGACACGCATCAGGCAGGCTCGCTGGTCGCGCCGGAACGATTGCGATTCGACTTCTCGTCGCTGGATGCGGTGAGTGCGGATCAGGTTCGGCGCGTGGCGGAGATCGTGAACAACGAGATCGTTGCCGATCGCGCGGTCGAGACCAACGTGATGGCGCAGAAGGAGGCGATCGCCGAAGGCGCGATGGCGCTCTTCGGCGAGAAATATGGCGAGTCTGTGCGCGTGGTGCGGATCGACGATTTCTCGAAGGAGCTCTGCGGTGGCACCCACGTGAAGCGCACTGGCGAGATCGGGCCGTTCGTGATCACGACGGAAGGAAGCGTTGCCTCCGGTGTGCGTCGCATCGAGGCGCTCACGGGCACGGCGGCGATCGAGCGAATGCTGGGTCAGCAACGACTCGTCGAGGATATGGGCCGGGATCTGAAAGTAACATGGTCGGAGGTGCCGGTGCAGGTCAAGGCCCTGAACGACAGAGTGCGGACCCAGGAGCGCGAGATCGAACGATTGCACGGTCAGTTGGCGGGTGCGGCTTCCACCGATCTTCTGCGGCAGGTGGTCGACGTCGACGGAATCGCGCTTCTTGTGGCGCGGGTTCAGGTCGAAGGCAAGCAGGGGCTGCGACAACTCGGCGATCGTCTGAAGGATTCACTGCAATCGGGCGTGATCGTACTCGGAACAGTCGTTGAGGGGCAGCCGAACCTGCTCGCGATGGTCACTCAGGATGTCGTCAAACGCGGGGTAAAGGCAGGAGCGTTGATCGGCGCGATCGCCCCCAGGATCGACGGTCGTGGTGGTGGACGTCCGGAGCTGGCAGAGGCAGGCGGCAAGAATCCGGATGGGCTCGATGCAGCGTTGGCCGCCGTCGGGGAAACCCTTGCGGCCTCGATTGCTCCACCCGCTTGATCGTCGACGTTGCTTCGTTGCTTACAGGGGAGGTCGAGCGACCAGATATGTGCTCGATCGTGCCGACCACTCCGAACGGATCTGGATAGTGCATCTCCATGACTGATTCGTCCAACGCATCCTCACCTATCCGGATCCCACTGGAGCCTCATGATTCGCTTCCAGAGTTGATGGGGCGTATTCGGGAGGCCAAAGGCAAGACGGCGCTCCTTGAGATCCCGGATCATAGCCCGATCCTGCTGACGGCGACAGAGTTTCGGACGTTGAAGGAAATCGCCGAGCAGAACGGGGTTACGCTGGCGTTGCAAACCGAGGATCGGTTGCGTATCCAGCTGGCATCCATGTTTGGTCTCATGAAATCGGACCGGCCGGCGGCGGACGCAGAGACCTGGCGTCCAGAGCCGACGGCGCTGGGATCGACGCGGGCCTTCGGGACCTGGCGATCTCGCGATGCCGAACCGGCCACACGTTCTCGCAAGGCGATCGATGCGGCCAGCATGCCGGCAACCGCGGCGGGGACCGGATCTCGCCGCCGCCGTCGATTGGGTGAAGAGGCTGTTTCTCCCGAGGAAGGCGCTGCGGTGGGAGCTGCCGGGAGTCCACGCAAGGATGGCGCGTCGCGTTCCGTGTCGGTCTTTCCAGCGCATACCGGAAACGATGGCGACCTTGATGTCGAAATCGGGACGCTCGATTACCTTGACGACAGGCGACGGCCGAGTGCCCGCCTGGTGGGACAGATCGTGGCGGTGCTGCTCGTCCTGCTGCTGGCCGCCGGTGGTGCCGGCTGGTACTACATGCCCCAGGTGACGCTGTCCGCGACGCTCAAAGAGACACCCGTCTCTACCGAGTTCATCTATATCGTTGCCGCCCCGGGTGCGTCGAAGCCCCCCGATGCCAGCTTTAACCTGCCCGCCGAGCAGACGTCCGCGACCGTGCCTTTCACGATCTCGCAGCCAGCTACCGGCAAGAGCGCGACGCCCGACAAGGCGGCGAGCGGATCGGTAACCCTGCGCAATCCGACTTCGAGCAAGGTGAAGGTGCCTTCCGGGACGAAATTTTCCAGTCATGGCGGGTTTGGCTATGTCACGACCAAGGATGTCGAAGTCGGCGGGGCGAAGAACGACGGAGCCGAGCCCGGCGAGACGACCGTCGATATCCGGGCGGAGCGAGGTGGCACGGCAGGTAACCAGCAGGCTGGATATCTGACGGGCAAGATCGATGACCTCGGCATTTTCTTCAGCAACCGGACGACGCCGGTGGAAGGCGGGACGGATATTCAGGTAACGGTCGTGTCGGCCTCCGATATCAAAAAGGTCGAGGATGATCTGGCGTCGAAGTTGCCGCAGGCTGCCGCTAAAGGTTGGCAGGGGACGTTGACCAACGGTCAGGCGATCGTCGAGCAATCGGTGACGCCCGGGAAACCCACCTACAAGGTGGACCAGAAGGCGGGAGACAAGACGGGGACCGTGACGCTCAGTGGAACGGTCGACGTCAAGGGCCTGATCTTCAATCAGGGTGACGTCGATACGAAATCGCGCGAGACAGCCACCCAGAGTTTGGCTCCCCTGTTGCCAGCTGGATATGCCTTTCAGCCATCCACGATCACCTTTGGCAAGCCGAAAGTGATAGCCGAGGCGGCTGACGCCGTGCAATTCCAGGTGACGGCGACCGGCATGGGCCAGGCGATCTTCGATCGGGCCGCACAGGATCAGTTGAAGAAGGATCTGGCGGGCAAGAGTTGGTCGGAAGCGGAGGCGAGGCTATCGTCGGTCGACGCGTTCGCCACGAGCGAGCTCAATCGGTCACCCGCCTGGTGGCCGAAACGGCTGCCTCATACGGAGAGCCAGGTGAAGATCGGGATCGACACTCGAGTGCAAGCGCCAATTCCTGTCACTGCCCAGACGCCGCAGGCCGGGGACACCGTGGGCACCCCGGTCGAAGGTGGGACATGAGTCTCAATCCGAAGATGATGATTGGTCGCATGCTTGGCCTCGATATGGGGAGCAGGCGGATTGGAGTGGCGATCAGCGATGAGTCCGGCATTATTGCCAGCCCTTTGACGATGGTGCTGCGGGCCGGGCCGGTTGTGCGAGATGTGCAGAAGCTGATTCGTCAGTACGGCGCTGTCCGGATCGTTGTCGGGTTGCCGATCGGCATGTCGGGACGGGAGGGACCGCAGGCGGCTGATGTTCGCGCCTATACCGACCAGATTGCCGGTGAACTCGATCTCCCGTTCGAATACTGGGATGAGCGGATGACGACCTCGATCGCGCATCAGTACCTGAGCGCGAGCAAAACGAAACGGAACAAGCGCAAGCAGCAGGTCGATGCGATCGCGGCGGCCGTCATGTTGCAGAGTTACCTCGATCACCTGCGGTGGGATTCGCACTGACAGGAAGCCCTCCGACAGGCACTTCAGTCATGTGTAGCGACGCGGGAGATGAAGATTTGCGGTAGGATGACCGGAACAATCCGGAATCCAACGACAGGTGGCATTGCCTACACGTGCTGCGCCTACCTCTACTGGAGAGAATATCCATGAAGAAGCTGATCATTGCCGTCGTTCAGAACGAAGATGCTGATGCCGTAGTGGATGCGTTGCTCGAAGAAGAATTCCGGGCGACGAGATTGGCGAGCACCGGCGGATTTTTGCGACGAGGCAACACGACGCTCATGATCGGTGCCGATGAGGAGCAGGTCGATCGGGTGATGGACCTGCTCCGACAGCATGCCCGTTCCGGCGCGGCACCGGCCGATTCCCGAGCGACGCAGCCAGCGGCGGCGACGGTCTTCGTGCTCGACCTCGAAGAATATCAGCGCCTTTAGTTCCCCCCGAACAAACGTTTGAAAGAAGGGCTGTCGGCAAAAGCAGGCAGCCCTTCATGCGTCATGGAGACGTTCAATGGCATGACCCGGATCGAATGTGTCCTGATCGACTGGCATGAAACACTTTCGCCCTCGCTCTTTTGGGAGCCGTGGCATGTCGGGACGGCGACGGAGCGCCAAACGGCTACGTTTCTGCAGGGTGCGATGTTCGGTGCTCATCGGCATCTCCTTGAGCCGTGGATGCGCGGAGAGCTAACGTCCGAAGACGTTGTTGGGCACGTTGCGAGGAGTGTGGACGTGCCGTTCGCTGTCGCGATGGAGGGCTTCGTCGCGAGTTGCAAGGCCATGCGGCTTGTCTCGGATGAGGTCCTGCCACTGATCGCCGAGCTTCGGTCACATGGAATGCTGATCGGAATCGCGACGGACAATATGGACAGTTTCACGCGATGGACGGTGCCGTCGCTCGGATTGGATCGGCACGTCGATGCGGTCATCAATTCGGCCGTGATCGGGACGGTCAAGCGGCAACGCGGGGCGGACGGTTCTTCCGCATTCTTCGGTGATTTTCTGCGCATGCATGAATTTGCACCCGGCGCGACAGTGATGCTTGACGACAGCGAGGACATCGCAGACATTTTGGAAGCTGCGGGGATCATGTTTCAGTACATCACACAAGCACATACCGTGGTGGACGCGCTGGCCGCGATCCGTGCCAACGCCAACGAGCAGGGCAGTATCTCGAACTGACCGGCAAGATCACATTCCGGCAGATGGTTGATGCTCCATTCCTTTCGGCATCGATCCTGCAAGGGTATGGGAGTCTCGAAGAAACGATTCGAGCAACGATCCAGCGGTGGGCTGGACAAACACAATCAGGGAGCGAGATATGGGCAACATCATTATCTGGTTGATCATCGGGTTGGTAGCCGGCGGCATCGCAAGCATGATCGTTCCCGGGCGGACTCCCGGCGGGACGATCGGAGCGATCATCGTAGGCATTCTGGGCGGTATCCTTGGTGGCTGGCTGGTTCACAGTGTGCTTAACATCGGTGGCAGGGGCGGAGGCATCATCGGGTCGATCGTCGTCGCCATCGTAGGCGCCGTCATCATTCTCTTCGCCTTGCGGCAGGTAGATGCGCGCACGTAATCCGGGCATCTCGCGAGACGGAACAGACAGGGACCCCATGGCGATATCACCATGGGGTCCCTGTCTGTTCCGTCGCTCAGGATTGTTCCTTCAGGTAGACTGCGAGCGCCATGCCCAGCGCCTCTTCCGCCGTGTCGGCGAACCCTTCGGACCCATGATTCCGGGACTTCGCGAATTGCGAACGGATAACCACACGATACGATCCGTCTGCGAAGTCGATCGCATACTGGCCGCCGTGGCGATAGACCGCGGCAGCGAGATGATTGAGATTGATCAGTTCCGGTCCCGATCCGACACCGAACTGGACAAGCGTGGCAAGGTAGCTTCCCGGCGCCGGGACCGACCAATTGGGGTGAATCATGAGGGTGTGCCATTAATCCATTGTGAGGCTGGGTGGTTGGGCCAGACGATCCGGGTGCGGAAAGGCGGGAGAACCTGTATGGCGTTTCCGCCTCATGGCATCATGCGCACCGCGTCCATCTCCCGGTGAGCGTAGATTGTACCGTCTTTACCTGGTGGTCACATGCAACTTCCAGTCCATCAGGCAATGATCAGTCTTGGACCGTCCTATCTTCACCACGTCGCAACAAGTGGTTGGCTCCATAGAATGTCGGGATGGACCGCTGGCGAGAAGAAGTAGCCCTGACCGCGACGCATCCTTTAGCACGCATGAGGTCAAGCGGGTCGATCGTTTCGATGCCTTCAGCGGTGACTTGCAGATCGAATGCGTGGGACATCTAAATAACGGCGTCGACGATGAACTGGCTGCCGGGCGCCGAGCCGATCGTTTCCGGGCGGCGTTGGCCGAGAGAATCGCGCCGCGAGTGCTAGACAAACCGCAATTTCGATCTCGAGCACATCCAGGACCTTACTGGCAGGATCTCACAACGGATATCCGGGGTCGAAGATATCATCGTGGTAGTCAGGTTCCAGAGCTGCTGCGAATGCAGGTGGGAGAACAAGGAAGTGTGACGTTGCCCCTTTCCTCGAAGGTGTTTCAAGAGGATAATGGTCTTCTCTATTCATGTAATGATTTTCACAAGGGAGATCGAACAAAGATGTCGAACAATCCTGGTGAATCAATCTCTCGTCGGACCGTGACTGCGGCTGGCACCGGCCTTGCTCCTGGCCTGCTGGCGACGCGGGGATTGCCACTCTCCGCACAGGAGGTGACGCCGGAAACAGCAGCTGCGACTCCAGTCGGTGGCATCACCCCGCTTGGATACGTGACGATACGCATGCGTCCCTTGGATGATCCGGCATTCCGCGACGACATCAACGCTCGCGTGATCGAGGAGTTCCTGCCGGCCATCACATGCGGCGAAGTCGATTATGGATGGTAACGATCAGGATCGACTTGAGGTTACCGACGTAGCCCACAGTTTCCGAACGTCGAGGGCTTTTGCCCTCGACGTTCGAGTCTCGTTCCCAGCTGGTCGGACAATTATTCTCGGTCCAAACGGAGCCGGAAAGACGACGCTCTTCGAGCTCTGTGCCAATCGCCTCCGTTTGCGATCTGGGTCTATTTCACTTCGTGTGGGCGATAGTAAGCTCGACTCTGCGAGCAAGGATTTCCGGTCGCAAGTTGGCTATATGCCCCAATCTCCTTCTTTTATTCGTGCCATGACCGCACGTGATCAACTCGTTTACGCGGGATGGCTCGCCGGTCTCGATGAATCCATGGCTCACCGCGCAGCCAAAACTTGGATGGAACGAGTCAATCTCACGGCGCATGCGAATAAGCGGTGCAGCGAATTGAGTGGGGGCATGCAGCGTCGGCTTGGGTTCGCCGCAGCGAGCGTGGCCAATCCAACACTCCTGCTTTTGGATGAGCCCACAGCCGGTTTAGATCCACGAGAGCGCTCGGCATTTCGCACTATCGTCACCTCGTTCGATCCAGCAGCAATCGTGCTGATCTCTACCCATCAGATCGAGATTATCGATCTGATGGCGGATCGGATCGCTGTTCTCTCAGAAGGCAGGTTTGTATTCCAAGGTGATGTGGCGGATTTTCTGGATCTTGGCGATCAGAATCTACCACCGCTTGCCCGCGCGGAGTCGGCCTATTCGTCCGCCGTCAACGGAGGTCGATAGTCTTGAGTGCCGTCCTTGGTCGAACCAACATTGGTTGGTACTCATTCCTCGTTTGCTTTCCGCTAAGCTGGTATTACCTGTATAAGACGGTTCTGATCCCCTACCCATATCGAGAGGGCCTGACTGCCCTGCTGAGCGCCGGGACTTTCCTGCCATTAATGGTCGCGGCGGTTGCATCCGCATGGGAAGGCGGCAGACTTTCGGATTCATCGGTAGCCATATCCACCTCGCCCCGTCACCCCCTGATAATTGCGACGTTGAGTATCCTGCCGACGTTCATTGTGGTAACACTTTCACACCTCGCCGCGACCGCCATCGTTCTGGCTTCGCATGGTGTGAATCGGCCGCTGCCGGAGCCACGACTGTATCTTGGCTTGATCGCACTCATCTACGGTATCTCGATCCTCTCCTGGTTTGTCGGTTACTTTTTCACGAACGTCATCGGCGCTCCATTGATGGCCGTGTTAGTCTATTTGCTGGCGATTTCCCCATCGCTCACAAGCCATATAGGCTATCGGGCGATGGTTGCCGATCGATCCACGTGCTGCGGCATTGACGAGCAGGTAGACTGGCGCTCCGTCGCGACGCCCCTCTATATCGCACTTGGCCTGATTCTCGTGAGTTTGGCGATAGCATCGTGGCTATGGATCCGCAGAGGGGTGTACCCCGTGCTCGGGTTGATTGGCGTCGCCGCGATCGTCGCCGGCCTTGTCCTTCCTGGCCAGATGACAAACCGATTTGCCACGAGTCCGCGAGATGCTGATCAGTTTATCTGCGAGACCTCGACCGAAACATCGATCAAATACTGTGTCTGGCCAGAACAGCGGTCCAGCCTGAGCTCAATCCGCGAATTTGCGGACAAGGCCCTCAAGACTTGGTCGGAGCAAGGAGTGATCGGCCTTCCAAAAGCGGTCTCCTCCCGAAAGGCAGGACAGACTTCCGATGGATATCTCGCAGTCTCCTTCCCACCGAATCCTACGCAAGGTGCTATCGGGCTTGCTCTTGCCACGGGATCGCTCCCGGATCCCTCTCTATGCCAGGGTCAGGCACCGAGAAGCTTCGGCTACTTCCAGCTTGTCATATGGCTTGCCATTGACGGGGGTGCTTCTCCCGACGATACAGCGTTCAAGCAGTTCCGGGGACGGGGAAGTTCGGGATCATTGCAGGATGCACTTGCAATCAGGCAGCAACCGATCAATGACCAGATTACGTGGTATACCCAGAATTCGGAGGCTCTCAGGTCATGCACGACGACTCTGGGAGGGTCATAGCCCGTATCTGGCTGCGGGCGAGAAACGTGCGCTTGGGGATCGTATTGCTAACGTCGATAACCATAGTGACGTCTATCTTTTCCAACAGCACGATTCCAACGCCGTTTGCTTTTCTGAGATCTGCCTCCTTCGAGGTGCCAATCGGCTCACTTGCACCTGTTGCCACTGTCATGGCAATTGGCTATCTCCTCTATTTCCAGAGTCCTGGGATTGAGCGAGCGTCTGTCAGACCAATAGCTCTCCTGGATGCCGGATTGCTGAGTTTCTATTCCGCGCTCCTTGTCATCCCGGCGACTGTGTGGTTGGTGAACAATGATGCGTGGGAGGTTATCGCGGCGTGCCGAGTCCAGCTCTTTGCCTTCTGGATAGTCCTGATCGGGTCGCACATCGTCGGAACAAGACTTAGTGTTGCCTGCGTTACCACGGCGTTGATTCTTGCGCCAACCTTTCTACCATCTCACTTGCGAAATCATCCGCCTGGCATACTCGTGACCCTCGCGAAAGGAACTTCACTTGAGGCTACAGGCATAACTATCGCCGTTGTCTTCGTAGGTCTGATCCTTATCGCGATTCGTGGCCTTCCTCAGCCAGCATAGAAACGCGCCCTGTTTCAAAGTAGAACACTGCAATTCGTTGATCGCCATCTCTTCCCAAAACCTGCCTTCACGTTCAGACGTGGTGAAGGCCGCGCGGCCGAAGAAAATATGACCGGCCGATCCCGACACACGACAGCGACAATGGAACGCCAAGAATCGCTCCACCGATTCTCCCGCGGCTCTCCAGGAAGCAATCGGTGATGATCGAGTTGGCTGTGGCCAACTGAACGATCGGGTGCGCGATCGATCGTCGACAGGCCCGTCGCCTGCATCGCATGACGGAACGGCAGCACGATGATGGATCACGTATGCGGGTTGGTGAGTTCGGCGAGCCGGGCGAAATAGTTCGGGAAGGTCTTGGCGGTACAGCCGGGATCGATAATCCGGACGCCCGCAGCCCGAATTCCCGTGATTGCGAAGCTCATTGCCATGCGATGGTCGTCATAGGTGGCGACATCGGTCGGCGTCACGGTGCGGGGCCGGATCGTCATGCCGTCCTCGAATTCCTCGACTTCCTGCCCCAGCTTCCGCAGTTCGGTGGCGACGTCCGCGATCCGATCGGTCTCCTTGAGACGGTTATGGGCGATCCCGCGGATGGTGATCGGGGCATCCGCGAACGGTGCGATGGCGGCCAGGGTCTGCGCCGTATCCGAGATGACGTTGAAGTCGAAATCCCCGCCGCGCAAACATCCTCCTGCCGGGCCACGGACGATGGTGGCGTTGTCTTCGATCGTGACCTCCGCTCCCATCCGCTCCAGCACCCGGACGAACTGGAGATCTCCTTGCGTCGAGGCTGTACCCAGACCGTCGACACGGACCGATCCGCCCGTGACTGCGGCGGCGGCAAAGAAATACGACGCGTTCGAGGCGTCGGGCTCGATGTGGTAGGCTCGCCCCTCATATCGTTGGCCAGGTGCGACGCGGAACGTTTGCCACGTGATGTCGTCGATCTGGGGTGTGACGCCGAAGGCGCGCATGACTTCGGCGGTGATCGTGATGTAGGGCTTGGAGACGAGTTCGCCTTCGACCTCGATCGTGACTCCCTGCCGTGCATAGGGGGCGACGAGGAGGAGGCCGGTGAAGAACTGGCTGCTCAGATTGCCTGCCATTCTGGCATGGCCGCCGGGAAGCCCGTTGGCGTGGACGACGATCGGGGGACAATCGTTCTCCGGTTCGCTGCGGGCGTCGACGCCAAGTTGCTGCAGCGCCTTCAGGAGCGGTCCGATCGGGCGTTGACGCATGCGAGGGACGCCATCGAGTCGATAGGTCCCGTGGCCGACAGCGAGTGCGGCGGTCAGGAACCGGGCAGTCGTCCCGGAGTTGCCAATGAAGAGATCCGCTTGATCGAGCGGGAAGCGACCATCGCCTCCATCGACCTCGAAGCGGTCCGTCGCCGCGTCAGGGACGACGGTGAGACCCAAGGCATTGAGTCCGTCCGCCATGTAGCGGGTGTCATCGCTGAAGAGCGCACCGGTCAGGGTCGAATGACCGCGAGCGAGACCGGCGATCAACAGGGCGCGGTTCGTGATGCTTTTGGAACCGGGAACGCGGGCGGTGCCAGAGACGGGATGGTCGACCGGGATCATCTCGATCACGTCCGGGTAGGACGATGTTTTCTCGGAACCTTGCGTGGGTTGGTCGCTCCTAGCGGATTGAAGAGGCGGGACAGTCATGATGCTCGTGAACTCCAGGTGATGAGACGAATGACGGTCTTCCCCCCTGCCTGCGATGTACATTGGGCGGGCAAAACGCCGGATCGATGATGGCTAATCCTACGTCATGCCCGGTGAGACGCGAAACGGCTCGAGTCAACGCATCAGCTTCGATGCGTTGACTCGAGCGATGAAGGCAAGGACCTGGGGAACGCCCCGAGACTTATTGGCCGAGCAGCGCGTTCACGATCGAATTGGTGTTATACGTGATTGCCTTGATGTAGGTGTCGCCATCCGTTCCCGGTTCGCCGAGCGCGTCGGTGTAGAGCACCGGTCCGACGGTGACGCCGGCCTCGTCCGCGATGGACTTCATCAGCGCGGGGTTCTCGATGTTCTCGGCAAAGATCGCCTTCACTCCGGACGCCTTGATCTGGTCAACGAGTTGGGAGATCTGGCGGGCGGATGGCTCGGCTTCTTCAGTCGTTGTGCCAAGCGCGGTTCCGACAATCGTAAAGCCATAGGCGTCGGTGAAGTAACCAAGGGCATCGTGCGATGTCACGAGTTGCCGCTTGTTCTGCGGGAGTTTGTCGACTTCGGTCCTGACCCAGCCATCCAGCGTCTGAAGCTGCGCGACGTAGCCTGCCGCGTTCTCCTTGAACGTCGCAGCGTTGTCGGGATCTGCCGCGCTCAGGGCATCCGCGATGTTGTTGACGGCGATGATCGCATTCTGGACGTTGCCCCAGATGTGAGGGTCGGTGCTGCCTTGGGATTGGTCATTCGAGGGAGTCGCACCGGCATGCGCATCACCATGCGTTTCCGCATCGGCGTCGGCCAGCGTGCGCAGTTTCACGCCATCCGAGACGACGATCCGCGTGGCGTTGGTTCCAGATGAATCGAAGACATCGTCGAGCCAGGTCTCGAAGCCCGCGCCGATTTCAAATACGAGATCGGCGTCCGCGATATCCGCGACCTGATCCGGACTGGGGTCGAAGGAATGCGTGTCTCCACCGGCGGGAACGAGCGTTTTGAGCTCGATCTTGTCGCCGGCAACATTCTGTAACCAGTCGGAAAGAATACTGAAACTGGCAACAACCTTCAGTTTGTGCGGAGTCTGGGCCTGAGCGTGCTGAGATGCCCCGGCGAACGGGGCTATGAGCATGACCGTGAGGAGAACCAGCGTTGCCATGCGGAAACCCTGGCGGACAGGACGGAGCAGGCGTGAATGCGGTGTGTCGAATTGCATGGGACCGATCTCCTGAGATGTACGAGTTGGAAGGGGTTCGTCTGCGTTGCTGAACTCGCGGACGGGCGCAAAAGGTTTCACATCTAAAAAGCGTTGGAAATGCGGTGATGAATACCCCTCCTCGAGGCGTGGCCACATGAAGTGACCCCGGCCGGAATCGTGCATACTGACCCTGATGCGGACGATACATGGGACATCGTATCTTTTTGATACTAGGTATCATCATAGTGTTGAGCGTCGGGACCTGTCAATCGGGACCAGCGAGCTCGTTCATTCCGAACCGCATCTTGTTTCGACAACTGACCCGATTCGGGCCGGAACCGACGGGCCGTGCATATCGTTTCACCGAAGAGAACCATTGCTGTCCACGTCCCTCCTGATGCTCTTATGGATGAATTGAACGATGAACCACCCAAGAATCCTAATCCTGTTCCTGCTCGCGTTCATGATTGGGTTGACCCCGGCTCTGTCTATATCCGGCGCTTACGCGCAGACGGCACCAGCCTCCAGCGCTGCCGATGGCGCTGCCGATAGCGAGGCCGACGTCCAGGCGGCGGTTGGCGACCTGGTCCGCTTCGAGCAGGACCAGGACATGATCGCGTTCTATGACCGGATGGCCCCCGATGCGCGAAACCTGATTCCGCGCGATACGTGGTTGTCCTGGACAGCGCTTTCGCCAAGACTGATTCCAACGAAATCGCCAGAGATCTCGGACATCACCTTCGATACATGGGTTTGGCCCGCCAACGGCCAAACCTACGACGAGGTCGCGATCGTGAATCTGATTCAGACGGGATCTGTCGCCGGCACGGATACGGCCATGGAGCAGTCGCAGGTGCTGCATTTCGTGAAGGAAGACAATCGCTGGCGACTGTTACCGCTGTTCTCACCATGGGTGGCCGAGGCTGCCGTGAAGGCTGATAGCCAGCCGTTCGTCTATACATCGAAATTCGATGAGCCAGTCTACGCTGCGATCGATGCGTTCTGGGCGCAAAACTTCGAAGTTGCAGGATTGCAGTATGTATCACCGAGCGACTTCGTGAGTGTGACGCTGAACTCCCAGGTCTCTTCCGGATGCGGAACCAAGAGCGATATCACGGATTACGGCATCTACTACTGCACACTGGACCAGACTGTTTATTTCAGCCCCGAGTTCCGATCTCAGGTGGTTTCGGCAATCGGTGAAGAGGGATGGAATGATGTGATCGCCCATGAATGGGGGCATCATATCCAGGATCTGCTGAATGTCGATCAGACAGCGCAGCCGGAACTCGGCGCCGGCTTCTATTCGATCGAGATCGAACTGCAGGCGGATTGCATGGCGGGGATGTTCATGCAGAACCAGTTCGCATCTGGCAAGATCGATCAGGAAGGGCTCGACGAGGCGGTTGCGATCACCAACGCGGCGGGTGATGCACCTGACACGAAATGGGACGATGCCACCGCCCATGGAACGGGGAAGCAGCGGGAGACATCCTGGCACAACGGGTTCGATAGTGGCTTTAGTGGGTGCCGTTTGAAACTGGCGGCCGCTGCCTGATGTTTCCACGTGTGGTCCTCAGTATGTGCCACATGCCCGGCTCCATCCCTACCGTTCACCGGTCTGACCTGCCTGGTGCGACGTATGTCGGATTCCAACAGGCATCCCTCACATACACATGCGGGCCGAGATCGCTCGTGCGGTGGTGACCATGCCGAACCGACCTGTGATTGCTCCGTCCCGTTTCCCATGATTGTCGATCTGCCACTACAATGGCGGCATCGTCACCGACCCAGCGCCTGGATCCATTTTCATCATGAAGGAGCATGAAGCCATGGGCACGATCGCGCCAGCACCTGTCAGAAGTCCGCTCGATGTCTTTTCGCACGGCACGCTGCCCGGTTGGGCCAGGGTTCGGCAGGAACTCGATAGCGAAGATGTAGGCTCGATCGATGCGGCGATGGCGCGCGAGTTTCAGCGGGCCGAGGTGCGAGAGGCGATTCACCCAGGTACGCGTGTGGCGTTGACCGCTGGAAGTCGCGGTATCGACCGCATCGCTCAGGTTATTCGGGCGGCTATCGTTCAGGTGAAGGCGCTTGGCGGCGAACCGTTCGTGATCCCGGCGATGGGGAGTCACGCCGGCGCGACGGCGGAGGGCCAGCGCGCACTGATCGAGCATTATGGCGTTACCGAGACGTTCATCGGGTGCGAGATACGGGCAAGCATGGAGACGGTCGAGCTGGGCATGCTCGATGGGTGTGTGCCTGTCTGGTTCGACAAGATCGCCTACGAGCAGGCAGATGTCGTGATCCCGATTGGGCGCGTGAAGCCACACACCGATTTTCGCGGTCCGACCGAATCCGGCCTGATGAAGATGCTGGCGATCGGGCTTGGCAAGCAGCATGGGGCGAACTGGTTCCACAGCCAGGGAATCGGCACGTTTGGTGACTTGATACCCCGCGTTGGGCAGTTCACGCTGAGCAAGGTGAATATCCCGTTTGGGATCGCGCTTGTAGAGAACGGGCACAGCAAACTGGCGCTCATCGAGGTGGTGCCGGCGAAGGGAATGTTCGAACGGGAGACGGAACTGTTGAAGATCGCCTTCACCAAGCTGGCGCGACTCCCTCAGATCGAGGCGGCCGACGTCCTGATCGTCGACCAGATCGGCAAGGACATCAGCGGCGATGGAGCCGATCCGAACGTCATCAATCGTGATGTCGCCGGTGTCATCGACTTCACGAACGTAATCCCGAAGATCCAGCGCTACATCGTCCGCAATCTGACCGACGATACCGATGGGAACGCTTCCGGGATCGGGATGTTCGACTTTGCGTTACGCCGGGCGGTCGAGCGGATGGATCAGATTCCAACCGCGATGAACATGATCACGGCGAAGTCGCCACAGGGCGCGCGGATCCCGATCACCGTCGATACGGACCGGCAGGCGCTTCAGCTCGCTGTCGCCTCGGCGATCAGGGTCGAGGACGGGCAAGCGAAGGTCCTCCGGATCGCCAGCACGAAACATCTGGAGAGCCTGTACGTCTCGGAAACGCTTTTGGCGGAGGTCCTGGCAACCGGTCACGTTACGCAAGAGACGTCCGTCGCGCCGATCGCCTTCACGGATGACGGGATGTTCGACGAGGGGTTCTGAGGTACTCACAGAGCGTTCGTCGTTGTCAAGGAATCTCGGTGGCTGTTCATGATTTCTCCACACATTCGGGGGGAACTCGCCATATCCGATGAGCATACTGAAGGTGTCAAGGAATCCCGTTGGGGGTTTCGACATTCAACGAGGAATGAAACACCATGATCATCACGATTGCCCTCATCACCCTGTTCACCGTTCTCTTTGCGGGGATGGCATTCTTTCCGGTGGCAATCGAGGAAATGGACAAGACCGAGGCCGTTCCGGCATCGGAGCCGCCAGTCGCGATCGGTCGACGGACCGACGACGTTGCACAGGCAGCCTGATCGGTTGCGCTCGTTGGCAGGATGTGAGACCAGGTGATAACACCGGTAGCGGTTCGCGTCAACGAAGACGCCGCCAGTCTGCGACACGATCGACGAACAGTCTCCAGGAGTAATCCCGGGGACTGTTCGTAGGTGGTGTTCTGCTCGACGCAACGCGCATGTGTCGATCGCGCATGAAAGACCCGAGCCGAGATCGACACATGCACTCATCTGTCCGGAGGATGAACCTTGGATGCGTGCAGTGATGAGGGATATCGCACCGTACCGAGCGCGTGGGAATTGACATCGGCTTGGGTCCAACACCCTGAGTTACCGAGTTCTGCAATACTCGCAACGCGAATCGTTGTGTCGCATGTCGCGGCTCTTGTGCCTTGTCGACGACGATTCCGCCTCTTCCCGGCGCGGGAATGAGTCTACGGAACCCACGTCCAGATCGTTCCGTTTACCGTCATTTCGGCCACGGCTGCCGAAGTGACGGAAAGGATCGTGTTTCGCCGGAGAGCATTCCGAGCGAATCATCGTTGACACACCACTAGGCTTGTTCGAAGAATCCGGTGATCGAGGCGAACACATTGCCGTCGGCGATCACGCCGCAATCCGATCCGATCGCGATGACCTGACCATCCGATGCGCGAAGGTGCCACCCGAAGCGAACCCGATCGTGATGCAGATCGATGGTACCAGCGCGCTGAAAGGTTGCGCCGGGATAGGCCGCCTGGAAACCCGCCGTCATGGTGTCGATTCCGTCTCGACCCTCGCCGACGAGCGCCGGATCGCAATAGGTTGCATCCTCCGCCCAGGTCGTTGCGATCAGCTCCCGGCGGCGTGTCGCACCTCGCTCGTTCCAGACCTCGAAATAGCGGTCGATCAGTTTATCGACGGTCGTGAGGTCCGCGTTCGGAAACGTGTCTGTGGTCGCAGCTGCGGTCGCGGGTGTGGTTGTGACTGTTGCGTCGGTCATTGTCTTGCCTCCCATGGCATCATGGCCCGGCTCTTCTGATTCCGCCTCGTGACGGGTCCGGCGCCTGAGATCCATCATGCTGGTAAAAGGGAAGCGTTCCAATTACCTCCAAGGTAGGTGTCCGAAACACGGTGCACGGTATGATGGACGCATGAACACGATGCAGCGATCGGTTGGAGATGTTCTGAGAGAATGGCGTCAGCGACGTCATCTGAGTCAACTCGACCTTGCGAACGAAGCTGAAATCTCGGCACGTCATCTCAGCTTCGTCGAGACGGGAAGGTCGAAACCCAGCCGCGATATGCTCGTGCACCTTGCCGATCATCTGCGTGTGCCCCTGCGCGATCGCAACGATTTGTTGCTGGCCGGAGGATACGCTCCGGTCTACCCGGAGCGTTCTCTCGATGCGTTGTCGATGGCGGTGGCACGCCAGGCGGTGGACGTGATGCTCACCGGGCACGAGCCTTATCCGGCGCTTGCCATCGACCGGCACTGGAATCTGATTTCGGCCAATCGTGCGCTGGGTCTGTTATTGACCGGTGTGGCGCCGGGATTGCTGGAACCGCCAGTCAATGTCATGCGTCTGAGTTTGCATCCAAACGGGCTTGCTTCGCGTATCGTGAATATCACGGAATGGCGCGAGCATCTGATTGGGCGCTTGCGATTCGAAATCGACGTTGGTGGCGATCCGCTGTTGATCGACCTCGCGAAAGAGGTCGGCGCCTATCCTGTGTCCAACCATGCCACCACGGCGACGCCGAACGCGACCGGATTGTCCGCGATGGCGGGACTTGTCGTTCCGTTCGAATTGAAGACGGAAGCCGGTATCCTCAGTTTCTTCAGTGCGACAACCGTGTTCGGGACGGCGACCGAGGTCACGCTATCCGAACTCGCGATCGAAAGCTTCTTTCCGGTCGACCGTGCGACCGCCGATACGATGCATCACCTGATGGCCAATGACGGCGATCAGGGCACAAGGGAGTTGACGACGGATGAGTGAGTCAGGCGAGCGAACGGTGACACGGCGGGGGATCGTCCGGGGCGCCGCGATCGGCGCGTTGGCGACGGTTGCGTTGGCTGCTCCAGAGGTGCGTGCAAATGCGATGGCGAGTGCGCAGGATTCGGCCTCGACACCGGTTGCGAATGTCACGACCGATGGCATCGGCGGCGGCGGGATGGTCCCGAACGGCGCCGGAAAGGCGCAGTTTGGATTGACAGCGTTTGCGCTGGCAGGTGCCGATGGAGCGGAACCGACGTTTCACGGGTCGTTCACGCTCAAGGATATGAGCGATCCGGTCAATCCGGTCGACATGGCAAGCGAGTTCTTCAATCAGATCACGGCGTTCTCGAAGGACCACCCGAATGCCCGTCAGATCATCGGCTGGGCGAAAGTGAACGAAGGCGGTCCGTATCCGTTCCTCTTGCAGGTCGAGGATATCGGGACGGCGGGGTCGGGTGAGGATACGTTCAACCTCGTGTTCGGGAACGACGCGCTGCCGTTCCTCGACACCGACGCCAAGAAATGCGATTGCGGCGGGTTCACCTATACCCTGCGAGGAAAGGTGGCCGATGGAGATCTCGTGCTCTTCCCACTTGGGACCTGACCGGGTGATTGGTCTGTGCGACGTGCAACGCGACGTGGAGAGAGCGACTCATGAAGATCGAGGCCCGGCTGGAGGCCATGGGATTGACGCTGCCGGCAGAACCAAAGGTCACGCCAGGATTGGTGCAACCACTCTACTGGATCCGATTGCGCGCCAATATCGCCTATTGTTCGGGGCAATCGGCGCGCAATCCGGATGGCACGGCTGCCGGACCATTTGGGAGCGTGCCGTCTGCGGTTTCGATCGAGGAGGCCCGCGCAGGAGCCAAGGGAGCGGCGCTCTCGCTGCTTGGCACGCTTCAGCGAGAACTCGGTGATCTCGATCGGATCACCGCATGGCTCAATGTGCAGGGGATGGTCAACGCCGATCCCGGATTCACCCAGACAACCGGAGTCATCAATGCTTTCTCGGAGTTCGTCATCGAGCTGTTCGGACCCGAGATCGGTGCGCATGCCCGGGTGTCGCCCGGCATGGCCTCGCTTCCAGGTAACAGCACGGTCGTAATCGCGGCGCAGGTCGAGATCGACGGGGTGGATTGACCGCCACTGGTCGAATTGCGTCATTTGGAACGAGCAGTGCCTGCTTCGGTTGGATCAGGCAGGAAGTCGAACAGGAGTTTGGTGACACGTTCCGGTTGATCGAGGGGGATCCAGTGACTTGCCTTGTCGACACGCTGATATTGCCAGGGGCCATCTACATACTGTTCTGATCCGAGCATCCGCTCTTCACTCAGGTAGATATCACCGTCACTCCAGATTCCCAGTGTTGGGGCTTGAATCCGGGGCAGATCCGCAGCGGGAGCGACGAAACTCGACATCGGCTGGCTGGCGCGGTACCAATTCAGCGCCGCGGAAAGCCGGCCCGGTCGGGAAAGATCGTCGACATACGTCTCGATATCGCTGGCATGGTCCAAAAGCGTCCTGAAGATATGTCACCCATCCTGAGTGAGCAAGTTCTCCGAAGCGGAGAACTGCATGAACAACTGATACCAGCCTCGCTGCAAGTCGCCAAGCGTCAAGGGAAGACGAGTCGCCGGGTGCCCTACGGACATCACCGTGAGGTGGCTGACGCGCTTTGGATGGAAGGCGGAGACCAGCCATGCCAGCCCCGCATCGAAATCGTGTGCCACGAGATGTGATCGATGGATTTCCAGTGCATCCAATAATGCGGGAACGTCCTCGATCATGTTTCCGACCGCATAGTCTGCCGGGTCGTTCATGAACTGAGTTGCGCCACGGCCGCGAAGATCCGGCGCAATGATACGGAGGCCCCGGTTGACAAGCGGGGGAATTTGATGCCGCCACAGTTCTGCGGTATGGGGAAAGCCGTGGAGCATCAACACCGCAGGGCCATCTCCCTCGTCGATCAGCGCAAATCGAACTCCGTTTGCTTGCACCTGTCTCATGGTGAACTGATGTGCTGATCTCATCCCGTGATTTTCCTCGTGCATGACATCTCGCTCGCAGGGCCAGAGGGCCGACACGAGATCGTCCGCTACAAGGCTCTACCATTCATGGGATCTCATCCATCGACGCGTCGCCACTCGTCGTGGGCAGCGAACATCAGATACGATCCAGTCGCGCGTTCCGAATTGCGACGAGCAACGGATGATCGATTTCCTTCTGCGCCATTTCGGTGAAACCGGCGAACGGCAGATCCGGAAAATCTCTCGCATAGGCGCGGGATTGCAGGAATGCCTCGAGTCGATCAACCTGCCTGACGAACTGCGCTTCCGGAGTTTTCTGTGCCTCGTATTCGGCCAGCAGCGAGCCGATCTGCGCGTGGGCGATTGGCGGCATCATCGCGAGCATTTCAGCCGCCGCGCTGCTCTCAGCCTCGCGCTTGGCGATCGTATCCTCCGGCGAACGGAGATGACGCACGCTGAAAAACGCGCGTAGTGCCTCGGGGTCGTCGACAGGAACGTCCTTCCTGTCGTAGGGCGGCAGATCGCCGAAGATCGCCTCGGTCAGATCGTGAACGAGGGCCAGCTTCAGGACGCGGTCGGCGTCAAGCTCAGGGCCGGAGGTCATGCAGATCCAGGCGATGAGGGTCGTGAGCAGGCTGTGATCGGCGACGGATTCCGTCTCGCCGGCAGGGACCCCCCGATCGAGCCAGCCGGTTCGCGGAATTCGCTTCAGCTCGGCCAGCTGGGCGAAGAGGCGTTCCAGTTGGGCGGGCGATTCGTCAGGCACGATAGTGCGGGCGATCGAGGTGGATGCCGAGGAATTCGAGTGTTCGTGCCCACGAATCCTGCGAGGCAGAGGAGGCATCGGATTCCGGATCGAACGTCAGGAAGCCGTGGCCGACGTCCGGGTAGACGATGAAATCGTGCGCCTTGCGATGGCGAGTCACCTCGTTGCGATAGGCCTCGACGTTCTCCATCCCGACACCGCTGTCCTCTTCACCCCAGAAAGCGAGGAGGGGAGAGGATAGCGAGGCGATCTCCGCTTCGTCGTTGGGGAGAATGGAATTATGGGGAGAGCGCGGACGTTTCGGGAATCCGTAATACGCGACACTGGCGTCCGGATTCGGTTTGCGGGCGGCGGCCAGTATGACGAGCGTTCCTCCCATGCAGAACCCGATCGTGCCAACCTTGCCGGTTCCTTCCTCATGGCTTCGAAGCCATTCGAGCGCTGCGCGGATGTCTTCCAGCGCCTGCGGCTGATCGAGCTGGCGACCACGCGCCATCGTCGATTCCCGGGAAGAATCCGGCGCCGGTTCCAGGCGTGAGAAGAGATCGGGCAGGGCGGTCATGAAACCGGCCCCTGCCAGCCTGCGAGCGAGATCGTGATAGAAGGCGTTCGGCCCGTGGATGTCATGGAGCAAGAGCACCCCGGGGGCGGGTCGTTGTTCTTGCTGAGTCAGGAAGAGGGGGAGTGGCGACGCATTTCTGGTCTGGATCACGAGATCCGTTTCAGCGATCGGAGCACCGCCGCTTACGGGAAATGGGCAATCGTCGTGGCACATCTGGCTACTCCTGGAGGTGACGGCAACGCACGGTTGTTCGCCATGCCTGCTGGTTGAACGGTCGAGTCTGGTTCGGGCGAGCGGAAAGGCGGCGACTGTCTGGCGCCGCTGCCCCATCTGGCGAGAACTGTACCGTACCGAGTCACACTCGACCGCGCTCGGGCGAACCATGGCGCCCCAACCGTGTCCTCCGGCATCGCTGCCGGGTGGAGTCAGCGACGACGGAGGGCCTGCGCCAATCCGTCCCCGAGGAGCCCGAACGCGACGCCGATGATCAGGATCGCGATACCCGGATAGGTCATCAGGCGCCAGTCCTTGAGGAAGAAATCACGGGCTTCGGCGACCATCAGCCCCCACTCGGGTTTCGGGGTCTGCACTCCAAGGCCGAGGAAGGAGAGTGAGGAACTGAGCAGTATGTTGAGAACGACATCTGCCATCGCGAAGATGATCGCCGCAACGATCACGTTCGGCAGAATGTGCCGCCACATGATGCGGAGGTTGCTCATGCCGATCACCCTGGCCGCCTCGACGTATTCGAGGCGGCTCGCAACGATCGTCTCACCGCGCACGATGCGGGCATAGGTGACCCAGCCAACGAGCCAGATGGCATAGATGATGTTGGCGGTGCCGGTGCCGAGGATGGCGACCAGTGCGATGATCAGGATCAGGGTGGGAATCGCGACCGTGAGGTCGACAATGCGCATGATGATCGTGTCGATCAACCCGCCGAAGTAGCCGGTGATCAGCCCGAGGAACGCACCGACGATCAAGGTGACCCCTGTCGCGGCGAACGCAATCATCAGATCGATGCGTCCACCGGCGGCGAGCCGGGTGAAGATGTCGCGCCCGAAGTTGTCCGTTCCCAAAAGATGCTGCCAGCTTGGGTCGGCAAAGGTCTTCTGGGAAAAGTCAGGATCGGTCGTCGAATAGGGACTCATCACCGGCACGAAGATGACAACGGCCAGGATAAGGGCGAACAGCACCAGGCCGCCGATCAGCGACGGGTTCGAATATCTGCGTCGCGTTCGCTTGCGCTCCGCGAGCGGAGCCGCTGCCGCCAACGGCATGGTCTGGGTTGCCACGAAGAGCTCCTTGTTTCAGGCGGTGATTCCTGCAGATTGGATGACGGTCGAATCAAGGCTGCATGCGTGTGTCAATACGAGACTCGCGGGTCGATCAGCGCATAGCAGACATCCGTGATGAGATTGATGAACAACACGAGTAGCCCGAAGAAGAGTGTTGCTCCCTGGATGACCGGGTAATCGCGACTGAAAATCGAGCTGACCACCAGCTGCCCGACACCGGGAATCGCGAAGATAGTCTCCACAACGGCCGCGCCGCCGATCAGGTAGGCGATGTTGACGCCCAGGATGGTAATGGTCGACATCGCGGATGTTCTCAGCACATGCCAGGTGAAAACGCGCTGGTTCGTCAGACCCTTGGCACGAGCGGTTCGAACGTAGTCGGCCTGCAAGGTTTCCAGCAACGAATGACGGAGGCTGCGGATCAGGACGGATGCGATGCCGAGCGCGAGTGCAAGCGCTGGCAGAAAGAGCGATCGCGCGTGACCCAGGAATCCTTCTCCATACCCGGAGACCGGAAAGATCCTGTATTTCACCGCAAGGAACTGAAGCAGCATCATGCCGATCCAGAAGGATGGCATGGCCAGCGAGAGCATCGTGAAGGCGCGGACGAGGAAATCCGGTGCCCGGTTCTGCTTGAACGCGGCCAACGTTGCCAACGGGACGGTGATCAGCAGCGAGAGCAAACCTGCATAGAAGGCAAGGAAGATCGTTGGCGGCAAACGATGCACGATCAGGTCGCGGACGGGATCTCCCTTGCGGATGGAATTGCCGAGATCTCCCTGGAGAAGATTTTTGACGAAGACACCATATTGCACATAAATCGGATCATTGAGATGAAGACGCTCCTGGAGTTCGAGGATCGTCTGATCGGTGCCGCGATCACCGAGCATCGCCGATGCAGGGTCGCCGGGCACGAGCCGGATCAGGAAGAATATGAAGATCGACAGCAAGAACATGACCGGCACCATTTGCAGGAGGCGGCGCGCAAGATAGGACGTCATGATGATCTCCGGGATGAACGTGAGCGATCACGAAAACTGCTTGTTTTCGTGATCGCTCGTGGGTGCCTAGGATGTCTTCCAGGTTTCCCACAGTCGATAGTTACCGGTGGGGAGGACCTTGAAGTTCTTGACACTCGATGTCGTGGCGACGCCACCGGTGGGGTAGAAGAGGAAGATCATCGGCGCGTCTTCGGAGTGGAGCTTCTGGATCTCCGAATACATTGCCATGCGCTTGGTGTTATCAGGCTCGATCTCGGCCTCCTTGCAGAGGGCATCGACCTGGTCGTTCTTGTAGAGCGTGTAGATTGCCTTGGCGCCGCCATCGCTCTGGACGGCGAAGGCCGTGAGCTCGTCGGGGTCGATGATGTCGGTCGTGTAATAGCCGATCGACATGTCGTAATCGCTCTTGATTCGCACCTTCTCGCGCCGGGCAGCGGATTCGAGGGTGATGACCTTGATGTCACCGCCGATCTCCTTGAGCTGCGCCGCGACGATCTGGCCGATCTGATCGCTGACCGGATCTCCGGTACTGATCAGGAGTTCGCCCTTGAACCCGTCCTTGCCGGCGGATCGAGCCACCAGCTCCTTCGCCTTGGCGAGATCGAACGGATAGCCGGGAATCGTGTCGTCGTGACCGGCCATCAGTGGCAGATAGGTGTTCGCCGCCTGACCGGAGCCGAAGAGCACATTGTCGATCAGGGACTGCTTGTCGACCGCGTAGTTGATCGCCTGGCGGAGGTTCTTGTCGCTCCACGGCGCCCGGGTATTATTCATCGCGATGTAGTTGGTCTGGGCGACCGAGTCCTGCAGCACGACGACGTCCGGGTTGGTCTTGAGGGTCTCGATCTGGCTGTAGGGAACCGCGGTCACCACATCGAGATCGCCACCCTGGAACTGCAGCATGCGGGCGTTGGCGTCGGTCAGCACTTTCAGCACCACCTCATCGAGATATGGCTTGCCTGGCTCCCAGAAATTGGGATTTTTCTTGAGGGTGAGTTGACTGCCCTTGTCCCACGAGTCGAAGACGAACGGGCCGGACCCGATCGGCTTCTGGAACAGTTTCTCCTTCTGGGCTTCGTGAGCGGCTTTCGGGATGATCGAGCAGGCGAAGAGCGCGAGATCTGCCAGAAATGGTGCCCAGATCGTGCTCATGACAATCACGGCGGTCTTCGGATCAGGTGCCGTCATGCCCTTGATCGCGGTGACCATCGACGCCCATGTCGATGTCGGATCCTTGGCGGCGCGATTGATCGAGTAGATGACGTCGTCGGCCGTGACCGCAGTCCCATCATGGAATTTCGCGTCACGCAGATGGAAGGTGTACGTCAACTGGTCCGCACTGATGTCCCACTTCTCGGCGAGACCTGGTTCGAGACTGACGCCGTCTGCCGCAACGCGGATCAGTTGATCGTAGATCAGGAGCATCGTCCAGATCGACATGTTGTCGGTGGGGACGATCGGGTCGAAGTTCTGGACATCGTCATCGGCGAGACTGAGCGAGAGCGAGCCGCCCGGAACCGGCGTCGCGGACGCGTCCTGAGCCATGACGGCTGTGCTCAGGGGCAGCATGCCGCCGTTGGCGAGCGCGGCGGCGGCGATTCCCGCGAGGCTGACCTTGAAGACGCTACGACGAGAGAGTTCCCAATCCGACCACTGACGGGCGACCTCGGAAGAAACCGTCGACGTGGATTTCGATGCATGCGAACTCATGATGAACCTCCAAAGGTGTGCGAGTAGATTATTCATGAGGTGAACGATCGTTCCGTACAAATAACGAATCGAGCGTTCCACAAGAGTGGACATGCACGCAGTCGATGTGGCGTGTCCATACCCCATAGGTCCCGGCAGGTCTAACGGATGGATGGTATGCGACATGACCAATGGAGACAAGGCCTCAATCGCCCCTTCAATGCCAATCATGTCCCGGCGTGGCAGTTGGAAGGAGGATCGTTGTGCAATCTGCACTCCTTGAGCCGGTATCACCTGTGAGCTTCGCCCGCGCCGTGCAGACGGTCCGGTCGTCACCGGCCCTGTCTGACCAACCTGTACAGATCCGGAAAGATGTGATGTCATGGCTCGACAATGATCGCACCTGCAGGTATCGAGCGTTCAACTCCCTGCTTTCAATGCATGATGAGGACACCGTATGGTCGAGCAGACTGGAAACCTTCGTCGAAATATGGACCCCATGCGCTCCGATGCTCGTGACACCGAACATGTCGGCAGGCGGCGGCCGAAGATCGCGCTGATTGGAGCGGGTGGGGTTGTGTTCCCGATGCGGCTGATGGGCGATCTGCTCAGCTTCCCCTCGTTGCAGGGCGCTGTGTACTCGTTGATGGATCTCGATATCGGCAGGGCCGAGCGGACGGCAACCTCTGCCCGGGATCTTGCTGCTCATTACGGGTTCGCTGCCACGATCGACGCAACTGCTGATCGACGTGAAGCACTGACCGGCGCCGACTATGTGATCGTCACGTTTCAGGTTGGCGGCGTGGACGCCTATGCGCCGGATGTCGAGATCCCACGCACGTACGGGCTCGACGAATCGGTCGGCGATACACTCGGTCCCGGTGGCGTCTTCCGGTTTCTGCGGTCCGCCCCGGCCTATGCCGAGATCGCCGCGGACATGCACGAGCTCTGCCCGGATGCGCTGCTGATCAACTATGCCAACCCGATGGCGATGAACTGCTGGTATCTGATGGAGCTGGGGATCACATCGGTCGGGTTGTGCCACTCCGTCCAGGGAACGTCACGGATGCTGGCCCGGCAGATGGATGTTCCGTACGACGAGATCGCGTTTATCTGTGCCGGCATCAACCATCAGGCGTGGTTCACCAGTTTCCGGCGGGGTAGCGAGGATCTCTACCCGCTGCTGCGCGAGACGATGGTCGAGCACCACTTGAGTGGCATGCGGGCAGCGCGACGGGCGGCGCCACTGGCCAAGGATACCGGCGATCACAGCGAGGTCGAGCGCGGCGATTCCGACTACGAGGGCGGGGCCGATCGCGTCCGGACCGCCATCATGGACGCGTTCGGCTACTTCCATACGGAGTCCAGCCATCACGCCAGCGAGTACGTCCCGTACTTCCGGAAGGACGCCGAGCGGATCGAGCAGTTCATCCCGCAGCGATGGGACTACCTCGAGATCTGCCGCGCGCATGATGCCGAGGACTCCGACCATCAGTTGCTCGACGATCTGAAGGCGGATCTCAGGCCCTCGCTGGAATACGGCGCCCTGATCGTGAACGCGATGGAAACCGGCGAGCCGACGGTGATCTACGGCAACGTGCCAAACCATGGTCTGATCGACAACCTGCCGGATGGGTGCTGTGTCGAAGTGGCCTGTCTGGTCGACAAGAATGGCGTGCAGCCAACGCGTTTCGGTTCGCTGCCGCCGCAACTGGCCGCGCTCAACCGCACCAATATCAACGTGCAGGAACTCGCGGTGCAGGCCGCCTTGACCGGGAACCGGGAACACATCTTCCATGCGATCGCACTCGACCCGTTGACAGGGGCGCTGCTGACGCTCGACGAGATCCGCTCAATGACCAATGAGTTGTTTGCCGTCCACGCGCAGTTCCTGCCGGAGCATTGGCGATAGCGTTGACTTCGTTCCGTAGCAACTGCCGGTCGCAGGTGCGAAAGTCGCGTCTCCGCGCAACTGCAAATTGATCCCACATGGAGAATGTATGAAACCAGAGTTTCTGGGGCCTGAATTTGGAATGAGATTTGAGGATGCCACGGTCGCGGCCGCCTATCCATGCAGACCTCCATATCCCGAACAGACCATTGACGTGCTGGCAGATCTGGTCCGTCGTCCGAACACCGTGTTGGAAGTCGGTGCTGGAACTGGCGAGATTGCGCGGAAACTTGTCGCTCGCTCGGAAGTCAGGAGGGTCGATGCGCTGGAGCCTTCCGAAGCCATGGTTTCGGTGGGTCGGACGATGGAATCCGGTCGTGCTCCTTCATTGCGTTGGGTCAGTGGTACAGCGGAGGCCGGACCGTTTCATCCCCCTTATGGATTGATCGTGGCCGCCCAGAGTCTGCATTGGTTTGACTGGAACCGATGCCTGCCGCTCTTTGGGACGTTGTTGAGTCCCGGTGCAGTGCTGGCGATCGTGGACCAAAATGAGAGCCCACAACCCTGGAGTGAGTCGCTTCGGGACATCATTCCCCAGTATGCGACCAACCCCGGCTTTCGCCCATACGACATTGTGTCTGAACTCGAACAGCGGAATCTGTTTCACGTATTGGGCCGGCGATGTATTGAGCTAGAACCCTACATACGTAGGGTTGACGAATATGTTGAGTCGTTCCACGGTCGGAGCGCCTTCTCCCATGCGAAGATGACTCGATCTGCAGCGGCCGAATTCGATGATCGGATTCGATCCATGGTTCAGCCGTACGCGCAATACGGATGTTTGCAGTTGGCGGCGGGTGCGACCATCGTGTGGGGTAGGCCACTCAGGCCATGATCACATCGCGCTATCATGGTCGCTCGTCAACGTGAGGGAACGCCCGGAGATCGCCCGCGAGCCAGCACATGCTCTTCGAGCGTTGCGAGGGTGCGGCGGAGAGTTCGGGCGGAAAGTGGTGCGAAGAGACGTCCACCCGGAATCTTCATGCGGGTGGCCCAGGCGAAGAGCGTTCCGTCCGGCGTCGCGGTGGCGGCCATCGCGGCACTGAGGGCGTGGCCTTCCATCCAGCACCAGCCCGGACGCATGGTGATCGCGAAATCGTCGCGGATTCCCAGTGGACCATGCACGCGAGCGATCAGTTCATCGCCGTCCCTGTGGGTGATTCGGAGATCGGTCACGAACTGCATGCCCAGGCGGGGAAGTTCGTATTCAAGATCACTGACCAAGTTCCAGACATCCTCGAATGATGCCGGGATGATGCGTTCCACGAGGAATAGTCCGGGGACCGTCGCGGAAAGCACGCGGAGGCGACGAACCGGATCGAACTCCGCGATTGGCCAGCCATCTCGCTCGGTGGGTGTCATGTCCATTCCTTTCTGAAAAGTGAGCGAGCGCGATGCAGGCGCGATTTCGCGGTGCCCTCACGGATCGAGAGCAAGGCAGCGGCTTCCTGCTCCGAATATCCTTCAAGGTCACGGAGGACGAGAATCGCCCGGTGTTCGGGTGAGAGACCGGTGAGAATGTCTTCGATATCGACGCCGAGTTCTCCCGGATCGCGCGTAGGGATCCCGGGAAACGACTCCCACGTCGTCAGGGTTGCCGCCGCTTTCGCAACCCGGACGGCTTCCCGGGTCGCAATCCGGATCGCCCAGCCGTACAGTGCTCCTGGCTCGCGGAGGGATGACAGATTTCGGAAGATCGCGATCAGTGCCTCTTGTGTGGCGTCCGCCCCGCGATCGAGGGCGATCGGCCCGCATACACGTTGGACGGTTGGGGCGAGCAGATCGAGCATGGCGTTCATCGCGATCGCGTCACCGGCCGTCGCGCTCGCGATCATCTCGGGTGAGATGGTATCAGGCGCCATCTGTTCAGCGTCGGAGGTGGGCATAATGGGCTCCGCAAGTGCCACGACTACGATGGTTCGTAGTGACCATCCTCGACGATCCGGGAACGAGTGGGGTCAGGATTGCTATACCGCCTCTGGATGACAAATGCTGGAAACCAGCGTGAAGCAATCGGGCGGGAAAGCACAAGCGCGCCGGTTGCCAATAGCCACACGCTGTAGGAGAAGGGGGAGGCGATGCCGAGCGAGATCGTCATCGAGATCCCGAAGATTCCCAGGAGCCCGGTTGCACCCAAGGCTGCCAATCGCTGCCATTTTCCAAGCACGAGTCCAAGACCGATCCCGGTTTCCGCAATCGTCGCCATCACGGCAAGAGCGGGCGCCCATGAGGATGGCAGGAATGATGTGACGTCTCGCGTGTAATCGACAAAGTGCGAGAAGTTTCCCAGGAAACGCCTGTCTTGCCCGGTCCGCCCAGCAGGCCGAAGCGATCGGCCACGGAACCGAGGAAGGTGAAGGCGAGTACGAGCCGCATCAGCACGACGACGATCTTGCTGCGACCAGCGCTTAATGCCAGCAGGGTAAACCCGGTGACATTGACGAGTTTGATGAAGTCGATGCCGTCGTTCCGATCCGTCCCTATCATCCAGACAAGCTGGGTGAGGAGACCGAGTCCGAGCGCAAAAAACGAGAGTACGGTGATACGGTCGGCGATGGATCGGAATGAGAACCATTTCTGTGACCAAGCGCGTGACATGCGTTCCTCCCTGTGATTGAACCGGACTCAATTGCCGGTCTCACAGATAAAGAGGAGGGATGTGGGCAAAAGGTTCCCACGAATGGCGAATCCATGGCGGACGTTTGGATTGAATCGTGAGTATGTTTTGCGGTTCGACAGCACCATTCACCGGAGCCTGGTCGACATGCGGATGTGCGTTTCGCTCTCACCATCGAAGTCGAACCCGAGGCGTTGATAGAGGCGGCAGGCGGACGTGTTGATCTTGAGCACCAGTAGCCGCCCGGGTTTGTTTTCCGTATGTGCACGTTCGATCAGTTGTTGAATGACCGCAGTGCCGATGCCCTCACCTTGCCGGTCAGGATCGATCTCGATATTCCCGATGAAGAGGTGGTCGGCTTCGTCATGGTATTGCACGGTGCCGACAAGTTCGTTCGCTTTCAGGATCAGGAAATGATCTCCCGAGGCGATATGCGCCGATAGCGAAGTGGGACACTGTGAGTTTTTTTGATGATCCGTTGCGGTCTCCTACCGAATCAACTAGGTATTGTCCCGACGATCGATTGTTTGAGACCGACTGACACAGCGGTAGGGGACAACCTGGATGTGCCGGAAAACGGGTTATCCGGGGATTGCGTATTCAATGTTAGTAGCCACATCGAGCAGCTGCGTCGGTATCGTTCCCGTAGGATGCGGGCCAAACGGTCGGTGCCGCACAGCACCAGGAGGACATTGAATGCGCGAGCTGTTCCCCACCACGACGGTGCATCAGCGCGTCCAAGTCCTCCCCTACCGCGATGCCGTCACGTGAGCCCGTCCGGAGGCCTCGTCGGCGGCCTCCGGGCGCGACGTCTGATGATCAGGAACCGGCAACGACCTGGTTCAGCACGGTGCGGATCGACTGCGCGGGGCGGCCGAGCAGCTGCTCAAGCGTCGGGTCGGTGGCCGCGAACTCTCCGCGCCGGGCGGCCAGGAACAAGCCCAGCATCATGCGCGCGTAACCCTCCGGGACACCATGCCCGATGAGGCCTTGCATCCACTCGTCGTCATCGACCACCACTCGGCGAATGGTGCGGCCGGTCATCTCCGAGAGGATCCCGGCGATGTCTTCGAGGTCAGGCGCCTCGGGGGCGGTCAGCGGCGGGGTCGGACCATCGAAGCGACCCTCGTCCAGGAGGATGACCGCGGCGGCGTCGGCCAGGTCGTCGCGATTCGTCCAGGACACCGGCCCGTCGGCCGGCGCCATCAGCACGCCGGTGTCCAGCGCCCCGCCAAGCAGTTGCTGCGAAACGGTATTCGCGTAGAAGCCGTTCCGCAGCGAGGTGTACGGGACGCCGATGCCGATGAGGTACTGCTCGGTGGCGGCGTGATCGGGGGCCGCCGCAAACAGAGAGTCCGGGGACGACGCCATGTGACTCGTGTAGAGGATCCGCCGCGCTCCGGCGTCACGGGCGGCGTCAATCGCAGATCGGTGCTTCCGCAGGGCCTCCTCGCCAATGGTACTGGCCGAGACGATCAGGACCTGATCAGCGCCCGCGAACGCGTCCGTGAGCGAGTCGGGATCAGAGTAGTCGCCACGGCGCACCCGAACTCCTCTCGCTGCGAAATGTGCCGCCAGGTCCGTGTCACGGACACTGACTCCGATCTGGTTTGCAGGGACCCGCTCGAGCAGCCGATCAACGATCTGGGAGCCCAGTCGGCCAGTGGCGCCGGTAACAACGATCATGATATTTCTTCTTTCTGCTATCATCGGTTATCAGTTAACCATAGAGATCGTAACACGGGAAATATCAAGATATCAAGAGAGTGTTATCAATGATACACGACACATTTCAAAGCAATCCCACAGCCTCGTCGACGCTCCGGAACCAACTGCGGGAACGGATCATCGCCGCGGCGACTGGACTGCTGCAACAGGGAGGGGCGGACGCGGTCACCACTCGCGCGGTCGCGGCCAAAGCGAGCGTGCAAGCGCCGACGATCTATCGCCTGTTCGGCGACAAGGACGGCCTGATGGAGGCGGTGGCGCAGAACGTTTTCGCTACGTATGTGGCGGGCAAGGCGGCGAGCAGCCAAACCGAGGACCCGGTTGCGGACCTTCGCGTTGGGTGGAATACGCACATGGGGTTCGGCCTTGCCAATCCGGCGCTGTTCGCATTACTGAGCACGGCACGGCACGGCACTCCCTCGCCCGCAGCCGTCACAGGGTTCGAGATTCTTCACCGCCGTGTGGAACGCGTTGCCGCCGCGGGCCGGCTTCGTGTCCCCGTTCACCGTGCTGTCGAGATGATTCACGCCGCCGGCATCGGAACCGTCCTTGCACTCCTGGCCATGCCGCCGGAGGACCGCGACCCTGGACTCGGCGACGCGGTCTACAACGCCCTGATACGCTCGATCATCACCGATCACGCCGCCGAGGTGGACGATGACGCTGTAACCAACGCAGCGATCACCCTCCACAGCAACTTGCCGGCACTGACAGGACTGACCAACGCCGAGCGGACGCTCATGGCGGAATGGCTCAAGCGCATCATCAACCGTGATGGGGGAACCGACCTTGACCATTGACAGCGTCCGGCAACCGATCGGCATGCAGCTTTCAGACGCACGGCTTCTGGTTGGGCGTGATGTACGCGGCACTACGGGGAATGTCGATGGTGATCCTGCTGCTAGCGGTCGATGGTGCGTGGCCATCGTATTACGGGCGGAAGCATCTCGGCAGTGTGCGTGGATTCGGGGCCGCGATCGCCTGAAGTCGGGGAGGTGGTGGTGGTCAAGGTCCGGCGACCCGGCATCACAACCCAGGTCGTGCGCGATCTCGATATCGTCGGACGATTGGCGGAGACCTTGCAGCGGAGTACGAACTGGGACCGCAACATCGGCGCCGCTGGTCTCGCAAACGGCTTTGCCAAGGCGCTGCGTGAAGAGCTCGATTTGCGGGCCGAAGCAAGAAATATCGCCGTGGTGACCGCCGCCTCGGAGGCGCGTGGTGGAGACCCGGGGGTGCATCTTCCCGTCGTCTATTCACGCCGATCCGCATCCCGGCAATGTGATGCTCCTGGTCGACGGTCGTTTGACTTTGCTCGATTTCAGGTCCGTTGGGCGAATCGACGGCGTGCTTCGGGGAGCGCTTGTTCGATTGATCCTGTCGTTCGATCAAGGGGATCCGATCGCGGCGAGCGACGCCTTGCCCGATCTCGTCGAACGTCCGGAGAGGCTCGACGAACAACGTCTGGAGCGGGCGCTCGAACAATTTATGGCACGCTATCTCACTCCGGGAATCGCGCCCGACGTGCGGATGTTCACGGATCTTTTCCGTATCATCGCCGATTTCGGGTTGGCCGTGCCTCACGAAATCGCGGCGGTGTTCCGGTCGATCGCAACGCTGGAAGGGACGTTGACGATTTGGCGACGGCGTCTTTCTTGACGTTGGTCGGGATCTCCTCACCCGAAACCGGGTTCGGGCCGGTCGACATCGGTGGCATCGGCTGCTTCGGCGTGCCGTGCAGACGAGGGTCAGACTGTGACAGCTCGTCGGTGTCGTGCGAGAGGGGTTTCGGATCGGCCAGGTACGAGAACTCGGCGTTGCCGTCGGGTGTGGGACCATGTGCCCACCGGCCCCGTTCGCTTTCCGTGCCCTGCGAGCAATTCCAGAACGTGTACGCCAGCGAGAGCATCACCCGGTCGAGCGGGAAGGGGCTCGGGATCTGGAACTCGTGCAAGCCATCGGCCTGCACCTCCTCGATCGCCGCCTGCCATTGGTTCTGGTGCATGATGTCGCGGGCAAGGTTGAACGCGAGCATCTTCCGGACGCCGGTGTCCCCGGTCATCTCGTAGAGGCGGCTCACCTGCAGGTTGCCCTGCGATTCGGCCATCAGGTTCCAACGGAAATCGGCCAGCAAATTGCCACTGGAGGTGACGAAGTTGCCATTCCAGGCGACACCCATGCTGTCCTTGGCCTCCGCGCCCTGCCCGCTGACGATCTCGTGCTGCGGGTTCATCCCGGCGTAGATGACGTCCTTCGGGTCGGAACCGCCCAGTGCGGCGCCAAGAATCGGGATCTTGGCGGCTTCTTCCTGATCGCCGATCGGTGCCTTGTCCAGCAACCGGGAAATCATGATGGACAGCATCTCGACGTGGGCGATCTCCTCCGTCCCGATATCGAACAGCATATCGCGATACTTCTGGGGCCGCGGCTGTTCCTGTTCCATCCCTGAAAGAGGTAGGACATCATGACAGTCATCTCGCCGAACTTGCCGACCAGCAATTCCTGAAGAGGCCTGGCGTACATCGGGTCGGGCTGATCTGGCTTGGCATCGAACTGCAATTGCTTGACGTGAGAAAACATCAGATCTCCCCCTGAAGGATATGGATCGCGCGTTGTGGGTACAGCTCCTCCCACGGAGCCCGTGAATGCATGGACTGTGCAAATGCCGCCGGTCAGCTCGTCCATTAGCTCCCTGGTTGTGGCGTTCGTGCATCGGATCCGGCCCGCACAACCAGGAGCATCCGCCTAGAAACGAACGAAATCTCTGGTAAGTACATCGGGCTGTGGCGACAGTTCGCCGGCATTCTCCATCACTTGGGGATCGAACGAGCTTGCGTGCTGTTGAAGAACGTCCCAAGCCATTTCCACCCGGCCAACGAGGACGACGACCAGGTCTCCCGGCCGTCCAAGTTGGACTGCGGTCACGGCCGCTTCCATCTCATCGGGGACGACCGATACACAATCCGCCGGCAGACCGGCTTGCAGAACCGCGTCGCGTAGCAATCCCGGCATCTCACCGGCCTTCCGGCCGCGAAGTTTCGATTCTTCCCAGATCACGATCCGATCGAACGTACGGGCCGCGAGGTCACCGAATGCGCGCGCATCTTCGTCGCGCCGGTCGCCCGGGATCGCAATCATCCCGACTGAGCGGGGAGCGTTGAAGCTCTTTACCACGTCACCGATTGCCTGCAACGCGCCCACGTTGTGTGCGTAGTCCATCAAGACATCACATCCGTTGATCGTGATGTGGTTGAAGCGCCCGGGCGTTTGCGTGAAGGTATTCGTGAATGTCGCAAGCGCTTCCCGGATGGTGACAACTGGTACGCCAACCGCCAACGCGGCGGCAGCCGCCGCGAGCGCGTTCGCGGTATTGACCCGGATGCGACCTCCGAGGGTGGCGGGAATCTCATGGGCAAACACGATGTGCGTTTCCATCTCGCGCTCCAGGAGCACAAGTGCATCACCAGCCACCGTCTGCCGCGTGATCACTGCTCGGCCCTGATCACGCAGGTGATCCTGAATGGTGGGATTGTCCTCATCCATGCTGAAGAACGTCACGTCTCCGCGGGCGTCATCAGCCATCCGGACGGTCCAGGGATTATCCGCGTTAAGCACGCTCGTTCCGTCGCGGAACACCGAGGCGGGGACGACGCTCTTGGCGCGGGCGAGATCGGCCATCGACGTGGCGCCTCTCAAGCCGAGATGATCGCTGGTGACATTGGTCACAATTCCCACGTTGCAGTGGTCGAATCCCAGTCCACTACGGAGGATGCCGCCGCGAGCTGCCTCAAACACGGCGAATTCCACCCGGGGATCCTGCAGCACGAGTTGAGCACTTTGTGGTCCCGCCATGTCTCCGGTCGCGATCCGCTCATCACCGATATAGATGCCGTCAGTCGTGGTCAATCCGACTGTTTGCCCAGTGGCGCGGATGATATGCGCGGTCATGCGTGCCGTCGTCGTTTTCCCGTTCGTACCGGTCACGGCCACGATCGGGATGCGGGAACGGGCACCGGCGGAAAACAATGTCTGTACCACTTCCCGGCCGATGGGGCGCGGCTGGCCGTGGGTCGGATGCGTATGCATGCGAAAACCCGGACCGGCATTGACCTCGACCACGCCGCCGCCGGTCTGGCGTGCCGGCTGGGCGATATCGGGCGTAATAAAGTCGATCCCCGCGATATCGAGACCAATTACCTTTGCCGCATGCCGGGCAATCTCACTGTTCTGCGGATGAATCTCATCCGTGCGATCAATCGCTGTGCCCCCAGTGCTCAGGTTGCCGGTCTGCTTCAACCGAACGAACCGCCCGTCCTCCGGAATATCGTTCGCGCTGAGTCCCTGCTCTGTCAACAAGGTTTCGGAGCGTTGGTCTAGCTTGATCTGGGTGAGGATCTTTTCATGGCCGATGCCGCGATGGGAATCGGCATTCGTCTGTTCGACGAGTTCCGTGATGGTGTGAGTGCCATCACCAATGACATGCGCTGGAACCCGCTCCGCCACGGCGACAACCTTGCCGCCGATGACGAGGATACGGTAGTCGTTGCCAGTGATGAATCGCTCGACGAGCACGTTGCCATTGGCACTCGCTGCGGCGGCGATGACAAACGCGCGGCAAAGCCCTGATTCGTCGACAATGCTCGTTACCACGCCCCGACCGTGATTGCCGTCGATCGGTTTCGCCACGATCGGATATCCGACGCGGGTTGCGACCTGAATCGCTTCCCCGACCGTGGAGACGACTTCTCCCTGCGGCGAAGGGATTCCCGCACGCCGCAGAAGCAGGTTGGTGAGTTCCTTGTCATGGGCGATGCTCGCCGCGATGTCACTAGTGGACGAGGTGAGGGACGTCCAGATCCGCTTTTGATAGCAACCATGACCTAACTGCACGAGCGAGCGCCGGGGATCGAGCCTGAGAACCGGGATGCCGCGTCGCTCCGCTTCCTGGACGATCGTCTGGGTGGTTGGCCCATATGACAGGCGCTCGGCGAGCAGGATCAGCCGCTTCAGTTCCTCCGGCAACATGAATTCAGGCTCGGTGCCATAGATGAGGTGGTTGAGCAGGCGGCACGCGATCAGACTAGCCTGGATGCCGACATCTTCCTGCCAGTATTCGTACAACACATGGTAGACGCCGTGTGGGCCCGCTCCTCGTGTCTTGCCTCGTGACACCTCTGTACCGGTCAGTGCCTGGAGTTCAAGCGCGACGTGCTGGAGCACGTGCCCCATCCACGTGCCATCGCGGAGGCGTTGGATAAAGCCGCCGGATTCGCTGCCGGTGCAATTCTGCGCTTGTAGCGACGGGATCAGGGAGATCAGCTCGTCATTGAATCCTGCTATGAGATTCGTTGGCCGTTCTTCCAGTTCTCCAAGGTGAACCTCGAGATGGATGATCGGTTTCCGAGACCAGATATTCGGGCCCCGATAGACATTGTGTTGGTGAATTTCCAGCATATCTTCACTCCCGGTCCCGGTTATCCCGTCCCCATATCAACGATCGATGCACGCGACACATCAGCATGTCTACTGAGTTCCCTTAAAGGCGCCGATTGGCACCTGCGCGATAAGATCAAACTTCTGCCCAGGCCCGAAGACATGGAGGCTGGAATTGAGAATGGTCAACACGTCACCCGGTTTCCTGTCAAAGTAGTTTGATACCGTGTTTCTTCCATTGATCAGGGTGACCATTCCCTCGCCGGGGGTTTCGAGGATGCCATTACTTTGCACAAACACAGCGGTGTTTTCATCAAGCCTGATGCCGACGAGGCCAGGATTTCCAGCAAACGCCAAGAGCAGACGGCCCATGTGACCGCGTTGGCTGAAATGCTGGTGGATAATGACAACTGGCAACAAGCCGAGTCCGCCCACGACCTCAATCATGGACTTGCGCGCGGCTGAATCACCACTGTCCCTGCCGATTCCGGATCCACCCAGGATCATGTGTTGGGCGACCAGGGATGCTCCAGCGTTGGTTCCCCCGACGACGACTTCCCTCGGCGTTGCGGACACGGATGGTGTCCATGACCCGGGTTTCGATAATACGTTCCACCAGACGAGCCTGATCGTCACCGGTCACGAAGACGCCGGTTGTCTGATTGAGAAGATCAACTGAAGCAGAAGAATTGGCATCATCGCGACCGCGAAGCCAAAGAGCCTTGATCCGAGAGCATTCTAGTTTCTCGAAGGTATTCCTGTAATCCGCAATCACGGCATCAGGATCAGAAGCAGCCGTTGGGATAATGACCACACACGACTGCTTGCCTCCCGCGATGTCTATGAATCGCCGGAGAATCTCGCTATGGATATCCTTGTCTTCGTGACCACCAATGGCGAGTACCAGTCCATGCGTCTGGAGACGGCGCTCCTTGTGCACATCGTCGTGATCGGCGACCTTTGTAGACGGCGTTTCCTCTGCGGCCGGTTGCAAGGGCCGTTCTGTTTGCCATGGTTCCCGATCCTGCCGTGTCTGTGTGCCCATATCACTCGCTCCGCATTGAGGTCGAAAGGGTGATCATCTCCGCAAACACCAACAGACGATTTCTGCGGTGATGATCTGGGCGTCCGTCCATTCTCGTCAAATACCGCTTCCGTGTCTGCACGGTCTGTGCCAACTGCCTGAGGCAATATGGAACGCCATCGGGATCTTGGGAACATCCATTCTTGTCGATGGATTGGGATCTGTCACGCAAGGAAGCGAGACGGCACGTTGCCGCAGCGTTTCACTGCACAGATGATGGCATCGGTTCCGGGTGGACATTTGAACGTCCAACGCACTCTTCTCGTCGGGCACCATATTCAGGAGCCATGGCACAGATGTCGTTCTTGCTTTCTTCGACGCGACAATATCCGTTGTCGCATGCTACACGTAGTCCAAATGAATTCTCTGACTGGTGAATGGTCGCGTCGGTGGGTTCGTCGCGTTTTGCGCGGCACCGGGAATGACCTACGGAACGGAGGCCTTTGTCGATCCGCTCACCAGCGATCCCGGGAGGTCGTGATCACTCTTCTCGCTTGCGTACACCGCCGCGACGATCTTCAGCGCTCTGGTGGTGCTGGCAATCGGCAAGCAGCTCGGCACATGAGGCGGTCGGGTGATGATAGCGATCGCCACGATCGGCATGCTGTAGCTCAGTTTTTTGGCCGGGCCATGGTGGGTTTTCATGGGATCCGGCCTGACGCGAACGTTCAGGCAAGGGCTCATACCGGCAGCGCGGTCACACCACGGGCATGGTCGGGGTTGCTAGCTCGCTCAGCATCGCGACGATGTATGGCTGTTGATCGGTGTGGCTGGCGAGGACCGGTCACCTCGGCACGATTCTGCGAGGGCTTGTCGTGACGCCCATCGACCTGATCTTTATTCGGAAGCGACCAGAAGGATAGGGGGCAGGTCTCTGGCGGTGTGGTTCCCGATTCTCACGCGCTCAGGGCGGGATGGGGATGAGCCTGCATGAGGCGGTGCGGACCCGGCATTCTGGCATTGGTCGTAGTGGCTGCTCTGGGATTCGGCGCGACGTCGGGACTGGCGCTCGCCCAGGTTGCGATCTTTGTCGATTGAGGTTCTTCGGGACGACTCGCGGCCTCGACCGTCACGATCGAATCAATCGCGATGTTCGAGGCGACGGTGGTTTTCGGATCGTATGGTAGATCGTATTCCGCTCCATTACGTGCTCGCTCTCAGTCAGATGCCGCTCGCGACCGCGATGATCGATGCTGCTGATAACGTACCGTTTTGGGCCGGGCGTGATGTATCCAGCGTTGTACGGGATGTCGATGGCAATCCTGCTGTGGCGGTCGATGCCGCCGGGGTGTTTGTGCTGATGATGCGTTCTCGTGTCCGGCAGGCAACGCACGTGCAGGACATTGCGAAGCTCGGGTGCGCGGTCAGGCGCTACAGTGCGACAGGGGAAACGATGGTTGAAGAGCAGTTCTACGATCGCGAACAGCGGATGCTGGAGTCTGCTGATCCGGTTGAGGTAAAGAAGGCCGAGAAAATCCTTCAGGAGCGAGACGCAAGGCATCCGGATGATGCGCTTGGGCAATTTCTGATCGCGTCGGCGTTCGATGGTGCAGATCGCGAAGGCGATGCGATGCACCACTACGAGCGGGCGATGGCGATCGGGATCGACACCCTTCCCAAGGCACTTCAACCGAAAGTATATCTTCAGGCTGGCAGTACGCTTCGCAATCTTGGCAGGATTCAGGAAGCACTGGCGCTGTTGCAGGAGGGGACCTCACTGTTCCCACATTTCCGTGCATTGACCGCATTCTTGGCGCTTGCCGAGACGAGTGCGGGGCACGATCGCAAGGCAGTCGTGCTTCTCCTGTCGCTGCTGGTGACGGACGACGACGGAGACACCTCACTCCTGGCGTACCGCAGGGCATTGAGCTGGTATGCGCAGGAGATCGAGACCGAAGAGTGATGACCCTGTCGACGCTGTTCGACTGCGATGATGCATGCGGCAAGAGACCGGCAGATACGCCTGCCGGTCTCTTGCATGTGTTGCTCATCTCGAGATGGATATGGCTGGATGGCTAACGCAAACAGCGATCTGGAATCATTGCCGCGCGGTGGCGAGTTCTGCCTCGGCACGAATTGCGAGAATCGATGGAGTGGGAAGGCGCATGCTGCGTGCAGCCTTGCCGAACTCGATGATCTCGGCAGGGGCGATTTCCAATGCCTGGCTCAGCCGTCGCGCGATATGCGGTCGTGGACCAGACTTCCCCAGTTCGATCTGTGACACCGTTACCCGTGCCACCCCGGCACGATCGGCAAGCACCTGCTGTGACATGTGCTTGCGTTGCCGCGCTTCCCGAAGCGTCAGCATGCGTCCAACTCCCTCTTCCCTTGTCCCACTGCGATTCACTGGCGTGCGGGGCACGGGCTGTCAGTGAATCGGATCGGCAACCCCGATCTCTCCCATGCCCTATCCTAAACTGCTTGTGATAGCGGGGAAAAGGTGTCCGTTCGGCTTTCCATTCTGGCAATTTCCTCAAACAAACATTGCGCGTGTTGTCGCAGGTGAACGTACAATCTGAGCGTACAGTACGTTCATATGCGTAGACTCTGATACGGACATGCGAAGACGTCTTCTCACGAGTGCTGGCTCACGGATCTGGACCAGAAGTCAAACCAGTTCCCCGTTGGCAACTCGCACGCGAGCTGCGACGAATCCGATTCGGGCCCGTTGGCAACTCGCACGCGAGCTGCGACGAATCCGATTCGGGCCCGTTGGCCTGCAGGCCTGAGGAGAAACACTGGATGCCCCGTATGTTCGTCGACTCGCATGTGTTGATTCGTGGGCGAACTGTTCGTCTTCACGGCAAAGCAAGGAGATATGCAAGAAGTACCTGCCGATGATCCACGACAAGCAGGACTGGCTGGAAACAGCAGCACCGGGCTGTTTGCGCGAGCGGGGGCGGAACATCACGCGTTCATCGCCTAGCTGATCTCCTGCGGATCGGCATTTTCTGGCGAGGCGCTTCAGCCTTCGGCGATAGCCACCACGGTGCGGAAACGGGGTGATGAATGTGCGATCGCCGACGGACCATTCGTCGATCTGAAAGGGATCCTTGGAGGGTTCCATCTGTTCGAGGCGGAGGATCTCGACGATGCACTGGACGTTGTAAGGCATTGTCCCTCAGATTCTGATCCTGGTCTCGAGGTGAGACCAATCCGGGAATTTCCATCCTGACATGCATGATCCTGATCCGGTAATCGCCGCGATTGCAGAGGCACTCCGTCGCGACTAGACACGCGTGCTCGCCGCGGTGGTGTCGCGCACGCATGATATCGGGCTAGACGAGGATGTCGTGCAGGATGCGTTCGTGACGGCACTTGAATCATGGCGTCGTGATGGCATCCTGGTTAGCCCGGTCGCGTAGCCGATCACGACTGCTCGCCGAAAGGCGATTGATCGACAGCGGCGACATGGCGCCTTCGAACGCAAGATGTCGGAGCCGATCGTGCCGGATGGTCTCGAAGACGAGTGAGAATCGAGCATCCGAAGCGACATCGATGATGCGTTCACTCCCATCCCGGACGAACGTCTGCGGCTGATCTTCACCTGCTGTCATCCTGCACTCGCGCTCGAGGCGCGGATCGTGCTGACGCTGCGTCCGGTCTGCGGGATGTCGACGCATGACATCGCGCGCCATTTTCTGGTGCCGGAGGCGACGATGGCGGTTCGTCTGACCCGTGCGAAGAGGCACATCCTAGCCTGAGGGATTCCATACAAGGCGCCGGTGGGAACGGATCTGATTGCTCGATTGTCCAGGTGGATGGTCCGGCGACAGGTTTGACGGCGATTGCCGTCATCGGTCAGGAGCCCTCACTCAGGCGGTCGTACCTGCTTCCCGCCGCCCGTGCCGACCTGTTCCGGCGCGGCGGGTGCAGGACCGATGCGATGCAATCGCATCGAGGGCCCTCGATCTGACGGACAACCTTGTCGAGCAGCGGTATTTCTCGCAGCGCATCGCGGAACTCGCATGATGACGATCTTCGGGCCGATTCGCACATCCGGGAGATGGCATTCGCGGATTCTGCAGCACGTCGGATTGCACGGGTGTTTCGGGAGTGGTGATCTGCGGGTACCATGAGTCTCGAATGTGCTGGAACAGGCACCTGAGTGGCACGCACGGAATTCATGCAATGCAAGGGAGCAGATTGATGGCCGATCCTCGGTTGGAAAAATGGGCGAAGGCGCTGGCGGGATATTCTGTCGAAGTAAAACCGGGTCAGACCGTGGCGATTGTGGGCAACGTGTCAGCAGCGCCGTTGCTGAGGGCGATTCACAAGGAAGTTCTGGCGCGTGGCGGTTTTCCGGTGGTGTTCCCGACCCTCGACGGCATCAATGCGGACTTGCTGCTGGAGGGCAGCGACGAGCAGTTGACCTACATCACTCCGGTCGAGCATTTCGTGCGCGAGCAGGCCGATGTGGTGATCAACGTGATGGCCGAGAGCAACACCAAACGGCTCTCGGCGGTCGATCCGGATCGGCAGTCGATGCATCAAAAGGCGCGATTTCCGCTCTTCGCATCGTTCATGAAACGCGCTGCCGAAGGGACGCTCGACTGGACATTGACGCTCTACCCGACCGACGCCTATGCGCAGGACGCGGATATGGAGACCGAAGCCTATACAGACTTCGTGCTGAACGGCATGAAGCTCGATCGCGACGATCCGGTTGCGGCCTGGCTCGAACTCAAGGCCGAACAGCAGCACCTGATCGACTGGCTCGATGGCAAGAGCGAGATTCATATGACCGGACCCGACATCGACCTCACCCTCAATGTCGGTGGCCGGACCTGGATCAACTCCGATGGCAAGCGGAACTTCCCGAGCGGGGAGATCTTCACGGGACCGGTCGAGGATTCCGTGAATGGTCATATCCGGTTCACCTTCCCGGTCGTGACCGGTGGTCGCGAGATACAGGATGTCCGGCTCAGGTTCGAGAACGGCAAGGTCGTCGATGCGAGCGCCGTCAAGAACGAGGATTATCTGATCCGAACGCTCGATACCGATCCTGGCGCACGATTCCTTGGAGAGTTCGCGTTCGGGACCAATTTTGATATCCAGCGCTTCACGAAGAACATCCTCTTCGACGAAAAGATCGGTGGGACCGTCCATATGGCGGTTGGCGCGGGGTATCCCGATACGGGCAGTATCAACACCTCGGCCGTTCATTGGGACATGATCTGCGATCTCCGCCAGGGCGGACAGGTCGATGTCGACGGCGAACCGTTCATGCGAGATGGCAAGTTCCTTGTCTGATCGAAGCCAGATTTGCCAGCCTCCTGCGGGTTGCAGGGTAACGTCGTGGCTCCTCCCGGCCGTTTGGATGGGATCGAACGACAGGTTCCGCGCAATGCGGGCGCATCTTCAATGAAAGAGGTCCATCACGAATGCTCGATTGACGCGTGACCCTGCATCGTGTTCATTCGCCAGCACCATGCACACCATGCAGGAGGTTGGATCATGAATGTGTCATCCGAGATGCTGGCGCGTCAGTTGGAGCGACATCGGTTCAGGGGAGGCAGCGTTCGCTACGTGCTCGTGGCGGGCGGCGAGGCAGAACTCCCGATCGACGTGAATGAGATGGATTCCGTCGAGCAGGTTGTGTGGTTGCCAACCGACACTCGCGAAGCCGGTCGTGCCACTGGCGTTGCTGGTCTCGACCTGCACGACCTGATCGCAGTACCGGATTTCGAGGATAAGGGGCGGTTCGACGCCGTGTTGTTGCCTGCGTCTCCGAATCGAGACCTCGCTCGCCGGTGGCTGGTGCTGACGGAAGCGGTTCTGACAGACGGTGGGGTGCTGGCCGTCGCTGGCCCCAACGACGAGGGCATTCGCTCGGTGATCTCCGACGCAGCCAGCCTGTTCGGGTCCGTCGACACGGAAGATTACGCCAGGCGGCACAGGGTCGCCCGGTTTGTGGCTGGGCGAACACCGATTGAGCATCCGGGGTGGACGACACGCCCCGGCATCGCTCGTGGAACATGGCAATACGTTGAAGTCGATGATGACTCCGGCGTGTTGTCGGTCGCGACGCTGCCGGGAGTGTTCGCTGGAAATCGGCTCGATGCGGGGACTTCGCTCCTGCTTGCGCACCTCAAGATTCCGGCCGGGATTCGTGTGCTCGATGTGGGATGCGGGACCGGTGCGATCGGACTGATGGCTCTGCGGCGGGGGGCTGGCCGTGTCGACATGACCGATGTGGATGTGTTCGCGCTCGCTTCTGTCCACCATTCAATCGCCATGAACGACCTTGTCGGTGTTGAGACGTTTGCCAGTGATGTCTACGAGGGTTTGCCTTCCGACCGTTACGATCTGATCGCGAGCAATCCGCCTTTTCATCAGGGCAAGCAGGTCGATCATGACATGGCGGAACGCCTCATTCGCGAGGCCCCTGCACATCTCGCCGACGGTGGACGCGTGCTGATCGTCGCCAATGCGTTCCTTGCCTACGGGAAGATAATGGAGCGTCACTTTCATGACGTCCGCACTGTCATGGCGACACGGCAATACCACGTGCTGGAAGCCACCTCACCCCGTTAGGGCGGTTGCCTAAGGTTGTAGCATAGCCTCAGCCGAATGACCTGATCCGATTCTGCGCGCCGATACGGTTCCCTCAGTTTTTCTCAGGACAGGCTCCGAAGATACCGCTAGTTGATGATCATGAGTTCTGATCATCACCCAGGGGAGAAGAGGTGGATGGGTTCCGCGGACGTGTCATCGACACGCCCCTGAACTTGCCTTAAGAGAGGGGAAAAGCCCGCGTTCGGAGCGTACTCAATGCAGGAATCGAACCTGCCGTGCATCTCACCACCGCACGCGTGGGATACAGTCGCGGTGTGCGACCCGCCTACTTGCCTCGTGTCGCCTCCATGGGCGCAATATTGCCGACTGTGAATCCTCGATTATTGCCTACGAGCTTGACCCACACGCTGCTGCAGGAGCACAGCGTGCCGTGGTGCGCATACTGGTGGATGAAGGCGTTTCAGACACTGTATCTAATCCATTAACCAATACATGGGTGCGAACGGGAGATTATCTCCTTGCAGCGTCCTCTTTTCCGCCAAGTAATATCGTCGGCAATCCCCCGTTTATCCGTCTCGAAGAGATGAAACCATCAACTGCATTGCTGTGTCGCAAGCTTTATCCGACCATGATTGGGCGAGCAGATCTCCACATAGCCTTTTTGAGGCGGTCTTGCGGTCACTTGCCCTCAACGGAGTCTGCGCTTTTATTTGTGCTGACCGGTGGATGCGGAATCAGTATGAGGCCGAGCTACGACGATTGGTCACCCAACACTTTGCCGTCGAGACGGTACTAAGTACGTTCAAGGTATTTCCGTGGGATATGACCCGATACTAGAGCACCCCCCACGGCAAGTGATTGTGCTGATCGAAGCAGGCAACGGCGGCGGCGATGAGCGCGCTCACCGAGGTGAACAGTTCGCAATGCGTCACCTCACGCCGGAGATGACGCCACAGCATCTCGATCGGATTCAGCCAGGGACTGGAGGTGGGTAAGGAGAGCAAGACCACTCTCCCGGCCGCACCACGGACCACCGCCTCGATCTCCTCGTCGGCATGCATCGACGCATTGTCCCAGACCAGATACACCGTTCCCGCCGGGTGCTTGGTCATGAGCGCGTCAAGAAGCTCGGCGATCTCCGGCCGTCGCTTGCGCCGCCGGATGATGACCACCGTCTGGCCCGTGTGGTCATCCACGGCGCCGATCCCGTCGTGCGTCCGGGGGTGGCCTGGCGTCGGAATCATGACGTGCTGTCCCTTGGGACCCCACATCGCCTTGAGCGTCGGCAGCCAACTCAGATTGACCTCATCGGCGTAAGAGAAGGGATCTCCGGCTTGGAGCTGGTCGCGGGTGTCTGCGATCGCCTGTTTTTAAGCACGTCGTCGGGATCTGGGCTGGTGATCGTGTGCTGGGGCCGACGGAGCACGATGCCGGCGTGTTTCAGCTGCAGGCGGACCGTCTCGTGAGTGACCCGGATCCCGGTTTGCTCTGCCAGGTAGTCCGCCAAGCGCTGCAAGGTCCACCGGGAGAACGGCAGCTCCAGACTGCGTGGCCGCTGGCGGACCGCGGCGAGTAGCTGCGCGACATACGTGGCGGTTACCTTGCCCGGTGCACCGGGATGCGGCGCATCATGCAGCCCGGCAATCCCCTCGCTGCGGTAACGCGTGAGCCAGCGTCGCACCGTTTCCTCATGGACCCGCACGATGACTCCGATCTCGGCGGCGGTGAGGTGCTGGTCTGCGGCGAGCAAGACCAGCTGAGCCCGCGCCCGGAGGTGAACGTTCCGCGTGGCACGGTCCATGTCGTCCAGGTCTCCAAGCTGCGTGGGGGTGAGATCAGGGATACGAATGGGCTGCATGGCGTCCTCCTGTCCCGAGAGCATCCACCCCGCTGAAATACCTTGCTTGTACTTAGGAGAGATCAGCTTGCCGCAGGCGACACACACAGGCGGTTCTGTCGTGATTCCATCACCTGATGAAACGTCACTACCGTTGGCTGGCGTCTGGTGTGGATGAACTGCAGCAGATCTGCTCATGGTTGATGGTCCTTCTCGTGATCGCATAAAGCCCCGTCGTGAGGCGGGTTAGGTATGGTCTGTTGCACGCAGGAACGTGGCCGTGCTTCGTCAGGTCTTCCGATTACGTGGCAGAAGTTCGGGGCAAGTAAGGATGGCTAAACTGGTTTTAATGAATTTCGCACTATGGTCTGAAAGGCTGAGTAGTGCACGCTAACGACGGCTTTCAGTCCAAGAGATAGAGAAATGACGCGTTGTAATGGTTTTATGGGAAGAGGAAAGATGCTTCTGATGAAGCCAAGGCGGATGCTGCTGCGGAAGACGCCAAGGGTGTCGAGCCTTCCGAGAGCAACGAAGGCAGGGTGAGCGGAAAGTCTCCGCACGACAAGCAGTCAGGGAAATCCGAAGACCACGGGCACAAGTAATTTCTCTACCCATCACTGGCACCTTTCTTGCACCATTTTCAATACGCTTGACTTGGTTCGTAAATGGAGGTGATGCTCATGCTTTTCTCTTGCGAGTTCACATGGTTCCCCGGGAGCAGTCGGGAAAAGGTGGCGCAACGGCTGGTGCAGCAACATGATGCCGGTGCCAATCATCCCGAACGGATCAAGGGGTGGTACAACCTGGCGGGTGGCGGCGCGGGCTTTCTGATTGTGGACTACGACGATATTCGGGAACTGACCGCCTTCCTCCAGCCCTACATGGACCTGATGGGCTTTGACGTCCGCGCCATCAACGAATTGAACTACGAGGAGCGCGTCGAGCACTTGCGCGGCCTGGGCAACCAGCAACCAGCCGATGATGTGCCCGCGCGAGGGGATTTCGCGTAATCGGGTGTTTCCACCAGAGAAAGGACACAGGACATGGCCATGGTCAAGGATCCGGTCTGCGGGATGGAACTCGACAGCAGCCAGGCTCAGGCCCAGACGATCTACAAGGGTCAGGCGTATTTCTTTTGTTCGGCCGACTGTCGGCGGACCTTCGATGAAAATCCCAAGGAGTTTGTCGGCAAGGGCCCGGGCCAGGAGGGTGAGCCACTCCCTCCCGTCCCGCGCTAGGTGATGAGCCGAAGCCAACACCAGGGTCTCCAAACTCAGGGTTGGCAAGCCAGTGCCCGATGAGGGTGACGATTGAGTTCAGGCAGTGGAGCCAAGATCCGAGGATATTTCCTTGCCACTGATCCACGCCCGAATCACCGGTTCATGCTCGGTGTGGAAGTGGGAGAACTGATCCCCGGTCATGATGACGCCTGCCAACGACCTCCCCGCATGTTTCGGAAACGCTTCTGGATCATTGAGCATGGCCTCTGGCATATTTGCCACAATCTGACGAAGCTGCTCCCACTGCTGCTGTGACTCGGCCAGCACCACGTCGATCGAATGATCGTGGTTGCGTGCGTAGATCCATTCATTCACGGTCTGGACCTTGGATTCGCCATCGGGAAGATCCTCGTCGGTTTCGGCAAAGGCATAGGGCCAGGCCGACGGCGGCGGGGGAGGCGCTCCCAGCGCAACGGCATAGTCATCCAGATACGGCTGCCGCCAGGCGGTCAGATGGGCAACGACGTCCTTGAAGGACCATTCCCCCAGAGTCTGTGGCATATCCATGGAAACGGGGTCGATCTCGGCCAGCAGCGCGTTCCATTTAACGTGTTCATTATCAATTCGTGCGATAACGTCGGTTCGGGAGGGATGGTTGTCCATGAGGTATCTCCTTTGGTCATTGATCACGAGTGTTTCCCTGTGACAGACGCGATCTCTGCCGGCAGGTCACTGGCAGGCCACCGGCGACCGAGGCAGACACCCACGGCGACGGCGATCAGGAGCGCAAGCAGACCCATCCAGAGCACCATACCCCGTGCCTCAGTCAATCTGGACCGGGATTGTACTTTCTGAAGGTATGCTCGCACGAGATCGGCCGATGCACCATACCGTTCAACATGGGGGAAGTAAGCCCGAGCTGGTTCGCGACGCATGCCATGCACTCACTCGCGAGAACGTGTAGCCTGCCGTCTAAACGGAATAGGAGCTCGCCATATAGTCAAGCCTGAGAAACACCTCATGACCCGCTAGGGGTTTAAGGTGAGATATAATGGAACTATCCATGATCACCCTATCCCTGACTCCTCTCGACCACGCTTTCAACCCGGAGGGTAATGGCCAGTAGGAAGGGCTCCCAACTCCCGGTTGCCTTAACGGTTGCCGACGCCGATTCGGTTATCATCGTCACGGCTACCACGCCAACGGCCAAGCGAGCCACGAAAGCCGCCTTGCTCAGTGGGTTGGCGACGCAGCAGGCGTTTACTTCCCATACCGCAAACACTGGCAATCCCCAAGCTGTCACCAAGACGCAGGTGAGACTCCGGAGCGGTTGTGATAACACCGCGGATGCCGATAAACCGGTCTCCAGAGCCACCCAGACCGCCCTGGCCACCAAAACCGCCGCCTACACCCTCACTGCCACCGACTCCGTCATTCTGGCCGATGCCACGACAGCTGCGTTTCAGGTTACGCTCCCTACAGCAGTCGGGATAACCGGCAGGCAGTACACCATCAAGAAAATCGATTCGACCGCCAACATCGTGACAGTGGACGGCAACGGCTCGCAGACAATCGATGGGGCAACCACTAAAATCCTAGCAAGTCAGTGGGCATTCATTGTAGTAGTGAGCGATGGGGCAAACTGGGTAATCGTATCTCAGGGTGGAACAGTAAACTAACGCACGTCATCGTTGTTACTCACGCCAAGGAGCCTAGCATGCGTGAAGTTAGGCTAACCGCGGAACGGCTGGCTGCCTATTCTGATGCATTCTTCGCTGTGATCGTAACCATCATGGTCCTGGAGCTCGACGCACCAGAAGCGACCGACTGGTTTCCTACGTTACGAGTATGACCTGGAACCATACCCGCACTGGGCCCGAACTTGGCATTGCCACAAATTTAGGCGAGAATGACTCAGGGTATTCGCGAGATCCAACAAGACCGTATATCGGGAACCAAACAGGGGACTGCTGTGGCACTAACGCTAGTCGTGCAATTGAGTGACATCCATATCTCGAATGGCAAAGAACCTGTATTGGAACGCTATCCGCAGATCGCAGCAGCTGTCCGGTCACTCGTCAGTGTGGCGGCGGACTCGGTTTCTAGTGTCGTTTTGGCTATTTCTGGCGATCTTGCCCAGTCTGGAGCGGAAGAACAATATGAATACTTCTGGACATTCGTCGAGAACCTAAAACTAGAACTGACACGGATATTCAGCAAGTTCGAAGACGAATCTGCAATGATAATTGAAGCCATTGCTGTTCCTGGTAACCACGATTGTCTACATCCTACGGACACTAGTTTTCGTAAATTTCTAATTGATAGCGTACTCAAAAAGCCGGCTCAGGCTTCAACTAAAGAAGTAGTATCAAACTGTGTGACGGTGCAGGACTACTTTTGGGACTATCTGGAAACGTTCGGAACACAGCAACCTGGAGAACCAATATCAGGCTGGCACCGCAAACTCGGATACACGTACCAAATACCCACTGCCAGCGGTACACTGCGTATTCTCTGCTTTAACTCTGCATGGTTAAGTATGCGGAATGAAACTCCTTCAGAGCTTTTCGTTCCCACAGAGATTGTTCCAGGTCCAACTGCCGATGACAGCGTCACAATCCCCATGTTCCATCACCCGTACAATTGGCATGTACCGGAAATCGGTCATACCTTTAGGGAACGCATCGAGGCAGTCGCGGACATCGTGCTTACCGGACATGAGCATGATGGCGAGGTTCGACAAGAAACTGCCGCGTCCGGAACGAGTAATACTTATTTGGAAGGTGGTGCACTTCACCAGCAGACTAATCCCTCTCAAAGCGACTTCACCGCGTTTCTACTAAATCATCAAGAAAGAACGTTTTGGCACGTACGCTTCACTTGGCATGAAAATCACTATTCCCACGTAACGAGCAGTGGCGCATTTGGCGATGGGATCGAGCCACATTGGCAAGACCTTCCATTGGGTCGGAATCGAGAACGTTTGCTATTACGTCCCAATGAGCAAACCCGCGCATACCTGGAAGACGTAGGTGTCAATCTCACTAGGCGCGACGGACAACCGATAAAACGATCAGAACTCTTTACCTATCCAGATCTTCAGAGGACGGGTGTCGCAAGCAATGACGTTGGGCCAAAAATTCGCTCCGACGAAGTAGAAAACCTGATTGGAAATGAACGAAGGCTCCTAATATATGGTGACGATGAGTCCGGAAAAACCACTTTAGCAAAGACCATCTACGCAGTTCGATTGAAGCAGGGCAAATACCCACTGCTCATGAGAGCGTCTCAAAATGTCACGACTAATCAGAATCTGCGTCGTCTGCTGACTAAAACCATTCAGGACCAATATGGTAGAGAGAAGGTTGAGCACTATGAGCAACTTTCTCCATCAGAGAGAGTCGTCATTATCGATGACTTTCATAACTTTGCCAAAACGCTCAGAATAGAAAATTTTCTTGAATATCTGGAACAATATGCGGATCACGTTGTCTTATTGGCTGATCAGCAGATACAGGACATAGTAGACCTGTTGAATCCTGCAGGAGCACTTAATCTCATAACCCACTACAAGTCTTACCGCATCCTGCCATTTGGCAAATATCTGCGCAACGAGATCATCGGTAAGTGGTTACTTCTCAACGTAAGTGAGTCTGATAACGCAGATTCCATTTCTCGCAAACGTGAGTTGATCAGTCGAAGGCTGAACTCCTTGGTAGGACGAATATTAATCCCACCACACCCTGTGTACTTATTGGCAGTCCTTCAAGCGTCTGACGATCTGAGCCGACCGGACTCCGATATAGGCACGTACGGTTCCTATTATGAAATCTTCACTCAGAATTCGCTTGCAAGGGGCCGAGCCACGCAAAATTTTGACTTTGCACGCAATTATCTCTCGACGTTCGCTCAGACGTTGTTTGACTCAAATAATTCCGCGGTGGACGTAGAGAAGGTCCGACTATTTCACCGGAAATATGAAGTAGAGCATGGAATTGGTATTGATTTCCTTTCGACGCTAGAAGACTTCATCAATTGCCAAATGCTCGAGCGTCTGAACGGTTCGGTCTCCTTCAAATACAAGTATGTATACTTTTATTTTGCAGCCACGTGGTTAGAACAGAATATCGATTCACCTAAGGTGAGGTCTATCATCAGCGACCTATCAAGATCTCTTCATATTGAGGGAAATTCTAATCTGTTATTATTCCTCACTCATATTTCCAAAAACCCTGTCATCTTGGAGTCAATCCTTGACTCCGCAAAAAACTTCTACCCCAACATGGAGGTGGCGACGCTTGAAGAACCAGACGCTTGGATCTTGAATAGCGCAAGAATGACATTGTCGACCACGTTCACCCCCAGTGATGTGGAAGAAAACTTGCGCAAGCGACTGAAGGCGGAAGATGAGTTGGATGAAAATCCGATTTTGCCGATCGTCGAATACCCTACTGCTGGAAATCTAGAGCCTGTAGACATAGAGAATCCACTCGATAGTTTCCGGGCAGCGATGAAAACGGTGCAGATCATTGGAGAAATAGTCAGAAATTTCCCTTCTCTTATGGCGGACGAAAAGATAGAACTTATGGGTGAAGGATATCGCTTAACGTTCAGAACGCTTAGGTTCATCCGCAGTGAACTTTGGGAGGTTCATGATCTGGTCTTTCCTCAAATAGTGGAACAAGTAAGACTTAAAGAGCCTTCAATTACGGAGCTCCAGGCGATAGACGAGGCAAAAGATATTCTCGACCTTTTAACAGAAATCATTGCTTTAGGTATTGTGACGTCGGTATCTAATTATATGAAGTCGACGTTGCTCGGAAACGTCTATGATAGAGTTGCTGAACGAATTAATTCATCTGCTGCCAAGATAGTGAACCTAAACATAGCGCTGGACCAACGCCAGGATTGTCCAGAACAGTTAGTCAAGGACTTGTACCGAGAAGTTAGTAGATTTCCCTTCGCAGCAAGTATTTTGCGTAGTTTGGTCATTATGCATTTTTCGCGGCGCGCCCTTCCGTCTTCCACGGTGCAACGGACCTGCGCAAATCTTGGTATCAGGTACACTCGACCACTACAACTCTCGTCGACCGCAACTTCCTTCTTGGGTTCGGACTAATCAGTTAGTGATCGCCTCTGGCATGCTGTTACGTCTCTATGTGAAAACACTTGATCGTGAAATCCAATTACGCCTCGACGGACGCTACCGTATTGTCGGGTCCATAATAGGTGCTAACATGGAAATATTTATGTCCGCCGAAATCGTACGTCTCTCCAACTTCGACTCCAGCAACATGCGCATTTACCTTTGAACCGCCACGGTCGTTTCTCACTTCAACCTACTAAAAATGGGAGTTTTTCTGTATTCGAGGTAATAGTCTCTACCGGTCAGAACCACAAAGGTATACGAACAGACCATTCACAACGAACTGTGACTGCCTGACAATAAACGAGAATTCAGTGCGCAGGCTGACCCCTTTCCTGCACTTTCACTGGTTCCCGATAAAGACCTGCGGTGTCAGCCACATTGCGGGTCTTTCCTGCTTATTTCAGGCGGGAATTCGTGTGGAGCAGGTTGGTTTGCTGGGTACAGACGCGTTCAAAGGGTTTTGGACCCAACATCCCAGCCTGGGGATCGATGTTATCCTTACTCACTTTGAAGTCCCAAAAAGTCATCCTAACATACGTCGTCCGTTTTTTTGTAATGGCGACGTTCGATAGCTATATCCGCGATGAACTGATACGTACTCACGGGCGGTGGCGCCGCCTACACGATGGGCACACACGGCGACTGACGGCGCGAATACCGACGAGCACCGGAACCAGTTCTCACGGGACACACAGGTCACAATATTCCAACAGGTGGTAATTTATCAAGCTTAGTGCGTACCATCTGGCAGCTCCCAGCGGTTTGTTGTAGCAGGCAGAAACCGACTCCTAAGAACTGCAGTGCCTCTGTAAGATTGCTGATGTTTACAGGGTGGTCGTCTTCGGCTTATAGCCGAGGACGACCAGTGTTTCCGGATGCCCGATGGTGGAATCTGATGATGGCCACGTTTTTCGCGATGGCGCTGGAGGCCTACATCTGTCCAGAGCGGAATCGAGAAGAATAGCCAGTAACGGGAACAGCACGATTGGACGCTAGCTGAGATGGAGGGTTTGGCCTTGAAGTTAATAGTGGACATCCGGAAGACCTAACCGGTGGAAAGGTTGGACACGATGTCCGTTACATCCGCCGATGACCTATACGTGTCCGCCTTGCTCTTTGCCTCCGCGACGAAGTTGGACGCCGAGAAAGATAATCAGTGCCACGCCAGCGACAGCCGCCATGATCCAAGCACCCGTTTCCGACATGTCGATGAATGGCAGCGGCAACGCAATAACGCCTAACCCGAGACTGATGACCGCTGTTTGAAGAAATTCTTTCCGTTTGGCCACCGCGGCCGAGCACCTATCAACAAAACTATTTCGCTGATTCACGAGATCCGCTCGCCCTAGCTCTACGTTTTTAACCTGTTGACCTGCGACGGACGAGGTCATGAATGAGAGGTAAAATACGGCGAGGACGATGGCTACGCCGAGGAAGATCGTAGGGATGACCCCCCGCACTGGCATCGACGGCGTCTCCTTGCCAACCGCAAAAACAAAAGCCAGAATGCCGGTATACAGGCCTCCAACGGCCGTCGCCGCCGTAGTCACGAGTTCTGCTCTTTTCTGTGACCGGTCAATTGATCCTTTGGCCACCTCAATATATGCGGCAAAAAACTGCGCGGTGACCGTATCAGACAGCGCTTTATTCGACTTCTGCCGGTCAAGCACGGCGGTCAGCTTCGCCGTGTGTTCTGCAAGTTGAACCTTATATCGTTCGAGTTGCGCCTCCTCCCACTGTTTTCCCTCTGGTTTATCCGGGGCGGGAGGAACAATCGACGCCATGACGCTGTCGGGCTTCATGGTGGCTACTTCTGATTTTCTTGGTACTCCTCGAACAAGCATCGGTATTTGTGGCCCGACCTCGGCGATCTCCCTGCCCCCGAGAACAAAGTGATGCCCATGCATCTTGCTGCCAGAAACATCGACCCGGACATCGGCTATTGGGATCCAATCGTTTTCGCCATCGCAAAACACCTGTTCCTCGTTGCTAGACATTTGGTTCTCCCTTCAGGAGCGAGCATATCGCCATACGATGAACCATATTGGGCGGAAGAGTTCTCTAGATACACAGTACACTAGAGCTTCCATAAAGCTATAGCGGAGCCGCCCTCATGATTATGGCTGTGACTGCTGGCTGGGCGTTGTGGGACAGCTTCTCGGCAATCCTACCAAAAATAGAAGCCAAAGATTCTGCAGAAAAAGGAGTTATATTCTTTCGACACATTGCAAAGCTCAAGTTGGCGACATGGCAACAGGAGGTCGATGAATTGACCGATGAGCGTCTGCCTGAGGATTATGCTCGCCAAGTGTACATAACCTCCACCATTTGTCAGCGTAAGTTCGATGATGTCACTAGGGCAATGCGAACTTCGGCGGTGTTTCTGATCTGTGCCATTCTTGTTTACATCCCAACTCTTTATTAAGCCCATCACCAAAGGATGATGCTCGTGGAGTCAGTAGCGCAATCTCCGGATCAGCCCGATAATCGACCTCACGTTGTTCGCGCGCAAGTGGGGGCCCGATCCAGCATGACTGCAACCGTTCTCGATACGCTGATCGAATTGACACGCCTGCCCGGTCCGACCGGCCAGGAAGAACGCGTGCTTGCCTGGTGCCGGAATCGCTGGAGCCAGCACGGGGCGGAGGTCTCTGTCCAGCCGGTCGGCAACGTCCTCGCCCACATCGCCGGCGACGGGCCGAAACTGTTGATCCAGGGCCATGCCGACGAGATCGGCTTCCTCGTCAAGTCGATCGACGATCGCGGGTTCGTCTGGCTGACGACTGCCCAGGCTGGACCGCAGCATCCTCACACGCGTTATCCCGTCGGGCAGCCGGCGCTCGTGCTCGGCCGGAATGGCGTGCTGATCCCGGGGTTGTTCGCGACTACCACCGGGCACATTCTGGTGACGCGGGCGGAGAAGCACACGCTCGAAGCCAACGACCTGTTTCTCGATCTCGGCCTGGAATCCAGGGAAGAGGCGGAAGCGCTCGGCGTGTACGCCGGCGCCAGCGTGATCTGGAATCCACCCGATCAACGGATCGGCAAGCGCTATGTGAGCAAGGCGATCGACGATCGTGTCGCTCTGGCGCTCGTCACGCACCTGATCGCGGAGATCGATCACGCAGCGATCAGGTACGATCTCACGATCGCCGCCACCGTCCAGGAGGAGATCGGCCTGATCGGTGCCACGTCATTGACGCAGCGAGGAGAATACGATCTCGCCATCGCCATCGACAACGGACCACTTGGCGATTACCCGGGAGTCGATCCGCGCGAGATGCCGGCCAAGCTCGGCTACGGACCGATGCTCGTGTACAAGGATGGGTCGACCCATTACGACCGCCGCATCATCACGCAGTTGCGCGATGTCGCGACGGCGAACCGGATCCCGGTACAGGAAGGCGTCGTCCAGGGCATGGGCACCGATGGGGCCGCACTGATCCGGAGCGGTGTTCCTTCCGCGCTTCTCATGATTGCGACTCGCTACACCCATTCCCCTTTCGAAATGGGCGACGAGCGGGACCTGGACGCCGCGCTGGCGTTGTTGAAGGCATTTGTGACAACGCCAGCATTGCCTCTACCATCTGGCGCACTGTAGGCATTCTCCAACACGCCTGGCATATCCCGAACATCACAGGGAGTAGGGAATCCGTGGTGCGTACAGGCGTCAGAGATGGGCCGACTTGACCCGGTTACCTGAGTTCAAACATCCCACTCGACCCATGGGTGAGACAGTGCCTCTTCACTGGTCGGCCTCCCTCATGAAGAACTCATCAGAAGTTACGGGGAGCGGGTTCCTGCTTGTGGATTTGACCTCCTACAGAGGAGGAATGGGTGGCAAGTCATGGAGCAAGGAAAACGGTACAACGCCCAGAAGAGCAGTCGAGACCAGAGCAAAAGCAGGCATCATGAACGGCCAACGCGGTGGTGCTCGGCCGTCGTAGGGTTTCCGGCGCGCTCGGCCTTCGAGGGGACGGCCGGGCATGGCTTCGGCTGCTACGAGACGCCATCTTCGTCACGGTATGAGCACGTCTTCGACGACGTGGACGGCTGCGGCGGCCGGCACGACACTAGAGAGATGAGGAGTGATGTGACGGTTGTGATTTATAAAGCAAATGGTGAATATTGTCGGAAATGTGACGTCAGACAAACTCGTGTGAGGTGAGAAGGTGTATCGGATGTGGCTAACGTTGAGATCTTTCATATACCACACCGACAAGAACGTTGAGCTGTTCCGGTGGAATCCGTGAAATGTACCGCATGTTGTTACAGTGACGCCGAAACGAATGCCTTACGCGCAGGTTCACTCAGCAGATAGAGTGGATCTGCCTCCAGCATCGGCAAGATCGTGTCTGCCAGTAGCCTCGCTGATATCAGATGCGAAGTCGATTGCCCCACCTGTCCTGATTGGATGGCCCTGGCCCCTTTTAGCGGTCTATTTACTTTCAGAAAGTCCCTCTCCCAGCCCCAAAGATGGAGGCGGTTTCGAACAACATGTTCGTTGCCGCTGAAATCAATCACGATTCCATCAGTGATGTCGGGCTGGAGATGATAGGGCACGTGCGCCAGTTCCTCCAGACAGTGGAGGGTGGTGTTGCTCTCCTGCGTCACCCCGCCAAGGAGGAGGATGAAGCCCCCCTTGGCGATGAGTCGTGCGTATGGACTGACCTCGTCGCACGGTGTCTGGCCCGTTTCGTGGCCGGCGGCATAGTGGTCGGCAGCGCTGCCCAGTGCCGCGATCGAATGGGTGGGATGGAGACTTCGTACTGCTTGCTCCCTGCGACGGGCCGTTTCCGGAATCCGCCCCGTCCAGCATCCCGTCAACGTCACGTCGACAACGGGCGGGTCCTGCGGGCCATCCACCTCTGAACCTGTGAGCGTCGGAAACAGCACGGTCCCGGCCGGACCCACGACCGTCACCAAGGCATCGACGACCGCGTCCGCACCGCCCTCGACATGACCCAGCTGACTCAGGGATGAATGAACGAGCACGGTAGCGCCCTCATGCAGCCCGAGCCGGTGCATATCCGTGACCAGCTGAGCCGCCGTCACGGTTGGTTGCCTGCGCCACGTGTCTTCCTGATCGGTCATGCGTGCGGATGTCCTTTCCAGCGAATCGAAATCGCGAACTCTTACCCTTTGATCCCAGTCAACGTCACGCCCTCGATAAACTGCCGCTGAGCCAGGAAAAAGAGCACCAGCACGGGCAAGGTGAAGACCGTGGATGCTGCCATGACCTGTCCCCAAGCCGTATCGTACCGGCTTTGAAACTGCAAGAGTCCCAGCGAAATCGTGTACAGATGCTCATCGGTCAAGAAAATCAACGGACCGAAGAAATCACTCCATGACCAGAGAAACGAGAAGAGGGCGACAGAGGCAAGCGCGGGCTTGGACAGCGGCAGAATGATCCGCCACAGAATGCCGAGTTCGGAAGCCCCATCGATTCTCGCCGCATCGGACAGCTCCATGGGGATACTCATGAAAAACTGGCGCAGGAGAAAGATGAAAAACGCCGTGCCGAAGAACGGGGGCACGATCAGCGGGTTGAAGGTCCCCATCCAGCCCAGCTTCCGGAAGATGATATAGAGCGGCACGAGCGTCGTCGCCGAGGGCAACATCATGGTCGCCAGGACGACCAGAAAGACCTTGTCGCGCCCGATCCAGCGGACCCTCGAGAACCCGTAGGCGACGAGCGAACAGGAGACGAGCGTGCCCAGAATCGTCATCCCCGAGATGAAAACGGTATTGCGGAAGTAGAGGAAGAAAGGGACGGAGGTCATGGCTTTGGAGTAATTGCTCCAGAGGATAGTGTCCGGGATCCATTTTGGTGGATAGACGAAGATCTGATCGTTCGGCTTGAACGAGGTCGATACCATCCAGATGAAGGGCAGGATAAACAGCAGGCCGACCACGCTCAGCGTGGCGTAGACAGCAAGAGCCTGAACCCGACGCTGTCGAACCCGGGAGTGGGGAGATGGGCTGCTCATCATTTCACCTCGTAGTACACCACGCGACGGGATAACCGCAGGATTACCAGCGTGATCATCAGCGTCACCATAAACAGGAGCCACGCGAGGGCCGAGGCATATCCCATCTGTAAATCACGGAAGGCGCGCTGGTAGAGATACAGCACGTAAAAGAGGGCCGCATTGGCGGGACCGCCGGTTCCCGCCGTGATGATGAACGACTCAGAGAAGTATTGCAGCCAGCCGATGACCGCAATAATCGTGTTGAACAGGATGACCGGGCTAATCATCGGCAGGGTGATGTGGAATGTCTTCTGGAGGAAGGTTGCACCATCCAGGTCCGCGACTTCATACAGGCTCCGCGGAACGTCCTGTAGCGCGGCGAGATACAAAATGACAGGGGCACCGACACCCCACAACCCCATGACGATCAGGGCCGGCTTGATCCAGATTGGATCGGAAAGCCAGGCGGGAGCCGGAAGGTGGAGGAAACTGAGGCCGGCATTAAGCAGACCGTAGTCCGCGTTGAGGATCCATTTCCATAAGATCGCGGATGCAACGATCGGCACGATGCTGGGCAGGAAATAGATGGCCCGAAAAATCGTCACGCCCCGAACCTTGCTGTTCAGCAACAGGGCCAGCGGTACGCTCGTGAGCAGACCGAGGCCCACGCCCGGGACGGCGATATACAAGGTATTCCACAGGGCCGTGCGGAAGAGGTGGTCGTCAAAAAGCAGCGTATGATAATTCTCGCCCCCGACCCAATCAGGATTTGAAAACAGGTTGTAGTCGGTCAGACTGTAATAGAAGGACGAGATGACTGGGTAGAGCGTGAACCCGACAAAGCCGATGATCCATGGAGAGATAAACGCCAGTCCGACTCCTAGCTGGCGCAATTCGCGGCGAATCGTCTTACTTTTCCGATTGGTCGAAGCCGATTTGCCATGACGTACTCCGATCTCCTCCATGCTACCCTCGTGCTTTATCCAAAGCTTTCTGCATGTCCGACTGGAGCTGATCGAGGCCCGCTTGCGGGTCGGTTTCTCCGGTCAGGACCGCACTCTCCAGGGTCGCAATGGCGTCGATATACTCGCCGCTGATCGGCAGGACGGGAAAATGCCTGGCACCTTTGGACGACGAGAGATCAACGAACACCTTCAACCGGGCGTCGTTCGTGAAGTCCTTGGTTGCCGCCTGCAACTGCGGGATGTTGGCGACGACCTTCGCGAACTCCCGGGACGTCTCGACATCGGTCGAGAGAAATTGCAGCAGCTCCCAGGCTTCCGATTCGTGCTTGGCGCCGCTGGGGATGGCGATTGGATTCGTTCCGAGCGTGTTCACCGTCCCACCATTTGGCACATCGGCCGGGGCGGGCATCGGCGCTACCCCATAGTTGAGTTGGGGGGCGTACTGACCGATAAACTCTACCTGCCAGCAGCCGTCCATCAGGATGGCGATCTTGCCCTGGTAGAAGGGATTGTCGGCCGCGCCGCCACCGGTCGGCAGACTGCCCTGGAAACGCTTGACGGCGTCCACCCCGCCTTCCCTATTGGCAATGTCGAGTTCGAACTGCAACGCCTTGAGATTGGCGGCAGAGTTCGCGGTGACGTTGCCACTCTGTGCGTCAACCCAATCACCGCCAAACCGCCAGGCCATTTCCTCCAAGCCCAGCGTGGGCAGCACGCCGATCAGGCTTATCCGGTCCCCATCCGTTTTGGTCAGCTTCTCAGCGAAGGCCAGCATGTCGTCAAGGGTTTTGGGCGGCATCTCGGGATCAAGACCAGCTGCCTTGAACAAGTCCTTGTTCCAGTACAAGGCGCTGTTGAAGTTTACGAACGGCAACGCGTAATACGCATTGTCCAGCTTGCATTGCTCAATACCGGCCGGAACGTAGAGACTGAGGTCGACACCGGCGGATTTGATGCGGTCGTCAAGCGGCTGAATGACCCCGTTCTTCGCCCAGGTCCCGATCACGCTCGCGGCAGGCAGCAACACCAGATCCGGAGGGTTTCCTCCCGAGATCGCTGCCAGGATTTTTTCTGCGGTCGCCCCCCCGGCGGCATTGACCTTTATTTCCGGATGGGCCACGGCAAAGCGCGTGTCGAGCATCTCCTGCAGCGCGGCAATCTCGTGGGCGGCAAACCCGTGCCAAAACTCAATTTCCGTCGTATCTTGCCGCAATTCGGCACGGCGGAACTGAAGTCCCGTACTGGATGACGCGGCGCTTGCCGTGCTGGAGAGTCGTGCTCCCACGACGCCCGCCGCACCTGCCGCCAACGCACGACGTGACAGCTTTCGACCAAAGGAAGACGAAGTACTGTTTTGGTCCGTCACCGTACTATCCTTTTGTGAACAAGCGTGTGACAAGTTGTTCGCACAATCTACCATAGCCGTTCGCGATGTCAATCATATCGCGACATTCATGCGTTCACGGTAGTGACGACCTGTATTCACATAGTACAAGTTGTATCTTTATTGGTTAGGCAGGCGCTCGCATCCCCTGAGCCATAGCGGCATCGGCACCGACCTCGAATCCGATGACCACAGAAAGCGCAATCCCTGAGACTGGCCCTGTCCGGAATGAGGCCGATGCCCGGAACGACACGTTCGTCGGTTGCCTGGGATGTCCGCCAAGATGCCGGGAGATCTAGGTGCCTACTTCGAGTTGTGTCTGCCGGATGCTCCAGCCCCCTCCCTGCCGGTCGTCGCTAGGCGCAAGTTCGATCTCGTACTGGCACCGGTCTCCCCGCACCAGCGAAACCGAGTGTTCGATTGGGTCGTAATGCTGATCGAAGGTCACGATCCGCGCCAGCATGCCCGGCATTCCCGGCTGCGTGCGCAGGAGCGCGGCCTCGTGCGGCGTCAGGAGAACCGGTTCGAGACTCTCTTTGATAAACGTGACCTCGGCGTCATAGCGATGCTTCAGCACCTGATACAGGGACTGCCTCTCGAGGTCTACGTTGTCGAGATCAGCGAACCGCCCAAGCGGTAAATGAATCGTTTCCAGGACCAGCGGTTCGTCGTTGGCAAGACGCAGTCGGGCCAACCGCAGGATAAGGTCGCTTTCACCAGCGACGAGGGCGCTCACCACTTCCGGCGCGGCTTGCCGGGCGGGCAGTACATGGCGGTCCAGTATCCGCGTGGATGGTTCCATCCCGTTGCGAATCATGCGCTCGGTGAAACCGATCACCCGTCCTTGCGGCTGGACCAGCTTGAGCTTGGAGACGAATGTTCCCATTCCCTGTCGGCGCGTCAGCAACCCCTCTCCCGTCAGTACCTCGATCGCCCGGCGGACCGTCGGTCGGCTCACACCGTGGGTTTTGCACAGTTGATGCTCGGACGGGATCGGGTCACCCGGTCGCAATTCGCCCATCTGGATCACAGAACGCAGCGACTCTGCAAGCTGCGTGTAGAGATTGACTCCCGGTTTGGCCAGCAGTGGGGACGCGACCAGGCCCCCTGAGTGTGCTTCCTTCTCATCCATGGGACGGCTCGGGGTCATTCCTTCTTCGGCCCGAAAGCATTGTCTTCGAAGCTGCCACAAAGTTCATTCAGTGGTTACTCACTTTCAACACCTTTGAGACCGATTGCGTGGGTCGTCACGATACGTTACGAGTTGTACTCAGGTCACGAGCATAAGGGTCGGGCTGATCCGAACCTTACACCACACATGAAGGCAAAGCATCCATATATTACATAATTATGCTCAGAATTCACCTTAGCCGAACCATTGACGCTCATCGCGTGCAATGATAGGGTCACAATCAGCCCGATTCGTATTACAAGTTGTCATTATCCCCGCGACAAGGAGCTAACAGGTCTCAGGTACGATTCAGAGGGATTCGCGGGGGAGAAGCAGATCCGAAACGGTTCAATCACCATCCCGTTGCTAGGTCCGTCGATCACTTTCGTATTCGCTGAAGGATTTCACATGAAAACCACACGACGCGAACTCATCTTCACGGGCGGCAAGGTCGCGCTCGGCGCATCGGTCGCCTTGGGCATAGGTTCCGGCTTGAGCGCTAGTGCCGCTGCGGCGGACAAGGTGACTATCAACTTCCCGTATCTGTGGGCCGGGCCGGAGGGCGACGCGATCCAGAAGATCGCCGATGCGTTCAATGCAAGCCAGGATCAGATCGAGGTCAAGGGTGTCTCCAATCCCGATGCCCAGCGCCAGCTGGCGGCGATGACCAGCCGCAACGGCTTTGACGTCTCCGACAACTTCGATGCGAATATCGCGACCTGGGCATCCAAGAAGGCACTTGAGCCCCTTGACGAGTATATCTCGGCCGAGAGCTACGACACCTCGGACTTTATTGCCAACGTCTTCAGCAAGATGCAGTTCGATGGCAAGACCTACTCACTACCGATTGCTGTGCACACCACGCTTCTGCTCACAAATGACTCCCTCCTGAAAGCAGCAGGCATCACGACCCCGAAGACAATCTCGGAACTGACGACCGCCGTCAACAAGCTGACAGTGCTCGATAGTTCGGGCAACAACACCCAGCTCGGGATGAATCAGCCAGACTTCATCTCTCTCGCCTACAGTTTTGGCGGTCACTGGATGAACGCTGACGGCAAGCCAACCGCCAACGATCCCGGCAACATCGCCGCCCTCCAGTTCTGGGTCGACACTGTCCTGAACAAGTATGGCGTGGACAAGGTCAAGCGTTTCCTTTCCGGATTTGGCGAGTATGCATCGGCCCAGGCCCCGTTTTACACTGGCAAGGTCGCCATGATCACGGACGGTGAGTGGCAGTCTCAGTTCATCAAGCAATACGCGCCTGATCTGAAGTGGAGCGCCGGCCCGGTACCGTTCATCGATGCCAAGCCCGAGCTTGCCGGCACGGCGGGTCTCGCCGCCAGCACCTTCTTCATCCCGGCGAACAGTCAGCACAAGAAGGAAGCGTGGGAGTTCCTCAAGTACCTGGTCTCTAACGAGCCAATGCGTGACTTCACGCTCGCCCTCGCCAATCTGCCAGCGCGAAAATCGCTGCTCGATGATCCTGCCTATGCAGCCATTCCGGGGATGTCCTTCTGGCTCGAATCACTCAAGAGCCCAAATCTGGAATCCATGCCAAATGTGACCTGGGGCCAGGAGTACAACACCGAGATCACGTCTGCGATCGACTCGGTGCTCGATCTCTCGAAGACGCCCGAGGAAGTACTCACTGACCTGCAGAGCAAGGCGGAAGATCTAGCCAGATAGTCCGAACCCCGTCGATCTCGTCAAGGTGACTCATGCAACGCACGTTCAGCAAAAGCTTGTCACCCGCGACCGTGGGAGTGCTCTTCGCACTCCCGTGGATCATCGGGTTTCTCATCTTTCAGGTCTATCCGATTGCAGCGTCCGCCTACTACAGCTTCACGGATTACAGCCTCTTTGGATCTCCGGTCTGGATCGGGTTGGACAACTTCCGAAATCTTTTCGCGGACGAGCGATTCTACAAGAGCATCTACAACACGCTCTACATGACCCTGATTGGCGTGCCACTTGGACTCTTCTTTGCCCTCATCTGCGCGCTGGCGCTCAACACGCCATCAAGAGTGCAGCCACTCTACCGGGCAGTCGTGTATTTGCCGACGGTTGTGCCGATCGTCGCGGCAACCTATCTCTGGCGCTGGCTCTTGAACTCGCAATACGGCTACGTCAACCAGCTCGTGGGCTCACTTGGACTCTATCAGCCACTCTGGCAGGAAGATCCTTTCTGGACGAAACCCGCCCTGCTGATGATCGGTTTCTGGATGGTTGGCGGCACCGCCATCATTTACCTGGCGGCACTCAAGGAGGTTCCACGCTCCTACTACGAGGCCGCCGAGATCGATGGTGCCTCCTGGTGGAGCAAGTTCTGGAACATCACGTGGCCGGCAATCTCGCCCGTCACCCTCTTCCAGGTCGTGATCGGCGTGATCGGCTCACTCCAGTACTTCACACAGGCCTATCTCTTCGCCCAGCAACGAATGAACGATGCCAGCGGTGGCCCGAAAGACTCACTGCTGATGTACGGCATGTACGTTTTCCAGAATGGCTTTTCCTATCTCGACATGGGATTTGCGTCGGCGCTTGCCTGGATTCTCTTCCTGATCTCGCTCCTGATGACCGCCGTGATCCTCGGTCTGGCGAATCGTTGGGTCCATTACGAAGGAGATTGATCGTTGGTCGCATCAACGCCCCCCATTGGCCCCGTCCACGTTCCCGTCCGCTCCGGGCGCCGGAGATTCAAGCGGGTATTAGCCAAGGCATGGCTCGAACTGGCACCGCTCATTATCACGGGGCTGTTCTTGCTGCCCTTCATCGTCATGCTGAGCACCTCGTTCAAGTCGCCGGAGGAGACATTCAGCATTCCACCCCGCATCTGGAGCGACAACTGGATTCTCGATAATTACCGGCGCGTGTTCGTGGCCATGCCATTCTGGCGCTATCTCGGCAACACGCTCTTCCTGAGTATTTTGACAGTGATCGGCACGTTATTCTCCTGTCCTCTCGTGGCCTATTCGCTGTCGAAGGTGCCATGGAAAGGACGCGGACCTCTCTTCCTGCTCATTATCTCGACAATGATGCTGCCGCCCCAGGTAACCATGATTCCGATCTATATCATGTGGAACCAAACACCGCTGATGGGCACGTACTGGCCGCTGATCATTCCGAACTTCCTCGGCTCCGCCTTCTCGATTTTCCTGCTGCGTCAATTCTTCCGGGGCATTCCCAACGATCTTCTGGATGCCGCCCGGATCGATGGCGCCTCGGAAATTCGCATCTACTGGAACATCGTGCTGCCTCTTTCCCGTCCCGCGCTGGCAACGATCGGCCTCTTTGCCTTTGTCGGGGCGTGGACCGATTTTCTCAATCCGCTGATCTACCTCAGCGATCCCAAGATGTATACGCTGTCGATCGGTCTCTACAATTTCTTCTCGGAGCATGGCGTCGAATGGGGACCGCTGATGTCGGCCTGCGCGATCTTCAGTATCCCGCTGGTGGTCATCTTCATCTTCGCGCAACGCCAGTTTATCGAAGGCATTTCGCTGACAGGCTTGAAATAGCGCCGTTTCATCATCGGCCCTGCAAGCGCGGGAGCGATGACGAAGGCTTATCCGGAGGAGCTGCTCGTGACTCGTCTTGCCCTACTCGGCGTCAACACGTCCCACGCAGATGCATTTGCCCGCATCTTCAATGGCACGGAAACGGACGACCCGCTTATCGACGATGCGACGATCACCATGATCTGGGGAAACGATCTCGCCCGCATCGATGAACTCGCAACTCGGCACCGCATCGCCGATCGCGTTGCTCATCCGTCGGACATCATCGGCAACGTCGACGCCGTCCTCGTCGTCGATGACACCAATGGAGGCCACCTCCACGCCGAGCTCGCCAGGCCATTCCTGGAAGCGGGCATCCCGGTCTTCGTCGACAAGCCGATGACGACTTCATACGCTGATGCCGTCGAGCTCTTCGAGATAGCGGCCCGCACCGGCGCTCCGCTCCTGAGTTGCTCATCCCTTCGCTTCGCAGTTGAACTCGAACCGGCCCGAGTAGAACTAGCAAAAATCGGCAAACTCTCCTCGATCATTAGCGTCGGCCCCGGCGACTGGTTCTACTACGGCGTGCATGCGGTCGAACTTTTAGGCGCCATCACTGGTACCGGTGCAACATCTATCCATCGCCACATCTTCCCGGAACGCGATATCGCAGTCATCGGCTATGAGAATGGTCCAACAGCAGTCGTGGAGACGCTTCGCGACGCATCCTACGTCTTTGAATTGATCGCTTACGGTGAAAATGGCCACGTCGCCTTTGAAGTCGTGGATTCCACCGGTTTCTACACGAATACGATGCGCGAAGTCGTCAAGATGATTGAGACCGGCATTTCGCCGTTGACACCCGATCAGACACTTGAAGTCCTTGCGATTCTGCATGCGGGAACGCAGTCAGGCGAGCAAAACGCCACGGTCGCCCTTGCGGACATCACGGGTACTCCATGACTCGATCCATTCCCTGCTTCCGAAGCATCAGGAATGGCAAGCCCCACGGCAGGTCGGAATACTGTCGGCCAGGGAGAGCAAGCGGAGGTATGAGCCCGACCTGTTGGACAATGAGCTTGAAGGGGAGAACAACAGTATGACGATCGCGAGTAATCAGGATAAACCGCGTATCGGTGTGATTGGATGTGGAGGGATTGGGCATACCCACCTCAAGACGTACGAAGCTCTCGGTATCACGCCATCTGCCCTGGCAGATTCCTTCCCCGGTGCCCTTCAGGAATCGCTGGGAAAGTATGGGGGACGTGGTTTCGCGGATTATCGAGAGTTGATCGCCTCTGGCGAAGTTGATGCGGTCAGTGTCTGCACGCCACCGGCTTTTCACCGGGAAATCTGCATTACTGCGCTTCAGGCGGGATTGGCCGTCCTCTGCGAAAAGCCGATGGCAATATCGCTTGGGGATGCTGAAGAAATGGCGCAGGTGGCGGTTGAAACCGGGAATCTCCTTACTTTGGGGTTCTGTCACCGGTTTCAACCGCATATAGAGACGTTGAAGGATCTGATTGATGCGGGAGAACTGGGCACGATCCGAATGTTCCGCAATCGCTTTGCCGGGATGATGGCCAACGCCGAGCAAACATGGTTTTCGAATCCGGCCATCGCTGGGGGTGGTGCAATGTTTGACACCGGCGTTCACTCGGTCGACCTGTTTCGGCACCTGATCGGCGACCCGATCCGCGTAGAAGCGGTGGCGACTACCGTAAAAACATCCGTTGGCCCGAAACTGGATGTTGAAGACAGTGCCATTATCACCATGCAAACCGCAGACGGAGCGCTCGGAGTGATAGAGGTGAGTTGGCGGACGGCACCCGGAGAATGGGTCGTTGCCGTGTACGGAACAGTTGGTACCGCCATTATTGATTATGACTCGGGAGAACTTCGCGTGAAGCGGACAGATGGCGATGGATGGCAAACTGTTGAAGTGCCAGCCGGTAACCGATTCGAGAAAGAGTTGTCCCATTTCCTTGACTGCATTCAAGGCAAGGCGCCGCCGCGGGTAACCGCAATGGATGGGGTCGCCGCCAACAGGATTCTCGATCAAGCGTACCGCTCGGCCGGGTTGGTGGGATAAGTTCGACACCTTAATTGCTTCACGGTTACCGGAAGCCAGTAGACGATCGGCACCGGACCGTGACATTACGACATCAATGTTCTGCACCGATGTCTCTGTATTCCGGTGCAGAACCCATCGCGGGAGGGGATGATGGATGCCCAAGAGTGGCCGGTCAATATTTTAGATGGGTACCATATATGGGGCAGTAGCAATATCAGCGATGCCACAGGCGGTATATGTGCGAAGACCGAGGTAGACTCCAGGAGTTACAGGAATATGCTCCGTTAGGGCGGTTGCCTAAGGTTGTAGCATGGCCTCAGCCGAATGACCTGATCCGATTCTGCGCGCCGATACGGTTCCCTCAGTTTTTCTCAGGACAGGCTCCGAAGATACCGCTAGGTGATGATCATGAGTTCTGATCATCACCCAGGGGAGAAGAGGTCGATGGGTTCCGCGGACGTGTCATCGACATGCCCCTGAACTTGCCTTAAGAGAGGGGAAAAGCCCGCGTTCGGAGCGTACTCAATGCAGGAATCGAACCTGCCGTGCATCTCACCGCACGCGTGGGATACGGCCGAGGGTGCGTGCCTTGTGATTTCAGGGCTGGCCCGTCCGCGATGAGTCAGACGTGTCTCCCGGCACGGTTGCCGAATGTGCGATGGCGAGCGTTGCTCGCGGACGAACGGCTCAGTCACGGCGGCGGGATGAAGGTGCCAGACAAACGTCTCCCGTGGGATTAGATGAGGCGAGAGGTTCGCGATCTCTTGAGGCTGAATCGTACGCTGGAGTGTTTCAGGCGCCAACGCCAACTCCCCAGAATCAGGTACGGTTGCCGGACTCCAAACCACGAAGTTGGTGAAATCACGATAACCATCATGCGTAAGAAGAAGGGCCCGCCAACCTCGGCGTTCTAGGGCTTAGGCGCCGCCGCTGGAGCATCAGTCCACTTCGGCACGATGGTCGGTTTCCACACATCCATGCGATCGAGGAGACGTGCCGGATCGGTATCATCCATGATCAGCTTGCGATGCGCTGGCCGAATGAACCCCTCGGCCGTGGCATCGTCGAAGAAACCGAGCAGGTGGTGGAAGAAGCCTTTGATGTCGAGCATGCCGATCGGTTTCTGATGGATTCCGAGTTGGGCCCAGGTAAGGATCTCGCAGAATTCATCGAGCGTCCCGAATCCTCCAGGCAGCGCGATGAATCCTTCTGCCCGTATCTCCATCGCGGCCTTCCGTTCATGCATCGACAACGTGACATGGATCTCGGAGAGCGTCTTGTGGGCGATCTCGCGTTGCATCAGCGCGCGAGGGATGAAGCCGATTACCCTTCCGCCGGCCGCGAGCGTGGCATCGGCGATCACTCCCATCAACCCGACATCACCACCGCCATAGACGAGCTCGATGCCGCGCCCGGCGATCTCCCGTCCGAGGGCTTCCGCCGTCTCCCGGTACGCCGGGTTCTCACCGCTGCTCGATCCGCAAAATACACAGACTGACTTCACTGCATTCTTCTTTCTTCGTGCCGGGGATCCGCCACCGCCTGGTTACGGCCGTCCAGATCCAGGTGTCATCGCATCGTCCTCGTCGGCTGGTTTCCGGCAATCGGTCACCGTCCACCAGCGTCTCGCCCGTGCTCCGTGACACGGCCGGGATCAAACGAACGTCTCCTGACATGGTATACAGCCGGCTTCGGTTCTGCGACGATCCCTGTGACGATCAGGTGATGTGGAAGCGAGCAAAAGCCTCCAACCGGCTCGCGTCCCGATAGGCTTGCATCACTGCATCGACGAACACAACCACAGGAGAGACAAGACATGTCACTTGCGATCGAGCCGACGAAAGACTGGACTGTCGACGACGCCATGCGAGCGCGGATCGACGCGGTGTTTGCCGCGTGGGATACCGCCACGACACCGGGATGCGCGCTCGGGATCTATCGTGAGGGCGAGGTCGTCTACACGAAGGGCTTTGGGATGTCGAATCTCGAGCATGGGATTCCGATCCAGTCGGATTCGATCTTCCACATTGCCTCGATCTCCAAGCAGTTCACGGACATGTGCATCGCCTTGCTCGCATCGGAAGGCGCGCTCGACGTCGACGATGATATTCGCCTGTATGTGCCGGAGGTGCCTGAATTCGGACCTGCGATCACGATTCGTCATCTGATCCATCACGTCAGCGGATTGCGCGATCAGTGGTCGCTGCTCGAACTGGCAGGCTGGAGGGACGAGGATCTCGTCACCGAGGACGATGTGATGGACCTCGTCATGCGCCAGACCGCGTTGAACTTCACGCCAAACGACGAGTATCTCTACAGCAACACCGGGTACACGTTGCTCTCGATGATCGTCAGACGTGTGAGCGGGAAAACCTTGCGGGAATTCTGCCAGGATCGGATCTTCGGACCGCTGGGGATGACGCGAACCCATATTCACGACGATCACAGCGAAATCGTGAAAGGACGTACCCAGGCGTACGAACCGCGCAAGAAGGGCGGCTATCACATCTCGATTCCCGAGTTCGATGTCGTGGGCACAACCGGTCTTTTCACCACCGTTGAAGACTTGGCGAAGTGGGATGGCAATTTCGTGACTGCGCAGGTGGGCGGTCCGGAGGTGATCGCCCTGATCCAGACGCCGGGCACGTTCAATAGCGGCAAGCCTATGACCTACGCCTGGGGATTGATTGAAGATGCCTATCGTGGCGCGCGTCAAATCGGTCACGGTGGTTCCGATCATGGCTATCGTGCCGACTATTCACGATTTCCGGACTTCGGCTTCACCGTGACATGTCTCTCAAATGTCTCCGATTCGAACCCCCACTTGCTTACGCAACGGGTCACCGACGCTGTGCTTGGCGATCGCCTCACAGCCCCGACAATTCCCGATGCCAACGCGGGTACGCGACGAAAAGGCGTTCCGGCGATCGTACGGACGTACGATCTCGCAGGGACATACCATAACGCCGAGCACAACGCTTTCCTGATGGTGACGAGCCGGGACGGAAAGGCGATTCTGGAGGCAGATGAGCCTCTGGAGTTGAAAACAGTTGGCAATGGAACATTCACGTTGCCGGAGTGGGGCGTGACAATGGTCGCGGGCGATCGCTCGACGCCGATCGGCAGTCTGAATGTGACTTTCGGCGGCAGTGCCGATGCGTACGTGCGGATCGAATCATTCACTCCAACTTCACGGGAACTCGATGCGTATGCGGGCAGCTACTGGAGTGAGGAGTTGGCGACAGCCTACGACTTGATCGCCGATCACGCCGCAGGTGCGCTGACTATTCGCCGCCGCAAGTTCGAGGACCAGACGATCCGCCCCTTGGCAATCGATACATTCGGGCGCGGTAGTCTGCAGATGGGAACCGTCGTGACGTTCGAGCACGAGAAACGGGACAAGATCAGCGGACTCTCGCTCACCGCCGGCCGGATTCGCAATCTGCGCTTCAGTCGACGGGAAACCTGAGCCGGACTGTGCAGGCCAACGGTCTTTTCTCACGCGATGCGATGGTCTGGCAAGGCTCATGATCGGGCGACCGGTGGGTGACGTACGTGGCAAGGCCACAAGGTTGTGGGAGTAGTTCGATGTGCATCACGCGGGAGCCAGCCCCTTCAGGCTGTGTCGCTACGCTTTCGATCCGTTGAAATCGCGCTGGCAAGCGGTATCACGCGCGCGTGTCGGGAACTCTCCCGTTCATCGATCGAGTATCGTTCTGCCCGGTTATTGAGACGTGACAGAAGACTCATCGATTTTCAGGTCAAAATCGCCGGGCTGGTACGGGAGAGATTCCTCGAATTCGCTCGAAATGACGGTCAGACGGCATCACCGGCGGCGTCTCTGACAGCGTCAGGGAGAAGGATGAGCAAGGCATGAGGATGGGAATGCAGGCTGCAGTTTGCAGTTGTACGCGCGGGGGGCGTGATCAGCGTCGAGGCGATCCCGGAGCCGATCGTTGGTGAATACGACGCGCTCGTGGAGATTCTCGCGTGCGGTGTCTGCACCGGCACAGATACGCACATCCTCCATGGGCAATTTCCCTTCCTTGCACCGTATCCGTTCGAGCTGGGTCACGAAAGCATCGGTCGGGTGATCCGCGTTGGCGACAAAGTGCGTCATTGGAAACTCGACGATCTTGTCCTGAGACCGATGGCGCTGCGCGAATCCAACCCGGAGACCGGACTCGGGTCGCAATGGGGCGGATATGCCGCGTTCGGGCTGGTGGCCGATTCAGTGGCGATCCGGGAAGACTATCCTCAGCCGACGGGCTTGGTGCTCCCGGCTTTCTCGATCGCCCAGCAGGCCGTGCCCTCACATTTTGACCCCGTCGACGCGGGCATGTTCATCACGTTCAAGGAAACGCTCAGCTGGATGCACAAACTGGGGCCGTTGCGCGGTCGCAGCGTGATGGTGCTTGGTACCGGCCCGGTCGGGCTCTGCTTCGTGTGCATCGCCAAGTATCTCGGCGCGGCGTGGGTGATCACGGTTGGTCGCCGGGAGGATCGGCTGGAACTGGCCCACAGCCTGGGGCGGATGCAGACATCAACACCGCGACCGACGATCTGCGGACCTCGATTCTGAATCTGACGGATGGCAAGGGAGTCGATGTGATCGTGGAGGCAATCGGCAACACGGACCTCCTGCGGCAGAGCACGCACGCGCTCGCCTGGGACGGCCAACTCGCGATCTATGGAGGATGCCTGATGTACCCTGCGCCCCATCACGGTGCTGGCGATCAGGCAAACATCGACTGGGCACCGCTACCGCTACCGCTACCGCACAGATCGGAGCGATAACCGGTCGCGAGTCGCGTATACATTCGCTCGATCCGCTCACCGACCGTCTCCCAGGAGAAAAGCTCGGCACTCATCAAAGCGCCCACACCGAGTCGCTGGCGTACTGCGTCGTCATCCAGGATGCGCCCTAGCGCAGCACCGAGCGCCTCGGGATCGGAATGCGGGACAAGGTATCCGCTACGATCGTTCTGGACCGTAAAGCGGAGACCTCCCACGTTCGATGCGACGACCGGTGTTCCGCTCGCCATTGCCTCGATCGCCACCAATCCGAACGATTCATAGCGGGAGGGGACGGCGACAACATCGGCGGCGCGGTAATGAATTGCCAGCCGCTCGTGTGACTGCGACCCCGCGAACCGGATCTGATCGCGAACGCCAAGCATATCGGCGAGCGCCGCGAGTCCGGCCAGCGAGCCCATCGGCTCTCTGTTCTGGTCGAGTTCGCCGCCAGCGATGATGAGCGTTGGTGTCACTCCAGCAGCCTTCATGCTCACCAGCGAACCAAGCAGTGTGTCGAAACCCTTGATCGGATCGATTCTGCCAACGGCGAGAACAATGCGCTCATCCTGCGAGAAGCCGAGCTCGCGACGAGCCAACGACTGATCCCCTGCCTGGAAAAGGGCGAGATCGACGCCCGGTGGAACGGTGCACACCTTGTCGATCGGACTCCGCATGTGGCTGATCAGGTCGTCGCGCTCGTCCGGATTGGCGGCGACAAGGCCATCGGCGAGATCGATGAGCTTGCGCTCGATCTCGAGCCGGAGCGGTGTCTCCCGATCCGCCGTGGCGGCGACTGCATTCTTCATGTGGGCGGTGGTATGGAACATGAGGAGGTGCGGAACATGCCAATAGCGCTGAAGCAAATGGGCTGCCCAACCTGATAGCCAGTAATGGGCATGGATGACATCGTAGCGGACCTGGTTGCGCAGGGAATAGAGGGCGGTTTGAGATGCAAATTCGGGGAGATATGCAAAGAGTTCATTCTTGGAGAGTGGTTCGGCGGGACCGGCAGTGATCTGGACAACGTTGACACCGGGGACGATTTCAACGGTTTCCGGGGTGAAGGGATCGCTGCGACGGGTAAAGATGTCGACGGGGAGACCTTGGTGGGAGAGCTGGATCGCGAGGTTCTTGACATAGACATTCATGCCGCCAGCATCGCTCTGGCCGATGCGGGCGATGGGTGACGTGTGGAGGCAGATCATGGCGGCGCGGCAAACAGGCTGGTCAGTCTCGTAACCGAAGACCGACGGGCCCGTGTATTCGAGAATCGACACGGTTGGTACCCTTTCAGGAGATGGTCAAACGTTGGGGCGAAGCATCACGTTCAATACATGTAATCGGGAATGATGATTCCTCCTTCGGCTTCATCCGACGCGCGTTGGTTCACCGCGGCACGGCTGAAGGATCTTTCGAGGAAACGATGGGCTTGTTCAAGGCTCTGCTCGAAGGTGGACTCGTGGAAGAGGGTCGCCGGAATCCGGTTGGTCGTTGTCCAGATCCAGATTGCCGGGTTGCTGGAAGCGAAGACATCGTGATCCAGCGAGGCGTGAATCGTTCCGACCATCACGCGAACGGAAGAATCAATCGCAACCAGCGCGGTGACCGCCCGAGCGACATTGACGGGGCCTGAAGCATCCGGCAGGACGGTTGAGGAAGATTCGGACGACATGCTCTGATCGAACTCCCTGGGCGGACACGCGAATAGGTACGCATGAGTTTGGAAGCGCCTGATGGATTGCTCGCTCGTTCTGTCAGCGGGCACATCCCGGTGCGATGTCTATTCTTACTGATTGGAAGCTGGTTGGCAAAGGATAGCTTCGACGATCGTACGTTGAATTCGTCGGTTCTGGATGTCTCGGACGCCGCAGTGGGAGTTCGCAGGCTAGGATCCAGCGGCTGGATACCAGGTAGCCAAAAGCGGCCCCTTGTCACCGAAGATTGGATCAGTGATCGGGAGAGGCAGGTTGGCGATGTTGGTTTCGACCCGGGAACGTTCGTCGTCCTCGCCGGTATTGACGTCCCACAGCTGTCCGGGCGGGTATGAACCGACGGCGACCAGATCGTGCGACGATTCCAAATTCTTGAGCGCTACCCCGGCCGGGATCACTATCGCGTCCCCTGCCTGCATCGCGATTTCGACCCCACCATCGCCACCGAGTTGAATCCGTGCCGTGCCCCTTGCGATACCCAATACCTCGTGGGCAGTGCTGTGGTAATGGTGGTAGGGGAAAATTCCGTTGCGCCAGGAATATCCCCAGCCGTTGGTATTGAAGCGCACTTCGAGCGATTGCGCGGGGTCGTTCGGATCGAGACTGACCGCCTCTGAGTAAAAGATGACGGGAAGCGTCGAATTGTTGGGGAACGGTCCATTTTCGGCGATCAGGTGAATTTCCGCACGATACGAGACGGAAGACAACCCGGATTCAAAGGGCAGATCACTCATGGATCATGTGCGGTCCTTGCTTGGGAATGGGCAACGGTATCTTTCATCTCGACAGGTGACAAGCATACCGCGCTGAGGCCGCACGGATTGACCTGAATGCTGCGCTGAAGGTGTGCGACTGGTCGCTGCGTGCGCCAGAAGCACCATCGCACGGATAACGTCGGCGTCAAGACCTGCTCGCGAGCGAACGACCGAGAAAACGGCTGCGCGACTGCCAATCGTTTCTGACTGTCGTGCACGACTATTGCCGAACTCCCTCGAGGTGGATAAGATTGATCCAAATCGCATCGGAATCTGCATGGGCGTTGGAAGCTCTTCGTGTCTGCGAAGAGACGTGTCGGGGTTTATTGCTCTCCCAACTTTCCGACCCGCATGGTGCATCTGCTCGCCTTGACAGGGGCGAGTGGGGGCACCCGTCGCAAATCCTGCCTGCGATTCATCTTTTCGGCTCGTTCAACAGGGAGTATCGAAGATGTCAAAGCCGCGTGAGAACGTGATCTCCGAGTCATCCGCTGGCCTTAAGGTGCCGGCGAACACCATGACACGACGAGGACTGGTGCAGGCAGGTGCCGCTGGAGTTGCCGGTATCGCCGCAACAACGGCACTGAGCGCATCCCCAGTTCGTCAGGCGTTGGCGCAGGGTTCCGGATGGCAGGGCGAGATCGTCATGTTCGCTCAGGCCTACACGCCGAACTCCAAGCTTCCCGACGCCGTGCAGCTCAAGGCGTTTCAGGAAGTTGCCGACGAGTATCAGAAGACCCATCCCGGCGTCACCATCTAGTTCTTCGATGAGGATATGCCGGAGTATCTTCAGACCGTGCGCGTGAAGGCAGCGGGTGGAGAGCTGTGGGATGTGTTCTGGGGCCAGGTCAACGAACTCAATGGCACGTTGCCGAGAGGGATCGCACGCGATCTGGCCGGCGACTTCGCGAAGCCAAATCCATACATCGCAGATGTCGCGACGTGGCAGGATGCCATGAACAAGATGGTGCTTGCGATCACCAGCGATCCTTCCGGCGTTCGCTACAACATCAATGGCGACTATGTGGGGACCGCCTTCTTCTATAACAAGGCGCTGTTCGACAAGGCGGGAATCACGAAGGCACCGACCTCATGGGCGGAAATTCTCGACGTCTCCAAGAAGCTCTCGGACGCCGGTATCACGGTCGCCGAAGGGTTCAAGGATCACTCGTGGTTCGCGCGCCATTTTCTCTCTGATTTCTATGCGAAGGATTTCGCCAAGATCTCCGGATGCGACGGATCGCCCGGCGTCTCCCCACAGGATCAGGCAGCATCCGTCAAGAGCGGATTGCTCACGCCCAAGGACCCTCGCTACATGGGGTGGTGGCCCGTCTTCAAGAAGCTCACTGATTTCTGGTCGCAGGAGTTCATGTCGCAGGAGCGGTCTGCCGTTGAAGATCAGATCCGTCGCAACTTCGCCTCGGGCAAGGTGGCGATGATGTACAACGGCAGCTGGCTCCCGAATCAGCTCAAGACCACCGGATACGACTTCGAGCTGGATTCGTTCAGTTTCCCGATCCTGACCAAGGAAGACAGTGAATTCGCGCAAGGCACCGATGTCTCCGGTGTCGTTGGGGGCCCGTTCGCGGCGTACCAGTACGCGATGTCGACAACCGATTCCAACAAGACGATGAAGGATGACGGCAAGGAAGCCGCGGTTCTCGACTGGCTCCAGTATGTTGGCTCGCCGGCCGTGATCGAGAAAGTCGTCAACGAACTTGGCAGTTTCGCGCCGACCTGGCCGGGGACCAAGGCCGCGCCCGGTCTCGAGACGTTCGTCGCGCAGTCCAATGTCGAACTGCATGCGATCGAGACCTTCAGCATCAGCCCCAAGCTCGGGCCGAACCTGGAGCGCATCTTCGGTCTCTATCTCTCTGGGAACTCCGATGTGTCGTCCACTGCCAGCCAGGTGCAGACAGAACTGGACATGTCGGTCCAGGACTTCGAACGTGCCAATCCGAAAGTGGATCTGGATACGTGCGCCGGCTAATCGAGGGCTGCCAGGCGGCCACGTTGCAGGTGAGCGCATGAGGTGATCGAACTGGTGCCGTGATCGCAGCGCGTTGAAGCGCACTGAGGTTGCGGCATCGGTTTGTGTTTGCACAAGGAGAAGCAACGATGGCGACCACAGGGGCCACGATACAGGAAGCTGGTCGCAAGGGGCTCTTATCGTCCAGGACCAAGGATCGTCTGCGCCGGTATATGGCCGCCTATCTCTTTCTCATCCCGACTTTTCTCTTCATCGGATACTTCCTGTACTATCCCGCGTTTCGCGCGCTGATCGGCGGGTTCACGTATTGGGACGGCTTCAACCCGGCACAATACGTCGGGCTCGAGAATTTCAGACGGGCGTTTTCCGATCCGATTCTGCGGATCGCGACGAGGAACAACCTGATCTGGGCGGCGATCGAGGTGGCACTCTCGATTATTCCGTCGTTTGTGATCGCGAGTCTGATCTTCCATGTACGGAAGGACGCGCACCGATACTTCTACCGGACGCTCTTCGTCATCCCGATCATCATTCCGGGCATCGTCTCGATTCTGCTCTGGCGATATTACTACCAGGGAGAGGGGCTGATAAATAATCTGCTCACCCGTGTTGGGCTGGTCGACTACACCCATCTGTGGCTGGCGGATCCCAAGATCGCGCTCTACGCGCTTGCCCTGATGGGATTTCCGTGGGTCAACGCCTTCAATATGCTGATCTTCTTTGCGGGCATGCAGAACATTCCGGTCGAAGTGCTGGAGGCGGCAGAACTCGACGGCGCATCCGGACTCAGGCGAGTCTGGACGATCGAGATCCCGATGATCCTCTCCCAGTTCAAGCTGTTGTTCATCCTGGCGGTCATTACCAGTGGACAGAACATCGTGACGCCGCTCGTGATGACCAATGGTGGCCCCGGCTACTCGACCTACACCGTATCGCTCTACATGTACGAGACCGCTGTCCGCTATGGCGAGTTCGGGTACAGCATGGCGATCGCGCTCATGCTCTTTCTCGTCATCCTGCTGCTGACGATCATCAACCAGCGTTTCATCAAGGGATAGCGTCGCCTCTTCGGCAGACGTGGAGCCATGCGGACATCGAACGGAGGCTGTCGCCACATGACACGCATTACGACCATTTCCCGACATCTTTTCCTGATCCTGGTCGCGTTTCTCGCGCTCTTCCCGATCGGCTTCCTGCTGATCAACTCGGTCAAGACCGAACTTGCGTACTCGCACGACCCGTTGGCGTTGCCGACGTCGTTCGAATGGTATCAGTATGCGAAGGCATTCGACCTGATCATTCGCCCGATTGGGAACTCCGCGCTGATCGTGTCGTGCAGTGTGATCGGGATCGTTGCCTTCGCGGCGATGAGCGCCTACTCGTTCACGTTCATGCAGTTCCCGCTACGGCGCGTACTCTTCAGCATGGTTTTCATCCTGCTGCTGATACCCGGCGTCCTGACGCTGATCCCGCTCTATCTTCAGATCAAGCGCCTCGACGTGTGGGGACTTTCCAATAGCTACGGTGGGTTGATCCTGCCGTACATCGCCGGAGGCCAGGCGTTTTCGATCTTCGTCCTGCGGACGTTTTTCGGAGGCATTTCCAAGGACCTGATCGATGCCGCGCGAGTGGAAGGTGCGAGTGAATGGCACATCTTCTCGCGAATCGTGATTCCGCTCTCGTTCCCGGTGCTGGCGAGTGTCGCGGTCGTCAACATCGTTCCGCTCTGGAACGACTATCTGCTGCCGTCGCTGTTGCTCGGCGAGCAGTACCGGACGTTGACGATGGCGCTGGTGTCGCTGCAGGGGAATGCCCAGACGCATTCATCGTCCCAGTTCGGCACGCTGATGGCGGCCTACGTGATTGCCTGCATCCCGCTCGCGATCGTCTTCGCTTTCCTGATGCGCTACTACGTGCAGGGGCTGACCAGTGGTGCGTTGAAGTTGTAGGGCACAGGAGGGTGATTTGAGCAGGCTTCCGACGCTCGATCGCCCCCGCCATTGCTCCAAGCAATGGGAGGAACCCCACGGCCCACGGCATGAGCGGTGTTCTGCCATTTGCTCGTATGCCAAAGCCAGTGGAGGGCATGTCATGGGTTTCCTGGCATGTCGCTGCACTCGGGATGACGAAGCTCGCCAGTTTCCTATCGAATGATCGTAATGCCGCTCGGGATAACTTCCAGCTTCAGGACAGAAATCGGATCGAAATCATTCCCGTCGCATTGGTAGGGGAGAGCTTTTCCTTCCACCGTCACAACGCATTTTTCAGCGGTGAGCGTGCGGTAGCCGGAACTCTTGTGTGGTTTGTGACGGAGCAGATTGAACGCAAGACTCAGCCAGTCGCGAGGGCTCGATGCTTCGATCACGGCGATGTTGAGTTTTCCATCGTTGGGATCGGTTCCGGGTACGAGCGCGATGTTCGCCTGTATCTTTCCCATGTTGGCGATGAAGACGGTCTTGGCCCTGCAACGGCGGGCTTTCTCTCCGTCGACGGAGATGGAGAATTTCGAAGAGCGACCGCCTGCATACTTTGTCGCCGACAAAATATAGGCAAATACCCCCAGCTTTTCCTTGGCATCACGCGACGTCTCGGACATGATCTGGGCATCGAGTCCGATACCTGAATTGATAAGAAAGACGGTATCGTTTGCTCGGCCACAATCCATCACCGTGGCAGTGCCGGACAAGGCGAGTTTGACCGCCTCCTCCATTTCCAGCGGCAAGTCGAGATTTCGACTCAACAGATTTCCGGTTCCGAGTGGGACCACCGCCAACTCGATCTCCTTGCCAACTAGCGTCTGGGCCACCTCCATCACCGTCCCGTCACCACCGCATGCCACCAGACGGGTGGCACCTTCGGACAGGGCCCTCTCAGCCATGGAAGTACCATCAGCGTCGGGAGTCGTGCGGTAGGATCGTCCCTCCCATCCGAGATTTCTGGCCACGTCCAGGATCTGCTCGGACCGATCTTCCTCTCCCTTGCCGCTGGTAGGGTTCACAATAAAGGCGATAGTGTCCCAAGCTACGGCGCGGGGAGTCGAAGGTGCTGTCACGTGATCCATGCTCCTGGGCAGGTCCGGAAGGGAGGCCCGTTCAACGCTCTTGAAGCATGAGATCGAGCAACAATCAGGTATCTCGATTCGGCTGCAATGTGTTGGTGACGAAGCTGATCCAGATTCTAGCAAAATATAACGATGATGGCTGCAGAAACCGGTCGACAGCGAACAGCGTTTCAATTCGAATCACATGCAGCCACCATCTCTTCAAGGAGAGATTCGAAAACCCACGTACTGCGAGAACACATACATGGAAGATGTTGAGATCCCAGCATCTTCCATGTATGGGAGGGTCTTATTTGGCTGCGCGTTTGACGTAGATGTAGTCGTCGTCTGGCAGGCTCCAGACGTTGAGCTTGACGTTCTGACCCTTGGCTACCCGACTGAACGATGTTTTGAGACCACGCAATGTCTGGCCTTCATCCGGCCATACCTTTGCGACGGTTCCGGACTTGAGACCGGTGATTATTCTCAACGTTTCCTGGGCCGATGCCGAGAGGGTTTTGGGAATTGCTGGTGCTTCTGCCTCGGAAATGTACTCGACTCTTGCCATTGGTTGTCTATCCTTTCAAACGTCAGTTCGTAACAAGTCGGTAGTATACATCTCTTGACTGAAAAGTCTTCATTACCACCAGGATGAACAGATGTTGGATGAAGCGATGCACCAATACCTGACAAGCGTCATGGTGCCAGTGAATCCAATCAGGTATTCATTCTTCCCAAATTCGCAGCAGAATACAGGGACAACGCGTCAAACGCCAGGAAATGAAGAGATATTGCCGCACGTACGCAAGAGCGCGAATGGGATGTGAATCACAGAAACGCACGGTCCACGATCATGTTGCCCGCTCGTGAACGAACGAGGATTTCGACCCCTGATGCTCAGCAACATGCTGGACAGGATGACAAGCTCGGAGAAACAAAAGAACACGTAATAGGTCCTTCAATGCCATCCATGATGCCTTGGTTTGAGGAAAATGGATGCTTCCGCAATGATTGGGGTTTTTCAGGAATGACGTATCTCAATGGTTCTGCATCGTTGAGCCGTAAGGTTCATGCTGTCAGTGAGAGCGACTCGGTGAGAAATGTGAACCCGTCTATCAGACCAGCAGGGTGGCGGAATCGCTGATCATCACATTATATGACATGTTTGCGAGTCGTCGGAATCGTGGTTTGTTTTTGTCTTGCGGAGGATTGAATACGAAGGGTGAAGGGCTATAAGTGACAAATCGGAATTGGTCGATATGGGCAACGATGATGGCGAATGTCCCACGAGTCGCCGCGTAGCAAGGAATGAATGGGCGTCTGATCTCAACAGACGATGAGATTCCGGATTGCACCGCAACGTTCTCCATTGCCATCGCTCCGCAGGACTTCAACCCTATAGCCCAACACTTGCAAGAGGCGCATCCGAGAAGTATCGACCCGGATGATGGCATTGTCTACAATCAGCGGCTTAGGGGAAATACCTCGTGCGACCGGAGGTAGCAATTCATATCTTCGTTGGCGACGTTCAGCATCCATCAAGGTTTCCTCAACCCTTTCATTCGTACCAGATCCGGTTGCTGGCAATTGAACGGCGATATGCTGTATGTTATTGCTCTTTCACATTTCTCGAGTTCCAAGAGGTATCGAATCGAATCAAGTCCGAGCTGTTGCCGGGCCAAACATTTCCCATCTGTCGTGGGTGTTCGCTGCAGTATCATCCCCGGTTCGGGCATGACCGGTGTCTCCGATGATGTGGGATCGCCGCAAGTCCGTTGAGCAGACCCTCGGTCGGCTCGTGGTTGCGATCTGGACGTAAGCACCTCTCCATATCGCGTCGCGCGTTCGGGATGTATGATTGGGCTTGGAGTCTGCGAACCGCACGCCGGAATCGGTTGACATCGCCTATCTCCACTTGCCCATCGAACCACAATCCGTTCCAATGAGGAGATACCGTATGTCCACGCGACATGATGACGTCGAGTCAAAGACCGAAGAAACCGCGCCGGGCCGTATGAATCGCCGCAAGGTAGTGGGAATGGGCACAGGTCTGGTCGTGGGTGCGTTGGCGACGCGAGCAGCGTTTGCGCAGGGTGGGACCCCAACTCCATCTTCCGGAACGCCTTCGGCATCACCTGCTGCATCACCGATGGCCTCGGGAGCCGGCATCACGCCGATCCAGATTCACACGATCGATATCGCGTTTGATCCCAAGGCGTTCACGATCCCTGCGAAGACCGATGTGCAGGTGATTGTCACGAACAAGGGTGTTCTCCAGCACGACTTCACCATCGACGCGCTCAAGATCGCAACGAAACTCCTCAATGGTGGTGAAAGCGAAACCGTTACCATCAACGCCGCAGCCGGCGAATACCAATATTACTGCTCCGTCCCTGGCCACAAGGAAGCCGGAATGGTCGGCAAGCTGACGGTCAAGTAATCGTCGTATCTCTCTCCGTAAACAGATAATCTGAACGAGCCCCGGGATCTGGTCGTTGATCCTGTAGCTTTTCATGTCCAGTGGGACGAATGGGATGAAGCACGGTCAAACCTGCAGAAAGATTTCATGACACGAACATGAAGGTATTCGTTCCACCGCTCCTCTTCGTTCTTTACGGCATAGCTGCGGCGGGCTAAGTGTATCGAAAGCGCGAACTGAAAGATCGCAGTACCGTTGCCAGGCTTACCGGATATCGAGCACCCAGTATCCAGAACCTCCAAATAACGATGGCTTGAATTGCATCGTGATCTGGGTTGTATCCTGATGGACTTCGAAGATGATCTGCCCAAATGCATACTCTTCCGATCCAAGGTGTCCATTTCCCAACGGCTGGTCGGCAAAATTGAGGAACTTTCGGTCGACGTCCCAACCTCGTTGGGCGTCTGACGCCGTGAAGTCACCTTCGCCATAATCCTTGCTGCCGTCACTTGCATTCAGCATCCGGACGGTGACTATCACATACCGGTAACCACCCTTCGGTTCATCGAATCCACCGTCGAGCGAATCGACAATCTCGATTCGCTCGACTTGAACGCCGAGTCCTTCGACAACGACAACATCACCTATCGACACTTTCGACGAGGTTTAACCTCGCGGCGCCGTCGAGCCTATTCGGCTTCGCTCAGGGTAAACTCCGCCCATGGGATCAGCCTCGCTGCCCGATGTAGATGCCCTCGCAGCTGCCCGTGCCGCTGCCCGTGTGACTGGAGTCGATGCGCGAACAGCAATTTCATCCTTGGCATTGTCCTTGCTCAATCCTGATTTCACTTCGATCTCAACCTGTTGCAGATCGAGAACGACAAAGAGGGACAACCAATGGCTGACGATGCTTCGGCTGTCGCTGCGAAGTACTTCGAATCCTGGAAGGCCAAGGACTTTGATACCTTCCGATCCCTGCTGGCTGATGAGGTCACTTTCGATGGTCCGATGGGTCACGCCGGGAACGCGGACGAGTGCGTCGAAGGAATCAAGGGCATGTCGAAAATGGTGACCGCCATCGACGTGAAGAAGATCTTCACCAACGGTTCGGAGGATGTCGTCACATGGTTCGAGCTCCACACAGAGGGCACGGAACCACTCCCCACTGCCAACTGGACTCATGTCGAGGACGGGAAGATCACCAGGATTCGGGTGACTTTTGATCCTCGACCAGTATTTGCAAGTTCAGACACGTAACAATGCACGGCAAGCCCCGGTGCCGGGCTGGACGTCACCCGGATTGGCAGGGGATTCAAATTTCCAATAATGATGCATGACTGGTTGGACCAGACAGCAGGCATGGCCCGACAACCATGTGAAATTCTTGGCATTCTTCGCGATTGAACTTGCCGAAGTCATCGAGAAACACGGCAGGAAATGACGTGGAATGGCTCCCACGCACGTTTTTTCTTGTGCGATGCGTCCGGTGCTCTGCGGACGGTACGATAAAATCCAGCGCGTACGGACAATGGATCTCTTCACTATTCCCCAAAAATCCCCTCTGTGCGGTATTGTTGCGCCTTCACAGGAACTCGCACATCGCACAATGCACACGCCACATATCGCACGCGACCAGGGGGAAACGGGACATATGAGCGTCAGCGACGAGTCAGTCGATCGTACGCAGGAGGTATCGGAAAGTGGCGCGCTGTTCGCGCAGTTTCAGCGCGCCGATCCTGCCTACTCGCCGGTGCCGCTTTGGTGGTGGAGTGGCGAGCGGCTCGATCCCGCGCGGCTTCGCTGGCAATTGGAGCGCTACGTCGAGGGTGGGGTTTTCAACCTCGTCGTCATGAATCTGGCGCCGACCGGGCCGTTGTATGGCAAGCATGCCGACGATCCGCCGTACATGAGCGAAGCGTGGTGGGAAATCTTTCGCGGTGTCTGTGCCGACGCGAGGGAACTGGGTGTACGGATCTGGTTCTACGATCAGATTGGTTTTTCGGGCGCGAACTTCCAGGGGCAGGTGATCGGTTCACATCCGGAGTTCGCGGGCGTTACGATCGAGCGGATCAGCCAGATCGTCGAGGGGCGGGCAAGTCTCGACTGCCCTCCGAATGGTCATCCGCTTCATGCATCCGTGACGTCGCTGAATGACGAGAACATCCCGCTTGGCCCGCCTGTGGCCGTCCCGATCAGTGATGATGCGGTGCTTTGGGTGGGGACCGGTCGGGTGCGGTTAAGCCTGTTCTATACCGCACCACGTGGTTTCGACTACTTCAGCCCAGCTGCCTGCGCACGCTTGCTCGACACCATCCATGGCGAATTCGAACGGCGTGCCGGGGAGTATTTCGGTGACGTGATCGTGGGATCGTTTGAGGACGAGCTGCCGATTCTGCCTCGCTGGAGTTCGACGTTCGCGGCGACATTTCAATCGCTACACGGCTACGATCTGATTCCCTTGCTCGGTGCCCTATGGGAAGAAAACGGCGGTCAGGAACGAACGATCCGACGTGACTACCATGCAACCCGCGCGGTGCTCGGCGAGGAGGCCTTCTTCAAGCCACTATTCGCCTGGCATGACCGTCGCGGGTTGCTCTGCGGCGTCGATCAGCAGGGACCCGCGCGCGAGGGGCAGCCCCAGGCAACCGTCAGTATCTATGCCGACTATCTGCGCACACATCGCTGGTATGGTGCACCTGGTTCCGATCATGACGGGGATTCGAAGCTGCACTCGTCATTGGCACATCTCTACGGTCGCGAGCGCGTCTGGTTCGAGGCGTTTCACAGCTCCGGGTGGGGCGGCACGATCGAGGAGACCTTCGACTGGCTGATCCGCTGGCTGCGAGCCGGGGCGAATCTCTACGATCCGCATGCCACCTACTACAGCACACGCGGCGGCTGGTTCGAATGGGCGCCACCCGCAACCGATTGGCGCCAACCGTACTGGACGCACTACCGCGTGTTTGCCGACGCGGTTGCCCGTCTATGCCAGTTGCTCAGCTCGGGACGACATCTATGTGATGTCGGCGTGCTCTTTCCTACCACGACCGTCCAGAGTGGGGTCGGACTCGATGGGGCCGTCAGTTTTGAAGCGGAACGGGCGCAGGCAGCGTATCTCGCGCTCGTGGGGCGGATGCACTGGAGTCATCAGGAGACCGGGCTGCTGGATGCACTGGGGATCGATTACGACGTGCTCGATGACGACTCCCTGGCGTCCGGCAAGGTCGAACACGCCGGCGTCCACATTGCCGGGGAACGATATCGAACGATCGTGCTGCCTGCCTGTTCGACCCTCGAGCAGAACGTGGCGATCGCGCTGACACGATTCATCGAGGCAGGAGGAGAAGTGGTCGCGCTCGGTGCGCTGCCGGACCGGCTTGTCGAATCGAATGAAGATGCCGGAAATATCATCGCGCGACTTCGAGGTTTGCTGGTGGAATCGTCCCTCGACGATCTGACGGGTGCCTTGAACGCGTCGATACCGCTGGTGGCGTCGCCAGTCCCTACCCTCGTGCGCATGGTAGAAGCGGCGACGGTCGTGTTCGTCCCGGCTGCCTTTCCGGGAGCGAGTCTCGTCTCTCGCGATGGGACGCATCTCGTCGATTTCGATCGAAACCGGTACCCGGAGGTCCTGACGATCACGGTACGTGACGTTGAGGGACCGCCCGAAATCTGGGACCCATTTACCGGAACCCGACAGCCGGCCACCGAAGGAAGCTGGCGCTCTGTCGCTCACGGCGTCGACGTGGATGTGCCGTTCGGAGATGCTCCCTGTGCGGTTCTTGTCTGGGACGCGCCCGAAGCGACAGCGTCCAGTGTCGATCTTGGGTCACGCGAACGCACCCTGCTCGAACTCGACGAGACGTGGGAGGTCGAGTTGATTCCAACGCTCGACAACCGATGGGGTGACTTCACGTTTCCTTCGAGCACAGATCCGTTTCCCGTTCAGCGCTGGGCATTCGAACATCGCATGGACGGTCAGGATATCGGCTGGTCGGATGTGGTCGCGACGTTCGCCTCTCGTGCCTGGTGGACTGGTCCCGGTCATCCGCAGGCGCTGATCGCCGGGGCGGCGGGAGCGGAATGGCGGACCGCGGATTGGTCGTTGTCCCGTGGTATCCATAAAGATCCGATCCACAGGTCGACATTGGGCTCGTCGGGGCATGTGCCGGAGGAATTCATGCAGTTCGGACAGATCTCAGCCGGGCGCGCCGTTCGCATGAGAACCACCCTGATCGTCGAAACCTCGGCTCCGATCGAAGGGTGGCTCGTGGTCGGTGCCGCCGCACAGAAGCGAATCTGGATCGATAGCGCCGAGATCGAGGTGAGCCGCGAGGAGAACGCGCGTTATCAAAGCAGCGCGCCTGTTCGCCTTCTGCCCGGAACGCACACGCTGGATCTGATGCTGACTGCCGAGACCGATGGCGTCTTGCGCGCGTCGTTCGCGGTCACCACCGACATGGCAGGGTACCGCCGTCCGGAGCGATTGACGGCGGCCGGCGACCCGATTCCGGAGACGACCCTTCGATTCGAATCGTGGGTCAATATGACGTCGAAGGTGACGTCGGCCACCATTCAGGTAGGGGCGAACGCTCCGTGCCGACTGATGGTCGATGATGTTGAAGTGGGTCGGCAGGGCGGCTTCATGCCGTATGGCGATTACACCTCCACGCATCCCTATGACATCGCAGCGCTGCTCTCGCCCGGTGACCACCTCATCGCGATCGAGATGGACGATATCGGACGGCCGGCGTCGATGCTTGTCGATGGAGTGATCGTGACCGCCACTGGTGAGCAGGTGGTGATGACGGATGCAAGCTGGACGGTGACCAGAGACGGAACGCCAACCCCGCTGGCAATCGAGCGGCGACAAGTGGGTGACCCTGCCGTCTCTTATCTCCGGCAGCGGCCGCATCCGCTGCCGGAGACGAGGTGGCTGGAGAGTCCGGCCGGTGACGACGGATCGGTTCAGGCGGTTATCCCGGCGGCGGTCTCGACCTCGGCGATCGAATGGCTGCGCTGCATCGTGCCGCCCGGCGCCGTATCGGTCGATCTTCCGCTGATGGGATCGGCGAGCGCCAGCCTGGACGGGCGGACCGTGGGACGTGTGCGCGAGGCGAGGGGTGAGATGTGGCGACTCGACCTGCCAGAACCTGGAAAGGTTCGACGCGAGCTGTCATTGCGCGTGGAAACCGCACCCGGTTATGCCGGAGGTGCGATCCTGACAGGACCGGCACGCTTCCAATGCGGTCCCGGGAAGATGGAAACCGGTGACTGGCAGGAGCTTGGACTGGAAGGATATAGCGGAATCGTGCGGTATCGGCAGCGCGTGGACCTGCCGGCGGTCGCGGCCGGTGAACGGATCGTGTTGGATCTCGGTGATGTGCGCGGCACGGTGAATGTCGTCGCAAATGGTCACGACGTGGGGACGCGTGTCCTCGCTCCCTACCGATTCGATCTGAGCGATGCCGTTGGTGAGGAAATGACAGTCGAGATCGACGTGTTCGTCGCGAACACCCTCGGACCGTACCTCGATGCGATCAGTCCCACCTATCACGTCTACGACGGACAAACCGTCTCCGGCGTGTTCGGACCTGTGCGCATGATCGCGACAGGGACGCGTTAGAGGACGGGATTGGACAGACGACGGTAGGGCCTGTTTGCAACGCCGTCCCCAGTCCCCAGATACGTCGCTCCAACCAACTATGGCCCTGTGGGCGATCGGAACCGATGACGCTTCTCAATGCAGCTGCTGGCATCGTCGGCAGCTGCCAAGCCGTTCCCTCCGGCGAGACCGGAAACCACGTTGCTCGCCGGGACACCCATTGCAAACAGGCTCTAGTGCCGTGTCACGGATGAAATGCTGGGTACGGGATAGGCGAGGAGCCGGAGGTCGTGTCCGTTCGCCTGACGACTGGAGGTGGTCCCGTGCCCCAATCCTCTCGTGTCGTG